>JRYD01000111.1_pt1 | contig 121344 bp, 114 predicted proteins | sample 235311 | NCBI WGS metagenome assembly JRYD01 (sample SAMN03074213, study PRJNA261472) | activated sludge metagenome | biome: Common Effluent Treatment Plant; feature: Wastewater; material: Activated sludge; isolation source: activated biomass in a lab-scale reactor treating industrial wastewater... | reverse complement strand
TGTTGTCGATCGCGACGACGAGGCTGCCGTCGCACGTGCGAGAAAGTGCGTGAGCGAGACCTTCAAACTCTCGGTCGAACTTGGCGGCACCATCTCCGGCGAACACGGCATCGGCTACGTCAAGGCCCCGTATCTCGGCTATGCCGTCGATGACGCGACTCTCGCCGTAATGAAAGGCATCAAGCAAACCTTCGACCCGAACGGCATCCTAAACCCAGGGAAGATGTTTGTTTGACGCAATGGTATGAGCGATAAGGAAGCTGTAGAGCAAGAACTCCTAAAGCTCGGTGCGGATTGGGCTGAGGCGATGGTGGCGAATGACGCGGACCGGATCGGCAGCTTTATGGCCGACGAATGGGTGATCGTGTCGGAACGCGGCATTGCGACGAAAGAACACTTTCTCGGATTCGTGCGTTCGGGTGCGTTAACACATAGCTCGTTCGAGATGGTCGGTGAAGCCCGGATCAAGATCTACGGCAAGACAGCCGTCTTGACGGGCCGAGTCGTGAACACGGCGCATTTTGGCGGAGAGACATTTGATGCCGACGAATGGTCAACGGATGTTTTCATCGAACGCGATGGCCGTTGGCTCTGCGTACTCAGCCATATAACGCCCGTCGATACGGAATTCGAAGAGATGAGAGAGGAAAAGCAGAAATGAACGTACCAGAACACTATTCACCCGTAATGCCATATATCGTTTTGCCGAACAATGCGGAAGGCTTCATAAAATTCATAGAGGAAGTCTTCGGTGCGGAAGAGAAGCTCAGCGTCCGCGATGAGGACGGCAAGTTCAGACACGCAGAGTTTTCGATCAACGGCGGCACGATAATGTTCGGCCAGTCGCACGGCGAATGGAAGGCCTTTCCGTGCGGAATGTTCGTGCTCACGGATGATGTGGACGGCGTCTATGCAAAGGGACTGGCCCACGGCAGTACGGGCAACCAGGAGCCCGGCGATCAGGAATACGGCCGAGCCGCCGGCTTTATCGATCCTTGGGGAAATCAATGGTGGCTGAATTCACCGGCGGGATAACGGCAGATGCTATTTCTTATCAGCCTTGTCTGATTTCGCGAAGTAACCCTGTCGATGAGTCAGCTTTATCTTCTGATCCTTTAACTGAGGATTGACGATCTCGATCTCGATCTTTCGGAACGACCCGTCACGGTTCTGATTGCTTGGCTCATATGCGATCAGATACTGCGAACGCATCTCTTCCTGGATCTGATCAAAAGCTTGACGCAGCTCATTTTCGTCACTTGGAAAGAAAGCACGGCCGCCTGTTCGTTCTGAGACCTTGTTAAGCGTGCCTTTATCAACGCCGCCATAATACCGATCACCGATGCCGATCGAATAGATGATCGCTTCGGATCGAACCGCGGCATCCACGGCATCGTCAAGGCGTTTTTGGCCTGAGGTGTTCTGTCCGTCGGTCAGCAGGATAATGGCACGACGCGTTCGCTCAGGAGCTTGGCCCAGAACTTCCCGCGAAGTCACCCAGATCGCATCCCAAATAGCGGTCGAACCCTGAATTCCCTGGTTTCGACCCGAAATTGGCGGAGTGCCGGGCACAGAGCCGCCAACAACGACCCCGCCGCCGATATAGCCCGAAGGCGGTACGAATTTGACGTTCTCGACCGCTCGTCTTAGACGCGTGAGGTTGCTCGTCATATCCTGTTCGAGCGTAGTTTCGCCGGTGAAACTAAGAACGGCGACTTCGTCCTTTGACGGCCTGACGACCGATTCGAGAAACGAGATCGCAGCGTCCTTCTCGTCAGGAAGCGTACGCTGCTGCGAAACGCTCACGTCTATCAGGATCGAAAGGCTTAGGGGCAGATCGACCTGACGAGTGAATGTCGAGAGTTCTTGCGGGACGCCGTCCTCAAGAAGCTTGATGTCGTTTTGCGTAAGGTTGGTTAGAAGGCGACGGTTGCGGTCCTGCGCGGTGAATAGCACATTCACAACCTCCGTATCGATCTTCAAAACCTCGTCATCAATGATCGGCGGCGGTGTCGGCGATGGAGATGGCGTCGGCGTAGGCGCCGCGGAACTCGGCTGTGCAAACACCCTGTCAGCGTCGCCGACAAAAAAGAGTCCGCCACAAAGCACCCCGAACGCCAGAGCCAAGCACAACTTACGAAGCATCACAAAAACCTCTTTATCCCTTATCTCAAGCTGTCCCTAACGGCGCGATAGCTTGTCTTTGTCCTGATCTTGTAGTCTTTCGCCTTCTTCGGGTCGGTGAATCGCACCTCGACCTTTCGCACACGTCCGTTGAGGCTCTGATCCGAAGGCTTATAGGTGATTATGTACTGCGATCGAAGTTCTTTCGAGATCTTCGTGAATGAGCGTTCGAGTTCGAGCATATCGCCCGTATAAAAGACATCGCCCCCCGTATCTTCGCAAAGTTTGTTGAGAGCTTTATCTCCAGAGTCGCGATCCATTCCCATTTCGACGCCGGGAACGGTGCCGAGAAGGCCCGCCTTTGTAGAGATCGCGAAGATCGTCGTCTCTGTACGTTGAGCAATATCTATCGCGTCTGCAAGTACCGCCCGGCTGTATGTATCGTCGCCGTCGGTGATGATCACAAGCACGCGCCGGCCGGGAACGTTCCGCATCTTTTCATCGCAAAACTCCCAGATCGCATCATAAAGGGCCGTTTGTGAACCCGTTTTGTTGACCTTATCGACGGCCGTATCGAGCATATCGAGCTTATCGGTAAAATCCTGCAGCAGTTTGATCTCATGGTCGAAGGTCATGAATGCTGCTTTGTCCTTCCTAAGCCGAGTTACGGTATAGATAAAGTTTCGGGCCGCTTCTTTCTCGAACTTCAATTTGCCGGCGGTTGAAGGCGACGTATCCATCAACACTCCTACGTAAACAGGCGGATTCGTCTTCTCGTCGGAGAAATACGTGATCTCCTGCCGTACGCCATCCTCGAAAACCGCAAAATCACCACGCGTCATTCCGCTGACGAGCTCTTTTTTGCCCATCGTCACTGTCACCGGCAGCCTGACCTCGAAAACCTTCGACGTGCCGAGATCGTCTGACGGGGCAGGAGTTGGGGTCGGTTCCGGTGTTTGGCCAAATGCCGTCGCAGCTAGAACGACGAGGCAAACAAAGATAGGGGCAAAAATTGGACGAACAGAGTGCATAGAGAAATAGCTGACGCGCTTTTGTTACAAGGGTTTCGATGCGTTTACACGAGCCGGCGGTTGCCTTTTAGTGTCTTCGGGACAGTATATCAAAGACTTGGCCGCGTTGAACGTCCCGTGTTGATTCGCGCTCGATATTCGGCCAAACTATTGAAAGCGTGATCGATAAGAACATATTTCGAGAATATGACATCCGCGGCATCGTTGGCGAGCACTTGAACGAGGACGTCGTTCGCGAGCTGTCGCGGGCGATCGGGACCTTCTTCGCCCAGAATGGCGCTCGAAAGATTGCTCTCGGCTATGATGCCCGCCAAAGCTCGCCAATTTTTGCAAAGATCCTTGCGGACGGACTCAACGCATCGGGAATCGACGTCATTTCGGTCGGACAGGTGCCGACGCCCGTGCTCTATCACACAGTTTTTACGCGCGAAGTTGACGGCGGAGTGATGATAACGGGATCGCACAATCCGCCTGATCATAACGGCTTTAAGATCTGCCTCGGTCACGCGGCCCTTTTCGGCAGCCAGATACAGGAGATACGTGCGATCGCTGAAAAAGGCGAGTTTGCTGCGGGCAGCGGCACGTTCGAAGAGATCTTTGTTCTTGATAAATACTGCGACGACCTTGCACGGCGAATTTCGATGGGCGCCAGGCCGGTAAAGGCTGTCATCGATGCGGGCAACGGAATGGCGGGCATTACGGCCGTGCCTGTGTTCGATCTGCTTGGCGTCGAAATGATCGAACTGTTCATCGAGCCCGATTCGAATTTTCCCAATCATCATCCTGACCCGACCGTCATTGAGAATCTGGACGACACGATCCGTGCCGTCCGTGAGAATAGTGCCGATATCGGGATCGCGTTCGATGGAGATGGCGACCGGATCGGCGTTGTGGACGAAACCGGCCGCATACTTTGGGGCGACGAACTGATGGTGCTTCTTTCCCGTGCTGTACTTGCAGAAAGGGAAGGGGCGACCATCATCGGCGAAGTTAAATGCTCCGAAACGCTCTTTGACGACATCCGCTCTCATGGCGGCAATGCCGTGATGTGGAAGGCCGGACATTCGCTCATCAAGGCAAAAATGAAGGAGACCGACGCTGCTCTTGCGGGCGAGATGAGCGGCCACATCTTCTTTGCGGATAGATTTTACGGGTTTGACGATGCGACCTACGCGGGCGCTCGCGTGCTCGAGATACTGTCTAGATCGGACAAGACTCTCTCTCAAATGCTCGCTAACCTGCCCAAGACATTCTCAACGCCGGAGATCCGGGTTGATTGCCCCGACGATGCAAAATTCGATGTCGTTGAGCGAATAACCGAACGTTTTGCCGCAGATCACGAAGTCAACACGATCGACGGCGCCAGGATCAAGTTTCCGCATGGTTGGGGATTGGTTAGGGCCTCGAATACGCAGGCGATCCTTGTTCTTCGCTGTGAGGCTGATTCTCAGGAACATCTCGACGAGATCGAAGCGACCATACGCGGAGCGGTCGAAAGCCTCATCAAAGCATGATCCCCTTTGGCTTAGGTCACATCGTAAATAAAAGATCCTGCGGGACTTAGCGTCTCGCAGGATCTTCTTGTTTCGAACAAAATGTCCGGTTTACGGTTTAGTAACGCGTATAGACGATCGTCTGACCGTCGGTATCCGAGACGGTACGGAATCCGTTGCCCTGGCGATAGACACGCGAAGAGTATGGACCCATTCGCAATGTTCCCCCGTTCATCTTGCCGTAAGACGGAGCACCATTGCCCATAACGACGGTTACATTGCCTTCGCGTGTAACGGTCATCGTTATGCGCGAGCCATCCTGCGGACTGTTGGCATAGAACGTACCGACCGCCCAAGACGGAGGCCGAGAGCCGTTGTTCCAATCGTCATTACCGCCATCCGTCCAGCCTTGTTTGCTATAGCTGATCGTTTCGCGATTCAGAGTGCTAACAGTGTCAACACCATTACGTGTTCGTACAAGCGTCGCTGAATTCTGTCCAAAGGTGAGCAATCCGCGATAGTAGCGGCCATAGCTGATCGGCGAGCCGTCAACGCTCGACGTTGCGCGGCCGTTAGCCTGGATCGCAAGCGTGATCCTTTCGCCACGCGGGCCGACACCGTAGTATGTGCCAACTGCCCAGCTCGGCGGACGCGACATCTGCCAATTGTCATCCCAGCCGCCGCCTGGATTGCCCGGATAACCCGGGTTGCCGGGATAGCCGCCATTCCAACCGCCGCCTTCAAGACCGGGAAGGTCATAGGTATCGGCAACTGTATTCAGATCATTGCGCAACTGTCGCCACTGTCGTTCAATGTCGCGTTGGAAGGGTAAGCGGTTGATGATGTTGTTCACCGGCTGGCCGTTTCGCACGACATCCGAGACGTCATTGCGAACTTCCCACCAATTTCTTGAGCGGTCAAAACTGCTGCGAAGTCTATCGAGGGAATTCTCGAAATCACGGACATATCCGTTGTATTCATCTTCTCGCGGCGTATTGTTAATTGGGCTTCGATCGAGAGCACGGTCAAAATCACGCCGAAACGTGTTGCTGCTGTTCTCAAGACGCTTGATAATGTTGCTTACATCTCGCTTTGAATAGCGGCTCTGGTTACGAAGCTGTGCGTTCGCGATGGTCGGCAAAACGACCGCGGCGCAGATCGCAAGAGCAAATAATGAAAATATTTTTCCTAGTTTGGTCATTGGTTAGATCCTCCTAAAAATAAGATCAGAACGTCCGGCACCCGTGGGGCCAATTTCGGAGAGATAAAGCGATCTCTCACGTATTTCGATTCGCAAAGATGCAATTTCAGTTGCAATCAAAGCACCGGAACGAAAAAGGTTGAATCGCGTAAATTATAGTAAAATCCTGTATTTGTATCAACATTTTTATGCGTCTTGACGACTTTGACTTCCAACTGCCTCCCGAACAGATCGCGCAGTCTCCATTGGCCAGCCGCTCGGCATCGCGAATGCTGGTGGTCGATCGCAGAACGGGTGAGTTCCAAGACGCAAAATTCACCGGTCTGGTTGGTCAACTTGGCCCGGAAGATGTTCTTGTCTTGAATAACACAAAGGTCTTTCCTGCGAGGCTGCTCGGAAAGCTTGAGACCGGAGCGGCCATCGAGATCTTACTTATCGAAGAGGTCGAACCTCGCGTTTGGGAAGCTGTGGCGCGGCCCGGCAAACGCCTTGCGCCGGGAAAGCGGGTCAATTTTGACGAAAGGATGTCGGCCGTTGTGCTCGAAAAGCTTGAGAGCGGGCGGGTGCGATTTCGCTTTGAGACCGACGGTGATCTTGACCGAGAAATAGACCGCCTTGGGCGAACTCCGCTGCCGCCATACATCACACCGAAAGAGGAAAAGCGCGAGTACGACCGCGAACGTTATCAGACTGTCTTTGCCGCCGAGCGCGGAGCCATCGCTGCCCCGACAGCAGGACTGCATTTTACTGACGAGATACTTGGTAGGATGCGTGAGAACGGCACCGAGATCATCGAATTGACGCTTCACGTCGGGTATGGAACGTTCGAGCCTGTTCGGGTCGAGGAGTTATCCGAGCATCGTGTTCTTCCCGAGAGGTTCTCTATCAGCAACGATTCTGCGGCTAGACTCAATAGCGCTCTCGATACCGGAAAGCGGATCGTCGCCGTCGGCACGACAACAACGCGTGCGCTTGAATCCGCGATCCGCAGAACAGGCAGATTTTCGGCCGGTGCTTCGCTTGCCGACCTGACCATCACGCCGGGGTATGAATTCAAGGCGGTCTCCGCACTCATTACGAACTTTCACCTTCCGAAAAGCTCGCTGCTCATTCTCGTTTCCACATTCGGCGGACACGAACTTATAATGAGGGCGTACAGGCACGCCGTTCGTGAGGGCTATCGGTTCTACAGCTACGGCGACTGTATGTTCGTGAAATAATGCAGTTTATTGATTCGATAAAGAACCTGTTCGGGCCAACCGCACGCCCCTTGGTGCCAAAGGTTAAAGTAGCCCCAGCCGGTGAATACGTCATCCGGCCGCTGACAAAGCGGCATCTTCGCGATGTAACGCTGCTGAATGCTGCTTGTTTCCCGAACGGAGACAGCTACACGCGGCACACCCTCGATTTTCTTTTGAGCCAGCCGACGACGCTTTCCTACCGGATCGTGACCGAAGATAACGAGACGGTCGGCTTCGCGTTTGTGATGGTCAACGAAGGCGGAACGGCGCATCTGACAACGATCGGTATCGCACCCGAGCACCGCCGCCGCGGCCTAGCAAAACGCCTTCTGCTGCACGTCGAGAACGCCTTGCGCGCACGGTCGATCAACACGCTCGTTCTCGAGGTTCGCGTCAAGAACACATCCGCACAAGACCTTTATCGCCAAAAGGGCTTTTATGTCGTTCAGCGTCTGAACAAGTACTACACCGACGGTGAAGACTGTTTTTTGATGGTGAAAGCCCTCTTTTAGAGCCTGCGGAGACTTGCCTTGGACCTTAATCTTCCCAAGATCTATCCAATAACCGACGCTGAAATCTCCGGCCTTTCGCACACCGAACAGGTTCGAAGACTCATCGCGGGCGGTGCGACGCTCATCCAGCTGCGTGAGAAGCAAAAAGCCGCAGGAGATTGGTTTCCGGATGCTCTAGAGGCCGCTAAGTTGTGCCGCGAGGCTGGCGTTCTCTGCATCGTGAATGACCGCGTGGACATTGCCATCGCCGTAGGAGCCGATGGCGTTCATCTCGGGCAGGACGATATGCCTGTTGCGGCCGCAAGACGGCTTTTGGGGCAGGATAAGATCATCGGGCTTTCGACCCACTTTATCGGCCAGCTTGAGGCCGCCCTGCGTGAACCGGTCGACTACCTCGCGATCGGGCCCATTTTCGACACTTCGACGAAATCCGACCCTGACCCCGCCATTGGCATAGAAATGCTTTCAAAGGCCGCGAAAACGTCGGGAATGATGCCCTTGGTGGCCATAGGCGGCATCAAGGCCGACAACCTTGCTTCGATCATATCTGCCGGTGCCGCGTCGGCAGCGATCATCGGTGCACTCTTGTCAGACCCCGCCAAGATATCAGAAAGGTTCCGCGAATACAGCCAATTTACCTCATAATGTTAAACAAATACTAAAATTGTCTTGCATTCAGCTCTGATATTGGTCATAATGATCAAGCGGCGCAAATCCCGCGGGCATTCCTGCCTTTGCGATGCGGCCGTCCTTACGTTCCCTGATCCCTCCGAATACTTTAGCCAACATAGGGGAGCTGCGTTTCCACAATGAGTTTGTTAGACATTGCACCGATCATCGAGCAGATGCTGCTCGTATCCGACAACATTAGCGACCTCAACTTCTCGGCCAATCAGAAGCCGCAGGTTGAGATCAACGGCAGACTGCATCCGGCCTCGCCGCTCGGCCTCGGACGGTTGACCGCGTATCAGACCGAAACGATCGCGATGTCACTGGTCCGCGACAATCCGGACGCGGCAATGCAGCTCGCAAAGTATCGGACGGCTGATTTGAGCTACGCGCTTCCGGGCAAATGCCGTTTTCGTGTAAATATCTTTCAGCAGCGAAACTCCTGGTCGATCGTAATGCGTCTTATTCCGCATAAGATCCCGAGTTTTGATGATCTGCGGCTGCCGCCGACCCTTCAAGAGATAGCGGATATACGCAACGGCATCGTTCTGCTCACCGGGCCGACAGGTTCGGGCAAAAGCTCGACCCTTGCTGCGATCATTGACCGAATAAACGAAACAAAGGCCTATCACATCGTTACGATCGAGGACCCGATCGAATTCCTGCATAACCACAAGATGTCCACGATCAACCAGAGAGAGGTTGGTGCCGACACACGTGATTTTGCGACCGCACTGCGTGCGGCTCTTCGCCAGGCCCCGAAAGTCATCCTCGTCGGCGAAATGCGTGACCTTGAAACGGCCGAGATCGCTCTCGAAGCAGCTGAAACGGGCCACCTTGTGCTTTCAACGCTTCACACGATCGACGCCTCAAAAACTATCGACCGTATCATTGGGCTATATCCGAAGAACGAAGAGCGGATCATCCGTACGCGTCTCGCGCAAACGTTCCGTTACATAGTTTCGCAGCGTCTTATTCCGAAGGGCGACGGCTCGGGCCGTATCGCGGCGGTTGAGGTGATGCGTTCCAACCCAAGAACTCGTGAGTATATCGAGAAAGGCGAGACCGAAGGCAAGACGCTGCTTGACGCGATCCGTGACGGCGAACTTGACGGAATGCAGGACTTCGACACCGTGATCCGCAAACTCGTTGAAAGCGGCGAGATCAGCATGGAAGACGGCCTCTCGTTCGCGACAAATCAGAACAACCTGTTGCTTCAGCTCAAGGGCCTCGCTTCGACCGAAGATTATGTGAATCAGCATCGGGGTTCGGGCATCAGTGCGACGGTCGCACCGCCGACCTCCGAATCGAATCCTGATTCGGTTCTTAGCATGATCGAGTAGGAGAAAGAGATCTTTATGATGATACGCTGCGATAACTGTTCCGTCGTTTTGCAATTGGACGAATCGAAAGTGCCCGCCGGGAACTTTACGGTTAGATGTCCGCGTTGCCAGAATATGCTTCGCGTCCAAAAGGACACCTCCGGGAAGGGCTCGTCAACCGTGCAGCAGCTTGCCGACAACAAACCGGCGCCGGCGACCGGCAATAATCAAGAGGAGTTCGCACACAAAGAATCGGAGATGCAGATCAACAGCGCGCTGCGTTCGCTGCTTGAGGCATTGAAGAAAGACAACACTCAGATGGAATCCAGTGATGACGACCTTGAGAAACCGCGTCGCATCTTGCTCTGTTTGGGCGCAAAATTAGAGCAGGCCGCAAAGCTGCTCTCCGACGCGGGCTACAAGGTCTATGTCGCTCAAACACCGGCGCAGGCGAACGAAAGACTTCGCGAAGGAAAGGTTGAGATCTTAATGTTCTCGCAGGATTTTGCACCTGAGCACAGCGGTGCGGCCGTCATACAGCAGAGAGTGAACGCGATGTATTCTGCTGAGCGTAGGCGGCTTTACTTCATTTCGCTCGAAGAGTCCGGTGCGACGATGAACGCGAACGAAGCGTTTTTGCGAAACCTGAACTTGATCGTAAACTACGCAGATCTCCCGCAGCTGCCGCTCATTTTGAACCGCACGCTGGCCGATTACAACAGCTTGTATATGCACTTTAATCGGGCGTCGAGCTTGGCCGCGATCTAGCGGAGCTCTTCGGCCCGAGAAGCGATCTCGGACACAAGCATTTCCAGATGCTTTCGGGGGCCATCAGTGCCCCCTTTTGACGTCTTGATCGCAAGGTCAGTTTCTGCGATTCGCTTGACCGCATATTGGATCTGAGCGGCTTCTGTCCGCCGTGCAGCGGCAAAATACGCATCGTGCTGGTCGTATTTGACGCCCAAGGTGCGCGTGATCGCCCCACGGTCAACACCGCGTTCCGTCTGGCTTTTTACGATCGCGAGCTTTCGAAAATAGAAACCGAGTGAACCAAGAATAACTACGGGCTCAGCCCCGTCTGCGAGTATTTTCCGGAGAGCCTTGAGAGCCTCCTGCGGACGGTTGCGATTGAGTTCATTTGTGAGGACAAAGTTATCAAGTTCTCGATGATCCGTGACCAACTCTTCGACAAGTTCGAGCGTAATTACCTTGTCTGGCAAAGCCGCCGTCATTAGCTTTTCGGCTTCGTTCTCAAGCCGAGCGACGTTGCCGCCGCAAAGAGATGCAAGCAGGGCGATGGCCGGCTTATCGATCGCGATGCCGTGCCGCTTAAATATCCTTTCTGCCCATGAGCGAAGCCCGGCTTCACCAAGCTGGTCGAATTTGACCACAGCCGCAAACTTCTCAAGCAGCTTCATCATTTTGCGGTTCCGGTTAAGATCGTCGGCAATGAAGATCACTACGCTCGTTGGCGACGGCTTCTTAAAATATGCGGTGAGCAGCGGCTCATGGTCCTCCTTCAACGTGTCGCGTGCGGCGGTCGCTCCGACCGTGACATCCGTGATTCGAATAAGCCGTCTTTCCGACATCAGCGGCAGTTGTTCAGCCGCCTCGAGAGCACGTCTCAAGTTCTCATGCGTTGCAAGGCTGAATTCCGTCTCGTTAAAATCGCGAGCGTCAGCTTCGGAAAAGCAATGTTCAGCGATCGCCTTTACTGCCTGTTGGCGAAGGTAAGTTTCCTCACCGTAAAGAACATAGACGGGAGCGAACTCATGCCGCTGCACCTGATCCCAAAGTTGTTCGCGGGTAAGCAGCATTCCAAAAACTCACTACTTCTTTTCTTCTCTAACACCGAGGCCGTTGACGACCGCAGAGACGACCGATTCGGCAAAGGCTCGGGCCATACGCTCGACCGCAGGATCTTCCTCGTTAAAGAATGAACGCGGGTCTTCGGAGAATTCGAATGAATCGCGAAAGACAAAATTCTGATTGTCGTAGAGTATCTTTTCGCGCCGCAGGTCCCTTATCGTCACGGCACCAACGATCGTCACTTCATAGACGCGCGCACGGCCTTCTTTATCGAGCAGGACGCCGGTGAAAAAGAAATCACGAATCGTGCCTTCGACAACAGCGTCGGCACCGCTGCGTGAACCTTGGACAACGAGGCCGTTGCCGCGGCGGATGATCTCGCGAGAGACGGCTTCGGTAAAGCGTGACTCGACCTTGTAATGCAGCCCCTTCGCCTCGGTCTGAAAGACCGGAACCGCGACGATCTTGATGTCCTTCGGAAGGCCGGAGTTCGTTACCGGCTTATAGCATTCGGTAAAGCCGCTCGCCAAGAGAAAGACGAGGCAAATAAATACTATTGTTCGCGCTTTCGTTCTCATCGTTTCTTCAAAAACCTCCGGCCGAGCCAAACGAACAAGAGTGCGCCAAGGAAAGCAAAAACAGCTCCGAACAAGATGTCGAGCCAGCTGAGGCTTGAGGGCTCCGGCCCGGGTGGAATATCGAATAGAAAAAGCAGCAGAAACATAAGATCTTGTTATTCCAGTAAGCCTAAGGCCTGAGCGGCCGTGAGTGCCTGGCGCGTCTCGAGAACATCGTGAACTCGAATGATCTTTGCGCCATTCTTTACGGCAGCGATCGCGGCGGCAAGGCTCCCGCCAACGCGTTTTCCCGCGTCGGGCTCATTGCAGAGCTTTCCAATGAACGATTTTCTCGATGCGCCCACGAGCATCGGAAACTCTTCGAACTTTTCGATGATTCTAGCAAGATTTGCGATCAGGGATAAGTTCTGCTCGACGGTTTTGCCAAAACCGATGCCGACATCGAGCACGATCTGGTCAGCCGCGACGCCTCGCTCAAAGGCGATCTGAACGCTGCTGCGAAGGCTGCCTTCGACCTCCGCGAAGATGTCCGCTACGGGCGCTTGCGAATGCATCTCGTCAAATCGTCCACGAGAGTGCATAAGGATCAGTCCCGCACCCTTGGCCGCCGCAACATCCGCGACCGTCGGATCGAACCTTAAGCCCGAAATATCGTTCACGATCTCTGCTCCGCTTTCGAGCGCGGCCTTTGCGACCGCGGCCTTGCTCGTATCGACGGAGATCGGAACCTCACATCCTGACGCGATCAGCTTTTCAATCACGGGTATGATGCGGCCAAGTTCTTCGACCGCGGAAACACGTTCGCTGCCCGGCCTTGTTGATTCACCGCCGATGTCAAGAATGTCGGCACCTTCTTCGATCAAGCGTTCGGCGCGTCGAACGGCATCGACCGCCGAAAATGCTTCGCCGCCATCGGAAAAGCTGTCTGGCGTGACATTGCATATGCCCATCAACACTGGTTTGTCCACAAACAGATCTCTCTGAGAAGTTCGCAGGATCATAACTGAAATCTTAATCCTCTGAAGGCTCTAATACTAAGCGTCAAGCGAAACGACCTGAGATCCGTTTGCTAACTTGAAAGCGGATGGCGATGTTATACTTAACAGCCTTGCGAAAAAGAGCAAACCTGGAGGAGAAATGAAAGATCGTTTTTCAAACCATAAGCCGTTGGCCCAACATATTTCTGTTGTGCTGACTATTTTGACAATATTGTTATTGGTGATGTCATGCGGACGGTTCATCCCGCAACGCGGCCTAACGTCAAATGTGAACACGAACGCGTCAAATACTGACGCGGTAAATAACTCTTCTACAAATTTTGATTCCGGTAAGTACTCGGAACTTTTGGCTAGAAAGAAGGAATTTATACAAATGACGCCGCCGGTGAAGATCGACCCTAAGGCAGTGATCAAAGGGAAAGTGATCGTCGTCAGTCAAGGACTTGAGAGTTCCACCGATGACAGTATGTTGAGTCGCGGATTGGCCGACTATCGGTTGGCAAAAAGCATTGACGAACTCGAGACCATAATACAAGTTGTTTGTTCAAAAGGCGGCCAGGTCGCGGTTTACAAAGGTAAAGACGACCGAAAAGCGACGGGTTTCACGAGCAATTGCAAAGTTTCGATTATCGACTATAAGACACCAGCAGTTATAGCCCAGAAGAACTTTTCCAATTCGAAACCGCCCGAAGTTATCAGGTCGATCGAGCCTGATGCCAAAGACGAGTATCTGATGCCGAGGCCGCTTGCCGACATCATCCGATATATNNCGATAAAGAGATAAGGTCCGATTACCCGTTAAGCGCAAAGGAGCTTCTGCGTGTTCCGTTACAGGTCTCTATTGACCCAGCACCGGTCATTAAAGGAAAGGTAATGTTTGCTCAGCGGGTAGAATACGGCAACATTAACCCATTTAACCCTACGACGACAGATTATTCGGACCTTGGGGTTAACTATGGGTTTGGCTATGAAAAACTTGCAACGCGTAGCTCCGACGTGACGACACTTGTAAATATTGTATGTGCGAAAGGAAGCCAAATAGGGAAGGTAGGCAATGTTACCGAATTCTCCAGCAAGTGCGAGATATCCCTTGTTGACTATAAAACGATGACGGTTTTTGCACAAAAGACCATCGAAAACAAAAACCTGGAACAGGGTGCGCCAAAGGAGAGCTTTCCGACCGATTGGGTTGTGAAGCAGCCTAAGGACGAAATAACAGCTTACCTGCAAGGACTTCCTGTTTCATGAAGATGACTGTTATCAGATCGGGCAGAAAAAAACGGGATGAAGACAATGCTCTTCACCCCGTTTTCTTATTGCTCTTGTCAAGCTTTACGCCGTCGCCGGATTATTACCGGTTATCGGCGGCAGGATCGGCTTCTTGAAAGGCGAATCCGCCTTTCCTTCGCTTTCTGGCGAGCCGTCGTCATCATCGTTTGAAGCAGGTTCTGCATCAAGCGGAAGACCGGCGACGACGCGTCGGATCTGAATGCTGTCAAGCGTTTCGAACTCAAGCAGAGCCTCAGCGAGACGGACCATTGCGTCGCGATTCTCGCGTATGATCTTCTCGGCGCGTTCGTATTGTTCGGCGACGATCCGTTTGACCTCAGCATCGATCTTGATCGCCGTGTCTTCCGAATAATCACGATGCTGTGCGATCTCGCGACCGAGGAAGATCTGTTCTTCCTTTTTACCAAAGGTCAGAGGCCCAAGAGCGCTCATTCCGTATTCGCAGACCATCGCACGCGCGACCTCGGTCGCTTTCTCGATATCGTTCGAAGCGCCGGTCGTGATCGAGCCGATAAAGATATCTTCGGCGATACGTCCGCCCATCGCCATTGCGATCTGGCCGAGAAGATATTCCTTCGACGCTGAAAGACGATCTTTTTCGGGAAGATACATCGTCAGGCCAAGAGCCATTCCACGCGGAATGATCGTCACCTTGTGGACGGGGTCGATATTCGGCACCTTGAGGCCGACGAGCGTATGGCCGGCTTCGTGATAGGCGGTGATGCGTTTCTCTTCGTCCGAGATGACCATCGACTTGCGTTCGGCGCCCATCATCACCTTGTCTTTGGCGATCTCGAAGTCCGCCATCGTCACGACCTTCTTATTAAAGCGGGCCGCGTTCAAGGCAGCTTCGTTGACGATGTTCGCAAGATCGGCACCGGTAAATCCTGGCGTTCCGCGAGCGATCACGCTGATATCAACGCCTTCGTCAAGCGGGATCTTGCGGGTGTGTACCTTCAGGATGCCCTCGCGGCCGCGAACGTCCGGTCGGCCGACGACCACTCGTCGGTCAAAGCGTCCGGGACGCAGAAGTGCGGGGTCGAGGACGTCCGGCCGGTTCGTCGCAGCCATCAGGATGACGCCTTCGTTGGCCTCGAAGCCGTCCATCTCGACCAGCAGCTGGTTGAGCGTCTGCTCGCGCTCGTCGTTGCCGCCGCCGAGGCCGGCGCCGCGATGGCGGCCGACCGCGTCGATCTCGTCGATGAAGATGATGCACGGCGCGTTCTTCTTGGCCTGCTCGAACATGTCGCGCACGCGGCTCGCGCCGACGCCGACGAACATTTCGACGAAATCCGAACCCGAGATCGAGAAGAACGGCACGTTCGCCTCACCTGCGACAGCTTTTGCGAGCAAGGTCTTGCCGGTTCCCGGAGGTCCGACCATCAGAACGCCCTTCGGGATCTTTCCGCCGAGTTTTTGGAACTTTTGCGGATCCTTTAGAAATTCGATGATCTCCTGAAGCTCTTCCTTTGCTTCGTCAACACCTGAGACATCCTTGAAAGTCACGCGCTTCTGCTGATTATTGAGAAGCTTTGCTTTCGATTTACCGAAGCTAAGGGCTTTATTGCCTCCCGCCTGCATTTGGCGGAGCGTAAAGGCGAGGACACCGAGAATAAGCAAGATCGGCAGGAATTGTATCAAGAGGATCCAACCCCAGCCTTCACTCTTCTGTTCGTCGCGGTCAACGATCTGCGTGCTTGTGCCGGCATTCTGTTCGTTAAAGGCGGCGATCTTTTCCTTCAAAAGCTTGATCGTCGCATCGCTGCCGATATTCGTGACGTACTTTGCGTTGTTTACGTCGGTGAACTCGACTTGCGACTGCCTGAACAGAGCTTCCTTGAACTCTTTGTTGTTGATATGGGTGATCGCCGCATCAATGCTGAGATCCTGGGCCGGCTTGTTCTGTTTGGTCTGTAAAAACCATACAAAAACGAGAGCACCAGTGATGATGATCATCCAAAGAAGAATTTGTCGTGCCTTCGAACTCAAAATAAAAAGCCTCCGCCTGAACCTTTCGCTTGTTGCCGCCAAAATGACAGGCCAAAAAGGGCAGTCATCTTAGGATGAAAGTCGGCTATTGGCGCGTTGTTCCCGAAAAATAGGGTACGAACAGCGCCAACCCTTAATTTTAGGCGCGCCAGCCGTCTTTTTCAACCTTATTTAGTACGGTAGGCAAGCCAACCGCCGCTTCTTTCGACAACTCCGCCGCCGGGAAGTTCCGCGATCCGACCGCTTTTAGGGCTTTTTGCAAGGTCGCTGACCGCCTTTATGTGTGCGGCTGTCAACTTGCGCGCGTGGCCGCGGTTGGCGACCAACCAGCTGCGGATAAGCGTTAGACGTTCAGCCTCGGCAAGCCCAAGGAGGTCGGCTGACCGGAGTTTCCCTGCAGATCGTGCGGGTGACGGCTCCTGTGAAAAATATCCGGCCGTCCGGGCCAAGGTCTCCACAATGCGAGGATTAAGCTCGCAAAGCAGCGGGATCACCTCTCGGCGGATCTTCACGCGGGAAAAGCGAAGATCCATATTCATCGGGTCCGAGCGGAAATCGACGCCAAGATCACCGCAATATTCGACGGTATCCTCGCGAGAAGCGATGCTCAGCATCGGCCGTATGAGCTGAGCCTGACAGCCTTCCAAAGGCCGTGCGGAAGGCATTGCAGCAAGGCCTGACGGGCCGCTTCCGCGAATTAGGTTCAACAGAAACGTCTCAGCCTGATCGTTGATCGTGTGGCCGGTCAGCACAGCATAAGCATCAAATTTCTCTGCAGTTTTGGCGAGAAATTCATAGCGGGCGAGGCGTGCATTTTCCTCGAGATTGCCGCGTTTTGCGATCGGGAAATTCCCAAGGACGAACGTGATACCGCGTTCTTCGCAAAGTTTGCGGACAAACTCCGCATCTTTGCCGCTGTCCTTTCGCAACGCATGGTCAAAATGCGCCGCGATCAGCCGGTGGCCAAGCTTTTTTCTGTCTGCCAAAACTTTCAATGCCAGGAGCAGAGCGGTCGAATCTGCGCCGCCCGAACAGCCGACAACGACGGCTTCGCCGTCCGTTTGCAGCGAGAGACGCCGCCATTCTGTGATCAATTTTCGTTCGAATCGATGCACTAGCCGATCGCTCCCGCTTCCGACCTGCGGCCATTCTGTTGTCTGCGCGAATACGTCATAAAACCCCTCGACCAACAAGAATTCTACTCACGTTTTCGGCCGCCGAATAGCACAAACCGCACAAAACGTATCAAAATGCACAAAATGTATCAAAGTGCACGAAATGCACGATTTGCACGATTTGCACGATTTGCACAAAAGGTCAGAATCACCTGCGTTGGCGGTGATCCTGTCAGTTCTGTTGATATGCGGCCCTTTTTTGGTTAAGGATAGTGATCCGCGATGTTGAGATAAGCTTTCCGCGGCGGTCCGTGATCTCGATCTTCCAGATGCTGATCGTTTTGCCTGAATGGATCGGCTCAGCAACGGCGGTAATAAGCCCTTTCGAGACGGCGCGTACGTGATTTGCATTGATCTCGATGCCGACAGGCGTTACCTTTTCGAGATCCGCCCCGACGACGGCACCGACCGACGCCGCACTTTCTGCTAAAAGCACAGAGACGCCGCCATTCATAACGCCCGTGTATTGATGCACCTTTGGCGTAACTTCCATCGAAAGAACGACGCGTTCCGGCTTCGCCTCGATGATCTCGATCCCGAGAAAGACGAAGAGTTCATTGGTTGCAGTGTCTTTAAGCAGACGTTCTCGATCGATCATCTTTCAAGTTTTGCTTTTGCAGCAGCAAGAGCCTCGCGTACGCGTTCGGGTGACGTGCCGCCGACTGCTGAACGAGCAGCGAGCGAGGCATCAATACTCAGGCGATCAAACACATCTTCTTCGATCAGGTCAGAAAATTGCCTGAGATCGCCAAGAGCGAGTTCGTTCAGCTCGCAGCCTTTTTCGATGGCGAAAAGAACTGCCTTTCCGACTGCTTCATGAGCGGAGCGGAATGGCATTCCTTTCTCGACAAGATAATCGGCAAGGTCTGTTGCGTTGAGATATCCGGTCGCAGCCGCTCGGCTTGAAGCGGCCTCGTTCAGGGACGTGTTGTCCAGGATCACTTCGGCCGCACGAAGTGAAATATTGACCGTATCGATCGTGTCAAAAACGGCCTCCTTGTCCTCCTGCATATCCTTGTTGTAGGCGAGCGGCAGGCCCTTTAGCATTGTGAGCAGCGAGAAATTGCTCCCGAAAACGCGCCCGGCTTTGCCTCGCAAGAGTTCGAGAGCGTCCGGATTCTTTTTCTGCGGCATCAGGCTCGACCCGCTCGAAACCGCATCGCTCAGCGTGATGAGCCCGAATTCCGTCGAAGCATACAAGATCATATCCTCGGCAAGCCGCGAGAGATGCACCATCAGGAGCGATGCTGCCGAGCAAATATCGACAGTAAAATCACGATCCGAAACCCCGTCAAGACTATTCGCAGTGACCTTGTCGAAACCCAACTCTTTCGCCACCGCGTCGCGGTCGATCGGGAAACCCGTTCCCGCCACTGCACCCGACCCGAGCGGCATCACGTTGAGCCTTTTTCTTGTCTGTTCGAACCGCTCGACGTCGCGTTCGAGCATCTCAAAATACGCAAGGCACCAATGTGCGAAAAGCACGGGCTGCGCACGCTGAAGATGCGTGTACGCCGGGATCACTGCGTCCGGATGCCGTGTCGCGAGCCCGACAAGCGAACACTCAACACGCCTTATCAGCACGACCGCGGCATCAACTTCGTCTCGGCACCAAAGTCGGAATGCTGTCGCCACCTGATCGTTTCGGCTGCGGCCGGTGTGCAGCTTTCTACCGGTGTCACCGATCTTCTCGATAAGCTTTGCCTCGATGAAAGAATGGACATCCTCGGCCTTCGCCGTGCCGAAATAGGCGGCGTGTTCACCCGCTTCATTCAATAAAGCTTTCAGGCCGGTTACGATGCTGCCAGCCTCCTCGGACGAGATAATTCCGGCACGTTGAAGCCCATTCGCGTGGGCGACGCTCGCCGTTACGTCCGCTGCGAAAAGCCGCTGATCGAATCGGAAGGAATCGTTGAATTCGGCGAACGTTTCGTCCGGCGGAGCCGTAAACCGCCCGCCCCAAAGTTGTTTCTTGTCGTCGGCCATAGAGAATCGAGAGTTTTACGGTATTCTACTTCTTTTGGCAGACATACGGCATTTCCGAGCTGAGAAACTGCAGATTTTTTGTGATGAGAAAAGATATTAAGAAACTCGTTTTGGCGTATTCGGGCGGACTGGACACGTCCGCAATGCTGCTTTGGATCAAGGAAACATACGGCTGTGAGGTCATCTGCTACACGGCGGATGTCGGCCAAGGCGATGAACTCGACGGCCTCGAAGAAAAGGCACTCGCGACGGGAGCGTCAAAGCTCTATGTCGAGGATCTGCGTGAGGAATTCGTAAAGGATTTCGTCTGGACGGCCGTAAAGGCGAACGCTCTCTACGAAGGCACATATCTGCTGGGCACGAGCCTTGCTCGCCCCGTGATCGCAAAGCGCCAGATCGAGATCGCGCAAAAAGAAGGCGCCGACGCTGTCGCTCACGGCGCGACAGGCAAGGGCAATGACCAAGTGCGCTTCGAGCTCACGTATTACGCGTTAAAGCCCGATATAAAGGTCGTAGCTCCTTGGCGGCATTGGGATTTCAAGGGACGTGCGGACCTGATCGCATACTGCGAAAAACACGGCATTCCTGTTACCGCAACCACACAAAAGCCGTATTCGATGGACCGCAATCTGATGCACGTCTCTTACGAAGGCGGCATCCTCGAGGACCCTTGGGCAGCACCGCCCGAAGACATTTTCCTGATGACGAGTTCGCCAAAAGACGCGCCCGACAGCCCGACAGAGATAACTCTCACTTTCGAGAAGGGTGAACCAGTTGCGATCGACGGTGAAAGATACGGCGCCGTCGATATGCTCGCAAAGCTAAATCATCTCGCAGGCGAGAACGGCATCGGACGCATCGATATCGTCGAAAATCGTTTTGTCGGAATGAAGTCCCGCGGTGTTTACGAAACGCCGGGTGTGACGATCCTGCAGACGGCGCACCGCGCTCTCGAATCCATCACGATGGATCGCGAAGTTATGCGTCTGCGAGACAGTTTGGGGACAAAATTCGCGGAATCCGTCTATTACGGTTTCTGGTTCGCTCCCGAGTTCGAGATTCTCCGCAAAATGATCGACGAGACGCAGGAAACCGTCAACGGTGAAGTCCGTCTCAAGCTTTACAAAGGCAACGTCATCGTCGAAGGCCGCCGTTCGCCCAACTCGCTCTATCGCGAACGCGTCGTTACCTTCGAGGACGACGCCGGCGCCTACGACCAGCAAGACGCCGAAGGGTTTATCAAACTCCAGGCCCTTCGCCTGCGCTTGAGAAACATGGAATAAAGAAGGCGGAAACACGACCTAGGGAGTGTGTTCTTTGACCTCGGATCACCTATTATCGACTTGTACGACGTTGGCAAATATTGACAATATATGCCACCCAACTTAAACTGCTTCTATGGCCACAACGACAATGAACATTTCCTTGCCTGATTCGATGCGTGATTTTGTCGAAACTGCGTTGAATAACGATGGGTACGGTAGTGCGAGCGAGTATGTCCGGGAGCTGATTCGTGCCGATCAAAAGCGCCGCGAACAGCAGCGGTTGGAGAAAACGCTGCTTGAACGGCTTTCTTCAAACGAAGACGAAACCTTCACAATGGATGACGTTCGGGCCGCAGTACGGCGGCGCTTAGAGGCCGGAAAATGATCAAATACGCACTTGGCGTTTTTGACGAACTGACGGAAATAGCCGTATTCCTTGCCCAACACGATGAATCGGTCGCTGGTCGGTTCTTGGACTCGTGCGAAGATTCTTTTGAACAGTTGGAGAAGTTTCCCGAGATCGGTACTCGGCAAAAATTTGACGATCCCAAGCTGAGCGAGATCAGAATGTGGTTGGTCAAAAGCTTTGACAACTACCTCATTTTTTACCTACCGATCGGCGACGGCGTGAGAATATTGCACGTTCTTCACAGTGCCGTTGACTACACTCGTATCATCGATATCGGCGATCTCTCATAATTTCGAGTAGACAACGTGCCTGGGGAATCGCGGCCCTTCCGGTCGATCTCTCCTTCATGCCTGTGGCTATGCTATAATATATGGTTTTTTCTTAGGAGATCGAAATGAACTGTCTAGCGTGCGGAAGCAGCGCGATCATTACCGGAACCGTGTTCGACACGAACGGAGGCTCGCCCGAATTCAAGATCGATGATGTCTCAGTCTGGAAAAGCCTGTTCGGTCTAGGAACGCGTAAGATCCGTGCTTACGGCTGCGTCCACTGCGGCCACCTCCAACTCGCCGTCGATTTCACCGAGAAGGACCTGCAAAAGTATCAACAGTTCGAAGGCGAACAACCCGGCGTGCTCGAGCGAATAAACCAAGGCGAATTGTAAAGATACCTAGACGTTGGAATCGGCAGGGATGACCGGCAATCGGCTTTGACAGCTGCGAATCATCTTTTGTGTTCGGATCGCTGGCGAAGTAAGGATCTTGAAAGTTCTTAAAAAATGAGCCTCTAAAGTAAGCCTGCGTGCTCAATAAAAAGGCCACGAATGCACGAATTAGACGAGCATTTTTATTCGTGCATTCGTGGCTAGTTTTTGCCGAGCTTACCGCCAGCTAGGAAACAAATCCCTTGAATTTTGCGGCATTGGCGGCGTAGCCCGGGAAGATCTTTGTGAGATCTTTCGCTCCGAGGTGTTTTGAGGCCGCTTCGCCAAAGACATCGCGAAAGTCTGTCGTTACGGCGAGGTCGCGGCCTTCATAAAGCTGGTCGTTCTTCATACCTTTCCAATCGCCGTAAACTTTGCCGCCGCGAACCGAATTGCCGATCGCGAACATCGTGTTGCCGTGGCCGTGGTCAGTTCCGCGACTGCCGTTCTCGCGGGCCGTGCGGCCGAATTCGCTCATCGTGAGCACAAGCACGTCATCCATTTGCTTGCCGAGATCGGTCGCAAACGCCGCGATCGAGAGAGCGAATGTACGCAGGAAATTAGCGAGTTGTCCGCGTGCTCCGCCTTCGTTCAAGTGCGTATCCCAACGAATGTCGTTTCCCGTATCGGTGAACGCAACCTCGAGACCGACGCCTGCTTTTACTAGCTGAGCGATCTGCTTGAGCGAGCGTCCAAGGTCGGTGTTCGGATAGACGGCACCATTCGCGGGCTGATATTTTTGCGGATTCGCACGCTTCAAAAAATCCATCGCGTCGAACGTCTCTTTGCCTGTTTTGTTGAGCGTGTCTTTTACATTCTGGTCGTAAATACCTTCAAAACCGCCCTTGAGATCGGTCGTGTAAAGCCCGGCCTGAATGGTGAAATCCGAGAGGTTCGCCATTGCGACCGACGGCGCTTTGCCGTATAGCGAACGCGGTAAAGTTTGCGTCATCGAGACGGCACGGAAAGGTGACGCGTCCTTCTCCTGTGCGGCTTGAAGCACGCGGTTGAGCCAGCCGTCGGGCGTGGATTTGCGGCCGGGCGTGCCCGATTCCATATAATCCTGCGCGTCGAAATGCGAACGCGTATTGTCGGGCGAACCAACGCTCGTAATGGCCGCGAGTTGTCCGCTCTTGTAGAACGGCGCAAGCGGTGCAAGGCTCGGGTGCAGGCCGAAATGGCCGTCGAGATCGACCGCTCCATCCGTCTTGCCCGGCGCCGGGATGGCGATCGTCGGACGAAGGTCGTAATATTCCGAGTCGCCGTAGGGCACGAGCATATTCAGCCCGTCAACCGCCCCGCGTTGGAAGATAGTAACGAGGACTTTGCGGCCTTTCATACCGCCTTTCGCCTGAGCCGCCGCGAACTGATGTAGGAAATTCGGAGCCGCGGCCATCAGACCGAAGCTCGCCAAACCAAACCCGCTCGCCTTCAAAAAATAACGTCTGTCCATACAAAACCTCACCAACCGAGAAGTTAGACGCTCTTAGCGGGGAAAAAGTCTGTAAGTCTGGCGGCTTCGTGAAGAATTACAGGGAGGCTCATGCGATCTTGCGTAAACGTTCACGCACATCGTCCCAAGACAGCGCTTTGTCAGGATGTTCGCGGAGATCGGCAAGGCGCCGATCGATCTCGCTCCTCTGCTCCTGACCCAAACTGAAGCCGTCTGAACCCGACACAATGCTGTCATAGAGGTCATCCGCGAGCTTTCTCCGCTCGGGAATCGGGAGGCTTAGAGCCTGTTCGAGTATTGTATTCATAACGGCTTCAGAATATATTATCCGTAACCGTGAAGTAAAGGCTTTCGTCGCTTACAGGTCGATCCTCAAAGCGCAAGTCAGCCACGAACTCACGAATGGATCTTTCGCATTCGTGCATCCGTGGCTAGTGCCCTAACGGATGATGATCTCATCGACGAAGATGTATGCGTCGTAGCCTGCGCCGGGATGCCAGGCGGGAATCTTGCCTAAATTCTTCGCGTGGACGCGGACGTATCGGGCTGTGACGGGCGTGATCTTCTTTACGTAATCGCGTGCGGTCGGCGTCATATCCTCTGGCGAGAGATCGGTTGCGATGTCGGCAACCTTGCGGAAATTCACACCATCGTCTGAGACTTCGAACTCTATTTTGGTAGGCATCCAGATCCACGAGCGTGCAACCTGCAGGAATCCGCCGCCGAGTTCGCTGAGCCTTGTCGGACGCTGCAGGTCGATCGTCGCTTCGAAATCCTGCCCTTGATAGCCCTGCCACTCGCCGCTCGCAAAGTTCACCGTCCCGCGAATGCCGTCGATCAGGCCTTCGTCACCGCCGCCGTCGTACTGCCGGCTGTATTTCGATGCGATCGAGACCGTCCAGTCGTACGGTTTCTCTACAAACTCAGCCTCTACCTCTTTGCTCGTTGTCTCGCCCTTTTTTGCGTAGGCGGTAATGGTCGAGGTGGCTGTGATCGTGATCGGTTTTGTATATCGAACTTCGGGCGTGGAAGAGCCGTCGTCGCTGGTAATGGAATAGAAGATCTCTGCCTTTGGATCGATGCTGTGCAATGCTATCACTGCCGTTTTCTCGAACGTCCTTGGTCCGTCGAAGTAGGGTACGGCGACAAAATTGTCCTCGATCTTGGTGCTCGAAAATTCCGTGAACCAATCCTTTACCGGTACGGCCGACATCTCGAATTCGAGCGTGCCTCCGGCGGCTATATCATCGTGCGTGATGAACGTTTTGCGATACGGCTTGCCGTTGAGTTTGACCGAACGGACATAGATGTTCTGCGGCGAAACATTCGGCGCCCGAACGGTGAATATCTTGCCGTTCTCGAGGCGATACTTCATTTCCCTGAAGAGCGGCGTTCCAAGATCGTATTTTGCATTGCCGGGAGCCGTCGGGTAAAACCCGCTTGCGCTCAGGATGTACCACGCGGACATCTGCCCGCAGTCTTCGTTGCCGATCAGGCCGTCGGGCGTCGGCTTGTAAAATTCGTCGAGGATCTGACGCACATACTTCTGCGTTTTCCACGGCTCACCTGCGTAATCGTATAGGTACGCGATGTGGTGCGAAGGCTCGTTGCCGTGGGCGTATTGGCCGATGAGGCCCGTAATGTCGGGCTGGACGCGGCCTGTGAGTTTGTCGGTCGTCGTGAAAAGCTCGTCGAGTTTTGCGGCGAACTTCGTCCGCCCGCCCATCAACGCTTCGAGCCGATCAACATCCTGCGGAACAAAGAATGTATAGACCCAGCTGTTGCCTTCCGTAAAGTGGAACGTGACTTCGTTCGGCGAAAATGGTGAGACGAACCCGCCATTCTTTTTCGGCCGCATAAAGCCCGTCGCGGGATCGAAGAGGTTTTCGAAGTAGCGCGCACGAGAGCCGTATGACTTTATATCACCCTCTTTTCCCCAAATGTACTTATCATCCCATCCGGTACTAAAATTACCGTGACGTTTCATCTCGGTTCGATGTCGCTCCAATAGCAGTTCAGCCATCTGTGCGATGCACCAATCATCGTATGCGTACTCCAGCGTTTTGGAGACCGATTCGTTCTCGTCTTCCATCGAAATATAACCGCGCTTCTTGTATGCGGCGAGGCCGAAGTGGTCGAGCTCGGCGGAGTGTTTCGCCGCTTCGTAAGCTTTCTCGTAATCGAAGCCTTTAATGCCCTTTGCCATCGCGTCGGCGATCACCGGAACGGCATGATAGCCGATCATCGTGTCGGTTTCTTCGCCCCAGAGTTCCCAGACAGGCAGCCGTCCGCCTTGCTCGTAGATGCGTATGAACGTGTTGATGAAATCGACCGTGCGCTTCTCGTCAATGATCGTATAAAGCGGATGCGCCGCCCGAAACGTGTCCCAGAGCGAGAATACAGTGTATTGAGAAGAGCCATCACCGCCGAGACGCCGAGACGCCGAGAATTTTGTATTGGTTTCTCTCAGCGTCTTTGCGTCTCTGCGGTTCACATATCCGGGCAGTTGATGAATTTTGCCGTCGTGGCTGCGATACTTGCCGTCAACGTCGTTGAAGACATTCGGCTGGATCGCGGTGTGATAGAGAGCCGTGTAGAAGTTCGTCGTCTGCTCAGGCGTGCCGCCCGAAACCTCAATCTTCGAAAGTTCCTTGTTCCATGCCGCCCTTGCATCCGCTCGCACCTTGTCAAAATCCCAGCCGGGAAGTTCGGCTGCGAGGTTCTTACGCGCACCTTCGATGGAGACGTACGAGATGGCGACCTTCACCAAAACTTGGTCTTTTGCACGAAGATTAAACTTCAAATCTACCGAAAGGTTGTTTCCTTTTAGCTGATTGCCTACGAATGGATCCGAGGAACTAAAATCGTTAAGCGGTTTTGAAAACGCAACAACGAAATAGACCGTCTGATTCTTAGCCCAAGATGTAGATCGCCGGTAGCCCTCAACTCGTCGAGTACCTACCATTCGCAGTTCTGAGTCAAGTACTTTGTCTCGCCAACCTAGATCCAGGACTATTCGGTATTGTTGGTTCTTCGGAAACGTGTATCTGTGAAGTCCTACGCGGGCCGTCGTAGTTAATTCAGCACGAATTCCGTCGTCGTCGAGATTGACAGAGTAATAGCCAGGTTCTGCTTTTTCGTTTGAATGCGAATACGTTGAGCGATAATTCTCCAAGTCAACGTCACCGACCGTTGGCATCAGCAAAATGTCACAGCCGTCGGGAATGCCTGTGCCCGAGAGGTGCGTCATCGAGAAGCCGTAGATGATGTCGTCGGAGTAGTGATAGCCGGAAGAGCCGTCCCAGTTGTCGGTGCGTGTGTCGGGTGAGAGCTGTACCATTCCGAACGGGACGGTCGCCCCGGGAAACGTATGCCCGTGTCCGCCGGTGCCGATGAACGGATTTACGTAGCGGGTGTAATCACGCGTCTGAGCGTTGACGGTGAGCAGAGAGCAGAAGGCGGTGAGCAGAACAAAAACGCCGAGACGGAAGGAAGCGGAGATGAAAGGTTTACTTTTCATAGATTTGCCCAAGATAGTGTTGCCCACGAAACACACGAAAAAAACGAAAAAGAAAAATGGCACGCGAATAACGCGAATGAACGCGAATTGTTAGAGACCAGCTTCACTCGCATTATGGGTTGCCCTCGAATAACACCTGCCTGAATCCTATTCGCGAAAGTTCGCGCTATTTGCGTGCAAAAATTACCGCCTTGAATACGATCTGCTTGTAATCATCGCGTTCATAAAGGACGCCGATGGTCTTGCTGTCGAGCAGCACGATGTCCGAGTATGCGGTATCGTCCCGTCCTTTTGGATCACTCGCACCTTCGACGAGGAAGCTCTTCTTCCACGTCTTGCCATTGTCGTTGCTGATCCGAAGCGTCAGGTTGTTGCGATCATTTTGATCGGCGTCATTCGCAAATGCGAGGGCCTTGCCTTTTATCTGCAAAAGGCTACCCTGGCAGACGGGATCGGGCAGGCTCTTGTCAAAGCCGACATCGGTCCAGGTCGCACCGCCGTCGCTGCTGCGTGCCGTGATGCGATATTTGTGATCGCCACGCTGGTTGCGGGCGTTCAATAGAATATCGCCGTTTGAAGTTTCCGCAGCGGTCGCCTCATTGCTCCCCGCGATGCCGATGTCGCCCGCGATGTGGAACGTCTTGCCGTGATCATCGGAGTAAAAACCGGCGGCCATATAGTCCGTAAAATCCCGCTGCGGTTCGCCCTTAGAATAGTTAACGGGAACGAATATGCGGCCGCGATATTTACCTTTCGCGAGCTGGATCGCGTGGCCGGGAGTGTTTGCGTATGCACGCCAGTCGCTGCGTTTCACCTGCGAGGTGATGTTCACTGCCTCAGACCACGTTCGGCCTTCGTCGATCGACGTTTTGTACCACACCTCGCGGGTGCCTTTGCCTTCGCGAACTTCCCGCTCCGTTTTATCGCCCGTGTTGTAAAAGAGGAAGATCCGGCCTTTGGGATAACGCGGATCGAGCGTATCGACGACCGGAGCGGAATTGCTCGCCTGCAGCGTGCCGTTGTCAACGACCACTATCTGCTCGGACCAAGTCTTCCCCTTATCGCTGCTCGTCTTAAGGACGATGTCGTTATCGCCGAAATCACCCGAACCCTTGCGTCTTGCTTCGGCAAAGGCGAGCAGCTTTCCTGACCTCAGCTTTATGATCGCCGGTATTCGATAACTCGCCGCCCCTTCCTTGCCGCTCTCAAAAACAACCGTCTCCTGAGCGGCGGCGAATGCCGTCAACAGGACCGTGAGAAGGAAACTGACGCAGAACTTTGCCATACATTCCCTTTAGAGGTGGTTCAGTTGCCGAAAAGGACCTTCGGGCTCGCGCTTACGGTGCGATTCCCTTTGTTCTCAAGGTCGAGAATGACGATGGAATTTCTGCCTTTCTTGAGCCAGCCGACGGGCAGATAGAGCGACTGCTGCGGGCCGATGCTCCAAAATCTTCCCAAATGATGGCCGTTCACCCAGACGTGCCCTTTGCCCCAACTTCGCATATCGAGGAACGTATCACCGACCTCTTTCAGCATGAACGACCCGCGAAAGAACTCGGCATTCGGCACTTCTTTCTTTGTGAACTTCAAGAGTGAAAGGTTATCGAACGGCAGAGAGACGATCTCCCAGTCTTTCAACTCCGTGTTGTTGAGCGAAACCTTTTCCGTGATGCCTTTGCGGTCGAAAATGAAGTCGTTACCGTAATTCAGACGTCCCATATTCTCGACCAGAACTTCGAGTACGTCGCCCTTTTTCGCGTCGATAACGAGCGATTGTTCTTTATGTCCGCGGTCGAGTTTTCCGACGAATTTGTGGTTCAGAAAGACGTGCGAATAATCGTGCTGCTCTTTGAAATCAAGCGTGCCTTTCGCGTCCGCGGCGAACCGATGTCGATAAAGCACAAAGCCGTAGTTCTGCCCGAGATCTTCCATCGGAAGGACGTTCTTGGACAGACGAGTTTTGCCTAGGAGTTTGGCCGCAGTGAACAAATCGGCGGTTTCCTTCAGTTCGAAAGCCGGTATGTCGATGAACTTCGGTTCGTCCTTGATCTCAGGAAACGTTTCGTTTGGAAAATACTTTTTGATCACGTCGCGAAGGACGCGATATTTTTCGGTCGGCCGTCCTGCGGCATCGAGGACACCGTCGTAATCGTAATCCGACGTGTCGGGCTGGTACGGAACGGTGTTCGAATAGTTCGCCCCGGCCATATAGCCGAACGACCACCCGCCGTGCCACATATAAAAGTTGAACGAGATGCCGTTGGCGAGCATGTAGTCGATGCCCTTTGCGACGGACTCGGTATCGACGGTGTGATGTTTTTCACCCCAGTGATCGAACCAGCCCGTGTAATATTCGCCGACCATGCGCGGAATGCCGGTGCGGAATTTCGCAAGCGTCTCGAATTGTTTCGCAGGGTCTTGTCCCCAGCCAAAGTTGATGACGGGAAGCACGTCCGGCAATGTGCCGCCCTTCAGCATCTGATCGCTTGGCCCGTCCGAGGTGAAGAATGGAACGGTAAATCCCGCATCGATTAGGCTCTTTTTGACTGCATTTAGATATTCCTTGTCGCTGCCGAACGAACCGTATTCATTCTCGACCTGAGCCATTATTATGTTGCCGCCATTCTGAAGTTGGAGCGGAGCAAGCTGCCTGCCGACCTCTCTCATATACCGGTCGGCGGCGGCAAGAAACGCGGGGTCGTTCGCACGGATCTTCATATTCCGATCACGAAGCAGCCATGCGGGAAGTCCGCCGAAGTCCCACTCGGTGCAGACGTACGGGCCGGGGCGAATGATCAGCCAAAGCCCTTCTTCCTGTGCAAGCTTTGCAAAGCGTGCTATGTCCTTGTTGCCCGCAAAATCGAATTTGCCGGGCTGCGGCTCGTGCTCATTCCAAAAGATGTATGTCGTGATCGTGTTTAGGCCCATCGCTTTGGCCTTGCGGAAACGATCGCGCCAATGTTCGGGCGGAATACGCGGATAATGCATCTCGCCGGAGCGAATGATGAAAGGCTTTCCGTCAAGTACAAAATGCTCACCTTCGATCGTGAACGAATGCTTTTGTGCGGACACGATCGAACAGCAAAATAGAACGAGCGCAAGCAGCAATAGCTTTCTCATACCATATTCTCGCGTTTCTTTTGCCAACCGCCGCGTGTGAAATCCGGGATCTTGACGTGCATCGATCCGCGTGTGACGGAAAGCGCGCTCAAGGGGAAAGGTGCTGAGATCGCGGCACCGTCATACACGTCCATATCGTACGAGAGTCCGTCGCGGAAACACTGCACGAGCCGCCACGCCATGATGAAGTCCATGCCGCCGTGCCCGTGTCCGCGGGCCTTCTCGCCCAATTCTTTCCAGAGCCGATGCGTGTATTTCTCTTTGTACTTGTCGATCGTCGCGAACCTATGTCCGCCTTCCTGCCCATCAACGAAAATTCGCGGCGGATAGTCCCGAAATACGCCTTTTGTACCTTGAACAAGGTTGATGCGGTCGTATGGATGCGGCGTTACGACGTCGTGCTGCACCTTGATCGAGAGGCCTTTTGCGGTCTTGATCAGAGTAGTGTTCATATCGCCGCAAATGTACTTCTCACGCCACTTCGGACTTCCTTTCGGAACGGTCTTTTCGCGATAGACATCGAGCGAACGAGAAGGCGACGACATCGACACGAGATAGTCGAACCGATCACCGCGATTGATGTTCATATAGTTCGCGACGGGGCCGAGACCGTGCGTCGGATAGAGATTGCCGTTCAAACGCGTGTGCCAAGCGCGCCGCCAAAGGCCTTCGCTGTCGTTCTCGTTCATTATTTCGCGGAGGTCGTGAATGTACGCGCCTTCGCCATGCGTGATCTCGCCAAAGAGGCCGTCACGCACCATATTCAGCACCATCGTCTCGTTAAAATCGTAATTGCAGTTCTCCATCATGATGCAGTGCTTTCGCGTGCGTTCTGATGTATCGACGAGTGCCCAAATATCCTTCATCGTCGTCGCCATCGGGACCTCGACGCCGACATGCTTGCCGTTGTTCATCGCGGCAAGAGCGACGCGCGCGTGCCATTCCCATGGTGTCGGAGAAAACACGAAGTCGATGTCGTCGCGTTGGCAGAGTTTCTCGAAAGCGTAGTCGCCGTCAGTGTACATCGCAGGCGACGGCCGGCCTGCTTTTTCGATCTGCGCTTTGCCTTTTTCGGCGTTGGCTTTCACGTTGTCGCAAAGCGCTACGATGTCCAGGTTATCGACGCCGAGAAAATCGTTGATCATCGATTGCCCGCGGCGTCCGACGCCGACGACGCCGAGCCGTACGCGATCGCGTCTCTCAAAAGGCACGCCGATCATCGACTTTGCCGGTACGGCAGCGTGTGCACTGTCGGTCCCGACCAATGCGCTTGCGATCGTCGCCGCAACGCCTGATTTCAAAAGATCTCGTCTTGTGATGTCGCTCATCGTCTTTCCTCCAATATTCTATTTAGTGAACAAACTCGCCGCCGTACACGCGGCCCAATCCTTGGCCCTTCAAACCCCAAAGCACACGGAACATCGCATCGCCGCCGCGATGGTTATAGCGAAGTGATATCTTGTGATAGCCGGCCTTTAGCGGGATGATCGCCGAACGCAATTTGCGGTCATTTGTACCTGCATCGTCAATTGGCCGCTCATTATCGACCAAAACAGTTACGTCCCATGTCGCATCGACCTGGAGTTCGTAAATGCCATCGACCGGAGCTTTCAGATAGCCGTCAAACGAGACGCCGAAGTTTTGCTTCAGGTCGTACGTTTTTGCGAACTGTTCGAGCATTATCGATTTCGTTTCACCTTTGACCGGATCCTTTTCCGGTAAATAGAATTCAAAACCGACGCCGGGTCGCTTCTGTTCCGGCTCTACGGAAGGCAGCGGTTCGCGGTTGACGTATGTCGCGGCGTACACCGAGCTCTTCCTGCCCGAAGGGGTAACGACGATAGTCTTTACAGTCTTCACCTCATCTTTTGCCACCTCGAACGTGACCGGAGCGGTGTAAAGTGTTGAGGTCACGTCGGGCGTCGAGCCGTCGAGCGTGTAGTAGATCTTGTAGGCCGCGACAAGCGGCTTTATATCGAGCGTTGCCTTGCCGTTCCGGCCTACTATCGTGTTCTTAAGGCCTTCCGGTTCGGGAATGCGGAAATAGACATTCTCGGCCTCAAGACGCTCGAGATTTGCGCCAAGGCGCCGTTTGAAATCTGCGTAAGTTTTATTCGCAGGCAATGTCCACAGCACCTCGGACAAAGCGAGCATTCGCGGGAACGCCATGTATTCGACATTCTCAGGCTTTTTCAAATACTCGGTCCAGATGTTCGCCTGGCCGCCGAGAATATATTTAACTTCGTCCGGCGCAAGTTCCTTCGGCACAGGATCCCAGCCGTAAACTTTTTCGAGCGGAATATAGCCGCCGATGGTCAGCGGTTCATAAGCCGGATCGCCTTGCCCGTAATCGAAATATACGTATGTATTCGGCGTCATTATCACGTCGTGGTGAGCGTTGGCGGCCTCGATTCCGCCTTTCTCGCCACGCCAACTCATAATGGTCGCGTTCGGTGCGACGCCGCCCTCGAGGATCTCGTCCCAACCGATTATCTTCTTGCCTTTCGAATTGATGAATTTTTCGATGCGGCGAATGAAGTAGCTCTGTACTTCGTGCTCGTCCTTGAGGTTCTCGCGTTTTTTTAGTTCCTGAACGTATGCCGAATCCTTCCAAAAGTCTTTCAGAACTTCATCGCCGCCAATGTGGATGTACGGCGAATCCGGGAAAAGTTTGATCGTCTCGTCGAGAACGTCTTCGAGGAATTTGAACGTTTCCTCGGTCGGGCAGAACACTTCTTTGAAGATGCCCCAAGTCTTTTTCACCTCGAACTTGTAATCGGGTGCAGCACAGCCTTTCCCCAGTTCCGGATATGCCGCGAGTGCGGCAGAGGCGTGACCGGGCAGCTCGATCTCGGGGATGATCGTGATGTAGCGAGCCTTCGCGTAAGCGATGACATCTTTGATCTGCTGCTGCGTGTAGAAACCCTCGACCGGCACACCGTCGCCCTTGAAGGTCGGCGAATACCGCCCAAGCAGGGACTCGCTCCGCTTCGAACCGATCTCGGTCAATTTAGGGTACTTCTTGATCTCGATCCGCCAGCCCTGATCATCCGTCAAATGCCAATGAAAAGTGTTGAATTTATATTGCGACATCAGATCGATGTACTTCTTGACGAACTCGACCGGCATAAAATGCCGACTTACATCCAAGTGCATCCCGCGATACTGGAACCGCGGTGAGTCAACGATCTTAACAGCGGGAACCGATACGGAATCCCGGGCCTTTATGGGCAGAATCTGCATCAGCGTCTGAATCGCATAGAATTGCCCCAATTCAAACCCCTCTATACCGATTCGCGATGGCTCAACGTTAAGTGCATACAGACTCTGGCCTTTGGGCATTTCCGCGTGCTGAATGCCAAGGCCAGGGGGCAGGAATTCAATATAATTCTGCGTTGGCGGCTTTGAGACTATCCTGAGATCATGGCCAAGAACTTTCAGCCGATCCCTCAATAACGCAGCTGACTTTCGTTCAACTTTCTTCCTTGCGACGATCACGGTGTTCTGGTCGAGGACAAAAGAACCCTCACCGGCTGTGACCGAATTAGGTTTGGGAATGATACTTACTTCAACTGACTGAGCAACGGAAAGCGCAACGAGGGATAACAAGAAAGTGGTGGCAAGAAAAATACGTCTCATAATAAATTTCAACAAAATGACTGGAACGCACGCGTCCCGCGTGCAGCAAGTAAATCTGTTTCAGCTCAAGTTTTTCCTAAAATACGCGCTACCGAACTTCCAATCTTCCGACTTCGCGCACAACCGAGCCTTAACAGGATTTTCTTCAATATACCTTAAAGTCGCCTGGAAATGGCGTCCGGTGCGAATATATCGATCGAAATATTCTTTGAACCAGAAGCGGCCCTCGCGACCAAGGATCTTATTTGCCTCGTGCGCAGTGAATGATTTGATCGAGTGCATTATCCGGCTTATCGAATGGCCGGGCACATTTTGGATCAGAATATGGACGTGATTCGGCATTACCACCCATGCGATCAGTCGATATCTCTTTCCATCGAATTCGAAGAGTGCATTCTGGACAAGTGAAGCGATACGCGGATCCGACAGTGAAGCGGCGCCATAATTTTGATCGAGATAGAGTTCGACTCGTTGTCGAAGTCGCGCGTCGGTTATTTCGCCCGCTGCAAGTTCGCTACGCCAGCGTTCAAGAACATTTTGAGGCATCGAGTCGGCTAGGCGAAACGTGATGAACTGAACGCTCTCGCCGGGATCGACGTGTGGTATGTAACCTCTGCTGTGCCAAATTCGTGGGTCGTACATGTTAAGATCTGCACGCGGGACGCGTGCGTTCCAGTCGGATCGTTCGGGACGCGTGCGTTCCAGTCAATTTACCAGTGGACGCATGCGTTCCAGTCAATGTGCCTGCGGTCAAAGAATTTTCAGCAATTCTGTCAACTCTTCAGGCATTTGACAACTAATATCTACTCGCTCGCCGGTCTTGGGATGGGTGAATACGAGATGTGCCGAATGCAGGAAGAAGCGGCCGAGGTGTTCGACAGTCTTCTTAACCTCCATATTCGCGATCGAATTGTCGCGGCCTTCGTTATAAACCGCATCGCCGACGACTGGATGATTGATCGAGGCGAGGTGTACGCGGATCTGGTGGGTGCGTCCTGTCTTGATATCGACATCGAGGAGCGTAAACTTTTCAAATCGCTCGCGGACCTTCCAAAGCGTGAGAGCTTGCCTGCCGTTCGCAGCGACGGTCATCTTCGTGCGATGCCAGCGGTCGCGCGTGATGGGCCGATCGATCGTGCCGGAATTCTCACGCGGGTCGCCATGCACAAGGGCGACATAAGACTTTTGCACTTCCCGATCACGAAACGCCGCCGACAATGCTTCTTGAGTCTCAATATTCTTTGCGACAACGATCAGCCCCGAAGTGTCTTTGTCGAGCCGATGTACGATGCCGACCCTTTCAGAACCGGCTGCGTCAGCGGCCGGTAATTTGCCTGAGTCCGTTCCAACACTCTGACCCTCCGCTAACGCTGAGGGTTCTGACTTGAAATGCCACGCGATCGCATTCGCCAGTGTGCCGCTAGAAATACCCGCCCCGGGATGCACGACCATTCCCGCGGGTTTGTTGATCACGGCGAGATCGTCGTCCTCAAAAACGATATCAAGCGGAATGTTCTCAGGTTCGAACCTTGCGGTATTGCCCTCGGTCAGTTCGATGTCAACAACATCGCCTTCCCGCATTTTGTACGAAGAGCGAGCCGGCCTGCTATTTACAAGCACATCTTCGCTGTCGATCAGCTTTTGCAGCTGCGAGCGCGACCAGCCGTCGATCTTCTCAGCAAGGAACGCATCGAGTCGCTGTCCGACATCCTCGTCCGTAGCTGTTAGTTGAATGATCTCTTCTTGCTCTGACAATTCTTTTTCTACGTTCTTGCCAGACTAATTACTAATTATGAATTTACTAATTACTAATTATCTGTGGCGGAAAGCGATGTGATCCTTCACCCGGCCTGCGCTTTTGCAGAGCGAAGCCGAATGGCCATAAAAATGATCGAAACTAAGGCTACCAGCAGGCTCACCAACTGAGAAGTTGAAAGCCCGGTGGCCGTCGTTAAGCCGAAAAGATCTCCTCGCGGATCGTCCCGAATGAATTCGATAAGAAAGCGAAAGATCGAGTAAATGATTCCGTAGGCGACGAGCACCTGACCATCAAATTTCTTACGCTTGTGCAGCCAAAAGAGGAACGCAAAGACTGCGAACATCGTTAATGATTCGATCAGCTGCGTAGGGTAGAGGAAAAGGTCGGTGTGTCCGGGGCCATAAATGGGAACGCCGGTGTACTCGTGGCCGAGCTCGGTAAAATGGACGCCGAGGAAGGAGTTCGTCTCCTTTCCCCAGCAGCAGCCGGCGGCAAAACAACCTTGTCGTCCAAAGGCTTGGCCGAGCGCAACTGCCGGCGCGAACGCGTCCGTAACCTTCCAGAACGGTAGTTTGTAGTAGAGCATCAGCCCGACGACGGTTAAGAAGCCGCCGATCAGGCCGCCGTAAAAGACGCCGCCGGAACGTAAGAAGTCGAGCGTGAAGATCTGTACGTCCGGTTCGACAAGGATCATCAGGACCTTCGACCCGACAAGGCCGCCGACAAGGGTCCAAAGCCCGAGGTCGTAAATTCGATCCTTTGAAATACCGTCCCTCGCCGCAAGCCGCGAAGCCGCGAACAGGGCAAGCAGCATTCCGACCGTAAGCCAGATGCCGTATGTAGTGATCGGGAAATTCCCTATGCGGAAGAGTTCTGGGTACATCGGTTCGAAATAAAAAAATCAATAAACAAAAATCAAAAAGAAGACAGCTAAAAGCTTGCCCGAATCGCCTGCGAATACCGCGTCAGCATTCGGCTGACCTCTTCAAGACTCTCTTTCAAGAATCTAGTATCCCCGTATCCGAGGTCATTGGCTAGTCGCAAGTAATATCGACACTCTTCTAACGAACCGATTGCGATGCCGTAAAATCGCACCTTATCGCGCTTGCTCTCTTTTCGAAAACCTTCAGCGAAATTTGCAGGAATTGAGATGGCGGCACGTCGAAGCTGCGATGTAAGACAGAACAGCTCGTGTTTTGGGAACTCATCCGTCAGTCGATAAACACCGAGTACGAAGTCGTGCGCTTTCTGCCAAATATCCACATCTTCGAAACTTTTTGGGGGAGCAGTCACTGTGTGGAAACCTCGCCATTTTGATTCTTGACCTTTGAATTTTGATCCTTTTTCGAGAGGATCATATCCAACATCAGCAGGCCGGCGCCGATCACGATCGCCATATCGGCGACGTTGAAGGTCGGATAGTGCCAATTCCCGAACTGGACGTCGATAAAATCAATCACAAAACCAAGTCTTAGACGATCAGTAACGTTTCCTACGATGCCCGCAAGAAGCAATGCCAGAGCACCGAGTATGCGGTCGTCCGTCCTGGGCGTACGCCAGAAGAAATAGAGCACAAGGACGGCCGCGACCATCGCAACCGCAGAAAGGCCCCAGCGGCCGGTGCTGCCGTGATCGTCGAGCATTGAGAAGGCGACACCGGTGTTATGTGTGTACGCAAAGTTCAAGAAACCGCTGATGATCGGCCTATCACCGCCGAACCGCAAAACCCTTGCCGCCCAAGCCTTGGTCGTCTGGTCGATCATAAAGACGCCGCCTGTGACGCCTAGATATGCGACCTTCCATAGAATGCTGCGTGCGTTCATTTACTGCCTTTTGGCTCTGCGCAATAGGATTTGTTCACGATCTTCCATTCGCCGTCGATCTTCAAGAGCGTCATATAATCGGTGAACTTCACGGTCGGGTAATCAAGCACGATCTTGGCGATCGCCGCATTTCCGGCGATGTCGATCGATTCGATCTTCCGATGATCCTTACGCTGTGCCTCGTCCGCCGCCGGCTTGCCGGTGAACGCTCTCGTGATGAAATGATCGAAGCTCTCGATCGAGTATTTCCCGTCTTTGACCCAGATCATATTTCCGACGGAATTGAACGCCTTTCGAGCGTACGCGGGATCACCCGTTGCGTGTGCCTTCAGATAGTTCTCAAGCGGAACGCGAACGGCGGCCTTCTCCGACTCCTGAGAAAAAGCTGAAGATGCGAAAACAACAAAAGCGATAACAAAGAATGTGTATTTCATCTGATCGTTACAAACGTCTATTCAACATACGGGAAGATCGCTTTTGGTGCTCGGTATTGTTCCGGCCACGGCAGATAGCAAACGTCCGTGCTCCGATCTGGTACGTAACGACTTTCCATTTGTTTGAGCTTCTTTTAAGAAGCGCAAAATAGTTGTTATCGAACGCACCGGCCTCCATAGCCTCGCTGTATTGCGTGTTTGAGAAATCAGGAGCGTTGCCGTCCGCTCCCTGGAGACTTCCGCTTACGAACGCCCAAGTGCCTGATACGTTAAATGTATCCGCAACGAAGACGATCTGTTGTTTCAGTTCGCGTTCTATCGGTACGCGAAGCGTATCCAAGATCGCTTTCCGCTCCGGCGTTCCTTTCTCCGGCGTATGTACGGATTGGGCCGAAGCAGACATCACCGCAAGTGTCACTGCAAAAACAAGGATCGCGAGTTTCATACGTTTCTCCTTTTAAGATTAAGAGGCGTGTGCTCCCAATTGCGGGACGATATCGTCCAAGGCAGCAGCACATCGTTCGCAGACGGTCGGATAGCTGGCAAACTCGCCGACTCTGGTCGAATAGTTCCAACATCGCTCGCACTTATGTCCATCGGCAATCTCGATCTTCACGGTAATGCCATCGCCCTCGTGCACCTCGACCTGCGAGACGATAAAAATGTACCGCAGCTCGGTGAAATGATCGAGCAGAAATCGCGCCGTGTCTTTGTCTGCACTAAGGATGACTTTTGCTTCGAGCGACGAACCGATCTTCTTCTCCGTACGAGCTGTTTCGAGCGCTTTCAGCACCTCATCGCGGATCGTAAAAATGCGTTCCCAAGTTTCAAAAAGCGAACTTTCCGTGCTTTCGCTAACTGTCGGAAACTCAGCCAGGTGCACAGATGATAATTTGCTCGAAGGCAAGGCTTCCCAGGCTTCATCCGCAGTAAAGGCCATCAGCGGTGCGAGCAAACGGATCAGCGAACCGGCAATCTTATAGAGAGCTGTTTGAGCCGAACGCCGCTCGACCGACCTTGGGGCAAGGATGTAAAGACGATCCTTGATGATGTCAAAATATCGGGCCGAGAGCGTAACGGTGCAAAATTGGTAAAGCGCATTATACGCAGTCTGAAAATCAAACGCCTGATACCCGGCGATCGTCTTTGCGGTGACGCGATCGAGTTCAGCAAGTGCCCAGCGATCGAGCTCCAACATCGATGCTGGTTCGACGGAATCATTTTCCGGATCAAACCCCGCAATATTTCCGAGTGCGTATCGAAGCGTATTCCGCATCTTGCGATACGCATCGACAACACGCGAAAGGATCTCGTCCGAGCAGCGAACGTCTTCCGTATAATCGACGGCGGCGGCCCAGAGCCGCAGAACGTCTGCACCGGAGCGGTCGATTATTTCCTTCGGTGCCGTCACGTTTCCGAGAGACTTTGATTGCTTACGGCCTTCGCCATCGACGACCCAGCCGTGAGTGACGATCTGTTTGTACGGCGACGAATTATGTGCGGCGATGCCGCAGCTCAGAGACGAATTGAACCAGCCGCGATATTGATCGCCGCCTTCAAGATAGACGTCAGCCGGAAAACGCAGCTCATCGCGCGTCTCGAGCACGGCTACGCAGCTCGATCCGGAATCGAACCAGACATCGAGGATGTCTGTCTCTTTTCTAAAACCTTTTCCGCCGCACTTCGGACATTCAAAACCATCCGGAAGAAGGTCGCTTGCCTCGCGAGCGTACCAAGCGTCAGCCGTCTCGACCGCGAAAACATCTGCGACGTGATCGACAACGTTCTTGTCCGCGACCGCCTCGTCACAAGATCCGCAATAAAAGACCGGGATCGGAACGCCCCAGGAACGCTGACGCGAAACGCACCAGTCGGGCCGTCCCTTGAACATATTGGCCATGCGGCCTTCGCCCCAAGACGGATGCCATTTCACGTCCTTGACCTCGGCAAGGGCCCGGCCGCGCAGCGTTTCGCTCGTGCCTACAGCTACTTCGTCCATCGCGATGAACCATTGCGGCGTCGCACGGAAGATGACCGCGTTCTTACAACGCCAGCAATGCGGATAACGGTGCGAATAGTTTTCCGAATGGAGCAATGCACCGCTCTCACGCAAAAACTCGACGATCTTTGGATTCGCCTCCGTTACGGTCATCCCGGCGAACATTTCGACATCGCTTGTAAATCTTCCGGCCGCATCGACCGGTGCATAGATGTCGAGGCCGTATTCTTTGGCGATATGAAAGTCGTCGCCGCCGTGGCCGGGAGCCGTGTGAACGCAGCCGGTACCTGATTTTGCGGCCGTCTTGCTTTCGAACCGTACATCGAGCTCGACTTCGGCGTCCGCTTCGCCAAGCGTTACGTGTTCGCCGTTCATCAAAAGCGACGGCCGGTCGAGCCAAGCGTGACGAGCCTGCATCCGATCCAGCTTCTTTCCTTTGAAACGTGCAAGTTCGGTGATCGCGCCAACTTCACAGGTTTCTGCAAAACTCTTGGCGAGTTCGCTAGCAACGATGTAAACCTCTCCATTTGTCTCGATGGCGGAATAATCAAAATCCGGATGTACCGTGATCCCAAGGTTTGCAGGCAGAGTCCACGGTGTCGTCGTCCAGATGACAACGAACACGTTCTTTCCGGTAAGCGCCGGATCGATCTCAGCCGGATCCGTCAGCATTGGAAACTTTACATATACGGACGGCGACGTGTGGTCGTGATACTCGACCTCGGCCTCGGCGAGCGCCGTCTGGTCATGAATGCACCAATAAACCGGACGCAGCCCTTTGGCAACCCAACCGCGTTCGAGGAACTTGCCAAAAAGCCGAGCGGTCGCCGATTCGTATTCCGGTGACATTGTCAGGTAAGGATCCTGCCATTCGCCGAGTACGCCGAGCCGTTCGAAATCCCGCGTCTGGTTGTTCATTGCCGTCGAAGCGTGTTCGCGGCAAAGGCGTCGGAATGTTGCCACGGGAAGATCGCTCTTACTCTTTCCCTTGGCGGCGAGCTTTTTTTCGACGAGCGTCTCGATCGGCAGGCCGTGGCAGTCGTAACCGGGAACATACGGAGCCTCGAAACCCATCATCGAACGGGACTTTACGACGAAGTCTTTTAGGATCTTGTTGAGTGCTGTTCCAATGTGAATGTCCGCGTTCGCATACGGCGGGCCGTCGTGGAGAATGAATTTCGCACTGCCCTTTCGCGCTTCAAGAACCTTTTTATAAAGGCCTGCTTCCTGCCATTTCTTCAATCGGGCAGGTTCCATTTGCCCAAGATTCGCTTTCTGAGAGAAGTCTGTCTTGGGCAGGTTGACGGTTTTCTTAAGATCAAGTTCCTCGGACATAAAAGGAAAATTTTATCATTTGCGGTACCCAAATGTCCTCAAAAACGGGCGATTCTTGTGCAGGCGGCCGTCGGAAGGCTCTCCTTTTGCCTATTTTCCGTTCGGAGTTTACGGTGATGCGGCCTCGACGGTTGCTTTGCGTTCGAGTTTGCCCCAACCGACGACCACGCCCTTGATCGCCATATACACGGACTTCACCATCACCCAGTACATCACTTGCCGATAGCCGAACCTCTGTACGGCGAGCCACCACAGGAGCTTCTTTTGCTCCTTTTTCTCCATCAAGAATGCAGCGAGTGCGCCGAGCCAGTCCACGGCAAGAAATAGGGCGTAATAGAAGAGAATGTTGTTGAGATTTGACGAGCTATGGGCGTATTCCTCCTGGTGCTCGAAATGGTTCATTACGGCGGCAATAAGCGACCAAATGAACATTAGGTCCATCAGCGGCGAGATCAGAGGGAACAGGATCTGAAAGATCCAGACGTTCGGCATTGCGATGAAGCCGAGCGTTCCAAAACGCGGATTCAAGAGAGCGTTCTTATGCTTCCACATACATTGAAGCGTTCCGAACGACCATCGAAAACGCTGCTTGGCGAGCTCGCGAAGCGTGGCCGGCGCTTCGGTAAATCCGATCGCGTTCTCTTCGTATCCGATCAGGAGTCCGAGTTTGCGCACCTGGATCGTCAGATCCTGGTCTTCTGCCAGCGTATCGGAAGAAAACCCGCCGGTCTCTTCCAAAGCCCTCCGCCGCCAGGCTCCGACCGAACCGGGAACCACCGTTATGCAGTTGAGCGAGGCGAAGGCACGCCGATCGAAATTCTGCGAGGTAACGTATTCGAGGGCCTGCCATTTTGTCACAAGGTTAAGCCGGTTGCCGACCTTTGCATTGCCTGCAACAGCACCGATCCTTTCATCTTTGAATCTATGGGCGAGTTCGGACACGGTCGTCGACGTAAACAACGTATCGGCGTCGAGAGCAATGATGATCTCGCCTTTTGCCTGCCTCCAGCCAAGATTCAGGGCGGCCGCCTTGCCGCCATTCTCTTTTGTGATGATCCGCAGACGCGGTTCGTCAGGAAATGCGTCGGTCGCAACCTTGAATGTCCCGTCCGTCGAGCCGTCGTCAACAACGATGATCTCCAGCGAAGGATAGTCCGATTCGAGAAGGCTCGATATCGTTTGGCAAACGACCTTCTCCTCGTTGTAAGCAGGAACTATCACGGAGACGAATGGCTCGTAGCCCGCTCCGAACCTCTCGTGTTCGCGTCGGCGGGAACGCAGATATTGGGCGAACGCCAGAACTCCGATTATGACCATTCGCCCGATGCCGAGAATGATGCCGATGAGGAATATCCATTTCATCAGCCAGGCTGCCACGGCGATCGAATAGAAGACATACGAATCGGCTTTGGCATACGCCGATTGATCTTGTTGGACAGGCGGCATTACCTGGTCTTCCGAAAGCCCTGCAAGGTCGGCGACGGTGGTGAACTTGTATCCTTTGGCACGCAGCCCTTCGATGATTCCCGGAAGTGCGGCAACGGTCGCCGAACGGTCGCCGCCCGCATCGTGAAGCAGGACGATCGAACCTCTCTCCTCCGGAGTCGTTATCGCGGCGGCGGCAAAGACCTGGTTCGTGATCTCTTCGGCCGTGTGTGGCGTGCCGTCGTCATTGACGAGTTTCCAGTCATCGGGGTCAAGGTGTAGGCCGACGGAAATGTAACCGAGATCCTGCGCGCGGGCCGTGGGTTCCATTTCATCGGGTGTGCGCGGTTCTGCGTCGCCGAAATATGGAGCCCGGAAAAGCCTTGTCGATCTGCCGGTGAGCGACTCGATCAAACGCTGCGTCGTATTCAATTCGAGCAAGGCGACGCGATTCGGCACCTCGGCCAGATTTGCGTGAGTGAACGAGTGATTGCCGATCGTATGCCCTTCGGCGACAATTCGCTTAAGGATCTCCGGATTCTCTTCGCCGTTCTCTCCGACGATGAAAAAGGTCGCCTTTACGCCTTCCTTCTTTAGGACATCAAGTATCTTCGGGGTCCAAACAGGATCGGGGCCGTCATCGAAAGTGAGGGCGATCTCGCCGGGTTTGTCGCCGGTGCGTCGAATGACGTAAGAACTCGGTATTTGCTTGTAGGTTTCAGAAGAAACAAGGTCGGTCGAAGGGTCGAGCTTCAGGTCGCGGGCACCGTCCTGTGGTTCTGCCTTTACCTGCAATATCTCGCCCGTTCCCTCGAACGTAACGTCGTAGCCGTACTTGATCGCGTCGAGCTTCGACGGCGAAAGTTCGTCAGTTTTCGATCCGAATACGGTCCAGAGCGATGGATCTTCACTGCCAAGCCGCCAAAGAGCGAGGCCGGCGACATTGTAAGGCCTCGCAACCTTTATCTCGTTGTAAGCCGTTACGGCATCAAGGAACCAAACGCTGTGGAAGACGCCGTCGTCCTCAGTGTAAGTGAAGTACGGATTCTTTGAGTCAGGGTCGAACTTTATTTCAGACGGGCTGTCGAGCGAATCTTTTGCGGCAAGGAGAGCTTCCTGCACGGAGACGGTCTCCGCTTCAGTGCCTTTTTGCCCCCAATTATATCCATAATTGCCAATGCAGACGATCGCCTTTTCGGGTGGAATCTCGGCCATTCGGCGTTTTAGGCCGTCTGCAAACCAATCCTGTCCCGCGACCGGCNNCGATATCCACCGTGATGCCGCCAAAATGGAATCGGTCGATCGTCGAGAGAAGTGATGCGATCAGTTTTTGCCGCGAATCCTCAGTCGCAATGGTCTTGCGCAAAAGGTCGGTGTTCCACTGCTCGTTCTTATAGTTCTGAAGCAGCGGCAAGACCTGCATATCCGGCTTTTCGCTTTGAATGAAGTCGAGGGCTTTGTCGTCAATATCAAGGGCGAGTGGGTTATCCGCATCACCGGAAAGCCGTATCCATTCCGGTACGACCCAATCGAGCGAATCGATGTTCTGCTTTAAGGACGCAAAGCTCGAATCGTCCCAATTTACGTAAAAACCGGCAGATAGTGATTTGCCCGATACGGTAGGACCCGCAGCGGCAGTAGGCCGCGACGCCTTTTCCATCTCTCTCAAGGCGGCTCTTTCTCTCTTTCGTTCGAGGCGATCTTTCTTCGCCTGCTTGACCTTCTCGGTCTCGCGACGCAGGATGGGATCGCGCGGAGCTGCAGGTTTGTCGGGAATCGCAAGCGCCGTATCCTGGCGTTCGGGCAGGACGCTGAGCGGTTTTAGCTTTATTTGCGGAAGGAATGGATTTACAAGGACGCTGACAACAAAGAACGCAAAAAGAACGGTCGTTACTATTGCGATCGGAATGCCGATAACACCGAAAACCTTTCGGCGACGGCCCTTTTCGTCAAAAAAGACCGAGGGACGGTCGGGGGTTGGTTCAGAAGAACTCATATAAATTGTTGGCGGCCGGCAACTGAAGGCCGGCGCTCGGACAGGTTCACGAAAACAGATCGAAAAAGGTTTTCAACATCATCCAAAAACGCATTGATGCCGGCTGACCGCTCTCGGTTGTCGGGCAAGTTGCAAAGCTCATTCTTCTTCGATCGTACAGAGCAAAGGAAATTGAAATTCTCTCGAGCGGGCAAGGTTCGTGGTCTTGTCGGCCTTCATTGTCGCGATCTCGTACGGATAGATGCCGGCGACCCCGGCGCCCTCGTTGTGGACCTTCAGCATTATTGTGATCGACTCGGCCTCTGAACGAGCAAATACGTGGGACAAGATAAAGACGACGAAGTCCATCGTCGTGAAGTCGTCATTGTGCAGAAGCACCTTGTAGAGCTTCGGCTTTTCGAGCTTTGAGACGGTCTCGGATAAAACCTCTGCGTCGTCGGCTCTTTCAGGAAAGTCAGGCATAGCTTGGATTTAACCACAAATGCCGGCCCTGTCGGTAAAGAAAACACGTGCTTCTGCCGATATTTTCCGGCGGACGCGAAAACAAAAGTAGTGGACGACGCGGGCTTTATTTGTTAGATTGCAAGTGCGCTGTTGTTTACTAAGTATTCACTATTTTGCAGTTGGCCGTAAATTCGGCCCAGTTTCGTTGTCCCCGACGAGAATCCGACAATGAAGAAAGCAAAGACCGAGGCCGGCTCAACGCCGGAATTGACGGCCGTTTCCCTGACGGGCGAAATGATCGGACGCAAGAGCGCGCCTGTCGCCGGTAAGAAGGTGATCGACGGGCTATTCTCTTCGATCGGCCGACATTTGCGCGACGGACGGTCTTCCGAGGCAGAAGCCTTGATCCGCAAAACGTCGCCCGCGTACCGATTTACACCCGACGTATATGCGAATCTTCTGCGTCTCCTGGCATTTACGCTTGAAACGGTCGGCAAATACAAGGAATCTCTCGAGGCTGTGCGGCCTTACGATGATATTCAAAACCTCGCGAATCTCTCTAGTGAATCACAGGTCCGGGTGGTCACACAGCTTGCGATCTCGTTCAGCAATCGCGGCGAATACCCGAAAGCGGTCACGCTTCTCAAGGAGGTGTTGGAGAAGGCAAGGGCCGATTCTCACACGCATCTTCTAGGAACCATCGATATCGCACTTTCCCGCGTTTATCGAAAACTCAACGAATTCCCGATCAGCCGCGATTTTGCTGAAAAAGCTCTGGATCATTACCGCTTGACCGGCAACTGGCTTGGGATGGCGGAGGCATATCGTGAGATCGCGAATATTCATAACCAGGAAGGCAACAGCGAAAAGGCGATCGAGAATTTCCAACTCGGGATCAAGATCATCGGATCAAATTCCGCGCCATTCATGCTCGGCAAATTCTATACGGATATGTCGGGAGCTTATTGGTTCCTGCGCAAACCGAACGACGGCATCGCGTGTCTCGAAAAGTCAATCGAGTACTTTGACCAGACCGAGCATGCCCTCAATATGCTCATCGCCTATAACAATCTCGGCATCAATTTGACGCTGCTTGGGCAATGGCAGCGTGCGGAGGAAATGATCCGCCGGGCTCTCGAACTCGGGCTGCGTGAAAATTACAGCCACGTCGCCGGGATCTATGATTCGCTGGCCGAGCTCTACATTCTGCGTGGAGATCTCGATGAAGCTGAAAGGCTGCTGCAGAAAGCTGTCGAGATCGCTGAGAAGAGGAACAACCGGTGGTACAAGCTTCAGGCCTTGCGCAATATCGCGAGATGTCATCTGCTCAAAGGCGACACCGCTGCCGCGATCACGACCGCCGAGGCGACCATAGAGCAGGCACACGAAGCAGGCGACCGCCACTATGCCAACATGGCCGGCATCGTTCTCGCGGAAGCCTTGATGCTCGAAGGCGATACGGAAGAGAGCGAGAACGCCTTGCGCGAGATCGAGGCTAACGAGCCGAGATCTGATTACTTCGTGCTTGGCAACATTCAGCGAATTCGCGGCTGTATCGCCCTTGCAAATGACGAGCGCGAGATCGCCATCCATTACTTCAGCCGTGCATTGACGACCTTCGAGGCGGGATTGGATCCGTTCCATCAGGCGAAGATGCATATGCTCCTTGCGGAAAACTTGGGGAGCGAAAATATCGTCCGAGCAAGACGCCACCTTGCGGCAGCGAGTGAGACGTATAAGCAGCTTGGCCTGGAAAAGGATCTTCGATCGGCGGCAGAACTGGGCCATAAGCTTGATGCGGCTTCAAGGTCGCTTCCCGAAAGGCCGAAGGGCGAACGGCGTAAGAACGCGGTAATATCACAGCTCCTAACAGTTCGGCTTGCAGAAGCGACAGCTTCGAGAGAGCTTTTGTTCCGCGAACTCGTCGCCGTGCTTCAACAGGAGAGCAACGCGGAAAAGATAGTTGTTGCGGAATTCAGCGACACAAAAACGCTGGCTCCATTCATCACGCACGGCTACTCGAACAATGAAAGTTTCGAACTCGTCGGGAAACTCGACGCGGCGGTTCGGCGCCAGGATCTAAAGTCTTTTATGCAAAGCAAAGATGTTGAGGTGATCGAGCTAAGACCGACGGCCGGTCGGCCCGCCTATGTTTTGCTGAGCCCGCGATCCGGAGCTTCTTTAGCGGACGGCTCGTCGCTCAAACCCCTATTTAGCGTGACGGAGCTTGGGATCGACGTCATCGCTCTTCGTGAGCGCGACAGCTCGCAGCCGCACGATCAGCCTGCGGGCGTATATACTTCAAACGATCTTATGCCGGGCTTTATTCATTCGTCGCCCGGAATGACGACGCTCGTCGAAGAGATCTACCGGATCCGAAATTCAGACGTAACGGTCCTTGTGACCGGCGAATCCGGAACGGGCAAAGAGCTTGTCTCAAAAGCGATCCACGCGCTCTCGAATCGCAAGGATCGGGATTTTGTCCCGTTCAACTGCACCACGCTTCCAAAGGATCTTGCCGAGGGAATGCTCTTTGGTTATAAAAAGGGCGCGTTCACCGGTGCGATGAACGATTCGCCGGGCGTGATCAGATCGGCTGACCACGGCACGCTCTTCCTGGACGAGATCGGCGATCTGCCGCTCGACGTTCAGCCGAAACTTTTGCGTTTCCTGCAGGAAGGCGAGGTGCAGCCGCTCGGTGAAAAGAAGCCGATCAAGGTCGATGTACGGATCATCGCGGCGACGAATATGCCGCTTGAAGAGAAGGTTGCGGACGGCACATTTCGCGAAGACCTGTATTTTCGCTTGAACGTGATACGGCTGCGCGTTCCGCCGCTTCGCGATCGCCGAGCCGAGATCCCGTCGATCGTGAACTATCACATAACGAAGTACTCAGAGCGTTTCAACAAGTCCGGCATTACCTTCACGCCGCAAGCGATCGATATGCTGATGGTCTCGGATTGGGAAGGCAACGTCCGCGAACTTTGCAACGAGGTTCAAAGGATCGTTGCGCGGGCCGAGTCGAACGAGACGATCACGCCGGAACATCTTTCGCCCAACCTAAAGCGTTCTGCACGGCCGCTAATACCCTTCGGCGGCAAGCTGCAAGGCCCGCGTCCGATCGCGTCTTACAACTCAACGATCGCCCCATTTGCAAACCTCGAACCCGGAACGACGCTCGAAGATGCCGTCTCGGATCTCGAAATGTCGCTGATCCGCGATGCCCTCGCAAGAAATAATTGGAATATCTCACGCGTCGCCGCCGAACTCGGCCTCACCCGACGCGGCCTCTACCTAAAACTCGCCCGCTACGGCATCGAAAAAGCCGCATGATCCTGAACGCCGACGTGCAAATCGTGCAAATCGTGCAGTTTGATACATTTTGTGCGGAATGTGCTTCAAACGCGCGCGACGTTTGGCTATGATGAGAACACGGTCGAGACCGCCGTTCGTTCTTTGAAAAAATGTGAATGGTGAATGGTGAATGGCGGAGCTAAAGCTCCCCTCATTACGAAGGAGGGGTGGCAGCCGCTTCGGCTGGCGGGGTGGTTCTCTTTTTCGAATTGCGTCCTGTGCGACTCGACAAAAGAGAAAACGCAAAGGCCGCAAAGCAAAACCCCGCAAAGGCCGCAAAGGTTTGCATCTCGAATTTTATTTCAGTCTGAGATTGATCAGGTCGTCCCCGTAGGGGACGCGAGATAATAGCCCAGGGTAAGGCCGCCTCGGCCGCAACCCTGGGTTACCGTGCCCAAATAATGCTGGAGCGTGCGGAGCACGCGACAGAGACATGTCGGCGGCCAAGCCGCCTCCGGGAATTCATTATCCGTCCTAAACCACGCCGTAAACGACGTGGCTATGCGAGGCCATTGTCGGCGGCAAGCCGTTTCCAAGAGAACTGAAAACGGAGAATTGAGAATGGAAAATGTAGTTTGATCTTTTTTTTACGAAATTCTGGGACAAATCGCGTAAGCTGTTGATAGCACGTCACTTATTTGTCCCAGGAGCTGTCCCAGAGTTGTCCCACGAGAGTCTTGGCTGGGACAAAAGGCGGCCATGCGGCGGCAAGCCGCCTCCATGATCCGCTTTGTGAGACCTCCGGTCGGGCACGGTTGCGGTTTTTTCAACACGTGGGGAACTATGACCCACGAACCCCGACCGCACTGCGAGAGGGCATAGCCCCGAAGCCGCCCGCTGACGCAGGCGGTTCTGACTGCGGTTCACACGGGCGGTTTTGACGTTTAGGCTCCGACCACTGCGTGGGATCGGAGGGCGTTGACGACCTCTTTGACCTGGCCGATGACGGTGGTGATGTCTTCGTCGGTCGTGTGTCGGCCGAGCGAGAATCTGATCGATCCCATTGCGTAGGAGAATGGAACTTGCATCGCCTCCAATACGGAGCTTGCTGCCTGGCCCTTCGTGTGGCAGGCCGAACCGGTCGAGACCAATGTCCCCAACTCGTCGAGGCGGTGCATTATCATCTCGCCATTCGTATGTTCGAAGGAGATGTTCGTTGTATTCGGCACGCGCCGTCCGGGATCACGCGAGCCATTTACGCACGTCGAAGGCAGTTCGAGTATAGCAGTCTCAAGACGGTCGCGAAGCTCGGCAGTGTGTTCGAGTCCGTCGAGGCCGCGTGCGATCTCCGCCGCAACACCGAGGCCAACGATCTGATGCGTCGGCACAGTTCCGGCACGACGTCCGCCTTCCTGGCCGCCGCCGATCATCGATGGCGGGAGCTTTACGCCTTCGCGGATGAAAAGTGCCCCGATGCCCTTCGGCCCGTAAAGCTTATGGGCGGAAATCGAGAGAAGATCGATCGCCGAACCCTTTAGCGAAAACGGCAGTTTACCGATCGCGTTCACGGCATCGACGTGAAAGATCGCGTCGCTATTCTCCTTCACGATGCGGGCTGCTTCGATCACAGGGAAGATCACGCCCGTCTCGTTATTTGCAAGCATCATCGAGACCAAGGCGGTGTCGGGCGTGAGGCGTGCTCGGAGTTCGTCGAGATCTATGGCACCTTCTGTATCAACACTTAACCGCGAAACGCTGACCTTGTCTTCAGCCTCGAGGTTTGCGCACAGCCGAGCGACATTCGCATGTTCGACCGGCGTCGTGATGATGCGGCGTTTACCTCCGGACTTCGCGAGAGTGCCGAGGATCGACCAATTATTTCCTTCGGTACCGCCCGAAGTAAACACGATCTCGCCCGCTGAGTCTGCGCCCAGGAACGCCGCGACCGACTCACGAGCATCCTCGATCGCGGCCGCTGCACGCTGCCCTGCGGAGTGCGCAGAGGTCGAGTTGGCAAATTCTTCGCTCAAAAATGGCAGCATTGCCGCCAAAACTTCGGGGTCAACGGGCGTCGTTGCGTTATAATCGAGGTATATCATAGTTAGCAGGTACGGACCGGAGGGGAGCGAACTCTCAATTTATCATTCGGGCCTGTAGGTTTACAATCATCAAACGCCTTGAACGCAATACTTACCATTACTGAACCGAACGGCCGTGAATTCGAGTACGGCATCGTGCCAAAGCGCCAATTCACGATCGGCCGGGCAAAAGAGAACGACATTGTCCTTAACGACAGGCGCGTGTCGCGTCGGCATGCGTATATAGATTCTGAGACGGGTTATCGGCTGATAGACGGATATATCGAGGACGGCCGTCTTATCCGCAGCGTGAATCACGTATTTGTGAACGGAGCCGCCGCCGTCGAGACTCAACTTACCGACGGGGACGAGATAACGATCGGTGAATCAAAGCTGCGTTTTCGCTTCGTCGGCCTCGAACGCAAGACACCATCGAGCGAGTTGCCGACCTCGGTGCCTCAGCCATCGCAGCACTTTTCGTCTCAGCCGACGCCGGCCGCATTTGCGTCGGATGCGACGCAGGCCGTTCCCGCACCGGTCGGGATCCGTTATGAAGATGCTCCGCTCGGCCACACGATGATGGAGATCTCAGCACGCGAGATCATCGGCAGGCAATCGCACCTTTCTGTCGAGACCACGCCTGCGACCGCCGAGGAGATAAAGGCTCTTCGCCGAAAGGCACGCAACCTCGAACTGCTCTACGAAATGAGCAAGACGCTCGGGCGCGTCTTCGACCTCGAAGAGATCTTTGACAAGGCGACCGAACTGATCTTTCGCGGAACGCCCGCGGATCGCGTGGTCGCATTGCTTGCGGACGAGACGCCTGACGGCAAGATCCTCGAATACAGCCTCGTGCAGGTCGGCGCAAAAGTTCGTGATACTTCGGTCGCCCAATCGAGCGACAAACTCCCTGTGAGCCGCACGATCACGAATAAGGTGATGCATGAGAAAGTGGCGTTGCTCTCACAGGATGCGCGAACGGATGAGATGTTTCGAGGTGCCGAATCGATCGTCTCGCAAGGCGTCCGTTCGACAATATGCGCACCGCTGATCACCGAAGCGAATGTTCACGGTGTTCTTTACGCCGACCGGCTCGATCCATTTGCGGCCTTCTCGCCCGATCATCTCGAACTGATCAGTGCCGTTGCAGCTCAGACCGCTGTGACGGTCGAGACCGTGAAGTCGCACAAGCGCCTTGCGCGCGAAGAGGTCGCGCGTGCGAATTACGGCCGCTTTATGCCGGAATATGTCGTGCGTCAGCTCTTGAACGACCCCCAAAGCTTCAGACTCGGCGGCGTGAATCAGTTGGTGACAGTACTTTTTGCGGATATTCGCGGGTTCACGGCACTTTCCGAACGTGAGAAACCGGAACGGATCGTCAATCTGCTGAACCGCTATTTTTCCGCGATGTCGGAAGTGATCTTTGCCCACGGTGGAACGCTGGATAAATATATCGGCGATGGATTGATGGCAATTTTCGGAGCACCGACAGCGACACCTGTCGATGCCGTCAACGCGGTAAAGGCTGCGGTCGCGATGCAGAAGCGAACCCTTCAACTGAATTCCGAAAATCAGGCCGACGGATTCCCGTCGATATCCATCGGGATCGGCCTGCACACGGGCGAGGCCACGGTCGGCTATATCGGCTCGGAAAAACGTTCGGAATACACGGCGATCGGCGACACTGTGAACCTGGCGGCAAGGCTCGAATCAAATGCCGTCGGCGGCCAGATCCTCCTAAGCCGAGCCTCGGCGGCGGCGGCCGGCGGCGTATTTCCGGTCGTTGCCAAGGAACCGTTGGTCGTGAGAAATCGCGTCCAACCCGTTGAATTATTTGAGCTTCGATGGAGCTAAATTTTTCTGTTAACTATCGGCCAAAGATATTATAATTGAGCTACTAGGATCAAAATTCAAAAGAAATTCAGCAGTACCTTTATGCTTTCGTCACTAAAAAAGCTCGTTACCGATTCGATGGCCATCGACCTCGGAACCGCGAACAGCCTGATCGCTGTCAAAGGCCGCGGTGTCGTTCTTGATGAACCCTCGCTTGTCGCCATCAACGAAAGGACCGAAGAGATCGTTGCCTACGGGCAGGAAGCGGCCGACATGAGCGGCCGAGAAGGGCGTGATATCACCGTCATCGCTCCGCTAACGGGCGGAGTTGTCGGCGACTTTGAGCGTACGAAGAAGATGCTCGCTCATTTTGTGAAAAAAGCGAAAACGGGCGGCTCGAACATCTCGATCTCAGCGATAATGAGCATGGTCTCGGACGTTACGCAGGTCGAGCAGCGTGCTCTTCACAATGCGGCGGACGACGCCGGCATCGGCAAGGTCTTTATGGTCGAGGAAGGACTCGCAGCGGCCTTCGGCGCAGGAGTTTTGCCGACCGACAAGCGGGCCTCAGCTATCGTCGATTTCGGAGCCGGCACGACGACCATTGCCGTGGTCGCAAAAGGCTCCGTCGTTCATTCAAGTTCGGAGCGTTTCGGCAGCAACTCGATCACCGAAGGGATCGCTACGCATCTGCGGCGTCATCGCGGCCTTCAGGTCGGCGTCGAGACGACGGAAATGCTCAAGACCACGTTCGTCTCGACCTATTTGCCCGATGACATCTCCCAAACGACCGAGGTCCGTGGACGCGACATCCAGACCGGCAGTCCCGCGGCCGTCGAAGTGACGACCGGCGAACTTTATCCGGTTGTCGAAGGCATCGTCCGCCGCGCGGCTCAGCTTGTGAAGGACACGCTGACCGAGCTTCGTCCGGAAGTCGCTGCCGACATCTATGATCGCGGCGTGATCCTTACCGGCGGCGGCGCTCTGCTCGCCGGTATCGAACCGTATATGCGGAATTACATCAACCTCGCGGTCACGATCGCTGACGAACCGCGCCTCGCCGTCGTTAACGGCCTTGTGAAGATGTTTGACGACGAAAAACTCCTCGAACGCGTCGCACGCAACGATCTGAACTTTCTCCAAAACGCGGAAGTGACGTTCGAGGTGTAGGTTATGAGTCGTCGAATTGTATCTGTATTCTAGAAGCTAAGAAGAAATTGTAAGGGTTGGTGCCGGAGGTCGGACTCGAACCGACATGGGCGTTAAGCCCGCCAGATTTTGAGTCTGGTGCGTATACCAATTTCGCCACTCCGGCTTGGGTGCTCGCCGACCTCGGAGCGAGGCGGGCAAGGGCGAATTAAAATAATAGACTTGGCTGTTCGGGATGGTCAACTTGCACATCTGAAGAATCTTCGCCGCGATCGTCGCCTTTGTCCCTTTTCAAAGTGGCTGCCGACGGTTCTGCGACCTCTCTAGCGTGTGTAAGTTCGTTCGGCAGCGGCTGCATTAGCGGCTTTAGTTCTTCGAGCGGCGTTTTTGGATCGAGCCAGCGTTCGTAATCCTTTTCGCGAATGACGACGGCCTGCCGCTGTTTCGTATTGTGTATCTCGCGGAAGATATCGTTCGGCGTGGTCGTCAATATCGCGGTCGCACGACGCGTTTCGCCTTTTATTTCACAATCGCGTGCAATGCCGGCAAGAGCAAATAGCGGCGTGTCAAACGATATCTCGTAACGTGCCTTCGCACCGCCGGATCGATGCTGCCACTCGTATATTGCCGACGCCGGGATCAGGACGCGGTCGTGTCTGAACGCATCGCGGAACATCGCGACCTTCGCCACGGTCTCGCTGCGGGCATTGATAGCGCTCGTCATCTTTCCTTCGAATGTGCGGTCGCGGATCGTCCACCAAAGATCTTCCGGAACGTGGTATTTGTTGATTGCAAGGATCGGTTCGCCCGGGAAAACCTCGCGGTCGAACCTGTATCCGTGCTCGTCAAAATACTCAAGCCCGTCGACAAGCTCAAAATGCTGTATGATCTCGGCACTCAGTGCCTTTAACAAATAGCGTCCACACACAATGTTCCGTCTAACTTTCGCTCACCTTCAGGACGGCGAGGAAGGCTTCTTGAGGGATCTCGACGCGGCCTACCTTTTTCATTCGGCGTTTGCCTTCTTTTTGTTTTTCGAGGAGCTTGCGTTTACGCGAGATGTCGGCAATTGGCTTTTTTTGTTCCGTACACGTCAGGAGGATATTCCCAAGGCGGGGCATCTTTTTGTTTACTCAAATTTATCTTCCTCAGCAGGTTCTACATTTGGAACTTTGCTTAGGGCACGCCGAAACTTTTCCCGGCTTCCGCGTTTCGCTCGCTCTTTCAAGCAATCAAGACCGTCAAAAGCTGATACCTTTTCCGCGATCGCCGACGCGACGAATTGATCTACAGTAATACCTTGACGTTTTGCGAGTTCGCTAACATATTGCATCAAGGAGTCGGGTACGCTTACACCTTTAAGAGTATTCATCTTATTTCTCCGATAATTCTCAAAAAGTCGATCGGTCGGATGGCTCGAATGCCAAATCTATCCGTTGCAAGGAAGTCTTTTGTGTTAAAGGTTATAATGTAGTCGCAATTGCTTTCCACCGCCAATTCTAATAGGAAATCGTCATTTGGATCACGCAACGCTGCTCTCCAAAGGAAGTGTATCCGCCTCAAATTAGAAGTTTCGCACAAAAAGTCGAGTACGTCATCAATTTCTTGATGACTCATTGTCAGGTCATGCTCCGGACGTTTTAGGACGGCTTCGTATTCCAGCACCAAAGGAACGGAAAGATTGGTCTCGAAGCGCGGATCTCCGATCAAGCTAAGTAATCGAAATGAGGTGCCGGCCGTCGAACGTGCGGCGGCCAGAAGAACATTGGTGTCAAGAATTATTTGTAGAGCCTTAGCCTTCACTTACCTTCAATACGGCGAGGAAGGCCTCTTGCGGGATCTCGACGCGGCCGACCTTTTTCATTCGGCGTTTGCCCTCTTTTTGCTTTTCGAGGAGCTTGCGTTTACGCGAGATATCGCCGCCGTAGCATTTCGCGATGACGTTCTTGCCCATCGACTTGACGGTTTCGCGGGCGATGACCTTGTTGCCGATGGCGGCCTGGATCGGTACTTCAAAGAGCTGTCGCGGGATCAGCTCTTTCATTTTTGCCGCTAGCAGGCGGCCTTTCGCGGCGGCGGTTTCGCTGTGCATAATGAGCGAAAGGGCATCGACCGGTTCGCCCGCGACGAGAATATCGAGTTTGACGAGTTTGCTCTCTTTGTAGCCTGAAAGGTGATAATCGAGCGAGGCATATCCGCGAGAAACACTCTTCAGACGGTCGTAAAAATCGAGCACGATCTCGTTAAGCGGTAGTTCGTAAACGAGCATCACGCGGTCCTTCGTTACATACTCGAACTTCTTCTGCACACCTCGTTTCTCGTCCAAGAGCGGGAGAATACCGCCGAGAAACGTGTCGTTCGTCAGGATCGTTGCCTCGATCACAGGTTCCTCGATCTTCGTAGTGCGTCCGGGGTCGGGCATTTGCGACGGCGAATCGATCTCGTGCACAATTCCGTCGGTCGTCGTCACGCGATAACGCACGCCGGGAGCCGTCGTGATCAGGTCGAGGTTGAATTCGCTTTCGAGCCGCTCCTGGATGATCTCCATATGCAGCAGCCCGAGGAATCCGCAGCGGAATCCGAAGCCGAGTGCCGTCGAGCTTTCCGGCTCGTAGAAGAACGAAGCGTCGTTGAGCCGCAGCTTGTCCATCGCATCGCGAAGGTCTTCGTATTGGGCCGAATCCGTCGGATAGAGCCCGGCAAAGACCATCGGCTTCACTTCCTGAAAGCCGGGAAACGGCTCCTTCGTAGGCTTTCCCGCGTCCGTGATCGTGTCGCCGATCTGCACATCGGCGACCGTCTTGATCGAGGCTGTAAGAAAGCCGACCTCGCCCGGCCCCAGTTCAGCGATCGGGGTCGGCCGCGGGCGGTTAACTCCAAGTGTTTCAACAAGATACTCACGGCCGGTATTAAAAAAGCGGATCTTCGTACCCTTCTTTATCGTTCCGTCAATTATCCGGAACAGCACGATGACACCTCGATACGAATCGTACCAACTGTCGAAGATCAGAGCCTTTAGCGGCGCTGAAGGATCGCCTTTTGGCGGCGGGATGTCGCGTACGATCTCTTCCAGGATGTCATCGACGCCGACACCGGTTTTTGCTGAAGCAAGCACGGTATGCGATGTATCGAGGCCGATGATCGTCTCGATCTGCTCCTTTATCCGTTCCGGTTCGGCTGACGGCAGGTCGATCTTGTTCAGTACCGGCACCAATTCAAGGTCGTTCTCGATCGCAAGATACGTGTTTGCAAGGGTTTGCGCCTCGACGCCTTGGGAGGCGTCCACGACGAGTAACGCTCCTTCACAGGCTGAAAGCGAACGCGAAACTTCGTATGTGAAATCCACGTGGCCGGGTGTGTCGATCAGGTTCAGGACGTACTCTGTGCCGTCCTTTGCCTTGTAATCAAGCCGAACTGCGTGTGCTTTGATCGTGATGCCGCGTTCACGTTCGAGGTCCATATTGTCGAGCAATTGGTCCTCCATTTCGCGCTCGGCGACCGCGCCGGTCAACTGCAGGATGCGGTCGGCGAGCGTTGATTTGCCATGATCGATATGGGCAATGATCGAAAAGTTACGAATACGCGATAAGTCCATCAAAAACACTCAAAGACAAACGAGCATTGTAGCAAATCACCTGAAAAACGCTCGTCCAAATCGTCGGTGTTCGGCCCGAAAAAAATAAAAATTGCCCTAAAACTTTTGTTTTTGTTATAGTTATGGTCAAAGATACTTTTAATAGGCAGTGCCCGGCGGATCTACCGCCGGAGACGAGGAGAAACGATGAGACGAGAATACGACAGCGAAGGCACAAGCGCTTCGACAAAGTTGACCTTTCTTTTGGTAGGCGGAGCGATCGGGGCCGTTGTTGCCTTGCTTTTTGCCCCAAAATCAGGCGAGGAGCTTCGCGGCGACATTGCCGATGCTACGCGTAAAGGCATTGAAAAGAGCAAGGAAGCGGCCACGCAGCTTCAGGCAAAGGCCGGTGAGTATTACGAGACCGCGTCGGAAAAAGCCGGCGAACTCTATCACACCGCACAAGAAAAGGCCGGCGAGCTCGGCGATAAGGCAAAGGCCGCAGCGGCACGCACGGCGAACCCTTTTACGGCTGCGATCGAAGCGGGCAAGGACGCTTACACCGCTGAAAAACGCCGCGGCGAGGCCAACGCCATTACTGAGGGCCGGGCGAGCTATCCGGTTGATAAAAAGGACGAAAAGTAAGAGATGAATCCGGCCGAACCTCAATTCTGGATGATGGTGGCATCGATCGTCATCGCGATCTGCTTTATCGTGATGGCGATCGCGCTAATCTGGATAGCGACGATCGTTCGCAAGGTCGTCGGCACCGTGCGGCGAGTCGAGGAAAAGGTTGAGCCGCTGATCACAAAGGTCGATGCGATCGGTGCTCAGGGCAAAGAGATATCAGTGCATTTTAACGATATTTCCGCCAATCTTTCCGTTGCCACGCGTCACCTCGCAGAATCGACCGAGCTGATCAAGGAAGAGGTCGCCGAGCTGAAATCGCTCGTTAGCGACACCGCTTTGACAGCGAAGGATAAAGTTGCCCTTGTCAGCCGAACTATCGATGATACTCAGTTGAAGGTTGTTGATACGACCGAATTCGTACAGCAGAAGATCGTAGTTCCGGCCCGCGAGATCGCTGCGATAATGGCCGGCGTACGCAAAGGCCTGGAGGTTCTTTTTGCTCCGGCGCCGAAGCAGATAGATCGAGTCTATCTTGAAGACGAGATGTTCATCGGCTAGTTGCGGCCCGATATAAAAATTGTAAGAAAGGCCGTCAAACCTCAGGTCTGACGGCCTTTTCGATCAATTGAAGTTGATGGCGGAGACGACAGGATTCGAACCTGTGGTACCCTTTTGGAGTACAACGATTTAGCAAACCGCCGCTTTCAGCCACTCAGCCACGTCTCCTGATGAGTGCTAAAGACAGTATCCAATTCTAGCGACGAGGCAAACTTTGTCAAGGTTGAGGGCATCAAATGCACATTGAGATGCCTATTTGGCAGCTTGACAGGCTTTTTACAAGCGAACACAATACCTGATTGCGTGGGAAGTTTTGTCTTTTATGATAAATCTTCGACAATCCGTTAAACTCTCGCTCTCATTGCTGACCTTTTTAGGTGTTTTGGCGATGACGGGTTTTGGCGCGCCTGCAAGCAAGCATGCGACCGACTCCGAATCCGCGGAGTTCAACGGAGCGGGAACGCTTGCAACGATTCGCGGCGTGGTCAAGGACGAGTTCGGAAGCCCGATCGCCGATGCGACCGTCGCGATCTTCAAGCTCGGCACGAACAAGCTGCTGAAGCAGGTCGATACAACGGCGAACGGAGCATACGTGCTGAAGATGCTGCCGGGCACATACACGATCCTTGCGGTCGCCGAAGGCTTTAATCCTGAAACGCTCGACAGCGTAAAGATAAATTCATCCGCCGATATCAACTTCGGTTTCAAGCTCGTAAAATCCGGCGCAGGAAATACGCTGCCGGAGAAACGTGTCGATCGCAACAGCTCTAAATGGCGGATCCGCGCCGCTGCTATCGGCCGTTCGATCTATCAGAATCAAGAGGGCAAAGCACCTGTCGAGCAAAAAGCAGAGACCGCAGAAGCGGCCGAGAACGACCCGAAGACAGCGGCTCGTCCGACGGGCGTTGTGGAAACTTACTTTGCCTCGGATAAACGCGGTGCATATTCGGGCATTAACTTTGCAACGCTTCTGCCGGTTAATCCCCGTACGGACGTCGTGGTCGCGGGACAATTCGCTCCGGGCTCGCGAACCGCAAAGCGCATCGAATCGATCCTTAGGTTCCGGGCGAACAGCCGCCATCAATTTTCAGTCAAAGGTTCGGCCGCCTCGCTTGGGCACGTTCAGCTTAACGGCCGTGAGCGAACGCTTGGACAATATTCGATCTCGGGCTTTGACGAATGGAAGGTTCGCGACGGAGTCATTCTCGTTCTTGGGTTCGATTATTCAACCTTTGCGGGAGCCAGCAGCGATTCATCATTGATGCCGCGTCTCGGCGTTCAGTTTGACGTTGATGCAAAGACACGTGTCCGTGCCGGCTTCACTTCATCGACCGATGAACGTGCGTGGGCTAACGTCGCTCAGTTCGAGGGCTTTTCGGTTCCGTTCACTGAGCCTGTTTCGGTCGAAGACATAGTTGTCGAGAATAACAAGCCGCGTATGAACCGCTCGGCACGGCTCGAATTCGGCGCCGAGCGTGTACTTGATAACGCATCGAGTATTGAGGCGACTGTGTTCGGGGACGCGTCGTTCTCACGGGGAGTCGGGCTTGCAAGACTTCCGTTCGCAACGCTCGATGACGATGGCTTTGACGGCTTTGTCTCTAATCAAAGAGGGCAGGCAGCGGGCGTGCGGGTCGTATATTCACGACGGCTTTCTTCGAAGCTGCAGGCTTCGACCGGATATTCATTCGGCACTGGTCAAAAGCTTTCGCCGCGTGCGATAACGGATCCTTCAAGGGTCTTTGACAATGGGTTGTTCCAGACACTGTTCGCAGAATTGACCGCGGATCTTTCGACCGGAACGCGTGTGCAGGCGATCTACCGCCTCTCACCCGATGCGACGATCTTTGCGATCGATCCGTTCAAAGGCCGGCTTGCCATCTACGATCCGGGCCTTAGCATTTTATTGACACAGCCTTTGCCGCGATTTGGGCTGCCGGTTCATGCAAAGGCGATCATCGATGCGCGAAACATTTTTGATTTTCAGACTTCGCTTGCGACGGGCGAAGGCCGTCTGCTCCTCGATGGCCAAGGAAGGCTCATTCGAGGCGGTATTATGGTGAGGTTCTAGATCAGTGAACCAAGTCGCAAGAGCCGTAAAGTAAAGCAAATGGTAGGTCGGCCGCAGGTTTGCAGGCCGACTTTTTTGTCCGAAATTTTGGATTTTTCGCCCATTTTCTTAGATTTTTGAATGTTTGAGCCTTACGGGATAGGCCTCTGCAAAAGCAGAACGGCGGTATTCCAAGCCTTCTGCGCAGATCGTGCGCAGAAGGGCCTTCGGAACGCCTTTTGCGTTTGAAATATCCTCGGTGAGGTGTATCGATCGCCAATGAAGGGCAAGTTTTTGACGAGTTGGAGCTTAATGTGGCTAGTCGCCGCAGTTCTGCTTGTGTCGGGAACGGCCCTTAACCTTTCTCAGCGGGCCTTCCATAAATTGCCTCCGACCGACGGGGTTCAATGGGTACACCGGGCCGACGGTATTTACGCAGAACGCATTCTTCCAAATTTTGCCGGTGCCCGAGCGGGCATTGCTCCCGGCGACAAACTCATCGGCGTCAGCCTGAACGGCGGAGACAATACGGAAGAGGTCACGTCCCTTGCGGATGTTCAGATCTATCTCGATGCCGCCGGAGTTGACGGCTCTCTAACCTACCTCTATCAGCGGCCAAGCTACACATTTGCAGACAACTATTACTACGCCGACCTGAGCCACATTGACAGCGTGCCGCGTTGGACGCCGTCGATAATCTTTCTCTCGATAGTCGGGCTTGTTTGGCTTGCCGTCGGCGGATTTGTCTTGTTCAAACAGGGGAGTTCGTCACCGTTCGTGATGCATTTTGCATGGGTCTGCCTCGCCGCATTCGTGTTCCACACGTACCGATCAGTGGGCACTGGGCAGGATCTTGATCTTGCTATCCAATTGCTGGACAGCATCGCGTTCGCATTTTTTGCTCCGCTATTTCTACATTTTTGTACACGATATCCGGTTAGGGTCAGGGTGCTTGATGAGCATCGATGGCCAACTTACCTGCTTTATCTACCGGCTGCTATCTTGTCGATCGTTCTCGTCACGATCTCAGTTGTACCGGCGCTTGTGCCGCAATCAGGATTTGCCGCATCTATCGGCCGGATCGATGATTCGATCAGCCTCTTTTCTTTGCTTGACACGGTCCTCTTGTTCCACTTCATCGCCGGTGTTTCGGGCGGTGCACTATTCCTGATCTGGCGGTTTGTCAAGAATCATCAGACGATCGTTCGGCAACGTCTCAAATGGGCGATCTGGGGCACGGTGGCGGCTGTTGCTCCGATATTGCTGATCGAGATAGCCGTTCGCTTCGGGATGTCGATCGGGCCGGACGATATATCAGCAAGCGCGGTTCGGACCCTGCCGCTCGCACTTATTCCGCTAAGTTTTGGCCACTCGGTCGTTCGCTATCGTTTGATGGATGTCGATGTGGTCGTCAGGCGAGCCTTGGTATATGCCCTTACGACGCTTGCCATCGCGATGATGATCGGTGCCGTCGCTCTCGGACTCGTTTTTCTTGCGGTCGGAGAAAACCTCTCGACAACGGAGATCACGCTGCGTGCGGTTATCGCGATAGTTGCAATGGCAGCGATCGTCCTCGTTAGCGAACCGCTCAAAAAATTCCTTCAGGAGCGTGCCGACAGATTCTTTTATGGCGAGCGCTACGACATGCGTCAAGGCCTCGTCGATTTTGGTAAAACGATCTCCGCCACAACGAGCCTCGACCCGTTGCTGAATTCGCTCGTTGACCGCCTAAAACAGGTCCTGAACGTCGAGAAGGTCGCGATCTTTCTTGAAGATGCGACCTCCGTTTCGCACTATCGCATCGCGCGTTCAGCGGGCCTTTCCGCAAAGTACCGTATTCCTGCCGATTTCCGGACGATGATCCGACAGCGTGCGGCGGGACGCGGCATCGTTCGTGCGGACGAGATCGAGTCACCTGAAGCTGAGAACGTTGCGCTGGCGCAGATCGATGGAGCTCGTAAGGAGTTACATTATTTCGTCCCGTGCGTGGCACGCGGCAAGATGGTCTCGGTGATCGGATTGGGACGTGCGAATGACGGCTCGCTGCTTTCAAGCGAAGACCTCGAGATCTTGAAGACCGTGTCCGGCTACGTCGCGGTTGCCGTCGAAAACAGCCGCCTTTACGAAGAGCAGCAGCGGCATACCGAAGAGCTTGCTATCCTCAAGGAATTCAACGAATCGATCGTTGAGTCGGTTAACGTCGGGCTTCTTGCCGTAGATGAAGAGGGTCGCATCATTCGCTGCAATTCGCCATTTGAGACGATGATGGGACTCGATCGGGATTCTGTTGTCGGAAACACCATCGATCAGGTCTTTGACGAGAGCTTTGCCCGCAACCTCGACAATATTTTGGGCAAATCGCGTTGGCATCTCACCGAAGTTCGCAATGCTTACAAGATGCACGCTTTCGATTCCGAGGGGCGTTCGCTGATGCTGAATATCGCGGTCGCTCCCCTGCGATCGGTATCAAATCTACAAACAGGTGCGATCCTCGTCCTTGAGAATGTGACGGGTCGCGTCAAGCTCGAAGAAACGCTTCAGCAGAGCGAAAAGCTTTCAAGTATCGGCTTGCTCGCCGCAGGTGTCGCACACGAGGTAAATACGCCGTTAACGGGTGTTTCGAGCTATACGCAGATGCTATTGGGAATGATCCCCGAGACCGACCCGAAACACGCACTGCTTGAAAAGATGCAGCGGCAGACCGAGCGTGCATCGAATATTGTTGGAAATCTCCTTAATTTTTCCCGAACCGGTAATTCGACCGACTTTGTGGACATCGATCTGAACAAACTTCTGAACGACACGCTGCAGCTTCTCGAACCGCAGCTTCGCAAATCGAATGTTTCGATCGTCAAGGAATACACCGAACCGCTCGCTGCCGTTCACGCCAACAGCGGCAAGCTTCAACAGGTCTTTACGAACCTGATTCTCAACGCCCGCGATGCCATGCAGATGGGCGGCACGATAAAGCTACGCACGCTTGTATTTGATGACGATCAGGTCGTTGTCGAAGTTTCGGATACGGGTGAAGGAATTCCGGCGGAGAATCTGACGAAGATATTTGACCCGTTCTTTACGACGAAAGGCGTCGGCAACGGCACGGGCCTTGGGCTTGCTGTCACGTACGGCATCGTCCAAGAGCACAGCGGCTCGATCGAAGCGTTAAGCAAGAATGGCGACGGCACTACATTTCGGCTCGTTCTTCCTGCAGCCCACGCGATACGCCGCCGTGCGGTCAGTTAGGCGATCACCTCACCACCCCTTCGGATCAAATAGTAAACAGCGGCAAAGAATGCCGCGATCATTATCGCCGAAGCGGTCCAGAACGTACGCTGCAGCGTCGAATCATCAACCTGTCCAAGAGCATTATTCAATAAAAATCCGGCCGCGACCGGCGCGATCGCCCTCGCGAGGCTCGCACCGGACTGCATTATACCCAAAGCTTTACCTTGCTCGTGATCAGGAGCGTTCTTTGACGCGAGACTCGTAAGGGCGGGCGACGCGATCGAGTTGCCGACCGAAAAGAAGACGATGCCGACAAGCAGGCCTATAAGTCCGCCCGTCGCGGGGCCGACGAATGGAACGGCAAAGAGGCTTACGGCCAGAAGAACCGTGCCCGTGACGGCGAGTTTCGATTCGCCAAAGGTCTTGGCTAGCCGTGCGAAAACGCCGCCCTGCAGGCCGACGGCCAAGGTGCCGATGAACAAGAAGAGCCAGCCGTTCGCGTGTGCATCATATCCAAAACGCTCCTGCGTGTAGAGCACAAAGGCGGTCGTCATGATGGTAAACCCGACCGTGATCAAGAAGTAGATTATCGTGATGCCGCGAAAGCTAATGTCCTTTAGCGAATGAAATATCACCGCGAACCGATTAAGTTCACGCGGTTGACTGCGAGCCTTCGAAACATCGAGTGATTCCGGCAGGAAGAGATAGACCGCGATCGCGTTAAGGACGGCCATTCCGGCGGCAAAAAGAAAAGGCACATGCGGTCCGAACGTTGACAGGATTCCGCCAAGGGCCGGCCCAAGCACGAAGCCGATACCAAAGGCCGCACCGATCAATCCCATCCCGCGAGCACGATTCTCGCGGGAAGTGACATCGGCGATGTAGGCTTGGGCCGTCGAAATGTTGCCGCCCGTGATGCCGTCAAGGATGCGCCCTGCATAAACCATCCAAAGGGCGGTCGCAAGGCCCACGACGACAAAGCCGACCGCTGTTCCCAACAGGCTTACGAACAATATCATTCGCCGCCCATACCGATCGGAGACGGCCCCGAAGATCGGTGCGAAAATGAACTGCATTATCGAGTAGGAGGCGACGATCAGGCCGTAATCGAGCGGCGTTCCCTTAAAAAGGTCGCCATCGACATAATATGGAAGCACGGGGATCACGATCCCGAAACCGATAAGGTCGATAACGACCGTTAGGAAGATGATCAGGATCGGCTTCGTGAGGAATTTTTCGGACTCGGCCTTTTCCGTTTGCGCCCGCGGGTCTTGTGTCATTTGAAGAAGTTCTTTCGCCCTTCGCCTGCAAAACCTTGTCGCGGCAAGCTGACCATCTCGGGCTGTTTATTGTAAACTACACAGACTACATTAGCACCCAAAATGGATCTTCGAAGAATCATGGCGCAAAAATTCAGAAACGCGACTCTCGCGATCGTCGCTCTCTCGTTAGCAATTCTCTTTATGCAGCACGATGTAACCGCACAAAAGAAGCAGAAGAAACAAAAGGAAAAGCCTGCGACAACGGCCTTGGCGGCCGCTCCTCCGGAAATAGCCTTTACGGTCGGAATGTCAAAACCCTGGACGCATTTGCTCGAAGTCCAGGTGAGCGTCAAATGGGACCAAATGCCCGAAGCTCTCGACCTCAAGATGCCCGTTTGGACGCCGGGAAGCTATCTGATCCGCGAATATGCGAGGCACGTTCAGGATTTTGATGTAAAGAACGGCGCGGGCGGAGACCTTGCGTGGCAGAAAACGTCGAAGAACACGTGGACGGTCAAGACCAACGGTGCAAAGGAGATCAAGGCGACATATCGCGTCTATGCGAACGAGCTTACGGTTCGCACGAACGAGGTCAATAGCGAGCATGCGTTTTGGAACAACGCCGCAACACTGATGTTCGTTAAAGGCCAGCTTGCGGCTCCTTCGACGATCACTGTGAACCCATACGGCGACTGGAAGATCGCGACCGGACTGCCGCAGGCCGCAGGGTCGAAAAACACGTTCAAGGCGCCGAATTTCGACGTTCTATTCGATTCGCCGTTCGAGGTGAGCAACTTCACGGAGTTCGATTTCACGGTCGAAGGCAAGCCGCACAGGCTCGTTTTCAGCGGTGAAGGAAATTACGACGGCCCGGAGATCGCGGCCGAAGTTACGAAGATCGTCGAGCAGGCTTATAAGATCTTCGGCGAACTGCCGTATGAGAATTACACATTCATCGTGAATCTGCGTGGCGGCGGCGGACTCGAACATCTGAACTCGACCGCTTTGCAGTTCAACCGCTGGGGCTTTAAGCCGCAGGCAAGGCTTACAGGCTTTCTCGGCCTCGTGGCGCACGAATATTTCCACGCGTTCAATGTCAAACGGATCCGCCCGGATGCTCTAGGGCCGTTCGACTACGAAAATGAAAATTACACTCGGCTGCTTTGGGTCGCCGAAGGTGGGACGGAATATTATTCAGGCCTTCTTTTGTTGAGAGCCGGCCTTATTTCGCCGCAGGAATATCTGGCCGGAAAGGCAGATTCGATCCGCCGTCTTGAGGCAATTCCGGGACGTTTCGAACAGAGCCTCGAATACTCGAGCTTTGATGCGTGGATCAAATATTATCGCCAGGACGAGAACTCGATGAACAATCAGATCTCGTACTACGATAAGGGCGAGCTCGTCAATATGATGCTCGATCTTAAGATCCGCGAGGCGAGCAATGGCACAAAGTCGCTAGATGACGTGATGCGTGCCCTCTACAACGACTTTTATAAGAAGGGTAAGAATTACACTCCGGCCGACTATCAGCATCTGGCCGAGGTTGCGGCCGGTGTTTCGCTAGACGACTTTTTCTCGAAATATGTTCGCGGGACCGCAGAAGTAGATTGGAATTCTTTCTTGAACGGCATCGGACTGGAGATCAAGAAGAGCGGTGGCGGCAAACCGTATCTTGGTGCTCAGTTGACCGAGGCAAACGGCAACCTGACCGTGAGGGCAATCCCGGCCGGTTCGCCAGCGTATGAACAGGGCCTGAACACGGGCGATCAGATCGTTGCCGTGGACGGTTATCGAGCAACAAACTCGTTCCTCTCGACCTGGACGGCGAATAAGAAGGTCGGTGACAAGATCAAGCTTACGATCTTCCGGTTCGATAAACTTCGGGACATCGAAATAACGCTCGGTGCTGATCCGCAGAAGATGTACAGCATTTCTCAGCTGGCTAATCCGACTGCCGAGCAGCAAACGCTCGAAAAGCAATATCTAAATGCGGCTCAGTAATTGTTGGGTGATAAAAACTAAGCCGCTCGCTGCTTTGGCAGCCCTTTCGGCGATCTTTGCAGCGTGCGGCGGACCAGCCGCAAAGAATGGTACGACCGTATCCCCGATCGCGGACCTTCCTGCTGTAAGGCTCAATTATCGCTACGAAGCCGATGTCCCGGCTCCGCAGCTTCCCGTCAGCGCCGCGGAAGAGAAGAACGCAGCGGTGCAGGCAGATTTTGATCAGAACCGACCGGGCGAATCGCTCGATCGCACGATCACGTCGCCTGACAAGAAGCACGTTCTGGCGGTTTATCGAGCTGCAGCAGATCAAGCATCAGAGTATCGGCTGGATGTTTACGCACCGGACGGCAAACTCGAGAGGAAGATATCGTCGGATTCGATGGCGGTGCATTTTCCCGACGCGATCTCATGGTCGCCGAACTCGGCAAAGGCAGCATTCGTTGCGATGACGCGGCGTGCGGCGCCGACACCTTCGCCTTCTCCGGGGGCTTCGCCAAGCACGGCAAAGTCGCCACATCCGGAAGCTTCGCCGAGCGCCGCACTTGAACCGACGATCGAGACAACTCCGACGCCGGAGACACAACCTGCTGCAGGCGCTACACCCGAAGCCCCGAAAGGCATTCTCACCTTCGGCACCGGGCAGATATACGTTTGCGAGGCCGACGGAACCGGCGTAAAGCCGATCACGCAGACCGAAGGCTTGATCTATTTTTACTACGATTGGGCTCCCGACAGCTCGATGGTTGCGGCTCTTGCCATCACATCGCGAGAATGGGAATATTTCGACGGCCTCGCGGCGATGAAAGGCGAATCATGGACGCCTGTCGGAAGGCTTCGCGTTGTTGAGACAAATGGCCGCGAACGTCGGCTCGATGACAATCTTACGGCCGTCCGGCCCGTCTTCTCGCCGGATTCGACCAAGGTCGTAACAGCGTTCGACACGCAGATACGGATCTATGATGTGGTCGGCACGACGCCGACCCAAGCGGCAATACCGCTCCGGAATCAGCTCCTTCTGTCTTCACAGGCGTTCGACCGTGAACAGCAATTAAAGCTCCAGGGACAGGACGCAAATGCGAACGCGAATGCGGCCCCAACGCCTACTCCGGATCTTTCGACGACGACTTTGCCGGATCCAAAGACTTTGGTGTCGTTCAACCCGATCGTCCAGGTGGAATGGCCGCAGCCCGACCTTATTTACTTTCGTACGGCGTTCATAAAGCGTATGCAGAATGATGCCGAAAGCGTTACGAGCTTTGCCAGATGGCACCGCCTCATACTTTCCGGCCAGCCCACAGCCGCACAGCAAAAATAGCTATGCAATTCGACTCCATCGCGGATATCTACGCAACGGCCGATGCCGTGCGAAAAGACACGACGGAATTCGCAGATTCGATCACGGCAGAAGAGTCTGTCGTGCTTGCCGAAGGCGAGACCTGGACGCTACAAAGCGTTTTCGAGCATATGTCGCTCGTCGATGATCAGATCTTGTGGGTCGTTGAGAAGCTTGTGGCAAAGGCGGAGAAGGCTGCGAATGGCGATGCGTTGCCGCCAGTGGCGATCTCAAGCGGCTTTGTTGCGACTCTCAACGAGTTTGCATCATCAAAGCTAACGGCGCCGGATCGAGTTCAGCCTTCGGGCGAGGTCTCGATACCTGACAGCGTTCGGCAGCTCGAAGGCTCGCTCTTGGGCCTGATCGCCCTGCGGGAAAGTATCGAGAAAACCGATCTTTCCCAACATCACATTCCTCATCCATATTTGGGAAATCTAACCGCCCCGGAATGGATGGTTCTCCGCAACGGGCACGAAATGCGGCACGTTGCCCAAGCTCGGGCAATTCTCGGAAAGATCCGCTAAAAATAAAAGAGCCGGCGGGTAAGGAGGGCAACCCGCCGGCGTGAGTGGTTCGGGCGATACAGGGTCAAAAGCTAACCACACTCTAGACCTTACCTGAACCTGATATTTGGATGATTCGCACCAACGGCGAGTTTGATGTAATTACAATTGATCTTTACTCCCAATCAGATCGCCCGCCTCGAAAAAAGCGGTCACTTTTGATAACTTATTTTGCTGATACGTATAAGAATACCTTAGAGTTTACGGAATGGATAAATTTTTGATCAAGGGCGGCACTCCGCTCCGAGGAAAGATCGAGATCAGCGGGGCGAAGAATTCCGCGTTGCCGTGTTTGGCGGCGACCTTGCTGACCGCTGAAACGGTAACTCTCCACAATGTTCCCTACGTCAAAGATCTTATAACGCAGCGGCGCCTGCTCGAAGACCTTGGTGCGACGGTGCTTACGCCCGAACTTCGCACCCACAAGGTCAATGCCGCGAACGTTGATATTTTCGAAGCTCCATACGAGCTTGTAAAGACGATGCGCGCGAGCGTGCTGGCACTTGGGCCGCTGCTTGCCCGATTCGGGCGAGCTAAGGTGAGTTTGCCGGGCGGCTGTGCGATCGGCACGCGCCCGATCGACCTGCATCTGAAGGCGTTTGAGCAATTGGGAGCCCACGTTTCTCTCGAATCCGGCGACGTGGTCGCGACCGCTCCTCAAGGCCGTCTAAAAGGAGCTGAGATCGACTTTGAAAAAGTGACCGTAACGGGAACCGAGAACGTTATGATGGCGGCTTCACTTGCCGAAGGACGAACCCTCATAAAGAATGCGGCTCGCGAACCGGAGATAGAAGATCTTGCCGACCTTCTGAACAAAATGGGAGCCAGGATCCGTGGTGCCGGAACAAGCGACATCGAGATCGACGGCGTCGAGGCGTTGAATGGCGCCGAACACACGATCATTGCTGACCGAATCGAGACCGGTACTTTCATCGTCGCGGCAGCCATCACGAACGGCGAGATCGAGATCCGAGGCTGCCGGCCGGATCATCTTGTCGCGGTTATCGACAAGCTGCGCGAAGCCGGCGTCGAGATCGAGGAGATAAATCCGACCACGCTGCGAGTTCGCCGCTCCGGCACTGGCCTTCGTGCGGTCGATGTCCGAACCGAACCGCATCCAGATTTTCCGACCGATATGCAGGCGCAGGTCATGGCGTTGATGACGCAAGCCGATGGTGATTCCGAGATCGTTGAGACGATCTTCGAGAATCGGTTTATGCACGCCTCTGAGCTTATCCGAATGGGTGCGGACATCTCGATCGCGGGGCATACGGCTGTCGTCCACGGGCCGAGAAAGCTGATGGGTGCAAAGATACTTGCCTCTGACCTGCGGGCAAGTGCGTCGCTTGTCCTGGCGGCCTTGTGTGCCGAGGGCGAAACCATCATTGACCGTGTCTATCACATTGACCGCGGCTATGAGACGATCGTGCGAAAACTGAGCTCGTTGGGAGCGGATATCAAGCGGATCACGGGGTCGTCGGCCGATGCGGAATCTGCGTGAGTCTCAGAATTTTTTTTCGAGGCGACGGAATTTCCCCATTTGAGCATCAAACAAGGAGTTTTTGATGGACTGTTTATTTTGCAAGATCATTGCCGGTGAGATCCCTGCAGCAAAGCTCTATGAGGACGATGATTGCGTGATAATTCGCGACATCGAACCACAGGCGCCAACGCACGTGCTCATTCTGCCTCGAACGCATCTGGATTCTCTCGATAAGGCATCTGCTGCTCAAGATCAGCTGCTGGGAAGGCTCTTGATAGCGGCAGCGGATTTTGCAAGAAAACAAGGTTTTGCCGATGCCGGCTATCGAACGGTGATAAACACGAACGCGGACGGCGGACAAACGGTCTTTCACCTGCACGTGCATTTGCTTGCCGGCCGGCCGTTCATTTTTCCGCCTGGTTAGTTTATGAGAAGAGTTTTTGGGTTACTTACTATATTTGTTCTTTCGCTTTTGGTCTGGGGCTGCAGCGGCAAGCCCGGGGCTGATGGCGCCAATGCGAATGCCAACGCAGTGCAGCTGCGTTCTTTCGCCGACGTCACGGATCCTGCGGCAGCTCTGGCCGAGGGAAACAAACTCCTTGATGAGAACGATACCGAGAACGCTATTGAAGCCTTCAAGCGTGCTGTAGAGCTCGATCCGGATCTTGGCGAGGCGTATTTCAAAATGGGCGTCGCATACTCGCTGCTTGAGGTCGAAGCACGGCATAGCGGGACAAGCGAACGGCTCCCAGGTGACCCGATCCCAAAAGAAGAGGCAAAAGAGAAAACAAATTCCGTGAAGATGTTCGAGAAGGCCGTCGAGGTTTTCAAAAAGCAGGTCGCCGCGTCGCCGGACGATTCGGCGGCCTATTTCACTCTTGGGCGAGCTTACAACAAGCTGAACAAGGACACCGAGAGCGAAGATGCTTTAGAAAAGGCCGTAAAGCTCAAGCCCGATGACAGCGACTACCAGACGGAGCTCGGTGCGATCCGCATAAAGCTCGCAAAGTATCACGAGGCGATCGCGGCCCTAAAGAAGGCGGTCGACCTCGACGCGGACAACGTCGAGGCCGCAGAGCTTCTTGAAGATGCACAAGCGGGTGCCAAGCGTGTTGATTACGTTTCAAAACCGACCAATAGCAATGCGAACGCCAACGCAAACGCGAATGTTGATAGTGCAAACGCAAATTCCTCGATGCCGACAAACTCGAAGGCCCCTCAATCGAACTCAAAAACATCGGGGCCGGGTGACCGGCCGCGCGTCGTAAAGGATGAGAAAACTTCATCGCCGCCTGCGTCGAAACGGCACGAATGAGCCAATACAACACAGATCCCTAGCATCGTAGTGTGTCAACTTGACATTTTGCGGCTCGGCGCCAAACTAGGACTGGGCAGGATCTTTCCATCCCTCCCGAGCCGAAAAAAGGCTTGTTGCTTCCGAAAATGGCCGAAGGAGTCGAACCGCAAACCCTCAGCAGCGAACGCCGCAGCAAGATGCTCGGTGCCCGCGACGGCATCATCGAGCGTCTTTCACACGACCTTCCGACAAAGATCGATCTTGAGCGATTTCTGAATGTAGTGGTTTCTGAGATCGGCCGTATGACCGACGCGGATCGCTGCGATCTGATCCAACTCAACAGCGATAAGCAATTGACCATCGGCCACGAATGGCGACGCGATCCGCTCGTGCCGCGGAGCGAAGGGCTTACGCTTCCGATAGATGCGGCGAAGCTTGCCGAACGTATCGACATCCGAAAACCAATACGCATAAACGACACGTCGAAGGTGAAGGACCCAGGCGTAAAGATGCTCGCATCGGCATTGAATACGCGTTCGCTGTTGATCATTCCGGTGATACGCGGCGAAGAGGTTCTCGGCCTGCTCGGACTGCACGATACAAGGAATCCGCGTGTGTGGCTTGATGACGAGGTCGAGCTGATCGAATCGATCGCACGTCAGCTGGCGATCGGATATCAATACACAAGCCTTTTTGCCGCTCAGGAAAAAGAAGCCCACCGTACGACCTCGCTTCTTGAGATCGCGAATACTTTGAATCGCCATTCGGATTTCAAGGAAGTCGCTGCCGACGTTCTTGAAAGGGCGATCGGGCTTGTCGGTGCGGATTACGGAGCACTTGGCGTGCTGGATGCCTCGGAAACGCGCATTTCGCTCGCATCTTTCAAATCGGCGCAGGGCATTAAGCTCGGCAAGGTCATGAAGATGATCGAGCAGCATGACAAGTCTCTGAGCGTAGAGAGTTTCAGGGCGATAGGCGACATCATCCGCGATGGGAAGACAGTAAAGCTCGTCGATTCTCAGATGCCGTTTGCGATCAGACTCTTCTTTAACAAGCAGCTTCACGGCAAGGCCGCTCTCGTTACGCCCGTGCGGGTCGGCGGCCGCGTCTTTGGCCTTTTGGGATTCGTGTGGAGTGCCGGAAGCGCCTTCGCGGCCCACGATATCGCGTTGATCGAAGGGATCGCCGACCAGATCGGCACAGCGCTCGAGCGCGACCAACTTTCTGCCGAGGTGCTTCGGCTAAAGAGCGAGCTTCACCAAAAGCACGGCGAGATCATCGGCCAAGCGGCGGGGATTCGGCGTGCGATCGAACTGGCATTGAGCGTTGCGGACGCTTCGACAACGGTCTTGATCAGCGGCGAATCGGGGACGGGAAAGGAATTGATCGCAAACCTTATCCACTTCAGCTCAGGCCGCGAGGATAAGCCCTTTGTAAAGATCAATTGCGGTGCGATCCCAGAAACCCTGCTCGAAAGCGAATTGTTCGGCCACGAGAAAGGTGCGTTCACAGACGCAAGGTCGCAACGCATCGGCCGGTTCGAAGAAGCTGACGGCGGAACGCTTTTCCTGGACGAGATCGGAGAAATGTCGCCGCAGGCTCAAGTGCGTCTATTGCGTGTTTTGCAGGATGGTGAGTTTACGAGAGTCGGCGGGCGGCGAACGGTTAAGACCGATGTCCGAGTCATTGCTGCAACCAACGTCGATCTTGAAAAGGCGGTTGCTGACGGAGCTTTCCGACGCGACCTCTTCTTTCGCCTATCGGTGTTTCCGATCCAGCTACCGACGCTTCGAGAACGCCGGGAAGACATTCCCCTGCTCGTGACGCATTTCATCGAAACATACAAGAAAAAGAGCGGCAGATATATTTCCGGGATCTCGCGGGCGGCGCTCGCGGCCATCTCCGAACACACATGGCCGGGCAACATTCGCGAACTTGAGAACGCGATCGAGCGCGCGGTGATCATCGCGTCAGGCCGCCGGATCGAGGTCGAAGACCTTCCGCCGTCGATAGGTGCAGCGGCTGCGGCCGCGTCGGACAGGGCAAGTGAGGGTTCGCGCATCTCGTTCGTGCTTCCCGCGACGCTGCCGGATGTTGAACGCGAACTTATCGAGGCGACGCTCGAGATGACCGCCGGCGATAAGTCCGCAGCGGCCCGCCTTCTCGATATCGGCCGAAAGACACTCTATCGCAGGCTCGAAGAATACGAAGAAAAAGCTGCATCCTAAATGAGCGTTGTCATCGGAACCGCAGGTCATATCGACCACGGAAAAACAACACTTGTGCGAGCGTTGACGGGAGTTGACACCGACCGTCTGCCGGACGAAAAGCGCCGCGGCATCACGATCGATATCGGGTTCGCAGAGCTGCGGGCGGAAGACGAAAGTGTATCGTTCATCGACGTTCCCGGCCACGAGCGCTTCGTGCGGAATATGCTCGCAGGAGCATCCGGCATCGATGCCGTAATGCTTGTCGTCGCGGCCGATGACGGCGTTATGCCGCAGACACGCGAGCATTTCGAGATATGCCGTCTTTTGGGTTCGCAGGCAGGCGTGATCGTTATCACAAAGGCGTCGCTCGTCGAGAACGCCATGATCGATCTTGTGCGCGACGAGGTAAAAGAACTCGTTGCTGGGTCGTTCCTCGAAAATGCGAGCGTCTTCGTGACCGACGCGCAGACGATGCGTGGCATTGATGGTCTTCGCAAACATCTGCTCAAGTTTTCGTGTGACCGAACGGCGGCTTTGCATAAAGCCTTTCGCCTTCCGATCGACAGAGTTTTTAGCCAAAAGGGTTTCGGCACGATCGTTACCGGCACCGTCGCCGCCGGCCGTATCCGCGAGGGCGACGAGGTTGAGATCTATCCGCTCGATAAAAAGGCGCGCGTTCGCGGGCTTCAAAATCACGACCGAAAGATCGAAGAAGCGTCGCCCGGGATGCGCCTTGCCGTAAACCTCGCGGGTGTTGAACGGAGCGATCTTGCGCGCGGTACGGTCGCTGGTGCGGTCGCTGCTTTTGAAACGGCGAACGTCTTCGATGCGTCGGTCGAAGTTTGTCGTGGAGCAAGGCCATTGAAAGAGCGGCAACGGGTTCGCGTTCATATCGGCACGAAAGAGTTGATGGCTCGTGTCTCGCTGTTTGGATCGCAAAAGGAAATACCGGCGGGCGAACGAGCTTTTGCAAGGTTCAGGCTTGAGGGCAAGACCGCGTTGCTCGCAGGCGAGCGATTTATCGTACGGTCATATTCTCCTGTATGCACCATTGCCGGCGGAACGGTGCTTGACCCTCAAACATCGAGGCGTCCCTTGAACCAGCCGGCCGAGTTCTTGACGGCCATTGAGAACGCTCTTTCTGATACTTCGCATCGGATGCGGACGCTCGTCGCCTCTAAGGACGCACGCGGTGCGGTGATTAGGGAACTCGCGGCATTTTCGGGCGACCTTCTTTCCGAGATCCGGGCCGAAATGGACAAGCTTACGTCGGGCGAGGTCGTAAAATGCGGTGAGCTATTTGCGAGTGCGTCGGTTATTGAGAAGATTGAGACGCGGCTCTTGGCGCGCCTTTCCGAGCTGCACACCGCAGAGCCGCTTGCGCATGGCTTTCGGCAGGAAGATCTGGGCAAACTCGCCGACCGCATTGCACCCTCGATCGTGCACGAAGCCATCTCGCGGCTCGAGGAAAGAGGAAAGATCGCTGTCGAGGCAGAGCTCATTCGCCTTGCCTCAATGGGCGTCTCGCTTTCCGCATCTGAACAGCGATTTAAGGATGAGTTTTTGCACAGGCTTGAGGCGGCCGGTCTTGAAGTTCCGCGTTATACCGATCTTTTATCCGAGTTGACTGCAAAAGAAGGCGTTTCCGCCCTTACGGCGGAAAAGCTTGTGCGGCTTCTGATATCCGACGCGCGAGTCGCAAAGGTTTCGAACGAGTTCTATTTTTCGCAGAAGGTAATAGACGCTCTCGCTGCGAGATTGCAAACCTTGCAGACACGTGAGATAGATGTGTCAAAGTTCAAAGAGATCGCGGGTGTTTCGAGGAAGTATGCCATCCCGCTTCTTGAATATTTTGATCGTGAGAAAGTCACGGCGCGCAAAAAGGACGGCACTCGCGTCGTGATCTGATCGACGCAGCACGTTATGAAACGATTTCTGACAGCAGAGTGGCGCGACCTCATAATGGCGAACTACGAAGCAGATCCGGCGTTGCTCTTGCCGCTGGTTCCGGATGGCTGCGAACTCGATCTTCATGACGGGAAATGCTTCGTGAGCCTTGTCGGGTTTATGTTCTTAAATACGCGTGTTCTGGGCTTGCCGGTGCCCTTTCACGTTAATTTTGAGGAAGTGAATCTGCGTTTCTATGTCCGGCACGAAACGCAGGGCGAAGTTCGCCGTGGTGTGGTCTTTGTGAAGGAGATCGTGCCGCGTTGGGCCATAGCCTTTGTTGCGAGGACGCTGTACGGCGAGCCTTACGAAGCTTGGAAGATGGCCCATATCCGCAACGGACATGAAGTTGGCTACTCGTGGTCGAAAGATGATCGAACGAATTCTGTCCGTGTCGAGGTCGGTGAGAATCTCGGCGTTCCTCCGGCCGGAAGCGAAGGCGAGTTCATCATCGAACATTATTGGGGCTACACTCGCCGCGGAGACGGGCGAACCGACGAATACAAGGTCGAGCACCCGAAGTGGGAGCTGTCTGCAACCCGAAACGAGGCGATAGATGTCGATTTTGGATATACCTACGGCGAGGAGTTCGCCATTCTGAATAAGAGAGCGCCGCATTCGGTCCTGCTTGCGAAAGGCTCGGAGATCTCGGTCTTTAAGGGGGAAAATATCTCGATATGATCATCGGCATCGTGGCAGTTGCGCGGAACGGGGCGATCGGCAGGGACAACAAACTGCCGTGGCATTACAGCGCCGACCTAAAATTCTTTAAGCGGACGACGATGGGAAATGCCGTCGTTATGGGTTCGCGAACGTGGGAGTCCATCGGCCGGCCGCTGCCCGACAGGCTGAACATTGTCCTGAGCCGGACGGGCGATATCGAACTGCCGCCGGAAGTTAGACTCATCCGCAGCAAGGATGAGCTGGTGGAACTTGCGGCGCTGCTCGATGCGGATATGTTTGTGATCGGCGGCGCGAGCGTCCTTTCGAGCCTCAAAGATGTGATCGAGAAATGGATCGTCACCTACATTCCCGAGAATGTGGACGACGCCGACACATTCCTGCCCGACGGACTTTTTGAGGGCTTTGCAGCGACCGATGAGTTGGAACTCGGTGACGACGTTCTGGTCCGCGTGCTGGAGAGGACGGCCTAAACTTGCTCGGCAACGAAGATGTTCTCTGCATCGGTTCTGTGGTATAACGAGAGTATCAGGAGACCAAGATCTTATGATGGGCGGCCGAAGCTGGGACGACTGGATCGAGGAATATCAGAAGGCGCACGAGCACCCCGTTAACCGCCTTACACACACATTCGGCATACCGATGATCGCACTCGCGATCATCCTCCTGCCTTTTGGCTTCTTTGTGAATCATGTTTGGCTCGCTGCAGCCATACTCTTTGTCCTCGGCTGGATCCTGCAGTTCGTCGGACACTATTACGAGGGCAAGCCGCCCGAGTTCATGCGCGACTACCGCTTCCTCTTTGTCGGCCTTCGCTGGTGGCTCAAAAAGACCTTCGGCTAGAATTTTCCCTTGCAAAGCGACGAGAATCCACTGATTTTGGCGATCGACAACGGCTCATCAAGCGTGCGCTCCGGGCTGTTTGACGGCGATGGTCGGCCCGTTGGCGAGGTCGTTAAGCTCAAACGTACTTTTCAGAAGGGAGCGGACGGCGAATCCGAGCTAAACCCAACAGCTGCAATAGTTCAGACGCGAAATGCGGTCGACCGCGTGCTCTCCGCTCACCCAGGTATTTTTGTGCGGTTTGTGTCATTTTGTGGGTTTTGGCACAGTTTGTGCGGTTTGGACTCGAACAATGAACCAACAACTCCGATACTTGGATGGGCGGACACGAGAGCCCGCGAGTATTCGACGATGTTGAAGCAGAATTTTGACGAAATTCAGATCCACGAGCGTACGGGAGCACATTTTCACTCAAGTTTCTGGCCGGCGAAAATGCTTTGGATCCGCGAAGAGCGGCCAGACATTTGGAAGCGGACGACGCGTTGGCTGTCGTTCTCAGACCTTTGCCAGCTGAAGCTTTTCGGGGACGCGCGGACGAGCGTCTCGATGGCGTCGGCGACGGGAATATTCGATCAGGCGAGATGCACCTGGGACGAAGAGTTGCTCAGGTTCATCGGCATCGACGAGAGCCTAATGCCGGAGATCGTGACGCGCGAGGGCGTCATTCGCCCTTCGAGAGAAGCGATCGCGCATTGGCCGCAGCTTGCCAATGCGGAACTCTTGCCGGCCATAGGTGACGGTGCCGCCGACACGCTCGGTGCTGGCTGCACGAAACTAGGCGAGGCAGTCTTGATGATCGGGACCTCGGCGAGCATGCGGATGATGTACGAGGGCGAGCCGCCGCAACATCTCCCCGATGGCCTCTGGTCCTATCGCCTCGATGAGCGACGCATCGTTATAGGCGGAGCGCTATCGGACGGCGGCAATTTGATCACTTTGCTTCGGCGAAAATACGCCATCAATGGCGACATAAACCATGAACTCGCCCGCAGAAAGCGTGATGAGAGCCTTCGCGTCGAGCCGTTCTTTTTTGGTGAAAGGAGCACAGGCTATCGCGAAGATGCAAAGGGCGAGATCTTTGGTTTTGACGATCGGCATGACGGCATCGACGTTATTCTTGCCGCTATGCATGCGATCGCGGACAGGCTTGCAGACATCGCCGAAAGGCTTGAGCGTTTCGCACCCGTAGAGTCGATAAAGGCTTCCGGCGGCACGCTCCGTGAGTATCCGGTTTGGCGTGAGATCATTGAGGCAAAACTCGCAAGGGCGATCACGCCTTCGAACACACGCGAATCGTCTCTCAGAGGCACGGTTTTGCTTGCGCTCGAAAGACTTGGCAAAATGGAGTTATAGCGACCGGACATTCGATCTTTTCACTGAAAACTTTTATTGAGAAATGGCTAACAAGAACCCAAAAAATCTCGACGAACTTTGCATAAACACTATTAGAATGCTGTCGCTTGATGCGATTCAGAAGGCGAATTCCGGACATCCCGGCCTTCCGCTCGGAATGGCTCCTTCGGCATATGTGATCTGGACAAAATTCCTGCGGCATAACCCGAAGAACCCGAAGTGGTTCGGCCGTGACCGGTTTCTGCTCTCGGCCGGGCACGGGTCGATGCTGCTTTACAGCCTGCTTCATCTGACGGGTTACGACCTCTCGCTCGATGACATCAAGCAATTTCGCCAGCTTCATTCAAAGACGCCGGGACACCCTGAGAACACGCGGACCCCTGGCGTCGAGATCACGACCGGACCGCTCGGACAGGGTTTTGCGAACGGCGTCGGTATGGGCATCGCTGAACGGCATTTGGCAGCAACGTACAACAAACGCGGCTTTCCGGTGGTAGATAATTGGATCTACTGCATCTGCTCGGACGGCGATCTGATGGAGGGCGTTTCTTATGAGGCAGCCTCGCTCGCGGGACATCTGCAGCTCTCGAACCTGATCTATCTCTACGACGACAACCAGATCACGATCGACGGTTCGACCGATCTTGCGTTTACTGAGGATCGAACGAAGCGTTTTGAGGCGTTGGGCTGGCATGTTGATGAGGTTCAAGACGGCAACGACATAAATGCCATCGAGCAGGCGATCCGCCGTGCGCAAAGGGTAAAGGACAAGCCGAAACTCATCCGCGTCCACACGATCATCGGCTTTGGAATGCCGGCCGAAGGCACGAACAAGGCTCACTCGGACGCACCGGGCGATGCTGCCGTTCGCGAGACGAAGCGAAATCTCGGCTGGCCGGAGAAGAAGAATTTCTTCATCCCGAAAGAGGCTCTCGCTCATTTCCGAAAGGCCGTAAAAGCCGGCGCCAAGCACGAGAAGGATTGGAATGCGCTCGTCAAACGTTACGAAAAAGCTCATCCGGGCCTCGGTGGAGACTTTCGCGATATTCGCGCGAGCACGCTTCCCGACGGTTGGGAAAGTTCGCTGCCGTCGTTCGCCGACGTTGAATCAAAAGCGACGCGCGCCTATTCCGGCGAGGTCATCAACGCGATCGCCGGCGCGGTTCCGGCGATGCTCGGCGGTTCGGGCGATCTGACCCCGTCGAATAACACCTACATCAAATCATCGAAGAATTTTGAGCCCGGCAGTTATGCGAACCGGAATATCCATTACGGCATTCGCGAACACGGAATGGCGGCGGTGATGAACGGGATCGCGCTCTTCGGCGCAACGATACCTTTCGGCGGGACGTTCCAAACCTTTTCGGACTATATGCGGCCGGCCGTGCGGCTCGCGGCCCTTTCGGATATACACACGATCTTTGTCTATACGCACGATTCGATCGGCCTCGGCGAAGACGGCCCGACGCATCAATCTGTCGAGCATCTCGCCGCATTACGTGCGATACCGAATCTGAATTTGATCCGCCCGGCGGACGCTCATGAGGTCCGCGAAGCGTGGCGCGCCGCGATCAAGCACTCGACGGGTCCGACCGCTTTTGCACTTTCACGGCAGAAGGTCGCCGTCATCGACCGCAGGAAATTCGCAGATGCGCGCGGCCTGCATAAGGGCGCATACGTTCTTGCAGAAGCCGCGAGCAAAGCCGGAAAGGACACGACACCGAAACTCATCCTGATCGCGACCGGCAGCGAGGTCGGCCTCGCTTTGGAAGCCCGAGACAGACTTCAGGCCGACGGCATCGCAACTCGCGTTGTGTCGATGCCGTGCTGGGAGTTCTTTGAAACGCAATCGGCTAAGTACAAAGAGAGCGTTTTCCCTGCAAAGGTGACGGCGCGCTTGTCGATCGAGGCCGGCGTTTCGCTCGGCTGGGCAAAATACACGGGCGACAAAGGAGCAAATCTCGCCGTAGATCGCTTCGGCGAATCAGCTCCAGCCGCCGATGTCTTCCGCGACTACGGCTTCACAGTTGAGAACGCCGTGAAAATAGCAAAAGGGTTGTTGTAGGTCCGACGCAGGGTTTAGTTTGCAGCCAGCAGCACTGGCTCGTTACTGGCAAGGGAAAAATGTTGACTCACACGTAACGGTGTGTGACGATCTACACATGGCGACGAATCTGGCTATCGACGACAGACTTTTGCAGCGGGCCCAAAAGGCCGGAGGCCATCGCACCAAGAAGGCAACCGTTACCGAGGCCCTTGAGGAATACAGCCAGAAACGCCGCCAAGCCGAGATCATCGAGCTTTTTGGACAGATCGACAGCGATCCTAAATACGACTACAAGGTGCAGCGTCGGCGGAGGTGAATGTTCTCGTCGATACCTGCGTTTGGTCGCTTGCCTTCCGCCACAGCTCGTCCATGATCGAAGCAAGCATACCGAGCTGTTTAGATCGCGCGAATCGGCATTATTGCTGTCCAGAAGTCTTATGGTCAGAACCACCTTCTTCACTACCCTGTGTATCTTGTTGAGTGTTTTTGCCGCTCAGGGTCAGCTAACATCGATCGAGAACTTGCCTGATAAGAACGGATATATTTCGTTGTCAGGAACATTCTTTATCCAGCTTCCAAGCAATATCTCAGGCAGTGGGAAGGCCACATCATTTACAACCGGGACAGCTGTTTATGGCCGAGAGGTTTCGTGGTCACTGGTCGAAGGGAGAATTACCGGAACTTACTTGGATTATCCCGATTCGTCTTTCACAGGTACAGCAAAGGATCTTGCTGAGCTTGCTAAGGCATTCAGAGCTGTCATCGAGAGAAATCTGTACGGCGCAAAGGTCATCTCTGAGGGCGCGTCGATGGTCAATGGTATTCCCTCCTCATATTTTGTCCACGATCTTGGCGGTGGGCGGTCTGAGATCGATCGGTTCTTCTTGGTCAAGAAGCGCTTGTATTGGTTTAAGGCAGAGATCCATCGCGGAGACCCGGAAGTTCTAATAAAGACGTTCGGCACTTTTCGCCTGTTTTCCGATGCAAATATTAAACAATTGATATTGCGTAAGTATGAGGCGGCGAAGCCGAAACCTCTCCCGCAATCACCAGCCGTTCGAAAGTTGCATTCGGACGCAGAAGATGATGGCCTTAAAGGACATGTCAGAGAAATTCGAGAAGAGATCGAGAGCGAATCTCTCACTTCAGAGGTCAAGGGAAAGACCCTATCGTCGATAGTTCGATACGACCGGAGTGGGATGCGGGTTCAGCGTGATTCTTACGATTCGAAAGGCAGGCCGTCCTACGTAGCGGTGTACGGATACATCGACGGCCGCCGCGTCTCAAACTCCGAGTCGATATATTACGATGATGATCCTCCGATATTCGGTAGCGGTGGCTTTGCACAAATCAAAGCTCCGCGTGAACCAGACCTTCGGTACCGATATAGCTATGAGTATAAGTACGACAATGGGAAGTTGGTAGAAAAGCAGATCTTCTTTAACGACGGTTCACAATGGACGCGCACTGTTTACAAGTATGCGCCGAACCAGCTTGAGGAGCTTGTTTATAGCAGTGATGGTAGGCTGAATCAGCGCTATGTATCAACCCTCGACACGAAGGGAAATATTTTGGCAATGACCGTTGTCGCTTTGCCGGGGTTTGGTTTTGGTTCGGACGGTGACCGAAAGTATCGCTATAGTTACGAATTTGATAAGACGGGCAACTGGATAAAAAAGGCGACCTCACGCGAAGTCAAAGAGAATGGGACATCGACCTACAAGCCATATTCGGCGACCTTTCGCACCATTACATACTATTGATCGATCCAAATAATTACGCCTTTGACGGCATAACATTCTTGTCAGGCCGGATTGCTCTCGCTAACCCGAAAGATCAATGGCATGAGAAGGGTGTCCGCCTCGCTAACGACATGATCGGCGCTAGACTTATCACGACGGATGAAGTTCTGGCACTTCGACCAGGAAGGCCTTCAACGTGCTGCTTTAAGTGTCCTCGATACTGGTTAGGGCGGAGCCCTTGTGGGCGGCGATGTGGTCTGTCTTGTCGCTTTTGATCTCGTATTGCGGGTGGTCGGGGTCGGCGCGGTGAGTATGGCCTTTGTAGTCGAAATCGGCGGTGTGCACTTTGATGATGCGGCCTGTCACATAGCCTGCCTCTGAATTCCAGCGTACGTGGTCGCCGATCTTGAATCTCTCTTCCCGCATGACATTATTCTCTCACGCCTCGCTGTAACACACGGTATCGCCGACAACTTTCGCGGCGGATGTGAACGGATGTTCTTTCACTGAAGTCTCGCTCAAAATGTGCAGAACGCGAATGCCTTTCGCCTTTAGAAGATCTGATACGAGTGCGCGGTGACAGCGCCACCATACGGCCTCAGCACACATGATCGCGGTGCGTTGTTTTGCGGCGAGAGCAAGAAGCGTGTCGATCCCTTCAGCAAAATCCACTGTCTCCATATAGTCGGCGTAACCGCGAAACGAGAGATTTCGCCAGACGGTGTTATGCGAATCGGGACGGACCTTGCGGCGGCCGCCGAGTTTCTCGATCTGCCGGTATTCGATGCCGGCCGCGGTGAGCGATGCTCCGAGCGGCTCGGGGTTGAATTGCGGAAATTTTCTCGAACCGGAATGGCGGCGAATATCTGCGAGCAGTTCTATACCGTTCGCCTTTAGAAGCGCGACAAATTCCTCGATGGAACGCGTCGAGTGGCCGATCGTCCAAAGGGTTAGGCTCATTTTGTCGGCGGTCATCGGAAGTTCAGGTATCATTTCGGCCGGCGGTCCTTGAGGCTCCCGGCTAGAACGATCAATTGGCAAAGAGTTTTCGCACGCCTTTCCTAAGCCTTGAGACGACGTCATTTTCGGACGGAGTGCCTTCAGGATAGATGATGTTGGTGTTGAAGACGATTACCGCGGCCTTGCGCTGGTCGGGGTCGAAGTCGATGTAGCTGATAAAGCCGTTTTGATCACCGCCGTGGCCGAGGTGACGCCGCCCGAGTGTTTTATCAACGAAAAAGATCAATCCAATATCCGTCGTAAACCCGGCATTGCCGTTCGCATCCACGGTCGTCGGAAGTTCGGGCCGCCACATCTCTTCAAGCGACGTGCGCGCTAAAACTCCGTTGTAGGCATCACGCTGGGCCGGATCTCCAAGGAGAAATTTCAAATACTTGACCATGTCCGCTAGCGGTGCGTTAAGTCCGCTGTTTGAGACGGTGATGCCGGTGTTCGCATCGAAGCGAGCCTGCGTGAGTTTTCCGTTCTCGATGTAATAGCTGTGCGGCCGGTGCTTGAGCAAGTACGGCGGCGTCGCATCAAAATATGTGTGATACATCTCGAGCGGCCTTAGGATGTTCTTGTCAATATAGACTTCGTAGTCTTCGCCCGAGAGATTCTCAATGATACGGCCGAGAAATATGATACCGAGGTTCGAATAGCTGAATTTCGATCCGGGTTTGAACAGTATTTCGGTATATGGGAACATCGCCACTAGCTGTGAATATTCGGTAGGTTCGAACGGCTCCCATGTCTCACCCTTATCCCACGGCCACGTCGGATTCCGAAATCCTGCCGAATGCGTCATCAGCATGCGGATCGTTATGGCGTCCATCGAACCGAAGCGGTTATGCACAGCACGCAGCTCGGGCAGATATTTCGTTACGGGGTCGTCGAGTTTCAGAAGGCCGCGGTCGCGAAGCTGCATTATCGCGATGCCCGTAAAGGGCTTTGTGTTTGACGCCCAATGATAGATCGTATCGTCAGAGACAGGTTCAGTTTTGCCTTTCTCCATCGTGCCGAAATGCCTCTCTGCGGCGATGCGGCCCCTATCTATCAAGAGGAAACTAGCCCCAACGACGCCCGAATCTCGGCATTCCTTTTGAAAAAGATCACCGAACGATGCGAGTTCTGCGGTGGACCTTGGGTCTTGCGCGAAAACATCGACAGACAGAACGATCAACAACACGGCGATGGCAGCTTTGCGTATCATTATAACGCCGAATCTAGCACAGTCTCGACAGTTTAAAAAAGTGGAAAGCCCCACGCTAACACTCACGTTTGCGGCTGTAATACAATAGAAATTTTATGGCCGCTTACGGAGACCTTTCAGAAACTCAGCAATTTGCCTGCCGCGTGATCGCCGACCACGCGAGGGCGACGGCTTTTGCGATCGCCGACGGCATACTTCCCGGCAACGAAGGCCGAAATTACGTGCTTCGCAAGATAATGCGGCGTGCGATCTACCACGGCCGCGAGCATCTTGGGCAGACCGACGCATTTTTCTACAAAGTTTGCGATGCCGTCGTCGATAAGATGCACGGCGCATTCCCCGAGCTCGAAACCCAAAGGGATTTCATCGCTAAGATGGTCAAGCTCGAAGAGCAGCGTTTTGGGACGACGATGGTCGTTGGCCTTGCGAAACTGAACGAACTCGGTGTGACGGTGGCGACGGCAAAGAACGACGAACTGTTTGCTTCGATCGCAAAGCTTTACGATACGTTCGGTACTCCGCGTGATCTGATCCGAGTTTTTCTAGAAGAAAAAGGCATCGAGTTCGAAGAAGAAACTTTTAACGAGCGTTTTGACCAGGCACTTCAAGAATTGCAAAAGCAGTCGGGCATCGGTAAGACCGAGCGAAAGAGCGAGGTCTCACCGGTTTATGCGGAGGTTCTCGAAAAGACGGGCAAGAACGTCTTTCACGGCTACGAGACGACCGAGTTCGCGGATGCAAAGGTCGTTGCGATACTTGACGGCGACAAGCGGCTCGATGGATTGACGGCTGGCGAACAAGGCAGCGTCATTCTCGACAGCACGCCGTTCTATGCCGAATCGGGCGGACAGGTGGGAGATGTCGGTGTAATCGTTGGCGGGAGTGAGATGCCGCGAGAGAACCACCCCGCGGCTGAAGCCGCACCCCTCCTTCGTAAGGAGGGGAGCTTGAAAGCGGTCGTCACCGATACGTATTCGCCGATAGCGGGACTGATCGTTCACAAGGTGAAGGTCGAAAAGGGTTCGATCAAGATCGGCGACAGCGTGTCGGCATTCGTCGATGTCGCAAAACGCGATGCCGCAAGGCGCAACCATACCGCGACGCATCTTCTGCACGCGGCCTTGAAAGAGGTTCTGGGTTCGCACGTTAAGCAGGCCGGCTCGGTCGTTGCTCCGAATTATCTGCGGTTCGATTTTGCGCATTATCAGCCGATGACGGCCGAAGAGATCGCCGAAACGGAAGACCTTGTAAACCGCTATATCCTTCAGAATGAACCGGTTACGACCGATCTGATGAAGATCGAGGACGCGATGCATTCGGGTGCGGTCGCGATGTTCGGCGAAAAATACGGCTCCGAAGTTCGCGTTTTGAGCGTCGGCAACGGCAAATTCTCGCGTGAACTTTGCGGCGGCACACACGTACTCGCGACGGGCGACATCGGCTCATTCAAGATCATCTCGGACGAAGCGATCGCATCCGGCGTGCGAAGAATTCGAGCGATCACGGGCTTTGACGCCTTCAACCGTTTCCGCGAGGACGAGCGCCTCATCGATGCATCGCTCGGCGTGCTGAAGACGCAGCGTGATAACCTCGCGCATGCGATCGAACGTCTGCAGGATGACCTCAAGAAATCGCGCAAGGAGATCGACGACCTTCGTCTGAAGATCGCGACCGGCGGCGGTACGGCGAGCGATTCCAGCGACGATGCTCGCGATGTCGCAGGCATCAAAGTACTTGCAAAGATCGTCGAAGACATCGATGCGAACGGCACACGTCAGCTTTCCGATACGCTGCTTGCCCGGCTGAAGAGCGGTGTGGTCGTCATCGGCCGAAAAGATGAAGGCAAGGCCGGTTTGATCGTCCGCGTGTCGAGCGATCTGACAAACCGCATCAAGGCTGGCGATATCATTCGCGAAATCGCACCGATCCTCGGCGGCAAAGGCGGCGGAAAACCCGATATGGCCGAAGGCGGCGGCCCCGAAGTCGCCAAACTGCAAGAAGCGCTCGACGCTGCGAATACTTTCATTGAAAGGACGATGGCCTAACCCGGCCGCATGATAAAAGAATGCAGAACACATTATTCCGTTACCTTACGACGGTAGGATTTCTAACGCTGCTTGCGGCCGTCGCTCTCTCGCAAACGCCGACGCCGACACCGGAGATGTCCAACGAAGATGCGATCACCGCTGTGTCCGAAATGCAGAAAAAGGATGCCGCCGAAGCCAACAAACTTCTTGTGCAGGCGAATGTTCTTATCGCACAGGGCAAGGATCGCGACGCTTTACCCCTGCTCGATCAGGCTCGCGCGTTGAACGGCAATGACACGCGCATTCTCGCCTCGGGCGCCATCGCTCTAGTGCATCTCGGCAATCTCGACAAGGCAGAACAAGTAGCAAATATCGGTGTCAACAGCTTGTTTGCGGGATGTGCTATCTACGATGCTCTCGGACAGGTGCAAGAAGCGAAGAAAAACCTGCCGGCCGCGATCATGAGCTTCGGCAAGGCTATTGAAAAGGATGCTTCGTGCGCTGTCGCCTACTATCATCGCGGCATAGCCAAAGCCGACAGCAGCGACAACGCAGGAGCACTCGGCGATTATACAAAAGCGATACAGATCGATCCGAAATTGGAAGATGCTTATTTCAAACGCGGCTTTTTGTATATTTTCGTGCTGAACGAGCCCGCAAAAGGCATCGCAGACTTCGACAAGTTTCTCACTTTCAAGCCGAACTATAGTTATGCGTATTCTAACCGTGCAAGCGGCTATTTCAATCTAAAACAATTTGATCGGTCGCTTGCCGACAATAACAAGGCGATACAGATCTGGGATAAGAATAAATTCGCTTTCGCCAATCGTGGTCTGACCTATGCACAGCAGGGCAAATACGATCTTGCAAGGGCCGACTATCAAAAAGCCCTCGCGCTCGACCCGAATTTTAATCTTGTAAAGGATCGCCTCGCCGATCTTGAAAAGAACAATTCGACCGCCGAAGGCCTCTTGAATGACAAGACCGACCTTAAGAAACTCGGGTTCAAGATCGACCCCAAACCGACATCGACGCCCGATAGCACCGAAGTCCTTAAAAAGCTCGGGCTGAACGGCGCGCTCAACGGCAAGATCAGCTATGAAGACCTAAAAAAGCTTTCGCTGAATTCTAAGAACCAGCTTGGCAGCGACCTTCGCGGCGACCGGCTTGCTCTTGCCTACAGCTCCAAGTTCGGCGGCCTTTTGGCGGAGATAAAAGTGTCTAAAGAAGCGATGGCAAAGTTCACGAATGAACAGCTCAGCTCGCAAGCCTCGTGTACNNCAGCTCGACGATCTGCTTCGAAAAAAGAAGATGGACGCCGACACGAAATGGCTCGATCTAACACCGCTAGAATACGACAGCGTGCTGAAAACTCTTGCGGCCGATCAGGAATTATTCACGAAATATAGCGGACTGGTACAAAAATACTGCGGTGTGACGGTAAGAATTCCGCCGCCGGTGTCAGGCATGACGACTAAACCGACCAACCCAAATCCAACCGGCAAAAAATACGCCGATGCGATGGCCGCGTTCAACGCCGGAATGGAGTTCAACAATAAGGGCGATATCGACAACGCTCTGGAGGCGTTTCGGGAAGCGGTTGCGATGGACCCGAAGTTTGTGGTTGCGATAAACAATGTCGGAGCGATGTTTGCAAAAAAGAACGAGCTGGTGAAGGCATTGTACGCATACATGCAAGCATCAGCTATCGATCGGAACTTTGAGATCACTCAAAACAATGAGGAAGGAATCGTCCGCCGCATCAAAGAAGCATTAAGCTCAGGAACTCTCAAGCTTTCCAAAGAGGAATTTACCAGTTATTACACCGTGCGGACAAACGTCTATTCGAGGATGGTCGCCAAAAGCGACGAGGCCGCCCTCGCCGAGGTCAATCGGCGGTCTAACACGCTTGATTGTTCCAAGTTGCAGGCCGCGTACGAGACGCGCACCAAATTCGATACATTTCTCCGTAATCTGAAAGATAACTATGAGCGAGGCAACACTACATATCCTCCCAAAGTCTTAACGCAGATTCTTCAGTTGGAGGCGACAAATAAACAAGGACGCACGCAGTGGTTCGACAAAATGCACGATTCTGGCTGCATTGTTCGCGGTTTTTATCCGGAATTTTAAGGTCCACCGCCTTTCAAGCAGATGCCGTGCAGTGGATCTCGCCACGGACTAGTTCTTCGGTGGGCCTTTCCGGCTTTTCCTTTACCGTGATCAGAACGACCGAGCCTACGATGATGCCGGCTCCGACGAGCATTGTCGGCGACAAACTTTCGCCGGCGATGAACCAGCCGAGAAGGACTGCGATCATCGGATTTACATACGCGTATGTTGCGACCATCTCGGGTTTCGCATTCTTCAATAGCCAGCTGTACGCCGTGTAGCCGATGATCGCGCCGAAGACGATCAGGTACGCAAGCCCGTAGAGCGAAGCCGCAGAGACCTGCGAAGGATCGAAATTCGTCGCTTCGCCGCGAAGTGTCCCGACCACGCCGAGGACCGTTCCGCCGGCGAGCATCTGCATTCCTGCCGTTAGGATCGCAGACTTCGGAACCGGCGCTTTCAATCCATAAAGCGAACCGACCGCCCATGAGAGCGTCGCGATCAGGAGAAGCACCATCGCAAGGATGCCCGTCGAAGAGCCGTCACCCGAGAGCGAATGAAGATTTCCGCCGATGAGAAGAGCGACGCCGAAAAATCCAACGATCAGGCCAAGCGTCATACGCATCGTCGGACGCGCATTCTTTAGCCAGAGCCAACTGAGGAGCACGACCCAGAAAGGTTCGGACGCCACGAGTAGTGCAGCCACGCTCGACGAAACATATTTTTCGGCAAGCACAACGCCGCCGTTGCCGCCCAATAGAAGAAGCGTGCCGACGATCAGGCTCGTGCGCCAATGTTTTGCGGTCGGGCGTTCGTAGTCGGAGCTAAAGCGTGCAATGGCAAAGAGGATCGCTCCGGAAATAAGAAAACGAGCGCTCGCCATTAGAAGCGGCGGCAGCGTCTCGATCGCATAGCGGATCGCGAGATAGGTCGAACCCCAGAGGATATAAACGGCAGCAAAGGCCGCAACGAGATACACCATCTGCCGCGTGCTGAATATTTTTTTGATCTTCTCGGTCATTTCCCTTTCTTTGCCGCCTTTGCGTTCTTGCCTTTCGCCGGTGCCTCGGATGAGATGCGCACGGATGAAGTTTCCTTTATCGTTTCGAGCACGATCGTAGTCCGTGTCGAGAGAACCGTCTGAACGGCCTTGATCTTTTCGCGAAGAAGCTTCGCGAGGCCCTCGGGACTGTCCGCACGTACCTTCAGGAGAAACGAATCCTCACCAGCTACATCGTGTATCTCGAGGACCTCCGGAATCTTCGCGAGCTCGATGTCGGTTCCGTCGCCGCATTCGCGGCTCTTCACAAAAACAAAGGCGAGCATCCCGAGGCCGAACTGACGGTGGTCGATACGGGTCTCAAAGCCCTGGATGACGCCGCGTTCTTCAAGCTTTCGTACGCGTTCAAGAACGGCGGACGGAGCGAGGCCGACCTTTCGTGCGATATCTGCATTTGAAATACGGGCATCTTCCTGAATAATACTCACGATCCGCCTGTCAATTACGTCAATCATTCGGTCATCACCCCGAAATACAGAATAATCAATGGCAACGACGCTGTCAACAAGAATCTTTCACTATCGGCGGAAAATGTGAAACAATACGGTCAATGACGGATAAATTGACATCATTCGACCCTGCAACGGGCGAAGAGATCGGGACATTAGAGGTAATGGGCCCGGCGGAAGTGGCGGCGGCGGTGGAACGCGGGCGTACGGCATTTGCGGTTTGGAAAACAACATCGTTTGCCGATCGGAGACGCCTCGTAATGGCGGCAAGGGAAGTCCTCCTTGCTGAAATGGAGTCGGTCGCGAACCTCATCTCGCGCGAATCGGGCAAGCCGGTCGCCGAAGCTCTGTCGATGGAGATCGCACCGGTGCTCGACCTTATGCAGCATTTTGCCCGCAATGCCGAAAAGCTTCTTGCTCCGCGGAAGATCGGCATCGGGCTTTACGCGCTGCTTGGCCGCTCGTCGAAGGTCGTCTATCATCCGCTCGGCGTTGTCGGGATCATCCCTGCGTGGAACTATCCTTTCTCGATCCCGCTCGGCGAGGCCGTGATGGCATTGATGGCGGGAAATACAGTCGTCATAAAACCCTCGGAACTGACGCCTTTTATCGGGCTGAAGATCGTCGAGATCTTTGAGAAGGCGGGCTTTCCGAAGGATACGGTTCAGGCCGTGACCGGCGGCGGCGAGACAGGTGCCGCACTCGTTGAGGCCGCACCGGACAAGATAATGTTCACCGGTTCGGTCGCCACCGGAAGAAAGATCGCAGCGGCCGCGGCAAAGAATCTGACATCCGTCGTGCTGGAACTCGGCGGCAAAGACCCGATGGTCGTCTTTGCTGACGCGGATCTTCCTCTGGCGGCAAAGGCCGCCGTGTGGGGTGCTTTCTGCAACGCGGGACAATCTTGCTCGTCGGTCGAACGCTTGTATGTGGAGGCTGCGGCGGCAGAGAAGCTAACAAAACTGATCGTCGATGAAACGATGACGCTAAGGCAAGGCGTCGGCGTGGATGAGGAAGTTTCGGTCGGTGCGATGTCGTCCGAACGCCAAATAAAGATCGTCGAAGACCACGTGGAAGATTTTCGGCGTGCGGGAGCGAAGATCGAGACGGGCGGCCGACGCAAAGACGAAACGCTCTTCTACGAACCGACGGTCATCACCGGAGCGACGAACGAGATGCTCGGGATGAGCGAAGAGACGTTCGGCCCGACGCTGCCGATCGCAACATTCGAGACCGAGGCTGAGGCAACCGAGCTTGCGAATGACAGCGAGTTCGGGCTGACGGCGAGCGTCTGGAGCGGCGATCGACGAAAGGCGAGGCGTGTCGCCGAAAGGATCGAGGCAGGAACGGTAACGATCAACGAGGTACTCTATACACACGGCATCGGGCAGACTCCGTGGGGCGGCTTCAAGAATTCGGGCCAAGGACGAACGCACGGCGCTGAAGGCTTGATGGAACTCGTACAGCCGCAGCACATACACGAGAATCTTCTGCCTATACTGCCCGACGCGTGGTGGATGCCCTATTCGCCGAATGCGGTCAAGACATTCCGCGGCTTTGCGACGAAATTTGCAAGCGGGTCGATCCTAAAGACGACGACACTGGTGCCGCAACTGCTTAAGCGAATATTCGAGTTAAGGAAAAAGAACTGACAGCGTTCAAGCTTCTTCTGCTTGGACAATGAGCGGTTCGGCCGCGGTCTCGGCGCGATACGTCTTGAGCCAAAGGATGTGGATCGTCACGCCGATGGCAACAGCGAGTAAAATGAGCGTCACCCAAAATCTTCCGCCGACGAACCAGATGCTGACGCTGATCGACACCCATAGCGTCAAGAGTGTCGTACATTTCTGCCGGGCAGTGATGCCGAGGCCGGACTTGTACGTCGTGATGTATTTGCCAAGCCAGCGGTTACCCAGCAGCCACGAATGGAAACGCTCGGAGCTTTTCGAATAGCAGTATGCCGCTAGCAGCAGAAAGACGGTCGTCGGCATCAGCGGCAGGAACATTCCGAGCACACCAAGCCCCACGCAGACCGTGCCGAGAAAGATCAAAAGCGCTTTACGAACGTCCATAACTACCTGCCAAACCTATATCTTATTAGTGTGGGCGTGTGGTGTCCACTGCGCCGGGTCGCGAAAACTCGCGTTTCGTGCGAAGATAGTCTCGCTCGCGAGGGTAAGCCTATGAATAAAACGAATCTCCTCATCGCCGTTTGCCTGCTTACGGCGGCCGTCCTTGGCTGCTCAATGTATAAGGATAGCAAAACGGCAGAACCCGTTGTGGCAAAGTTCCACGAACAGTACAACAACGAACAGTTCGCCAAGATCTATGCCGAAACCGGCGACTTGATGAAAAACGCCTCGTCCGAAAGCGACATCATCTCCCTGCTGAGTAAAGTTCATGAAAAGCTCGGTGATGTAAAGAATGCCACATCTACGAGCTGGCATGTCTCGGCTCAGGGTGAGCAGAGTATCGTTAACCTGACCTATGACGTAGAGTATGAGAAGGGGAAAGGGACGGAGGCCTTCACGATCAGCGTACGTGGAAAGGATGCAAAGATCGAGGGCTTTAATATAAACTCCAAAGACCTGATCTTGAATTGATCGGCTGCTGATTCAGAGCAAAAATTCTGCGATGACGGGAGCGTGGTCGGAGGGATGTTCCCAACCGCGAGGTTCGCGATCGATCCAGCAATCGGTGCAGAGTTCGGCGAGCGGTTCTGAAGCCCAGATGTGATCGAGGCGAAGGCCGCGATTCTTCGCGAAAGAAGATTCGCGGAACGTGTCCCACCAAGTATATTCGCCGGGTTGGTCGTTCACCTGGCGAAAGACATCGACGAATCCCCAGCGTTTGAGTTCTAGGAAAACATCGCGTTCCTCGCGGGTAAAGTGCATACGGGTCGCCCAATAACGGACGTTCCAGAGATCCATTTCATGCGGCGTGATGTTCGTATCTCCGCAGAGGAGAACAAGGTCGTCGTTGTCGTGCAGTTCGTCAAAATATTTGCGGAGGTGCGCGACCCAATCGAGCTTGAATCGGAATTTGTCGCTTCCGATCTTCGTGCCGTGCGGAAAGTATGCACAAACGACCGCGACGCCGTTGGCTCGCGCCTCGATCAGGCGTGTCGGTGCGTCCGCCTTGTCGTTCGGAAATCCTTTTCGAACCTCGGTGAGCGGAACTTTCGAGAGGATCGCGACGCCGTTGTAAGACTTTTCGCCGTAAAATTCGACGTATTCGTAGCCGGCAGCCTGAAGTTTGGACACAGGAAATTTCGCGTCAACGCATTTTGTTTCCTGCAGGCAAAGCACGTCGGGACGCACCGCGAGCGACCACTTGACGACGTGCTCGAGCCGTGAATTTATGCCGTTGATGTTCCAGGTCGCGATCTTCACAAGCTATTCACGAGAAGGCGGATATCGGTATGGCGATCTCGGGAAAAGAGGCGAGCAGTTTCTTGTCTGACGTTACGAGTGGCACGCCGAGGCGTTCTGCGAGAGCGATGAATTCACAGTCGTACGCCGTGCAGCCTGAGGCCTCAACTAGCTCCAGAATACGGCCGGAGTCGACCGAATATTCGTTCTCGGCGACGAGCAGTTCCGCACGCTGCATCACGCGTTTCGCATCGGCCGTCGTCATTTCAGAACGGCGCAAATAGAGCGAAAGCACATTTCGCATTTCCGATCGCCAAAGAAGCGGCGCCGCCCATTCGGGATCGAAGACAAAGACGCGTTCAGCGAACGGCGTATCGCCGCCGTCGATTAGCAAATAGGCGATTATGTTCGTATCAACGACGATCAATTGCGGTGGCGCTTGCCCTCGGTGAGCAGATTGTCGGTCAGATGGACGCCCATTTTAGCGAGCTTATTGCGATCCTTGCGAATATTCACGAGCATTTCTTCTTTCGACTCTCGTACGGGCAGGTCGAGCGAGCGTTCGAGACGAAAGATCGCCTCGCCATTGATGCTCCGCCGATTCCGTTTTGCGGTTTCGCTCAATATTGTGTAGATCTCATCCGGTAGATTTTTGATCGTTAGGGTCGCCATTTTACAAAAAGAATGCGATCTGCATCCATAATGGAAGCATACTGCAGTTATTGGGACAATTCAAGCGTTGAATTCCGCGATGACCGGAGCGTGGTCGCTGGGTTTTTCGAGCTTGCGCGTCGAGCGGTCGATGACGCAGGAAGTGCCGCGGGCGGTGAGTTTTCGCGAGGTCCAAATATGATCGATCCGCAGGCCGTGGTTGTGCTGAAAGGCTCCGGCGCGATAATCCCACCACGAGAATTCGCGCACATCGCCGTTCAGTTCACGAAAGAGGTCCGAAAAGCCCCATTGTTTCACGAATGTGATTGCGGCGCGTTCGGGCTTTGAGAAATGAAGTTTGCCTTCCCATGCCGCCGGGTTCCAGACGTCGGTCGGTTCGGGGGCGACATTGAAATCGCCGCAGAGGAGCACGTTGTCCTCGGGCGCGCAGGTCGCGTCAAAGTACCGGCGAAGACGCACGAGCCAATCGAGCTTGAAAGCGAACTTGTCCGAGCCGAGCTCTGTGCCGTTCGGAATGTATGTGTTGACGATGCGGATGCCGCCGATGGTCGCGGCGATCATTCGCTTTGGGGCCTCAACCCCGTCGTCCGGAAAGTTCAGTTGAACACTCTCGATCGGCAGACGCGATAGGATCGCAACGCCATTGTATGATTTTTCGCCTATGAAGGCCGCATCGTAGCCCGCCGCTTTTAGATCAAACTCCGGAAAGTTGGCATCGACGGATTTCGTTTCCTGCAGGCAGACAACGTCCGGGTTCGCTCTCGCAAGCCATTCGAGAAGCTGCGGCATACGGACGTTGATCGAATTTACATTCCAGGTGGCGATCTTCATCGTGTTGCTGACGCGAGCCTAGTTCTTTTTCTCTGTGAGATCGATCATTCGCCGAAGAGCGACATTCGCCCATTGTTTTGTCTCGGGTTCGACTACGATCTCGTTAACGACATTACCTGCGGCTAGATTCTCGAGAGCCCATGCGAGGTTTTGCGGCGCGATGCGGAACATCGTCGCACACATACAGAGATCCGGTGCGAGAAGACGAATATGCTTATCGGGAAATCGCTTTTCGAGGCGGTTGACGAGGTTCACTTCGGTGCCGATCGCCCAGGCAGAACCGGCCGGCGATTCTTCGACCGTCTTTATAATAAAGCTCGTCGAACCGTCGAGATCGCTCTTTGCGACGACCTCACGCGGGCATTCGGGATGGACGAGGATCTTCATTCCCGGATGCTCTTCTCGGATCTTATCGACCTGCCAATCCTTGAAACGGCCGTGAACCGAACAGTGTCCGCGCCAAACGATGAGTTTTGCGTCGAGAAGTTCTTCCTCGGTATTGCCACCGAGCTCCTTGTGCGGGTCCCAGAGGACGATCTTCTCCATCGGAATGCCGAACTTTGCACCCGTGTTTCGGCCTAGATGCTGGTCGGGGAAAAAGAACATCTTGTCAAAATTCTTCAGATAGATATCAAAGAGCGGTATCGCGTTCGACGACGTGCAGACGACGCCTTCGTGGCGGCCGCAGAATGCCTTGATGGCCGCACTCGAATTCATATAGGTGATCGGTGCGACCTTTTGTTCGAGCACGCCGATCTCTTCGAGCTGCTCCCACGCGTCCTCGACTTGATCGATCGACGCCATGTCCGCCATCGAACAGCCTGCGCCCATGTCCGGCAGGATCACGCGCTGTGTCTCACGCCCGAGGATGTCGGCGGATTCCGCCATAAAATGGACTCCGCAAAAGACGATGAATTCGGCCTCGGCCTTTGAGGCCATTACGGAAAGCTGGTAAGAATCGCCCGTTAGGTCAGCGTGCGAGACGACATCGTCACGCTGGTAATGATGGCCGAGGATGACGACCCGAGGGCCTAGCTCCCTGCGTGCAGCCTCAATGCGTTCGGATAGCTCCGTCTCCGGCATTGCAAGGTAATTATCGAGTGGGATGACTTCTTCGAGAACGGCCGGCATTGCAAAACTCTCCTTTAGATCGGGTGCAAAAAAAGACAGCCGACCAAAGAAAAATCATTACACTTTCGACGAGTGGAAGCAAGGTTCGGAGCCGACGAGAGCGACGCCCGCCGACTCCGAACTTTCTAAATGACGCCCAACATTTTCTCGATCAGCAGCAGCAAGCCATAAGAGGCCGTTGCGATCGCCCCGGCGGCAGGGATCGTCAGAACCCAGGCCCAGACAATGCGGCCAGCAACGCCCCATTTTACGGCCGAAAGCCTTTTTGCGGATCCAACGCCGACGATCGCTCCTGTGATCGTGTGCGTGGTTGAGACCGGGATACCTGTATGGGTAGCGAAAAAGAGGGTCGCAGCACCCGCCGCCTCTGCACAGAACCCGCCGACCGGCTGGAGCTTGACGATCTTTGTTCCCATCGTTTTGACGATCCGCCATCCGCCCGAAAGCGTTCCAAGCCCGATGGCGGTGTGTGCCGCGAGAACCACCCATAGCGGTACGTCAGGCAGTTTTCCATCCGCCGTCATTGAGAGGAATCCGCCCGCGACCAGAGCTATGGTGATGACGCCCATCGTTTTCTGTGCGTCGTTTCCTCCGTGGCCAAGGCTAAATGCGGCTGCCGAGAAGAGTTGGCCGATGCGAAACACCTTGTCTACACGATGGACCGCAACACGATGAAATATCCAATACACGATCACCATCAAGGTGAAGCCGAGGGCGAGACCGATCAGAGGTGAGAGAATGATAAAACTTATCGTCTTTATCCATCCGGCCGCCACGAGAACGGCGCTCGGATCCTTGAAGCCGAAGTGCCAAAAATATGAGGCGATCGCCGATCCTGCGTAAGCGCCTACGAGAGCGTGTGAACTCGATGTAGGAAGGCCAAGCCACCAGGTCAGCAGATTCCAAGCCGTGGCCCCGATCACTGCGGCAAGAAGGACATATAACCTATCATCGGGAGGAATGATCGCTATGTTGACCATATCTCCACCGATGGTCTTTGCGACCGCGGTGCCGAAAACAAGGAATGCGATGAAGTTGAAAAAAGCCGCCCATGCCACTGCGACACCGGGCGATAGGACGCGGGTCGCTACGACGGTCGCATGGAATTCGCTGCATCGTGGAATCCGTTGACATAATCGAACGCCAACGCCACGATGATAATGATCACGACAAGGCCGAGTGCTGCAGAGTTTCCGTCCATGATCTTTTATCTTTTAATTGTGCTTTAGGACGATGCTCTCAATAATGTTGCCGACATATTCGCATTTATCGGTTGCGGCCTCGAGCATTTCGTAGAATTCCTTCCACTTGACGATGTTCACCGGGTTCGTCGAGTTCTTGAAAAGGTCGGCCATTGCGCCGAAATAGACATCGTCCGCTTCGTTCTCGAGACGCTGGATCTCAAGCAAATGCGGGCCAAGTCCTTTACCTTTTTCCAGCAGGTCAACGGCAGCTTTTACTTCATTGCTCTGTCTTCTGATAACGCTCGCAAGCTTATTGGCGTTCTCATGGATCTCGTGAATGTCGTACATTACCACCGCTCTTGCTGAGCCATCAATATAGTCGCAAACGTCGTCGAGAGCCACGCAAAGTGTATATATATCCTCGCGATCGAACGGGGTGATAAAGGAGCTGTTCAGCCGCGTCGTTACCGTGTGCGTCAGCTCGTCGCATTCGTGTTCAATGCTCTTGATCCTCTTCGCAAAAGAATCGAATTGTGTATCCGGCCCTGCAAGCATCTCCTCCAATGCTCCGGCCGCCTCCTGCAGCTTTCCGCTCATCCGCGAAAACAATGCAAAATACTGATCTTCCTTCGGCAATAAACTAAAGCCCATTCTTGATATCTCCAATTAAAAAAATACGAACGATCCCCAACAAAAATGCCGAACTGCTTTGCCGGCTTCATAGGTCACCGCGGACTATGTTTTATAAATACCGCTTCGGTCAGATATACGTTGAGTTCACAAATGTCCTTCACATAATCGCCGATGCGTTCAAGATGTTTTGCCACAAAGAGCAATCTTGCAGCACCGCCCGATGCTGCCGGCTTTTCGACCATTCGGGCGAGAAGGTGATCAAAGACACGTGCGTATCGCGTGTCGAGTTCGGCATCGCGTGCGATGATGCGTCGAGATTCATCCGCATTCTCAGATGTGAAAGCATCGAGCGCCTCACGAAGCATTCCGGATGCGATCTCAGCCATCTGCGAGAAGTCGAAATAGTTATCTATCTCCGGTTCGTTATTGAGGGCGATCGCGGCTTCGGCGATGCTGGTCGCATGATCGGCTATACGTTCGAGAATCGGCGTGATCTTGGAAACAGACACGACCATGCGAAGGTCGTGCGGCGCTAATTTTTGTTTTGCCAGGATCTCGACGCTCAGTTGATCGATCTCGAGTTCCATTTGATCGATGAGCCTATCCGCCTCGCAGACACGTAGCGCAAGCTCGCTATCTCGACTTGTAAGTGAACGGATAGCACGACTTACAGCTTCTTCTGTCTTACCGCCGAGCAGGAGTACGCGGTCACGAATAGCGTCGATCTCGGCTGAGGCTGTCGGATGCACGGTCATATTTTCAGTGCATTTGGGCTTCCATATGCGCTCCGCAATACAGAAGTCTTTCTGCGATTTCTGGTAAGATTATACTTCTCTTCCCGGCCAAGAAAGGGTTATCGTAAGATTCGCGTAACATCTTTGTAACACAATAAGGGCGAACCAACGAAACCGGCACTAGAATTTTGGGTCAACCCGAAATGTGTTTGGCTCATCGCAAAAACGCGGACATTGACATCTCGACAAGAAGAATTTATGCAACGAACGATAAAAAAACATTTAGCAGCGTATTTGGCTATCTTTGCGATCGCCGCGGCCCCGTTTACGGCATTTGCACAAACGCGGATCGAGCGGCCGAAGAATAAATACAAGGTCGCAGACGATGTTAAGCTCGGCGATGACAACGCGCGTAAGATCGAGCAGCAGTTTCCGATCTTGAATGACCGCGAAGCTACCAGATATGTTTCGCAGGTTGGCGAAAGGCTTGTCGCGGCGATCCCGCAGCAGTTTCGCGAGCCGGCGTTCGATTATCGATTTGAGATAGTAAACGCGAGCGATATTAACGCATTCGCCCTGCCGGGCGGCCCGATGTTCGTAAACCGCGGGATGATCGAGGCGGCAAAGAATGAAGGTGAGATGGCGGGCGTTATGGCGCATGAGATCTCGCACGTTGCGCTACGCCACGCAACCGCACAGGCGACCAAGCAAGGCAGCATCGGCAATCAACTCGGCGTGATCGGCCTTATCCTTGGAGGTGCGATCTTAGGTGGCGAGGCCGGTGCCCAACTCGGCGCTCTTGGGGCGACGGCTTGGATGACGAAATACAGTCGTGAATACGAGACGCAGGCGGACACGCTCGGTGCACAGATAATGGCCCAAGCGGGCTACGATCCGCGTGATCTTGCGAATATGTTCCGAACCATTCAAGCGCAGAGCAAAGGCGGTGCGCCCGAATGGCTCTCAAGCCATCCCGATCCGGGAAACCGGTACGAGAAGATAATGCGCGAGGCTGAGATGTTGAACGTGAATCCGCGCCCATCGAATGAACGCGAGTTCCGACGGGTACAGGAACGACTCCGTGCCCTACCGCCCGCTAGGACAATGGCTGAGATCGAAAAGGGAGCTCAGGGCGGTGCAGGTGCAAACCCGACGGCCGGAGGCGTGTATTCGAGTCGCGTGCCATATCCCTCGAGAACAAGCCGCAGATACAGCGGCCTTGCGGAGGTTAGCATTCCGTCGAATTGGAAGGCTTTTGAAAGCAACGGCTCCGTTCAGTTCGCTCCCGAAGGTGCCTACGGCAAGGACGGCATTACGCGTGGGGCGATGATCGGTGTTTTTCGCGGCAATGGCGATCTTTCGCGTGATGCTCAAGCGTATATCAACCAGGTCCTTGACAGTAACAATTATCTTAGACAGCAGACGCGTTTCCGAGATGCCTATCTCGGAAACTATCGTGGATACGTTACGACGCTTTCCGGACAGTCACCGATAACGAGAGCGACCGAGTCTGTCGCGGTCTATACGGCGTACGACGATAACAACAACTTTGTCTATCTCGTTACGGTCGTTCCGTCGAGCGAAGCGTCGCGATATTCGGCTGCGTTCAACAGGATGTTAAGCACTTTCCAAACCGGCAGGTAGTTCCGGGATGCTGCGGATGAATTGTGTCGCCTGTGACCGCTCGCGGGCGACAGGACATATTAAATCGCAAAACATTGTTTATCGGCCGAATACAGAAAAACGTTTACAACATCGTTTCATTGTGTTAGGTTTCGGTAAAAGGCTTGAGAGAAGGATATGCGTATCCAGGAGATGCGGTCCGGTCTCGCTCACTTTCCGAAGCGGGTTGACGAGATCGACATCGATGAAATTTTCAGGAGGGTTATGGCCGAACCGGGACAACCTGAGCTCGCGGCCCTCTCGGACCTCGAAGAACCTCGCTGGTCGGTCGTCTCCTTTTCGGGGCTCGAGGCCGGCGGGCTGACTTACAAGCAAGCAACGGCGCTCATTGACGAGCTCGAAAAACACGATATCTCCGGCCTTTGCATCGTTACCGACGAAGCCGCACAACGCGGAACGAATTAAAATTCGATCACTACCTTTCCAAAACTCTTATTTGACGCAAGATATCCGTAGGCCTCGCTCGCGTCCTCGAGCTTGAAGGCTCGATCGAGGTGCGGCCTCACTTTTCCTGAATTGAGCAATGGAATGACCTCGCGAATAAACTTCTCGTTCGCAGCCGCCTTTTCCTCAGAAGGCCGTGCACGTAAGGTCGTCCCGCGGATAGTTGCCCGTTTCCTTAAGATCGAGCCGAGATCGATCTCCGCCTTTGTGCCGCTCGTTAAGCCGACCATGCTCAAGCGGCCTTTTTGTGCGAGAGATGCGATATTTTCCTTAAAGTATTCCGCGCCGACGAGGTCCAAGATCACATCGGCCCCCTTCCCATTTGTGATGTCGAGGACCTTCTCCGCAAATTTGCTGTCCGTAGCGAGGATGCCGTGCTCAAGCCCGAGATCAGCAAGTCTTTCTATCTTGTCGGCCGTTCGAGATGTACCGATAACCTTGGCCCCTGCGGCCTTAGCCAGGTCAAGTGCTGCCAGGCCGACGCCGGATGCGGCAGCGTGAATGAGCAGGGTCTCGCCTTCCTTAAGACAGTTCTGTGTAAAGACGGCATCGTTGCGCAGTGATATAGACTTCAGGAATGCCGCCCGCTTCGGTATAAGAAAGATTGTCGGGAATAGCTGCGAGAAGCGAAGGATGTGAGACGACAAACTCGGACTGCGCATGGCCGACGGTGATTCCAAAGACACGGTCACCCACTGCAAATCCGCTTACTTCCGCGCCAAGTTCGACGATCTCACCGGCGAATTCCATCCCCGGCATATTCGGCGAATAGTTCTCAGGCGGCGGATATCGCCCCGCTGCCTGAAGCAGGTCCGCGCGGTTTAGGCCGGCTGCTCGAACACTGATCAGAGCCTCGTTGACGCCGGGCATCGGAGCATCGACCTCATTGATTCCGATGCCGTCAACGCCGATGAATTCGCTTATCCAAACTGTCTTCATTTCACCGGTGTGATGCCATGAGCCTTTAGCGCATTGCCGGTCGCGCGTTCAAGATCGACGATCGCTTTGTTCAGGTCGGTTCGTGCCTTAAGCTCCGTGCTTTTTGCGGCGATGAGAGCCGTTTGCCGTTCGAGGACGCGGTAGATATCCGATTGACCCTCGTCGAGCTTTCGCTGTTCTGACGCATACTGCTTTTCGGAATTCTCGCGAGCGATGGCAGCCGCTCTAAGCCTGGCTTCACCGCTTCTTACGGCCTGCATTGCATTACGAACCTCGACCTGGATCCCTTGCTCGATCTGCTCGCGTTGGGTTTCGAGACGTGCAGCGTCGACCTTCGCTTTTCCAAGCAACGCACCATCGGTCTTGTCGCCAAAGAGCGGCACGTTGAAGTTCAGGCCAACCTTGTATGTCGGGTAACGGTTGGTAAAAATACCGCGGAACGGATTGCCCGTCAGCAGAGCGAGATTTGCCTGCTGCTGTGCGCACGCCGGGCCCGTGGGGTCGACGTTGCAGGCGGTAGGGAACGAGGTGCTGAAATTCGGATTCTGGCTCCCGCCAACGCCGGAGGTGCCGTAGCTCGCAACGAGATCGATCTGCGGTTTCTTGAGCTCCTTATAGTAGAACTGATCGATCTTGTTAATGGCCATCTGCGTGTTGCTTACCTCAAGCTCGGGGCGATTCTTCATCGCGGAATCCAGAGCGTCGCTGAGTGTCGTAGCAGGAACCGTCTGCTCGACCGAGTCAATAGGCACGATCGCCTGTTCCCAGATCGCATCGGTGCGGGTCGGGGCAATAAGATTCTTCAGCAAATTCTCCGAAGTGTTGACCGCGTTAAGTGCGTCGTAAACCGCCTGCTCAAACGTCGCCACCTGTGTCTCGGCTGCGACTATATCGATCGGCGCAAGTTGGCCTTCGTTTACGAGGCGTTTGTTGTGTTCAAGCTGCGCTTTTGCGATCGTGACGCCATCGCGTTGAACTTGCAGATTCCGGAGAGCGAAGATCAGATCCCAGTATGCCTTCTCAACGTTCGCTACGGTATCGATCGTATGTGAGAGGAATTGAGTATCTGTGAGCTCGAGGTTGCGCTTCGCGATCTCGATGCCGCGGCGCTGGGCATCGAATCTGCGGCCGCGAAGAAGCGGCTGCGTAACGCTAAAGCTCAAGCTCGAAAGATATTGCGGGCTCAGTATGCTGATCGGGTTGTCGGTCGTAACGCGCGAATTATTAAAGGTGCCGGTCAAGATCGTGCCGAACTTCGGGATAAAGCCTGTTAGGCCGGCGTTCGCGACCACCGTGCCCTGAGTGGTCTTTGGGTTATTGCTGAAAATGCTTACGTTGGGAGCAGTTGCACGTTCGTAGTATGTTTGGCCCGAAAGTTTGGGTTCATACACGCCGCGGGCTGCCTTTAGATCGAACTCGGCCATTGAGGACGTCTTGCGGGCGACCTCGATGTCCTTGTTATTGTCGAGGGCCATCCGCAGGGCTTCTCCAAGTGTCAACGGGCGTTCCTTGGTGGTATCCACTCCGACACGTCCAAGATCGGGAAGGTTCAGATCGTGGCTCTTATAGTCCGGCGCCACATCGGGAACATTCTTTAGATCGTCCGGAAGGACTACCTGCTTGGAATCGTCAGGCGTAGGTGTCGGAGACGGAGTCTGGCCAATGGCCGCGCAACCGCACGCCGACGTTATTAAAAGCAAGAGTAAGAGCCGCCTCATAAAATAATTTCGTAAGAGTGCATTAAAATTTGCTTATGATCGAGCTGGCTGCAGTTGAGAATTTGCGTTTAGCCCCGCCAAAAAGCCTTGCTGCAAAGCGATTTATCCGGCTAAAGATCTTAAACTCGGAAATATCGTCAAATATCGAATAAAATACCGGCACCGCGAGCAGCGTCAGCAAGAGACACAGCGATTGGCCGCCAACAACAAGGACGCCGATCGAACGGTTCGTGCCCGATCCAGGGCCGGAGCTTACGACGAGCGGAAGCATACCGGCAACAAGTGCGATCGTCGTCATTAAGATCGGGCGAAGCCTGTCGCGATTCGCTTGAATGATCGCGTCATAACGCGACATCCCCTGCGAGCGCAGATGATTTGTATGATCGATCTGCAAGATAGCGTTCTTCTTTACGACACCGAAAAGCAGCAGCAGGCCAAGCCCCGAAAAGATGTTTACGGTCTGACCCGATATCAGGAGGCTGAAGATGCCGAAAGGTATCGAGAGCGGCAGTGTCAGAAGGATCGTGATCGGATGGATGAACGATTCGAACTGAGCCGCAAGCACGATGTACATAAAGACGAACGACAGCATGAATGCGAGTATGAAGTAGAAACCTGCTTTGCCCATTTCTTTGGACTGCCCGACATATCCGGTAGAGTAGCCGGACGGCATATCAAGTGTCTTCACGTAGCTATCGATCGCCGCAGTGATGTTCGCCGCAGAGCCACCGGGCTTTGTATTAGCAAGTAGGGTTACTTGCCGTTGGCGATTTGTTCTGTCGATGGAGCTCGGGCCTGTTCCAGGGACGATCTTCACAACTCTATCGAGCGTGACAAGTCCGATCTTTGAAGACGGAACAACGACGCGCTTCAAGCCCTCGACGCTCGTCCTAAAAGGATTTATCGCACGAACGCGTACTTCGTATTGATCGGTGCCTTCATTAAAAGAGGTCGCCTCTTGGCCTGCGATCAAAGTGTTTAGCGCCTGTGAGACGTCGCCAACACGCACGCCGAGTTCGGCCGCGACATCCCGATCGACCTCGAGTTGAACTTCGGGCTTGCCCGCGATGAGCGTCGAATCCACATCGACAGCGTCCGGGATCGACTTCATTTTCTCGAGGATCTTCGATGAGTATTCCTCCAGTTTCTTCATATCCGGGCCGGCGATCAGGAACTGGACGTTCGCATTTCGGAAGCCGCCGCCGGAGAACGCCTGAACAGGCTGGACACCGAAGCGTAAGTTCGGCGGGAACTTACTCGTGATCATGGCCCGCGTCTCCTCCATCAGTTCCTCTTGACCCTTAGGGCGTTCAGATATCGGCGAGAGTTTTACGTAGATCGTTCCTGCATTTACAACCTGCTGTGTGCCGCCGCCGACGGTTGCGAGCGTATCGGTTACGCCAGGCATTTTTCGGATCTCCGCTGCGATCCTTTCGAACTCGAGCGACGACGCTGAAAGACTAGTGCCTTCAGGTACGCGCAGCGTAACCTCGAATTGCGACTGATCATCGACCGGTAAAAAGTTCTTACCGACGAACATAAAGAGCGGGATGATGCTCAAAAACACGAGAATAACGAGTCCGATGATCACCCACCGATGAGCCATCGAGAATCGAAGCATCGACGCGTAGATGGCATCGACATAACGGAACCAGCCTGTGTGCTTAGTATCGTGAGACGCCGGTGTTTCGATCATGCCGTCGCCTTTCAACTCCTCCATGATCTTCTCGCTGCTCTCAGGTTTTCGCTTGATGAGACGTGCGGCGAGCATCGGTGTAAGCGTAAACGAAACGATCAGCGAAACGAGTACCGCGAACGAGGCGGTCAGGCCGAACGACGACATAAACCTACCCACGATGCCTTGCATAAACCCGATAGGTACGAATACCGCCATCAAGCTCAATGATGTTGCGAGAACCGCAAGGCCGATCTCACGCGTCCCTTCTATAGCCGCCTGGAACGGATTCATTCCCTTCTCTTCGACAAAGCGATAGATATTTTCGAGCACAACGATCGCGTCGTCGATCACGATACCGACCATTAAGGTCAGAGAGAGCATCGTAATGACGTTGAGCGTATAGCCCATGGCATACATCAATGCAAAGGTCGAGATGATAGATGTCGGGATCGCGAGACCCGCAATGAGGGTCGATCTGAAGCTCCAAAGGAAAAGGAATACGACGATCGCTGCGAGGATCGAACCGACTATCAAGTGTTCTTCGATAGAATTAAGAGAACTTTCGATAAAGATCGAGTTATCACCGATGATCCGAACGGTATAGTCCTTTGGAAGCGTCGGCATGATCTCGGCGAGCTTTGCTTTTACGCCCTCGGCCGTCGCAACGGTATTCTGGCCCGATTGCTTTGCGACGATGAGCGTAACGGCCGGCTGCCCGTTCAGGCGGGCCTCACTTCGGAGTTCCTCTGCGCCGTCCTCAACGTATCCGAGATCGCGGATCTTGACGGGGTAGCCGCCGCGGGTCGCTACAACGACGTTCTCGAATTGCTCAGGCTTTTGAACTTTGCCGATAGTGCGGACGCTTGTTTCCTTCTGGCCTTCATCTAGACGGCCCGAAGGGAACTCCATATTCTGTATCCTAAGCCCGGCAGAGATCTCGGCAGGCGTCACGCCGTACGAGCGCATCTTATCCGGATCGGCCCAGACATTGATCTGCCTTTCCTGGCCGCCGATCATCGATATCTGGCCAACGCCGCTGACGGATTCCATCGGCTCTTTGATCTTTTTCTTCGCAAGCTCAGTAACTTCACGAAGCGGTTTCGGCGCAGATATCGTTACACGCAAAACGGGGGCCGCGTCCGTATCGAGCTTTTGCACGGTCGGCTGCTCAGCTGTGTCAGGCAGGTCTGGAATGACGGTTTGGACGCGATTCTCGACCTCTTGGGCGGCAACGTTCACGTCTTTCTCAAGAACAAATTGAACGAAGACCTGCGAAATACCTTCGATCGAGGTTGAACGAAGCTCGTCGATGCCGCTGATCGTATTGACTGACTCTTCAACCTTGTCGGTGATCTCTGTCTCGATCTCCTGCGGCGAAGCGCCGGGATTCACGACCGTGACCGTGATCGTCGGAAAGTCGATCTTCGGAAAAAGATCGACGCCAAGACTGAAGAACGAAAAGGCGCCCACGACCACGAGCGACATTATCAACATCGTCGCAAAAACCGGCCGCTTAACACATATTTCTGCTAACCACTGCATAAAAAACTAGTTCAAGGTTCGAAGTTCAAGGTTCAAAGTCTAAAGCAGCTATTGAAACTTGCTGCCTCGAAGTTCTGATTGCCTCAAATACCTCATCATTCCGCTGATAAGGCGGCTCGTTGTCAAGAGCCTCTCGTAAATACGATCAAACACCGCTTGGTCAACATAGTTCTGGTCGAGGGCGACATATAGCTGAGCTCTTACCTCACCACACGAGCCTTTTGCGACTGCAAGAAACTGCAAGAATTCCTTGTTCCCGTCTCGTTCAAAACCTTCTGCAATATTCGACGGGATCGAGATCGCTGCTCGACGGATCTGATCACATAACGCAAAGTCACGCCTGAATTTCTCACTGTTGGTTGCCTCGTAAACGAGATTCACCGCCTCTCTCGCCACCTTCCAACTTTCAATGTCTTCAAACCTCTCAATTATCGCCATCGGAAACCTTGAACATTGAACTTCGAACCTTGAACCTATTGCCTTACGGCGATGCCGTCATAAAGGGCGGCAAGATTGTTGGTTGCAATTACGTCGTTCTCAGCCAAGCCGCTCTTGACCTGGATCAGGTCATTCTCAAGCAGGCCGAGCTGGACGAGAACTTCACGGGCAACACCGTCCTTGACGAGGAAAACCCTGCTTACATCGCCGTCGGTCTTGACCGCTGTTGCCGGTATCATCACCGCATTCTCAGGTGNNAAATTGTCCGGGTTTAAGCGCGCCGTCAGGATTCGGAACATCGGCTTCGACGGTCAACGTGCGAGCGGTTGCGTTCAGACTCGGCGAGATGCGCGTCACTTTGCCCGTAAAACTTCGTTCGGGATAGGCGCTTGTCTGTAACGAGATCGATTGCCCTTGCTTTACAAGCTCGATCGACTGTTCCGGTACCTCGATCTTCATTCGCAAGGTCGATGTCCGCATTATGGTCGCGATCTTCGAATTTGGGACACTCGGGCTTACATATTCCCCCGGGTCTGCAGTCCGCTCGGAAACGAAGCCGCTTATCGGTGCGAGGATCGCCGTGTCGTTAACGGCCTTTTTCGCTTGATCTACCTGAGCTTCTGCAGACGCAACAGCCGCCTTTGCCGCCGACTCTTGAGCCTGAGCCGACGAGATGGCCTTTTCCGCAACCTGCGCGTTAGCTCGCGCGTCTGCAAGTTGGCCTGCGAGCGAATCGCGAGTCGCTCGCCGCTGATCGAGGATCGAGCGCGAGATGTCGCCCGTCTTGAATAGGTTCTCGGCACGCGTCAGCTCGGTCTCTGCTAGCAGTAGATTCGCCTTAAGACTCCGGACCTGCGGGAATTCATCGATCGAAAAATGTGATCCTACCGGCACACCGAGTTTTGCCTGAGCCTGACGGACGGCCGCAGTAGCGGAATCGACCGCCTTTCGAGCTTGCTCGGCTCCCGCCTGAGCCTGTTCCAGCCGAAGCCTCGCATCGCGAGCATCGAGGCGGACGAGTACGCTGCCTTTTGCCACGTAGGAACCAACGTCGAAATTCACCTCGACGATCTTACCCGCGATCGTCGGAGCAACGTCCGTCGATTCATCGCTCGCAAGGCTGCCTGTAGCTTCAAAATAGGACGGGATCTGATGAATGACCGCCCGAGCGGTCGTTACGTCGATGACCTGCGACTGCGAGTTCGCATTTGCATTTGCGTTCGCCGAAGATCGTCCGCAGGCCGCGGCAAACAACATCACCGAGAACACTCCGCAAAACAATAATGCAGGCACAATACGCCGGTTTGTTAAGAACATTTCTAAAAAATTAAGCCCGTTCGGCCTCTAACCCTTTAAGCAAAATGTCGGCAAATCCTTTTGCCGCCTCTTCATTCGAGATCTTGAGCAGGTACTTACTCTTGTCCCATAGAACGTTGTTCAGCGAGTGGTGAAGGAGCATTCCAAGAAAAGCTCGTACCGCAAGCCTAGGTTCCATTTTTCTGAATACTCCATCCTTTTGTCTTTCCTGGATGTAGCCGCCGATGAAAACATATACACGCTCGATGAACTCGTGAAAGAATTTCTCTGCAAGCTCGTGATCTTCGAGCGCCGAGTATAAGAGAAGGCGTACGAACGGTACGTTCGACTGCTGCTTCTCAAGAACCGTCAATCCGAGTCGGTAAAAGACGGCCTCATCGTCCTTTGCGTCGAGCGCACTTTTAAGGTCGTCATCGTCCTCCCAGGCAAATTTCGTTGCGCTCTCGCGGCAGCCCTTTGTTTCAATGATCGCCTGATAGAGAGCATCCTTATTCTCAAAATGCCGGAAAAGCATGGCCTCCGACACACCCGAAGCCTTGGCGATCTCCTTCGTCGTTGCGCCCTTGAATCCGTGCTGAGAGAAGAGCTCCACTGCCGCTCGTAGGATCACGCCGCGGCGCTCATCACCCGACATTCGGGCGTTCGGGTCACAATTAAAAAAACTTTCTATCAACTCATCCTCGCCTAAGTAAGTGCTTACTTGCCGAATAAGTTTGCATTTTCCGAGTTAGGTTGTCAACCTTGAATCAAGACTCGGATCAGATCATTCACGGAACAAATTTCGGCCGAATTTCGTTACAACCCTCAGAGGCCGTTTGGAATCTGATGCGAGCGGTCGGGAAGATTTACGACCGGAGAGTTCAAGGGGTTCGATATTTTTTTGGAGGAATGGTCATACGATGTCGGAATTTGAAAATGAAGTAAAAAAGGCGGAAAAGGAGCTTGAACAGGGCCTGATCACGCTTGAAAATGAAGAGAAGTACACAGAGCATCAGAGCGACGAGTTTTTAGGAGAAATCAAGATGCAGGCACAGGAATACGGAAAAAAGGTTCAGGACGCAGCGGGCAAAGCCTATGATTATGCAAAAGAAAATCTTGGGCAGGCCGGCGACAAGTTCAAAGAGCTGACCTCTAAAGATCCGAAGGAACTTATCGAGGATGCCAAAGAATTCGCACGGCAGAAACCCGGTCAGACGATCTTGATCTCGGCAGCCATCGGCGTCGTTCTTGGCCTTCTCATTCGCGGCGGCCGAAGATAGCGGTTTTTGCGGTTTTCGATTGTTTTGTCTCCAACTTTGTGGCGATCTGCAGGTGCGGATCGCCCATTTTTATTGGTTCGAACGCGTCGGTCGGCTTTTGGATGCGGGTTTCGCTGGCGTCTTAAGAAATGAATAGATCGCGAGGCTGCCCGCCGCTGCTACGAGAAGAATTACAAGCACAACCACGAGGCGCACTGCCATCTTTGCCGACTTTTTGAGCAGCCGAAAGGCGAGATACGCAACCACGCACAATGCAAGAAAAAAGGCCGCGGCCACCGCGACACCTCCGGCCTCGAACATGCTGATCGAAAAAAATGGGGTCATTCGTCTGTCTTTTCGAGCGCAGCCTCGATCCTTGCAACGTCTTCGGAAGTCAGATTCGCCGGGTCCGCAGGGACGGCATAATCACCATCCGCCCATGCGCCGAGATCCAAGAGTTTGCATCGCTCCGAGCAGAAAGGGCGAAATTCATTTCCCGAAAAATCTGTTTCCTTCCCGCATTGCGGGCACTTCACCGTGGGCATAAGTTCTTCTCTTGAAGATTCTAGCATCTAACAATGCGAACATTCGATGCGGCAAAAACGTATTCGAGACAGGGGAAATTGTGGTAAAACTAGCTGTATGAGTGAAGGAAAGGATATCTTTGAGCGTTGGCAGAAAAAAGCGACCGAGACATTGGACGGCATCGACGAGAAGCTCGGCCTAAAGGACAAGATCGAGACGGGTGCACGCGTTGTCGTTGACACGGCCCAGAAAGGTGCCGCTGCAGTAAAGACGCAGGCTGAGAAGTCCGACATCGGACGAAAGGCCGTGAAAGTCGTCGAAGATGCCGCTTCGACCGCGGGAGATGCCGCAAAGACCGCTTGGAATGTGAGCGAGCCGCTCCGAGATGCCGCTGTCGATGTCGGCACAAAGGCCGGCGAGGCGGTCGCAGACATTGCGGGCAAGGCAAGCGAAACGCTCGGCGATACGGCCTCATCGATCGGCACGAACGCCAAACGTGTAACAAAGGTCGTGGGATTCGGTGCTTCGCTTACATCTACGACCAATACGATATTGAACGCCCTGAAGAATGCGGCGGCGTCCGCAAAAGAAGACCCGGCAAAGGCCGCAGTTACAGGAGCTTCGATGATGGTCGGAGCCGGTTTGGGCGTTGTTTTTACCGGTATTAACTCGCATTGGCTTTTGAATTCGGCGATTCCGACGTGGTCGGTCAAAAAACTCGCCGAAAGCTTTGATGGCTACCTAAAGCGACGTGAGGCGTTGATCGAGAAAGGAAAGCTAAACGACGCTGAACGGGAGCGGATCGAGTTCGAACGCGACATTGCAAAACGTGTTGGGGCACCGATGCTTGGAGCGTTTGCGTTCGCTTCGGGTGCTGTGATGATGACGAAGGTCTTTAACCCGACGGAGGTTACGGGATTTCCGATCGGCACGATCCTCGGCGGAAATCCGCTGCTCGAGGGCGTGTGGTTTTTCGGGAACGGTGTTGTTTGTTTTAAGACGAGCTACGACTTTTTTATGATCGCGCTTGAAGGCAACGATGAGGCCGAACGTGTCGTGAATGAAATAAAAGGGCTTCTTCCGAATATTGCCTCGTAACTTCAAACAAGCTTCACAGGAAAAGGCAGGAAGGTAAGAATAAAGATGAGCAGGGTCAGAATGGCCACTGCTTTTCTTTTTGGATCGAGAGGCGTTTGATCGTATGGCCGCGGGTGGCCGACCTTTAGCATGAAACCCAAGATAACAGCGATCAAGAAACCGCTCGGGCTGCTGTAAAAATACGCGCCGAGCACCGATATGACCGCCATCACGGGAAACGCGATCCTGCCCGTCCAATAATGTACGCGTTCGCCCAACGCCGCGTACACGGCGTGTCCGCCATCCAACTGCCCTGAGGGGATCAAGTTTATTGCGGTTACGAGGGCTCCGATCCAGGCCGCGTAGTAGAAGGCATTGCCGACGCCGAATGCAAGATCTTTCCCGAAAGCGAGGCCGACCAACTGCATTATCAGCGGGTCGCCAAAGACGAGCTGCCCGCCGGTCGAAACTGGTTGGCTCGCTGTCATCTCCATTTGAGAGATCCCGATGATCGCGATCGGCAGCATCATCACAAAACCTGCGATCGGCCCTGCTACGCCAATGTCAAAAACGGCTTTTCGAGAAGGCATCGGAGACTTGATGCGGATGAACGCACCGAACGTACCCGCAGGACCGATCATCGGCGGAGTTGGAATAAAGAACGGCAGTGTTGCTTCAACTTTATAAATGCGGCATGCGATGTAATGTCCCATTTCGTGCGAAACGAGGATCAGAAGCAGAGACAACGAGAATTCCAGCCCGTAGGTAAGCACGTACGAATTCGTGAACAAAAGTTCGATCGCGTGGCCGATGACACCGATGTATTTCTCCGGGAGGCTGAGGAAGAACGCGACCGTTTCATCGAAGGTCTGCGGGTCGCTTCCGACCACAAAATCGTTTACCGGGCCGAAAGGATAAAGAGTACCCGCGATCGTCGTTGTGCAGAATGTGAGGGCAAGCAAAAGGATGTGCCGGGCACAAATGAGGGCTGATGGCCGAGGCAGATCCTGGCCATAAAAAAAATCTTGATTTACCGGTTCGACCTCTTGCACCTGATTCTGAAGCGGAAACAAAGAGGATCGCAGGTTCCGCGTAAGTACTGCATTTGATTCGCGGAAGCGTGCGACCCTTTTTCTATTCTAGAACGAACTTATCTTACGGTTAAACAGACTTTGCAGAAAGCTCCTTGCCGGGCTTGAATCGAATGGTCTTGCCCGCCGGGATTGGCACCTCCGTACCAGTTCGCGGATTGCGTCCGACGCCGCGTTTGCGTGCCTTTACGACAAAAACACCAAAACCGCGAAGCTCGATCCTTTTACCTTTTGCAAGAGCTTCTTTCATCGCTTCAAAAAGCGAGTCGACGACCTGCTCGGCCTTCTGTTTTGGCACTCCCGTCCTGTCGGCAACGAGGTTGACGATGTCCAATTTGATCATTTTTCCTCCAAGTGATCTGGAAACGAAGGAGATTCAAGGCGAAACGGTAATGCCCAGAAAGAATACCTAAGAAATACCGCGTCTGTCAAGCCTTTTGCGAAGCTAACTTATGCAAGCAATAGCTTTGCGGGAGTAGATCGATCTTTCTTTTTGTGTTGGTGCGGCAACAAAAAGAGATTCAGTTTTTCTGATTTTCCTGTTAGGCTCTAGAATCAAAACATTATGCGTTGGCAAGATCTAAGAAGAAGCTCGAACGTCGAGGATAGACGCGGCATCTCAGGCCGCGGCATTGCGATCGGCGGCGGAGGGCTGGGTGTGATCGTGATCGCATTGGCTGTTCTGCTTTGCGGCGGCGACCCAAGCTCGCTCCTGCAAACTGGCGGTCCGATCGACGGTCAGCAGGTGCAGGCCCCTGCGTCGAATGCCGCAAATCCCGCGCAGCCGGACACAAACAAGCAATTTGCCAGCGCGATCATGGGCAGTCTCGAAGATGCATGGCGGCAGATACTGCCGAAGCAGACCCGTGTTCGGTATCAGGATCCGAAGCTTGTCCTATATACCGGACAAGTTCGTTCCGCGTGCGGTCTAGGCGATGCCGCGATGGGTCCTTTCTATTGCCCGGGCGATATGAATTTGTATTTGGATTTTGCGTTCTTTGACGAACTCAAACGTGAATTTCGCGCGCCCGGCGATTTTGCACAGGCATATGTGATCGCTCACGAATTCGGCCACCATATCCAAAACCTGATGGGGACGATGGATCGCCTTCAGGCCTCAGGAGCGGGCAATCGGGGTTCGGTCGCCCTTGAGCTTCAGGCGGACTGCTATGCGGGCATCTGGGCAAATTACGCCGCGGCTCAGGGACGTCTTGACACGGGCGACCCGGAAGAAGCGATCCGTGCGGCAAGTGCTGTCGGCGATGATATGATCCAAAAGCGGACACAAGGCTACGTCGTACCTGATTCATTCACCCACGGCAGTTCGCAGCAGCGTGTCGAGTGGTTCGGACGTGGAATGAAATCGGGGAGTATGGCGAACTGCCAAACCTTCCGCTAGGGTTCGAAAGGCCTTCCGTAAAGTTCCTGATAGACCCATCCAAGCAGACGAGCTTCGGCCGTGCAGAGCAGTTCGAGCCAGCAGCTCGATAGATACAGTCGTCTTTCGAGGTTGCTTGGCAGCTTCTCCGCTTTTGCGAGGGCGAATGCCTCCGCGTCGGAATCAAGATCGTAGGCCGTGGTCATCTCAGTCTTTGTTTCGCGTGCTCGCCCAAGGGCTTCGACGATATCGGTGATCCAGAACTTCAATCCTTCTTCATTCTCGTTTTCTGCGACCGCCTGTATGACACCGATAGCGAATCGAGCCTCAGCATTCTCGAACGGATAGATCGCAACGCCGTTAGCGGTATCGTCTTCTTGTTTCCATCGGAAGAGTTCGTCTGCAAAAGGATGCCGGATCCTTCCGACCCGTTCATCGTACGTGATGAACCATTCGACAAGGTCGGCAAGCGAAGCGGTTTCCGGTACGCCGTTGGCGATCTTTAGTGCGGGCGGTGAATTGCTTTGTGCTGGTTCTGCCATAAGGGTCGAAGGAAAGATTATTCCACGCGGCGGCAAACTTTTACAATCTATGAACGATTTGGAATATAATTCGTAATGTTGGGTTAGAGCGGTCAAGGAGGCCGTTTTTCGGAGCTATGCAGACACAATACGTAACCTGTCCTAATTGTCATTCTCAGAATGTTGCAGGCGGAGGCCTTTGTTCGAGCTGCGGAGCAATGCTGCCGGCTTACAACGCCGGCCCGATGCAGCCGCAGAATCGGCCTGCGGTTCCCGGAGCCGATAAAAAGGTGCTCGCCGGAGTCCTCGGCATAGTTCTCGGCGGCCTCGGAATTCATAAATTCATACTCGGCTACAACACGGAGGGCATCATTATGCTCGCTGTCTGGGCGGTCGGCGTGCTTTTTTTGTGCGGTATCCCATCGCTTGTCATGGCCGTGATAGGGGTCATTGAGGGCATTATGTACCTGACGAAATCGGACGAAGAGTTCGTGCATACCTACATCGTCAACAAGAAAGGTTGGTTTTAGTCATTTATCAGATTAGCGTGTTCACAGGACTGATCGAAGAACTCGGCGTGATCGAGAGCATTGAACGACGCGAGGCCGGAGCGATCTTTCGTCTCGGCGCGTCGGTGATCGCGTCGGACATCGCGGACGGAGATTCGATCGCGGTGAATGGGGTTTGCCTAACGGCGCTCAATATAGACAAGAACGGATTCTCAGCAGACGTTTCGCCGGAAACTCTCGACCGAACGACGCTCGATCAGCTTGAGATCGGTTCGCGAGTGAATCTCGAACGCGCTCTGCTTGCGACACAGCGGCTTGGCGGCCACATCGTTCAGGGGCACGTCGATTCGACGGGTGAGTTTCTTGTCGCGAAAGACGAAGGCGATTTTCACACGGTAACGATCGGTTTCGATCCTGAATTTGCTAAATATCTGGTCTTTAAGGGTTCCGTTGCGGTCGAGGGCATCTCACTGACCGTCGCAGCTTTGCGGGAATCGGAGTTCGATATTGCCGTTATTCCAAAGACGTGGGAAATGACGAACCTTTCAAGCCTGTCGCCCGGAGAACGCGTCAACCTCGAGGCCGACGTCATCGCAAAGTATGTCGAACGGATGCTCTTGGCACGTAATTTCGAGTAATATTGGTTTTTGAATCGATATGCTCGCTGCCCTCATAGTGCTCGCGGTCTTTCTTTTTGGCGGGCTTTGTTTTACTTATCTGTTCTTTGATGACGAGCGGCTTTTGTGGCGGCTCGCGGCGGGCAACATCGTTTCGTGTGCGATATCGGGCGTTGCAGGGTTTGTCATCACGCTGTTCTTTGGATTGGATCCGACGACGGCGGCTCTTTCGATTCTCACGGCTCTTCTGCCCGCAGCGATCTTGCTCAAGGCAGACGTTCGAACCAAGCTCACGAGAGATTGGCAGCGTGCGCGTTCCAACCTCCAGCACGGGAACAAGCGCATCGGCGGCCTCGTTTTCTACAGCTTCTTTTTCATTCTATTTTGTCTATTCTTTTCGCAGGCGATCTACCAGACGCCTGACGGTATTTTTACAGGCGGTTCGCAGAACCTAGGGGATCTGCCGTTCCATCTCGGCGCGATCTTCAGTTTTACCGACGGAGCAAACTTCCCGCCGGTGAATCCGTCGTTCGCGGGCGTGAAATTCGCCTATCCTTTTGTCGCAGATCTGCTTACGGCGTTGACGATAAAGCTCGGTGGATCAGTGCGTGGAGCGATGGTCGTTGAGGATATCACGTGGGCGTTTTCACTTCTCATCCTGCTCGAACGCTTTACAGTTCGCGTCACCTTGAGCAAGCTTGCCGGCCGCATCGCTCCATTTTTGCTCTTCTTTAGCGGCGGCCTCGGTTTCTTGTTTTTTGCCCGTGATTTTTGGCAGCAACAGAAAGGATTCTTCGATTTTCTTTCTGCTTTGCCGAGCGATTATACGATCACGAATCTCTTCCGCTGGGGCAATTCGATGGTCGTGCTGTTTATCACGCAGCGAAGCCTGCTTCTCGGGATGCCGCTTGCGATCATGGCGATCGATCGGCTATGGGCGACGTTCTCAGGGCAAGACGGGGAAGAAGGCCGCCCGCAATTCGTGCCGCCTTTTGTTCTCGGCACGCTCGTCGGAACGCTGCCGCTTGTGCATCTGCATAGCCTCTTGGTCGTTTTCATCGTCGCGGCAGTTTGCCTGCTCTTGTATATGCGGCGATGGAAGGAATGGTTCACATTCGCTGTCGGAGTGTCGATCGTTGCCGTGCCGATCCTCGCATGGCTGACGACAGGCGAGGCGTCGGATGCGTCGAAGTTCATTGGCTGGAATTTTGGCTGGGACAAGGGCGACAAGAATTTCCTCTACTTCTGGCTCTTGAACACCGGCCTTGTGATCCCGCTGATCGCCGCAGGCGTTTATCTCGCGTGGACTAAAGGATCTAAGGAAGAGCACAAACACCTTCGATGCGCGGCCCTTTTTTACATTCCATTCGCGCTGATCTTTGTGATCGCGAACGTCGTCAAGCTCGCCCCGTGGGAATGGGATAATATCAAGATCCTGATCTATTGGTTCGCAGGTTCGATACCGTTCATCGCCCTTGCGATCGTTTGGGCTTGGGAGAAGAAGGCCGTTTGGCTCAAAGCGGCGGCCGCCCTCGTCTTTCTCTCCCTGATCGCCTCCGGAGCATTGGATGTTTACCGCACAGCGAGCGGCCAGAATGTCGTAAAGGTCTTTGACGCTGACGGCGTGAAGATAGCCGACGCGATCAAGCAGAAGACCGCGCCGAACGCTTTGATCTTGAACGCGCCAACATATAATTCTGCGGTCGTGCTTTCAGGCCGGCAGTCGCTGATGCGCTACACGGGACATTTGTCATCGCACGGTATCGATTTTGAAGGCCGCGAAAGGGACGTTAAGGCGATCTACCTCGGCGGCGGTGTCGCTGATATTCTACTCAAGAAATATGGGATAGATTATGTTCTGGTTTCGCCGGCCGAGCGGAATGATCTAAAAGCGAGTGATGGGTATTTTGAGAAATTCCCGCTTGTTGCAGAAAGCGGACAGTATCGTCTTTATAAAGTAAAATAGTCGTGCGAAGCGCCTGTTGATGACCGAAACAAAGATCACTGAACAAGAGCAAGGACGGACAAGGCCGGACATAGTTTGGCTTTGCTGTTCTGCGGCCATTACGGCGATCGCGTTCGCTTTTCGATTCTACGACCTCACGCTCAAGCCGCTTCATCACGATGAAGGCGTCAACGGATTCTTTCTTACGACGCTCTATCGTACCGGCGTTTACAAATACGATCCGGCGAACTATCACGGCCCGACGCTTTATTACATTTCGCTCTTTTTCTCGAAGATCTTCGGGCTGAATACATTTGCCGTGAGGGCGAGTGTGGCGGTCTTCGGCGTACTGACGGTCGTCCTTGCCCTTTATTTATGGCGTTATCTGGGACGTATCGGGAGTCTTTCTGCCACACTCTTTCTAGCGCTCTCACCGGGGATGGTGTATATCTCGCGGTACTTCATACACGAGACGTTCTTTACATTCTGCACACTCGCGATCGTCGTCTCCATAGTGCTTTTCATCGAGCGGAAGGCGGCCGGCCCTCTCGCGAAGGTATGGCTCGCGATATTGCTTGCCGCATGCTTTATTCCCTCTGGGCTGAATGTCGCGACGTATTTCTCGGACGGCAACGCAACCGCCCTGTGGGCGTTCCGGATAGCCGTCGTTATCGTCGAACTTGCGCTCATCTATTTCGTCTTAAAGAGCCTTCTCGAATGGCGTGAAGGACGGCCGATCTATTTGATACTTGCTGCGGCATCTGCGGCGTTCCTCTTTGCTACAAAAGAGACAGCATTCATCTCGATCGGTACGATGGTCATCGCGACCGTTGCGACGCGCATTTGGCAAAGGAATGTCGCTGTTGGTCCGACACGCTCGAAATGGTACTCGCTCGGATTCGCGCATTTTGCAGCTCTTGCCGCGGCCGTTTTCTTCTATGGTTACACGATCGTCGCATTGAAGTGGGTGTACACATATTTTCTCGGTGAGAATAGCGTGAAGGAACCGTTCGCGTTCTACACCCTTTGCGCGCTTTCGGTCGCGGTCATCGCGGCGTGGGCGATGTTTCTCGCTGCCTACCAAAAAGGCAAACTTACCGCGTACTCAGAACCGGAACTCACTTACAACGGCTTCTTTGCCGCATTCGGGTCGAGTGCCGACAGGCTTCTTTTGATCTCTGCATCGGCAGTTACTTTCGTATTTGTTCTCGCCGTCTTTTTCTCGTCTTACTTTTCTTTTCCCGAGGGCCTGTCGCGTGCCGTCGAAGCGTACATGCTCTGGACGAAGACCGGCACAAAGGACCATACGCAGAACGGCGTTCTCGCCTATGTGAAATGGGGAATGAAGGTCGAATCACCGCTTCTGCTGCTTTCAGCTCTTGGCGGTGCGATCGCATTTCTGCGGCCATAGAACCGCTACGCACTTTTTTCGGCATTCTGGGCGTTCGGAATGTTCGCGGCCTATTCGATCATTCCTTATAAAACGCCGTGGCTCGCATTGAGTTTCTTTCTCCCGATGTGTCTGATCGCGGGTTACGGCATCAATGAGATCCTTTCGTCAAAATTTCTTGCGTCGCGACTTACCGGCGGCCTCACGCTGATCCTTGCCGCAGCTTTGCTCACCTATCAGGCATACGACCTGAACTTCGTGCGATATGACGACGAGGAAATGGGCTATGTTTACGCGCACACGAAACGCGGGATGCTCGACCTTGTCAAACAGATCGAGCATTACGCTGAAAAAAGTTCGAAGGGCAAAGACGCGACCATCGAGATCGTCTCGCCGGATTATTGGCCGCTGACCTGGTACGTGAACGATTACCCGCACGCGAATTTCTACGGCAGCCTCGTCGACGCCAACACGGCCGAGATGATCGTTGCAAAGAAGAACGACCAAGACACGCAGGTCGTCGAGAAATATTCCGCACACTATAAATTCGTTGGCGTTTATCCGCTTCGTCCCGGCGTTGACCTAATGCTGCTGGTCCGCCGTGACCTCGCCGATCCGCAGGATCAGGATCTCTACAAGATCTTCGAGTATGAATCGAAATAGCGGTAACTTTTCGTAAACAAAACGCCCGCTCTCTTCGTAAAACAGCCAAACGAATCTCGAGGAGCTTTAGGAAATGAAATATATCTATGCCCTTTCGGTAACGATGCTGCTGGCCGCTTCTGCTTTTGCCGTTGATATCAGGAATGGAACAGACCTTATTACGGCGATGAACGCAAAGTACGCAGGCAAGTGGTACAAAACGCTCACCTTTGAGCAAAAGACTACGAATTATTCGCCCGACGGAAAAGCTGATGTTGCTACGTGGTACGAAGCGATGAAGGTGCCGGGCTACCTCCGAATAGACTTCGCCCCGGCCGAGAAGGGCGACGGTATCTTATTTGCTGCCGGCAAGGCTTTCTCGTTCAAAGACGGCAAGACAAAGGGCGGCCGCGACTTTGTACATCCGCTGATGGTCGTGGGGTTTGATGTCTATGCACAATCTGTTGAAACCACGATCGCCGAAGTAAAGAAGATGGGCATCGACCTTTCGGTCATCCACATAGAAAAATGGCAGGGCCGAGATGTCTATGTTGTGGGTGCCGAAAAAGGTGACCTGAAGTCGCCTCAGCTTTGGGTCGATAAGAAGCGCCTTGTTTTCGTCCGGTTGATACAGCTGACCGGTAAGGATAAGAAAAGCGTCAGCGAAACGCAGTTCAATAAGTACGTAAAAGCAAAGGGCGGCTGGGTCGCAGCGGAAGTTCTTTTTTATGTTGACGGCCGGCACACGACCAGCGAGGAATACACACGAATTAAGGCCGATGTGAAGTTGACCGACGACCTTTGGGATCCAGAAAAATGGATGAATGTGGATAAGAACTATTGGAAATAAGAGCCAAAAGCTTACTTGCTCGCACTAACAAATTAAAGCCGTTCCGCCTATGAAGCGGAACGGCCTTTTTGTCATATTGCGAAACGCGGCGATCAGTTCTGCTGATGTGCTTCGACGAACCAGAGAAGTTTGTCGATATTTCGGGAAACACCCGTAAAAAGATCGGCGGTGTCCTTATCTCCAAGTTCGTCAGTGCGGTCGATGTCGGCCCGAACCCGGCGGCCGAAGTCCGCAAGGGCGGTCGATAGTGCGTCAACATGATCAGAGCCGTCGCTGATCTCGAGCGGATATTCGGATAGTTCTGAGTTTTGCGCCGCGACCCTAACAGTTCCAAGCGCGGTTCCGCCGAGAGAAGTGATCCGTTCGGCGATGTCGTCCGCCATCGGGTCGACTTCCGTCGCCACGCGGTCGAATAGCTCATGAAGAGCTATGAAACTCATTCCCTTTACGTTCCAGTGTGCCTGTTTTGCTTGTGATTTTAGGTCTGCGGCGTCCGCGAGCCGCTGATTAAGTATTGCGATAAGCTTTTCACGAGCATCCTTGGGGATATCGATCTTTGTGTTATGCATATTCACTCCTCCTTAGAGTTAGAATAATTCTAAATCAATCGGCACTGATTGTCAAATTGTCCTCGAAGATACCGCTACGCACGCGCTACTTCACGGCATTCCATGCGGAATTTGCTGCATTTCCCATTTGCCGCCCGGGCTGTACGCTAACGCCGGTGCCGCGAAAGAGCGGTGTAAATATCCACTTTGAATGATTTTCAAGTCCGTAATAGGCGACGATAGACTTGCCGCGATCTTGGCTAGCAACGCCTATAAATGGCGTGTTCTCCGTCTGGATCTCGATATCTTCGCTGATCGGTGCCGTCTTGTCCTCTTCCGTCTCAGTATTCAAAGAATTGACGATAACGACGGCCCAGCGATCGAAGACCTGGCTCGGACTCGATGAAAGCAGGCCGCCGTTGTATGCCTGCACACTCTTTGCGAATGGAGCCAAAGACTTGCCGTCCGCGGGAATGAGCCGCCATTTACCGTCCTTGCTTAGCGGATCGATCGCGGCCGAAGGACGCAGGATCTGTCGCGTCTTTGTTCCTTCAGGAAGGCCTTCGAGGAGATCATCCATTGACTGAGGGAGCTTTGCGCCGCGGTAGAATTCCACGTATTGGCGGATCGCTTCGGCGACCTCTTCGCCGCGGGCTATTGCCTCGAGTTCGCGCTCACGCTGAACTTCGGTCGCAACCATAGGTGCGACAGCGAGCAGAGCGACAGCGAAGATCGCCATAATTGCCATCACGGCGATCAGCGTCATCCCGCTTTCCTCTCGGCGATCACTGGTCGTTGTCGTCCACATCTTCCTTGGAGCCTTTCTCTCCGTTCTGCGGGTTCACGTTCTGCGGTACTCCCGGCGTTCTTTGAGGCCGAATATTGTTGCAAGGGATGCCGGGCGGGCAGGCATTTGGATCGATCTGCTGCTGTTGCGGTT
>JRYD01000264.1_pt1 | contig 135142 bp, 107 predicted proteins | sample 235311 | NCBI WGS metagenome assembly JRYD01 (sample SAMN03074213, study PRJNA261472) | activated sludge metagenome | biome: Common Effluent Treatment Plant; feature: Wastewater; material: Activated sludge; isolation source: activated biomass in a lab-scale reactor treating industrial wastewater... | reverse complement strand
ACGAAGATTGTTCCAGCATAACAATGGTCTCCTTGGAACTTACACCAAAAATAAGGCTCCTTGGAAATTAGTCTATTCAGAAACTTTTCTTTCTAAATCTGATGCGCTAAAAAGAGAAAAATATTTCAAAACCGGTGCCGGCAGAGACTTCCTTAAATCTAAAATAATTCTTTAGCAGAGGGCACAGTCAGCCGCGGCTGACGAATCCTGTTGCTCCCACAAAGTCCGCAAATGCGGACTTTTTTATTTATGTTCACTGTTTACGTTATCTATTCACAATCGCACAATGTCTTCTATAAAGGCGTGACTGAGGATTTGGAACGAAGATTGTTCCAGCATAACAATGGCCTACTTGGAACTTATACTAAAAATAAAGCTCCTTGGAATTACACACAATTGTTATAAAACTAAAAGATACTTTTGTCGTTTTAAATGACATGCTTTTAAACAATCAATGGCTAAATACGTTTTGAAATTGTTTTAATGCTTATGCAGCACTTTTCACGGCTATTAATAATTTTATTTCTGTTTTCCTGGTTTCAAAGTACGGCACAACATTTTGTCTTGTATGGAGAAAGAAACCTGAATGACACAATTTTATCAGTCTATTTTGACAGAAACGGAAATCCTTATCCGGATTTTTTTATTGCTGACTCTGCACTGAAAATCAGTGCCGGATCTTTAGATACTTTTTACTTAAATAATCCAAATGAATTTGCAGCGATATGCTCTTTATATAAATGTCGTTTTAGTGAGTATAGTATTTCGAACATAAGCATTCTAAATGATTCGATTTTTCAAACCAATGCTGATAAAATAAATAATCGAACAAAAGAAGGCATGGTACCGACTTTTATGATTCATGGTTTCAGGAAGTCATATATTAATAAACCAGGTGTTTTTACCTCTGTAATAGATTATGGTTTATTAATGGAGGCAATAAATCGTCTAAGTACTGAAAAGCATTCCTACATAAGGGTATTTTGGGATGGTAGCTACTTGGATATATCAGAAGGTGTAAAGCAGATGAAACAAATTTTTTCGGTCTTTGAAAAAGCGCAACTTAATGCTGTTTCAGTTGGCTTTGGATTAAGACAAATACTTTCACGAACCCATTCAACGGAAGTCAATATTATATCACACAGCCTTGGTGCCGCAGTTGTTACCAATGCTTTGTTTGATATAACAGTAAACAACTATCCTACGCCCAATAACAGAAATATAAATATTTGTCTTATTGCACCGGCAATAAGCGGAATTGAAGCCTTTAAAAGCTACTATTCCAGAAAAAGTACATTTCCATATAAAAAAAGTGACAACTATAATTTATTTGTGTTGTACAATAAAAAAGATTTTGTGCTGCGTAAGAAAGACTATTTCTTAGAATTGTTTGGCCCGGGGCCAAGAAAGCATGGCAACACTACTTTGGGATGTAACGCTAACAATGAAGCAATTAAACTAAAAGATTACTTTATTCAACATTTTCCTAACTCTAAAATAACGCTAATTAATATGACTGACTTGATTGATAAATGTCACCATTTACGTTGCTATTGCGAAGGTGAAAACCTAAAAACACTTATCAATCTAATGAACCATGCAAATGTTAATTCAAACAGAAATAAAAATTTAAATAATTAAATACGATGTCGCTAAATATCAATCACCCTGCACCGCTTTTTGAAAGTTTCAATTCAGAAAAGCAACCCTTTTCACTTGAGCAATTAAAAGGCAAGAATGTTTTGCTTTTATTTTTTCCGGCTGCATTTACCAGTACTTGTACAAAAGAATTGTGTAGTGTCAGAGATAATCTGTCTTATTATAATAACTTAAACTGTACAGTAATTGGCATCTCAACCGATACAATTTATTCGTTAGCAAAATATAAAGAAGAGCAAAAATTAAACTTTCAATTAGTCTCTGATTTCAACAAGGAAATAGGAAAAATTTACCATGCGCAGTATGAGTTGTTTGGATTAGGCATGAAGGGTATTACAAAACGTGCAGCATTTCTCATTGATAAAAACGGAATACTACGCTACATTGAAGTTTTAGAAAATGCAGGTGAAATTCCTGACTTTAATAAAATCAAATCAGTCCTTGATAATTTGAGCTAAAACAATTGTCCTTGCAACTATGCGGTGGCCATAGTTATTAAAATGAATATCATTTTTGAAATATGGCGAAGTGTTCGTTGCCAAATAGAATTTCTGTAAGGGTCCCTGCAGATCAAGAAAATCACATCTTCCGGAACACCATGCCTTTATCTGATTGGAAAAACTGGCAGAATTAAAATCACTTCTCAGCACATCTGTTTTTGATGGTATGCACGACACAACTACTTTTACATTTTTATTCAGACAAAGCATTACAAATTTTTCTAAATATGTTAGTGTAGGTTCCGCAAGTATTACATTATTTTCACTCAAAACATACTCTTCTTTACGCTGCTTATTTTCCAGTTTCACAGTCATCTGCATATAAAATTTTCGAATCAAACGAAGCAGGTTTGAGTTTCTAATGATTTCATATTTCCACTGTGGCATACCGCCATCAACAGCTGCTACTTCTCCATGATAAATTTTTGCTTCTTTAAGATATTGTTTGTCTTCTGAAGGATCATTGGCATATAAAAACAAAAAGACAATATCAGGCTTTTCGCTTTTCAATAACTGTTTTAATTTTAAATAATGCAGAATAGGGCTATATGCACCAACAGCAAAATTTTTAAAACACACGTCAGGATTTTCCATTTCTAACAATCCTGTAACAGATGAATCATACTTTACTTGAAGTGCTTCGATATATGAGTCGCCAAAAAACCAAATTTTTTCTCTACAATGCTCTGTTTTCTTTTGATGTGGGTTAACAACACAACCCATCTTATCATATCTTACAGCAATATTACCATACTCATGTTCTGCAGCATTTGAGTGAATAAAAGAATAATCAGGTCTGTGAATATGGTGCAGTACAGAATCGGGTTCAAAAGCAGCATTGTCATAGCCGAGATTTACAATGCGCAATCCGACTTCAGCAATGGATAAAAACAATATTAGAAAAGCAAAATTGGTTCCTAAAATTTTAAGCTTCTTCCCTATTGATGACATTGAAACTTACTGTTTCAAAATTCTTGCCTGAAACACATTTTTATCGGTAGTGATACGCAATAAATAAACACCCTTTCCCATACTGGCAGTAGCAAGGTTTATGTTGTTGATTGTAAATGGAACAAATTCTCCGTGTTTAACCATTACTCGTTTTCCACTGAGGTCAAATATCTCTGAAGTATATTGACTGTTACTGTCTGCATAAAAATTAATGTTCACTTGGTTCTTAAATGGATTGGGAAATATTTTTTCTATAAAATCACCTTTGCCATAATATGGATTAAACACTGCTAGTAGTGAATTCCGAGCAGAATCAAAATTTGGGATACCATAACCCAGCAATGAATCAGGATTGCTATACTGTGATGCGCTTTGCACAATAGCATTTATTATTTGCATATTGCTTGCTGACGGAATTGCCTGCCATAGTGATGCAACCAATCCGGCAATTACAGGGCATGAAAAAGAAGTTCCATTACCCGAGAAAACAACATTGGAATAAGGGTCTGAAACAAATGTACCTTGTCCTTGCGCCACTACAGTTGGTTTTATTCTTCCATCAAAGGATGGGCCTGTCCCACTGAAGGAAGCATAAACTCCTGCTGCATCAACAGCACCAATGGTTAATATACTATCGGCATCTGCAGGCGCTGTTATGTAATGCCATTGACCATTACCTTCATTACCTGCACTGCTAACTACAACAATCCCTTTTCGTGAAGCAATGTTGGCAGCAATGGATATAGGTGCAGTTCGGCCATCCATATCATTGTAAGTATGATTCATTGTAGAATCCTCAAACACACTATATCCTAATGAACTTGAGATAATATCTGCACCTGCGCTGTCTGCCGTTTCTGCAGCTGTTGCCCAGTTGTACTCTTCAATCAGTTTTTCTGTTGCCGCATCTTCCGAACGATACAATAGAAATGAAGCTTCAGGTGCAGTACCGACAATATTTCCGGGATCATTAGCACCAATGATTGAAAAACACATTGACCCATGTGTGTGGTCATCATAAACATTACTATTATGATCAACAAAATCATAAGTAGAAAGAATTCTGTTATGTGCACGCAAACTGTCAAATGCAGTCATACTATCAGCCCTTAGAAAACCGGCATCCAGCATAGCAATAATTTTCCCATCGCCTCTGAATCCTAAATCATGCAAGTTGTCGCCATGCAACATTTGAATTTGATTGAGTGCATTGCCATAATTATAAAATGACGAAGTGGAAGCCACTTTCTGTGTCTGAGATTGTCGCTGCATTAAACTTTCCATCTCAAAGCTGTACTTGCTGTTTGATCTGTTTGTTGTTCGTGCAGCCAATTTTGTTTGTTTCACAAAAGGCAATGCATTTATTGCTGAAAGTGCACCCGGATTGGCAGACACATCAACTGTCACTTCATTAAGCCAGCGTGATGTATTTAAAATAACAGCTCCGGTATTTTGAATTGCTGCAAGATATGTTGAACTAACAGGCAAATCGAGTGAATCAAGAGCAATTCCAAATTGCAATCTTCTGTTAATCGCCCTTTGCGACAAATAGACAGTTGGATTAGAAAAACTATAAGTAGAGTTGTTTTTATCTGTCAGCATTAATGCATAACGATTTTGGCTATACAACTCTTGTGATGCAAGGAAAATCAGAATCAATAAGTAAACTTTTTTCATGTCTATTTTTTATTGTGATAAAGTAATGTCTCTGTGTAATGATATATTTTTCCAAGCGGACTTCCTTGCAAGGAATCATACTCATCTTTGTAAACCATACCTACACCGGAAGCATAAATTTCAAAATGATTTCTTTTTTCAAAGCCATAATCATAATCTATTTGTCGTACATTCAAAGTACTGTCAAATGAATAATTTCCTGATTGCAATGGTTCATTCAGCGAAATGATTTTATAATCTTCAAAGTCATCAGCAAAAATATTCTTTGCATTACCATTCCATGTTTTATTGAGTTTCACCGGAAAGATTAGCTTTATATAGGTAATGTTGTCTTCTTGCTTCTCAATACTGGTAGAAGACTTATTTGAAGTCCACACTTTAAAAATACTCCATGCATCTGCATCAGTCTTGCGCACATAACGCTCTAAGCGGAAAGTTGGCCTGCCTTCGTTATCATTGAATAAAGACTCAACTCTTTCTAATAACTGATAAGTACTGTCATAGGTATTTAGGTCTTTATTAAATAAACTAACCTGATAGATCATAGAATCACCAACTGCTATTGGGTAATAACGATAGTCAATAGCACTAACAGTTTCTTTGTCTTTAGTACATCCCATCAGCAATACCAAAACAAGGTTAAGAAGTACGAAAATATTTTTAGACTTTGTCATATTCTTTATCAATAAATCCACCTCCTACTACATCGTTGCCTTCGTAGAAAACTGCACTCTGTCCGGGTGCAACAGCAGTAACCGGTGCATGAAATTCAACATCAGCACTGTTTGCCGATGTTTGCGTTATAACACTCATTGTGCCGGGATCTTTATATCTTATCTTCGTGAGTACTTCTGTTGGTTTACTGAGCGATTCATACTTTACAAGATTTAAGCCGCGCACTTTCATTTCAGTTTTCTGTAAATCATCCAACTCACCCAAAACAACAGTATTTGTGTTTGGTTTTATTTCTGTAACATACATTGGCTTGCCAAAAGCAACTTCAAGTCCTTTACGTTGACCAATGGTATAGAAAGGATATCCTTTATGCTTTCCGATTACTTCATTTTTTGTATTCACAAATACCCCACCATCAAGTTTTTCTTCAATGCCTTCAACCCTTGTTTTTAAAAACGCCCTGTAGTCATTATCCGGAACAAAACAAATTTCATAACTCTCGCTCTTATTGGCTAATTCTTTAAATCCCATTTCGAAAGCCATGCTGCGAATTTCTGATTTTTTATAATTGCCCAATGGAAATCGTGTTCTTGCCAGATTTTTCTGACTTAGACCCCACAACACATAACTCTGATCTTTACTTAAATCTTTTCCTCTGCTTACAACATAACGACCTCCTTCACTACGAACAGATGCATAATGTCCGGTCGCAATAAACTCACAGTCCAACATATCGGCACGCTTAATTAATGCTTCCCATTTGATGTGCGTATTGCAGAGTACACAGGGATTGGGTGTTCGTCCGGCAAGATATTCATCAACAAAATTATCAATTACAAAATCGCCAAACTCACCTCTGATATCAAGTATATAATGCGGAAATCCTTTCTCTACAGCAATACTTCTGGCATCGTTAATAGAGTCGAGGCTGCAACAACCTGTTTCTTTACCGGAAGTCCCTGATGATGCATAATCCCATGTTTTCATTGTGATGCCAATAACTTCATAACCCTCGTCATGCAGCATCATAGATGTTACAGAACTATCAATGCCACCACTCATGGCAACCAGAATTCTACCTTTCTTACTCACCTTGCAAATTTACTTTAATTATTACTGAAGCGTATCGGTCTTAACCTCAAATCCATTTTTATATTGGCTCTCAATCCAAGGCTTGCCTTTCTCATTAAAAACAGTCCACTTGCCAGCCCTGTCACCGGCACTATATTGCCCTGTGGTATAATATCCACCATCAGCATTGTAGATGGTATAGCCACCAGTAAGCTTATCGTTCTTATAGGTTGCTTTTAACATTAGTTTTCCGTCTTTAAAATACTTTAAGTAGGGTCCTTCCAACTTACCATTTACATAATTTTTCTCCTCCACTTTTCCACCTTCGGGATAAAAGGTAAGCCATTTCCCCTGTTTTATACCTTTGCGATAAGACTCCTGTGATGTAATTTTCCCTTCTTCATTATAATAGTGCCATGTGCTGTCTTTCTGCTCATTCAGATAATAACCATCAGACATTTTCTTCCCTTCCTCAAAAAAGCTTTCTGCAAAAGCAAATTGTCCGGGCTTTTTCCAGATGAGCGTTGATTTTATCTTACCTGATTCGTAAAAGAATTTTGTAGTACCTGTTTGTTTATTGTCTTTAAACGTTGTTACTGAAAACAGGCTGTCGGTTCTGTAAAACTTTTTCCATACACCCTGTTTAAGTCCTTTAGTATCTTTACGATTTATGGTATCTCCTTTAAAAACAACAAAGGTTTGTGCATGAATAATGCCGGTAAAAAACAATAAGTAAAAAATAACAGCTATTATTTTCATCGGAAGGAATCTTTCATTAGAAGATAACATCAACAAGACTACTTTATTTTAGAAATAAAAAATCATTATTTAAACATTCTCCACATTCAATGCTTCTACAGCAGTAATTTCAGGCACCATACGCAAAATCGTTTCTTCAACTCCTGCCTTAAATGTCATTGCACTCATTGTACATGAACTGCATGCTCCTTCAAATCTTAACTTTACTACATTCTGTGGTGTAATATCAAGAACGGTAACATCACCATTATCAGACTTCAGATAGGGTCTGATGGTATCCAATGCCTGTTCTACCCTTAGCTTTAAATTATTTTTTACAGACTCACTCATCATTACACTTTTTAATATCCTGCTGAAGGAACACGTTGTGCCGGTTCAATAACAGCATTACGAATTGCTACTCGCTGTGCAACGGATTGTGATAAATCATTAAATGCTGCTGCAACGATTGAACTTCCTGTTGCAATTGGATTTCCCATATCACCTCCTTCGCGAACAGATTGAACTAATGGAACCTGACCAAGCAACTTAACATTCATTTCAGCAGCTAACTTTTGTCCACCATCTTTTCCGAAAAGATAATACTTGTTATCAGGTAATTCTTCAGGAGTGAACCATGACATATTTTCTATTAATCCTAAAACAGGAATATTTACTGATGGAAGTTGAAACATGGCTATTGCTTTTCTGGCATCGGCCAATGCTACATCTTGTGGTGTAGTAACAACTACAGCACCTGTAAGTGGTACTGCAGAGATTAAAGTAAGATGAATATCGCTGGTTCCCGGAGGCAGGTCAACAATCATATAATCTATATCTCCCCAGTTAACATCACTAAAAAGTTGTTTCAAGGCTTTTGATGCCATAGGTCCGCGCCAAACAATTGCCTGAGATGGATCGGCAAGGTAGCCTATTGAAATAAGTTTCACGCCATGCTTTTCTACAGGTATCATTAATTGTCTTCCGTTAACCTCTTCAATAAAAGGATGCTCATGCTCTGAACCAAACATTATTGGTACGCTGGGCCCAAAAATATCAGCATCAACCAAAGCTACTTTAGCACCGTTCTTAGCTAATGAAACCGCTAAATTTGCAGCAACAGTAGATTTACCAACACCACCTTTGCCTGAAGCAACGGCAATAATATTTTTAACACCTTTCATCATTTCGTTATCCATACTGCGCTGTGTAGTAACGTTGGCCGTCATATTCACTGTTACAACAGCATCTTTATCTACAAAATGAACTATGGCATTTTTACAAGCACGTTCAATTTCAGCTTTCAGAGGACATGCAGGTGTTGTCAGGATTACAGTAAAACTCACATGCTGCCCTTCAATTTCAATATCTTTTATCATGTTCAGTGTCACCAAATCCTTTTTAAGATCCGGTTCCTGTACATAACTTAAAGCTTCTAATACTTTTTCTTTTGTAATCTGCATGGTGCAAAGATAATGGTTGTAAATGAGTGTTTATAGAATCAATTCAACAGATGGATCCCAAAAGTGTTTTTTAAAATCAATTATTTTATCGTCAGATACTTTAATCCCTTCTTTTTCGAGTAAATATTGCATGGCATCATTGGCACCAAAAAAATGTTTTCCTGTGAGCATGCCATTACGATTTACAACTCTGTGAGCAGGAACTTTTGGCTTTATCCTGCTACTGTTGTTCATGGCCCAACCTACCATGCGTGATGATTGAGCACTGCCAAGATACTTAGCTATAGCACCATAACTTGTTACCCTCCCTTTGGGAATTAAACGAACAACCTGATATACCTTTTCAAAAAAAGAAATTTCGTCAGTATTAAAGAAATCTGATGTTTTCATACTTGTATAAAAATACAAAAACCACCGACTGACAGCCGGTGGTTTCTTATAAAAAAGATTAATTATTGTTTTACAAACTTATTTACAACAACACCATCAGCATTGTTGATTTTAAGTGTATAAACACCTTTATTCAACGATTGAATATCTAAGGTAATGCGGAAAGGCTCATTATAATTTTGCTTAATAACTTCCTGACCTAATTGATTATAAACAGTAAGTGTAGAGTTGCCATAAATTTTAGCAGAAACCAACAATTCTGTTGTAGCAGGATTTGGCATAAGAGTCACATTGCTGCTCAAATCATTTTCTTTAATACCTGTTACTACTACCATTGAAGCATCATCAATTCTCATTGAATTGTCAACACCGGAACCAAAACCGTTAATACCAATGTTATATACACCAGAACTTGTTGGTGTGAATGTGTGAGAAGCCAAGTGATATGTAGAATCAGTAAACAATGGATCAACAGCAATATTATTTGTCATTGCAGCACCGGTGGCAGCATTTCCATAACGCAATTCTAATTGATATGAAGTTGCAGTTTCTGTAAAACTCTTGTACCAATATTCAATTTTATAATTTGTTCCTGCCGTTAAATCAAGACATGGTGAAAACAGCCAATTTTCAGGAGTTGCCGCTAATGGATTTCCAACACCAAGACGTGCGCATACCAAACCATTGTGGGTATAAGTAGTAGCAAAATCCCAAATATTACCATCACCATCAGTATCTTCAATTGTCCATCCCGGAGGCGGTGTAGTACCCGATGCCATTTCAAAACCTTCTGTTACCGCAGTAGAACCTAGTACTACCGGAGGGATATTTGTTACAGTAGCCATTGTTGTATCGTTTGATGCATTACCATCAGAAGGAAGACTGCTATAAGCTTTTATTGTATGTGGTCCAACTGCAGAAAAATCAGCTGTACCGGTGAACAAGAATGATGATGAACCTCCTGCTGGTATTGTTCCGGTAAAAGTCTCCGTAACAGGTGTACCATTATCAACAACAAATGATACAGGAAATCCGGAAATTGCGCTTCCACCCCAGTTGAAGATAGAAACATCAACTGGTGTTGTTGCACTTAAACCGCAGCCTGAATTCATATTACTTATTGCAAAAACGCTGGCATCAATGGCTTGAGGGGTATAAATATCCAGTTGATCTACTCCAATAAAGTTGCTATTACTACCGTTTGGACCTCCATCTGCAACAGTATAACGGATTGCGAAGCGTGCTGTCGTGCCCGCAGCAGTTACCGGATAGTTTATATAGTCCCATGTACCTGTTATACTTGCCTGAAATCTGCCTAATTCAACCCAATTTAAACCTTCCGGTGTTGAATCTCCTGCAGCTGAGTACATTACACGAATAGAATCTACCCATGTTGAACCTGCAACCGACCTTGCATAAAATGCAATAATATCGCCTGCAGAAACATTTAAAGCAGGGGTTACTAACCAGCTGTCAATGTTATTAGTTCCGGTCACTACCTGATAATTTGCAGCAACATACTCAGTTGCAGCTCCATTATATGCAGGAAATACAGTTCCGTCAGGCTGAAACCATGTTGCCTGTGCTCCTTGTGGTCCTGTTCCTCTATAATAAGGCAGGTAACCTCTGGCAATTAATGAAGTGGTGTCATTTTGCTGACTGAAATCATCAGAAAAAGCAACATTAATGGCACTGTTGCCATTTCTTGGGATCAACTGTCCGGGATTTGTGTATTCTGTCTTTATTACAGATTGTGATCTTGCCCCGAATGCAGGATTAAGATTAACAGGAACCCGGTCTTGCGCTATAGAAGCACCGGATAACAATACTGCGAATGCAGCTAATAGTGTAAATTTTGTCATTTGTGATTTTTTAATTTATAATGTTTTAATGGTGTAAAAGTAAAAAAGAGAAGTTAATGGATTAAATTTGTCCTTGTCTTTTTTCAAAATTTATGAACATTCAAAAAATTGCCATACTTACCTCCGGAGGTGATTCACCGGGAATGAATGCCTGTATTCGCTCTGTTGTCCGTTGTGCCATTTCACAAAATAGAAATGTGATAGGCATCATGCGTGGTTATGAAGGAATGATTCATGGTGAATTTGTAGAATTAAATGCCCGCTCAGTAAGCAATATTCTGCAAAGGGGCGGAACCATCCTTAAAACTGCACGGAGCAAGGCTTTTATGACTGCTGAAGGCATGAAAAAGGCTTATGACAATCTTTGTGAAGAAGGAATAGAAGGTATTATTGCTATTGGTGGTGATGGTACGTTTAAAGGAGCAGTAGCATTTAATAAATTCAATAATATTCCATTCATTGGAATTCCAGGAACAATAGATAATGACCTGTATGGAACAGACTACACTATAGGTTTTGACACGGCATTGAATACAATAATTGATGCAGTGGATAAAATTAAAGACACAGCAGCTTCGCATGACAGATTATTTTTTGTGGAAGTAATGGGTCGTGATTCCGGCTGCTTAGCACTTTATGCAGGAATTGCCTGTGGTGCAGAAGAAATCTTAATGCCTGAACAAAAAACAGACATCAATGCTCTGGTTGAAAAACTAAAAGAAAGTGTTCTTAGAAGAAAAACTTCAAGTGTGGTGATTGTTGCCGAAGGCGATGATGGTGGCGGTGCATTTAAAATTGCAGAAGCTGTAAAGAAATCTTTTGATTACGACATAAAGGTTACAGTGCTTGGACATATTCAACGTGGTGGCAACCCAACTGCGAAAGACAGATTAATGGCAACACGATTTGGTGCTGAAGCAGTAGCTGCACTTCTCAATGGCCAAACAAATAAAATGACAGGGTGGAACGGGAAAGGAGTCACCTTGATAGATCTTGAAAAAGTAGTTAAACAACATAACCCTTTCGATAAACGATTGGTATCATACAATAATTTCTTATCTTTATAAATCATATTCTAAAATTAACTTTATGCTTTTAGTTGCAGACAGTGGCTCTACAAAAACCAACTGGCTTTTGACCGACCATAAAAATTTTAAGACTGAAATTGAAACAATCGGCTTCAACCCTTTTTTTCACAGCACTGAATTTATTTTAAACGAACTGAAAAAAAATCCTTCACTTGTTAAATATGCAAATGAAATAAGGGATATAAAATTTTTTGGCTCGGGTTGCTCCAGCGATGACAGAAAGAATATTGTAGCATCAGCTTTTAAAAGTATGTTTCCCAACGCAACAGTTTTAGTTGATCATGATATGTTAGGTGCTGCATTAGCTGCATGCTTTGATACAGCCGGGTTAGTTGCCATTTTAGGAACCGGGTCAAACATTGCTTTTTGGGATGGCAAACACCTTCACCCTACAAACCACGGGCTGGGTTATATTTTAGGTGATGAAGGCAGCGGAAGCTATTTTGGCAGAAAGTTGATGACACATTTCCTGTATGGCATTATGCCTGATGATTTAAAAAAGAAATTCTATGATCACTATCATCTTACAAAAGAAAGTGCTATTAAGAATGTTTACCACCTGCCGGGAGCAAATGTATATATGGCATCTTTTGCAAAGTTTTTATCTTATGAAGCTTCGCATCCTTACATACAACATCTGATATACAAAGGCCTTACTGAGTTTGCTGACACCAGCATACTCGCTTATCCCCAACATCAAAATTACCCTGTGCATTTTATTGGAAGCATTGCATTTCATTTTCGAAGTATTCTTGAACGTATTGCATCAGAAAAAAAGTTTTTTGTGGGCAAAACCATTATCCGGCCTGTTGATGATTTGTTAGTTTATTTCAAACAAAAGTGAAAATAACAATATTGTTTAAAATGTGACGTTTCTAAAAAAAAACAAACTTCCGATGCATAAAATGGTTACTTTTACTTCTAAATTCTGTAAAAATGAAAAAGCAACTCATCTTAATTACATCAGCATTGGCGCTTATCACACTCTTTTATTCCTGCAAAAAGGAAGATCAGCAAGCATTAGATGCTAAGACGAAACAGTTTAATGACGATTCTAACAATTACAAAGCAGAATCCGATCAGGCTGATAATGACATCAACAACACCATTAACGAAATCCCTGCATTCGGCAGAGGTGCCGGTGTGGTATCAAGCCCACTTTGTGGTGTAACAATTGATTCATCTCAGCTTTCTCAGAAAATCTTATTCTTTAACTTTGATGGTATTACACCTTGCTTTAGTCCATCGCGCACACGTTCTGGACAAATTAAAGTGCAATTGACTACGGGTACAAACTGGCATCTTGCAGGATCAGTTCTTACCATTACTTACAACAACTTTAAAATAACACGACTTAGTGATAATAAATCTATCACCTTTAACGGTGTTAAAACACTGACAAATGTTAACGGGCACAACTGGCTAACTTTTCTGGCCGGAACAAGTAGTTTTAAATATCAAAGTCGTGCATTTAATGTTAACGTGGCTTATGATGATGGTTCAACAGCAGTCTGGAATCAGGCAAATATTACAGAATGGTCGTATGTCCCATCTGGAAATCATGGTGCTTACCTCATATTTACAGCCAATGGTGATTCTACAGTAAACAACTATTCAAACAGCAGTATGTGGGGAACAAACAGATATGGACAGGCTTTTACCACAAACTATACCACGCCAATAATTTCAAATACTTACTGTGGTTTATGGCGCCCCAATTCAGGGGAGTTGATTCATCACGTAAATGCGTCAGACTTTGCTCTTACGCTTGGCGTTGATCAAAATGGTAATGCAACCACGCTCGATTGTGCTTATGGCTTTAAAGTATCATGGACAAGTAATGGAAACTCTAATTCAGTAGTCCTTAGCTATTAACAGAATTTTTAAATTAAAATAAAAACAGAATCTTGTCGTAAGGTTCTGTTTTTATTTTTGTGCCAAATTCAAAATGTATGGCCTTACAGGAAGAGATGGAAAAACAAGGGCTATGGTTGTTCAAATACCGTAGTATGTTACCCTTGGTTCTTTTAGCAGGAGGCTTGTCTTATTATTTATGGAGCAAGGCACATCATCTAAGACCATTTCCGGAAAACTCAAGGTCTGAAGAATGGTTCTTATATGCCTGTATGGCAGTATCGTTTTTAGGATTGTTGATGCGCATTTATATTGTTGGACATACTCCTGTCAATACATCAGGTCGTAATACTTCAGAAGGTCAGGTGGCAGACACCATTAACCAAACCGGTATGTATTCAATGGTACGTCATCCATTGTATGTTGGTAATTTTATCATGTGGCTTGGCATAGCATTGTTTACAGCGAGCATTTGGTTCGTATTGTTGTTTATTGCAGTGTACTGGTTGTACTACGAGCGCATCATGTATGCCGAAGAGCAATTTATGAGAAAGAAGTTCGGCAATGCCTACACCGACTGGGCAGAGAAAACATCGGCATTTATTCTTGAATTTTCAAATTATAAAAAACCATCACTTCCGTTTAGCTGGAAGAAGGTACTTAAGAAAGAAAAAAATGGATTTGCTGCAGTATTTATAGTCTTCTTACTATTTTATGCAGCAGGACAATTAATTACCAACAATGCTGTTCAAAACAATTTTCTGATTTATGGAACAGTCTTCAGTATTGTGTTTTATGTAATTATTAAAATCATCAGAAAACAAACTACATTACTACACGAAAGCGATCGTTAGAATAATTATTTTTTTAATAATTTTTTATAGAGATCCAAATAATCATTTGCTGTTTGTTCAATAATAACAATTTTTTCTCCATGAGGATTCTTTTTCTTTAACAAATAAGAGAAAATAGAATTAACATTCTCGTTCAGATCATCTGTAAGAAGAGAAAATAACTCATGGTTGAAATGCATTCCCTTGCCTGATGAATATACTTTGCAGCCATGTGCTATTGCCTCAAGCATTACCATGCCCTGACTTTCAAAAGTAGATGTATGTATCATCACCTTAGCCCTTCCTAAATATTTAAACATTTCTGTACGTGGCATTTCTTCCAAAAGCTCCACAATACCCTCCAAATGATTTTCAGCAATAAACTGCTTCAGTTTTCTAATCAAATGCAAATCGTAAAATTTTCCAATTAACACAGCTTTGACATTAAATTTGAGCTGCTGAATTTGCTTCACTAATTTTAAAAAAAGCAATTGATTTTTCAATCCTGTCACTGAGCCAACATTAATTAAATCAATATCGCGCTCAACAACTTCTGCATTTATCCATCCTAATCCAAATGGAATTATTGCATCACTCTGCCGACCTGCAGACAGATTAAACTTATCATTGGCGAATTGTGAAAGATTTACGATTGCTGAATATTTAAAATCAAACCAACTATAAAATTTGTTCTTCATGGCATCCTGACCCATGATTGTTTGAAGATGAGGTAGTTTATACTTTTTACAAAAACGTTGACCTACAATAGCAGGCCATGTTAACCAGAAAGAATGAACTAAGTCAACCTCATGGTTTTCTTCAAGACTTTTAAATAACCTCCATGTGCGTTGCAACAAAAACAATCTTGAAAGACCTTTTTTGTTAGCACCACCTAATGCATAAACTCTGATGCCATGCCAATGATATATTATCCTACTAAACGGATAATCAAGAGCGATAATAGTCAGCTTAATATTTTGTTTTTGAAGTGCTCTTGCTAAATCCTGCAAAGGCGGAATACATGTTGAATCCGATTCGTCTGCTGCAAAGCCGGGTGTTATCCAAAGAACTTTCACCTTGTCTTATTATTATGAATTAAATATAATATCCATCCATCTTTAAACTCTCTTTCTACAGTAAGTAAATAACTTGACTTTGCTTCATTAAAATTAATCATTGGATTCCTCCCGGCCCATTGCTTGCCCAATTTCGTTTCATTAAATAATATCAGGCTACTTTCCTCAAATGATTGATATCTTGTATCTAATAAATTTCTAAAGTCAAAATTTAATCCTCTTCCCTTTAAAGCAACATCCTTATCAAATGAATACAAAACCTTTCCTTGATAAGGCTTCAATGCATTAGCAATTTCAGTTTCAATAACATTTCGATGATACATTGGCAATATAGCTCTGCATGCCAAAACTACATGAACAATACAAACCACAACAACAATCCAAAGAGGAGGCTTAAAACGCTCCATTAATCTACTGAATGAAGGAAACATTACTATAGAAGCAAATGGAAATGCTATCAAAAGAAATCTGTCATTCTGAAATGGAATACCGCAAAGGAAAATAAAATATAACAGAAGTGATGATGTTGGTAATATCATTTTTCTGTTGAACAAATCATTCTTTTGAATAAAAAACAACAAGAATAAAAATAATGGTATAAATCCCGGATATACAAACAATTTAATAACAAATAATATGTTTGGCAATAAATAATCCTGAATACCATCAGGAGTATTAAAACTGCTTCTGAAAAAATTTGCGAATTTCCATAGATGTAACCATTGATGATTAACACTTCCCGATGCATTTGACCAGAATAGCGCATTCAACCCGAAGCCTACAATAATAATTCCTATTCCACCTAGCAAATAAACAAATTGTTTTCTGCGGAATGCACGAAGCAATGAATAAAACAATACAGGTAGTAAGAGTGGTGCAGCTGCATAACGAGTCAGAATAGCCAATAAAAAGAATAAACAGACAAAAAAAACAGATGACTCCTTTTGTTTAAGTTGAAAATACAGACATACAGTACAGAACATCATTGCCAATGCATCACTCATCACAATAACTGATGATCTTAGTATAAATGGACTGAGCAGAAAAAAGACAATACTGAAAACAAAAGCATGTTGTTCATTTCTACTCTGTATAAGAATAATCTTTCTGATTAATATTGTTGTAACAATTACAGAAATCAAACTCACCAACTGAAGCGAAATGGCCAAATCACGAAAAATAAAATGCAACAACCCTCCGGAAAATGCATAAACCGGAGGATAAAAATTCAAACGATAATTTTCTGAAAATAAATTTTTGCATTGCAACAAATAGCTATAAGCATCCTGCCCATATAATCCATCAAACCTTAAAAAACCGGTAATAAAAAAAATGATTGAAGCTATTAAGATTAAAATAATGTAAAATTGTTTACTTACACTATACATATTTTCTTCTTTTCCATCACAATTACAAAATAATCGCCTGTTTGCTTAAAAGGGAATATACGATTTATAAATCTATCGGCTTTAGATAGCATTTTGAAAAGCATAGGAGAGCTTTTAAGATAATGGTGCATATATTCCGGTGGCATAATATTACATAAACCCTGCAAGTAAACTATCTTAAACTTCTCTTTTAATAGTTTGGAAACAAATCCCGGATGATAATAATATGTTTTAAATTTTACTCCTTCAACTTCAGCATTAGCACCGCTTTTCTTCCATCGTCTAAATGCAAGTTTGAAGTTAAATGAAAATACATGTAAATGCTCCCACAAACAAATTGGCGGCATCATCACAAGCATAATTCTACCTTTATCTTTGAGTAATAAAGGTAGTTTATTGACAACATCGGCCAAATTTTCCGTACAATTCAACCCACCGAAATTTGAAAAAATGAAATCAAATTTTCTATTGCCTATCAAATCTAGCTGGTCAAAAGAAATACACTTTGTTTCAATCTGGGGAATATTTTGCTTATTAATTTTATGGTTCAATACATTAATCATTCCTTCTGCTCCATCAGTTGCAAGGACTTTATGATTTTTTGAAAAATAAATTGCATCAATACCGGTGCCGCAATTCAGCTCTAAAATATCGCTGTTGCCGGGAAGATACTTTAAAGCAATTTTATAAATTTCATCACGGCAATAACGTGTAATACAGTTTGACTCATTGTAATCATCAAACACCTTAGCTTGTAGTGAAAATGCTTGTACAGATGTTTCCATATTTTACGCTATTTTCCCTTTAGATTTACGCCTGACCTCAGAATTAAACTAGCCGGTTTATAATATGCAGTCAACAATGCCTTATGTATATTTCCATTTTTCAGGGTAAAAATATTTTTCAATTCCTGCCAGCTTTGTTTTGCACGAAAAGATTTATGTACATAACGATGAAGTGTTTTATAAAAAGTAGCGCTATATTCACCGGAATACATCAGCAACAACTCATCTGAATCTTTCCAGTTTTTTTTCTCTTTCATTGATACCTTAACATTCTCATAAAATACAGTACCCGGAAGTGGATAGCTAACAGACACACCAATATCAAACGGTTCAAGTTCATCTACCATCTTCAGAGTTTTCAGAATATCTGCCTTAGTCTCTCCGGGATAACCAAACTGAAGAAATAAACATGGTTTCATTTGATACTTTTTTAAAAGCCTTACTGCCTGATATATTTGCTCAACATTTATCCCTTTATCCATTGCATCAAGAATTTTCTGTGAACCCGACTCAGCTCCAATCCAAATCTCATCTGCCCCACTCTTTGATAAATTGTCAATCAACTCTTCATTCTGCAATAAATCGGCACGACATTGTATTTTGTACTTTAATTTCATGCCTGATTCAATTAAGAGTTTTGAAAAGGAATCTAACCAGCCAGGCTTTAGTCCAAATATATCATCACAAAACCAAATATGATCAAACTCAAAAAACCTACTCATCTCTTTCAATTCGTTCAATACATGTTCAGGCGAACGCACGTTATATCGGTTGCCGTAAATAGGTTTAGCACACCAATTGCATTTATATGGACAACCTCTGGTTGTTGACACATTAATAGAAAAATAGTTATGTTTTTCCCATGCCCTTTTGTAAGGTTTAATATCAATTAAATCCCATGCCGGTAGAGGTAATTTATCTAATTGTGTAATAACTTTTCTTCTCTCATTACATTTAAAGTTGCCATTACTTTTGAAAGCAATTCCTTTGATTGATTCAAAGTCACGAATTCCTTTATCAAACAATTCAATCAATGTTGACTCAGGTTCACCTAATAATACTACATCGGCACCTGACATCAGATAATCAGTATAATGATCGGTAGAGTCGCTACTTGATATAATTGTTTTAACCCCAATTGATTTTGCAAAACGCAATAAATTGAAAGCTGCTTCACGCATATTAGTAAGGCACATCTTTGTGAGATAATTAAACCCATCATCACAAATCAATAAAAGATCGGGGTTAACTTCTTTCAGTCGTTTCTTTAACGGCTGTAGAGATGAGTCAAAACTAACATCATGTAAATAAACATCGTTACCAAGATTTCTTAAGACGTTAGCAACAATTAATGTTGCCAAAGGTGGATAAGGCTTAGATAGCGCAAGTTGCTTTTTATCAAACTGTAAATAATAGCTATGCGTTATTAACACCTTCATAGCTCTGATACTGTTAAATAAGAATTAATTTCATTCATCTCAATCTGAAATGCCCTTAATACTTTTGTCTGAAAGTCACTAGGATGATGTTTGGAAATTCCCTTCGTACTTCTCATGGTAAGATGAAATTTCTCTTTTTTAAAGTTTGGAAACTTCTTTCGCCAATAATATAAAGTAATATGATGACATAGTTTCTCCAAGGGATTAAAAACTGAAGTTTTCAATAAAAATTCAAATGCATTCTTTAGTTTAATATTACACTGAACCAAATAATTTCTGTTCCAATCAGGTAAATTCGGGTAATATTTATGCACCCAATTATTTTGAAACAAAAAATCATTCAATATACAGCTGTGTTCAAATACAGGAATTAGGTGTACAAATTCTGTTGCCGTAAAAATATTCTTATCTCTTATTTGCAAATTATTCTCATCAACAAAATAGTTAACGCAGAAATATTTTTTAGAATTAAATAAGAAGAGCTTCTTAAAAAGAATCATTAAAGTCCTGCTAATCCAAAGCCGGCCAGGTTTGGTTATTATAAAATAATCAATATCACCATCCGGGTTCATAACCCCTTTTGACAGTGAACCAGAAACAGCAATTCCACGCACAAAGGGAAATGTAGCTAACAGCTTTGCATACTTTTTTAGTTTTATAAAATACTTTTCAGCCTCTGCTTCCTTTACCTTTCTTAATCCTGAGTATTGAGCAACATTTCTACTCGTAGAATAATACTGCTCAAAACCAAAAATCATCTCATCTTCAATTAAAAAAGACAAATTTTGCTCTGTTTCCTGCACAGAAATATTGCAAAGCGCAGCAATTTCCCTTAACTTTAATGGATGTTCAAATATCTTAAAGTAAGCTAAAACTTTAAGAATTGATAAACGTATTTCAAATGTATTTTTAGTGCAAATCTGACTCAAATATTTACGATTTAGCCTTAATGATATATATTTTAAATGGGTTCTTAAATCCGGTAATCAAATCCAACAAGGATTGTTGTGGTTTCAATTCTGCCACATCAAACAAATTGAGTATCGTTGTTGAATGATGAAAATAAAATTGTCCCATTTCTGAATTGTTCTTTTTGAAATATTCTAAGCTTCTTTCTTTTGCTTTCTGATCTTCATTTTCACTATATAAGAATGTATCTGCAATAATAATATAGCCCTTATCATTCAAAAATTGTTTCATACTGAATAGGATTACTTCCAAAGCATTTTTAAAATATTGCAATGAAGCTGCAAAAAGTACAACATCGTATTTTTTTACTGAATGGGAATTAAGCAACTCCTGACTGAAAAATTCAATATCAGGAAACAGTCTTTTTGCCTGATTCAACTCTATTTGATTGATGTCGTAACCGGCTACTTCATAGCCTGATTTATGCAACTGATTGCAAAGCCAACCGTTACCACAACCTATTTCAAGAATACGTTTAATATTTTCATTTTTCTGCAGGAACAAAATCAACCTTCTTAACGAATCTCTTCTTATTTTCCATTCTTTATAGTGAACATGCTCCTTAGTAACAAACGGTAGCTTTGCAACCATTTCATCTGAATATAACCTGCCTTCAGCGTTTCGCAATTTGATATACTCACTTTCAAACAATGATGATTCATATTGCAACATGGTGGTTTGATTTTATAAGAATATAACGGCTTAAAAATATCAAACCCATTGATAAGTATGCGAGAAATAAATGTTAACAAACCAAAACTTTGTAAAAAAATCAATTGAATAGAAAATATACTACACTCAATCGAAATTAAAAGCGACTTACAGAATCTTGTTAAATGTGATCTTAATAAAAATCAAGGACGTGGTTTATAGTACTTCATTGCTGTAGGCATAAACTTATTCAAGTCGTGAATACGTGTTTCATTACTTGGGTGCGTACTTAATATTTCAGGAACTTTATTTCCGGAAACTGCCGCCATTCTCTTCCAGAAGTCAGGAGCAATTGCAGGGTTATAACCTGCCATAGCCATAAAAATTAATCCTAATTTATCAGCTTCAGTTTCATGTAGGCGTGAATAGGGTAATAAAACACCAAGATTTGCACCAACACCATATGCTGTATTAAACAATTGTCTTGTCTCAGCAGGTTTATTTACCAAGGCAACATCTAATGCAAGTCCGCCTGTTGCCGCTAATAATTGCTGACTCATTCTTTCATTGCCATGGCGTGCAATAGCATGTGCAATTTCATGACCAATCACTAAAGCTAAACTTTCCTCATTTTTTGTTACCGGCAATAACCCTGAATAAACCACAACTTTACCTCCAGGCATACACCATGCATTGACATCTTTGCTGTCAACGAGGTTAAACTCCCATTTATAATCCTTTATTCTGTCGTAAAGGTTATTATCGCGCATATATTGAACAACTGCATCTTTTACACGCTCCCCTACCCGCTTTACCATTTGAGCATCTGAATTGCTATTTACCACCGGGGGATGTTCTTTAAGAAAATCGTTATATGACGTTAAAGCCATAGCTACCATCTGCGATTCCGGAAGTAAATTCATTTGCTTACGTTCTGTCAGCGGCACATTACTGCATGAAACAAAAAAAATCAGAAGCAATATTTTTATAGTCCCTTTCATGAGAATTAATATATAATTATTTAACCGGAAAAAAATGTTTTTGGTGTTTAGAAATAATAAATTCTGAATGAATAATTTATTCTACTTCTGCCGTAAGTCCACGTTGAACTAATGCCTTACACATGGGTTGCAGCACGCTTACTGAGCCATCTTTTACAGAGCATCGGCCATTGTTATGTACAATAATTGAACATTGTTCGGCCTGCTCTCTTTCATGATTACAAATTTCCATTAGCGATTCAATCACAAAATCAAATGTGTTTACATCATCATTATAAAGTACAATATGATAATCATTTGATACCGTCTTTTTTCTTTGTTTAACCTGCTCTGCTTGTTTTAACATTTTAATGTTTCTCCATTGAACACTGCAATAATAATAAGCAAATTCAATTTTCAAAAATCAATGGTGAAAAATCGTGAAAATGACGGAATTCTTCATAAATCAGAAAAACTGTTAATTAATTACAACCGGAATATAGCGGCCGATAACAGAATTATGCTGTCGCCTGATACTCACCGGAATAGATTCGCTTTTCAGGTTTAAATTGTCAATTTTAGAGCCATTTCCTGTATCTAACACCTTTGCTGTTGCCTGGTCACTTGTTTCAGCATAACTAATATTGATTAAAGCCGCTGCAGGTTTCTGAATTGTTTTCTGCGATGTAATCACTGATGTTCCTACAAGCTCTTGTTGCACTGTTTTATTCTCTTTTACAGTTTCTTCAATTTGTTGCTGTTGAAGAATTGTATCGGTTGGCAACCCAACCAAAGGAACAACTTTTACTGTTAAATCGTCATTAGCAACAACTACCTCTTTCTCCTGTGCCTGCAGTTGCTCTAATGTAATATCTGTAAGATTATAATTGCCCGCAATTGCCTGAGTATTTTGCACTACAGCATCCTGTCTAGCCTGAAATTTTTTGTCTTCTTCTTCTTGTTGTTTTCGTTGCTGTTCCTGTGTCAGCATTTTAAATGTTGGCTCATCAGGAACTTTAACTTTTAAACGCAATTTTTCCGAAGGAATTTTTACATAGAAAATTTTTCCTTCTTCAAATTTAAAAGTTATTTGACTTGCAGGTAATGAAACTATTGAGAGAATTAAGTGACTATCCGACTCTGCTGATTGTGCATAGCCAGCTGTGCTGAGTACAGAACTGATAATTGCTATTTGGGCTATCTTTTTCATTGTATAAAGACAACTGTTATACTCGTCTGGTTCAAAAAGGTTACTTATCATTTAAAATCATCTTGATTTTTATCAGTAAATCCACTCGCAGACATTTTTTAAATTTGCCTTCATAAAATATCAGAATTCATGATTAGAAGAACATTACTTACAGCTGTTTTGGTGCTTAGTCAGTTATTTTCAAAGGCCGATGAAGGCATGTGGTTACCTACACTTTTAAAAACCTTAAATGCCGATGCTATGTACAGCAAAGGACTTAAAATACCCATTGACTCATTATTTTCACTAAACTCTTCCTCTATAAAAGATGCCATTGTTCAGTTTGGAGGCGGTTGCACCGGTGAAATTATCGGTAAAAGCGGACTCCTTCTAACAAACTATCACTGCGGCTACAGTCAGGTTGTTCAACACAGCAGCGTTAAAGACAACTACCTTACCAATGGTTTTTGGGCTATGAATTTGAACGAAGAACTACCATGCACAGGGCTAACTGCTACATTTATTGTTCGCATGGAAGATGTTACAGAAAGTATTTTACCTTTTATAAATGACAGTCTAAAAGAAACGGAAAAGACTGTTAAGATAAAAGAACTTTCTCAGATTATTGTGCAAAAAGCTATTCAGGGAACACATTATGATGCAGAAGTGAAACCTTTTTATTATGGAAATAAATATTTTCTGATTGTGACTGAAAAATTTAAAGATGTAAGATTAGTTGGTGCACCACCATCAAGCATTGGAAAGTTTGCAGATGAAACCGATAACTGGATGTGGCCACGTCAAACAGGTGATTTCGCTCTTTTCAGAATTTATGCAGATAAAAGCAACAATCCTGCCGATTACAGTAAGGAGAATATACCATATAAACCAAAATATGTTTTGCCCATAAGTCTAAATGGAATAAATGAAAATGATTTTACCATGGTATATGGTTTTCCCGGACGCACACAAGAGTATTTGCCAATGGAGGCAGTACGAACTTTAATGAACCATACCGACCCTGTGCGTATTGAACTCCGCAAAATTCGGCTTGAACAAATGGAACAGGCTATGGAACATAACGACACCGTTCGTATTCAATACTCGTCCAAACATTCATCTATAAAAAACGGCTACACAAAATGGCAAGGTGAAATACTTGGCCTGAAAAGACTTAATGCTTTAGCTGTAAAGTCGCAGCATGAGTTTGATTTTTTTCAATGGGCAAAAAAGAATGCTAAAACAGAATATCAAAAAGTGGTGAGCGAACTTAATCAGTTGCATATCAAGCAGCGGCCGTTATCCATTGCAGCCGACTACTATTTTGAAGCCATTAAAGGTGTTGAATTACTCACGTTTGCCGAAACATTTTCAAGGCTTGAAAAAATCTGTAGCACAAATCCTGTAGATGAAAAAGCATTATCAGAATTAAAAACCAATCTACTAAAATCAACTGCAGGCTATTTTAAAAATTATGATGTTGCCATTGACAAAGCCATCATGCCAATGTTATTGAAAGAATATATTGATAAAACGCCTTCAGGGCTTGAAGCCGATCTTTCTTTTATTGCCAAAAAACACAAAAACAATATTTCAAGCTATTGTGATTATGTCTTAAAAAAATCTGTGTTTGCAGATCAGAAACGAGCAGAGAATTTTATTCAGTCGTTTACTCCAAACAAACTCAGTAAACTTCTTAACGACCCTGCATATTCACTCATCAAGCAATGCTCATTGGCATATGCCTTAAAGGTGCTTCCTGAAATGACGAAGATTACATTAGAAATAAATAATCTACAAAAAGTGTATATGAAAGGTCTAATGGAGATAGCTGCTGAGAATAAAAAGAATATATATCCGGATGCAAACTTTACTCTTCGCGTTACCTATGGCAAGGTTGAAGGTTATGAGCCACGTGATGGCATTGCTTACAAATATTATACAACACTTGATGGAGTTGCAGAAAAGTACGATTCAACCAACTATGATTTTAATGTCCCACAAAGACTTCTTGAACTTCATAAGAAGAAAGATTATGGCAACTATGCAACAAACGGTAAAATAATTCCATGTTTCTTAGCCTCAAATCATACAACAGGAGGCAATTCAGGAAGTCCTGTTCTGAATGGAAAAGGTCAGCTAATCGGAATAAATTTCGATCGTGTTTGGGAAGGCACAATGAGTGATATTATGTTTGATCCTGAGAAATGCAGAAACATCACATTAGATATACGTTATGTATTATTTATTGTTGACAAATTTGCCGGAGCCAAATGGCTTATCGAAGAAATGAATCTTGTGCAATAACGATTACCTGTTAATCATCAACCGCAAAGTTTTAGAGGCATTTTCCTGCGTTATTTTAATCAGATAGACTCCTTTACTTATATCTGATAAATCGAATGGCAGCTGTGTAGTGCCCGGTTGCAGCGTAAAATTATTTTGTTGCAACACCCTTCCGCTAATATCTAAAAGTTGAATTGTTGTAAAAATATTTCTAACTGAGGTAAGTTGCACTACAACACTTTTATCTGCAGGGTTTGGAAATAAGACTGCTGCAATAACAGATTGTGGTTGATCTAATCCAACCGGAGTAAACACTAATGGATCTGATACAGAAGTGCAGCCTGTAACGCTATCAGTGGCAACAACATAATAAGTGCCTTGCTGCGTTGCTGTTAGTTGTAATGAAGTTTCACCGGGCATTGCTGCACCATTATAATACCATTGTAACATATAACCGGTTAACACGCAATTTAATGTATTGCCATTGACAAAAAACGTTGGCTTTGGAGGATTAGGGTTCACCTGAACATTAATTGCTGCTGAGACTGCTGTGCATCCATGTGCATTTGTTACAACAGCAAAGAAATTACCTGATGTTGTTAAAAATAAGTCTGAATTGGTTTCGCCAATCAACAAATTACCGCTCTCATACCATTGAATCGCCAACGTATCATTACAAGTCAAAACAACAGTATCTCCTGCACACAAAATCAATGGAATATTTGCACTTACCGTAGGTGTATCAGGAACTGCGAAAACATGTACAGTATCTGTATGAATGGTTGTAGCAACAGGTACCTGCATTATTGAATAATTTACTACTAATGAACCGGAAACACCAGACAATGTACCAGTAGCTGTTCCACTGGCACTCCACCCCGGAAAAGTTACTGAGCCCAAATCATCATCTGCACCAAACAATCCGCCATCTTCATCCCAAACATGCAAGGTGTAATTACTGTTCTGTAATGGTATGTTGGGCAACGTCCATGACAATGGTGCATTTGTATTTGAAACAGAAGGATGACTGTCGTAAATCTGATTGCCTTGTGAATCGTACAGATAAAAATACATATCAGGAACATCAACCGGAGCACCATAATTGTCGGGGATGCTGGCTACTGTAATATCAGTCAGAAAATATTGAGGAGAACCATTGGCTGTAACAGACTGTGTTACTACGTAATCGCCAGGCACGTTATATATTTGTACCGGTGGATTTTCCAAGTTACTCTGAATACCATTTCCAAAATCCCACAAATAAGATGCTTGACCGGGATTATTGTTTACAAACGTTACACTCAATGGCAAACATCCACTGCTATTGGTCATTGAAAAGCCAGGATTACTAACAGTGTCAGGTAAAACCGTAAATGGCAATGTGTAGCTAATAGTTTGATCGCCTAAAACCTGAAGTGTGGCAATAACGGTGACTGTTGCATTGTAAACACCGGCAATTAATGGTGTTCCGCTCAAATTAACACAACCATAAATAGACTGAGATGGATTATAGTTACATCCATTAACAAAGTTATTGCATTGCCAGGTCATTCCTACAGGCAGTCCTGTAATATTTGCAATGTTAAAATTAGTTATTGTAATACCCATAGTGTCAGTAATCATCACAAAGGTGATATCCTGAGTGTAAGGTTGATTCACTGTTGCAGGTAATAAAGTGTCGGGATAAATGCCGGGGTCAGTCTGTGTGCTGTCAATGCTGCATTGCGCAAATGACAAGAAACCTACAACAGTAAAAGCTAAACAAAGTAAAATTCTCTTCATATCTATTTCTTTTAGTTGAGTAAAAATAGTGAATGATTGATAACTTGAAAATTAAAATTCAGAAACTTATTAATACAACAACTAAAACAATCAGGCTTTAAAATACTTTCCTGTCACAAATATTTCTTTTGAACTGTTGCGTGTGCTTTTGGGGCGTAAAACAAAACATTCGCCAAAACATGACTTTACTTCATCGCGAAAGGCCATTGCATCTTCGCCATCAAATATTTTACACACAAAATGTCCGCCTGGTCGTAGAAAGCGTTTTGCAGTTTGAAGGGCAAGCATACTTAAGTCAAACGAACGTGCCTGATCGGTAAAACGACTACCGGTAGTATTCGGAGCCATATCACTCATCACTACATCAAACTTATCATTAAAACCATAACGGTCAAACAAAGTTTGCAAATCAAAAGTTTCTATGTTATCCTGAACAGTAAACACATTGGGCAATTTCACTTCAACCGGTTTTAAGTCTATACCAAAAACTTTACCCTTCTCCCCTGCCTTTTTTGAAGCATATTGCAACCATGACCCGGGTGAAGCACCCAAATCAAGTACATTATCCCCTTGTCTGAACAATTTATGCTTTAAATCAATCTCTTCGAGCTTATAAATACTTCGGGCTGCAAAGTTTTCCTGCTTTGCTTTACGTGCGTAATAATCATTTGGTTTATAAGACACAATCTGAATTTTCGGTAAAATTACATGAGATGAATTAATTTAGCTGTCTGTCAATTCAAGAAAATCTTTTAAACTTGCAAAACAAATTTAATAATTATGAAAAGAACATTCACATTTTTATCAGTTGCCACAGCATTTTGTGTTATTGCTGCTACCGTAATTATGCCTTCCTGTAAGTCATCAAAATCTACTGCTGCCAGCAATTCTACACCTATTACTGTTCCTGATAAGCCAAGTTACGCAGTTCATGTTAAACCTATTGTAGATGCAGCTTGCGGAACCAAATGTCATAGCCCGGCAAAAAAAGCAGATGGACTTGATTTGAGTTATTATGAAGGCGTGAAAGATGCCTGCGAAAAACACAAATTATTAGGCTCTATAAAACATGAAAGTGGTGTTAAAGCAATGCCACGTATGGCACCACAACTCAGCAAAGAAGCTATTGCCACCATCGAAAAATGGATCAATGATGGCTATGCGCAGTAACTTCATTTTTTAAGTTTTCTCTTTCATTATATTGACTGATTCTCTTTTACTGATCCGGTTTAGAGGCAACACCGGTATTTCTGTTCATCAGCTTGAACAAACTATAAAGCTATTTGAAGAGGGTGCTACAGTACCATTTATAGCTCGTTATAGAAAAGAAAAAACAGGAGGACTTACTGATGAAAATTTGTTGGAGTTAAAAAAGATACTCACAGAGGTTGAGGACTTTAACAACAGAAAGCAATTCATCATTAATACACTGATGGCTAAAGGTGTTTTCGATTTGCTTAAAGATAAAATTGAATCAGCTACAACATTAAATGAGCTTGAAGATATTTATCTTCCCTTTAAAGAAAAAAGAAAAAATCGTGCACAAAATGCCAGAGATGCAGGGCTTGAACCACTTGCTCAAACACTCATTCGTGATGACAGAAATGCAAAGCAAATTGCAGAGAAATATATTTCATCAACTTTTGCAGATACGGAGAAAGTATTGCAGGGAGCTCGTGACATTATTGCAGAATTAATTTCAGAAAATCATCAGGTAAGAAAAACGTTTCGTCAATGCTTTGAACAGAAATCTTTTATTATTTCAAAGGTTATCAAATCCAAATTAGAAGAAGCTGTTAAATACAAAGATTATTTCGATTACAAAGAAAAAATAACTAGTTGTGCGGCACATCGTCTATTAGCCATTTTAAGAGGTGACAAAGAGAAACTGTTACGGGTTTCTGTAATGCCGGACTCAACATTTTTACTGAATCTGCTTTTTGATACCATAAAGTCCGAAGGTTTTTATTTAAATACTCAGGTTAAAACTGCTGCTGAAGATGCATGCAGCAGACTCCTTATACCATCAATGGAAAATGAAACTATTGGATATTACAGACTGAAAGCTGAAACAGAATCAGCCAGATTGTTTGCTGTAGTACTGAAACAATTATTACTTGCACCACCATTAGGTCAAAAAAATATTCTAGCGATTGATCCGGGATTTAAAAGTGGATGTAAGATTGTTTGTCTCGACAAAAACGGCAGGCTCTTACACAATGAAACCATTTATCCTCACCCACCGCAAAGCCAACAGAAAATTGCATCAAATAAAATTTCAACATTGGTAAGCCAATATAAAATTGATGCCATTGCCATAGGTGACGGCACTGCCGGTCGTGAAACAGGTACTTTTATTCAACGATTGCGTTTTGATCGCAAAATACAGGTTTTTATGGTGAATGAAGATGGGGCTTCTGTTTACTCTGCTACAGCAGAAGCACGCAAAGAGTTTCCCGAATATGATGTAACTGTTCGAGGTGCTGTTTCCATTGGTCGCAGGTTGATGGACCCGCTTGCCGAACTCATAAAAATTAATCCCCGCTCACTTGGTATTGGGCAATATCAGCATGAAATTGATGAGATGATGCTCAACAGCGCATTAGATCAAACTATAGAACACTGCGTAAACACCGTAGGCGTTAATCTTGAAACTGCAAGCGAAAAACTACTTACCTACGTTTCCGGAATTGGCGAAGTAATGGCAAAAAAAATTATTGATGCACGAACCAATTCCGACATTCGCTCCCGGAGTGAATTGAAAAAAATTAAAGGAATGGGTGATAAAACTTTTGAAATGTGTGCCGGATTTATTCGGATTAACGGTGATAATCCGTTAGACAAAAGTGCTGTTCACCCTGAAAACTACCCTCTTGTTGAACGTATGGCAGAAGACATTGACACAACAATAACCGGCTTGATAGGCAGCGATAGCCAGATTCAGAAGATTGATATTACAAAATATGTGACAGATGAAGTTGGGTTACCTACTCTGAAAGATATCATTGCTGAATTATCAAAACCCGGACGGGATGTAAGAGGCATTATAAAAGTCTTCGAATTTAATTCTGAAATTAAAAGTATCAATGACTTACAGCCTGACATGTTGCTTCCCGGGATTATTACAAACATTACAAACTTTGGAGCATTTGTAGATATAGGAATTAAAAAAGACGGACTGGTTCACATATCGGAAATCAGTGATGAATTTATTTCTGATATATCTTCGGCAGTGCGACTAAATCAACAGGTGATGGTAAAAGTGTTAAGTGCAGATAGTACAACAGGAAGAATTCAGTTTTCGATGAAAGGTATTCAGCAACCATAATATTTTTAACGATGTTAATTTTAAGTATGAATATTCAACTTGAAAAAGTACGCGTTGATAAATGGCTGTGGGCAGTTCGAATTTTCAAAACACGTTCGCAAGCTGCTGAAGCCTGCGCAAAAGGAAAAATATTTATTGATGGTGTTGCTGTAAAAGCATCACGACTGATAAAAACCAATGAAATATTATCTATCAGGCGTGGTTCTTTTACTTTAATGTTTCAGGTTATTCAACCAATTGAAAACAGAGTGTCAGCGGCAATTAAAGATCAATTTTGCAAAGACATGACATCAGCCGATGAATATGAAAAAATTAAGATGCACAGTCTTGCTGTGCGCACCTACAGACAACACAATGAAGGACGGCCTACCAAAAAAGAAAGACGCGCATTAGATGATTTTCTTGACTGGTAAAATTTATTAAAAAGGATAACCTATACCGAAATTATAAATCAGGCTGCGTGGTTTTACTTCATCAACGATCACTTTGTCATCACTTTTATATTGTGGGTCAACAATAGGTACACCAATATCAAGTCTGAAAATAAAGAAGGTAAAGTCAAACCGGAAACCTAACCCACTACCAACAGCTAACTGCTTATAAAAACGATCTAACTCAAACTCAGCATCAGGACGTGAAGTTTCTTTTTTCCTCACCCAGATATTTCCGGCATCAAGAAAGAATGCACCCTTCAGAATTTTCAAAATATCGAAACGATATTCAATATTACCATTGATTTTTATGTCACCCGTACGTTCAAAATTATTTACACTGGTAAAATTTCCGGGACCAACATTACGAGCACGAAATGCGCGTAAATCGTTCGATCCACCGGCATAAAAACTTTTTTCGAACGGGATTATTTTTGAATTACCATAAGCAATACCAATACCTGCAGCAATTCTATACACAATAGAATTATGTGCATTTATATTTTGATAAAATCTGAAATCGGCATCAGGCCTGAAGTATTGAGCAAACCTTTTGTTAAGAATTGTATAACTGTTGTTCACATCCTTATCTGCACCTTCTATTTGCCTGAACCAGTAAAGTGTATTTCCGGCAATTTCAATATTTGTTCTGAAAAATTTAAAATTACCGGGCTCATTCAATTGCTGATTGTTATAGATGAGGGTGTATCGGCCATTTGAAATCAGGTGGTTGTCATAACTGCTGAACAACACAGGGTCGTTCAGACTTTCCAATCTCGCCTTAAATTCAGGTTCAAGCTTTACATTAACAAAATTTATTTGAAATGGTGTTACGATTTGTTTGATAAACCTACCTTTTCGCCATTCTAATGATGCAGAAAAATCGAGAATAGAACGATTAAACTCCGGGCGGTTTTGAATATTATAATTGGTAGAAAATACGGTGACAGGATTGGCAGCAATATTTTTAAACAAACGGTTAAATGGTTTTATGGCCTTAGGCAGGTATATTGAATTCTCTACTCCCAGCTCATAGGTATTGAATAACAACAATACTTTATTGTCTTTGTCATCAGTAAATTTTTTCTGCGATTCTAATGCCCCTCTGATTTTAAACTCAAACATCTCTGCACCTCTAAAAACATTTTTGTTTCTATAAGTAAAATCACCTGCAACACCAAGGTTGCCTCCGTTATTGGTCCCTTCAAACTCTGTCTTATATTCTTGCTTAGGCGTTGCACCAAGATTTATAAAGCAATCAAGTTTATTGCTGTCAACTGCATTGTAGTTGATATTCACAAAACGATACATGCCGAGCAGATTTAGCCCCTTATAAGTATAGTCTGCATTACTCTGCCTGAAAACAGCATCAGGCTTAAGAAATGTATGGTTAACGATTACTTCAGGCTTCACAGGCATTTTCTTTCCTGCCCGCTTCACAAACAAATAACCTTTATAAGCTACTGTATCATATTGAATCATTGATGCATTAAGACTCAAAGGATCATAGTCGGGACTAAAAATTATCCGGTTCAATTTAAACTTTGTATGTGGCATTGCAACGGAACTTACTGTTGAATCGGGGTTTGAAAAGGCTGCTACATCCTGAAAGACGGCTATATTCTTTGTAGTATCTGATGTGTAAACACGATAGGAAACAAACTGTGGTGAAAATTGAAAATATCCTTCATTGCGAAGCTTTTTTGTTAGTCGTTCGCGGTCGCCTTGCAATATACCTTCATTATAAATGATTCCTGCTTGCAGTTTTGATGTTGAAGTATCTTTTAAAACAAGAGAGTCGAGGTTGTCATCAGCACATTCACGAGCCACATATTTTATAAACGATGGTTTATGTGCAATGATAGTGTATCGGACAATTGCCTTTTTCTTTCTGTAAATGGTACTGTCTTTAACTTCTGCATCAAAATAGCCATTCTTAGACATAAATTGCTTTATCTGCTGTATAGATTTCTTAGTAAAAAGTGTATCCAACACTTCAGGCTCCTCTCCTACTGTGTTCTTTAACCAATTTTTAAACTTAGTTGGTTTACCCCGATTTCCCATACTATATACAGCAAGATGAAAACGGAACAATCCTAAAATTCTCCTATTAGCTTTTTGTTTGATAATTGCTTTAACGCCTTCGCGCAGTTCCGGCTTGTCTATTATTACCTGATTGCGATTCAGCAAATACTCTCCTTTGTCCAATTGCTTAAAGGGGCTGCAAGATGCCACCAGTAAAATCAGAGTAAATAAAATGCCGTACTGCCTTTTGCGCATAATTTTTCGGATGCGGTAAAAATAAAACTTATTGATCATCTATCTTTATACCCTTTAACAGTATTCTTCTAATGCTGACAAGTTCAGAAATAAAACAGATAAAGTCACTAAAGGACAAGGCTAACCGCCATGAGCAACAAAAATTTGTTGTTGAAGGTGAAAAAATGGTTGCAGAACTGGCCCATTCAGCCTTTACTATCATAGCGGTATATGCTACTGATGAATGGATTGAACAGTCAAGCAATGATATAAAAGGATTATTAAAAGAAAAACTAATTAAAGTTAAAACAAAAGAATTAGAGCGGATATCTTCGTTAAAGCAACCTCAAAGCGTGTTGGCTTTAGTGGCCATGCCGCAACAACCGGAAACCGAAATACAATTTAAAGACATCATTTTGGCATTTGATGACATAAGTGACCCGGGAAATTTAGGTAGTATTATCAGAATTGCTGATTGGTTTGGTATTAAACAAATTGTTTGTTCATCAACGTCTGTTGATCTTTATAATCCCAAGACTATTCAGGCTACCATGGGATCCATTTTCAGAGTGAATGTTTTTTATACTGATCTTGAAAAATGGGTTTCTGCTAATAAACAAAACGCCACTTTTTATGCTACATTGCTAAATGGTAAGTCTGTTTATGCTGTCGCTAAGAAAAGGCCTGCTGTTTTGGTTTTTGGAAATGAATCAAGAGGTGTTTCACAGTCAATTCAGCAATTAATTGATCAGGCTATATCCATTCCAAAATTTCCTGATGAAAAAAGCAGCCCTGTTGAATCTTTAAATATTGCCATGTCTGCTGCAATTTTTTGCAGTGAGTGGCGTAGGGATTAAAAGTTAGGCTTCAATAAGTATTTACTGTAGAATGCGTCAATGTGCGACTTTGCCTCATGCGCTTCATCAACTAACTTAAAGAGTGAAAGGTCTTCAGGTAAAATATTGCCTTCATCAACCATAACTGTTTGCAGCCATTCAAACAATTTACTCCAATACTCTTTGCCAACAAGTACAATTGGAAATCTGCCAATCTTTTTTGTTTGAATGAGTGTTAATGCTTCAAAAAATTCGTCTAACGTGCCAAATCCACCGGGAAGTACAACAAAACCTTGTGCATATTTGGTAAACATTACCTTGCGTACAAAGAAGTAATCAAACATCAGATTTTTATCATGATCTACAAAAGGATTTGATGTCTGTTCAAAAGGCAATTTAATATTCAGGCCAACAGATTTTCCACCGGCACGTTGTGCGCCTTTGTTACCTGCTTCCATAATACCCGGGCCTCCACCCGTTATTACACCATAACCGGATTGTGTGAGTTGATAAGCTATTTCTTCTGCCAATAAATAATATCTTGTGTCAGGTTTTGTTCTTGCCGAACCAAATATTGAAACACAAGGGCCAATGCGGCTCATTTTCTCAAACCCTTCAACAAACTCACTCATTATTTTAAAAATCTGCCAAGTATCCTGAGCTTTAATTTCCTGCCAGTCTTTATCTGAAAATGCTTTTCTTATTCTTTCTTCTTCTGATGCTGTCATGCTATTTTATTTTAAGAATGATTCTTGGAAAAAGAATCATCCGGTAATAAATTACCCTTTCGTTTGCTTTTACGAATGCTGCTAAAAAAAGTTCAGGGAATAGATGTTGTTTAAGAAATTTTTGCTGAAAGATATTCCCTGTTCATCCGGGCAATATTCTCAATAGAAATTTCTTTAGGACACTCTGCTTCGCAGGCACCGGTGTTTGTACAATTACCAAAACCTTCCTCATCCATTTGTGCTACCATTTTCATTACACGCTCATGCCTTTCTGCCTTACCTTGAGGCAACAATGAAAGCTGAGATACTTTTGCAGAAACGAATAGCATTGCAGAAGAATTTTTACATGCTGCCACACAAGCTCCACAGCCAATACATGCAGCGGCTTCGAATGCTTTGTCAGCATCGTCTTTCGGTATTAAAATGCTGTTTGCATCCTGTGCATTTCCGGTATTCACCGACACAAAACCACCGGCAGCCATGATTCTGTCGAATGATGAACGGTCAACAGCCAAATCCTTAATAACAGGAAATGCTGCTGAGCGCCATGGCTCAACAACAATTGTTTCACCATCTTTAAAAGACCTCATGTGCAACTGACAGGTTGTTACACCTTGTAATGGTCCATGAGGACGACCGTTAATATACATACTGCAAGCACCACAAATTCCTTCTCGGCAGTCATGGTCAAATGCAACAGGATCTTTTCCTTCGTTAATAAGCCGCTCATTCAGTACATCAAACATTTCGAGAAAAGACATGTCTTCAGAAACATCCTGTACCTGATAGGTTTCAAAACGACCTCTCTCATCTTTGTTTCTTTGCTTCCAAACTTTCAGGGTGATATTCATACCTGTATTATTTTAAATTTTTCTGATAAAATATTATTTATAACTACGTTGTGCAATTTTAATGTTTTCAAATTTCAACTCTTCCTTATTCATTTTCCACTGTGCATCACCGGTCATTTCCCACGCTGCTGCAAATGCAAAGTTGTCATCATCACGCAAAGCTTCACCTTCTTCTGTCTGATGTTCTTCTCTGAAGTGTCCTCCGCATGATTCATTACGCTGTAAGGCATCCATACACATCAACTCAGCTAATTCAAGAAAATCTGCTACTCTGCCGGCTTTCTCAAGTTCAGGGTTGAACTCATTCATTTCACCCGGAATACGAACATCTGCCCAGAATTGTTTTCTAAGCTCTTGTATTTCTGTTATAGCTTCTTTTAGTGCAATTGCATTACGAGCCATTCCACATTTCTCCCACATAATCTTTCCAAGCTGGCGATGAAAATGGTCAACAGATTTTGTTCCTTTTATCTGCATGAGTCTTTGCAAAGTTTCTCTGACACGATTTTCTGCAGCAACAAACTCTTCATGGTCAGTGCTGATAGCTTTTGTTCTGATTTCGCTGCTGAGATAAGCTCCAATGGTATAAGGAATCACAAAATATCCATCAGCAAGGCCTTGCATCAGTGCAGATGCACCCAAACGATTGGCACCATGGTCACTGAAATTAGCTTCACCAAGTGCGTAAAGGCCCGGTACGGTGGTCATCAGATTATAATCAACCCACAATCCTCCCATTGTATAGTGTACAGCAGGGTAAATCATCATCGGGTTATGATAAGGATCTACACCGGTAATCTGCTTATACATATCAAAAAGGTTACCGTATTTTTCTTTTACAACTGCTTTACCTAAATCAAAAAGTTGCTCTTCTGTAGGATTCTCAATGCTATTCATAGTAGCTTCCATTTTACCATACTTATACTTCATGTTATAAGCAAAGTCAAGGTAAACAGCTTCACCTGTAGCATTAACACCAAAGCCGGCATCGCAACGCTCTTTTGCAGCACGCGAGGCAACGTCTCTTGGCACCAAATTACCGAAGGCAGGATATCTTCTTTCCAGATAATAATCTCTCTCTTCTTCTTTTAAGTCATTTGGATTTAATTTACCCGCACGAATGGCTTCCGCATCTTCTTTTTTCTTTGGAACCCAAATACGTCCGTCATTTCTCAGTGACTCGCTCATCAGTGTAAGCTTCGACTGATGTTCACCAGAAACTGGAATACAAGTCGGGTGTATTTGTGTGAAACAAGGGTTGGCAAAATAAGCCCCATTTTTATGGGCTTTCCATGCTGCAGTTACGTTGCTTCCCATTGCATTGGTCGAAAGATAAAACACGTTACCATAACCTCCGCTACACATCAGTACTGCATGACCGAAATGTCTTTCTAATTCTCCTGTAATTAAATTACGTGCAATAATACCCCGGCACTTACCGTCTATCTTTACAATATCAAGCATTTCATGTCGTGAATACATGGTTACAGCACCCATGCCAACCTGCCGCATCAATGCGCTATAAGCTCCCAGAAGTAACTGTTGCCCGGTTTGACCGGCAGCATAAAATGTTCGTTGCACCTGTACCCCACCAAAAGATCTGTTACTCAACAAGCCACCATATTCACGGGCAAAAGGAACTCCTTGTGCCACACATTGGTCAATAATATTACCGCTTACTTCGGCAAGGCGATATACGTTGGCTTCGCGCGAACGGTAATCACCGCCTTTAACTGTATCATAAAATAAGCGATAAATTGAGTCGCCATCATTCTGATAGTTCTTTGCCGCATTGATCCCTCCTTGTGCAGCAATACTATGTGCCCTTCGTGCTGAATCCTGAAAGCAAAAAACTTTTACTTTATATCCTAACTCAGCAAGCGAAGCTGCTGCTGAAGCACCTGCAAGACCAGAGCCTATGACAATGATTTCAAGGTTTCTCTTATTGGCAGGATTAATCAATGGCACCGTTGACCTGTATTTACTCCATTTTTTTTCTATATCACCGGCAGGAATATGTGCGTCAAGTATGTTGTTTGTCATAATTTTCATTAAGTATTATCGGTTAATAAAAAAATATAGCGGCATAGCTGCAAAACTTGCAGGAATAATAATGGCAAAAACCCATGTGCCTATTGACTGTATTAATCCGTTGTATTTTCTGTGATTGAGTCCTAACGATTGAAATGAACTTTTAAATCCATGATATAGATGGAATGAAACAGCTGCCATACTTACAACATAAATAAGTACCATCCACCATTCTTTAAACTCATCTTTAACCTCTTTGTATAAATCCTTTACAATTACATATTTATGGTCGCCAACAATCATCTCTTCCATTTTTGAACCCATCTTAAATCCGGCTTCCATTTCTTTTACTTCAACCAATTTTCCTGTAGTAAGTTCTGTTTTATACATGGTAAATGGTATATGACCGAATTTATACTGATACCAAAAATCATTCAGATGGATAACGATAAAAAATAAAATTACAGTACCCAACAAACCCATATTTCGTGATGCCCATTTGCTATTAGCCTTTCCATCATACATGGCATAAGATACAGGGCGTGCCTTTTTATTTTCAAGCACCAGCATAATTCCTCTTATGGCATGTAAAACTATTGTGATGTACAACAGATAAGATATGGTTTTAATGAAAGGGTTTGTAGTCATTAACACCGAATACTGGTTAAAAGAAAGACCTGAATCTGTTTTAAACAACTGGAAATTTCCACTAACGTGAACCACCAGGAATATACTTAAAAAAAGTCCTGTCAGCGCCATGATAACTTTCTTACCAATGGATGATTTAAACAGGCTAAGTACACTATTTGACGACATAGCTATTAATTTAAATTAGTTTTTAATTGATGCGCAAATGTAGAGATTACGAAAACCAATTGCAATTCAAGACGCAGTATATTTCAACAATTGATCTGACTGATTTTTATCAACACACTTCTAATGGCAGGACAAAAAATTTGCGGTATCAAAATATTGCGAATTAAGTTCCAGAGAATTATCTTTGCAAAAATTATTTAAAACAATGGGACATCACCACGTAGAAGAAAAAGGACAGACTTTTTTATATGAAGGCGGCACTGGCGCATTTACTGCCGTATGGATGATTTTGGTTTTTGCCTTTTTATTCTTTCTTATTTACTTAGGATAATTTTAAATTTATCAGTCTTAACAGGCTAATTTTTTAACCATTCCATAAATATGGTGGTTGTGTAGGTATATATTTTTAAATAAATTTTTATTACTCTACTGCCTTAACTGATTTCACAGCTATTTTTATCATCATACATTCCATAACAAATGCTTTTTTGTTAAAAACTTCCTTTTTGTTACACAAGCATTTTACCGAGTTTTGGAGCATAATTTTTAGCTCATGCCCACAACAGAACAGCTTATTAAAATCAGCACACAAGTCAGACGCGATATTGTTCGCATGGTACATGCCCACCAAAGCGGACACCCCGGTGGTTCTTTAGGCTGTGCCGATTTTCTAACTGCCCTTTATTTCGAAATCATGAAACACAATCCCACAGCTTTTAGCATGGATGGGAAAAATGAGGACATCTTCTTCCTTTCAAATGGTCACATTTCTCCTTTGTGGTACAGTGTATTGGCCAGAAGCGGTTACTTTGATAAAAAAGAATTATCAACATTCCGGAGTATCAATAGTCGTTTACAAGGTCACCCAACAACACATGAAGGGCTGCCCGGTGTTCGTATGTCGTCTGGTTCGCTTGGCCAGGGACTTAGTGTTGCAATTGGCGCAGCGCAATCAAAAAAATTAAGTAACGATAGTTCTATTGTTTATTCTCTGCATGGTGATGGAGAATTACAGGAAGGACAGATTTGGGAAGCAATGATGTATGCTGCTGCTAAAAAAATTGATAACCTTATTGCAACAGTTGATTATAACGGTCAGCAGATTGATGGTGCTGTAAATGATGTGCTTTCATTGGGCAACCTAAAAGCAAAATGGGAGGCATTTGGATGGGATGTGCTGCAAATGAATGGAAACGACATGAAGCAAGTTGTTGAAACACTCCAAAATGCACTTAAACATACAGGAAAAGGTAAACCTGTCGTTATATTGATGACAACAGTTATGGGTTATGGTGTTGACTTTATGATGGGATCACATAAATGGCATGGCATTGCACCCAATGATGAACAGTTGAAACAAGCACTGGCACAACTGCCGGAAACTATTGGTGATTATTGATTGTATGTTGGTTATAAAAAGTTGTGTGCATAATTTAAGGAAATTATTTTTCCTCATAGCATTTTTTATAGTCTTCACCTCAACCGTTAAGGCACAAAAAAACAATTCTTTACCTCTTACACGCATTGAGTTTTTATTTGATGCATCACAGAGCATGTATGCACAATGGCAAACAAATACCCGTTTTGAAATTGCCAAAAAGCTACTTTCTGAAATGGTTGACAGTTTGGATAAAATCACCAATGTTGAAATGGCTTTGCGTGTCTATGGTCACACCAAAAAATTTCCTCCTCAGGATTGTGACGATACAAGACTTGAAGTTCCTTTTGGAAAAAATACAGCCTATCTGATTAAAAAAAGACTGGGTGAAATAAATCCGAGTGGCACCACTCCAATAGCACAATCACTCAATCAATGTGGTAATGACTTCCCTGCTGATCCTGCACGAAACATTATTATTCTCATCACTGATGGAATAGAAGAATGTAATGGCGACCCCTGTGCAGTATCACTCATGTTGCAACGAAAAGGAATTATTCTGAAACCATTTGTTATCGGTCTTGGACTTTCCAAAGAGTATAAAGATGTTTTTAATTGTGTAGGTAACTATTATGATGCAGTTGATGAAACAGGTTTCCGTACGGTATTCAATGTAGTTATTTCACAAGCTTTAAATAACACAACTATTCAGGTTAACCTGCTTGATGAAAAACACAGACCTACAGAAACCAATGTAAACATGACCTTTTATGACACCTATTCGGGTGCCCTACGTTATAATTTTGTCCATACATTAAATGCAAAAGGACTACCGGACACGTTACTTATTGATCCTTTGGGTACCTACGATATTGTTGTAAACACCATACCACCGGTTAGAAAAGACAGTAACAGAATTGTTGCAGGAAAACACAACACTATTGGCATTGATTGCCCTCAGGGTGATTTATTCTTAAAATTTGACGGCACAAGCGACTATAAAAACCTTCAATGCATTGTCAGAAAAAAAGGTGACAGTAAAACACTGCATGTTCAGGCATTTAACACTACTACACGCTACCTTACAGGAGATTATGACCTTGAAGTTTTATGTCTGCCAAGGATGATTATCAACGATGTAAATATTGCACAGAGTAAAACCACAACCGTTCAGATTCCAAATCCGGGCATGGCAACTTTCCAAACTGTTTCTGCCGGTTATGGAAGTGTGTATCAGGAGAAAGACAATAAACTGAATTGGGTTTGTAATCTCAACGAAAACAACACCCATGAGAGTATATTATTACAACCCGGAAACTACAGAGTAGTATTCAGACCAAAAATTTCGAAAGAAGCAATTTATACAGTAGAAAAAACATTCCGGATAACTTCCGGATCAGGAATTACAGTCAACATCAACAAATAATTGAGTAATGAAAAAATTTACCTACACCGAAAAAAAAGACACCCGTTCAGGCTTTGGCGCAGGATTGTTAGAAGCAGGTAAGAGTAACCCCAATATTGTAGCACTTTGTGCTGACCTTACAGGTTCGTTAAAAATGGATGCCTTTGAGAAAGCTTTTCCCGATCGTTTTTTTCAATGCGGTATTGCAGAAGCCAACATGATGGGCATAGCAGCAGGTATGACTATTGGCGGAAAAATTCCTTTTACCGGAACGTTTGCAAATTTTTCAACCGGAAGAGTTTATGATCAGATAAGGCAATCAATTGCCTATTCAGGTAAAAATGTAAAGATATGTGCCTCGCATGCAGGTTTAACCTTAGGCGAAGATGGCGCAACACATCAGATACTTGAAGACATTGGTCTGATGAAAATGTTGCCCGGTATGACTGTAATTAATCCTTGCGATTATAATCAAACCAAGGCAGCCACTATTGCTATTGCAAAACATATTGGACCAGTTTATTTGCGTTTTGGACGACCATCATGGCCGATATTTATTCCTGAAAACACCCCTTTTGAAATTGGTAAAGCATTGCTGTTGAATGAGGGAAGTGATGTCAGCATTTTTGCAACAGGTCATTTGGTTTGGAAAGCCATAGAAGCCGGAATGGCACTTGCCGACATGGGCATTAGTGCAGAAATAATAAATATTCACACCATTAAACCTCTTGATGAAAAAGCAGTCATACAATCAGTTTCAAAAACCGGATGTGCAATAACAGCAGAAGAACATCAGATTAATGGAGGGCTTGGAGATAGTATTTGTCAGTTATTGTCACGTCATTTACCCTCACCTGTTGAAATGGTGGGAGTGAAAGACACCTTCGGTGAAAGTGGAACCCCTGATGCGCTGATGACAAAATACGGACTCGACAGTAAGAATATTGTCTTTGCAGTAGAGCAGGTTTTACAACGCAAAAAGGAACTGGCAGGCTAATTTTTTCCCAGTGAAACTCCGGGAATCTTTTTAAATTGAAGTAATAGGATAAATCGGTTTTTCATTGAATCACTACTCAGATAAAGAACTACTTGAACAATTTAGTAACGGCAATGCCGATTACGCATTTAACCTCATTGTCAGAAAATATCAACAGAAGATTTATACTCATGTCAGGCGTTTGGTTGCTGACCATGATGATGCTGATGATTTAACACAAACAACATTTATAAAAGCATGGAAAGCTTTGGGAAATTTCAGGGCCGATGCACAACTTTATACCTGGCTCTATAGAATTGCTACCAATGAATGTTACACTTTTCTGAAAAACAAAAGGAAACGCTATTTTATTCCTATCCATGATGTTGAAGCTGAATTGGCAGACAAACTTGAACATGAACCATCTTTAAAAGCCAATGAGTTGGAACTCAAACTTCAAAAAGCTATCTTATCTTTACCGGAAAAACAGAGAGTTGTATTTAATCTCAGATACTATGATGAAATGAAATACGAAGACATGAGCGAGGTTTTAGGCACATCAGTTGGTGCACTTAAAGCATCTTATCACCATGCAGCGCAAAAAATTGAAAAATTCTTACAGTCATTTTAAACCTTTTTAAATTAATAACATCAAAGTAGTATGAAAGATGAAATTTATAATGAATTGAAGGATAAAGCTCCGCTGCTGTCGTCAATAGAAAAAAAGCATCTTTTTGATATTCCTGAAAATTATTTTGATCAGCTACCCTCAACCATTCAACAAAAAATTAAGCAGCCAAAAACCAATATAATTAAAACTTTACTTTCAGGATTACTTAAACCGCAATTTGCTGTCGGTCTGATTGTAATACTTTTGGTTGGAAGTTTATATATGTTCAATCAACACAAAGCAGATAATCAATATGCATTTGTAGCTGTAAATGTTGACTCTTTAAATGTCAATGAACTGAGTGACTTACTAGATACCGATCAGTTAGAATCTATTGTACCGGCAGATAACAATGCTGATGCTGAAACAATAAATTATCTTATTGAAAACTATAATGACTTAAGTTATGATATCAACAACATTTAAATTAATGAAATCAGCAGGAGTTACTGTGCTTATTTTACTTTTTGCAGGTATGGCAATGGCACAACCCGGTCAAAAGAAGATAGAAAAAAGGGAAAAGGCTGAAGCAATGAAAATTGGATTCATCACCAACAGATTGAACCTAACTCAGGACGAAGCAAAAAAATTCTGGCCGGTTTATAATCAATTTCAGGACGAGTTAAGCTCATTGCGACAAAAACGAAGAGGCAACAGACGCGATGCCAGACAAGACTTTGATCAGTTGTCTGATAAAGAAACAGAAAAAGTTGTGGACGATGAAATACTTTTCCGCCAAAGTGAATTGGATATTTTGAAAAAATATCATGCTCAATTTAAACAAGTGTTGCCCATTAAAAAAGTTGCCATGCTTTATCAGGCAGAAGAAGATTTTAAAAAAGAATTACTTCGTCAGCTTAAAGACAGAAGAGATGCACGATAAAATTGATAAATTAGAATATTCAATTACAAAAAAGCGGGTAATACCGCTTTTTTATTTGCCTAAAGAATCATCTTACCTTTAAAATCAAGCTAAAATTAGTTTTTATCCTTCATTTTTAACACTAATTCTCTGCATTTTTCCTAATAAAAATGCCGCTATTCTAATGCCTATATAGATAAACTTAACCTTCGCCCTGTAAAAAAGTACTTTTACCAAAACAAACCGAAGTTGCATAAAGGCATGTTTAATTTTACATCCGTTATTCACAACAACACATCATGTATATGTCAACAGAGGTAACAGCGGGAATAAAGGTAACGGTTGAAACATTCTTTCAACCCACCCACTCCAACCCTGTTCAGCATCATTATGTATTCGCCTATCGGATTACAATATCAAACGAAAGCGAAGAAAGCATTAAGCTAAAACGCAGACATTGGTATATCATTGACAGCGATAATGCCAGACGCGAAGTTGAAGGCGAGGGCGTTGTTGGCGAACAACCTGTTATTGAACCGGGTCAGCTATACCGCTATGTTTCGGGATGCAACCTGAATACTGAAATAGGAAAAATGTATGGCACCTATCTAATGGAACGCCTTAGCGATAATAAAATGTTTTATGTTAAGATACCTGAATTTAGAATGATTGTGCCTTCAAAAATGAATTAGTCCCAATAGTTATTTGATTTGAATTTTTAAAAAGAGAGCCGTCAGGCTCTTTTTTTATGGATATTGGTTAGCTTTGTCAAAACATTCACATCATGCATCTCATTGCTCCATCCATTCTTTCTGCCGATTTTTCACAATTAAGTAATGATGTGGCAATGATAAATAACAGCAATGCTGATTGGTTTCATGTAGATGTTATGGATGGCGTATTTGTGCCAAACATTTCATTTGGATTTCCGGTGATAAAAGCTATTAAAAAACATGCCGAAAAGCCTTTGGATGTTCATCTCATGATTGTAAAACCGGAGCGATACGTTGAACAGTTTCGTGAAGCAGGTGCTGATGTTTTAACTGTTCATATAGAAGCATCAACACATCTGCACCGGACAATACAGCAGATAAAAAAAGAAGGTATGAAAGCAGGTATTGCCATAAATCCACACACACCTGTGGCATCATTAAGTGATATTGTTTTTGAAGCCGATTTAATTTGTGTGATGAGTGTAAATCCCGGTTTTGGCGGTCAGAAATTTATTGAAAACACTTACAGAAAAATTCAGGAGTTGAAAGAACTAATTGCCATTCACAACTCAAAAACACTTATAGAAATTGATGGTGGCGTTGACCTGAACAACTATAAAAAACTTATAGCTGCCGGTGCCGATGTACTTGTTGCCGGTAATACCGTTTTTAGCTCTTCAAACCCAAAGGCAACAATCGAAATTCTTAAAAAAGGGTAAACATCAACTGATGTAATCTGTAAGATATGCAAATCGTGGAGTCAATTCACCGTTGCGAGCTATGGTAGCGCGATAAATCACATTGTCTTTGTCATCACCTATCAAAAGCGGAATTACACGTTCAATTAAGTGCTTACCAAATCCTTCTGATGCATCACGAGGTAATTCACAAGGAAGATTATCAATAGACATTACCGTTATGGTATCGGTACTAAATGCCTCTTCTTCCTTCTCATTCACCGGATTATAGCCATAAAACTTATCCTCAATAGTTGTTGCCCGATGCGTTGAAGGAATACTGCCATCAATATCGCAAGTTACATCTGCAATGACACTTATACGGAATGCCGGGCTACGCATATCTTCTTTAGTAAACAGCACAGCAGCATTAGGATTCCAATAGGCACAATGCACCAATAAATCAGTAAAAGAAGAATATGATCCCGGGTCACAAAATGTACAATTATACTTCTCAGGATAGTGATAGAAGTCGGCTTTCGAAAAATCAGATCCATCTTTACGTTCGTAATAATTTTCAGAATGCAATTGCACATAAACCGGCTCACGAAATGAATAATTTAAGAATTCAAATGGAGTAACTTTTCTGATATTCAGCATTCCCATAGTCTCAATAGCACCATTGGCAACACGACCACCTCCGGTAATAACTATTTTAATATTCGGAAGTTTAATACTGTCTAACTCCTTATGCAGTTCTTCAATACCAAAACTCTGATGTGCTGCCTTCAAATTAAACAGGCCATACTTTAAACCATAAGCCATGATGCCATTATAGGCTCCTACAATACCGGCATAGCGGCCAAAACCAATGATGCGGTTTTCATGATCATCAACTAAGCATTCATAGTCAACAAGTGTAATTTTATCTCGTATAATTTTCTTCAGCATTTCACGGTTATGCGGCTGCTTTTTTATGGTATGCGAAAAGTATAAATATTTCTTTCCTGCAATGAGTTTATCTTTTGGCACTTCTTTGATGCCGATAAGTATATCGCAATCTGATAAATCTTCCTGCAAAACAACTCCTTCTCTCCTATACTCATCATCCCTGAAAGAGCGATAGCTGCATGGTTGAATCACTACCTCAACACCGGGATATTCTGACTTAATTAACTTGCATTGCTCAGGGCTGAATGGTACGCGTTTATCGTGTGGAACTTTTTCTTCTCTTAGTATTCCTATTTTAATATTTTTCATCCTCAATAAAAATCTGCTCAAAAATACCGCTTTAAATTAAAACGAGAAGTAACATTTATCATGTATTAGTAAATCACTAAAGAAAACCTTTTGCATATTGAGTATAAAGTGCTTTCAGTTTGCCAGTGGTTAGAATGTATTGCTTTCAAAAAAATCCAGATTCAATTTTACAATAAAATAATTGTTGCAAATTTTCAGCAAGGTAGTGAAATCACAAAATTCGTCCCTTCGCCCGCTTTAGAATCTATGTCTATTTTGCCACCATGCGATTCAATTATTTCATAACTTAAACTCAATCCCAAACCTGTACCTTTTCCTGTAGGTTTGGTAGTAAAAAAAGGTTCAAATATTCTTTGTCTTACATGATCAGGGACTCCTCTGCCATTGTCACCAACAGTAATTGTAACATACTTAGTCCCTGATTTATTTGTAAGTTGACTTGAGACCGCAGTAGTAACCGTAATAGTTGGCTGATACTCATCTCCACCTTTCAAGCCAAGTTGATCACATTCATAAACCTCATCAAATGCATTGTTAATCAGATTGAGAATAACACGAGAAATATCCTGTCCCACACAATTTACTTTCGGTAAATCAGGATCAAAGTTCTTCACCAAGGCACACCTGAAACCTAAAGTATTGGCGCGCATACCATGAAATGCAAGATCAAGATACTCATCACAAATAAGGTTTATATCTGTAAGTTGTTTTTCTGTACTTCCGGTGCGGGAATGTTTAAGCATATTCTTTACAATACTGTCTGCACGCTTGCCTTGCTCTGCAATTTTCTCCAAGTTTTGTTTTAAAATTTGTGCAATCTCCTCTCTCTCCTTTTCATCCTTAGATTCAAGAAATTCATCAATCAACTCATGACTCACTTCTGAATAATTATTTACAAAATTAAGCGGGTTTTTTATTTCATGTGCAATACCTGCAGTTAATGCACCCAATGAAGCCATTTTCTCCTGTTGAACTAATTGCAGTTGTGTTTTCTGCAAGTCATCATATGCCTCCTGTAATTTTGCATTGGTTTTAGTCTTAATCTGATAACGGTTGTAAACTACTATCAATAAAACCAATAATGTTAAAGCACCAGCCAACATTGAATAACGAAATACTTTTTGCACTGCATCCTTCTTATCTTGTTCTGCCCGGAGCAGTGCATCTTTTTTATCACTTGCATATTGAATTTGTTGCTGCAATATTTTCTTCGTGTTCTCTAAATTTACTGAACTGTCACGGTTGCTGATATATTCCTTGAAATTTTTATATGCACCTTGCCAATTCCCTGTAGCACTGTCTAAAAGTTCTGCTCCCTGATAGTATGCAGTTAAGGTAAGTCTTGAATCAAGTGTCTGTGCAATTGCATAAGCATCTTCCAAATTCTTCTTTGCACCTTCATAGTTTTCGAGTTTAACCTGACAAAGACCAACCTTACTTAGTATTAATGAAAGGTCTAAATAATCTGAAACACTTCTGTAAGACTCTGCTGAAATTATAAAATAGCCAAGAGCTTCCTTATAATTTTGTTGTTGAAAATAAACATCACCAATACTTTGTGTGGCAGTAGCAATCAGGTAACCGTTATTAATTCCTTTAGCAATCGTCAATGCTTTTCTATTATACTTTAGTGCTTCTTGGAAGTCACCTTTTAACATATAAACATTAGCAATACTGGAATATGTTTCTGCCAGATTAAATTTATCAATGTCTTTTTCAAAAATCTTTACACCATTAAAATAACTCTTTAGTGCATCCTGATAATTACCTAAGCTTTTATAGGAATCTGCAATGTTCATTAAGGCAATTGCTGCACCATACTGGTCGTGATTAGCTTCAAATATTTTCAGAGCCTTATAATTGACTTTTAAAGCTTCTGTGTAGTTTCCCTGACTTATATAAATAAAACTATACAACAAATAGATTCCACCTAATTTTTTCTCATTACCTGTTTGACGATAAATAGAATCAGCCTTGACAAAATATTCTAATGCTTCCTGGTATTTTCCCCAATCGGCATAATCCTGCCCAATGAAAGTTATTATTTCTGCAATACTTTCTTTATTATTCTCTTTAATGAAATAACCTAAAGCATCATTATGATACTTTAATGCTGTTTCAAAACTCCCTTTTCGCCAAAAAAGGCGGCCGCCTTCAATCTTTACTCTGGCAATTCCTTCATCCCATCTGATTTTTTCGGCCAATTGTAATGCAGGATTCAAAAACATAAATGCAGTATCCAGATTGTTGTCTATATATTCAGCCATTAAGTCACAATATATCAGAACCTTGGTTTTATCCTCCTTGGCTCTTGCTAACTTAATATGAAGTGAATCTGCTCTTTCAGTAGGCATTGCCATAGCATTACCATCAAAAAATAAACTCTCCGAGTAGAAGTAAAAAGAAGGCAAGAAATAAATCAATAAAAAAAGCAGGCTATTTTTCACGAACGAAAGATAATACTAAAACTCAAACAAATTGTTTGGTTTATTTTACATTTGCATCAATTGATTTAAGCTAATACATGATTCAGGGAATAATATTTACCATAGTGCTGGCTACCGGAATATTCTTTTTCGGAAAGAGCATAAGACGCATCAGGCGAAATATTTTTTTAGGCAAACCTCTTGACAGATCAGACAATTCTTCTCAGCGATGGATGACCATGATTCGTGTTGCCTTGGGTCAAAGCAAAATGACCGTTCGGCCGGTAGCTGCATTTTTCCACTTGATAGTTTATGCCGGATTTATCATCATCAATATTGAAGTACTGGAAATAATGATTGATGGAATTTTTGGCACACACAGGATTTTATCTTTTATGGGTGGGTTTTATGATTTTCTCATTGGTTCGTTCGAGATTCTGGCAGTGTTGGTAATAATAGCTTGTATTGTGTTTCTGGCAAGAAGGAATATTCTGAAACTAAAACGTTTTTGGAGTAAGGAAATGACCTCATGGCCACGCAGTGATGCCAACATTATTCTTATTACTGAAATTATATTAATGTCGCTATTTCTGACTATGAATGCCTGCGACTATCTGTTGCAACAATCAGGTGCAGCGCATTATATAAAAGCAGGTTCCTTTCCAGTTTCTAGTTCATTAAGTAATTTATTTATCGGCATGCCTGATTCAACATTAATTTTTATTGAAAGGCTCTGCTGGTGGGCACACATCATCGGCATACTTGCATTTATGAACTACCTGCCCTTCTCTAAGCACTTTCATATCCTGATGGCATTTCCTAACACCTATTACAGCAATTTAAATCCAAAAGGCAGACTAACCAATCTAGAGAGTGTTACCAATGAGGTTAAACTGATGATGGATCCATCATTACCCCCTCCTCCACCAAGTGATGCTCCTATGCGTTTTGGTGCAAGAGATGTGCGTGATCTTAGCTGGAAACAACTGATGGATGCCTATACCTGTACCGAATGTGGACGATGCACATCTGTTTGCCCGGCAAATATAACAGGCAAATTATTGTCGCCAAGAAAAATAATGATGGACACCCGTGACCGCCTTGACGAAGTAGGAAAAAATATTGACAAGTTCGGCATGGACCATGACGATAATAAAGCACTGTTAAATGATTATATTTCTCCTGAAGAACTTTGGGCTTGCACAACCTGCAATGCCTGTACAGAGGCCTGTCCTGTAAATATTGATCCGCTTTCAATAATTATTGATATGAGAAGATATTTAGTAATGGAACAATCACAGGCACCGGCAGAACTCAATGGAATGTTTACAAAAATTGAAAATAATCAGGCACCTTGGCAGTTTTCACCTGCTGACCGCCTGAATTGGAAAAACGAAGATTGATAAGAAATTAATACATCATGACTTTAAAAGTAAGAACAATGGCTGATTTTCTTGCAGCTAATGAATCTCCCGACATTTTATTTTGGGTTGGATGTGCAGGAAGTTTTGATCAGCGTGCACAAAAAATAACAAAAGCAGTAGCTAAGATTTTAAACTCCTGTAATATTTCATTTGCTGTTCTTGGCACAGAAGAAAGTTGTAATGGTGATCCGGCAAAACGTGCAGGCAATGAATTTTTATTTCAGATGCAGGCATTGATGAACATTCAAATCATGAATGGCTATAATGTTACAAAAATTGTCACAGCCTGCCCACATTGTTTTAATACACTTAAAAATGAATATCCTCAGTTAGGAGGTCATTATGAAGTTGTACATCATAGCATGTTGCTTCAGCAATTGATTAATGATGGAAAGCTTATCATTAATGGCGGAAAATTTTTAGGTAAGAAGATTGTTTTTCATGACCCATGTTATTTAGGACGAGGCAACGATGTGTATGAAGCACCTCGTGATGTGATAAAAAAATTGGATGCCGAATTATTTGAGATGAAAAGAAGCCGTGCCAACGGATTTTGCTGTGGTGCAGGTGGTGCACAGATGTTTAAAGAACCCGAAAATGGAACTAAAGACATTAACATTGAACGAACAGAAGAAATATTAGAAGCCAAACCTGATTATGTGGCTGTTGGCTGCCCATTCTGCATGACTATGCTTACCGATGGTGTTAAAAATTTCAACAAAGAAGATTCTGTAAAAGTTCTTGATATTGCTGAATTGATTGAAAAAGCCAACGACCTGTAAAAGTTAACAAAAATATTTTTGCCAGTAAGCTAAAGTACATAGCCTCCAGACAAGCAAGGCATGGCTATTGTCACCATGTTTATAATTTGCAATTATTCTCTTTATTTTATTCTGATTCAGAAAATCGAGTTTACTGAAATCACTCTCTATTAAGTGTGTTAATGGTCCTCTTAGCCATTTCACCTCGCCCGGTGTCACAAAGCCTTTCTTATCCTTACGCCATGCAATTTTAGGTGGTAATACATGCTGTAATGCACTTCGCATTATCCATTTGGTGTAAATGCCATTAGCTTTCTCTTCATTTCTTAATCCAAAAGAAAATTCAACCAGTCGGTGATCTAAAAACGGCACACGCGATTCAATGGAAAATGCCATACTGTTACGGTCTTCGTATTGCAGCAGTGATGGCAGACTTGTAGTAAAAAGGAGATGATACAAAAAGTTATCGGTTCTGTTGCCATCAACCTTGTCTAACCAAAATGGAACATGTTTATCCTTACCCATAAACGGATAATACTTCAGGTATTCAAGTGTATATAATTTTTGTTCGCTCTTTGCAACACTCAATAAACTTTTGCCTAAATGAGCAAACTGCTGCTTAGAAGACAACGCCTGGTTCTTCGACACAATACCCGTAAGTGCCAATGCCTGACTAACCTGTCCTGACGAAAGCACATCGGCAACCATACGATAAAATGTATGTTTGTACCCTGCCAGATACTCATCAGCACCTTGCCCATCCAACACAACTTTTATTCCGTGCTCTTTAATCAGTTTCATCAGAAAATATTGAGAAATAAAAGATGAGCCTGTACTTGGCACATCAGCATGATATAAGGCATGATGAAAATGTTCTGTTACCTGACTATCTGAAGGCGAAAAATAATACGGTTTCAGAGAAGGATATTTTTTTAATACTTCATTCACAAATGGACGCTCATCCACATCGCCTTTACCTTCATAATAAATGCTAAAGGTCTTATAGGTCATTCCGGGATGCTGTTCTTGCACCATGCTCACAATGGCGCTGCTGTCTAATCCTCCACTAAGGCAGCTTGCAACAGGCACATCACTTCTATAATGCAACTTGACTGATTGAGAGAATAACTCATAAAATGTAGCGCACTTTTCATCAAAACTCAAGTTGGAATAAATTCCTGTCTGCAACGACCAGTAACGATAGATTTTAATTTCTGCTTTATCACGATAATAGACCAAATTATGTGCTGCTGGTAATGCTTTGATGACATCAAAGTAGGTTTCGTCCTCATAGCAAATCCATCCCATTTGTAAACCACGCAGCACCTGATACTGATTAATTTCGTTTGAAAAAACAGGAGTAGGTTTTAAAGCCTTATACTCTGATCCGAAATAAAATTTGTTATTGTTGGTTATGTAGTAAAACGGTTTTATCCCGAATCTGTCGCGCGAACAAAAAAGTTTGTTTTCATTCTTATCCCATAAAGCAAATGCCCACATGCCAACAAAATGTTCAACACACTTTTCTCCCCACTGCTGATAGGCTTTTAAGATAACCTCTGTATCACTTTTTGTTTTAAATACCTTGCCATTCTTTTCCAATTCTGTTCGAAGTTCAATGTAATTGTAAATTTCTCCATTGTAAACAATAGTCAGTTCACTGTCGTGCATGGGCTGATCGGCATCGGAACTCAGGTCAATTATGCTGAGTCTGTTATGTCCGAGATGTACATTCTGACTGATGAATATTTTACTTGCATCAGGACCCCGGTGTGCAATAGCTTTAAGCATTGCCAAAAGCGTTTTCTCACCATCATCACTATCATCAATAAATCCGGCTATGCCACACATTTTATACTTATTACTAAAAATTAAAAAATCCTGTCAAAAATAGATAAACCATTAATCCATAAAAAAACCGCTCCAATGCTGAAGCGGTTAATTTTATATTTGATTATTCTGTTATTTTCCAGTTGGAATAGTATAAAGAACACCTAAATGAACACCAACATAAGCTCTTGAGGTAGCCTTATAGCTGAAATCTCCTGATGTGCCATCTTTAAAGTTAGCCCAGTAAGTAGCTCCTGACATATCATCCATATCTTGTGCCATATCAATTGCATTGGAATACTTCTTAGTAACATCGCTGAAACCATAACCCAAACGCATTCCTGCAGTCAATGTAAACTGCTCGCTCAAATCAACATCAACTCCAAAACCAATTACAAGACCAATATTGGCTCCTTTAAGTGATCCTTTCACATCACGTGAATCACCATCGTCATCAACATCTTTGGCACTATTCAGAAAACTGAATTGAGGTCCAAATTCAAAATATCCTCCCTTATCACCGCCCAAACGCAGCAATAATGGAACATCTAAATAGCGTAATTTTAATGTTAGCTGGTCATCACCATCATTTAAATCATACTTTTGATTGTGACCGGCACGCATAATCCCCAGTTCGAGAGCTAATTTATCATTAAAATAGTATTCTGTTTTCAATCCGAATTGACCGCCAAAGGACATGGCAACATTCAAATCATCATCGGCATCAAACACGTTTTTATTCATCAGCCAGGTGCTGTTTAAGCCTCCACCTAAACCAATTTTAAATTTTTGTGCGTTTACAGTCAACGCCATTGCTACTAAAGCAACACTGAACAATAGTTTTTTCATCACTTTTAAAGTTTAGCTATATATTTGAACCGCAAATGTAGAACTTTAATTCAATTGTCAAAATCTAATGGTATGAAACTACTCGAAAACAAAGTTGTATTAATTACCGGTGCTTCGCGCGGTATTGGAAGAGGTATTGCCCTTACCTTGGCACAACATGGTGCACACATTGCCTTTACCTATTTATCATCGCCTGAAAAAGGAATGGAATTGGAAAATACTTTAAAATCACATGGTGTGAAAGCTAAAGGTTATCAAAGTGATGCATCGCAGTTTAATGCTTCCGAGCAACTGATTAATCAGGTTCTGGCAGATTTTGAAAAAATAGATATTCTGGTAAACAATGCAGGAATAACACGTGATAATTTGCTGATGCGAATGACAGAAGAGCAATTTGATGAAGTACTTCGTACCAACCTGAAATCTTGTTTTAATACGACAAAGCATATTCAGAAATCAATGCTTAAGCAACGATCAGGCTCTATTATAAACATTACGTCTGTTGTTGGAGAAAAAGGTAATGCCGGACAAGCCAACTATGCGGCAAGCAAAGCAGGAATGATTGGCTTTACGAAATCTGTAGCCTTAGAATTAGGCTCCCGTAATATTCGTTGCAATGCCATAGCCCCTGGTTTTATTGAAACAGAAATGACAGGTGCTTTAGACCCTGCAACTGTAAAAGGCTGGACAGATGTTATACCAATGAAACGAGGTGGAACCGTTGACGATATTGCTAATGCAGTTTTATTTTTTGCATCTGATTTGAGTACATACATAACCGGCCAGGTGCTGCATGTAAATGGAGGAATGTACACCTAATAACTGATGATGTGACTGAATTTGTTCCATCACTACGCTTTCATTTTCTAACTCCTTTTTATGATTTTCTTTTTGGCATATTGTTGCCTGAGAAAAAGTTGCGTCAGACAATGATTGACATGGTTGAGAAACTGAACCCTCAAAACATTATTGAATTAGGCTGTAGTACCGGAGGGTTAACACTTCCCCTTGCCAAAAAATTTACTACTGTCCCTGTTTATGCAGTAGATGCAGACAAAAAAGCATTATCCATATTAGAGAGGAAACTGAATAAAATTTCTCAAAATAAAATTACGCTGACTCATGCTTCCTCATCGCTTTTACCTTTTGAAAACAAAAGTGCTCATACAGTAATTGCCAGTCTGCTATTCTGTAATTTACTTCCGGATGAAAAACTTAAAACTTTGCATGAAATAAATCGAATATTAACTAATGAAGGGCATTTGATCATTATGGATTGGGGAAAACCAAAAACAATACTTTCCACCATAGGATTTTTTATTTTACAAACCGTTGGTGGCAGAAAAACAACTGATGATTTAAAAAAAGGAATATTCACTAACTTACTAAAGCAAAATCAGTTTATCATTCAAAAAAAAGAAAGCACAACTACGTTGTTTGGAACTTTATATTTCTATCAATGCAACATGCAAAAGGGTAATAGCATAGTACGATAAGTTTGCTATATCAATGGTTTGGGCTTCTATCATTCTTCATTTAATAAGTTTTGAAATTTCTCAACAAACAGTCCAACATGGTAGCCGTCCATTAATGCATGGTGTCCGTGAATGGAAACAGGCATTTCTTTCACTCCGTTGTTTTCGGTCATTTTGCCAAATGAAATTTTAGGACAACTGTCCGGGTGTGAAAAACTTCTCGCATGTGAAATACTTGTAAAGTCAAGCCACGGAATGGCAGAAAAATGAATAACATTTTCTCCCGAAACGGCAGGCAGTAAGCTGTTTGTACTCTTTACATTTTCAATTTCCTGTAATGCTTTTTCATAAAACCGTTTTTCATTTTCAAAATAGTCCATATAAGCGAAGCCAAATGTTCCGTCAGGTCGGTTGATAGTTGGCGAAGCATTAACAGTTGCAAAATCATAAGGTTGATATTCTATTATTCTGTATCTGAAATTTTCAACTTCATTAACTGCTTTCAATGCTCTGTACAGATAGTACAAGAAAAAAGAAATGCCTTTTTCTTTTGATTTCTTGTAGGCAGTTGTGCAATCCACTTTTACCGTTACGCCAAAAAAGGGTTCTTCAAATTTTGAGAAGAAAAGAAAATGCTCCTTTCTGTTCCAGTTGTCAAGGTCTATTAATTTTTTCATTTTATTCCTTCTTCAAAAAATTCCTTTGGGTATATAACTTTTCCAGCAATATTTTTCAGTGAATTGGGAACAAGTTCTATTGCCATACAATTTTCTTTAGGTGCTTCAAACGGAAGTGAAACATTGAAATGGTGCAAAGGTTGATAGCCAAGCTTGGGATAATAGTTTTCGTGTCCCAATAAAATAACAGACTTGTAGCCTAACTCTTTTGCAGTGCGATGTGCTTCCTCTATCAATCTACCTCCTATTCCTTGTTTTTGAAAAGTAGGTAATACAGCAACCGGTGCCAATGCTAAAGAAGTTACACTTTCTGTATTTGTTTCAATGATGATTTTTGTGAGCAGAATGTAGCCAACAATTTTGTTGCTTATTGTTGCAACTAATGATAATTCAGGAATAAAACTATCTGATTTTCTTAGTCGTTCTACTAAAAATTGTTCTTTTTTATCGCTCATCAATTCGTTATGAAAAGCCTGTTCTATCAAATTAAATACAATTGGATAATCGGCAACGGTCTCTTGTCGTATGCTAATTTTCATTACTTCAAATAATCCAAAATTTCATCAATAGATTTCAGTTGAATGAAATTCTCGTGTTTCAAATTGGTTTCTTGTTGCTCGTGTGTCCAGGTTACATGGTATGGAATATGAGCCGCATTTCCACCCAATTCTAAAACAGGAACAATATCGGATTTGATGGAATTGCCCAACATTAAAATATTTTCAGGTTGGCAATCCAAATGTTTGAATAGTTTTTGATAATCACTTTCCTTCTTCTCGCTCATAATTTCAATGTGATGAAAGTAGTGTTCCAATCCTGAATTTTTCAACTTTCTTTCCTGGTCTAATAAATCGCCTTTGGTTGCAACCACCAATTTATAATCGCCATTCAAGGCTGCCAATGTTTCGGGAACGCCTTTCAGCAATTCGATAGGTTTTTGTAACAGGTCGTGTCCAATTTCAATGATTTTATCAATGACATTTAAGGAAACGGTTCTGTCTGAAACTCTGTTTGCAGTTTCTATCATACACAGTAAAAATCCTTTAATTCCATAACCGTAAAGATGTAAATTCTTCATTTCTGTTTTAAAAAGTTCTTGCGAAATCGTGTGTTGCGGATGGTAATTTTCAAGTAAGGCACAAAATTGTTTTTCGGCTTCTTGAAAGTAAGGTTCGTTTACCCATAAAGTATCGTCCGCATCAAATGCTATGGTTGTTATTTTATTATTCATTTTGTCTGTTATAATTTTTTTGTTGTGCTGTTGTTGTAGCTTAACCGATAACTACTGATTCGTACATTTTTTTATACTCCTGAAGCAATGTATTAATGTTGATTTCCTTCTCAAACAATTTCTGGCTATTGATACCTTTATTTGCAATCTGTTCCGGTGATTGCAACAAAATATCTTTCATAGTTTCTGCAATTGTTTCCGTTTTCATTGAAGTAATCCATCCGCAGTCATACTTCTTTATCCAGTCAAGAACATTCACCTGGTCTGAAATAAAAACAGGAATATTTTCTTCAAGAGATTCCAAAACAGTGATGCCAAAATTCTCTTGAAAACAGGTAAGTACCATAACATCATATTGCTTCAATATCATTTTACGCTCCTCTGGCAATAAAAACCCTTTATAAGTTACAATGTTCTGTAATTGATATTTTTCAATAGCATGCTGTACTGCCTGAAGGTGGTTCTCTTCATTATTCCCATATAAATCAAAAATCAACCTTTCTTTTTCGTACTCCTGCAACTTACTGATGGCTTCTATAAACTGCAAAATGCCTTTCTTTCTGTTAATCCTGCCAATAAATATCATTCTCACTTTATTGGAAATCTCACTCAGTCTCTGATGAAAATCTTGCTTGCAAATAAACTGAATCAGGTAGGGAATCACAATGGTTATAGCTGAAGCCGGCAACCTACTATTCAACTTCTCTGACACAGTAGTTAAATGGACCCTTGCAGCATTTCTCACCAATTTACTCTCAAATAATAAATGGTGTAACCATTTTATACCTCTGGACTTTTGTAACGACCATCTATCCAACATACCATGTGGAGTCAAAATAAAAGGTACTCCTGCTTTTAAAGCCATCTGGCATGCTATCTTCGAAAATGCATTAAACACCCCATGAATGTGTACAACATCATAGTATTGAATGACATTCTGAAACTCTTTAAGCTTTTCAGAATAAAAATAATTATAGAAAGGAGTAAAGCGATGTGGGAGATAAAAAACTTTTATTCCCTCAACATTTTTTACAACTATATCGCTATCCTCAAACAAAGGTAAGTTGCCATTCAGATTTAATGTAATCACATCAATTTCCCATGATAATTCCTGATGTAGAAGCTCTGCTTGTTCTGATATACACCTTGGCGGGCCACCAAAATACCATGCTGGCTTGTAATAGGGTGTGATATAGAGCAGTTTCATCACAGAAAATTTGTGTTAAATATACTGTAATTAATACAAAAAAAGAAAATAACACTCCCCGAAATCTATCAATATTGAAATAATTCAATCCTGCAATCTTCAAATTCTGACTAATTTGTGGAATAAAGTCCTGATACTTTAACTAAGTTTCCCATTCCACTCACCAAAATTATATGCATGATACAACGAAACTTATTACATTCGTCTCCGTACAATACAGTTGTACAGAGCGGCACATAATAGTTATTAAACCACCAACTTAATGAAATCGCACCATTATAATTTTCCGAAAGCACCCTTTAACGAGGCCATGCTTTTAATTGACTTTTTTGACACTCAGGCATCTAAAACACCTAATCAACTTGCCGTATATTTTCATGAGGAGAAATTAACTTATGCACAGCTACATAAACAAGCCGGTATTCTTGCACAATTTCTGATAAATAAAGGGGTAAAACCCGGTGACCTTGTTGGTCTTTGTATTGAACGTAGTTGTAATTTAATTGTTGGTGTATTGGGTATTCTGAAAGCCGGTGCAGGATATGTCCCGCTTGACCCAGAATATCCGCAAGAGCGATTGCAATATATGATTGAGACAGCTCAAATGCCACTGCTCATCACCAATAAAATTCTTTCGGAAAAAATACCTGCAAGCAAGGCAGAAAAAATTTTAATCGAAGAAATTTTTGAAAAACATTTTTCACCTCTCGCTCAAACAATAACACACGCTCCTACTGACATTGCTTATGTACTTTTTACCAGTGGATCAACAGGCATGCCCAAGGGTGTTGCCATGCCACACAAACCTTTGGTTAATCTGATTACATGGCAATTGAAGAATACCAAAGTTTTGGATTCTGCAAAAACATTACAATTTGCTCCCATTAGTTTTGATGTTTCATTTCAGGAAATTTTTTCTACACTTAGCTGTGGTGGCACCTTGGTGATGATTGAAGATGAATTGCGATTGAACGCTGTAAATCTTTTAAACTTTGTTACTGAAGAAAAAATCAATCGTTTGTTTTTACCTTTCATTGCTTTACAGCATCTATGTGAAGTAGCTGAAAATTTTGAAGGTGATTTAAGCTGCCTGCAAGAAGTGATTACTGCAGGCGAGCAATTACAGTCAACACAGTTTATCAGAAACTTTTTTAAGAAAAATAAAAATTGTACACTTTGGAATCATTACGGACCAACTGAAGGGCACGTTGTTACAGCATACCTGCTTTCTTCAAATCCTGATACATGGGCTGCACTGCCTTCAATTGGCAAGCCAATAGATAATGCAGAGATTTATATTCTGAATGATGATGGAAATGTTGTTGCAGATAATGAAGAAGGTGAACTTTACATTGGTGGAGTAAGCGTTGCAAAAGGTTATCTGAATCGCAATGATTTAACACAAGAACGATTTCTTGAAAATCCTTTCAATAAAACACAAGGAAAATATTTTTATAAAACGGGCGACCTTGCACGATATATGCCCGATGGCAATATTGAATACCTCGGAAGAATTGACGGACAAGTAAAAGTCAGAGGCTATAGAATTGAACTGGGTGAAATTGAATTGACTCTTGATAAACATGTATCAGTAAAACAAGCAGTTGTAATTGCTCGTGAAGATGAACCCGGAGATAAACGTTTGGTTGCATATTGCTTACCGAATGATAATAAGAAAATTTTAGCCGGAGAACTTCGTCAATTCCTGCAAGATAAATTACCTGAGTATATGATGCCTTCGGCATTTGTTCAGGTTGAAAACTTTCCACGTACACCTTCAGGAAAAATAGACCGCAGAGGTTTACCTGCACCATCCAATCAAAGACCGGATTTGAGCACTGTATTTGTTGCCGCTGAAACAGACTTGCAAAAAACTTTTGCTAAAACCTGGAGTAAGCTATTAAAAGTTGATCCGATTGGCATTAATGACAATTTTTTTGATCTTGGTGGGAACTCACTTCTCGCATTAAAATTTATAGCCGCGTTAAGACAGGAGCATAATTTAGATCTCCCTGTTGTTAAAATGTATCAGCATCCTGATATTTATTCTCTGACAGAATTTTTAACCAACGGAGCTAAAACGAAATCATTTTATGAAAACGCACAAGACAGATTCTCTTCAAACATAAAAGGTAAGATTGAAACTGTAGAAGATGGTATTGCCGTAATTGGTATGGCAGGACGTTTTCCCGGTGCAAACAATGTAGATGAGTTCTGGAAAAATATTGTTGAAGGTAAAGAGACTATCTCATTTTTCAAAAAACACGAATTGGATAATGCAGTGCCTGACGAAGATAAAAACGATGAAAACTATGTTGCAGTTCGAGGGATTATTGAAGATGCCGACAAATTTGATGCACCTTTTTTCAATATAAATCCACGACTTGCTGAGGTCACCGATCCACAACAGCGCATTTTTTTACAGGTGGCATGGGAAGCTATTGAAAATGCAGGGTATGCACCCGACAAATATAATGGACTAATAGGAGTTTTTGCTGGAATGGGAAACAACACCTACTTCCCGAATAATGTTTTTCATAATAAAGAAGCAATTAACCGGGTAGGCTCATTTCAAACAATGACTGCCAATGAAAAAGACTATATTGCTACAAGAATTGCTTATGAGTTTAATACAAAAGGGCCGGCTGTAAGTGTGCATACGGCATGTTCAACATCGCTCACTGCTGTTACACTTGCCTATGAAAGTTTGTTAAATCATGAATGTGATATGGCACTTGCCGGAGGTGTGGCCATTACTGTCCCGGTAAACAGCGGACACGTTTATAACGAAGGAGGCATGTTCAGTAAAGACGGGCATACAAGAGCATTTGATGCAGGCGCCAACGGAACAGTCTTTAGTGATGGTGCAGGTGCTGTTATTCTGAAAAGATATAAAGATGCAATAAAAGACGGTGACGAGATTTACGCAGTTATTCGAGGTGCAGCCTTAAATAATGATGGCAGTGAAAAAGCAAGCTTTACTGCACCAAGTATTGAAGGTCAGGCTGCAGTTATTGCTATGGCACAGGCCAAAGCAGGAGTGTCGCCAGATTCTATCTCATACATTGAAACACATGGTACTGCTACACCACTTGGCGACCCTATAGAAATTGAAGCACTCACTCAGGCATTCAGAAGCAAAACTGATAAAAAACAATTTTGTGCTGTTGGCTCGGTAAAGACCAATATCGGACACCTGACACCGGCAGCAGGCGTTGCAGGTCTCATTAAAACATGCCTTGCACTAAAAAACAAAATTCTACCAGCTTCATTAAATTATTCAAAAGCAAATCCGGCAATTGATTTTGAAGCTTCGCCATTCTATGTTAATTCCACTTTAAAAATTTGGACAACAGAAAATGGTGAGCCCTTGCGTGCCGGTATCAGCTCTTTTGGTGTTGGCGGAACTAATGCACATGTTGTAGTTGAAGAAGCACCACAAAAAGTTGAATCAGGCATTGCACGTAAGAAGCATTTGTTTTTACTTTCAGGAAGAACAAAAGATGCATTGGATTTACAAACAAAAAACCTGCAATCGTTTTTGGAGAAAAATCCTAATCAAAATCTTGCAGACATTGCTTACACTTTACAAACAGGACGAAAATATTTTAATCATCGCAGAATTATTTCAGGTGGTGATGTGCAAGAGATTATATCTGCATTACAACACGCTAATCCCAAGAAAACAGCTGCCCGTGAACTGATAACAGGAAGTCCTGAAATCATTTTTATGTTTCCGGGGCAAGGTTCACAGTACGTAAACATGGGAAAAAATTTGTATGATGATGAAATAGTTTTTAAAGATGCTGTTGACACTTGCTGCAAAATTTTGCAACCACATTTAGGCATTGATTTGCGTACAATTCTCTATCCAGCAGCTGTTGAAAAAGAAAAAGCAGAAAAGCTTTTAAAAGAAACAGTCTATACTCAACCTGCATTATTTACAATCGGTTATGCATTGGCAAATCTTTGGATGAGCTGGGGTATTCAACCAAAAGGTTTTATAGGGCACAGCATAGGAGAATTTGCAGGTGCGCATTTCGCAGGAGTATTTTCTTTAGAAGATGTATTGATGCTTGTTGCCAATCGCGGACGAATGATGCAGGAGCTACCGCATGGAAGTATGTTAAGTGTCCGTAAACCGGCTGAGGAGATTGAAAAGGAAATTGACTCTTCTTGCTCAATTGCTGCAATTAACGGCCCTGCACTTTGCGTAGTTGCCGGCCCGACAGAAAAAATTGAAGCACTTCAAAAATCATTGGAAAGTCGCGAAATAACAGCAAAATTATTAGTGACATCACATGCTTTTCATTCTCCAATGATGGAGCCAATGCTAAAACCATTTCTTGAAAAAGTAAAATCAGTAAAACTCAATAAACCGACAATACCCTTTGTTTCAACAGCCACTTCCCAATGGATTTCAGATGCTGAAGCAACAAATCCGGAATACTGGATGAACCATGTCAGAGCAACTGTGCGCTTTGCTGATGGTATTCAAACTTTGTGGAGTGATAAACCACAACGTGTTTTGTTGGAATGCGGACCAAGAAACACTGCTGCTACCTTAGCCAAACAGCAGGCAAAAGAACCTGCCAAACAAACAGCAATTTCCTCACTGAGTGATTCAGCAGACAACTATGCAGAATGGGAACAAATACTATTTGCATTAGGTCAACTGTGGATGAGTGGTGCTGAAATTGACTGGCAAAATTTTTATGCACTTGAAAAAAGAAAACGCATTGCATTACCCACCTATCCGTTTGAAAAAAAGCGATACTGGCTTGATCCAATACAATCTACTACAAATATTAAATCTGAAATATCATACTCAGATTCTGTTTATCTTAATAACAATTCAGGATTTGAAATCAATCAACAACAATCGAATACAACAACAATGAATAGAAAAGATCTTATCACAGCAGAGTTAAAAACAATTCTTGAAGAATCGTCAGGTATGGAACTTGGCAATGACAGTAGTGCAACCTTTCTTGATTTAGGTTTGGATTCACTTTTTCTGACACAGGCCGCCCTGACCATCAGTAAAAAATATGGAGTAAAAATCACTTTCAGACAACTCAATGAAGAGTTTTCATCGCTCCAATCACTGTCTGCACATTTAGATGCTAACCTTCCTGCAGATGCTATGCCTACAGCAAAAGTTGCAACACAACAGGTGCCACAGCAAACAAATATTGCCCCGCAACAACCTACAATGCACACAACAGGCATGAACCCCATGCAGATGATGATGATGCAGCAAATGCAGATGATGCAGATGATGATGCAACAAATGAATCAGCCGCAACAGCATGTTGCGCCATCTGTTCAGGCACATATAGAAAAAGCTGTTGAAATAAAATCGCATACTAAAAAAGAAGATGTCAGCGAGAACGAAAAAGCTGAATTGGCAAAACCATTTGGCGCTATTGCCAGAATTGAAAAAGCATCGGCTAATGACATTACTGCTGAACAAGAAAAATGGTTGAAACAATTTATTACAGCATACACTGAAAAAACAAAAGCCTCAAAAAAATATTGTCAGGACTATCGCAGTGTGCTTGCCGACCCACGTGTGGTTACAGGGTTTAAGCCTGCCTTAAAAGAAATTATCTATCAGGTTGTAGTTAACAAGTCTAAAGGTGTAAAATTTCAGGACATTGACAACAATGAATATGTAGATGTATTGAATGGTTTTGGCTCCAACTTTTTCGGATGGGGAAACGACATGCTGAAAAATGCATGGAAAAAACAATTGGATGATGGTATTGAACTTGGTCCGCAGACACCACTTGCCGGAGAGTGTGCACAATTAATTTGTGAACTCACAGGATATGACCGTGCCGGTTTCTGCAATACAGGTAGCGAGGCTGTACTCGGTGCTATGAGAATTGCAAGAACGGTTACAGGTAGAAATCTAATTATTTGTTTCAATGGCTCTTATCATGGTATTAACGATGAAGTGATTGTTCGTGGCACAAAAAAACTTAAATCGTTTCCTGCCGCTGCAGGAATTATGCCGGAGTCGGTGCAAAACATGCTTGTATTAGATTACGGTACAGAAGAAAGTTTACAGATAATCCGTGAACGTATGGATGAAATTGCTGCCGTCATGATTGAACCTATTCAATCACGCAGAGCTGATTTTCATCCAAAAGAATTTATTCATGAGGTTAGAAAGCTAACCAAAGAAAACAATGTGTTGATGATTTTCGATGAGGTGATCACAGGATTCAGATTAAGACTTGGTGGTGCGCAGGAGTATTATGGTGTTGATGCCGACCTGAGTACTTATGGAAAAGTAATTGGTGGCAATATGCCTGTTGGAGCTATTGCAGGTAAAAAACAATACATGGATGCTTTAGATGGTGGATTCTGGCAGTATGGCGACAACTCTATTCCTGAAGTTGGTGTAACCTATTTTGCAGGAACATTTGTACGTCATCCGCTTGCTATGGCAGCAATGAAAGAAGTTTTGTTGTATCTCAAAAAAGAAGGTAAGCCGCTATACGAAAAGCTGAATGCTAAAACACAACGATTAGTTGATGAAGTTAATGCACACAGTAAAAAATTAGGCTCACCATTTAAGTTAGTAACCTTCGGCTCATTATTTAAAGGTAAATGGGAGACAGAACCACATTATACAGAATTACTCTTTGCAATGATGCGATATAAAGGGGTTCACATCATGGATGGTTTTCCATGCTTCTTAACACTTGCCTTTACTGATGCAGATGTTGATTTTGTAATTTCTAAATTCAAAGAAAGTTTATCAGAACTTTGCGAAATTGGTTTCATTCCTTCGGATAAAAACAACGATCCTTCTCAAATAACTTCTAACGGACATCTTCAAAATGGCAATGGACAACATCCTCCAATACCCGGAGCAAGATTAGGAAAAGATGCCAATGGAAAAGATGCCTGGTTTATTGCCGACCCCGAAAGACCGGGTAAGTTTTTAATGGTGAATTAATATTTTGCTTTGAGTCATTCAACAATACTAAACAAAGTGTTTGCTGTTGATGCTTCTTTAAAATCCGTTTGGAATTAAAGTGGTCCTGTCGGGAATCGAACTCGAATCTCAGGTTCCGGAGACCTGCGTACTATCCGTTATACTACAGGACCAAATGCGGCTGCAAATGTACAATAATCAACCTATGCTGTTGCCACTGAGGGTTTCATCATCTGCCGGAAAACAGCATTAGCCTCATTAACTGTTTCTATCTTATAAAAGGTAAGACTAAGCTTTGACTTATCTTCTTTCATTCGGCAGCGCGATGGATTGCTTTTAACGAAATTGATAATCTGCATAAACAAATCACTTTTATACAATCGTGAATCAGGATTGGAAACCAAGTATCCTTTTAATTGTCCATTCTTTAAAATCAGTTTTTCAAAACCTAATGACTTTGCTTTCAATCTTAGCTTGATGGTTTCAAACAACTCCATTACCTGCTTTGGTACTGGTCCGAATCTGTCGCGAAGCTGATTTTCAAATGCAACTAATTTTTCTTCTGACTCAACATCATCTAACTCTTTGTAAAGGTTTAATCGCTCAACAATATTTTCCACATACTGTGTAGGAATCAATATTTCAAGATCTGTTTCAATCTGGCAATCGGCTACAATTGGTTTGTTGGCGTCAGCAGGAAATAATTCTTTAAAATCAGACTCGCGTAATTCTATCAAAGCTTCATCTAAAATTTTCTGATACATTTCAAATCCTATTTCAGAAATGAAACCACTTTGTTCACCACCCAATAAATTTCCTGCACCACGAATATCTAAGTCGCGTAGTGCAACCTGAAATCCCATTCCTAAATCAGAGTATTCTTCTATTGCTTGCAGCCGCTGACGTGCCTCAGGTGTTAACACTGTGAGGGGTGGTGCAAGCAGATAACAAAAAGCTTTTTTATTGCTTCGCCCTACCCTGCCACGCATTTGATGCAAATCACTCAATCCGAAATTTTGTGCCTGGTTGATGATAATGGTGTTGGCATTGCTGATATCAATTCCGGATTCGATGATGGTTGTGGCCACCAAAACATCTGCATCACCTTCAATAAAAGTCATAAGCACTTCTTCAAGCTGACTGCCGTCCATCTGTCCATGACCGACAACAATTTTTACATCAGGGCAAAGCTTCCTGATCATATCAGAAATATCGTGAATATCCTGAACACGATTGTGTACAAAAAACACCTGACCTCCACGTGATACTTCATACATTATTGCCTCGCGAATAACTTTGTCATTAAAAGTATGTAACTCTGTTGTCACAGGATAACGGTTTGGTGGTGGTGTGTTGATGATTGATAAATCACGTGCACCCATTAATGAAAACTGAAGCGTTCTTGGAATGGGAGTTGCTGTTAATGTCAGCGTGTCAACATTTACTTTAAGCGATTTGATTTTCTCTTTACTTGCAACACCAAATTTCTGCTCTTCGTCAATAATCAACAATCCAAGATTACTGAATTTAATATCCTTACTCAGCAATCTGTGTGTGCCAATGATAATGTCAATCTTACCTGCTGCGAGTTTACGCAGTGTTTCATTTTGCTGTGCAGTTGACTTAAAACGATTGATATAATCAATACTACAAGGAAAATCTTTCAACCTTTCGCTAATAGTTCTGTAATGTTGCATTGCCAATATGGTAGTAGGAACTAAAATGGCAACCTGCTTACTGTCGTTTACCGCTTTAAAAGCAGCGCGAATGGCAATTTCAGTTTTTCCAAATCCAACATCACCACAGATTAGCCTGTCCATTGGCGATACGCTTTCCATATCTTTCTTTACATCACGTGTTGCCTTTATCTGATCGGGAGTATCTTCATATATAAAACTTGCCTCCAATTCTGTTTGCAGATAATTATCAGGGGCATAGGCAAAACCTTCCTGTGCTTTTCGTTTGGCATATAATGCAATCAGATCTCGGGCAATATCTTTTACCTTCTTCTTTGTTTTTTGTTTGAGTGATGCCCATGATGTGCTACCCAACTTATTGAGTGATGGCGCAGTTCCTTCCTTACCTGTATAACGTGCTATGCGATGCAGACTGTGAATACTTACATAAAGAATATCGTTATCTTTATATACCAGTCTGATTGCTTCTTGTTGACGTCCCTCAATGTTTAGTTTCTCCAATCCACCAAAACGTCCGACACCATGATCAATATGCGTTACATAATCACCGGGCTTGAGACTATATAGTTCTTTTATGGAAATAGCCTCATTGCGGCTGTAATTTTTACGGAGTTTAAAACGATGATAACGATCAAATATCTGATGGTCTGTAAAGACAGAAACTTGAAGATCTAAATCGGTAAAGCCCTTGTACAATGAAGTGTAAACAGGACTAAACTGTATATCGTCACGCTGAACTTCTTTCTTAAAACTTAAATCATCAAAAATGGCATAGATGCGTTCAACCTGTTTGGCAGAATCTGAAAAAATGTATGACTTAAACTGCCTATCACTATTTGCTTTTAAATGACCTGCCAGCAAGTTGAAGTTCTTATTGAACTGTGGTTGTGGCTGTACATTGAACTTTATTCCAACTGCATTTTCATAAAATGATTTTAAACCAAACTCAACCTGTTTGAAAGTTGACAGTACAGATTTAATATCTTCTATGGAATCATAAACAATTTTGGGATCATCGCCCTTTTCATCTTCATCGTTTTCAGGAGATTGATTTTTTAGTACTGTTAAATTATCATCAAGGTAGTTGAGTGAATAAGATAGATCGCGTGTCCAGATTATCGTATTTTCAGGAAGAAATTTAAAAAACGACTCTGTTACGTTCTGCTTCATTTCTGTTTGAATGTTTGGAATGATGGTAACAAAGTGCAAATTTTTTTCAGACAATTGCGTTACCGGATTGAATGAGCGAATGGATTCAATTTTATTACCGTCAAACTCCAATCTGAAGGGCAACTCATAGGCATAAGAATAGACATCAACAATGCCTCCTCTTATGGCAAACTGTCCCGGTTCAAAAACAAAATCTGTTCTTTGAAAATTGTTTTCTGTCAGAAAATCATTTACAAAATCAATGCTGAGTTGCTCTCCTACACGTGCTTCAATTGTATTTTTCTCGAGTGCATGTCGTGTTACAACATTCTCGGCAACTGCTTCGGCATACGATACAACAATAAAAAACTTACTGTTTTTATTGATATGACTAAGCACTTCTGTACGCATCTGAATTGATGCATTTTCATATGCGTTGAGTTTAAAGGGTTTTCTGTAGGATGAGGGAAAGAAAAAAACGCTATGCTCTGGGTTCAGGTTTTCTAAATCATTAAGAAAGTAAGCAGCTTCTTCTCTGTCCGGTAAAATAAAAAGCATAGGTGCAGGCTCATTCTCAAAAGTGGCAGATGCAATGAAAGACGAAGCAGAACCGGCAGTATTCTGAAGATGTGTTTTTGATGCTTGCTTACTTATTTGCAAAAAGAGTTCCTTTACAGCAGGGTGTGCTATATATTTTTCTTTTAAATCTTTAAGTAAATCCATTCTTAAAAAAACGGAATGCAAAACTAACGTTTTATGTCTTTGCGTAATGGCGGATATTTAGAACAAAAGTTCAATCGAAGAACTGCACTTGACCCTACCACAAAACTGGCATACGAAGCACTGCACCAGCCATTACACAAAACCGCTGTTGAATGCTGATCTTCTGTCTTTCGTGTTGATTATCCGTCTTTTGAGNNGCCAAGTTTTGGCTTGTGTGTTGGCTTCTGCGACTTGGCAATGTTTTTGACTGTCCGTCATTGTGCAATTTGTGCAATTAATGTGCAATTGATTAATGTCTGTTCCTCCTCTCATTTCAATGTGTAAAATGCTCCTGCTCCCTTTTGTCCACTTGGTTTTAAGAATTCTTTATCAACCAACTCTGACAGGTCGTTACTGGCTGTATTTCTGGAACAGTTGTTTAATGTTTGATACTGGCTATTTGTAATTTTCCCTTTGTCTTTTGTAAACAAAAGAGCTTTTACTTGTCGCTCGTTCAGGTCAAGTGATTGCAGATACTTTTCATTGTAAATATCTTTTCCAAACTCCACAGAATGTCGCTTGAATCATAACTAAAAACTGGCATACGAAGCACTGTACCCGCCATTACACCAAACCGCTGTTGGGTGCTGACCTTCTGACTTTCGTGTTGATTGTCCGTCTTTTGAGTGTGGGAACAGGCACACTCTTTNNTCCTTGGCAATGAGTGTTACAGTTAGCCTCTTGCTTTTTCAATTTTCTCGTATTTGCCAATAAATTCAAGATGATAGCTCCTATCATCAGATAATAGTTGGTTGAAAGTTGCAATTAAGACTTTACCCATTTGACGCATAGAATCTATTTCATCATTAGTTTTTCTGTCGTTGCAAGCTTATACTTTTCATGAGCTTTAATATACTCCCACTCTTTGCAACATTCTATCTTTTGAGCGAATCAAAATATAGTTTGTCTTATCCGCCATTTATCCGCCATATCCGCCAGACGGAATCTTATAATATGCTCCTCTTTTGTCTCCAATTCTTTTAAAAATACCTCTGGCAATCAAATTTTCTAAATCTCTTGACGCACTTCTGTCAGAAATATTATTGATGTCCTGATATTCCTTGTTCGTAATTCTCCCTTTCTCTTTCACATACAATACTGCTGTTACTTGTCGCTCGTTCAGGTCAAGTGATTGCAGATACTTTTCATTGTAAATATCTTTTCTAAACTCCACAGAAATGTCGCTTGAATCATAACTAAAAACTGGTTCGGGGATTCCTGCCTGTTTACATTCCTTGATGATTTTTATGGTACCTCGTCCCCACGATTCAATGTAGCCACTTCTGAATAAAGCATTTGCAATGTCGGGATTGTAAGGTCGTGAGGCATGTTTCTCTAAAAGTATTTTCACTGTCCAATTATCGGGTAGTTGCCCTTCGTTCCAGAAAATGACTTTATCGCTATAAACGCTAATTTGAATGGGGACACCGCCCGAATAGTCTTTATGTGCAATAGCATTCATTAAAGCTTCTCTAACTGCTTCTTTCGGATATTCAAATTTCTCTACACGGTTAATGCCTTCGTAACTGATTTCTGCTTTTATGTATTTCGTAAACAGCAAATCCATAGCTTTCTCAATCTGCTCAAACAGGTTTCCGTGAATTTCATCCTGAAATTTCAAATCATCATCCGATTGAAAATAACCAATTTTGATGTAAGCTCCTGTTACAAATTTTTCTGGGTTGGAATGAAAAAGCAGAATAGCAGCACGCTTTAAAGAATCGCTTTCTTTTAACTGTAAATTCTCAATCAAATGTTCGTTACTGTCTGTTAAACTATCTTCATCAATTCGCTGACTTTTGAAAGCTCGCTTGCGGAAAAACTCAAAAGTTTCCAGCTTCAAATCTTTTACCGAAACTTTGGGAACTGGCACTCCATCCCAACGCTTACCTTTTTTCTGCAACAAAAATTTATCTAATGCTGCACCTTTCAATTCCTGTTTAGTGCTTCCGCTTCTTATATGATACTGACCTTTGTAATTTACAGGATAAGGATATGGCTCTACCACAATTTCAACAAACCCGCCTTGCTTACTCTTGTGCAAATTCACATCTACCAATATGCCCAACGTGTCTTTTACTTTATTTGGGATTTCTTCCATTAACTTTTTGGAATCTGAAATGCCAACCACCTTTCCTGCATCATCTTTACCAATGAAAATTACACCACCATTGGCATTGGCAAAACCGCATATCCATTTCAGATACTCGTCACGCCAACTGCTTTTATATTCTATATTTTGGGTTTCAGGCATTTTAGCTTAAGTGAAAATTTAATAAAAAATCATCTAACTCTTTTTCGCTGTTAAATTGGTATTTAGCTTCAAATGAGTAGTTTAAAAAATAATAAACATCCAAAAACTTTTCAAAAACCCTAAAGTGAATACCCTCGAAGTTATAAACCCAAAGAGTTTTGCTTAATACTCCTTGTTTGACTAAAATAGTGTCAATGGTTCGATCTGAACGTAAATACTCTGTATCAATCGTTTTTATGCTGTTCATCGGATAATAATATTGTCGTTGTGATATTCTAAATGTTCTTTGTTTGGATAATATCTCTCTGGCATTGTGATTTGAGAGTTTTCGTAGTCTTTGAAAAATTTTATCTCAGCTTAGTACGGAAAGGCTTGCACTTATCAGTATATTTTTTTGATAATGTCCAGTTGATTGTGAAGCCACCCATCATGTACCAGTCTTTATCTGAGGCATTTCCTCTTTGACGTTTTGCATTGATATCTGTACCGGCAAAAATTGTTCTGTCGGAGAGTTCTGCTGCAAGAACACCATTTGTGTTCCTTAGCTCATTCTGATTAGGATAAACTGTACTCACATCATCTAAATAATCGGTGTAGGTTCTTCTGGCAATAGCCTCAACGGAAAGCGAAAACCTGTTTGACAATTTAAATTTTATTCCACCACCCATTGGAAAAGCAAACTGCACACGCTTATATCTTCCTGTTGTGTTGGGAAGTCCACTACCCTGCCCTTCTGTGCCAAGAGGCTGCAAATCGTGCCATGAGCCATTGATGAACCCCTGTGGGTTGTGATGAAAGAATGTAACTCCTGCAACTAAATAAGGTGCCACTTTAGAGGTATGTTCTGAAGCTGTCTGGAAAGGAAAAAAATTAAACTCAAACAAAGCGCTGGCATCCCAAATATCGCTTCTGAAAGAAAGATTTCTATACTGATTAAAATCCTCTTTGGCTATGGCGTCACTTCCTGTTATTTGTCCATAAGTAAGCCCTAAACGAAACGACCAAAAACTGTTTAAACATCGTTTGTAATATAAACCTGCTGCGGGATTAAATGCATTGGGATTAAAAAGATGGGTATTTATTTCGCCTTTATAAGAAGCTACTCCAAGTAGTAACCCTAACTCACTGCTTTGTGCGGATGATTTTTGTGGTTGAAGAACCACGACTATAAAAAATAAGATTAAAATTTTGCGCATGGCTGAAAAACAGCAATAAAAACGGAAAAATATTCTGAAAATTACATCAGAACATTGGATAATTCACTCTACCTGTTCTTATTTTATAACAAATATTAAACATAGCAAAAACATAAGCATCATTCCATCTGGGGTCACCACGCTGTTCACCAACATGTGATTTATCGTCAAGGCTTCGATCTGCAAGGATTTCAACCAAGGAGCCACCCCTATCATAGTAGTAACTTTTGCTTACATCGTCAATATAGTCAGTAAAGGTGTAACGCAAACCTAATTCAAGACCTACGCTTATCTGACGGTCAATAGCATATTTTGCACCTAGTCCCAAAGGAACACATAACTGTGTGCGTTTATATTTACTTCTTGATGCAACTACTCCTTGTCCTTCTGTTCCTAAAGGCTGAAGTTGATACCATTGTCCGTCAAGTTTAGCTTTGGGATTAAAGTGAAAAACGCCAATACCTAAAAATCCATAGGCAGATATTTCGACATTCCGCATACCTCTGACACCACGAAGTTTGTAGCGGTGACCAACTTGTTCCTGCAAAAAAGAAATTTCAATATTGGTGCTGAGTTCAAAAATGTTTGATTTAAAACTGAGGTTACGGTTATTTCTGAAATGCTCTTTTGTTAAGGCATCATCACCGGAAACAATTCCATAGGAGAATTTAGAGCACCATGCAAAAGTTGGTGAAAGTTTATAACGATAGCCAATCATTGCAGCAGGGCGCGTCATCGAAAATTCCAAATCGCGGAAAGCATGAGTTCCTACTCTATTTGCACCTCCAAGTTCACCTAAAAAGTTGGTTACTCCGAGTCCTGCAATATACTCAATACGGTATGCCTTCCAGCGTTTTTTAGCAACCTGTGCACTACCTAAAAAGGGAATTAAAATTAAGCCAACAAGCAGTAATTTCTTGTATTTATCGTTCATAAGCCGGGGTGGTTATTGACAAAAATAAACATTTCAAATATTTGCAGGTACAATTATAATATATTCTTACCAATTACGGGCATCAAGGCCCCAATTTAGCTTATTTCTTAGGGTTTGAAGGAAATTATCGTTATCGAACCTTACCAGATTGAAACTAAAGTCCTCCCGCCTGACCGCCAGTTGTACGGATGAATCTATGGTTACTGATCTGGAGTCCAATGAAGCCATAAAATATGGGTTTCGACCTTCCACTTCCAAAGAAACTACATTTTTATCCGATACTACGATAGGACGCACATTAAGGTTATGTGGGGCAATGGGTGTAATCACAAAATTTCCTGAAGCCGGTGCAATTACAGGCCCTCCACAACTTAAAGAATATCCTGTTGAACCGGTGGGTGTGGCAATCAGAAGTCCATCAGCCCAATAGGAATTCAGATATTCACCATTTAAGAAGGCATGAATTATTATCATGGATGAGCTATCCTTCTTATGAATTGCCAGTTCATTTAATGCATAAGGCACATCACCAAAAATCTCTTTATCAGTTTCCAGCCTGAGCATGGCTCTTTTATCGAGAGAATAATGTCCTTTGAGAATACTGTTTATGGCTTCGGTAATTGCCTCGGGCAAAACGATAGACAAAAAACCAAGTCTGCCTGTGTTGATGCCCAATACAGGAATTCCTGAATTTTTAACCAATTTAATTGTGTCGAGAATTGTGCCGTCACCGCCAATGCTGAATAGAAAATCGGCTTTACCTGCTATCTCAGATGAAGTGCTGAAAACATGGGTGTTTTGCATTTCATTACCTAACTTTTTCAAATGACGAAACAATGTTCCATACAATAAAACATCAACATCATTCTGACGTAATTGTGTCCATACAACATCGAGTGCTGCAAGCACTTTTTCGTTTACATTTCTGGCATATACGGCAATTGTCATCGAGCAAAGTTATTAAATTGGCGCTGTAAGGTGCAGAAAAATTCCGGATTTACCATTTCCGGTAATGGCAAATTCGCCACGAAGCACCAAATCATAGTAGGTTACAAAGTCAAGGCCTGCACCGTAGCTATAGAGCCATTTGTTTGACAGAGGGTTGTTTTGATAGAAGCGCTTGTCGCGAACATAGCCTGTATCAAAAAATAGATTGGCATAAAGTGCATAAGGTATCCGTGTAAAACTCTGTGGTAAACCAACAGGAATATTAAATGACTTAGGTTGAACTATAGCATATTTAACTCCACTTTTAAAAAGGGCAAAATTTTCACCATTGATAACATAAGGATCATAGCCTCTGACTAAATCGCCTCTGTAGCCCAAAGCTATCTGATTATAATAAGGTACTTCATTATTTCCGGACAATTTACCTTTAAAAGAAAATGCTGCGGACCATGTATTGTTCAGTTTCCAAAACTTTTTAAAATGTGCTATTATATAAGTTATTGATGGGTCGTTATCACTGATGCCGAAGCCGTATTTTGTAAACTCAAGACTTAAAAAATAACCTTTTAAAGGATAATTTTTAATATCGCGGGCATCATCTTTATATTCAAAAGAAATTACAGGATAACTTTCATACTTATGACCACTAACAAAATAATCTCTGTTGAGAGAAAGAACGGTATCGGAGATTATGTTGTACTGATAGCCTCCGGTAAAAGTATAGGTCTTATTAAAACCCTGCCGGTGAATGAATCTTACGTTTGCAATATATTCCTTCCTTAAAAACTCACTTCCATTTTCAAAATAAACCAATTTGTTATTTTCTAACTTGTAAGGAATCTCGCGCATTCTTGTTTGTAAAGCAGTAATCACCAACCCATTATTTTGACTTTTATCAATACTTGGAATGCTGTACATAAATCCCTGTCTTTGCGAATAACCATAACGCAGTAACAATTTTACATTCTCCCTCCTACCTCTGAAATTCTCCCAATTCAAATAAAAACCATAATTCGCTTTCTTCAGATTTTTGTCGCGCCACCATTCCCAAAAATTACGGTCAACAACTTCGAAAATAGGTACAGGAAAAATATACCATCGCTCAACAACATCAATAATCACATATACATCATTGCCTATTAACTGCTTGTTGATATTCACAAAGTTGAAAAGAGAAATATTCAATAGGTTCTCTCTGCTTTTTGTGATTTTTTCATCCAACTCGGCAACTTTCATCGTTTGTCCCTGACTGAATGCCAACTCACGTTGAATGACAGAATAACGCGTTACTCTATTTCCTGTAACAACAATCTGTCTTACATAAATTGTACTTGTATCTACCTGTAAAGAATCGGAAGCAAAACTGCTAAAACAAAATGCAAAAAACAGATTTATTAATAATGCTCTTTTAAACATTAAGGTATGTCATAAATGCCTGATAACGGTCTTCCAAATCTGTTGGCAAATCGCTGGTCTGATATGATGCAACAACATTATAGTCCATTCTGTAAAACCCTGCAAGTATGCGAGACAGATCAAGTTTATCAACCTTTAAAGTGACTTCAAAAATTTCACTGTCCGGAAGTTGATTTACTGATGAGCTTAAAATTAAAGCCCCGTTCGATTCTGTTATCCTTGCAATTTCCTGCATAGAATAATTCTTTCTGTCCACATTCAGTATAATGATACCTCCGGGTGTTTTAACAGAGCTGTTCTGAGCAAAACAATCTATAATATCAACTAAGGTAAGAAGCCCACGATAATTGCCTTCTTTACTGATGACGGGAACAATATTCAGACCTTTTACAGTAACAAACTCCAATGCATCATAAATATATTGTGTCTCAAAAATGTAAACATTCTGATATTCCAATTCACATGCTGCAAGCGTCTTTTCTTTGTCTTCAATCTTTTTAAGATCGTTTTCGGTTACGATGCCTTTGTACTTTACACCATCAACCACAGGCAGATGATTTAAATTAAAAGCCTGCATCCATTGTAAAGCTCTAACTACAGAGTCGGAACTTTTTAGCGGTGGAATAAAATCTTTAATATAAGCCTTTGTGTTCATGAATATTTCTTCCCGAATCGAATCTGCCGGCAAACATAGTACATTTGTCTCACATTTACAGAGTATATGACAGCATGTAAACTTAGTGTCAACATCAATAAAATTGCTACATTACGGAATGCCCGAGGTGGAACTATTCCGAATGTGGTTAAAGCAGCTTTAGATATTGAACGTTTTGGTGGTGAAGGAATAACTGTTCACCCACGTCCTGACGAAAGACATATCTGTTTCAGAGATGTTTATGAATTAAAAGAATGTGTTACTACAGAATTTAATATTGAAGGATATCCTTCAGACGATTTTTTGAAATTGGTTGAGTCTGTAAAGCCACATCAGGTTACCCTGGTTCCCGATTCTCCAACGGTACTTACTTCCAATGCGGGTTGGGATGCTATTCGTGAGCAAGTATTTTTGAAAAAAATAGTTGATAGATTAAAACAAAATGGCATGAGGGTGTCGGTATTTATGGATACTGACCTTAAACAAATAGAGGCAGCGGCAGCAACAGGTGCAGACAGAATAGAACTATATACAGAACGCTATGCATCAGGATTCGAAAAATCGCCTCAACAGGCAATAACTGATTATCAAAAAGCTGCTGCACATGCTGCATTTTTAAAAATGGGTGTTAATGCAGGACATGATTTAAATCTGAACAACCTGAATTATCTTATAAAAAATATACCGCAGATTGTTGAAGTATCAATCGGTCATGCTTTGATTAGTGATGCATTATATTATGGACTGCAAAATACGGTACAGATGTATAAACATCAAATAAAGTCTGCACGCGAATGATTAGAACGTGTCTGCTATTTGTGATATTTTTCTATACAGTAAACTGTCAGGCGCAATGGTTGAAATTAAATACCAGCATAGCTGCGGAAGACAATATGTATGATTCAATTGTTGTGGTTATTTCTGATGAATCGGGAAATGTAAATCGTTTGAGCACATTAAAAAAAAGCACACTTAAACTAAAACTAAACAATCACTATCAAGTCACATATATAAAACCTGATGCTGTAGCTTATAAGTTTGAAGTCAATACACATCTTCCGGTTAAATTAAGCAAGAAAAATTATTCCTACCGCATTAATATCTTTCTGGAAAAATTAAACCCTGTTGATGCCAAAGCACAAAAAGAAACAGCCTGTAAAACTAGAATGACTATTAGCTTTAATAAAGATAAAAAAGCATTTGCGTTTTAACTAAATACCTAAAACAGATTTCAATCTTGCATAACCTTGTTTGCTCAAAGGGATTTTCTGTCCGTTTTTAAGTAAAGCAATGTGAGATGTCTTTTCATACTGTTCTATTCTGGTAATAAGGCTCAGGTTAACAATATAGCTCCTATGAACACGGAGGAAACGTGCTTTATCAAGTGTATTTTCATAATACGTCATAGTTTTCTTTTTCAACTTAAAGCCATTCTGTGTATGAACCTTTACATAATCATCATACGCTTCAATATAAATTACATCATCAACAGGAATAATCGTAATCCGATTTCCATCTTTAACAACAATACGATTCTTCTCATCGGGCAGAATATTGCTTTCCGCATTTACTAAATCAATTACAGCTGCATTACTATTTGTTTCAAGAAATTTAGAAACAGCTTTGTAAAATCGCTCTTGGCTAAATGGTTTCAGAAGGTAATCAATGGCATGCGCTTCAAATGCTTTTATTGCATAGTTGTCAAATGCAGTTGTAAAAATTACACCGGGTGGGTTTTCAATCAACTCCAGCATTTCAAAGCCATTAATTTTGGGCATTTGTATATCCAGAAAAATAAGTTGCGGCTGAAACTGCTGAATAGCCTTCAGTCCTTCAAAGCCATCATTACATTCCTGCACAACTTCAATGTTTGGAAATGCTTTAAGAAACTCCAGTACAAGGCTTCTTGCAAGAGGTTCATCATCAATCACAATAGCTTTAATCATATTTGAGGAATGTCTATTTGTGTAAGGAAAATATTGTTTGCCTTTTCTGTTTTAAGTAAATCATTTCGCGCATATAGCAGATACAATCGTCTTTGCACTGCGTCAAGACCAAATCCGGTGCCTTTTTGTGATGCAGCAGTATCAGGATCAAAAGGGTTTGTAACAACAATCTTTAAATGACTATCATTACAGGAAACCTGCAAAGAAATTGTTACCTGACCCGTGGTGTCATAGAGTCCAAACTTAATGGCATTCTCTACAATAGGTTGCAAAATAAGTGGTGGCACCATCATACTCAAACAGTTTTCAGGTATTTCAATTTGAGTAATCAATCTATGCCCAAACCTTACTTTCTCAATTTCAAGATAAATTTTCAGATGATTTACTTCCTCCTCAAGGGTTATCAGTTTCTTATTATCTCTTTGTAAAGTGCCACGTAAAAATTCTGAAAGCTGCAACACCATACTTCTTGCTTTTGCCGGTTCTGTACCTATTAATGCATTGATAGAATTAAGGCTGTTGAACAAAAAATGAGGTTGCAGTTGCAAGCGTAATCCTGAGAGTTCTGCATCTTTCATCAGGTTGGCAATATCATTATTATGTGCTTCTAATTTTTTCTGCTCCAAAATATTTACTTGCAAACCATAGATAACAGTCACTAAAAGATTCATTATAAAAAACCATGTAAACCGAACTATAATTGATGAATCGAGAAAGGATAAATATTTTAAATCATCAATATAAATATACTTTAATACCAAACTCAATATAAAAACAGAAATGAGCGATAATGCAATATTCCACAAAATCACAAAAAAGCGATTTCCAGTTTTTTGAAATTTATTGAATGCAAAATAAGTACTACACGAAGTAAATAACAATAATAGCAACATTACTGTACTGTCAGCAAAAGACAGATACCAGTCAAATCCATATTGGTGAACTACTGCTGCGACAAAAAAATACCAACATAGCCACCAAATAATCTGGTCAATTGAATTTTTTATTTTTTCAATAATCATTCTCTATCAAGCAAACAAAAGTGATTGCGTTTGAAGTACCATTGCCTTTCGTTTAATATAATCTATAAACGATTCTGAATCTTCTTCTATAACTTGCGAATATACAACAGAACCATGCTCGGGAGATTCAACAGGCATAATATCTGCAACATCAATCATTTGCCATTTAACATTGTTCTTTCTATCATTAATAAACTCATGTTGCTTTTCTGCTCCTATTGCACGTGCTTTTAAATAAGCTTCGGCTACATTTTGTGCCTTAATGATTAAAAGTTGCTCATCGAATTGATTATTTTTGCTTCCCTTGATTATTATCTGATAAATTACTTTAGCTACAAAATACATTTTAATTTAGTTTAGATAAAAAATGAATTTAAAAAATTAATAACTATTAATGTCTATTCCTCCGAATACAGTAGTACCTCGCAATATCAGCACCTTTTTTTCATCGGTTGTTGTACTCCGTAATGGACGTTTATCTTCAACACTTCCTAACACTGCAGCAATTTCCGATTTTATTTCCCAATGTGCAGGAACAATAAGTTTTGTTCCTCCAAAAACCTGATTCACCTCCAACTCTACCCTACCTTGGATGTCGGCTTGCATAAAATTAATTTCTGCACCACCAAACACAGCTGACACTTCGCCACCTTTAAAATACTTACTTATGATATTTTTTTTTATGCTTCCGAAAACTGCAACTGCTTCCAAAAAATCTTCTCCTGATGCCGGTGCATTGGAATAGTTTCCAAATTGATTTTGTTGATGTCTTGTACCAAACCTGCCTCGTCTGCATGCTCTGCGAAAACGATTAGAAGGTTTAATAATGATAAACAATCCCAATAGAATAATAACAATAGGCCATATATAATTTCTATATTCAAAAATCGGGAAACTGTTTCGTATCAAGAACAAGCCACCAATAAGCACCAGGACCATCCATGCCATATTTCGGAATGCATGTTTTACTCCCAGAAATATACCTATAACAATCAAAATCATTGGCCATGAAAAAATCCATGACGGAAAATATACACCGGCTTCTCTGGCAAACAATAATGCACCAACACAAATGATTATTAAGCCGCCAAATATTTTACCACGCTGATTATCTTTTTCAAATCTGCGCCATACGTCTTCTCTTACGTCTTCAATTTCAGATTTTTCTTTTTGATTTTCCATTATATTACATCTTTAAAAATTATGGGACAAAGATATGTCGCCCTCATAGGTAGTTCATAGACACAATAGGTTATTAGCAGCCATAAACTCAGTAAACAGAAAAACAAATCGGTAAATGGTTGGTTGGAGTCGGTAAAGGAAATCAATTCAGAATGTAGTATTCAGAATTATGAATTAAAATATATTTTGGTTTTTGTAAAATGATGGGCATCTCTATATTCGAGATTTTCAGTCGTAAGTTACAGACAAAAGACCATGCCTAACCTCAGGCTTCGGTTTGAAGTATAAACGCCTCATCCTCACTCAGAACTTGAGTTTCCACCAAAAAACTCAGGTACTTTTTATCATTAGGCTTCACCGTATTAACTCCTCACCCCTGTCAGCTTTCGCTCAACACTAAAAACAATCCTAAACCTTAGCGGTCTGTAATGCTTCAATGTATGCCGGAAACATTTCGCGCCACACAGGCCAGTCGTGGTTGGCACCGGGCCGTATATCAAGCCAATGTGCCATTCCTTTTTTAGTCATAATTTCTGAAAGACGTTTATTCTGAGCAATACAAAAATCATGTTCGCCTACGCCCAATACAATTCCCATCTGAAACAAATGTTCGTTATCCAGATCGGGTAAATAATCCGGTGGGTTATTGAAATAAACATTGTCATCATAATAACCATCAAGATGCATCTTGATATCAAAAGCACCACCCATGCTGAAAGTATGTGCAATAACTTCAGGATGACGAAAGGCAAAGTTTATAGCCTGATAACCACCAAAACTGCATCCGGCAGTTATTACTTTACTGTGTGATGTTTCTTTTTGTGCACGGCTTACAACTTCTTCTAAAATCATCTGATCGTAAAGAATGTGATTACGTACCCGGTCGGCAGGATGAATGTGTGTATTGTACCAACTCTGCTCATCAATACTGTCAGGGCAATAAATTTTTATAAATCCATTTTCCACAAAAGGTGCGACACTTTCTATCAACTTAAAATCGCGGTTTTGATAGTGCCTGCCCATACTTGTTGGAAATGCAATTACCGGAATACCACTCTCTCCGAAAATGAGCATTTCAAAATCACGACCTATTATTGGCGAATAATATTTTATTGACTCTTCTCTCATTACACAAGTTTTTTCAAAACTAATAATTTACCAGATATGTACACGCTCATTCTCCGGAAGAAAAATTTTATCTCCTGTCTTTATACCAAAGGTAGTATAAAATTCCGGCATATTCACCAAGGGCCCAATAACTCTGAACTTAGCAGGTGAGTGCACATCAGTAAGCACTCTTGTTGCTAATGCTTCCGGACGCATGTTTACCATCCATGCATAAGCATAGCCGAGAAAAAATCGTTGCATAGGATTAAGCCCTGCTATCATTTGATTTTCTTTAAATTGTTTTGTTTGCTTAAATGCTTCTAGACCCATTGCAACACCACCGATGTCGGCAATGTTTTCACCCTGTGTCATATCGCCATTAATATACAAACTGTCAACAACAAGATAATGACTGTATTGATTCACAACGGCACCGGTCTTTGCATAAAAGCGGATGCTGTCTTCTGATGTCCACCAATTATTCAGATTACCAAACTGATCGTATTTGCTTCCCTGATCGTCAAAACCATGTGTAAACTCATGACCAAATGTGCTTCCACCAATAATGCTGTAAAGAATTGCATCGTCAGCTAAAGTTTTCTCATATCCCGGAACTGTAATGTTGCATGCAGGAACAACTATTTCATTATTGGAAGGGTTGTAGTAGGCATTATAAGTCTGTGGCGTCATACTCCACTCAGTACGGTCAACAGGTTTACCATATTTGTTTTTCATATAATCAAAATGCCAGGCATTAGCGCGTATGACATTGCCTGCATAAGATGTTTTGTCAACTTCCAATGCACTCATATCTTTCCACTTATCCGGATAGCCAACTTTCATAATCATGGCATCGAGTTTTGCAATTGCCTTTGTTTTTGTTACATCACTCATCCAGTCAAGTCCTGCTATGCGTTTGCGATAAACTTCTTTAACTGCATTGCCAATTTCCATCAACTTTTCTTTTGTTCCTTTTGGTAAATATTGTTCCACATAAATCTGTCCTACCAACTCACCCAACTGCCCATCAGTATCTTCAACCACTCTTTTCCATCTTGGACGTTGTTCCTTTACACCATTTAACAATGTTCCATAAAAACTAAAATTCTGTTTCTCAATCTCAGTATTTAAGTAAGGTGCAAGTCCACGCAACAAATGCCAGCGTAAATAATTCTTCCAAACTTCAATTCCAAACTGACGTGTTGCTATGTTGAGATAAGTAAAAAACTCCGGTTGCCCAACAATAACGGTGTCAGGTAAATTCATTCCCAGTCCATGGAAGAATTCATTCATTGGCACATTATTCATTTTCTCCTGCAATTCTTTTACTGATGTCTTGTTATAATTCTTAAATGGATCGCGCAGGTCTTCCATCTTACGACTGACTTTTGCCAAGGCAAATTCTACAGCGTAAACGTCAGCTGCAGCATCTTTTGCTTTCTTTTCATCGAAGCCACTCAACTCAAACATCTTTTCCAAATGTTCAGGATATGCCTCTCTTACTTTCTTTGTTCTTTCATCAGTATTAAAATAATAATCCCGATCAGGCAAACCCAACCCGCCTTGTGACAGGAAAACAGCATTCTTTGAGCTGATCATATCATCGGAGTTAACATAAAAAGCAAAAAGTGGTGAAGCAGAAATACGATGTATATGTGCTGCCACTTTCATCACATCATTAAAAGTTTTCATCTGATCTATCTCAGAAAAATATTCTTGTAGAGGTGCAATACCGGCTTTGTCAATTCCGATAGTATCCATACCGCTTGAATAATAATCACCAATTTTTTGCTTTAGGCTGCCTTTGTCATTTGTACTGCCGGCTGCTGTTTGACAAATCTGCAAAATCGTTGCGTTGATAGTATCGTTAATAGTTCTGAAAATACCATTACTGCGTTCGCTTGCAGGAATCGGATTTTGTGCAAACCATCGTCCGTTAGCAAACATAAAAAAATCTTCACCGGGACGAACACTGCTGTCAATGTGTTGCACCAACTCATCATGAGTCTGCACGGGTGTTTTTGAATTCTTACATGCAACAACAACTATTGCAACTGTTAATAAAGTGACTAATAATCGCATGGATATAAATTTAGGCTGCGAAGATAACTAACTGAACAATGAATATGTAGAAAAGAATTAGTTAAAAAAGATTATTCTTATTCAGAAAAAAACTACTTTAGTGTTATAAACAAAATAAATATGAAAATACGTTATACATTACTTTCAATCCTACTAATTATTTCCACATCAAATGTATTTGCATGGTGGAACGATATTTTAGTTTATAACAACAAACCGATTGCACAACATAGTATGGCGGCAAAAAGTAATGGCACACTGTATCTTGCTGTACCCGACAGCAGTGCGGGCATGTACTCCATCCAATTATTAAAATCAACCAACGATGGAAACACATGGCTTCCTGTAAGTAATGCAACAGGGCCTATGGCAACTGCCATTACAAAAACAAAAATGGTGCGAACAGGAAGTGACAGTGTTTATTGCCTGTACAGCACAACAGCTGGTGTATATTTATTAAATGTTGAAACAGGAATTATAGGTTCATTTACATCGTCTTCTGTTGCAGATTTTGATGCTGCAGGTTCACCGGCAGGCAATGTTATTTATTTGTTTGTTAATGAACCCATAAACTTTACCATTAAACGCTATACAACATTAGATGGTGGTTTAACATGGGGCGGCAGCACTGCAACTGTAACATCGTCAGGGCAAACACCTAAAGTATATATGTCAGGTACACGTTTGATATTAAATTATTATGGTCCTGTAAATGCCGATCCTTCTACTTCTAAAATAAGAGCAGCCACTTATGATGAAAGTGTTCCGGGGACAATAGGTGCTACAGCTTTTATTGATATTGTTACCAATACTGCTGTAAAAAAGAAACAGTTCAAGACGATTTACAATTATAATACCGTTTGGTTTTTCTTTACAGAAGGAGACACTTCCCAAGTAATAAAATGTCGTATCAGTACCGATAATGGAGATAATTACGGGGCCGAACAAATAGTTGCAGGCAATAATGGTTTTAGTAATTATAATTTTGATGCCTGTCATTATGAATTTTTTGGTGCCTGGGGTTGTTATTTAACTTACTATAACTCCAATGCTACACTACCACCAACTCCGTTTCCGATGATGTTTACCAATGCCTCACTTAATAATCCTTCAGTATTCAGCACACCTGTTGCCTATAGTGATTTTAATATTGTTGACACACCCTCCTATCATTTACCAGTAATTTCGGCTTTTAGCGGAACTACAAACGATGTGGGTGTAGCATGGGTTGAAAACAGTGGTAACGGCAGTTGGGTTTACTTTGATAGAATGAGTGCTGCAACTGGCATTAACGAAGTTAAAAATGATGGATTTATTTCCGGCATTATATTCAATACTTCTGAACTAAATATCCATTTTGTTGAACAACCAAAAAACAAAATAATAATTCAACTATCTGATGTTACCGGAAAAATAGTTTACCATACTACTTCTGAGTTAAAAGAAAAATTCATTGCTATAAAGACACCGTCTTTAACAGCTGGCGCATATTTACTCCAGGTTAGTGATGGTGTACATTCAGCAACAAAGAAACTTATCCTAAGTAAGTAATCAGTACTAATTCAGTATTTTAAAATAGTTACCAGAATCATCACCTTTGCTGAAACCTAATGAGTTTATAAAGCGAATATGTCCGGCATGTGTCAGGTTCTTATAAGTTATCTTTTTTAATCCGTTTCTGATTAAGAAATCTTTCTCCAATTCAAATAAAAATTTTCCAACTTTATAATCTCTGTATTTTGGAATGGTGTAATTCAATCTTACAGTTGCATTACCATCTTCTGACACATCAGCAATAAAAATATTGGCTGCTGTCATATCGCGAAATACTATAATTGCAAAGCCGGAAGTGCTATTGATTTCAAACTGAGGAAAATATTCCAATATTTCCTTCTTGTTTCGCTCAATAAATCGTTCTGCCAGTGGCTCACTTTCTTTAACGGGAATAACATCAAATGCTTCTTTACTTTTGTAAAGTTGTATTATCTGATAGATATTAATGACCATTAAAATTGCGTTGGCAATAACAACAGGCATTGAATTGATGAAATATCCATAAACAATAAATGCAATTTGCCCTGCCAGATTATACCATCTGAATTTAAAAGCATTGCTCATCAACAATGAAATAGCTAAAAATGCTGATGCGAGATATCCTATAAATACAATCATAGAATCAAATTTAAGTTATCAAAAAACTATTGTTGCTTAAAAACCGGTAAAAGAATAGCCATTACAACTGTTATCGTGAAAGAAAACAATAACAGTTTAAAATAATGGTAATAAAATATTATTCAGGATTTATTGAATCTCCCAAACTTCATTTCCTCTTAAAAGTTTATTCAAATCACCTTTTCCTTTTGATGAAATAACTGCTTCAACTTGTTGTATCAAATCATCTTCATAGCAACTTCTTTCTTCTTTATAGAACACACCAAATGGGCGTGGGAAGTGGCCTTCGTTGGCAGGATTATCAAAGAAACGTGCTAAAATCCCGGACTTCACTCTGTCGAACATATCATGAATCCAAAGGTCGTTAGTACTGATTCCCTTTTCAGAATGATTAACGATGACAGGTTTAAATCCATCAAGTTTAATTCCTAATTCCCCATTCTGACCAAACACCAAAGGTTTTCCATGCTCAACAAAAAGTGCTTCTTGTTTTTTAGATGCTTTTTCGGTAAACACTTCAAATGCACCATCATTAAATACGTTGCAGTTCTGATAAATTTCGAGGAAAGAAGTACCCTTATGCATTGCTGCCTGACGGAGCATTTCTTTCAGATGTACAGGATCGCGATCCATGCTTCGTGCTACAAAAGTTCCATCGGCACCCATTGCCAAGGCAGCAGGATTAAAAGGATGATCAATAGAACCAAAAGGTGTTGACTTAGTCACTTTACCTGATTCTGATGTTGGTGAATACTGACCTTTGGTAAGCCCATATATCTGATTGTTAAACAACAGAACATTTACATTAAAATTTCTGCGCAACAGATGTATGAAGTGATTTCCACCGATAGACATTGAATCGCCATCACCTGTTACAATCCAAACACTAAGATCTTTGCGTGCAGCTTTTAATCCACTCGCTATAGCTGTTGCTCTTCCATGAATAGAGTGCATGCCATATGTCTCCATATAATATGGAAAACGTGATGAGCATCCAATGCCTGAAATAAAAACAATCTGTTCACGTGGCAGACCCAACTCAGGAATAACGGTCTGCACCTGCTTTAATATTGAATAATCGCCACATCCCGGACACCAACGTATATCCTGATCGGTTACTAAATCTTTTGAAGTAAATAACGGTGTGGGTGTTGTTGCAGTTGCTTCCATAAAAATACTATCTATTAAAAACTGATTTAAATTTTACTTTTTTACTATTTCATTAATTCAACAATCTTCTCTTTGATTTCAGTTGCGGAAAACGGTATTCCCATTACTTTATTGAGGCTGATTGCAGGTATCATAAACTTATCCCTAACAACTCTTGAAAGTTGACCCATGTTCATTTCAGGCATCAACACTTTGTCATATTTAAACAACATTTCACCGAAATTTTTTGGGAATGGTTTCAGATAAGTAAGATGTGCATGCGCAACATCATATCCTTCGCTACGTGCCATCTGACAAGCTGTTTTAATAGCACCATAGGTACTACCCCAACCTACAATAAGTAGTTTGCCTTTTTCAGGTCCACTGTCTAACTGCTGCAATGGAATGCTGTCAGCTACCTTTTCTACTTTAGCTTCGCGCATTTTTACCATAAACTGATGGTTGTCGTTGTCGTAGCTTATATTACCTGTTTCATGCTGCTTTTCAAGACCACCTATGCGATGTTCAAGTCCCTTTGTGCCTGGTATTGCCCATGGGCGTGATAATTTTTCATCACGTTTATAAGGAAGGAAGTGCTCTCCATTTGTTTCAGTTGCATATTTCACTTTGAATTCTCTTAACTGATCGGCAGAAGGAAATTGCCATGGCTCAGCACCATTAGCAATATAACCATCAGAAAGAAAAATAACAGGTGTCATATATTCAATAGCTATACGGCAGGCTTCATAAATTGTATTAAAGCAATCTGCAGGAGATGACGATGAAACTACTGGCATAGGTGCTTCTCCATTTCTGCCATAAAGCGCCTGCATCAAATCACTTTGTTCTGTCTTGGTTGGCAACCCGGTTGAAGGGCCTCCACGCTGAACATTAATAATCACCAGTGGAATTTCAAGCATAGTCGCTAAACCCATAGCTTCACCTTTTAGTGCAATACCGGGTCCTGATGACGATGTAACTCCCAATGAACCACCAAATGATGCCCCGATTGTTGCACAAACGGCTGCGATTTCATCTTCGGCCTGAAATGTTTTTATTCCAAAATTTTTGTACTTAGATAGTTCATGCAATATGTCTGATGCAGGAGTAATTGGATACGTTCCAAAAAACAAATCTATTCCTCCTTTTTGTGCAGCAGCAATTAAACCTATTGCAGTTGCCTGATTTCCCATGATGTTACGATAAACTCCGGGCTTCATTTTTGCAGGCTGAACAGTATATCGTGTACGGAAAGTTTCTGTTGTATCACCATAGTGATAGCCGGCTTTCAACACCTTAATGTTTGCATCAAGTATAGCTTGTTTTTTTCCAAATTTTTCTTCCAGAAATTTTATACTGTTATCGAGCGAGCGGTTGTACATCCAATATAGAAACCCAAGCACAAACATGTTTTTGGCACGGTCTATTTCTTTGGTACCTAAGCCTGAATCAACCAATGCAGCACGTGTCATTTTTGTGACATCAATCACTACCAGATTATATTTACCTAATGAACCATCTTCAATAGGATTTTGACCATCAGGATATTTTGCTAATCGCAAATTCTTCGGATCAAATCCATCGCTGTTGGCAATGATTGTTCCTGAGTCTTTAAGATTTTTAAGATTTACTTTTAATGCTGCTGCATTCATTGCCACAAGTACATCACATTTATCTCCAGGAGTAAAAATGTTTACACTTCCGAAATGCAACTGATAGCCTGAAACACCTGCAACAGTTCCTTGCGGAGCACGAATTTCTGCCGGAAAATCAGGAAATGTACTTAAATCATTTCCAAACAATGCGGCTGTGTTTGTAAATTGCGTTCCGGTCAACTGCATTCCATCACCGGAATCACCGGCAAATTTTATGATTACCTGGTCTAATACCTCGTTTGTCTTACTCATTTTAATAAAAATTACTGAACACAAAAGTAATGGTTTATTTGCTAAGGAAAGTATGTATTGAGATGATTTTTTAAACCATCAACTTTCTCCTAAAAACGGTATCCTACACTCAGGCTCACAAGATTATAAAAACCCATATAAAAAGTCTCGGAGCGGGAGTCTGAATTATTATCAATCACCTTGATATCATTCTTTTTTCTCACACTATAATGATAGATTGCAGGAGCAATTTTTGTTGACAAAACAAACTGGCTTACAGGAACATAATACATTCCTACTGCCAAGGCAAGACCGGTATTATGATAGTTTCGCAATGCACCATTGTCATAAGCAGTTTTATTCACTATATGAAAAAGAACCGGCCCGTAAATGAGCCCTGAAGTTGGATTTTTTGACCCGGCAAGAAAGCCAATATGAAAACCATAACGTGTTACACCTCCTTTTGCAGGTGCCAAAAAGTTGATTCCTGCTAATGCACGGATACGTTGTCCGGCAACAATGGAATAAGTCAAACTTTCATGAAATAAAAAATTCTGATCCGGCACCTTAGAAAAATTAGGAACTAACCTGCTGATAGTAACATCAAGTCCATGTGTACGATTTGTGTTACGACTTCTTTGAGCCATACTACTCAAAACAGAACAGACTACAAATATTATAGTGAAAAGATTTTTCAATTGCCTGAATTCATAATTACTTATGCATTGTTGCAAATATCGTTTTATTTGTAATACATCAATTTTTACAATTTAATGTATTGCATAAGCTTGATGTTATCTGGCATGCTCTATGGATTTCCCATAAACAACACAGCTGCCCGAATCGGGCAGCCGTTTAATTAGATAGCTTCAATTTAAAACGACAAAGAAGCGCCAGCCAGCAATTGCAACCTGTAAGATGGGTAGTTATACCATTTAAAATACTGTACCACACCAATGTTGTTGATATTAAGAAATACAGACACCATTTTAGAGTAGCGGTATTCAACAGAAAGATTAGCATCAAAATAGGGCTTTAAGCGCTGGAATGAGTCACCATTATAAGCAGCTGCAAATCGTTCGCCACGATAAAACATATCGGTTTTAAAGAGGATTTTCTCTCTCAGTAAAACATATCCGCCTAAGTTAATTTCTACAGCAGGAACAAACCATGCCTTTGCAAGTCCATCGGGCTTATTATTGGTGTAAGTTGCGCCAATATGTGCATTGAATTTTTCATTGCGCTCAAATACCAATTCACCATTTAAAGTAATCACATCAGCATCGCTGTAAACAGTAGAGAAGGTTGTATAGTTTAAAGCACCTGTAGAATCGTTTTCAAAGTAAACTGCATCTTTTAATCTCTTGAAAGATGCTCCTGCACTAAAAAGAATTTCTTTATCTAACTTTATATTCAGTCCTCCTGAAACATCAAACTTTTTGTTTGTATTTCCTGGCATAACAAAATCACCTGTAAATGGATTTTCCGCTGTCATTGCCTTATAGGTGTTCTTTTGCATAGCTCCGGAAACCTGCGCATGTATCATCAAAACATCACTGGCCAGTTTATATCGGGCTTCTACGTGTGGATACAAATGAAACTTAGCTGCACTGTTTGCCTCCCATTCTGTATTGACACCACCAATTAAACGAAACTCCGGAAACTCCAGTGTGTAACGTGGATAAACACCCACAATAGTGTTTTTAACTAATGTATCAAAAGGAAGTTTTGTGCGGGAATAATCAATTTTAATGTCTGCAAATGCATCTCTGTCAGCAATTTTACGCTGTAATTTCCCGGCTAAGATTACACTATTTTCTGTTGTCTTACTTGTATCGCGTTTTCCGCTATAACCATAAAACGACAAACCTGCATCAAACTTATATGTTGACTCTTGCTTTGAAAAATTATCAAATCCTACTTCACCTGCAATACCACTAAACAACTGACGTGTTTCAGCTTTGCTATATACAGTTGACTTTCCATCATAACCAAAAAAACGATACACATCTCTGTCGAAATTTAATTTTGTTCTGAGCGTACCGTAATCAGTAAATTTTTTACCGAATAACTCAAGCGCATTCTCACTATTGTCAGTCTTGCCGTAGTTTTTAATTTTTCCTGTTGATGAATGATGTTTCAGATGTATTCCTGCATCAAATTCCTTTGACCGTAGTGCATTAAAAAACAATTCAGCATAGGGAGTGTTGTGTGTTCCATATCCTCCACGCACATAGCCTTTATGCAGCAGTTTTATTTCATCATCTTTAATTTTAACAGGTTTTATTGGTGAAGTATTAAAAGGTAAATCAGCACGCTTACCTTCTATGGTATATTTAAATTTCACTTCTTTGATTGATGATGTATCGGCACCCGGCATATCACTAATCTTTACTGCATCAGACAATGTCGGTTGATAGTCTTTAACAACAATAATATTCTCATCACCAATATTTTTAATGGTGTCGCGTGTTTGTGCCTTCGACTGTAAAAAAGCTAGGCCTAATGCACCAAAGAATATTGTTTTCTTTAACATGATTGCTGTATTCATTCCTGATTCGATTGTTGAATTAGTTTTCATTGTTTTCCTCCTCCTTAGGTTGTTGTGGTTGAGGAACACCCTCTGTTGTTATCAGCACATTTAACTTTTCTGTTGCAATTTGCTTCAGGTCTTCGGGGTCTGAAGGGTTCTTTTCATAGTTATCAATAATACTTTGATAGGTCTGTTTAGCCTGAAAATTATCTTTCAGAGCAACATAATTATCGCCTAAGAGAATAAACGCTTTGCCAATCCAATAATCATAAGAAGGAACTTGTTTAATCACTTCAAAACATTTTTTCTGCGACTCTTTGTAATTGCCCCATTTGTATTGAATAAACGCAAGCGTATATTTTGCCTCTGCCACAACTTCACTGTTACTACCCTTAGCAATCAAATTAAATTCTTTGGCTGCCGCAGCATAATCCTTTGCTTCCATTGAGCAACGTGCTTTTATCAATCTTGCTTCTGAAATAACTGTTGGATCTGTCTTATCGTTGGACAGTAGCTTATCGGCATATACTATTGCCTGACTGCAATTCTTCAATTTATCGTAACTCCGCATAGAGCCTGTTTGTGCTATCAATAAATTGTCAGCATAGTCGGCATTAGATTCCAATCGCTGATAGGCAGTAAGCGCCTGATCATAATTTTTCTGTGTGTAATAAATAGCCGATGATCTGATGAGTGAGCGTTCAGTAAATAGATTCTTTGTGGCATTATTTACTATTTCATAACCTTTAAGTGCATTGGTGTAGTCTTTTGCCATGTATTCACATTCTGCTTTATAAAAAGTTGCATTCAAGATGTAGGAACCATTAGGGAATCGCGACATATATTGTGCAAAATCATTAGAAGCATTTTTATAATCACCTTTCATATAGCGTTGCTCTGCTGCTTCATAGGTAATAGAATCCTGTGCGCCACTGCTGACTGCATTATTAGGAATTTTCTTTACATAATCGAAATAGGCATTGGGATTTCCCTGAGCTACATAAATATTTTTAATTTGATTTAATGCCTCGACCGATTCCGGTGTTGATGGATACTTTGTTACAACCTGCTTAAATGTTTCGATTGCTTTTTCATCATTTTTATTATTAAAATAAATGAGACCTTTATTGAGCAATGATTTTTTAATATACGGACTGGTCGGATATGAACTGATGAGTTTATTGTAAGCCAACTCTGCTTCATCATCCTGATCGAGTACCATCAACGCTTTGGCTCTTTCAAAATAAGCATCATCGGCATAATTTGATTTTGGATATGTTGTAATCAACTGCTGCATAGCATCAGCTTTTGCTCTGTTATTACCATTTATACCAAGAATGATTCCACGTTGAAAAAGTGAATAATCAGAAGAAGAAGCTTTTGAACCTACTGCCTGTGAATAAAAATTTTCGGCATTGGCAAAATCACGTTGCATAAAATAAGCATCACCTATACGTACCAATGCATCATTGTAGCGATTGTTGTCTGTCTCACCTCTTGATGCTACATACTTGCGAAACCAAGTTGCTGCTTCTTTGTAATTTCCTTTCTTGTAATAACAATAGCCCATGTCGTAATTTGAGCGATTATAAAAGCTGAGCTTCAATGCAGCGGGTGTGAAAATAAAAATACGGTACTCTTTTATAGCATCATCATATTTACCCTGATTGTACAATGCTTCCGACTTCCAATAAATAGCCTGTGCCTGAATGAGTGGATCTATGTTGGTAGTAATAGCTTTATTAAGCAACCTGATTGACTGTTCATAGTCGCGGTCGTTGAATAATTCAACAGCACGGTAATATGCCACTTTCTGGTAGGCAGCGTTTCCTGTTGCAGTTCTGTTTTTGATTTTATCTAATGCAGCTAATGCTTCTTTATAGTTTCTTGTCTGCATATAGATCGTTGCAAGCAACTCCGTTATCTCATCCTTATGTTCGGACTTTGGATATTTAGTCATAAAATCATTCATCACTCTGATTGTTGATGACTGCATGTTAAGGTCAACAGAAAGTTTTGCGTAGTTAAACATGGCCTCTTCCTGTATCTGCGGATCATAACTCATCTTCGATGCAGACTCAAAAGCCGTTAATGCACCTTGCTTATCGTCAGTTTTCAGAAAACAATCTGCAAGATGAAAATAAGCATTCTGTGCGAGTTTGTCCTTGGGGTTAAGCACCTGCTTGAGGTAGTCAATTGCCTTTGCATAATCATTAAGCATGTAGTAGCAAAAACCAACCTGATATTTCTCCTGTCTTGTTGTCTGTGGAGTATTTTTAGAGTAGTCTTCAAAATAACTGATAGCTTTTGCATAGTTGCCTTTACGATAAAATGACTCAGCAACAATCCTGATAATCTCTGTCTTATTTTGTGTATTCTCTACTTTCAATACCGGTATTGCATAATCAAGTGCTTCATCATACTTCTGTTGATCAAAATAAATTTGTGTGATATACAATGGAACTAAAGGGCCGAATGATTCTGAATTTTTTAGTTTCATGAATTGTTCCAATGCTGCCTTATTGTTATTTCTTGAATATTCAACATGTGCATTGTAGTATTGTGCCGCTGTCTGATATTTTGATTCAACATTGATGATCTGCGATAAACTTTTCCCTGCTTTATCATAGTCCTTTCGTGTGAAATAGCTATACCCCTTCTTAAAATAATATTCTATTACTTCGTCATTCTTCAGGTAGGCAACATCCACTGCTTCAAAATGAGTGATGGCATTACGATATTTCCGTTGTTTGTAATAAATGCGTCCAAGTTGAAATTGTGCCAATGAAACATTAATACTCTGTGGATACTTACTGATAAAATCTGTCAGTAAAAATTCTGCATCAGGATGGTACAACTCTGCTGCACATAAACCAATATAATACATTGCATCCTGACGTGCTGCTTCTGAAATTGGTTCTTCCAAGGCTTTTGTAAACTCCTCGCGCGCTGCACTGAATTTTTCTTTGCGCAACAAATCCAATGCTGATTTATAACGCCATTCCACATCGGTGTAAATGCCGGTTTGTTGTGCCAACGACAGCAGTGGAAAAAACAATAACATTAAATAGATACTTCGCCTGACCATTCTTACCATGTTTAATTGCTGATTTGAGATAAAATGCAAAATTATTGATGTGCTTAGGGTACTTATGTTTTTAAACCTGATTATTCATCTTTTTATGAACAGAAAATTGAGGATAACTAACCTGTTTTTCAGTGATAAAACTTCAGATAACTGATGAATAATCACCCTAAAATCATCTGAACAAAAAATCATTGAAACTATTTACCGGAATAAACGTATAGGCTTCTAAAAAATTATCCAAAATGAACAAATCATTTATTTACGGAATAGCTGCACTTGCAATCGTAATAAGTATTTCATCTTGCAAAAAAGATAAAAGTGATGCTGACTATGATTACTCAATGGCAACCGATATGTCTTTAGCAGAAAACACCATGGAGGAAGTCACTAAAATGGCTGATCAGGCTGGGGATTACGGTCAGTTGTTGACTTACAGAAATAGTGCTCCAGCTACGGTTACTGTTATCGGATGCGCAGCAGTGACGATTGAAAATGTAACTGCAACCATCAAAAAAATGACTCTTGACTTTGGTGCAACTGATGTTACCTGCATAGATGGTAAAAGAAGACGTGGAAAAATTCTCGTTCAATATGAAGGGAATTATCGCGATGCAAATCATGAGCATACTATAAGCTTTGAAAATTATTTTGTGAATGATTACAAAATTGAGGGAACAAGAAAAATAACCAATACCGGAAAAAACAATCAAAATCAATCTGTTTTTGCCATCACAGCAGATATCAGCATCAGTAATCCCAATGGTAAAACCATGACATGGCAAAGTCAGCGTACCCGCACTTGGATTGCCGGAGAAAACACCACTTTCAATACTGATAGTCTTAATGGTGTAAAGGATGATATATACGCTGTTACCGGCAACGGTAGCGGAAAATCATTTAACGGAACGTCTTTCAGCGCCAATATTACTGAGCCATTGACAGTTTCTTTACAATGCCGCTTTATCACTAAAGGCAAAGTAGAACTAACTCCGGGTGAACAAGCTATTCGATACATTGATTACGGTGACGGCACTTGTGATGCTATTGCAGCAATAACCATCAACGGAGTAACATACTATCGTGAAATACCTTAAACGTTTGTTTACTCAAAAAAAATAACCCGCCATAGTGCGGGTTTTTTATTTTCTGAAACTAAAATGTAAAACTTGCCATGAGCAAATTTAAATCACGAAAAGGCAAACGATACAAATCGCTGACATATTTATTTGTTACCGTACCCCTGAACAGATAAACTCCCGAACGAAAAGAAGCATCTTTCCACAACAATCCTTCTAGTCCACCATGTTCACCAACATTCAACAGGATAGGAGTAAAGATATTACTCAAAGCATGCGAAGCCGTTTTTGCTACACGGCTTGCAATATTAGGAACACAATAATGCACCACACCATATTCTCTGAATGTGGGCTGAGTGTGATTGGTTGGTTTAGATGTTTCGAAACATCCACCCTGATCAATGCTGACATCAATAATTACAGAACCAAATTTCATCTCGCTGACCATCTCTTCTGTAACTACAATTGGTGTACGTCCTGTTCGTGCATGTAAAGCACCAATGGCAACATCACAAGTGCGTAGCGCTTTAAGCATGGTGGACTGTGTTAATGTACTGGTAAAAACATGTTCACCAAGATTTCTGATTACACGCCTGAGTTTGTACATATTGTCATCAAAAATTTTGACATCAGCACCGAGTCCCATAGCTGTGCGTGCAGCATTCTCGCCTACCGTGCCGGCACCAAGTATAACAACTTCTGATGGTGGTACACCTGCAATGCCTCCAAGCAACTCTCCCTTTCCTCCTGTAGTGTTACTTAATAATTCTGATGCAATAAGTATGGATGTACGACCTACAATTTCACTCATGGCTTGTATTACCGGCATGAGTGATGAGTCGTCTTTCATATACTCATAACCGATTGCTGTAATTTTCTTCTTGGCCATTTTCAGAAAGAAATCTTTACTCTGCATATTAACCTGCAACACAGAAAATAAAGTCTGTTTATCATGCATTAAGTCTAGCTCATCATTGGTAGGTGCTGCGATTTTTATGATAATATCTGCTGTATAAACTTCTTTTGCGCTATAAACAATTCTTGCACCTGCTTCGCTATAATCTGTGTCAGTAAAATTTGCAGAGTCACCGGCACCGGTTTCAACCATTATCTGATGCCCATTACTTGTTAGCACGGCCACCGAATCGGGTGTTAATGCAATACGATGCTCCTGAAATGAAATTTCTTTTGGAATACCAATCAGCACTTCTCTTTTTGTCTTCTGTACTTCGAGCATGCTTTCACGTGGAAGCAAAACCGATTCTGAAGAAAACATTCCACCACTCTTTGACGCAGTTGTCATATCGTAACAATTATGGTGCGAATTTCGTCTTTCGCATCCACTTGCACAAGCGTATAATCAAAATTTATAATTCCTTCTATCTTTTCGGGCCATTCAATAAAACAACGGTGTCCACTGAAAAAATACTCTTCATAACCCATGTCATAAACTTCCCTCAGGTTATTGATTCTGTAAAAGTCGAAATGATAAATCACTTCATTGGCTGCATGATATTCGTTGACAATGGAGAAAGTGGGACTGCTGACATTGTCAGCCACATTAAGTTGCTTACACAGCGCTTTGATAAGTGTTGTCTTACCTGCCCCCATCTCACCTTTAAACAATACTATTTTACTTTCTCCAATCACGGCAAGAATTTGTTTTGCAACACTGTTTAACTCATCCGGTGAGTTACAAAAAAAAACATATTCACTCATTACTTTTATTTGCTAACCAATGAAACAAATGGCACAATCATTTCTTCAAGTGAAATGCCTCCATGCTGAAATGTATTTCGATAATGATTTACGTAATAATTGAAGTTGTTGGGATATGCAAAAAACTTATCTTGTTTAGCAAAAACAAAAGTTGTACTCACATTCAAACGTGGCAACAGTGCATCAGCAGGATTTTTTATTTCAAACACATCGCGCTTTTCATAATTCAGATTTTTTCCCTGCTTATAGCGCAAGTTGGTATTGGTGTTTCTGTCACCAATTATTTTTGATGGTTCTTTAACTCTAATGGTACCATGATCAGTTGTGATAATGAGTTTTACATTTTTTTGTGCAATGCGTTTCAATGCCTCAAGCAATGGCGAATGTTCAATCCAGGAAAGTGTGATGGAACGATATGCAGGTTCATCATCTGCAAGTTCGCGAATAACCTGCATGTCTGTACGCGCATGCGAAAGCATATCTACAAAATTGTAAACAATAACATTGAGTTTGTTGCCAAACAAATTGGGAATATTGTCAACCAGCTCCTTCCCTGCATCAAGGTTGGTGATTTTTGTATAGGATGATTTTATATTTTTTCTTAAACGGCTGATCTGATCTTTCAGCAAATCTTCCTCATGCAAATTTTTGCCACCTTCATCATCATCATTGACCCACCATTTTGGATGCATTTTTTCAATGTCGGCAGGCATAAGACCTGCAAACAGACTGTTGCGTGCATACTGTGTTGCAGTTGGCAGAATACTGAAATAAGAATCTTCTTCTGTTACTCTGAAAAGTTCACTGATGATAGGCTCAATAACTTTCCATTGATCAAAGCGCAGGTTATCAATCAGAATAAAAAAGACAGGCACATCCGATGTTTCTGCAACAGGAATTACTTTTCGTTTAAGTACATGCTGCGACATGAGAGGTGCATTGCTTTCCGGATTTCTTATCCAGTTGAGATAATTGCTCTCAACAAATTTTGAAAACAACCTGTTGGCTTCCTCTTTTTGCTGTATCAGAATTTCAAACATACTTTCATCGCGGACTTTATCGAGTTGCAATTCCCAGTAAACAAGTTTTTTATATAACTCTGCCCACTCTGCATGTCCAAGTCTGTCGCCCAACATCATACCTATCTGTCTGAACTCCTGCTGATATTGCGTGTTTGTTTTTTCACTGACCAATCGCTTGTTATCAAGATTCTTTTTCAGTGATAATAAAATCTGATTCGGGTTTACAGGCTTTATCAGATAATCTGCAATCTGCGAGCCAATGGCATCTTCCATAATAGACTCTTCTTCACTCTTGGTAATTAGAACAACAGGAATATTACTATTGATGCTCTTAATGCGCATCATCGTTTCAATGCCACTGAGTCCCGGCATATTCTCATCTAAGAAAACGATATCGAAGGGCTCTTTCCTGAAAATTTCTAATGCATCGTTTCCGCTGTTTGCTGTAACTGTTTCATAACCTTTATCATTAAGAAATAAAATGTGTGGCTTTAACAAATCAATTTCATCATCAGCCCAAAGTATGCGTTGCTTTTCCATTTTTTATATTGCTCTAAATTACAAATTAAAACAAAACGCCTGCTTGTTTATTATATTGAGTTATAAAAATCTTTTCTACCTTAAATCTTTCATGTCCTTTGGATAAAATGCTGAAAAAATTGATCCTAAGGTCAAAATGCAACAACATAAACAGTTCTTTAACAAAAAAAGCCTGTGCATACAAACAATTATTAAAAATGATAACCTCCTAAAATTCAGTATTAATACTTTTTAACAACAATTGAAGAAATGAAAAATGAAGCATCCACACCTCTTATCTTTGCACCCTGAATTTTTTAACAGATACTTGTTTAAAAGGCATTTTTGTTAAAGCAAAACGGCCTGTATTAAAAGTATAATTTCAGCAATCGGTCAATGTATTGCATTGCAACCAATTTATTTAATTTTAAAGAACTAAGAAAATAATCGAAGCATGTCAAAAAAAGTTGCACATAATTACACAGAAGACAGCATTCAAAGTTTAGACTGGAAAGAACATATCCGCCTCAGGCCCGGAATGTATATTGGTAAATTAGGTGATGGCTCCTCGCGCGATGATGGTATTTATGTTTTACTGAAAGAGGTGATAGATAATTCCATTGATGAATATGTGATGGGATATGGAAAGCAGATTGATGTAACGGTAGAAAACGGAAGTGTTACTGTTCGTGATTACGGTCGTGGCATTCCATTAGGTAAAGTTGTGGACTGTGTTTCCAAAATAAATACCGGTGGAAAATACGACTCACAGGCATTTCAGAAATCTGTTGGACTCAATGGTGTAGGTACTAAAGCAGTGAATGCACTTTCAACTTATTTTAAAGTGCAGAGTGTGAGAGAAGGTAAAACGACTATTGCGGAATTTGAAAGAGGCGAATTAAAAAAACAGCAAAAAGAAAAATCATGCGATCTTTCTGACGGCACGCTCATTAGTTTTATTCCCGACAACGAAGTGTTTATTGACTATAAATTCAACAGTGAGTTTATTGAAAGAATGTTGAACAATTACGCTTTCTTGAATGTAGGTTTAAAGTTAAACTTCAATGGTAAGGAATTCTTTTCGCAAAACGGATTGCTTGACTTGTTGAAAGCAAACCTGAGTGAAGAAGTACTCTATCCTGCTGTGCATTTAAAAGACAATGACATAGAAATTGCCTTTACCCATACACCAAGTTATGGTGAAGAATATTTTTCATTTGTAAACGGACAACACACAACACAAGGTGGAACTCACCTTGCTGCATTTAGAGAAGCAGTAGTTAAGACGGTACGTGAGTTTTACAAAAAAGAGTTCGACCCAAGTGATGTTCGCGAAGGTATTGAAGCTGCTGTAAGCATTCGTATTCAGGAACCGGTTTTCGAGTCGCAGACAAAAACAAAATTAGGCTCACAAAATACTTATCCTAACGGCCCTTCATTACGCAATTGGATTAACGACTTCGTTAAAACCAACCTCGACAATTACCTTCACAAGCATCCTGAAACTGCCGAAATCTGGTTGAAAAAAATTCAGCAAAGCGAGCGTGAAAGAAAAGAAATTGCAGGTATAAAAAAACTTGCTAACGAACGTGCAAAAAAGGCAAATCTGCACAATAAAAAATTACGTGATTGCCGTACACACCTTAACTCCAAGTCGCCTGAAAGATTTGAATCAACGCTGTTTATTACAGAGGGCGACTCGGCAAGTGGTTCTATAACCATATCTCGTGATGTAAACACACAAGCTGTTTTCAGTTTAAAAGGAAAACCTTTGAATTGCTTTGGTCTGACTAAAAAAATTGTTTATGAAAACGAAGAGTTTAATCTGATGCAAAATGCATTAAACATTGAAGACGGACTTGACGAATTACGCTACAACCGTATCGTAATTGCCACCGATGCCGATGTTGACGGAATGCATATCCGATTGTTGTTACTCACTTTCTTTTTGCAATTTTTTCCTGAGTTGGTGAAAAATAATCACGTTTATATTTTACAAACACCGCTTTTCAGAGTAAGGAACAAAAAAGAAACAATTTATTGCTATAGCGAGCAGGAGCGAGTTGCTGCAATAGAAAAATTAGGAAGCAAACCTGAAATAACCCGCTTTAAAGGTCTTGGAGAAATTTCACCTGATGAATTTAAGAATTTCATTGGCCGTAAAATGCGCCTCGAGCCTGTGCGTATTGAAGGCGAAGGTTCCGTTCAGCATTTGTTGGAATATTATATGGGTAAAAACACTCCGGAAAGGCAGGAATTTATTATCGGCAATCTGAAACTGGAAGAAGAGTTAGAACCTGAAATTGCAGAAGCATAATTGAAATTAATTGGATTTATTTCACCGTCACCGGACACAAAAAAGTAACTAATGAGCAAAAAAAATATTAAACCTGTAAAATCACCTGTAAACACTATTGTCGAACAACCGGCAACACACATTTCAAATATGTATCAGACCTGGTTTTTAGACTATGCCTCGTATGTAATTCTCGAACGTGCTGTTCCCTATCTCGATGATGGGCTAAAACCTGTTCAGCGCAGAATCCTGCACAGCATGTGGGAAATGGAAGATGGCAGATACAACAAAGTGGCCAACATTATTGGTAACACCATGAAATATCATCCGCATGGTGATGCTTCAATTGGTAATGCTTTGATACAAATAGGTCAGCGCGACTTGCTGATTGACATGCAGGGTAACTGGGGGAATATTTACACCGGTGATGCCGCTGCTGCTTCACGTTATATTGAAGCACGCCTGTCAAAGTTTGCATTAGATGTGGTTTATAATCCAAAGACTACTGTTTGGCAGCTATCATACGATGGTAGAAATAAAGAACCGGTTTCTCTTCCTGTAAAATTTCCATTGCTGTTGGCATCAGGCATTGAAGGAATAGCCGTTGGTCTGGCCTGTAAAATATTACCACACAATTTCTGTGAGTTGATACAAGGCTCTATTGATGTTTTACGTAATAAGAAAACAAACATCCTTCCCGATTTTGCCACAGGTGGTATTGCCGATTTCAGGAATTACAATGAAGGATTGCGCGGTGGTAGAATAAAGGTACGTGCAGTTATCGAGCAGAAAGACAAAAAGACATTGTTGATTAAACAGATTCCATTTGGCACAACAACATCTTCGCTCATTGACTCTATTCTTTCGGCTAATGATAAAGGAAAAATCAAGGTAAAAAAGGTTGAAGACAACACTGCTGCGGAAGTTGAAATTGCTATTTATCTGCATCCGGACTCCAGTGAGGATATTGAGAAAACAATAGAAGCACTTTATGCATTTACTGATTGTGAGCTAAGCATTGCCCCTAACTCTTGTGTTATCCGCGATGGCAAACCGGAATTTCTGAATGTAAATGACATTCTGAAAGAATCAACTTACAATACATTGGAATTATTGAAACGTGAGTTGGAAATTGAGTTGAGCGAGTTGATGGAAGATTGGCATTTTTCATCTCTTGAAAAAATATTTATCGAAAACCGTATTTATCGAAAAATAGAAGAATGCGAAACCTGGGAAGCAGTAATTCAGGCAATTGACAAAGGACTGAATCCGTTTAAGAAATTACTGAAGCGCGAAGTCACCGAAGATGATATTGTAAAACTTACCGAAATTAAAATCAAACGCATTTCAAAATTTGATGCCAAGAAAGCTGACGAACATATTAAAGCACTTAACGATAAAATAAAAGTCGTAAAAGATAATCTTAAAAATCTGACACCTTTTGCTATTGCTTATTTTAAAGAGTTACTTAAAAAATACGGTAAAGGCAAAGAGCGTAAAACTGTAATCAGCGAAGAAGGATTCGAGCAGATTGAAGTTAGAAAAGTTGTTATCAATAATGCCAAGTTATACGTAAACCGTGAAGAGGGATTTGCAGGCTACGGTTTGAAAAAAGATGAACTTGTTAGTGAATGTTCAGATATTGATGATGTTTTGGCCATAACCGGTGATGGAAAATTTGTAGTGAACCGGATATCTGATAAAAGCTATTATGGTAAAGACATTCGTTTCATCAAAGTGTTTGAGAAGAATGATGAAAACACCATTTACAACATGGTATATAGAGATGGTGCGCGAGGTGATTTGTTTATCAAACGTTTCTCGATTGGAGGCATCACACGCGAAAAAATTTATGATCTTACAAAAGGAACAGAAAACTCAAAGATTATCTATCTCGGTATTTCGGGAACTGACAATGCGCCAACCATTCAAATTGTGCTGAAGCCACGTCCTAAATTAAAAAACACAATGTTTAATGTCAACTTTAACGAGATGCTGATAAAAAACCGTTCTGCTGTTGGAAATATTCTCACCAAATTTCCCGTTCACAAAATCACAGAAGTTGGCAAAGGAAAATCAGAAGCTTCTGCAGTAAAAAGTTCTGAGCCTTCAAAAAAAAACGACAAGGAAAGTGAACCTGAACTCTTTGAGTTTCCAAAAGAAAAAAGCCCTGCCGAACAGGTAAAAACACCTACACAAAAAGTGCAGATGAAAATGGAAATCTGATTCATGCGTCAACAAACATTACTTAATCATATAACCGGCATCATTGCCGGTTTTGATTTTTCTGTACCCTTGCATCATTATCTGAAAAACCATTTCAGGCAAAACAAGCAACTTGGCAGTCGCGACAGAAAAATAATTTCATCAGGATGTTATGCCTACTATCGCTATGCTTTACTTCTGCCCAATAGAAGTGTTGAAGAACAATTGGCATTGAGCTTTTCTATTACTAATGAAAAAAATTTATTAAGTGACTATTTATCTGAAAAATACCAGATTGCAAAAAATGAATCAAACAGCCTTTCTGAAAGGCTGGAATTTATCCGAAAACAAGACGGAATAACTCCTGATGTAGCCTTTTCATTCTTAGATTTACTATCAAAAGAAATAGATAAAGAAGCATTTGTTGCATCAATGTTTCAACAACCATTAGTGTGGATAAGAATACGCAAAGGTTTTGAAAAATCTGTATTAGATGAATTAAAGTTAAAAGAAATTATCTCCTTTCAAAGCACTGAAAATGCACTTGGTTTTGCTCCTGCCATACCACTTACTGCACTTGAATCTTATCTGAAAGGACATTTTGAAATACAGGACTTATCTTCACAACAAACACTATCGTTGCTTCCCGACAACTGCGGGCAGCGTATGTGGGATTGTTGCAGTGGATCAGGAGGCAAGACATTGTTATTGGCCGACCGTTTTCAAAAGGCTGCTTTTTTACTTACCGACCTACGCACTTCATCACTGCAAAATGCAGAAGAAAGATTAAAAAAAGCTGCTGTCAGAAATTATAAAACGATGCAGGCCGATCTTACAAAAGACTTAAACTTCAATGAAAAATTTGATGTAATTATTGCCGATGTACCCTGTAGTGGCTCCGGCACATGGAGTCGCACTCCGGAAAACTTTTGGAATTTCGATAAAAATAAAATTAAGGATTATGCAAACCTTCAATTTACTATTACGAAAAATGCAACAAAACATCTAAAAAATAATGGACTGTTTCTGTACTTGACTTGCTCTGCCTTTGGAATGGAAAACGAAGAAAATACCAAGCGTATTGCAAAACATTGCAATCTTAATATTGTGGAGCAAACATTTTTCCATGGANNCATCAATCCGACACTATGTTTAGTTGTTTGATGAAGTTGAAAAGTTAAGTGGAAAAGGTCATCTATTATAATTACTTTTGTTGTCAATAATTATCGAAAAAATCAATAAATAAAATTAAATGATGAAAAAAATATACCTGCTTCTTATCGGTGTTTTTGTATTAAATATTTCGCAAGCATGCGATACTACATCCATTGCAAAAACTCAATGGACAGTAAGTTATGTTGACAGCGAAGAACTTGTAGGCGAAGGCCCAAATAATGGTCATGCTACACATTGTATTGACAACGACACTGCTACCTTCTGGCATACCAAATGGCAGGGAATAACTACTCCATACCCTCATGAAATTCAAATCAACCTAGGTGCTGTTTATCCTGTTAATGGTTTTAGTTTTTTAACACGTGACAACAACACCGGTGGAAGAGTAAAAAATTTTCATGTTTATCTGAGTAACGATAGCATCACATGGGGTAGTCCACAAGCTGCTGGTGTTTTAATTTATCCAAATCCCAACAGCGGTGCTCAACAGACTGCTGCAATTTATTTTGGTGCCGTTAATGCACAATACATCAGGTTAGTTTTCGACTCAAGCTATTCCGGCATTCATGTGATGTGTGCAGAACTCAACGTATTTCAGGATTTGAGCTGCGGTGCTACCGGTCAAAACAATCAAATTATATCACTCAATCCGGTACCTAAGCAATCTACCGTTTCAACGCCAATTACATTAACAGGTACCACAACATCAGGACTGCCTATCTCCTACTCTATTGTATCAGGTCCTGCAACTATAAATGGTGATACTTTGACTTTGACAGGCGCAACAGGCACTGTAATGGTGCAAGCCGATCAGGCAGGTAATGCATTATACTACCCGGCAAGTGCACAACTATCTTTTGATGTGATTGATTTAACTACCTACTTTCCTGCTGTAAGCAGCAAGCTTACCGGTGATTATGACTTGGAAATGCCGCAACTTTACCCCTATCTTTTGCATACCAATGCCAGCATTGCAGAACCTACTTTATTATCCATTGCCTCGGTAGAATACAATATCAACGGAGTAGTATTAAACACCATTTACAATGATGGCGACTATCAGGCTTGGTGGACACCACCTGCTTATGGCAACTACACCATTTACGTTACAGCAACAGGCAACAACGGAAACACCGATGTGGATACCATTAACCTGAATGTCACCAATACCTTTGCAACACAAAATGCACAAACCATCACCAACGGTGTCATTGATATGGGCACAATTGGCTCGCAATGGTTTTATGGCACCTATACGCTGCCACAATCAGTAGGCGTATATGATAGCATTGTTGCCAACCTGCACATCAGCTGCCCTGCAGTGCCCGGAGGATGCGATGACTGGGATCGTTTAGCATGGGTTGAATTTAAAGCTCCTAACGGTGAATGGATGGAGCTGTTTCGTTATATAACACCCTATCGTGTTGCGTGCAACCATCAGATTGATGTTACCGATTATGCATCGGTATTACAAGGAGAAATTGAACTGCGTATGTACATTGAAACCTGGGGAACGGGAGGATGGCAAATAAATCTTGACTTTGATTATTACGCTTCACCGCCTGCATTTCTATACTCAACCATTGAACAACTTTGGAAAGGTAACTATAACTTTGGTAACCCGCTCAATTTACAACCTATGGATACTGTTGTCATAAAACCCTATTCTAATGTATCAAAGGCTACGTTCAGATTAGTAACCACAGGACATGGCTGGGGTAGCAACAACACAGGCAATGCAGCGGAGTTCTACCATGCTATTCACGATTTAAAAATAAACAATGTGACCACATTTACTCAGGATTTATGGACAGACTGCAACCCCAATCCTGATGGCTGTACAGGACAACAAGGAACCTGGCAATACAACCGCGCAGGTTGGTGCCCCGGAACAATTCCTAAACCTTATTTCTATGATTTAACCCCATATTTATCGCAAGCACCTTTTAACTTCGAATATATTTTCCAAACCAGCTATCAGGATATATGTCATCCCAACAACCCGGCATGTGTGTCGGGAGTTACCTGTGCCAATTGTAATGATGGCTACAATCCTTCTTATCGCATTGGTGGTTATTTGATTCGATACAGTAATTTACCTTTAGTATTAGGTGTTCAAAGTCATAATCCGGAATCTGAACTTAATTTAAACTTTGATATTTATCCAAACCCCGCCAGCGGATTCTTTTATCTGGTTCCTGAAAATAAATTTGGTAATACGGTATGTTCCATACACAACATAAGTGGTGAAACATTAAGAACATACTATTTCAACACTTCAGAGCAACTCGCTGCATATTCATTCAACCTATCGGGTCTAAGCAAAGGTGTTTATTTTGTCAGGTTGCAATCAGAGAAAAATATAATGACAAAAAAAATAATGTTTCAATAGCACCAAGTGTTCTACTTTGAGTCTGCTTGAAATAACATTTAGACTATTTGAATGAGTTTGGAAAAGCCTGGTAATTAACCTGAGTTGTGCTCCCGGGTTTAAGCAATGTTGACTTTAACTTTTAAGGTCTCCTCAAATTTTACGCATCTGTACCCTAACATTTTCATCTGTTAATTAAAGTTTAAGATAATGTTACCATTTAACCCTTTGAATGGCTATTTTAATAGCTTTGTCGGTCTTTTCAAAAATAAACATGAAAAAATTCTTCACACTCCTTTTAGCTGCAAGCTTTGCTTCAACAGTTAATGCACAAAACTTCAACATTTCATTACTCGGCACATTGCCTTATCCCAATGACGACCTTGCTAATATTGGCGGATGGGTATCTCCTTCGGGCGAAGAATATGCACTCGTAGGCTCAGAATCCGGACTTTCTATTGTTGATGTCAGCAATCCGGCAAATCCTACAGAAGTAATTTTAGTTCCCGGACCACAATCTCAATGGCGCGAAGTAAAGACTTACGATCATTATGCATACGTAACTACTGAAGGTGGTGGTGGACTACAAATAGTTGACCTCTCACAACTTCCTAATGCAGCACCTGCAATTGACTGGACAGGTAATGGCGCCATCAGTGGCCAGTTGGATAACATTCACTCACTGCATATTGAAGATGGCTATGTTTATCTGCATGGCTCAAATTTATTTCAGGGAGCAACAATCATTGCTGATATTGCTACCAACCCGCTAAGCCCGAATTATGTTGGACATACACCCGGTGCCTACGTACATGACGGTTATGCCAGAGGAAATTATTATTTCGGATGCCATATTTATAATGGTGATTTTACAATTTATGATGTAACTAATAAAGCCAATCCCATTCCATTGGGAATAAAAGTAACACCCGGGCAGTTTACTCACAATGCATGGCTTTCTACCAATAGTCAGTATTTGTTTACTACTGATGAAGTTTCTGACTCCTATCTGACAGCTTATGATATTTCAAATCCGGCCAACATAATTGAAATGGACAGAATTCAAATCACTCCTGGCTCCGGATCTATTGTACACAATACACACATTATACAAAAAAATGGTGCTGATTATGCAGTTACTTCCTGGTATAAAGATGGCGTAGTGATTACTGATGTTACGCGACCACAAAACATGGTTAACGTTGGATGGTATGACACCTATACACAAGGTGCAGGTGATGGTTTTAGTGGGGATTGGGGCGTTTATCCTTATCTGCCCTCAGGTAATCTTGTAGTATCTGACATCAACAACGGACTTTTTGTTTTAGGACCTACTTATCAGCGTGCCTGCTATCTTGAAGGTGTGGTGACAGACTCAGTTACCGGCAATCCTATTTTTAATGCAACCGTAAAAGTTCTTTCTACAAACATTACTAAAAACACAAAAGCAAACGGAGAATATAAAACAGGAACAGCTACTGCAGGTAGTTATAATGTTGAAGTTTCTGCGGCTGGCTACTTCACCAAGACAATTAATGGAGTATCGCTCACCAATGGCAATGTAACGCAACTTGATGTTCAGTTATCACCACTTGCTTCTACATCGGTAAGTGGACAGGTAGTTGAAGCTGGAACAGGAAATCCAATACCCAATGCAACGGTGACCATTCAGGATAGTGCATTGGTGTATAATACAACTGCTGATGCCTCAGGTAATTTTACAATTCCTTCAATGGTAGTCGGCAACTATCAGGTTGTAGCCGGAAGTTGGGGTCATCGCACTACATGCTTCAACTCAAACATTATGCTTAACCCTGCACCATTGGTAATTACCTTGAACAAAGGTTATTATGATGACTTTTCTTTTGACTTCGGATGGACAATAACAGGTACTACTCAAAATCTTTGGGAAAGAGGTGTGCCTCACGGAACTCCTGCCGTTTTCGGACCGGGCTTTGCCAATCCTGATGCCGATGATCAAACAGATTGTTTGAATCAGGCCTATGTAACAGATAATAATCCTAATGCATCTTCTTCAGGATCAAACGATGTTGATGACGGCTATACACTTTTGACTTCTCCAGTTTTTGACCCTACATATCTGACAAATCCAACTATAAATTATTCACGCTGGTTTTATAATGCCGGTGGAAATTCAAACCCCAACGATAGTTTGATAATTCGAATTTCTAATGGCACTACCAATGTTGTTTTAGAAACAGTTCGTGCTTCAACTCCGGGAATGGGAACATGGGTTTCACAGTCATTTAACTTAAATGGTTTGATTCCTGTTACCAGTACCATGCAGATTAGTGTTTACACTGCCGACCAAGCAATGTCAGGACATGTGGTTGAAGGTGGTTTTGATAAATTTGAAGTAAACGGAACTGTTGGCATATCAACATTATCAGCAACTGTAAATACTTTGTCATCAAGCCCTAATCCGTTTAAAAATGAGTCGAGACTGCACATTGGCGAAAATGGTGGTAACTTAACCATTACAGATATTACCGGGAAAATGGTAGAAACACTAAAAGTTCAAAAAAATGAGCAGATTTTTATTGGCAAGAGTTTCAAAAAAGGCGTTTATCTTGTAAAATTAGTCTCTGATAAAGGCACTGTTTCAAGTATAAAATTAGTCAAAACCGGAGAATAGATTTTTATATTATATTGATAATCAATGAATTTATTATCCTTTAATTACGTATAATCAGTCTTTTCCCGGCCGATTAATCAAATATTTGAAGTTGAAAATAAATTTAGCAAAGGATTTGAAAATATAGTAAAAAAAACTACTTTTGCCGTCCGTTTGTAAAAACACATTAATCATGTACGCAATAGTAAACATATTAGGACAACAGTTTAAGGTTGAAGAAAAGCAGCAATTATTTGTACACCGTTTAGAAGGTGCTGAAGGCGAAGAAGTAAAATTCAACGATGTTTTGTTAGTAGATAATGGTGGCAGTATAAAAGTTGGCAAGCCTTCTTTATCAAACGCAAGTGTCTCTGCAAAAATCATTAGCCATGTAAAAGGTGACAAAGTTCTGGTGTTTAAGAAAAAGAGAAGAAAAGGATACAAGAAGATGAATGGTCATCGTCAGTATATGAGTAAAATTGAAATCAATTCCATTAACGCATAATTAACTAAACTTATTTAGTCATGGCACATAAAAAAGGTGAAGGTAAAGTAAAAAACAACCGCGAGTCGCACAGTAAACGTCTCGGAATTAAAATATATGGCGGGCAGCATGCTATTGCAGGCAACATCATTGTTCGTCAGCGTGGCACCAAACACAATGCCGGTGAAGGTGTGGGCATGGGAAAAGATCATACCCTTTTTGCTTTGGTTGATGGTAAAGTTGTTTTCAAGAAAAAAACTGATAACAAGTCATACGTTTACGTTACTCCTGTAGCACAGGCATAATAATATTTTTCAATATAAAGAAGCCTATCCTTTAATCGGGTAGGCTTTCTTATTTTTATAAAACTCTTTACTATCAATACCTTTGTTCAATGAAGTCATTACGCATATTACTCCTACCTTTCTCGTGGCTGTACGGAATGGTTGTTTTATTGCGTAATTTATTGTTTGATGTTGGTCTGCTAAAAAGCCGGACTGTAGATATTCCTGTAATATGTATTGGAAACCTAAACACCGGTGGCACAGGTAAAACACCACATACAGAATATCTACTTTCTGCATTGAGTAATTATAAAACAGCTGTTGTTTCACGTGGGTATGGTCGTAACACTTCAGGCATTGTTGAAGTACATGTTGACAGCCAGCCCAATGATACCGGTGATGAACCATTACAGATTAAACGTAAATTTCCAATTGTGCCTTTCATCGTCAGCGAAAAAAGAAGTGAAGGCATTGATTATCTTTTAAAACATTATCCGAATACAGAAGTAATCTTACTTGACGATGCATTTCAACACCGCAGTGTAAAAGCAGGAATGAATATTTTGCTGACACAATACAATGACCTTTTTATAAATGATTGCTTACTACCTGCAGGCAATCTTCGGGAATCTGCATCGTCTGCATCAAGAGCAGATGTGATAATAGTCACCAAATGCCCAACAGCAATAACAGTTGAACAAAAAAAATCTATTATCAGTCAATTACCATCAAAACCTGTTTTTTTCAGTTCGTTTAGTTATGACAACCTTCAGTCGCTTAATAGTGGTGAAAAGCTGAATTTAAGAGACTTGTCGGAGTATGAAATTTTGTTAATAACGGGTATTGCAACCAATAAAAGTCTTCTCGATTTTCTGAGTACTCATAGCAAAAAAATCAAAAAGATTGCCTTTAAAGATCACCATAATTATTGTGCAAAAGATATTGAGAATATCATTGCCATTTTCAATAATTTAGCCTCTGAAAAAAAAATAATTATAGTTACAGAAAAAGATGCTGTAAAATTCAACAGCAGTGAATTAAAACCACTCACTAAGAATCTTCCTGTTTATTCAATACCTGTAACAATTGTCATTAATGAAAACGAATTAAAATTTTTAGATACAGTAAAAGCGTATGTTGGAAAAAATCAAAGCAACAGCTGAATTTATCAGCAAAACCACGGGCTTTAACCCGGAAACAGGAATTATTTTAGGATCGGGCCTTGGAGGATTAGTTAAAGAAATTGACATTGTAAAAGAATTAAACTATTCAGACATTCCGGGATTTCCGGTGTCAACAGTAAAAGGTCATGGCAACAAACTTATTTTCGGAACATTAAACGGAGTAAGAGTAGTAGCGATGCAAGGTCGCTTCCATTTTTACGAAGGATACTCCATGCAGGAAGTTGCAATGCCTGTCAGAGTGATGAAATTTCTTGGAATAAAAAATCTTATTCTTTCCAATGCAAGTGGTGGTGTTAACCCAAAATACAAAGTAGGCGATTTGATGATATTGGATGACCATATCAATCTGATGGGCATCAATCCTTTGATAGGACCAAACAATGATGATTTAGGCCCACGCTTTCCAGATATGGGTGAGCCTTACGATAAAACTATGATTAAAAATGCAAAAGCCATTGCAGACAAACATGGCTTTACCTGCCATACAGGAGTTTATGCTGCCGTTACAGGGCCAACGTTTGAAACACGTGCAGAATACAAATACATTAAGTTTATTGGTGCCGATTGTGTGGGCATGTCAACAGTTCCTGAAAACATAGTTGCACGTCACATGAACCTGCCGGTTTTTGCAATCTCTATAATCACTGATTTAGGTGGAAGCGATGAACCGGAGTTTATCACTCACGAAGAAGTTTTGAAAGTTGCCAATGCTGCAGAACAAAAAATGACAATTATTATTAAAGAACTTATTGCACAATAATTTTTCACTATAAAATAAATTTTAAGGAGAATCATGAGAAGAAGAATTCAATTAAATTTAACTTTTTTAAGTTTTATCATCTGCTTTTTTATTTGCACATCGCAAAAAGTACAAGCACAATTTTGGTTACCCGTTGGTTCCGGTGTCAATAACAATGTTTATGCAATGACCAAGGACACTGTCAACAACATTCTCTACATCGGTGGCCGGTTTACGGATGCCAGTGGTGTTACTGCCATAAGAGTGGCATCATGGAATGGAACAAGTTACACTGCAATTGGTGATGGATTTGACAGCAACGTATTCGCACTGTATTATGATCATAGTAACAATACACTTTACGCTGCCGGTTCGTTTTTATCTTCAGGAATAAATCCGATAACACGTATTGCAAAATGGGATGGCACACAATGGCAACCATTAGGTACAGGCTGTAATGATGAGATTTATGCACTTACAGGAGATGCTAACGGAAACATTTATGCCGGTGGAATATTTACTACCGCTGGTGGTATAAGCACCGAACGAATTGCTAAATGGAATGGCACAACATGGAATGCATTAGGCTCAGGCATAGGAAGTGGATCTAACTATGTTGAGGCATTGACATTTTATAACGGTGATTTAATTGCAGGTGGGCAGTTTGGCATAGCGGGTGGTGTAGCTGTAAGCGGAATAGCACGATGGAATGGTACAAACTGGTTTGACCTGAATGGTGGCGTTAGTGGATTATCTATGCGGGTAACAGCTTTTAAAGAAGTAAACGGTGAGTTGATTTGCGGTGGCACATTTAGTTCTGCAGGTGGTGTTTCTTCCAATAGCGTTGCAAAATGGAATGGTGCAGCATGGTTAGCAATTCCAGGAGGTATATCAGGAGGACAAGCTAAAGTTAAATCACTTGGATATTTATTTAATACACTTTATGTAGGTGGTAATTTTTCTCTTGCAGGCGGAAATGCTGTTTCAAATATTGCAGCTTATGATGGCACCACCTGGTCCGACCTCAGTGGTGGAACAAACAATCAGGTAGATGCATTATTGAATTATGGTAATGAAATGCATGTTGGCGGTGCTTTCACCATGGCTGGAGGAAATCCGGCAACCTACATTGCCAAATACAGAACAACCTGCTTGACCAATGCTTCCATTTCAACTACACAAACATCTTGTTTTGGTCAGTGTAATGGAACGGCAACAGTTACAGCAACAGGAAATGCCCCATTTACCTATCAATGGTCAACTACTCCTGTTCAATCTGATTCAATAGCAGCTGACCTTTGTGCAGGAAATTATACAGTTACAATTACTGACAATATCGGTTGCAGCATTACACAACCTGTAACCATTACAGAGCCTGCACAGTTTACAGTTAGCTTTTCTTCTAATAACCCTACATGCTTTGGTCTGTGCGATGGCAATGCATTAGCATCAAACAACGGACAAGGCACTGTTACTTACAACTGGAATACCATTCCTCCACAAAACACACAAACTGCCATAGGGCTTTGTGAAGGCATTTATTCTGTTGTACTTATTGACTCTGCAGGTTGCATGGTAACAGATTCTGTTATCATAACCAATCCGGTACCAAACACACTTTCACTTACTTTGTCAAACCCGACATGCTACAATAACTGTGATGGCATTGCCGCAGTAGTATCAACAGGAAATGCACCTTTTCAATATTTGTGGAATACCATTCCTGCACAACAAACCGATACAGCAACGGGACTTTGTGCAGGTGTTTACTATATTACCGTTACTGATAGTACAGGTTGCATGGCAACTGATTCAATTGAGATTATAAATCCTACAGCTGCAACATTACAATTCAGCACTACAGCTACAACATGTTTTGGAAGTTGTAACGGTTCTGCGTCTGTTGTTTCGAGCGGAACTTCGCCATTTACCTATTTGTGGAATACAACACCTGTTCAAACTACAGATACTGCAACAAATTTATGTGCAGGAACATATTTTGTTACTGTTACTGACAGTAACCTTTGTGCTGTAACAGACTCCGTTGTAATTACAGAGCCTGTGGCTAATCTGATTTCTTTTACATCGCAACTACCTGCATGTGTCACTTCTTGCAATGGTTTGTTGACTGCAACATCAACCGGAACTGCTCCATTTATTTTTCAATGGTCAAACGGTGATTCAACAAACACAATTGATTCTCTTTGCACAGGTGTTTATACCATTACCATTAGTGACAGTATTGGCTGTACAGTAACAGATTCTGTTTCACTTAACCCTGCTCCTCCTCTTCCTGTTACTTTCACAACACAATTTGCAGGTTGTAACGGTGTGTGCACTGGCGCAGTAAGTGCAGCAATTACAGGCATCAATCCAACAAGTTATATATGGTCAACTGGCGATACAATTGCATCAATCGATTCACTTTGTCAAGGACTTTATACTGTAAGTATTACAGATAGTCTTGGATGTATTGTAACAGATTCAGTACAAATTATCAGTCAACCTGTTTTATTAAATCCCGTTGCAACAGCACCAACTTGTGCAGGGCAATGTAACGGATTAGCTTCAATAAATCCATCAGGTGTAGCACCATTTCAATGGCAATGGTCAACCGGAGATACAACATCACTATCTATTGACAGTTTATGTGCCGGAGTATATTACATCACAATTACAGACTCTGTAGGATGTATTGGTGCAGACTCTGTTACCATTATTGACCCACCAGCAATAACTTATTCTGCCTCGCATACAGATGCTACCTGCGCCAATTTATGTAACGGTATTTCTACTATCACTGCAACCGGTAATGGCACTTTGTCTTATTTATGGAATACAGTGCCTCCACAAACAGACTCAACCAATACTAATTTGTGTTTTGGCTACACTACCTATACTATTACAGACACTAACAATTGTTCTGTCACCGATTCTGTCCTGATTTTTGAACCTTCACCAATATCTATCGGGAATAATTTTCTGGGAATAACGTGTAATGGAAACTGTGATGGCTTTGTTCGTGCAATACCTTCAGGTGGAACTCCCGGATATACTTATTTATGGTCGAACGGTGCAACCTTTGATTCTATTTTTAATACCTGTGCAGGCACCTACACAGTTACTGTTACAGATGCTAATCTGTGTGCAGCAGTTGACTCTTTTACTTTTGTTGAACCTAATCCTATTGTAATTAATTTTACAGTAACAGATGCTTCATGCCCCGGTTGTACAGATGGCAGCATTGTAGCAACTGCAACAGGTGGCACACCACCGTATGATTATTTGTATCCTACATTAGGTATTGCTGATTCCGCTGCAACCAGTCTGAGCATGGGATATTATTTATTTTGTGCACAGGACTTCAACAACTGCATGCAATGTGATAGTGTTTTTGTTGATGAAGCTACGGCAATCAATAGTCTTTCAGCAGAAATAAAAGAAATTAAAATTTTCCCGAATCCATTTACTGAAAAGGCTTTCTTAAGCATTACAACTACAGAATCAAAAGATTTTAAATTATACTTTTTTGATGTAGCAGGAAGAATGGTAAATATACAGTATAGCAACATTGGCAATAATGGAAAAAAACAAACCTTCAGCATACAAAATCAAGGTATGATACCCGGAATGTATTATGTAAGAATCATGTCGGCTAATGAAGTTGTAGCTATTGGTAAATTCATCATTAATTGATGCCTATGCGTGAAAATGTTTCATTAAAGAATTTAAATACCTTCGGCATTGAAGCAAAAGCGCGCTATTTTATTGAAATAAACAGTGAAGATGAATTAAAAAGATTTCTTCTTCAACATAAAAAAACAGCACTGCCTTTATTGGTTATGGGTGGCGGCAGCAATATGCTTTTTTTTAGAGATTTTGATGGTATTGTTTTAAAAAACAACCTCAACGGCATTGACGTAGTTGAAGAGAATGAAACCTATGTAAAGGTGCGGGTTGGTGCAGGAGAAGTATGGCACAATGTTGTAATGTGGTCGGTAGAAAAAAAACTTGGTGGCCTCGAAAATCTTTCGCTTATACCGGGTACTGCCGGAGCTGCACCTATTCAGAATATTGGTGCCTATGGTGTTGAAATAAAAAACTCACTCGTAGCTGTTGAAGCAATGGCAATAGATAGTGCAGAAAAAAAAGTTTTTTCTAATCAAGAGTGTGAATTCGGATACAGGAATAGTGTTTTTAAAAACGCTGTAAAAGGTAAATACATTATTACTGCCATTATTCTGGAATTAAAAAAACAGCCTCAGTTTAAAACCGAATATGGGGCCATTCAGTCGGAACTGGAAAAACAGGGGATGAAAACACTAAGTGTTAAAGCCATAAGTGATGCAGTAATTGCCATCAGAAAAAGTAAATTACCCGACCCGGCAATTATTGGCAATGCCGGTAGTTTTTTCAAGAATCCTGAAATTACTGAAAAGGAATTTGAAAAAATCAAACAACAACATCCAAACATTCCACATTATCCGGCAGGTGAAAACAAAATCAAACTTGCAGCAGGGTGGCTTATTGAGCAATGTGGGTGGAAGGGGTTTAGAGAAGGTGATGCAGGATGTCATAAAAATCAAGCTTTAGTGCTGGTAAACTACGGCAATGCCACCGGTGCTGAAATCTATAACCTTGCACTAAAAATTAAAGAATCTGTTTACAACCATTTCGGTGTCCACATTGAACCTGAAGTGAACATTATTCAATAAATTTAAATAACATCTTTTTCATTGATAGAACCGTGCATTGTAAACGGTATGTCACAATGCTTCTTAATGGCTATAATTTTCAGACAGTAATTGAATGTTTTAAATATACTGCTGCATACGATAAACATGATTTATCTCATGTAAAACCAATAAAAGAAAACAGCCTTTCCTCATGGTTTGCAAACACATAAATCTTTCCTACTTTTGCGTTCCCAATCAATCTTAAAAAAGACATGGCTGATAGTAAAAAAGCAAAACAAAATCACGAAGAGGAAAACCCATTCGAAGAAATGATTAAGCGCTTAGATGTAGCAGCAAAAATCATGAAATTAGACTCTGAAGTTTATGAAATTATGAAAAAGCCGAGCAAGCTTGTTTATTGCAGTATGCCGGTTAAAATGGATAATGGAAAAACAAAAGTATTTGAAGGTTTCAGAGTTGTTCACAGCACAGCGTTAGGGCCCTCAAAAGGTGGAGTACGTTACAGCACTTATGTAAACGAAAATGAAGTGATGGCACTTGCGGCATGGATGACCTTTAAATGTGCAGTTGCTGATATACCTTATGGTGGTGCAAAAGGTGGAATTACTTGTGATCCTTCGACTATGTCTAAAGGGGAATTAGAGCGTTTGACAAGAGCCTATACAAATGCTATGGTTGATGTATTTGGTGTGGACAAGGATATTCCAGCACCTGACATGAACACAGGCCCTCAGGAAATGGCATGGATTGTTGATGAATACAGTAAGTTAAAAGGAGGTTTTACTCCCGGTGTAGTTACAGGAAAACCTATTCATCTTGGTGGCTCATTGGGACGCTCAGAAGCAACAGGTCGAGGAGTTATGACTGCCACAATGGAAGCTATGGCTAAAATGGGGTTGAATCCTGCTAAATGCCGTGCTGCTGTACAAGGCTTTGGAAATGTTGGCTCTATCACAGCAAAACACTATGAAGCTAAAGGCTTAAAAATTGTTGCCATATCCGATCATACTGCAGCTTTCTATAATCCTGATGGCATTGACATAGACAAGGCAATTAAATACAGAAACTCCAATAAAGGTGTTATTAAAGGATTTAAAGGAGGTAAACTTATCTCTAATGAAGAGTTATTAACGCTTAATGTTGATGTGTTAGCACCATGCGCAATGGAGAATCAGATTACTGACGAAAATGCTGCGAAGATTAAAGCAAAATTGATTGTTGAAGGTGCCAATGGACCAACTACTGATGAGGCAGATCACATTCTGAGCAAAAAAGGAACAGTTGTAATTCCGGATATTCTTGCAAATGGTGGTGGTGTAACTGTATCCTATTTTGAATGGGGTCAAAACCGTTCAGGATTATATATGACAGAAGATGAAGTAAACACAAAAGCCGATCATTGGATGAAACAAGCTTTCCACAATGTTTGGAACACCTCTGTTAAGCATAAAACAACTATGCGCATTGCTGCATATATTTATGCACTGGGAAAAATTGAATTAGGAATTAAATCTCGCGGTCACTACTAAAAATACCGCATACTAATCCACTAAAAATGACTATTCACCGTGAAGGAAAAAATTGGGTGTGGGGGACATTCATTACTGTCCTCCTTATCAATTTTCTTGTTCTTAATTTTCGTGCAGAACACGATTGGATAACAGTTTTAGTTTTAATCGTAACCCTAGTTTTCTTTTTACTGATACTTCAGTTTTTCCGCTACCCAAAAAGAAATATTACCCGCAATGAAAACTATGTCATTGCCCCTGCTGACGGTAAAGTTGTAGTAATTGAACGCACTGAAGAAAGTGAATACTATAAAGACAAACGTATTCAGGTTTCTATTTTTATGTCGCCTATAAATGTGCATGCCAACTGGTATCCTATGAGTGGTAAAATAAAATTTTTACGCTATCATAAAGGAAAATATTTAGTTGCTTGGCACCCGAAAGCTTCAACAGAAAATGAACGTTCTACCATTGTTGTTGAAAAGGATTCCAACAAAACTATTTTATTACGACAGATTGCAGGAGCATTAGCCAAAAGAATTGTTTACTATCCACGAGAAAACGACCTGGTAAAACAAGGTGCCGAAATGGGGTTCATTAAATTTGGCTCACGTGTTGACATTTATTTGCCACTGACAGCAAAGATTAATGTTGAACTCAATCAGAAAACCAAAGGTGGTGTAACCGTCATTGCAGAGTTGGTTTAGTTGACCTTTTCTCCTCCTATTCTAAAATAGTACTCTTGTTAATTTGCAGCATCTAGTTTATTGAAAAGTTTTATGCACTGCATAGCTTCTTTAACGTCATGCACTCTTAAGATTCTCGCGCCATTCATTAATGCTACCATATTTAGCGCTGTAGTGCCATTTAATGCCTCTGCAGGAGATACATCAAGTGTTTTCCAGATCATTCCCTTTCTTGATAAACCAGCCACAACTGGAAGTCCTACAATCTTTAGTAAATTAAGTTTGGACAATAGTTCAAAATTATGTGCTATTGTTTTACCAAATCCAAAACCCGGATCTATTAAAATGTCAGTAATACCAACTTTTCTGCATAACGATAATTGCTTTGAAAAAAAATCAATTATCTCTTTCAACACATCATCATAAACAGGATTATCCTGCATATTTTCAGGTAGGCCTTTCATGTGCATCATCAAATAGGGAACTTTTAGTGCAGCAACTGTTTCAATCATTCTACTGTCAATTAAACCGGCAGAAACATCATTAATCATGCAGGCACCTGAATCAACTGCACGCTTTGCAATTACTGAATAAACTGTATCTACAGAAATTAATACCTCAGGAAAATGCAGTTTAATTAATGTGATAGCTTTTCCGATTCTGTTCCACTCCTCCTCTACAGATGACATTTTGGAGCCCTGGCGCGAAGAAGAACCTCCTATGTCTATAAAAGTTGCGCCTTCATTCAGCATTAATGCAACTTGTGCTAAAATTGCATCTTCGCTGTTATATTTGCCTCCATCATAAAAAGAATCCGGTGTAAGATTTAATACACCCATAACATGAGGTCTTTGCAGATTGACTAATTTGCCACAACAGTTTATAGAAGTAAATGTTTGCATATGCTGATTTACAGAGCAAAAATATCAATTGACATCAGGTGTGAAAAAGTTTTTATCAATAATTGAAAACAATTAGCATAAAACAACATTATTTGTATTGGTTTAAAAGACATTAATAACAAACAGAAGGTATGAAATATTTAGTTACACTTTGTAGAATTTTAGTTGGTGTTTTATTTATTATTTCAGGTTTTATTAAAGCCAACGATACACTTGGCTTCAGTTATAAACTTGATGAATACTTTTTAGTATTCAACATGTCATTTATGAGTTCTTTCTCTGTGGCATTGGCGCAGTTTATCTGCGTTGCAGAAATTGTTCTTGGGGTCGCAACATTAGTTGGCTGGCGCATGAATTTAGTTACCTGGTTACTGATGCTGATGATTGTATTTTTCACGTTTCTGACCTTTTATTCAGCTTATTTCAATGTTGTAAAAGATTGTGGTTGCTTTGGTGATGCCTTAAAACTTACTCCATGGCAATCATTTGGAAAAGATGTAGTTCTTTTAGCATTGATTCTGATAATCTTCGTATGGCGCAATAAAGTCAAACCGTTGTTTGAACTTAAAAAAACACGTTGGGTAGTAATTTTCGCATTATTTGCCAGTTCGATTTTTACATATTACACCTATGCGCATTTACCCGTAATTGATTTCAGACCTTATGCAATAGGGAATAACCTTAAAATTGGCATGTTGCCGCCACCAAATGCACGTCCTGATAGTGTGGTTATTGTTTTCAAATATAAAGCGAAAGACGGTACAATAAAAGAATTTGGCATGAACAACCTGCCGGAAGATTTGGAAAATTATGAGTTTGTTGACCGCACAGACAAAGTTATTCGTGAAGGTGATAAACCTAAAATACATGATTTTACTATTGTTGATGCAGATGGTCATGATTATACTCAGGAGTTTTTAAATAACCCTGAATATTCCTTTATGCTTGTTGCTTATGATCTGAAAAAGTCTAATACAAAAATTCAAAGTAAGGTAAATCAACTGGCTGAAGCCTGCAGCAAGCATAAAGTACAGTTTTTCGGATTGACTTCTACAGTTGCAGCAGAGACCGACTTATTCCGTCATGAAAATCAAAACATGTTTGATTATTATTTTTGTGATGGCACTGCTTTGAAGACTATCATCCGCTCCAATCCGGGTTTGGTCTTATTGCAAAATGGTGTAGTTGTTTCCATGTGGCATTACAATGATTTTCCATCTTGGGATGACGTGAATAAACAATATTTGAAAAAATAATTACATCCATCAATTTGTCTGCAATCAGTGTATCTTTCAAACCTGTCTCTTGTAAATTTTAAAAACTACACTGAAGCACAATTAAATTTTTCTTCCGGTGTAAACTGTTTTACCGGCAGCAATGGTAGTGGAAAAACCAATATTATTGATGCTGTTTATTATCTCTCTTTTACAAAAAGTTATTTTAATATTTCTGACACACAAAACATCCATCATGGCGAATCTTTATTTGTCATTCAGGGCAAGTTTGTTGTTAATGAAAAAGAGGAAGACGTTTTTTGTGGAGTTAAAACCGGATTTAAAAAACAAGTTAAAAGAGGTAACGAAGAATATGAAAGGCTGAGTGATCACATCGGACTTTTTCCTGTTGTAATGGTAGCACCTGTTGATCATATTCTGATTGCAGAAGGAAGTGATGAAAGGCGAAAATTTATTGACAGCATTATTTCGCAGGTTAATAAAACCTATCTCGAAAACCTGATTAGCTACAACAAAGCACTAACGCACCGCAACAGCTATCTAAAACAATTACATGGACGCATGCCCGACCCATCTATGATGGAAGTGTGGGATGAACAATTGGTAAAATATGGCTGTGCAATTGAAAAAGAAAGAAGAAAATTTATTGCTGAGTTTATACCATTATTTAATGAGACATATAATTATTTGGCCGATCATGCCGAAGAAGTTTCAATTAACTATCAGACACAACTTGAACAAAACGATTTTCATACACTTCTGAAATCGTCTTTACAAAAAGACCTTGCTCTACAACACACTTCTACAGGCATACATAAAGATGAATTGGTGTTTAAACTAGGAAAATATCCTCTTAAAAGAATTGCTTCGCAAGGACAACAGAAAACTTTTTTAATGGCAATTAAAATTGCACAGTTTGAATATTTATTTCACCATAAAAAAACGAAACCCATTCTATTGCTTGATGACATTTTTGATAAGTTAGATGATTTCAGGGTAAAACGGTTGATGGAATTGGTAAGCCGTCACACATTTGGTCAGATTTTTATTACAGACACACATCCAGAAAGATTAAAAAAGATTTTTGAAGATATTTCAGTAACCATTAAACTCTTTGAAGTAAGCCAGGGGATGATTAATGAAACAAGTTAAAAAACACTCAACATTAATTGCCTTTATTAAATCAAACCAGTTTCAGAATAGCTTTTCTTTAAAATTAATTACTTCAAACATAGTAGGGATTGTTGATTACAAAAAACAAAACCGACTTTTATTTAGAGTTGAATACGTAATTAATTATTAAAAGTATATTTAAAGAACTGAGATTTAAATAATGCAAAGGCAATAAACCGCTTTGACAATAACCGCCCATTTCCGAAAACTTTACTGATTATGAGAGTATGAAATAAATAGTGGTTTATTATGAATTATCCTCCAATAACCTGTTCAATTCAAATTACAAGAAACAATATATTGATTATCAATTCATTAATAATTATTCTAAAAGTGCTAACGAACTATTTTTGCTGAAATCTGTGGGGATATTTATTCTAAAAAAACAAAGCCACTCCTTTTTTGAAGTGGCTTTTAAGAGGCGGTCCGGACGGGACTCGAACCCGCGACCCCATGCGTGACAGGCATGTATTCTAACCAACTGAACTACCGGACCCTCTTTTAGAGGGCGCAAAGATAGATTTTTTATTCTTTCTACAAATAATCTTGACTTTTTTATTGCTATTTCTGTTCAAGGCGACTTTTAAAAAGGGTTTTCAAATAAGGCTTCTTGCTAATTAACCGTATCTTTGAAGAAAATTCAGACAATGGACAATAAAAATGAGAATCAATTAAATATTGAACTGAGCGAGGAAATAGCAGATGGTATTTATTCCAATCTGGCTATCATAACCCATTCAAACTCGGAGTTTGTGGTAGATTTTATTAAAGTTATGCCGGGTGTTCCGAAGGCAAAAGTTAAATCTAGAATTGTTTTAACGCCACAACATGCTAAAAGACTGATGTCAGCTTTAGTCGAAAATATTGCAAAATACGAGCAGGCACATGGCACAATTAAACAAACCGATGGAATAGCTATACCGATGAATTTTGGTGGGCCAACAGCACAAGCCTAATAAAAAAAAACCGCCTTTTGAGGCGGTTTTTTTTGCTTTTTATTCTCGAATAATTTTTGTCTGAAACGTACCTTTTTCTGTAGTCAGTTGCATAAAGTAGATTCCTTTTGATAATTCTTTCTTCAATTCTACCACTTTTCCTGANNNCACATCCTGTTGTAGCATCGGTCACCTGAACAGTATAGGAACCAGGTTGTGTTGTCTGATATGTCTGACTATTAGCTCCGGGAATGATATTTCCATTCAATAGCCACTGATAATTTGCAGCTGTTGATGAAGTTAAAAGCGAACCATTAGGAGTAATGGTTGGCATTGGCGGACCTTGCACCACACCTGTTACAGGGATATAACCACTCTTACATCCACTGGTGATAACCCAGTTGTAGAGATAATAATATGCTGCTCCCGCATTTGGATTTGGATTATAATATCCTGTAATCGAAACCGGGCAACCAGATACTACATAAGGGTAAGTTGCACCTGAAGTATTATAATAAAGATTTACACCTCCTGAGGCAACTATCAACCGATAAGAAGTTCCACCTGTAACACTGAATCCGAGATATACAGGATAAATATTAAAAGTATTAGGAACTGTAACTGTTTTAGTATTTAAGATATTAGCACCTGTAGAATCAACAAGGTTAATGGTAACAGTTCCTGCAGAAACAGGATAAATATAAACCGAGTCAATCGTTACCTCTTGTAAAACATCAAAACGAACACCATAGTTGTTTGGAGCATTGCTTGCCTGACTGCCAATACCACGGTCAGTAGGACCTACATGATATACCGTTCCACCGTCAACAGTCTGAACATAAAATGTCGTTGTTGTGGCTAGTGAAACACTATAGGTATTTCCTGTATTAACTAACGTATCACCCGTTTGCGAAGTAAACCAATTAACAATGCCTGTTCCGCTTGACTGTAGATTGGCAGTTTCACCGGCACAGATTGTATCATTCACCGTTGTTGGTGTTGTTACAGGAATCACTGTAACAGAAAGCATATTTGAAGTTGCCGATGGACAGCCTCCGCTGGTAACAATTGCCTGATAATCGGCAGTGACAGTTGGTGCAAACTGATAGGGTGCTGTTGTTGCACCGCTCATATTTACCCAACCACTACCTGTATTTGATTGCCATTGGATACTTCCCAATGAACCGCTAAGATTTAATGTTGTGTTAGTACCTGAACATAAAGTTGATGAAGTAACAGAGGCTGTTCCTGCAACAGATGTTGGCCCAACATCAATAAACACGCTGTCTATGGCACCGCAACTTCCATCAACAGCTATAGCGTAATAAGTAGTAGGTGTTGTTGGTGTAGCAGTTACTGTTGTGCCTGTCGTGGTGTTTAATCCTGTTGCTGGTGTCCATGTATAACTGTAATTGCTGTTACTGCTGCTCACTGTTAATGTTGAAGATTGTCCCATACACAATGCTGTTGAAGTTGCATTGATGGTTACCGGTGTAGAAGCATTGATGGTTGCTACAACAGGAACTCTTGGGCTTGAACAACCGAAGCCCTGAAATGGTATTATCATATTAGCATTAGTCGTACCAATATCTAAAGTTTGTATAGCAAAATCAGTATTCATGTTATTATCAATGTTACCAATACGTGCAACACCCATACCTGTACCAACGGTACTTATATTTACTCCATCACCTGACCAAAGTGTGGTAGGAATAGTAACGGGAGTTCCCCCAATGTTGGTATTCATTGCAGCTATATCAGCGGCAAGCCAGTTTAATGGAACAAAATCTCTTACAACATTGTTGTTATCAAGAATCATTGCCCATCCTGTAAATGTTGGATATGTTCCGGAATTCCAAAGCAAATTAGACCCCCAATAATTTGTTGCTCCGGTTACGTCACCCCAAGACAAAGTACCTCCGGGAGGAATAATACCACTTAAAGTCTGAATATTTGGATTCACTAAATTAATGTCGGTGTAACTATTATTTACGGCAACACGCCAACCGGTAACATCAAGTGGTAATGATGAAACATTTTGTATTTCAAGATCATCACCGGCACTACCAGATGATTCATCATTAATATCAAATTCTGTTATCAGCAATGGGCTTGCACCACCACCACCACCGGAAGTGTTGTCCTCTAAGTAAAATGTAGTTGTTGCACCAACTGTAACGTTTACAGAATTACCTGTACCGATAGGAATTCCACCGCTTGGTGCAGTAAACCAACGTAATGAACCGCCTGCAGATCCGGTTCCTGTTAAAGTTAATTGCCCATAACCACAACGGGATGCACCTGTTCCTGTTGGTACAGGAATAGCACCAACTGTGACAGTAAGTATTGCAGATGTATCTGCCGGGCAACCTGTTGCAGTAACAATAATTCTGTACTGCTTGGTTTCTCCCGGAACAAAAGTATAGGTATCTGTTGTAGCACCTGCACCTGCTTCATTCACCCAACCACCTCCGTTATCACTCTGCCATTGAAAAACCGTACCGGTATAACCTGTGGTAGTTAGAGTAATTGTGTCCTGATAACATACTGAATCGCGGTTTGATGTTATCGTTCCTGCTACAGAACATGCTGTTGTTTTTTCTGCTCCAATAATCAGAGTAAAAAACATGACTAATCGTAAAATTCTATTCATAATATATGGTATAAATTGGTTTCAGTTTACGAAAATAAGGAATTAATTCATTATGTACCAGTAGAAATTTGTCTAATTTGATTCATGCAACATAACTTATGCAAAACAATTAGCTTGACTTATTCGTTAACAAACAATGACAATCTCATTTAACATTCTTTTTGTGGAAACTTTAATGCTAGTGCCAACATTTATTGCCATATCGTTGGATACTTTTGCAGCTTCAATTTTAAATTTAACTTAAATTTTTAGATAATGAAAAAAGGACTTTTGTTTTTTGCATTGGGGGGCATGATGTTGACTTCATGTGTAAGTCAGAAAAAATACAAAACTCAAGTGAGTAAATACGACACATTAAAGACAGATTATGATAAGGTAAATTATCAGCTTAGCGCCTGTTTGGATGAGCAACAAAAAAAATCTGCGAAGATATCGGAAATGGAAAAGGAACTGGCGTATCTTAAAGCCAACAGCACTACAATGCTCAAGCAATTATCAGACCTTTCTGTATTGACAACTTCTCAAAGTGAAAGCATCCGCAAATCACTCGAAAATATTAATGCAAAAGATATTTTTATACAGGACTTGCAGCGTGAAATGTCAAGAAAAGATTCACTTAATATGGCATTAGTAATGAATCTAAAAGGTGCATTGAAAGATGTTAACGATAAAGATGTAGAAATAAAAGTTGAAGGCAGTGCTGTATTTATTTCTATTTCCGATAAAATGCTTTTCAGAAGTGGAAGCTATGAGATAACGCCCAAAGCAAAAGAGGTTTTAGGAAAAGTAGCAGAAGTAATCAAAGCCCAACCGGAAGTTCAGTTTATGGTTGAAGGTCATACAGACAATAAATCTATTCACACAGCATTTATAAAAGACAATTGGGATTTAAGTGTACTGCGTGCCACATCTGTAGTTCGTGTTTTACAAAAAAATTATGGTGTTGATCCGTCACGTATTATTGCTGCGGGACGCAGTGAGTATGTTAGTCTTCAGCCTAACACAACTGCAGAAGGACGTGCTATGAACCGCAGAACAAGAATTGTTATTCTGCCACAACTCGACCAGTTCTTTAAATTGATGGAGCCAAAACCTAAGCCATAACAATACTTAAGTTAAAGCATAAAGCCCTTTGCAAAAATATGTGAAGGGCTTTATTTTTATCGAATGCTTTTACCTCAATAAACTTACCGTTCCTTTAAACTCCTGTTGTTTATTAAATATATTTTTAACAATCACTTTATAAACATAAACTCCTTGCTGACACATTGAATTATTAAACATATTCATGCCATTCCATCCCGGATTTGAAGAAGTCTGATTAAACAACATATTTCCCCATCGGTCAAAAATTATCATCTGCAATTCCGTATAGCCAATTCCTGAAACAGAAAACAATTCATTACGTCCATCACTATTTGGTGTAAATGCATTTGGAATATACACAGTAACAGCACCACTAACGTGCACTTCACCATAGGCAGTGTCGCTACACTGATGTTCGGAAGTTGCTGTCATTACAATCTGATAGGTTCCGGTGTCGCCATAAACATACATAGGATTGATATCTGTTGATAATGTTCGATTGTCACCAAAGTCCCACAGATAAGTGGAAGCTCCAATACTTAGATTTCTGAACTCAAACCATGGGTCAAGTATTGAGGCTTCTACCCTATTGCTTGTAAATGCAGCTTGCGGATTTTCATAAACCTGAATGGCATCATCAAGAATAAGTTGGTTTTCACATCCGGCATTGCTTACTGCGTAAAGGCCCACAGAGTAAGTTCCCGCTTGTGTATAGGTATGAGAAGGATTTACTAAAGTGTCCTTATCTCCATCACCAAAGGTCCACTGCCAGGAAGCACCATTCGAAGACATGTTTTGAAAATCGACTGTAAGCGGAACACAGCCTTCTGTTGACAATGGAACAAATACTACATGTGGTAATGGATTAACAACAACAATAGCACTCGCTGTTGCAGGCATTACTGTACATCCATCTGTCAGCGTAGCAACATAATTGGTGGTTTGCAATGGTGTAACTGTGATAGATGATGTGGGTTGTGCTTGTCCATTCCAGTTGATAATATATGGACCGCCATTACCACCGGAAGGTGTTGCAGTTAATGTAGTGCTTTGTCCTTCGCATAATGTATCATCGTCTGTTATTAACAAAGCTAAAACAGGATTAACATTAATATTTGCATAACGCAAGGGTGAATTACAGCCGTTGCTATCAGTTAAAAACACATTATAAGATGTTGTAATCACAGGTGAAGCCTGCAAGGTGGCACCAATATGTCCGGTATTCCATTTAAATACATAAGGAGGTGTACCACCATTTGCATTAGCGGTTACTGATGCAGATTGTCCAACACAAATAGTTGGGTCGGGAGTTAATCCCATATTTATTGCTGTTGGCTGTGATATACTTGCTGATGACTGAATAGTACAACCATTAAAATCTGTAACCGTTACCTGATAATTCCCTTGAGGCAAATTATTAACAAGCGATGTTGTGTAACCACCTGTCCACTGATACAAATAAGGTTGAACACCTCCAGTAATAATAACATTAACTGCGCCATTGCTCTGACCGTTACATAAAACATTTTGCCCGGAAGCAACTGCATTTAAAGCATTTGGCTGCCCTACCGAGTCTGAAATTGTTTTTAAACAGCCCTTAGAGTCGGTAACTGAAATAATATAATTGCCTGCTGTCAGATTATTAAACGTTGCACCGCCTTGTGGATTTCCGTTATTAATGACAAACTGATAGGGTGCAGTTCCACCATTGGCATTTGCAGTTAAACTTCCGTCATTTCCACCAAAACATTTCACATCGACTGTATTTGAAGTTAAGGTAACAGCAGAAGGTTGTGTCATATTAACCGGAACAGATAATGTGCAGCCATTGGCATCAGCAACCTGTACAGAATAATTTCCAAAAGGCAATGATGTAAATACTGTTGAATTCTGATAAGTTGTTCCGGTATCAATCGAGAATTGCAGATTACCTGTTCCTCCTGATGCTGTTGTATTAATGATACCATTGCTGTAGCCAAAACACGTAACTGGCGTTGTTGCCAATGTCATTTGTAAAGCGGCAGGTTCAGTTACAACAGCAGAAGCCGATGATGTGCAATTGTGGGAATCAGTAATGATAACGGAATATGTTCCGGCTGAAAGATTAGTCATAGCAGATGTGGTTGCTCCTCCACTCCATTGGTAAGAATACGGTAAAGTTCCACCGGTTACTGTCACTGAAGTCTGCCCGTTACTTTGTCCGTTACATATAACAGGTATTGTTGAAGTCTGTAACATAATTGCCAACGGTTCTGCTATTAACGCAGTAACTGTGTCAGCACAACCATAACTATCCTGAACTATCACCGAATAATTTCCTGATGACAAATTAGCAAAGTTGCCTGACTGCTGCCATAAGCCTCCGTTTATATTGTATTGAATAGGTAATGTGCCGCTTTGTGATACAACAGCAACAACACCATCTGCATATCCGTTACAAGTTGCATCATTAACAGATACTATAGATAATACTGGAGATGGTGCATCTGCAACACTTACCAATCCACTATCCAAACATCCATTCATATCTGTAACCACTACAAGATAACCTGCCGGAATTAAACCTCCAAAAGTACCTGCTGACTGGAAGGTAATTCCATTATTAATGCTATACTGATAACCTCCATTGCCACCTGTGGCGTTTAATGTGATGGTACCATTGCTACTACCACAAGTAGCTACTGCTGAAGCAACCTGATAGTTCAGAGGCAATGGCTCATTGATTGTTACAACACTGTCTGTTAAACATCCATTTGCATCCTGAATAATCAAACTATAATTTCCTGCGGATAAGGTGTTAAAAATATTACCTGCCTGATAACTCAATCCGCTATCTGCACTAAATAAAAACGGCCCTGTACCGCCTTGTGGGCTAACTGAAATAGCACCATTTGCGGAACCTGAACATAATGCATCTGTAATATTTAATCCACCAAATAATGGACCTGCAACATTTGCCAATAAAACATTTGACTGTAATGAACAACCATTGGAATCGGTAACCAATACAGCATAATTCCCTGCACTCATATTCACAAACTGATTTTGTGACTGATTGGTTAAGCCACTGTCTAAAGAGTAAACGCAGACTCCCGTACCTCCTGTTAAATTATTTATTGTGATTATACCATTGCTATTACCACAAGTTGATGCAGTTGTATTAACGAAAAAATTCAAAGGTTGTGGTTGTGTGACAGTTGTATTTCCTGATACAGTACAACCATTTGCATCAGTAACAATTACAGTATAGTTCCCCCATGTTAACGAATCAAATGTTCCTGAAGAATTAACATCGCCATTGCTTAATGCATAGTTTAATACTCCTGTACCTCCATTTGTCTGAACCTGTATAAATCCATTACTATTACCATAACATAAAACATTTGTCACGCTAATATTCTGCAGCACGGGCGCAGGTGCATCAGTAACCGTTGCTGGCATTTGCGAAGTACATCCATTGCTATCCTGAACTATTATGGTATAATTTCCTGCTGAAAGGTTTATAAAATAAGAAGATGCCTGAAATGATAATCCATTGTTAGCAGAATACTGTAATGTTCCTGTACCTCCATTTGCAGAAACATTTATGCTACCATTGGGTTGACTGCAAATTGAACCGCTTTCCACAACAGACAATGTAATAGCATCAGGTTCATTGATTACAGATTGTGCTGTTATGGTACATCCATTTGCATCCTGAATAACTATCTGATAAGTACCTGTTGACAATCCGGAAAAAATATTTCCTTGTTGAAATAATGAGCCATTGTTGATAGAATATTGCAGAATTCCCGTGCCACCATTTGCATAGATAGAAATAATACCATTTGCTGCCCCATTACATTTTACATCATTGGCTACAACATTAGCACTTGTTGGACCTGCCTGATTGGTTATAGTTGCGACTGCACTTGCAGAACATCCATTTGCATCTTGTATCACAACAGAATAGTTTGCTGCTGTCAAACCTGAAAAACCAACACCTGATTGGAAACTTGAACCATTATTAACAGAATATTGAAGCGGTGCTGTTCCTCCAATTGCATTGAATGTAAGTTGTCCGTTAGCATTTCCGCATGTAGAAGGAGTGGAAGTTGTGTTAAACAATAATTCATCAGGCTCTGTTATCAGAACATTTGAGGTGGCAATACATCCTGCAGCATCTACAACCTGAATAGAATAACTACCTGGAGGTAAACTTGTATAAGTATTGTTTAACGAATATGTTACAACGTTATTTATTGAATACTGCAACACTCCTGTTCCTCCATTTGCATTAATAATTATAGAACCATTATTTCCTCCAAAGCAACTGACATTAGTAACATTGGTTGATTGTATTACAGGCGCATTAGTATTGTTTACTGATACAACTGCGCTAATGGTACAACCGTTTGCATCACTCACCACTATCTGATAGTTTCCTGCACCCAGATTATTAAAAATATTTCCTGACTGAAAACTTCCACCATTATCAATTGAATACTGCAAAGTACCCACACCACCACTTGCTGTAATGGTTATTTCACCATTTGTAGAGCCACAAATAGCATTAACAACAGCTGTACTTGAAAGTATGGCAGTAGGCTGTGTAATATTTGCAACAGCTGTTACAGTACAACCTGCAGAATCTGTAACTAAAATATTATAACTTCCTGCAATCAGATTATTAAATATTCCACTTGGGAATGAAGTAATACCACCATTAATACTATATGTTAATGTTCCTAAGCCACCACTTGCCGCAATTGAAATGCTACCATCATTATAACCGTTACAGGAAACATTTGTTACAGGTGCTGCATTTATAACAGGTGCTGATGCATTGCTAACTAATGCATTTGCTGAAGAAGTGCAGCCATTGGCATCCTGCACAATAACATTATAGGTTCCTGCCAGTAAGTTCTGGAATAAACTGTTACTCTGAAAATTCAATCCGCTATCAATACTGTAAGTAAGCACTCCGGAACCACCTATGGTATTTATTATCAATGAACCATTACTGTTGCCGCAAGTAGCATCAGTAGTTACTGATGTCACAGCTATTGCTGATGGCTCAGCAACAAGTACAGATGATGTAGCTGTACATCCATTTGCATCTTGAATCAATATCTGATAACTTCCTGAAATTAAATTACTGAATACTGCACCGGCTTGAAACTGCGTGCCACCATCAACTGAATACATAATAGGCGAAGTTCCTCCGGATGAAGCAATTGATATAGTACCATTCTGACTTCCAAAACATGTTAAGTCTGTATGTGCAATCTGACTGATTTGTGGCGATGGCGCATCAGCTACCTGAGTTGTTGAATTTATTGTACAGCCGTTAGCATCTTGAACCAGCAACTGATAATTTCCTGAAGCTAATCCGGAGAAAGTTGCTGTACTTTGAAATGTTACTCCACTATCAATTGAAAACTGAAATGGAGAAGTGCCACCGCTAGCTGAAATATTTATCAGACCATTTAACAATCCACATGTCGAGCCGCTTGTTGTATTATTGATACTCAACATTGATGGTTCTGCAATTGAAACTACATCTGTAACAGTACAACCGCCAGCATCCTGAACTACCACTGTATAAGTGCCGGCAACTACATTATTAAAAACCTGAGAGGTTTGATAAGATGCACCATTATTTATAGAGTATTGCAATATTCCGGAACCTCCATTTGCACTTACTGAAATGGTACCATTGCCCGCTCCAAAACATGTAATATCAGTTGCACTAACAACAGAAATTGAAGGCGCAGAATTATTGCTTACTGTTGTTGAAACTGTATTGGTGCAACCATTTGCATCACGAATTATTACGTTATAATTTCCCGCAACAAGAAATCCAAAAGAAGAAGCGCTCTGAAACGAAACACCATTATCAATTGAATACTGCAATATTCCGCTACCACCACTTGCCGTAATTGTAATTGTTCCATCTGCTGTACCACAATTGGCATTAACTGTTGAAGCACTTGCTGTAATACCTAATGGTTGGTTTAACATAGCAGATGAAGTAGCAGTACAACCATTGGCATCTGTAACAATTATCTGATAATTCCCAGGTGACAGATTATTAAATAATCCTGATGCTTGTGTAGTCGTTCCATTGTCAATTGAATACTGTAATGGTGCTAAACCGCCAAGTGTGTTGATTGTAATTGACCCATCACTAAGACCATTACAGGAAATTTGCACCAGTGGCGTGTTGGCAATAACCGGTGATGGTGCATCTGTAACTACAACTTGTGATGTTGCAGTACAACCATTGCCATCTGAAACTACAATCTGATAAGTACCTGCTAAAACATTACCGAACAGACCTGATGGCTGAAAGTTGGTTCCACCATCATTAGAATAAGTTAATATTCCTGTGCCGCCACTTCCTTGAATATCTATAGAGCCATTACTGTTTCCACAGGTAGTGTTAGTTGCAGTGCTATTAATCTGAATGGCTAAAGGTTCGGTAATTGTTGCCGTTGATGTAACTGTACAACCATTGCCATCCTGCACAACAACATTGTAATTTCCTGGAGGCAGTGATTGAAATACTGAACCGGACTGATAACTTGCTCCATTATCTATTGAGTAACTTAGAGCACCTGTTCCTCCACTTGCAGACACTGTGATAGTTCCATTATCTAATCCATTACAAGTAATATTTGTTGGTGTTAAATTTTGAATAGAAGGTGCAGAAAGATTATTAACTGCAACTGCAATTGTGCCAGTACAACCGTTGGCATCTTGTACTGTAACAGTATAATTTCCGGCATACAACTGACCAAAGATATTTGAAGGCTGATATGTAAGCCCATTATCAATACTATAATTGAATGCACCTGTTCCACCACTTGCAGTAATTGTAACAGTTCCATCATCATTGCCACAAGTACTTGGTATTGAAGCTGGATTTAAAACAATTGCAGAAGGTTGACTCAACTGCACGGTTGCTGTCGCAGTACAGCCGTTAGCATCTTGTACAATTAGATTATAGTTCCCTGCAGATAAATTGCTGAAATTACTTAATGCCTGATAATTTGAACCATTGTCTATAGAATATTGTAAAGGTGCAGCACCACCATTTGTCAGTATTTGAACTCCACCGTCACTTGAACCATTACATGAAATATTAGTCTGTTGAACATTACTAATAGCCGGTGATGGCGCATCATTAACAATTAACGGTTGTGAAACAGAACAACCATTGGCATCTGTAATCAATACAGCGTAATTTCCTGATGCAATTGAACTGAATATATTTTGTGGTTGAAAATTTGCACCATTGTTAATACTAAAAGAATATGGTGAAGTACCACCATTAGCATTAAGTGTTATACTGCCATTAGATAAAGAACATGTTGTATTACTCACTACAGGACTTACACTTAAAACTGTGGGTTCAAGTAATACTACGGCAAACACAGCCTGACATTCTGCACCATCCTGAACAACTATTGAATAATTACCTCCGCTAAGATTTGAGTAGTTAAATAGGGTTGAAAATGTAATACCATTATCAATTGAATATTGTAACGTTCCTGTTCCGCCACTTGCATTAATTGTTATTGTCCCATCATTTGATGCATTACAGGTTAATCCTGAATAAACAACCTGATTGATAACAGGTGCAGCTAAATTTTGAATAGAAATAACACCACTATATGTACAACCATTGGCATCTTGCAACTGTACCTGATAACTTCCGGCTAACAGTCCGCTGAAATTATTTCCAGTTTGAAATGTTGCTCCATTGTCAATTGAATATTGTATGGGTGAAGTACCTCCTGAAGCATTAATTGTCACACCTCCATTGGCATTGCCGCAGTTTGCATCGGTCACAACTGAACTAAAAGACAATGCTGTTGGTTCTGTGATATTTGCTGTGGCTGTTGTTGTGCAGCCATTAGCATCTTGAACAACTATATTGTAACTTCCGGGTGATAAACTGCTGAATATATTTCCGGATTGATATGTAACTCCGTTATCAATTGAATACTGTAACGTTCCTGTTCCGCCATTGGCA
>JRYD01001138.1_pt1 | contig 138620 bp, 117 predicted proteins | sample 235311 | NCBI WGS metagenome assembly JRYD01 (sample SAMN03074213, study PRJNA261472) | activated sludge metagenome | biome: Common Effluent Treatment Plant; feature: Wastewater; material: Activated sludge; isolation source: activated biomass in a lab-scale reactor treating industrial wastewater... | reverse complement strand
TACGAAGGTGCAGTATTATTTTATATTAGTACTGATGGAATAAACTACGACAGTTTACCGCACGACATTACCTCATATATTGCAGCATCAGGCATAAATACTGTCTCACTTTATGTTTATGACGGTAGTTGTAATTCAAAAGTTGCAGTGACAGAAAATTGTCAACCTCAGATTTCAACTTTATGGGATAAAGACAATGGCTTTGTGGTTTCCGGAATGAGCAATCCAATAATTTTAACTGTTTATGATGCACAAGGCCGTGAAGTTTATACTACAAAAGATTATCGCAACAACTGGTCAGGTCAAGGTCTTGAAAATGGTATTTATTTCTATGCGCTCAAATCGGCAAAAGCAGTTTATTTCTACGGAAAATTTTTAATGGTGCGATAAGGAGGATACTTATTTGCAATCACATTCATGCTCCTTGCCAATGTCAATTGTTGTTACTACACGTGTATTTGTTTTGCAGGCTGCAAAAACAATGCGCACTTTCTGGCCATCGTTTGTATTCCCTTCAATGGCATAAGTAGGGCATGGTTTATCGTTCAGATTACTTTTTTTGTAGTTGATGGTTCCGCTTCTTAGTATTTCAGAAACCTCTGCTTCGCTGATTTGTCGGCATTGCATACGACACCTGGCATGTGCAGTGAATTCCAAAGGCTGATAGCGCCATTCGCTGCGTTTGTTGCGGCCATCATCTTTCCATTGCGGCACAGCAGGCGTTTCTGTTTTATCATTGGTGGAACGGCAACTTTTTATGCCTTTGATTGTTAATACAGCAAGCACTAACAATATAATGATGGCAATAGAACCTTTAGAAGATTTAATCATAAACAAGGCATTGAATTGCTTAATTTTGCAGGCTAAAATTACATTTCAAAAGCAAATAAAAAACAGTTTTATATGAAAGATACATTGGTTGAAAAAGATTTTGGCATTGCACAGGTGCTAAAACAATTAGGTATTGCAGAAAACAACAAGGGCGCAGCCACAGGTGGTAAATGGCTGACCACCAAAGGGAAGGTGATTGATTCCTACTCACCGGTTGATGGTCAGAAGATAGGCAGTGTGCAAACAGCTACTGCTGATGATTATGCTGCCGTAATGCAAACTGCCGAAGAGGCATTTAAAGTATGGCGATTAATGCCTGCACCTAAGCGTGGAGAAATAGTGCGACAGATTGGTGATGAACTTCGTAAGTACAAAGAGCCTTTAGGAAAATTGGTTTCTTTTGAAATGGGTAAAAGCCTTCAGGAAGGACTGGGCGAAGTACAGGAAATGATTGATATCTGCGATTTTACCGTGGGTTTATCACGTCAGCTTTATGGACTTACCATGCACAGCGAGCGACCCATGCACCGTATGTACGAACAATGGCATCCCTTGGGTGTGGTAGGTATAATCTCAGCCTTTAACTTTCCTGTGGCTGTATGGAGCTGGAACTCCATGCTGGCATGGGTTTGTGGTGATGTGTGTATTTGGAAACCCAGCTCAAAAGTTCCTATGTGTGCCATTGCCTGCCAGAATATTGTGTCAGAAGTTTTGAAAAGAAACAACATTCCGGAGGGGGTAAGCTGCTTGGTGATAGGTAATGAATCGGGCGACTTAATCAATAATGACAAACGCATACCATTAGTTTCTTTTACAGGTTCCACACGCATTGGGCGACATGTTTCTAAAACTGTTGCCGAACGTTTTGGACGTACCATTCTTGAACTGGGAGGAAACAATGCAATTATAGTTTCTGAAAATGCAGATTTGAATATGGTTCTTATAGGTTCTGTTTTTGGTGCTGTGGGTACTGCAGGGCAGCGTTGCACTTCAACACGAAGATTGATTATTCACGAAAGCGTTTACAACAAAACCCTTGATGTGATAAAGAATGCTTATGCACAATTAAAGATTGGCAACCCATTAGATGCATCCAACCACGTAGGACCATTGATTGATAAAGGTGCTGTGCAGGATTATTTGAATGCTATTGAAAAAGCAAAAGCCGAAGGCGGAAAAGTTTTGGTTGAAGGCGGTGTGCTTTCAGGTGAAGGCTATGAGTCGGGATGTTATGTAAAACCTTGTGTGATTGAAGCACAAAACAACTTTAAGATTGTACAGGAAGAAACCTTTGCGCCCATATTGTATGTGATGAAATACAAAACCATTGAAGAAGCTATTGCCATGCAAAATGATGTGCCGCAAGGGTTGTCGTCTTCCATATTCACCGGCAATATGAGAGAGATGGAGTTGTTCTTGTCAGCTGCCGGCTCTGATTGTGGCATTGCCAATGTCAATATCGGAACTTCTGGAGCAGAAATAGGAGGAGCATTTGGTGGTGAAAAAGAAACCGGTGGAGGAAGAGAGTCAGGCTCCGATGCCTGGAAAGCCTATATGCGCAGACAGACCAACACCATCAACTTTGGTACCAGCCTGCCATTGGCACAAGGTATCCGTTTTGATGTTTAACATAATGGTGTGATGAGTAGCTTGACAAAAACCGCAACAGTTACCTTTGATGCAGAGAGCATCAGAAAAGATTTTCCTGTGCTGTCGCAAAGTGTTTATGGTAAACCTTTGGTATATCTGGATAATGCGGCAACTTCGCAAAAGCCTAAACCGGTGATTGATGCTCTGGTCAAGTATTATTCTCAGTACAATGCCAATATACACCGGGGGATACATTATCTGTCTCAAGCGGCATCGCAGGCGTATGATGATGTGCGGATAAAAGTTAAAGATTTTATCAATGCCGCAAGTGAAGAAGAGGTGGTTTTTACCTCAGGCACTACCGATGCCATTAATTTAGTTGCTGCCACGTGGGGTCGTCAACAAATAAGCGAAGGTGACGAAATTATTATTTCTGCAATGGAGCACCACAGCAACATTGTTCCGTGGCAGATGCTTTGCTTGGAAAAAAAGGCATTGCTCAAGGTCATTCCTATGAACGATGACGGAGAGTTATTGATGCCTGAATTCGAAAAATTACTTTCCGGCAAAACAAAAATAGTAGCAGTGGTTCATACCTCCAACTCATTAGGTACTGTCAATCCTGTTGCAGCTATTATTCATGCCGTTCGCCAGCATGAGAAGAAAACCGGGAAGACAGTTCCTGTATTGATAGATGCTGCACAGGCTGTGGTGCACGAGCCGGTAGATGTACAAAAGCTGGATTGTGATTTTCTTTGTTTTTCTGCACATAAAATGCTGGGACCAACAGGTGTTGGAGTGCTTTATGGTAAAACAAATTTACTGAACAGCATGCCGCCCTATCGTGGTGGTGGCGACATGATTAAAAGTGTGAGTTTTGAGAAAACAACCTACAACGATATTCCTTTTCGTTTTGAAGCCGGCACACCCAATATTGCAGATGTTATTGCATTTGGTGCTGCCATAGATTACCTGAATAACTTAGACCGCATTGGCGCAGTAAACCATGAAATTATGCTTGCAGAAAAGGCTGCAAATGCGCTTTCCGAAATGGATGGCGTGCGGCTTATTGGCACAGCCCATCAAAAAACCAGTGTGGTTTCTTTTATCATCGAAGGCGTTAACGCTATGGATGCAGGCATGTATTTAGATACATTGGGTATTGCAGTACGCACCGGGCATCATTGCACAGAGCCTGTGATGCAGCGTTTTCATATTCCCGGTACTATACGCGCTTCCTTTTTATTTTACAACACCCTTGCCGAGACGGAAACATTGGTGCAGGGAGTGAAAAAGGCAGTTGATAAGTTGAGAAGATAGTAGATTCTTAAGTATAACAAATCTCGCCTGAAAGGTATAATTGTGTGAGTGGGACTAGCATGCAAGTTATATCGTAGGTATAAGCCACGCCACAAACGCACCTCCTGATATTTTTTAGTACGCATCTTATGTACATACCAGCACTTGTCTGCCATCAACAAAACCTAAGTCTTTCTAACTCACATCCAAATCAACAAATCCCAAATCAAAAACAACAACCAACATTTTCAAGCTTAACCTTCCCACAAACAGAACTTTATGCCGTTACAAGTAGATGCCATTGTATCATATTTTATTCATAAAATTCATAAAATATATATCTTTCTTTGGAAGAAATAAAAACAAATAATCTGATGTGCAACTGCAACTCAAATTCTAATTCAATTTATTCTTGCAAGTTTCCTCAACGTTCTGATTTGGCTGTTGATGATACGGATAAAGACTTAGCTAATTTTATAGCTTCAACTGATTACACAACCTATGTAGAGCGCTTCGGTCGTACTCCCTTAGCTGGTAGAAAACGACTGTTAACATACAATAATACTACAGTCCAAGCATTGTGGCTACCTACATTAAATAATGCAGGTGAATAGGAAGTTTTATTTACATTTTACAGATTAGGTACAACAAAATATTTAAGTTGGGTTGCCAATACTAGCGGAGAGTTATCAAACTTACTTGATATGAATGGAGAATGGAAATTAATAACAGTAAATAATGATGTAGCAATTACAGGTTTATATACTCAAAGTAAATGGATTTCTCTTTCGTTTAGCCCCGATATTAATCCAAGTGATTTGCCATTTCTTACATGCATGAATCAAATGTTATCAAGTATGGGAGCTGGTAGTATGGTGGTTTGTTGTATGGATTTAGAATTATGCTTACTTGGTCTTGCCATTGATTGTGCCATTCAATCATTATAAAATTTAGTATAACAAATGCAGAAAAGGAATATTGACTTATTAAAAATTGGATTTATTTTAATTGCCTTTGTTTGGTTTTTGTCTGAAATTATTAAGACAGGTTTAGAAAATATTAGAATTTATCAAATTGTTCTTTTCATTTCATGCATACTTGCATTATACGAAAAGATTAAAGATTATAGAAAAAAAGAGTAGTGAATTTTACTTTCAGTAAATTTCCTTGTTTAAAGATAAATATTTATCTATCTTTTAAACGAATCGTTTAATTCTTAAGATTGTTTTACTTCCAGTAAATATGGATTGTTACATGCCAAACTATTACGAACAACATAAAACTATATAGCCAATTTAGTCACATTATAATTATTTCCATCAAGGGAAAAAGTAAAAAGAAAAACATCTTCGTTTATTACCCACAAGCTTTAGCTTCAGAAAAGGACAAGAGGGAGTAAACTTCTAGTAAAAAGAAATTTCTGAAAAATTTGATAATTTGANNAAAAAATGAAATAGCCCAACTAAAAGAACAGTTAAATCAAATAACAAAAAATTAAAGGTGATGAAAAAACTTATACTTCTTATGTTAACTTTTGCTTGCAGCTTATGCAATGCACAAATTAATTTAGTGCCTAACCCGAGTTTTGAAGATACCATAGCGTGCCCTCATTATGGCAGCCAACTTGATAAAGCTATTGGTTGGCATACATCATCTTCTACACCCGACTATTTTCATATATGCGACTGGATAAACGGGAATGCATCTGTTCCAAAAAATTTCAGAGGATTTCAATATCCAAAATCCGGCAATGCATATGCCGGATTTATAGCGTATTCAAATGCTTCTGCGGATACTAATATTACCGAAGCGTTCACGTGCCAGCTACTTGCTCCTTTAGTAGTAGGTAAAAAATATAATATTTCCTTTTATCTTTCCTGTGGTGATTTATTCTACAGACTGGCCAGCAACAAAACAGGTGTATTTTTTAGCACTGTAGATTATAATACAAACTCACCCTTCACCATCCAGAATTACTCGCTTTTTTATACGGATAGTATTATAACCGATACGGCTAATTGGGTTTTAGTGAGTGGCAGTTTTGTAGCAGATTCGGCCTATTCATTTATGTCCATTGGCAGGGTTTTTAGTGATTCACTTACTTCTATCATTTTTCTGCCTCCCGCATCTCCTTATTCATATTACTACATAGACGATATTTCACTGTCTGAAGATACTACAGCACTAAGTGTAAGTGAAACTTTATATAATAAGATAGTATTAAATCCAAACCCTACAACAGGTAATATTAAAATCAAGTTTGGCTTTGAATCCATAATAACAGCGAATCTGATTGATTACAGTGGCCGAAAGTTCAAATTAATTCATCATGACGGAGAAATTGATATTAGATGTTTTCCTCCGGGATTGTATCTGATAGAGCTCATTTCTAAAAAAGCATATTCAATTCACAAAATTCAAAAACTATAAATTATGAGATCAATCAATCAATTATTACAAATCACAGTTATGTTAATGATGTGCAACGCAACATTTGCCCAATCAACAACCCCAGGAAACGTTTGGAATGGCTTCCCAAATGAATTCTTAGGATGGGATTTATCGCCTGTTAACACTATTTCTTTAAACATCAAACACGAACTTGACCAGCCCATTCACTTTTACACCAATGCCGGAGCAGGCAACAAGCCGAGCTTTCCATTTTTGAGTAAATTGAAACTTTTTACAACACCGTAAGACGCCACAAACAATTAAACAACTTAACTATTTTAGAACATCAACTATTATTAAACAACAAAATCAAACATGCTGCACGAGGCTATTAATAATTTGTCCACTTTTTTCTTGGAATTCCACATGCCGTAACCCGTAAAACACATACAATTGCTTTTACATACCTTTGCTTTTCAATTTTAGAAATATGTCAGAGGCTCCAAAAACCGAAAAAAAAACCATGAATTTTCTGGAAGAAATGATTGATGCAGAAATGCGTTCAGGAAAGATTAAACCAGACAACCTGCTTACCCGTTTTCCACCTGAGCCAAACGGTTATTTGCACTTGGGGCATGCCTCGTCCATCTGTCTGAATTTTGGCATAGCAAAGCGTTTTGGAGGTAAAACCAATCTGCGTTTTGATGATACCAATCCCGTGACAGAAGATACAGAGTATGTAGAGAGTATTAAAGCTGATATACGGTGGCTGGGTTTTGAATGGGCTAATGAATTTTATGCCAGTGATTATTTTGAAAAACTGTATGAGTTTGCCACAACTTTGATCAGGAACGGACTTGCATATGTTGACGACTCAACTGCCGAAGAAATTGCAGCCGGCAAAGGAACACCCACAGAGCCAGGAAAAAACTCGCCCTACCGCAACCGAACGGTAGATGAAAACCTGCAGTTGTTTGAGCGCATGCGAAAAGGGGAGTTTAAAGAAAGCGAAAAAACACTGCGTGCAAAAATTGATATGGCATCGCCCAACATGCACCTGCGCGATCCGCTGATGTACCGCATCAAACATGCCCACCATCATCGTACAGGTGATAATTGGTGCATCTATCCCATGTATGATTTTGCACATGGACAGAGTGACTCCATAGAAAACATCACGCATAGTATTTGTACATTGGAGTTTGAAGTGCATAAGCCTTTGTACAATTGGTTTATTGAGAAGTTAAAGATTTATCCCAGCAGGCAGTTTGAGTTTGCCAGACGCAACATCAGCTATACGGTGATGAGTAAACGTAAGTTATTGCAATTGGTAAACGAAAATATTGTTGACGGTTGGGACGATCCGCGCATGCCTACCATCAGTGGTGTACGCAGACGTGGATACACACCTGAAAGTATCCGCAACTTTGCAGAAGTGGCAGGAATTTCAAGACGCGAGAATGTTACTGATTTTAACCTGCTGGAATCATGCCTTCGCGAGCATCTGAATAAAGTTGCTGTAAGAACAATGGCAGTTATCAATCCATTAAAGGTAGTGTTGCTGAACTACGATGAAAGTAAGACAGAAATTTTGAAAGCAGAAAACAATCCGGAAGCAGTAGAGAAAACATATCGTGATGTAGCATTCAGCAAAGAAATTTTTATAGAGCAGGATGATTTTATGGAGCATGCCGGTGAAGGATTTTTCAGACTAACACCGGGAGGCATGGTGAGACTAAAACATGCCTACATCATCAAGTGCGAAAATGTGGTGAAGCATGATGATGGAACCATCAAGGAGATTCATTGTACCTACGTTGCTGAAAGTAAAAGTGGAAATGATCAGTCAGGCTTGAAAGTAAAGAGTGTGATACACTGGGTAAATGCAGCCACTGCCGTCACAGCAGAGGTGCGCCTGTATGATAAATTATTTACTGTTGAGGCACCCGATGCTCAGGACGATGATTTTAAAAAGTTTATCAACCCGCAATCCTTGCAAATTTTTAGTAATGCCAAAGTAGAACCCGATTTGTTGGGGCATGAAAAAGGAGAGCGTTTTCAGTTTTTAAGATTGGGCTATTTTGTAGAAGACAAGTACAGCACTTCGGCCAAAAGAATATACAACCGTGCAGTGACTTTAAAAGATGAGTGGGCCAAAGAACAAAAGAAACAAAAGAAATAGCCATGCAGCAGGAAAATATACAGGCGGTGGAGGAAGAAATTATTGCAGACTTTGAATTGTTTGACGACTGGACACAGAAGTACGAATACATCATTGAACTGGGGCAACAACTGCCGGCATTAGACGAGCAGTTTAAAAAAGATGAGTATAAAATTAAAGGCTGCCAGAGCAGTGTGTGGCTCAATGCTTATGAAAAAGATGGTTTGCTTTTTTTTGAAGCTGACAGCGACTCTGTTTTTGTAAAAGGAGAAATTGCCTTACTCATTAAAGTGCTTAGTGGCCGTAAGCCGGAAGAGATTCTGGCAGCTGAGTTAAAATTTATTGATGCCATAGGGCTACGACAGCATATTGCCGTAACACGCGCTAATGGTTTGGCCAGCATGATAAAGCAAATTAAAACTTACGCAATAGCGCATAAAGAGGGGTAATTATTTATGATGCACTAAGATGCCATAACATTATGCATCTGTCATCACCCGTAGTGATTAGCTCTGTATCTGAGAGCCAACAAAGTGTGTTTACAGAATTTTTATGACCTGCAGGATGTTCTTCAATACGAGAAATAAAAGTTAAATCATCATTCCAGATTTTTATTTTTTTATCACGACTGGCTGTTGCCATTAATTTTCCTGAGGGGTTAAATGCAATAGCATAAATAGCATAGTTGTGAGCAGCAATGCTGTCAACCTTAGTAAAGCTGTTTTGTACATCAAATATATTGAGCCGGGCATCGCGCGATCCTGTCAGAAGAAATTTATTATCAGGTGTAAGGCAAAGTGCATTAACAGAAAAACCTTTAGTGTGAGCAGAAACAATTTGTTCTTCTTTCAAAGTATTTACATTTAGTATTCTGATTGTACCATCACCACAACCTGCAATAAGATGTTGCCCGTCAGGATGTGGTAAAAGTTTTCTGATTTTAAAGTCACCTAAGTGAATGGAGACTTGTTTATTCAACTGGAAGTCTGTTTTAATTATTTGTCCATCACCACCTGCCGTAAAGAGAAAAGGATTGTAAAAACATAAATCAAAAACATAACTTTTATGCAAATGTGCTTTTGATAAAGCAGAGGCGCTCTGTGTATTAATACAGTGTACTTCGCCATTGCCACAGCCTGCAATTAGTAAATGGTTATTAGTAATTAAACTATAAATACCTGCCGGTAGAATTGCAATAACAGTGCCTTTGTCTGGATTTTCGATGTTCCATTCAATGAGATGATGGTCGCCACTACCGGAATAAAATGCATTTTTATTTTTTGATAACAGACAATAAACAGCACTGCCATGCCCTTTAAAAATTGTAGGATTAGAAATATTCATTATTAGCAGGGAATAGTAATTTTAAAAGCAGTTCCTTTATTTAATTCACTTTCGGTTTCAATTACACCGTTCATCAGCTCAACATATCGGGCAACAATATTTAAACCAAGACCTGTACCTTGTATGTTGGTAGCATTCGACCCTCTGAAAAAGCGTTCAAATAAATGTTGCTGATCTTCCTTGCTGATTCCTATGCCCTGATCTTTAAATTCAAGTACAGTTTTATTATCACCAATGTTTGATTTTATTTCAATGAGTTTACCTTCATCAGAAAATTTAATGGCATTGGAAAGAATATTAATAACAATATTCCGGATCAACCTTGGGTCGAGTAGCACTTCATTTTTTCCGGTATGCACATAATTAATGGCTTGCCCAGGTTTTTTGATAGTAGCCAAATCATTGATAATCTCACTTACAATATTTTGCAGATTGAATACTTCATAGTCGGTCTTGGTTTTTCCTTCTTCAATTTTACTGAGAGAAAGAAAGTCACTTAAAATATCATTCAGATTGTTGACAGCAGATTTTATTCTTTCAACGTGCCTTATTCGTTTATCCTGTTGATCTTTTTCGGCATAAGCAGTAATGAGAGATGCAGATGAAAGTATAGTTGTTAGTGGTGTACGAAACTCATGCGATGCCATTGACAGAAACCTTGACTTGAGTTCATTCAATTCTTTTTCTTTTTCGAGTGCTTCACTTAATTCTTTTCTTGATTTTTCAATTTCATTTAATGCTTCTTCCAAAACTTTTGTACGGTCAAGAACCTTAGCTTCCAGTCTTTCATTTGTTTGTTTTAACTCACGCGTAATTTCTTCAAGTTGATGTTTCTGTTCAAGCATTTGTGCCTGTACTTTTCTTCTGCCTGTTATGTCAATAATAAATGCCATAACATACGATTCGTCATTTAAAGAAAAAGGACTCAGACTTATTTCTACCGGAAATTCACTGCCATCTTTACGCATAGCATGCAAATCGAGGCCAATTCCCATAGCACGATTATGTGGATTTTTATTAAAACCTTCTCTGTGCAATTGATGTGATGCTTCAAAACGTGAAGCCATTAACTTTTCAATTTTCTGACCTATAATTTCATTCTCAGTGTATCCAAAGAGTTTTAATGCCGAAGGATTTACTGTTACAATGATTCCTTTTGAATTGGTTACAACAACGCTCTCTGTTGCATACTTAAATAGCTGACCGTGGAATTTGTGACTTTGTTCAGAATACATAATCAATCATCAAAAACACAAATTTAGAGCATTAAAGTAAACTATGGTAATATCCATAGAGATTAATATTTTTGTTTTAATGAAACAAGGTGGTGTTTTAACAATATTGTTTTTTATTTTGATCTTTTCTGTCAAGGTTAATGGGCAGTTGGTATATTACAGTACTAATGGCGAAGTGTTTTTTCGCAGCGAGGCCAAACTTGAATTAATTGATGCTAAATCTCAAAAGTTGGAAGCCATGATTGATTTTCAAAAGAAAATATTTGAGTTTTTAATTCCCATCAATTCTTTTAAAGGATTCAATGCCGAATTACAAAGAGAGCACTTTCTTGATCGTTATATGGAAAGTGATAAATTTCCTGTAGCAACTTTCACAGGCAAGATTATTGAAGATGTTGATATTTCTAAACCCAATGAAAAAACCATTAGAGCCAAAGGCAAACTAATAATTCATGGTGTTGAACAGGAAAGAATTATTAAGTCAAAAATTTCTGTTCAGGGAAATGGCATAACTATTTTATCTGTTTTTAGTGTTCCCTTAAAAGATCATAAGATAAAAGTACCTCGTGTTGTTCAGGATAAAATAGCCAACGAAGTTTTGGTACAGGTAAAAGCCACATTAAGACGTAAATGAAAAGAATTATTGTTTTTCTGTTCTTAATTGTACAAACTGTAAACGGGCAGAATTCTTTTTATAAACAAATTTCGTTAAACAGAGATTCACCAAACTTAACTGTCAATGCTTTATTGTTTTGTAAGAACGGATTTCTTTGGGCTGGTACTTCAGATGGCCTTTACCGTAGTGATGGAAACAATCATCATTTGCTTGCAGTCAATGATACGATAAAAAGTAACGTAACGGCATTATTTGAAGATGCTACGGGAGTAATTTGGGTAGGTACCAAGGATGGTAAAATTGGCTTCGTTGAAGATGATATATTAAAAATAATCAAAGTATTTGCACTAAAGACAGCAGTTGCCATTACATCAATCAATGATGATGGCAATGGTATTAAATGGTTTACGACAGCAGGTAATGGAGTGTATTATTTTAAGGATAAAAAGTTTTATCATATAGGAACAGAAGATGGGTTAAGTGATGACTTCTGCTACACTTCAGCCCTTGATAAATCCGGTAATATTTGGATTGGAACGGATCAGGGACTGTCGTTGTGTACATCAAATAAAGAAAAGAAAGTTCTCCGTAAACTTCAGGCTGCTGATGGATTGTGTGATAATATAGTAAAAAAAATAATTATTGAAAATTCAAAATTACTATTAGGTACACAGGAAAACGGATTATGCATCTTTGATATTAAACAGAATAAATTTCTAAAACAACAAGAAGATTCAGTTTGGAAATATGGTGCAGTAAATGACATTATTCTAAACAGACTAACACATGAAATTTGGATGGCAACGGAATCCGGGGGACTATTATATTGCAGACGTCCTGAAGAAAATATTTTTTCTTTCAAACAACAGTCAGATAAATTTTTTAGCACTGTCTATTCAGTAGCAATAGATCATCAAAATAATGTGTGGCTTGCAACTGACCGTGGTTTATATCGTTCACATGGACAATGGCTGACATTTTTAGATCAATATAGCGGAGTTGATATTAAAAATGTTCATGAAGTCACTTTTCTTGATAGCAATCAAATGGTAATGAGTATTAAAAACAAAGTTATGCTCATATCATTTAATACATCAACAGTAAAAGAATGGACAATTCTCCCATCAGAAAAAAATATTGATGTTTCCGGTTTATATATTGATAAAGAAAAGTATATATGGGTGGGCACCTTGGGTAGTGGTGTTTTCAGGATAAATCCTTCAAAGAATGAAATTAAGAAAATAGAAGTCCCATTTGATTATAGCAGTATTTTATATATTAATGGTAATGAAAAAAATGTTTGGCTTGGAACATTTGGAGGTGCTGTCTTAATTGAAACGAAAAATTTAAATACTGACAATCTTCAGAGTAAAATCAGAAGTTTTTCTCATGAATCACTGTTGGGAAATTACTATGTTTATTGTGTTTATCGTGATGTAAAAGGACGTTTTTGGTTCGGTACCGATCAGAACGGAATAGTGTTGTTAGATAGAGATAAGTTTGTTACTCCTTTTAAGGGGAAGTTTAAAGGTAAAACAGTATATTCAATAACGGGTGATAAGAATGATGCAATATGGTTTAGTGTTGCTGATGAAGGAATTGTTTGTCTTAATGGTGACAGTTATAAATTATATAACCGCTCCAATGGAATCCGCGATTTGAATATAACAAGTATTGCTGTGCTTGACGATAGCAGTATTGCAATGGTCAATAAAAGAGGCATTGATATACTGAATTATAAGACAGGTTCAGTTATGTATCTTGGAACAGAAAATAATCTCGATAACCTGAACCCTGACATTAATTCTGTAGCTAAAGATAGTCTCGGAAGAATTTGGTTTGGCTCAGCCAAAGGTATGGTAGTATTAGATCCAAAGTTGCTGAAACAAAATACTGTTCCGCAGTTGAGTAAATTAAACATGATACAACCGATTTTCAGAAATTATTCAGGAATGATGCCTGTGTTCAGACACAATGAGAACACAATTTCATTTGAATATGCTGCAACGTGGTTCACCAATCCCGGAAGAATTCTTTATCAGTATAAGTTAGACGGTTTAAACTCTGACTGGATTGAAACGAAGGACGTTAAGCAAGTATTTCCTAATCTGCCATCCGGTAAATATGTTTTCAGAGTCAGAACTTCAATAGATCCACAGTTTACATTCAACAATGAGAGAAGTTTTTCGTTTGAAATAAAAAAGCCATTTTGGAGTGAGGATTGGTTTTACATTATAAGTGTTCTACTTACTATTTTATTGGTTTACTTTTTTATCAGACTCAGGGATGCAAGAATGAAAAAGTTGCAGCAACTAAAAAACGATTCCATCAGGTTTCAGTTTGAGACATTACGCAATCAAGTGAACCCACATTTCCTGTTTAATAGTTTTAACACACTCATAGATATTATTGAGCATGACAAAGAACATGCAGTTGAGTATGTAGAAAACCTTTCTGCCTTTTTCAGAAACATTGTTACTTACAAGGATAAAGATACTATAAAACTATCTGAGGAAATTAAAATTGTAAAAGCATTTTATTTTATTCAACAAAAAAGATTTGGTTCAAATTTGCAACTTTTAGTTGACGAACACAGCCTTTATGATGACAGGTATGTTGTTCCAATGGTGTTGCAATTATTACTCGAGAATGCAATTAAACACAATGAGATTTCCAAAGAAAAAAACCTGAAAGTAAAGGTTTCGTTTTCCGATTCAAGAATAATCATCAGTAATAATACCAACCCCAAAATGAATAAAGATGAATCAACAGGAACCGGACTTCGTAATATTATAGCACGTTATCGTTTGCTCACAGATAAAACTGTACAGATTGAATCATCACAAGAATATTTTGTTGTATCATTGCCATTGATTATTCGCGAGTAATGAAGATAGTAATTTTTGAAGACGAAGAGCCGGCCGCACGCAGACTGATTAAACTCCTTAATGAGGTTAGTACAGATGTTGAGATTGTTTCAGTAATTGACTCGGTACGTTCCGGAAAGGAATTTATGAAGCAGAATAAAAGTTTCGATCTTATTATTTCAGACATCAGGCTTGCAGATGGATTGAGTTTTGAAATTTTTAAAAGTCACACTGTAAAGCTTCCGGTTATATTCAGTACGGCTTATGATGAATATGCAATAGAAGCATTTCGAAACAACGGAATTGATTATTTATTAAAGCCTGTAAAAAGAGAAGAGCTAAAAACTGCAATATAGAAATATGAGAATTGGTTTTCAGACTCAACTTCCGGAGTTAATTATGATGTTTTGTTACAGACGCTGTTACAAGAAAAAAAAGGTTTTCAGAAGCGTATTGTAATTCGTTTTGCAGATACTATAAAGACAGTAGAAATTGAAGAAGCTGCTTATTTTTTCACAGAGAATAAGATAAGTAATCTTTGTACTTTTAATGGAGAATCATTTATTATTGATTACAACTTAGACGAGCTTGAGTTGATTCTTGATCCGGCTGTATTCTTCAGAATTAACAGACAGTTTATCGTAAACTTTAAAGCTATTCAGAAAATGAATGTCGTTTCTAAATCAAGAGTTAAGCTCACACTTCATCCATCAACCACTCAGGATACGATAGTTAGTACGGAGCGCAGTGGAGTTTTTAAACAGTGGTTGGCAGGGAAGTAAAAGCTCGTTCAGGAACTTAAGCCTTGTAGTTCGTAAAGCTTTTTATATACTCCTTCAACATTTGCAAGTTGGGCATGTGTGCCTCGCTGTACAATTTCTCCTTTTTGCAAAACAATAATTTCATCGGCATGTTGTATGGTGCTCAGTCTGTGTGCAATCACCAATACTGTTCGGTTTTTCATCAGGCTTGTCAGCGCATCCTGAACCAACTTTTCGCTTTCTGTATCTAATGCAGATGTAGCTTCGTCTAGAATCAAAATGGGTGGATTTTTTAGTACAGCGCGTGCTATACTAATTCTTTGCCGCTGTCCACCGGAGAGTTTACTGCCTCTGTCACCAATATTTGTCTGATACCCTTCCGGTAATTGCATAATAAACTCATGTGCATTGGCAACTCTTGCAGCTTCTTCAATCATTTTTTCTGTTGCATTGCTCATGCCAAAAACAATGTTATTATAAATAGTATCGTTAAAAAGAATAGGTTCCTGCGATACAACACCCAGCAAACTTCTGATGGTATGCAATTGCAATTTTCTGATATCTGTGCCGTCAATAAGTAATGCACCTGCATCAACGTCATAATAGCGAGGCAATAAATCTGCCAATGTTGTTTTGCCTGATCCTGATTGGCCCACCAATGCAATAGTTTTTCCTTTATCAATAGTAAAACTTACATTTTTTAAGACATAACCCTCATCACCTTTTCTGTAAGCAAAAGAAATATTTTGGTATTCAATTTTATCATTGAATGACTTAATTGTTTCTGCCGACTGATGATCTTTAATACTTTCTTCTGCTTCTAAAACAGCAAATATTCTGTCGGCAGAAGCAAGCCCTTTTTGAATATTGTAAAATGCCTGAGTGAAAGATTTTGCAGGTGGTATAATCTGCGAAAACAGTGCAATGTAAGTTATAAATGCTGAGGCAGATAATAATGCATCTTTTTCCAACACAAGCATACCTCCAAAATACATTACAATCATTAAAGTTACCGTACCTAAAAACTCGCTCAGCGGTGATGATAAATCTGTTTTACGTAATGCACGGATGGCAATGGTATTGTATTGCTCATTTACTTTCGAAAATTTTTCTGACATAAAATTTTCTGCATTGAAGGCTTTAATAATACGCAGACCGGAAAGAGTTTCTTCAATAATTGAAATTAATAGACCAAGTTTTTCTTTGCTCTTTGCAGATGTACGTTTTAGACTTTTACCTATTCGTCCAATTATAAAACCAACTATTGGAAGTAGAATGAAAACGAAAACTGTGAGTTTGGCACTAATAAAAATCATCATTCCCAAAAACAGGAATATGTTGAACGGGTCACGGAAAACCACTTCCAAAGAACTCATTACACTCCATTCTACTTCATGCACATCAGAGGTAACTCTGGTGATGATATCACCTTTTCTTTCATTGCCAAACCATGATAAAGGCAACCGCATTATCTTTTTATGTACTTCGGTACGAATATCTTTTACAACACCGTTTCTGATAGGGGATATAAAAAACTGACCTAAATAGCGAAACAGGTTTTTAAGAAAAAACATCACAGCCACTGCAATACAAATAAACATTAACGCATATTGCTTACCTCTGTTGGGGTCAGTTATCATCTCAGTAAGATAATAATAGAAACTATCAACAATAGCCTTTGTTGACAAATGAAACTCCGGTTTCCCCGCAGCCATTTTCTCTAAATAAAAGTTATCATCTTTCAGAAACAATAAATCAAGAAAGGGAGCAATTAACGTTAGTGAAAAAAATGAAAACAGAACCGATAAAATGTTGCATGATGCATTCAATAATGCATAGCCCCAATAAGGTTTTACGAATCGAAGTATTTTAAAATAATTTTTCAAATAAAGTATTGTTATAAATAAATGCTGAAAAACAGTTGCAAACTAACACAAAAATGTTCAATATTGTTTAATCGTTACCCACAGGCACTAAATGCAGAAAGATCCATATATCATTTTGGGCGTATCTTATTCGGCTACACCGGAGGAGATCAAGCGGGCTTATCGTAAAAAAGCCTTCGAACTGCACCCTGACCGCAACAGCAACGATCAAGCTGAGGAACTTTTCAGAGAATTGAATGAGGCTTATGCCTTACTGACAGACACCGAGAAAAGAAGAAATTTTGATAAGCAATATCAAAGTTATTCGCGCAGCAATGCCGATCAGTTTAACCATTATTTCGAAATGTATGTCAGCAGTAATAATGTAAAAGTGTGCGAAGAGTTTGAGTTGACATTTACCTATACCGGTGAAGGGCGATTTATGCAAAAGCCTGATTTGCGTGATTTTTATATAGCCGGCAAACCATTTGTGTCATTTCAAGACGTATATCGGTCGGGAAAAAATGCACGGGAAACAACAATTCGATATGTACTGGCAGCAAAGCGAACAGGTAATTTTACAATTAATCGTGCTGCCATTAAATTATTTGGTAAAACCTTTTTCACCACATCTCAATTTATTCAGGTTGCGCCTGGCAAATGTTTTTTTTCTCCTGATAAGTTTGCAGACGGAAAACCTTTACAGGTTTCATTATGGTATAATGCCGAGAAAGGAGGAACAAACAGAAAATATTTAGTCAACACCAAACACAACATTTATATTCCCAGAAGTCATTATGCACAGGTATATCATACCATTGGCAGAGTACTAAAGTTATTCTTTGCGCTTTGGGGGTTGATACTGGCTATAAAAATAGACAGAAATGTAGTAATCGGATTTATCATAGGCTCTGCTTATGGAGCAATGATGACTTATCTGCTTTACTACTTCGTAAAGGTGAAACCCGTTTTTATGGCTGACAGAAAATATTCTTTGGTAAACTCTTATCTTCAGAATGGCTATCAGCCTTATCCACCTCATGCACGTAACCTGATAAGCCGTGCAATAATGTTTGTCAACAAATTGTTTTTATAAAGTGTGATAGTTTTTTGAAAGTATTGTCAGAAAGACAAATTCAATTCAATTGGACAATGATCGCTGCCCATAACATTCATGTGTATTGGTGCGCTTTTCACGTATTTACGAAGTTCTTCAGAAATCATATAGTAATCTATGCGCCAGCCTACATTTCGGTCGCGGGCACGTGTAATCTGATCCCAGTAGGTGTATTGCCCTGCTTCTTTATTGAACTCTCTGAAAATATCTACATACTTCATATCAATTATTTTATCAATCCATTCGCGTTCTATTGGCAAAAACCCTGTTGTCTTTGAATTTTCTTTCGGTCGTGCCAAATCTATTTCCTTGTGTGCAGTATTATAGTCTCCGCAAATGACAATGTTTTTATTTTTCTTTCTCATGTTTTCTGCTCTCTGAAAAAGCGAATCATAGAAATCCAATTTATACTTAACCCGTTCGGGACCACGACCACCATTAGGAAAGTATGCAGTGTATAATACAAAATCTTCAAACTCCATTTCAATACAACGTCCTTCTACATCAAAGGTATCATCATCTAATCCATATCTTACTTTCAATGGCTCATGTTTGGTGTAGATAGCAACGCCACTGTATCCTTTTTTCTGTGCAGAAAAAAAATAACTTTTATAGCCACTGAAATTTTTTATTTCATCATCCAATTGTTCCGGTTGTGCCTTGGTTTCCTGAAGACATAATACATCGGGCATTTCTTTTGTTAACCATTCAGGAAATCCTTTTTTCCAAATGGCCCTAATGCCATTGACATTCCAGCAAAGTATGCGGTAGTTTTTTTGACTCATAGTAATATTTTTTATGATTTTAATGCATCCCAGCCTTGTGCTTTCAATGCTACTTTTCGGTCTGATTTATCAAGCATATAATAGCCATCCTCCTTGGCAGTGATGTGACCGATAATGGATATATCAGCTGCACTGTTAATTTTTTCAAAATCTTTTTGGTTGATAGTAAACAACAGTTCGTAATCTTCACCACCGTTCATGGCACATACTGTTGGATCTAAATGAAACTCACGTGCAAGGTTATAAGTTTTTTCATCAATAGGAACTTTAGCTTCATAGATTGTGCAGCCTTTGTCTGACTGTGTACAGATGTGCATAATTTCAGAAGCCAACCCATCGCTGATGTCAATCATGGCAGTAGGTTTTACTCCTGTTTTTTTCAATATTTCAACTATTTCTTTCCTTGCTTCGGGCTTTAACTGTCGCTCAAGCAAATAATCATTACCTTGAAAATCGGGTTGCACACCGGGGCTGTCTAAAAAAACTTTCTTTTCGCGGTTGAGCAGTTGCAGACCCAGGTATGCAGCACCAAGATCACCACTAACACAAATCAAATCATTTTCCTGAGCACCGTTTCTGTAAACAACATCAGATTTTTTTGCTGTACCAATGGCAGTAATTGAAATCACTAAACCACTGCGGCTACTGGTAGTATCACCACCAATCAAATCAATACCATAATGTTTGCATGCAAGCAACATTCCACTATAAAGTTCCTCAATGGCTTCGAGTGAAAAGCGGTTACTTAAGCCTATTCCCACAACAATTTGTTTGGGCATGCCATTCATGGCGTAAATATCAGAAAGGTTTACTACTACCGATTTATAACCCAAATGTTTTAGCGGACAGTAAACAAGGTCAAAGTGTACACCTTCAAGCAGCATATCAGTAGTAATAAGCTGAACATTTTCATCACTATCTAAGCTAATTACAGCAGCATCATCACCAATACCTTTCAGTGTTTCTTTATTGTTGATTTCAACGGCTTTTTGCAGGTGCCTGATAAGCCCGAACTCACCTAAACTACTTAACTCTGTGCGGTTGTTTGCGTTTTCAAACATGATTCATAATTCTTTATTGAATGCGACAAAAGTAAAAATCTGGTTATGAATCAACTTTGATAAACTTTTATCACATGTAATTGTTGACTATAACAGCAATTAAACCTATCTTTGCACCACTTTTATAAGTACTTGAAAATGATAACAGTAACTGAAAAAGCCAAATCAAAAGCCTTAAGTTTAATGCAGGCGGAAAACAAGCCTGCAGATGCATTTATTCGTGTTGGAGTAGAAGGGGGCGGATGTTCTGGTTTAACCTATATGTTGGTTTTTGATACAGAGCTAAAACCGGAAGATAAAGTGTTTGAAGATAAAGGAATAAAGATAGTGTGCGACAGAAAATCGTTTTTGTATTTAGTAGGTACAGAACTCGATTACACAGATGGTTTAAATGGCAAAGGGTTTCAGTTTAATAACCCAAATGCATCAAGAACCTGTGGTTGCGGAGAAAGTTTTGCAGTATAAACTATGTAGGTAAATTTTTTTTATCCAATAATTAATTTTAGAAATAATCTAAATAAACAAATTTTGTAAAACAGTGAGCGAAGATTTAAAAATAATAGATGAGGTAACAAGTGGCGAGTATAAGTGGGGATTTGTAAGTAACATTGAATCAGAGAATGCTCCCAAAGGATTGTCTGAAGATATTGTAAGATTTATTTCAGCCAAGAAAAAAGAACCGGAGTGGATGCTTGAATTTCGATTAAAAGCATTTCGTCACTGGCAAAAAATGCAGGAGCCGCAATGGGCTAATGTCAACTATCCGAAAGTTGATTTTCAGGATATCATTTACTACTCAGCGCCCAAACCCAAGAAACAACTCAACAGTTTAGATGAACTTGACCCGGAAATCAAAGCTACATTTGATAAACTTGGAATATCATTACTAGAGCAAAAACGCCTTGCCGGTGTAGCTGTTGATGCAGTAATAGACAGTGTAAGTGTAAAAACTACCTTCCGTCAGGAATTAAGTAAACTTGGAATTATTTTTTCATCATTCAGTGAAGCTATTCAGGAACATCCGGAGCTGGTAAAAAAATATATGGGTAGTGTAGTACCCTATACTGACAATTTTTATGCTGCATTAAACAGTGCCGTTTTCAGTGACGGCTCTTTTTGTTATATACCCAAAGGCGTTCGTTGCCCAATGGAGTTGAGTACCTATTTCCGAATAAACTCAGCTGGTACAGGTCAGTTTGAAAGAACACTAATCATTGCCGATGAAGGTGCTTATGTTAGTTATCTCGAAGGCTGCACAGCACCCAAGCGTGACGAGAATCAATTGCATGCAGCAGTAGTAGAAATTTATGCGCATACCGATGCACAGGTAAAATATAGTACAGTACAAAACTGGTATCCCGGTGACAAAGATGGAAGGGGCGGTATTTTTAATTTTGTTACCAAGCGTGGACTGTGTGCAGGAGAGCGTTCTAAAATCAGCTGGACACAGGTTGAAACGGGTAGTGCAGTGACATGGAAATATCCAAGTGTAATATTAAAAGGCGATTATTCAACAGGAGAATTTTATTCTGTTGCATTAACCAACAACTACCAGCAGGCCGACACCGGTACAAAGATGATTCATATCGGCAAACATACGCGCAGTACCATCATCAGTAAAGGAATAAGCGGAGGTCGCAGCAACAATAGTTATCGTGGATTAGTCCGTATTGGTAAACAGGCAGAGAAAGCACGAAATTTTTCGCAATGCGATTCCTTGCTCCTTGGTGATAAATGTGGTGCACATACCTTTCCATATCTGGAATGTGCAAATCCTACTGCCAAGGTTGAGCATGAGGCAACAACATCAAAAGTTGGAGAGGATCAGATATTTTATTGCAATCAACGAGGCATCTCTACTGAAGATGCAATCGGACTTATAGTAAATGGTTATTGCAAAGAAGTGTTTAATCAGTTACCGATGGAGTTTGCTGTTGAAGCACAAAAACTGTTAGCTGTTTCTTTGGAAGGATCAGTAGGATAAAATTTAATTATAGTTAGTTCAGAAGAATAAAGTTTTTTTTAAAAAGTATGTTAAACATTAAAAATCTACATGCCTCAGTTGAAGGTAAAGAAATATTAAACGGATTAAACCTTCAGGTAAACCCGGGAGAAGTACATGCCATAATGGGACCTAATGGTTCAGGAAAAAGTACGTTGGCATCAGTACTTGCTGGACGCGAAGCGTATGAAGTTAATGAGGGTGAAGTATTGTATCATGGTGAAAGTCTTATCGAACTTTCTCCCGAAGACAGAGCCCGTAAAGGGATATTTCTTGCGTTTCAGTATCCGATAGAAATACCGGGAGTGAGTAATGCCAACTTTCTGAAAACTGCTGTTAACGAAGTTCGGAAGTCGAAAGGTTTAGAGGCACTCGATTCAAAAGACTTCTTAAAGCTGATGAAAGATAAAATGCAGTTGGTGAAGATGGATAAAAGCATGACACAGCGCAGTGTTAATGAAGGATTCAGTGGAGGAGAGAAAAAACGTAATGAAATTTTTCAGATGGCCATGCTTGAGCCGGAGTTGTGTGTACTTGATGAAACCGATTCAGGTCTTGATATTGATGCACTCAGAATTGTGTCTGATGGTATTAATGCATTGCGTGACGGAAAACGATCTTTTATAGTTATTACACACTATCAGCGTTTGCTCGATTACATAGTTCCCGATTTTGTACACGTTTTGTATAAAGGAAAAATTGTTAAGAGCGGACCGAAAGAACTGGCTCTTGAATTGGAAGAAAAAGGATATGATTGGATAAAAGAAGAAGTTGAAATTTAAACCTGATTATTGTGAACTCATCTGTTGATACACTTTCTGTGACTAACGAAACAAGCATTGCCGAAGAGAATATTCCCGTTGACGGACTGCAAAAATTGCGTCTCGCAGCTTTAAATAAATTTTTAAAGAATGGATTTCCGGATTCAAAACATGAAGAGTGGAAATATCTTAATCTTAAACCTATCAGTGAAACTAAATATAATCACTGTATGGTTGCATCGCCACTGAAAGCTTCGGATCTGGAACAATTTTACGATGCCGGCAGTGATACAGTAAACTTGACTTTTATCAATGGACGTTATTGTTCTGAGTTTTCCGGACATCAAAGCCACAAGCATCCTTTCAGTATTTATTCGCTCGAAAGTAAAGAAGCAGAACTCTATTTAGAGACTTTACGTAATTCAGAAGACGAACCTTTTCATGCATTAAACACAGCTTTTCATCAGGGTGGTATTATGATTCATGTTCCTGATAATTGCCGTATGCCAATGGCAATACATCTGCTTTATGTTAACGATTCGCAGCATGAAGCCGTTGCTGCACATCCTAAATGTATTGTTGTTGCAGGAAAAAATTCAGCATTTCAGGTAATAGCAACTTATCATTCACTGAATAATTTTCCATCACTCACCAATACAGTAACAGAGTTTCTGATTGGTGAAGGTGCAGTTGTTGAATTCGACATTAAGCAGAATGAGAATAGTAATGCCAACCACATTAACAGAGTTTATGCCCGTGTACAGCGTAAAGCTGTGTTCGATATTTTTACAGTAACGATGGGAGGTGCTTTGGTTCGTAACAACCTCGAGATTATTTTAAGTGAACCCAATGCATGTGCCCACCTTAACGGACTCACTGTTGCTGATGGCTATCAGGTTGTGGATAATCACACAGTGGTAGATCATGCAAGTCCAAACTGTGAGAGCAATCAGTTATATAAAAATATTTTAGACGACCATTCACAGGGAGTTTTTAATGGAAAGATTTTTGTTAGAAAAGATGCGCAGAAGACCAATGCTTTTCAAAGTAGCAAGAATGTGTTGCTGAGTAACACTGCTGTGATGAATGCAAAGCCACAGCTTGAAATTTATGCAGATGATGTAAAATGCTCACATGGCGCCACCACAGGCCAGTTAGACGAAGATGCATTGTTTTATTTCCGTTCGCGTGGTATCGGAGAACGCGATGCCCGTGCATTGCTCAATTATACATTTGCCAGTGATGTTATTGAGAAAATCAATAACGATGCACTAAAATCAAACTTGTTAAAACTGTTATCACAAAAACTAAATACAGCAGTTGAGTTTGGCGAGTAGTTGAAACATCCTTCTGTTACCGGAATGATAAAGGAATATTTTGTTATTCTAAAATAGCTGTCACAGATATAAATTAATACTACTTCCTTTTATAGGGTGGAATAATCAGCCTGATATTCCTGTCGTAGTTAATATAGTTCCACAACCAGTTAATGAATACCACAACCTTGTTGCGAAAGCCGACAAGGAGCATTAAATGTAAAGCCATCCACACCAACCACCCTGCAAAACCACCAAAACGGATATTGAAAGATTCAGTTACTGCACGATTTCTTCCGACAGTTGCCATAGTGCCTTTGTCAAAATAGTTGAATTTTTTAAGTGGCTTGTGTCTTAGTTCCTGTTGAATGTTTTCAGCAAGCAGTTGTGCCATCTGAATGGCAACAGGCGCCACCTGTGGATGTCCGTTAGCAAAGTTTGTTGTAGGCATACTGGCAACATCACCAATTGCATAAATATTTTCACATCCTTTTATCTTGCAATATTCGTCAACAATATACCGTCCCCGATTATTGATGGAATCCAACTGTAATCCTGAAATAGTAACACCTTTAATTCCGGCAGCCCAAATCAAATTTTTACTTGGCAACACTTTGCCGTTTTTAAAAACAACTTCTTCACTATTATAAGACGACACCTGTGTTTCTAACCAGACTTCACAACCTAATTCATCTAAGTATTTTAATGCACGATGCTGGTTTACTTTGCTCATTGCCTGCAGAACAGTGTTAGTGCCTTCAATCAGCAACACACGCATTTTTCTGAAATCAAGTTCAGGATAATCGTTTGGCAAAACATGTTTTTTTAATTCACATAATGCACCTGCAAGTTCAACACCTGTGGGGCCGCCACCTACAACAGTAAATGTCATAAGCGCTTCTTGTTCTTTTAAACTTTGTGTGAGCAATGCCTGTTCAAAATTTTGAAGAATTAAACTGCGTAGATTGATAGCTTCAATTACAGATTTCATGGGCATGGCATGTTGCGCAATGTCAACATTACCAAAATAATTTGTTGTTGTTCCGGTAGCAATTACCAGATAATCATAGGTTAGTTCCCCAACAGTGGTTTGAACAATATTTTTTTCAGGAATGATATTTTCAACCTTTCCCCAGCGAAAAAGGAAATTCTTTTGTTTCTTAAAAATTTTTCTGATAGGGTAAGCAATAGAATCAGGCTCTAAACCCGAGGTGGCAACCTGATAAAGTAATGGTTGAAAAGTGTGATAATTGTTTGTATCAAACATCACTATTTGCACACGTGCTTTACGAAGCGATTTTGCTAATTGTAATCCACCAAAACCACATCCTACAATAACTACACGAGGGATTTTCAGATCAGGAATATTCATAGAAAATTATTTTAAAAAACAGATGTTGAGTTAAACATCATGCCATGATTTAGTGTCTTTGGTCTGAATAGCGGAAAACTATTTTTTAGTTACCCAAAACTCATCACTGTAGTTGTCATGAAAAGATTCATTGTGCACAGCAGCCATGTCCTGTAATTGTTTTGGTGTTGCTGCATTTTGAATTTCATTAAACAACTCTCTTTCTTCAAAGCGAATGTGCCTGTCAAGTTCGTTTTGTAATTCATCCAATTGTTGAATAGTCTGCTCCTTACTTAAAAAAAGATTTCTAAGCTTTTCATGATGCTGCATAGCTTTTTTAATGCTTGCATGCTCAGCACCTAATACAGGATACAAGTTTTTTTCTTCCAACTCAAAATGATTTGAAAGGTAGCTTGACCAAAACCAATCAACATATTTTTTAATTCTTTCTGCAGGAATTTTATTTTTTATTCCCTGTCTGATTTTCCAGCCCAGCAAGAGGGCGTGATGATGATCGCGACTTATTGGCTTAAGTGCTTCATTTCTTTTAATCGGCTCACTCATGATAAATTTGTTTTTCAAGTTCTAATGCCTTTGGAAAAAGGATGTTATTTTCAAGATGAATGTGCAAATGCAAATCATCTTCAAATTCTTTGAGCATGGCAAACGTCACTCTGTAGGTGTTGCAAGCATCCTGTGGTGGATTGTACTTGTTGCTTAATTCTTCAATTTGTCTGAAACGCTCACCTTCATTATTGTGTTCATGGATCATCATTTTAATCGGATTATTTATTGATCCGAACTGCGGCTTTTCCGGTGTTGTTTTTTGTATTTGAGATTTTACCATTCTTCTTACTGCCGGAAATAAAATCAACTCTTCTTTTTTCATGTGCATGGCTAACTCACCAGCAGAATCATTAAAAAGCCGATTGATTTCATGCAACTCAGGATGATGATCTCCATGAACTTTGCATATTTTATCTAAGTAGGGTTTTATCTCCTGAGTTTTTTCTTCTACATAACGATGGTGCTTTTTCTCAATATAGTCTGCAAGTAAATCTAATGGCCACGAGTTAAAATCTGATTGCGCTCCTGATGTTTGCTGCGAAACCTGAGTTAACTCACCAATTATGTTTGTAACTGACATCTCTTTTTGTTTACACACTTCTTCAAGTGTACGGTTACCATTACAACAAAAATCTATACCATTTTGTTTAAATACTGTTGCAGTTCTATAATCTTTGGCAACCAAATCGCCAACAATTGTGTCTTTTGTGATATGCATAATTTTATTTTTAAAGTTTTTCAGCAACTATTGCAATTGCATTCATGTGATTTTGATATTGCTTGAATACTTTTCTCATTTCAAGTATTCTTTTTCTGGCTTTAGGATGAGTGAGGATGTTCCAGCCAATTTTTGTTGCTCGCAATATACCTTCATCATCTATAATCCTATTCATTTCAAGAAGGTGCATGCCGTTAGTCATAACTTTCTTTACTGCAAAACCTTCTTGCTCCAGCAAATGTTTCCATTCGACTTCAGTGAGAGGACGTGCATTGACCTTTATTGATAAAGCCAAATCTCTTTGAATTTTACTTTTTAAAGTTTCATCAACATCGGTTAGCCCTAATTCATGAATGGCATACCAACCTCCTTTTTTGAGAATGCGATGTGCTTCTCTGATAATCTCTGATTTTCTATGATCGGCATGCATGGTTAGCATTGCTTCTCCATAAACTTTATCCTTTGATTCGCTTTCGATATTTGTTTGCGATGCATTTCCGAGAATAAAAGATGCTTGTGCGCTTTGTAATTTTTTACTTAACATTCTCACTATATCTTCATCAGCATCTACACCAATGTACGAATGTAATTTGTACGCAAGAGTCAATGATGCCGTAAAACCCATTCCGGGTGCAAACTCCACTACATTATCAGAATTGTTAAAATGTAAGGCATCAATTAATTTTTTGGTAAGTTCTTTACCTCCCGGTCTTAACACCTTTTTGCCCATTTTGGCCAATATCCAGTGGCCATGTGCTTTAAGTATATCTTTAGTATCCATGATTATTTTTTTTATTGTGATTTCTCTTTTTAATGTTTCACAAATAATAACCACAAGTTCTGAATCTATTCGACTGTGCAGGTGTTGAGTGAGAGGTTATCTGAAAGGGATAAAGCTTTTTCAGATATTAAAGCAAACAAGTTGCTTTCAGAGTCAAAACGGTGATATTATTATGATTTTTTATTTGTTGTAGTTTGAAATTCGTTGCTTCCCCAATTTGCAATTTCTTCTTTTGTCCATAATGAAGGGAAGAATTTTCTTTGCTGATATTTCGGATGTAAATATTTTTTCCATTCGCTTCCACCTGTAGCAGCTTTATTTTCTCCTTTTAAATCAAGATAGTGTTGTGCTGTTTCAAGGTGAACAATAGGCCATGCAACATTATACATGTGATCAAATTCTTTTAGCTTTGATTTAAGTGCATCAGAGCAATTACCCATTCGCATCACTTTATCTTCAATAGTGTTGCCTTGAACTTTTTTTGCAAGTGCAATGAAGCTTTCTAAATATTTTTCTTCAAACAGTTTCAAGGTCATTGATTTTTTGTTTGTCTTACGATCCATGCCTGCATCTTTCCAGTAGATGTGTTCAAAATAATCTTCTATTGATGGATTGTTTCCTAATCTCTTTCTTCCTTCTTCATTCATTAAATTTTCCAATCGTGTCAGGTAAATTTCAATAAAACGGAATTGTGCCGATTGAAATCCACTTGCAGGAGCCAGTGTGCTTCTGAAAGTATTGTAATCATCATAGTTCATTCCATATTTCATAACATCAAATGATGTAATGAGCATAGATGTGTATCTGTTCAGACGGTTGATTTTATCAATCCAAATATGTTCAGCAAAAGGATCAAAAACCATTTGTTTTATTTCATGTACCATCATTTTAAGTACCAACTCAGTAACCTGATGATACATCACAAAAATTTCTTCGTCTTTGAAATTCGTTCTCGGTCTTTGTAGTGATAAAAGAGTATCAACTTCTACATAGTCCCAATAGGTAATGGGTTTTGCATGTAAAAGTCCTTTCAGATAGGTTTCTGAATTTTCTCCTGTTTGCTGATATTTATTCTCAATATCACTGATTAGTTTTTCATTGTTCATGTTGTTATGTTTTTAAAGAGATTTAAAATAAATGTTGCTAAAAATACCACTTTAACCACTTCAAGTCCTGCATAATAAATGTGAAGCTTCGATGGTGAAACCTGCTTGCCGTTAATCTGCATTTGCGCACGGGCATCAAGTTGTGGTAAAAGCCAAAGTGTCTGAAATAATAGAATAAGCAGAGGGATGAGATAAAACATCCCATGTCCACCTTTAATCGGATTGATAAATTGTTCTTTTGTTAAAATAAGATTGCAGATGATTAATGTTGCAAGAACCCATTCAATTTTATTTAGCACATTAAATACCAATCTTCCAATGCCTAAACCTAATGGTATGGTAATTCCCGGTGCTCTGAATTTAAGCCAGGCTTCCATAAAACTTATTGCACTTACAAAGCCAATCCATAATGTGGATGCAATCAAAGCTATGGGTAAATAAACAACTATCATTGTAGTGGAGTAGTGGAACTGTTTTTAATATATTCAATCTTGTAATGAAACATATCAGCCATACGCTGACCTTGCCATTTTGCCTGCTCAGCTTTTTTGCCAACAAAGTTTTCGTCAACTGTTTCGGAGAATAATTTTATCCATTGCTCGAAATGAGTTTTATCAACCGGCATTTTAGCATGTGGAACAAAAGGACTACCAAAATAAGTTTGATCGTCTAACAAAATTGTTTGCCAGAAACGATACATCTTTTCAAGATGTTCAGGCCATCTGTCTTTTATTATGTTATTAAAGATATGACCTAATTGTTCATCATTACGGATTTTACTATAGAAGCTATCTACCAATAATTGTATATCTTTTATGTTTTCAATATCTCTCATCTCTATTGCTGAAGTATATTTTGTTTTAACTTTAATGTAAATCCTGTAGTTCTGTTTTTTATTAGTAAACTATGATGAATTATTTCCAATAATTATTTGCTGCTGCCACAGTCTGAAATTCTAATGCTACTACATTAGCAGAAGCTATCAGTTGTTTTGTGTCGTTGGCATAATCATCACGCAATTTTTTTCTTACTTCAGGATCAGTTTGTATTGCTGCAATTGATTTTCTTGCCATTTTAATTGCCAACTCTCTTCCTTCCTGAGGTGTTTTTGTAATTAATGATGTTAACCATATTTCTTTACTTTCCATTGTGTTTTTATTTTAATTGTTTATGTACTGAATAATTGTTCGTGCGGAATTATTTATCGTATTAATACTGTTTTGCCCGACTTAAGTCCTAATGCCAGATCGTAAACAGAAGTTGTAGTTAACATTTCTTTTATTTCTTTTCTGACTTTAATAAATTTATCGTGCATAGGGCATGGCTGTGTTTTGCTGCATTCACTCAACCCCATACCACAGCCATTATATAATGAGTCGCCATCAATAGCATTAACAATGTCGCTCATTTTTATTTTTTTCATATCCTTCACATCTATAAAAAAACCTCCGTTTGGTCCGGTGTATGAATTAACGATATGATATTTGGTTAATGATCCCAGAACTTTTGCAGTAAAAGCTTCCGGTGAGCCTGAGTTTTCTACAACATCACCAATTTTTACACGCTTTCCATCCATGGATTGTGTTGCTATATATATTATGGCTTTTATGCCATGCTCGCATGCTTTAGAAAACATTGTTGCGTCTTTTCGGGCTACAAAAGTAGGAAGTTTTTTAATTTACGACAAAAATATCGTAAATTAATTTTAGAGGCAGTTTTCAATGTGTTCAATAACTGTTAAAACTGTTTTCTTTTTATGTTGAATCGTCAAAATCATGTCATAAATTTGCAATAAAATATTCAGATTAGAAAAGTAGAATGTCTGCCTTGCATAACACAGACGGAATTATGTTACACCTGTCGCCCTATGGCGATTCATCCGTTATTGCTAAAATTTATACAGAAAAGTTTGGCATGCAAACCTACTTAGTCAATGGCGTGCGTTCTTCAAAAGCAAAAAACAAAAGTGTTTTTTTTCAGCCATTAAGTTTGCTTCAGCTTGTTGTTTATCATCGCCCTGATAAGGGATTGCAACGCATAAGTAGTCTGGCTTTTGCCAACAGATTTGTTTCTATACCCTTCGACATTACTAAAAGCGCACAGTCAATTTTTATTGCTGAATTGCTTTACCGAACCATTCGTGAAGAAGAAGCCAATCATGCCCTTTTCAGTTTTTTGTTTGATGCCATCGTTCAGCTCGATAATACTATATCCGCAAATCCTGATTTTCATCTTCTCTTTATGATCAGACTTTCGGCTTTTCTGGGATTCGGACCTACAGATAATTATGAGGAACAGCTATGTTTCGATATGAAAGAAGGCTGTTTCAGTACAAAAAATTCTTCACACCTTTATGTTATTGACGCATCTACTTCTTTGTTATTGCATCAATGTCTTAGTTCTTCAATAAAAGAACTGCAATTAAATCATAAACAGCGAACAGATTTACTAAATGTTATGTTACAATACTATCAACTGCATCTTCCTGATGGTTTTCGTTTGCAAAGCGTTGATATACTAACTGAACTGTTTAATTGATGAGTTTTTATATGGAGATTGGTTATTCAGCTAACTAAAATCAGTTTTTACACCGGCAAATTGACTACCTTTGTGCGCTGAATTCAGTTAAAATTTAAAGTGGAAAAGAAACGTACTTACCTCGGTAATGCTGACCCGGTAGCAATAGAAGCGCTTTATAACTCATATCTCAAAGACCCGCAGTCAGTAGATCAAACCTGGCAGACTTTTTTTGACGGATTTGAACTGGCAAGAAAAAGCCAGTCGCCTGATGGCGGAAATGTTGTTTCCGCAGCAGATGCATCACATATCGAAAAGGAGTTTATGGTTTTGCGACTAATCAGCGACTATCGTAAGCGTGGACATCTTTTTACAGATACCAATCCTGTTCGCGAACGCAGAAAATATCAACCCACATTAGATATTCAGCATTTTGGATTGTCAGAGAGTGATCTTCCTACGCTTTTTCAGGCAGGGAATCAAATAGGAATAGGTAAAGCATCATTAGCAGATATTATTACACACCTGCGTGACACGTATTGCCGAAGTGTTGGTGTGGAATATAAATATATCAGAAGCCCTGAAGTTGTTAAGTGGTTTGAACAGAAAATGGAAAGTTGCAAGAATAGCCTTGAATTTACCATTGACGATAAAAGAAAAATTCTGAATAAGCTGAACGAAGCTGTTGCCTTTGAAAATTTCCTGCATGTGAAGTTTGCAGGGCAAAAACGTTTTTCTCTTGAAGGCGCTGAAACAACTATTCCTGCTCTTGATGCAGTAATTGAATTTGGTGCAAAAATGGGTATCAAAGAATTTGTTATCGGAATGGCGCACAGAGGCAGGCTCAATGTGCTTGCTAATATTTTGAATAAAGGCTACGATGAAATTTTCACTGAGTTTGAAGGAAAGGCTTTTGAAGATAATGCCTTTGGCGGTGATGTAAAATATCATCTTGGCTATTCGGGAGATGTTGAAACCTATGATGGCAAGAAAGTACATATTTCTTTAACACCAAATCCTTCACACCTCGAAGCAGTAGATGCATTGGTACAAGGTATTGTGCGTTCAAAAATTGATGCACAGGGTGGAACAACAGATGATATTGCACCCATACTGATTCATGGTGATGCTGCCATTGCAGCACAAGGTGTAGTTTATGAAGTTATTCAGATGTCGTTACTCAAAGGATATTCTACCGGAGGAACTATTCATCTTATCATAAACAATCAGGTAGGTTTTACAACGAACTATATTGATGCACGGTCAAGCACCTATTGTACCGATGTTGCAAAAGTTACTTTATCACCTGTGTTTCATGTCAATGGCGATGATGTTGAAGCACTCATCTACACAGTGAAATTAGCAATGGAATATCGTCAGAAGTATCATCGTGATGTTTTTATTGATATTCTTTGTTACAGAAAATATGGACACAACGAAGGCGATGAACCACGTTTTACACAACCACTTTTATATAAGGCCATAGCTGCACATCCCAATCCAAGAGAAATTTATATTCAGAAACTACTTTCACAAGGTGAGATAGAAACGAACCTGGTGAAAGAAATGGAGAAATCATTCAAAGCATTGCTTGAAGAAAAATTAAGCATTGCGAAGAAAGTTGAAAAAACTAAAGTTCCTAACTTTAAAGATGGTGCATGGAGTAAACTTCGTTTTTCAACACCTGAAGATTTTATTCAATCTCCGGAAACTTCTGTTAAACAAAATGTGTTGTTGTCAATCGCAGAAAAGATTACCAATCTTCCTGCAGACAAAAAGTTTTTTAATAAGATAACAAGACTTTTCGGTGAAAGAAAAGAAATGTTAAAAGGTGATGGTAAGTTAGATTGGGCAATGGGCGAGCTTTTAGCTTACGGAACTTTACTTAATGAAGGGTTTCCTGTTCGTCTTAGCGGACAAGATTGTGAGCGCGGAACATTCTCGCACCGCCATGCTGTTGTTCGTGTTGATGATTCGGAAGAACAATATACCCCACTCAATCACATTTCAGACAAACAAGCACGGTTTTACATTTACAATTCGCTGTTGTCGGAGTATGGAGTTCTGGGATTTGAATATGGTTATGCATTTACTTCACCCAACAGTTTGGTTTTATGGGAAGCACAGTTTGGCGATTTCGGAAATGGTGCACAGATAATTATTGATCAGTATCTGAGCAGTGCAGAAGATAAATGGAATCGCATGAACGGATTGGTCATGTTGCTGCCTCATGGTTATGAAGGACAAGGTGCCGAGCATAGTAGTGCCAGGATGGAGCGTTTTCTGACACTAAGTGCAGAATACAATATGATTGTTACCAACTGTACTACACCTGCTAATTTTTTCCACGCTTTAAGACGTCAGCTTAAATGGCCTTTTAGAAAGCCTTTGATTGTGTTTACGCCAAAGAGTTTACTTCGTCATCCTCTCTGTGTTTCTACTATAAATGATTTTACAGATAAAAAATTCAGTGAAGTGATTGATGATACGGTTAAGGCTGCTGATGTATCGCGTGTAATTTTATGTACAGGTAAAGTGTATTACGACTTATTACAACATCGCACTGAGGAAAAAATTTCTGACGTAGCACTAATCAGACTTGAACAACTTTATCCTTTCCCGCAGCAACAGGTTGAAAAGCTTTTAAAGAAATATTCAAAGGCAGAAGATATCATCTGGCTGCAGGAAGAACCTGATAATATGGGTGCATGGAGTTTTATAAAAAGAATGATGCCTGAGTTAAACATTAGACTCATTGCGCGTGTTGAAAGTGCCAGCCCTGCAACCGGATCGCACAGTGCTCATGATGAGGAACAACAGCAGTTGCTTAAAGCAGCATTCGAAAAAGTAACGGCATAAATTATTTTTTTAGAATCGAATTAACTTTCTCGGTGAGATTAGAAAACAACTCATTTTCTATTTCATTAAACTGTTCAGGTTGAAAATATTTTTCAAAATTTCCGTTTCGAAGCAGATGAATTTCAGCACATGATGTTGTTAAAGGAGAAAGAATGTGTGATGAGAGAAAAATTGTTTTACCACTTTCGGCAAGTTTTTGGATTAACATTTCCAAAATCTTATTCGACTCTAAATCTAATCCGTTAAAAGGCTCATCTAGTATATATACCGGTTTTTCCTGACAGATTATTGCAATCAAAGCCAGTTTTTTTCTCATGCCTGTAGAGAAAGTTTCAATCAACCCACCGGATTTTAATTGAAGCAGTTCAATCAAGTTATTTTTATTGAAAAGTAAATTGTCTGACGGAAAAAGCGAAAGATATTCTTGTGCAGTAATGTTTTCATAAAAGTAATTTGTAGTTTCCAAATAGGCTGCATCATGACGCTCAAATGGTTTATTGTTTAACAAAACAGCTTGCTCATTACGTTTTAGAAATTTACATACAGCATTAAAAAAGGTTGTTTTGCCGGCACCATTGAGACCAATAATACCATGTACTTTTCCTGTATTAAAATTATATTTTTCAATATCAAGCACCTTATGCTTATCAAAAGAAATTTTCAGATTAATTATTCTGATCATGAAAGTAATTTTCTAAGTTTTGAATTGCACTTTTATACTTCATTACTGCCACAACAACAGGAAGTGGAATTGTGAATGGCAGTGTCGGTGAAATACAAACGATTGACAGCAAAATACTTCCTGCAGTTAATCTTTCGTTGGGTCTGTAAACTGCATATTTAATCAGTATAGCACAAGTAATAACAAGCAGACATAAAGTGTAAACCATTAAGTCAACCCACCAAATATCAGGATGGAGAAATATATTCACTAAAACCGGAATGATGGTTATTTTTACAAAAAACGACAAAGCACTTTTAATTTTGTTTCTTAGAAGACGTTTGGCATTTTCATGTAAATAAAGCAGTGTAAGTGGTTCACCAAATTGATAGAACCCGGCAATGGTTATTGTCACCAGCCAAAGAAATATCAATGGAATGAATTTTAAAAAAGAAGTTGCATACAATACAATTAAAAAAACTGCGGCAACACCTTTCGTTGTACGTATGCCACTCAACCATTCAAACATTTCTGAAGGTATCCACCTTGTAAGTTTTGGAAAAAGTAAATACAATGAATTTATTGGAGCTATTAAAGCAACCAATACGCATCCTGTAATTATGGTGCATCCTGCTGCAAAAAAGCTTTTTAAAAAGAGTAGAAAGATAACAGGAAGTGCCAACAAAATATATTCAGTTGTCAATAGTAAAAATGGATTACTTAATTGTTGTCTGATAAACTGCAAATCATTTCTTGAATTATGAATAATATATATTGCAACAATTATCAATGCTGCCAAATAAAAACTATGAATTTGATTTTGCACTGCATGATAAAGTAAAAATCCCAAAAGACCGGTAATGATTAAAATTATCAGACTGTAAAACCATCCCGTACTTATCAATTCGCGTTTCAGTTGCTGCAGTCTGATAAAAAGAAGATTTGAAATCATTTCAAATGCAGAAGATTGTTTATTCATTCCACCGGAAACTGTTCAAACTAAAACCGGCAAGGTCTAATGCACGGTCAACTACAGTTGCTGCCACATCATTGATAGTTTGTGGTTTACTATAATAAGAAGGACATGCAGGGCAAATTATTCCTCCGGCTTCAGTAATGGTTTTCATGTTGTTGATATGAATCAGATTTAACGGCATATCACGTGTAACCAGAATAAGTTTTCTGCGCTCTTTAAGTATTACATCTGCAGCACGCGTAATCAGGTCGTTTGAAATTCCTGCTGCAATGCGACCCATAGTTCCCATACTACAAGGAATAATAATCATCGTGTTGTATTGTGCCGATCCGGATGCAAAAGGTGCATTGAAATCCATGGTGTCATATCGCTTAAACGAAAGCGACTTATAGGTATCATTACCTAATTCGTGCTGCCACACATCTGTTGCATTTTTTGAAAACACTATTGCAACATCAGAAAATTGTTCTTTAAGCTGTGCCAATTTGCCAAGCAATATTGATGCATAAATACTTCCGCTGGCACCGGTAATGGCAACCACTATTTTGTTTTTCATTATTGCTTTTGTTTGTCTTTTGAGCTAAAAGTGTAGGTAAGAAAAAATGCCAGACCACTATTGTATTGTCCGCTTTTGAAGTAACGTGTGTCTGCTCCCATTTTACGAATTGGCAACAAAGAATTTGATAAACGCATATACAATCCAACTTTCTCGCTGAAGTGAAATGACAGTCCACCTGCAATGCCTATTTCTGTCTTTTGAAACTCCGGTCTTTCTGTTAACTCACCTGCAATATCTTCTTCTTTCTCACCAATCAAAACACCAAACGTAGGCCCAACATGCATGCCTATTTTTTTTGATGCATGATAAGTATAATTAATTTGCACTTCCAGATAATTTAAACTCATTTTATAATAGTCGGCATTGTTGTTATCTTTTGATGTTGGTGTTTTACTTCCTTTTTGAATAAACAATAATTCCATTGCAACATCAGACTTTGGCGTGACCGGTAATATGGCACTGCCACCAAACATTACTCCCGCTTTGTTAAAACCTCCCAATTCATCACCGGAAACTTGTGAAGCATTGATACCACCAATAAGAGAAGCTTTAAACGACTGTGCATTTGTAGCTAATGGTAAAGATAGTAGAATCAGTAATTTTTTTAGAATATTAAACATAGTCTGATGTTATGTACAACAAAAGTAAAAATTATCAGGTTGTCAAGGTTGGTAATTTAAAGTCCAAGCCTTAATCTTGCATTCGATAAACTGTAAATATGCGCCTTATAGTTATATTACTTTTATTGTTTGCACAGTCGGTAGTGGCACAACCATTAATTGACATTGCATCATTAAACTATAGTTACCACCGCCCATTAAAGTTCACCAACAACGAATCTGCAACGCTTCAGTACACCAATGCTTTCCTTACACTTCCAATAAGGAGCGGCAATAATATTTTTATCATCAATCCGTCTTTTGATAGGTTCGATTTTAAATTCCGTCAGCAATCTAAACTTTATATGAATGGTCAGATTGCATTAACATGGCAACATCAGTGGAAAGACAAACGTTTTAAAACTGCTTTAGTGGTAATTCCGAAATCTATTTCTGAAAGTAAATATTGGTTGAAAAAAGACAGTTATCAGATTGGAGGAGCCATTTTACAAACCTATCAGCGCTCGGAACAACTTAGCTATAAACTTGGATTGTATTACAACAGCGAATTTTTTGGACCTTACTTTTTGCCACTGCTTGGTATTGATTATCGCATAACACCACGATGGAATTTATGGGGTATTCTTCCATCTTCGCTCAATGGAGAGTATAAGGCCATCATCAACAAACTACATTTTATAATTTCGCTTAAAACAATGACACTTTCATATCGCAAGGACGACAGTTACTACTTAAGAACCAATGACAACCTGATTAGAATAGCAGCAGACTTTTATGTAAACAAACAAAATGTGTTGTTTTTAGAGACCGGACATTCTGTATTCAGAAAATTTGTTTTAGGCACTAAGAATCACAACATAGATACCCAAAGTACTTTGAGTGTTCAGAATTCATGGATGGTGAGAGTGGGATATGCCTATAGAGTAAGACTTGATAAACTTTAGAACAATTGCATAATGTTTAAAAATTAGGCTAATCATCTTTTACTACAACCCGGTGGATTTTTTATTTTATTATAAATTATTTCCAGAAACCGCATCTAAGCAACTTTCTTTCAAATTAAAAGCCTCATCGGGGCGACCTCTATAAAATTATACATTTTTATCATTATTTATTCAGTGCGAAACGGCATTTTTACTACCTTTGCATTATTATTTTTAATCAGAAAATTTATGAAAAAGATTTTAGCGGCAGCATTGTTTTTTGCGACTACAATTACTTCGGCACAGGTTATTACTGTAGCTGAACAAACCTCAACATTCTCTACCGGACAGCAACCAGCAATCGTTACAACTTGCTTTAACAACAACCTCAAGGATGTGACCAATAGCTGGACAACCTATATGAAGTCATTAAAAAGTAAAAAAGTAACAGCAGGTAAAGAAGAAACATTTACCGATAATGTATTGATAAAAGATTGGGGCAATAACCCTGTTGACATTTACGCTCGTTTTGAAGAAAACAAGTCAGACAACAGCGTTAAAGTGATGGTAGCATTTGATTTAGGCGGTGCTTATTTATCATCAACAGTTGATGCCACTAAATACGGTGTAGCAGAACAGATGGTCAAAAATTTTGCAATTGAAACTACCAAGGCACCAATTCAATCACAGCTAAAAGATGCAGAAAAATTGTTAGGTAAGATGGAAAGTGACAGAGGCTCTGTAGAAAAAGACATTAAGACTTTGCGTAGCGATATTGAAAAATATAAAGACAATATCAAGAAGGCAGAAGATGATGTTTACAAAAAAGAAAATGACCTGAGCAAGAAGAAAAGCGAAATTGACAATCAGCGCACAGCCATTCAGCTGCTCACCAATAAGTTGGGCGAAATCAAATAAGTATTATTTTAAGAATGAATTAATGGACAGCACTAGGCAACAGAAAATTTCAAGAATGTTGCAAAAAGAAATCAGTAGTTTGTTTCAGCTCGAAGGCAGTTCGTTTTATGGAAATGCCTTTGTTACTGTCACCAATGTCAGAGTAACACCTGACCTTGGCATTGCTTATGTGCGTTTAAGTTTATTCAAGCAGAAAAATGCTGAAGAGATAGTAAGCAACCTGAACCATAAAATGCACGACATCAGAAGAAAGCTTGGTAACAGAATACGCAATCAGATAAGACATATACCTGAGCTGAAATTTTTTAATGATGAGAGTTTAGACTATGCCGAGCATATTGAAAAGCTGTTTAAGGAAATCCATAAAAACGATCCAAAGGAAGGCTGACACACTGAATGCAATACGATCCTATAAAACGCTCTTTGGGCGAGGTGTTTAATAAATCACCATTTTTAAGAAAAACATTTTACCGTCTGCTCGATTTACTTCTTTTGCGTGCCTGGCATATTCATAAAGAGCTAAAGCAATGGGAAAGTACAGTTGGCGACAATGCACATATTTTAGATGCAGGATCCGGCTTTGGTCAATATACCTACTGGCTGGCTTCACGAAACAGAAATTGGAAAATTTATGCAGTAGATGTCAAAGAAGAGCAGGTGAGCGATTGCAATACTTTTTTTCAGAAGGCAGGATATAAAAACGTACAATTCGGCATTGAAGATTTAACCAAGTACCAATCACCTTCAACATACAATCTTGTTGTTTGTGTTGATGTAATGGAACATATTCTGGAAGATGAGCAAGTATTTAAAAATTATGCAGCATCACTCAAAGCCGGTGGCATGTTAGTCATTTCAACACCAAGTGATCAGGGCGGTAGCGATGTTCATGGCGATGATCAACAATCTTTTATCGAAGAGCATGTCCGTGATGGTTATAATATTGATGATATAAAAGTAAAACTGCTGCGAAATGGATTCAGCCGTGTTGAAGCAAAGTACTCTTATGGTACTCCCGGAAAAATATCCTGGCGTTTGTCCATGAAATATCCTATCTCTGCATTAGGATATACCAAGGCGTTTTTTATTATTCTTCCATTCTATTACCTGCTGTTTTATCCAATTTGTTTTGTGTTAAACTATTTAGATGTAAACATAAAACATCCTACAGGTACCGGTCTTATCGTGAAAGCCTGGAAATAAATTTTTTATAATTTTATTAATGTCAGTTGGCGGCTTATTCAATCGAAACTCCGCAACGGTAATAGCTTCTCGTTTACTATACTGCTATTTGTGCATTTATTACTCCGGCTTTTGTTATTAATTGTTTTTTTAAGGACTTTTGCTTCAAAGTATAATAAAAAACGATTTTCAAATGAAGGGTATTTTCAAAACAATGATGACGGCATTGTTCATCATTCAGGCAACCTATTTCCTCAACGCACAAGATTCAAAAATTTTCTGGCGCGAGGTGTCAACTATTCCTGTTTCCGGTGAAAGACTTACTGTGCCTTCAAGTTATAGGGCACTTAATCTTGATTTAAATTTATTACAGCAATATTTAAACACGGCAAAAGCAGAGCCTTCACAAACAGCAAATCTTAAAAACGGATTGATGCTTGAGTTACCTATGCCTGATGGCTCTTTTGAGCGTTTCAGCATTTTTCAATACAATGTAATGCACCCCGATTTGGCTGCTAAATTTCCGCAGATAAAAACTTACACCGGTCAGGGTATTGACGATGTTACGGCAACCATAAAATTAGATGTAACACAATTTGGTTTTCATGCCATGATTCGTTCTTCAAAAGGCGATGTTTATATTGACCCTTACAATCAAAACACTGTAAATTATTACATGAGTTATGAAAGAAAGAATCTAATCAGACAAAATTCTTTTGAATGTTTGCTTGCTGATGAAACAGCAATGGAAATACAAAATGCAAATGGTAATACCGTACAACGTACCAACGGTACGCAATTACGTACCTACAGACTTGCATTGGCATGTACTGGTGAATATGCAGCATTTTACGGAGGAACAGTGTCTGGCGCAATGGCCGGCATGGTTACTACCATGAATCGTGTAAACGGTGTTTATGAATCAGAACTTTCTATTCGCATGGTTATGGTAGCCAATAATAATCTGATTGTTTATACTAATTCATCATCAGACCCATATACCAACAACAATGGTTCAACTATGTTGAGTCAGAATCAAACTACTTGTGATAATATAATAGGCAGTTCAAACTACGATATCGGTCACGTTTTCAGCACAGGTGGTGGAGGTGTGGCTTATTTAGGATGTGTGTGCAGCAGTTCCAATAAAGCAAAAGGTGTAACAGGAAATGGTGCTCCATCAGGTGATGGTTTTGATATTGACTATGTAGCGCATGAAATGGGCCATCAGTTTGGAGGCGATCATACTTTTAACAGTTCAACAGGAAGTTGCAGTGGCAACAGATCCTCTACTGCAGCTTATGAACCGGGCAGTGGTATTACTATTCAGGCTTATGCAGGAATTTGTGGTAGCGATGATCTTGCACCACACAGTATAGCCTATTTTCATGGTTACAGCCTCGATCAGATGATTACTTTTTCAAATACAGGAGGAGGAAACTCATGCCCTGTTACTACATCAACAGGAAACACAGCTCCTGTAGTTACCAATATGGGCTATAACTGTTCAATTCCTATCAGTACACCTTTTGTTCTAACAGGTGCTGCCACTGATGCAAACGGTGATGCGCTGACATATTCTTGGGAAGAACGCGATTTGGGTCCTGCCGGTGCATGGAATGTACAGTCAACTACGGCACCAATGTTTCGTCCTTTCCCACCTACCACAAGCCCATCACGCACATTTCCACAAATGTCTGATGTGGTAAATAATACTACAACAGTAGGTGAGTTGTTGCCCAATCAGGCACGTACATTAAAATTCAGATTAACAGCACGTGACAGTCGCACCGGTGGTGGTGGCATCATGCATCCCGACTCTAATTTAATTGTTACTGTTGTTAACGCAGGTGGCGCTTTCGCAGTAACTGCTCCAAACACTGCTGTAACCTGGGCAGGCAACAGTACACAAACAGTCACCTGGAATGTAAGCGGAACAACAGGTAGTGGTATCAATACAGCTAACGTAAAAATTTCATTAAGTACTGATGGCGGTTATACCTATCCGACAGTATTATTGTCATCTACTCCAAATGATGGAAGCCAGACTATTACAGTTCCAAATATTTCAACTACTACTGCAAGAGTAAAAGTTGAAGCGGTTGGAAATATTTTCTTCGATATCAGTAATACTAACTTTACTATTACAACATCAACTGGATTAACAACCATAACCACATCACCGGTTTCTCCATTAAGTTTTTGTAAAGGCGCATCATTAAATGTTTCTTATACTGTTGATGCTGCTGCCAATGCAGGTAATGTTTTTACAGCACAACTTTCTAATAGCAGCGGTTCATTTGCCAGCCCAGTAAACATTGGTACACTTACTGCTACCACTGCAGGAACTATTACTTGTCAGATACCTTTAGGCACTGCAACAGGTGCAGGGTACAGAGTTCGTGTGATTAGTTCTAATCCTTCAGTAATTGGAAGTAACAACAACAGTAACATAACAGTTAATTCCAACCCAACACCATCCATTAGCGGAGCAACAACATTTTGTTCAGGAAGTTCAACAATGTTAAATGCAGGCTCAGGATACAGTACATATCTGTGGTCAACCGGAGCAACAACATCTTCAATCAATGTATCAACAGCAGGAACTTTTACAGTAACTGTTACCAATGCCAATGGATGTACGGGAAGTACAAGTGCAACAACAACGGTAAACTCATTGCCGGTTGCAGCAATTACACCATCAGGAAATGTTACAACATGTAATTCATCACAGTTATTAAATGCTGCTACTGGTGTTGGGTTTAGCTATCAATGGCGACTAAACAGCAACAATATTTCAGGTGCCACTGCTGATAATTACACTGCTAGCATATCAGGCAATTACGATGTTGTTGTTACATTATCAGGATGTTCAGCAACTTCATCACCAACAGTACTAACGCTCGGCACAGGATCACCACAAATTACAGCAAACGGCTCAACAAACATTTGTGCCGGAGCCAATGTTGCATTATCTGCTCCTGTAGGAGCATCATCCTATCAGTGGTATAGAAATAATGTTGCATTAGGAACTGCTGTCAATCAGAATTATTATGCAAGCAGTGCAGGACAGTATTATTGTAAAGTAACAGGTGCTTGTTCCGGTAATTCAAATGTAATTGTGATTAGTGTAAATAATAATCCAGCACCAACCATCAGTTCATCAACAGCATTATCATTTTGTGCACCAGGTTATGTTACACTCACTGCAAATACATTTACAGGTGTAAATTATCAGTGGCAGTTTAACAGTGTTGATATTCCGGGCGCAACTTCACAGTCTTACAATGCAACACAAGCAGGAGGATATAGGGTTATTCAAACTGCAAACGGCTGCTCTAAATCAAAAACGGTTAGTGTTAAAAATGCCACAAGTGTAACAGCTCAGATTCATACCAACGATCAGACAACTTTATGTTCGCCAACAGGAACAGTAAACATGGAATTGGTAAACCCTATACCGGGCTATTCCTATCAATGGCAAAAAAATGGTACTGACATAATTAATGAAACAAGCAGTACTTATGCAGCAACTTCCAGTGGTAGTTATACATGCAAGGTGTCAGCATCGTGTGGTACTACAATTTCCAATGCAATACCGGTATCAATAGGTTCATTCAGTGCATCTGTACTTCCTGCAGGAACAGTTACCATTTGTACAGGTGCTTCTGTAGTTTTATCAGCAAGTACAGGTACAGGCTTCACCTATCAATGGAAAAACAATGGTGTTAATATTAACGGAGAAACATCACCTACTTTGACTGTAAATACTGCTGGCAGTTATTCAGTTTATATGACATCGCCTTGTGGTAATGCAACTTCCAATGTTGTGACTGTGAATAGCGCTACTGTTTCAGCCGTTATTTCTCCTTCCGGAACAGCTACAATCTGTGCAGGACAAGTATTTCATTTATCTGTTACTTCAAATCCTGTATATACTTATCAGTGGTATAGAAATAATGTTGCCCTGAATGGTGCAGTAAACTCTTCTTGTAATGTCACATCTGCAGGTACTTACTATGCTATTGTTTCTTTAAATGGCATTTGCCCTGTTACAACATCAAATTTGGTGTTAACGGTAATTAATAATCCAACCCCTACAATTACAGCATCGGGACCAACAACCATTTGTACTGGTCAGGATGTTGTTTTAAGTACAAACTCATGGCCGGGAGTTGTATATCAGTGGACTAAAAACAGCATAGATATTGTAGGAGAAACAGGAACTTCTTATTCAGCAAATACAACAGGCGGATACAGAGTTCGCCAAACCGGAAATGGTTGCTCAAAACTGTCACCGTTAGTACAGGTTAAGGTTAATCCATGTCGTATCGCAGGAGAGCCTGATGTATTTGAAACAGAATATGCATTAACAGTTTTTCCAAACCCTGTCCTACAAGATGCAACAATTACTATCAGTAGCGACCTTACAGTTGATAATGGCAACTTGTTAATTTATGATGTGCTGGGAAATTGTGTACAAAGAATAGAACACCTGCAGTCAAATTCTTTAGACTTCAACAAAGAGAACTTGAAACCGGGAATATATTTTGTTTATTTCACCAATGGTGACGGATTTAAACTGACATCAAAGTTTATTATTCAATAAACTAGATAACTGTTGCAACCATCAATCTTATTTGAAGACTATTACCTTGCCGTGCTGCATAAGCCGGCAGGGTTAATGGTCGAAGATGATAATTTTGGAAATCCTTCTTTGCAAAATTGGTTTCTGAATCATCTTCAGGCAAAATTCCCGACCAATAAAAACTATTACATTGGCTTTCCACATCGCATAGACCGTGTTACTGAAGGTTTGATAATTGTTGCAAAAACAAAATCGGCTTTGCAGAATCTTAATGAACAGTTTAATAATAAAAGTATTACAAAGATTTATCATGCGTTAACAGAACATTCTTTAACCGCTGCAGAGGGCACACTGACAGACTACCATCAGAAAAACACAAAACTTAAAAAGGCAATTCTTTCAGCAAAAAAGAAAGAGGGTTTTGTCAGGGCAGAGTTAAGATATAAAGAAGTATGCAACACTAAATCAAACGCTTTTCTCTATAAAATTGAATTAATCACAGGACGTTACCATCAGATACGTGCACAGTTTTCTTCCAGAAACGCTGTTGTTGTTGGCGATTCATTTTATGGTGCAGTAACAGATTATCAGCAAGGATCCATTGCTTTAATTGCATCTGAAATACTTTTTTCTCACCCCAAAACAAATCAAGCGATGCATTTTACCTTACCGTTGCCACAAAACTTAAAATGGCAATGTCGTTAATACAACTTCCGACAAACGACTCGATTAATATAAGCATATAAAAACATTAGCTTTGCACAAATGTTTACTTTGTCATAGAAAACAAGTAAATTATATTTTTTACTTTTTCGAGTTTTGTTTCTATTCCATTGAACCGTAATTTAAAAGACATATCAAATTTACTGAGTAAGTTAACTGTCAGACGACTGTTTAACTTCAGTAAAATTCTATGTAGTTATTACTTGTCACGCATAACCGGAAAAGCAAATGTCAGCGGTATGCCGGTGAGTATTTCAATTGAGCCTACAACTTCCTGTAATCTTCGCTGCCCTGAATGTCCGAGTGGACTTCGTGCATTCAGCAGACCGACAGGTATGTTACAACCTGACTTTTTTGAAAAAGTTATTGACGAACTTTCACCTGACTTGTTATATCTCATTTTATATTTTCAGGGAGAACCTTATCTCAACAAAAATTTGTTTGAGATGATACGTTATGCATCACAAAAAAAAATTTATACAGCTACATCCACCAATGCACATTATCTGGATGATGACAATGCACGTAAAACCATTGAGTCGGGTCTTGACAGACTGATTATTTCAATTGATGGAACTACACAAGAAACCTATCAGCAGTATCGTATTGGCGGATCGTTAGAGAAAGTGATAAAGGGTGCAGAAAACATGGTTAAATGGAAAAACAAACTTAAATCCAAAACACCGCATCTCATTTTTCAGTTCTTAGTTGTAAAACCTAACGAACATCAGATTAAAGAAGTTCAGCAGTTAGCCAAATCTATTGGTATTGACGAAGTAGTTTATAAAACAGCACAGCTTTATGATTATGTTCATGGTAATGAGCTGATGCCAAACGATCTTTCACATTCTCGGTATAAAAAAAATAAAGACGGCACATACAGTATCCGCAATCCATTATTGAATCATTGCTGGAGGATGTGGCATTCATGTGTCATCACCTGGGATGGTAATGTTGTTCCTTGTTGTTTTGATAAAGATGCAAGTCACCGCCTTGGGCAGGTTGCAACAGAAGGCTTCAAAAAAGTATGGCATAGTGAGCCATATAACCGTTTCAGAAAATTGGTACTCAAGTCACGAAGCAATATTGACATTTGTACCAACTGTACAGAAGGAACCAAGGTTTGGACCTGAAAGGGTTTAAATCTTACATAAAAGGTTAATTTTCAGCATTTAGTTTTTTTGAAAAAGTGATTTTTTCTTTTCAAAATTATACTATTTTTGCGCCCTCGTTTGTCCGATGGTGTAATGGTAACACTGCAGATTTTGGTTCTGCCTTTCTAGGTTCGAATCCTAGTCGGACAACATTCCAAAAGGTTGCTTCATCATAACGGCAACCTTTTTTTATTTCTTTTGTAAGATGAAAACCACCACCATTACACGCATTTTCGTTGTAGAAGATGACGACTGGTACAGAGAGTTTCTGCACTATGTGTTGTCTTTGAACCCCGATCATGCTGTAACGGCTTTCAGCAATGGGAAAGAAGTTCTGAAGAATCTGCATCTCCATCCTGACATTATTACCATTGACTATCACCTTCCGGATACCAATGGAAGCACTTTGCTCGGACTAATTAAAGAACAATGCCCTGATGCCGATACACTCATCATTTCCGAACAGCATAGCATTGACACTGTTGTTGAGTTATTAAAATCAGGTGCAGTTGACTATTTTGTTAAATCGAAAGACATAAGAGATAAACTTCTCAATACGGTAGAGCTGATAAAAGAACGGCAGGGACTGAAACAGAAAATTTCGCGCCTCGAAAAGGAGGTAGAGAAAAGGTACAATTTTCAGGATAGGTTGATAGGCAGCAGTAACAATTTTCAGTCGTTGTTTCCACTCATCGAAAAGGCTGCGGCTACCAACATCACTGTAACTATTTCAGGTGAAACAGGAACAGGAAAAGAAGAAATTGCAAAAGCTATTCATTACAATTCGTCAAAAGAAAAGTCAAGATTTGTAGCGATAAATATGGCTGCTATTCCTATTGACCTTGCCGAAAGTGAGTTGTTTGGTCATGAAAAAGGTGCATTTACAGGAGCACTTCAAAGCCGCATTGGTAAGTTTGAAGAAGCCGATGGAGGCACTTTGTTTTTAGACGAAATTGCAGAAATGGAATTGTCCTTACAGGCAAAACTCCTTCGTGTGCTGCAGGAAAAAGAAGTGGTGCGGGTAGGGAGTAACAAACCTATAAAAATTAATACACGCATTATTGCTGCCACACATAAAAACCTGCTTGACGAGGTAAAAAAGAACAGGTTCAGAGAAGATTTGTATTACAGACTCTACGGGCTTCAGATAAATCTACCACCACTGCGCGAGAGAGATAAAGACATTATCTTACTTGCTAAATACTTTATCACACAGTTTTGTAAAGACAATCAACTGCAGGTAAAAAAAATATCTGCAAAGGCTCAGAACAAACTCCTTGCATATCAGTTTCCAGGCAATGTCAGAGAACTTAAATCAATTACCGAACTGGCAGTTGTAATGAGTAACACTGACATGATTGAACCTGATGATATCTTGTTTTCACAGAGTAATTTTGAAACCGAGCTGCTTTCACAAAACCTGACAATGGAACAGTATGAGAAGAAAATCATTATGCATGTGTTGTCGCAATGCAACGGTAATGTTGTTCAGGCTGCAGAGAAACTTAACATCGGTAAAAGTACCATTTACAGACTGTTAAATAAAGAAAGAAGCAATTCTGAAGATTAGCGTATGTTTTGTATTTGAGTTTGAACAGAGCCATCACTTCATTACCTTTGCCGCTCCAAATAATGACGATAAATTACGTATGAAAATAATTATCCCAATGGCCGGCATGGGCAAACGCATGCGCCCTCACACTTTAACAGTACCTAAACCACTCATTCCCGTTGCAGGTAAACCTATTGTTCAGCATCTCATGGAAGACATTATTTCTGTTTGCCCCGAAAAGGTTGATGAAATTGCCTTTGTAGTAGGTCATTTTGGTAGTCAGGTAGAAAAAACGCTGACAGATATAGCGGCTTCTTTAGGTGCCAAGGGAACAATACACTGTCAGGACGAACCTCTTGGAACAGCACATGCCATTTTATGTGCGCAGGCTGCGCTTAAAGGAAAAGTAGTTGTTGCATTTGCTGACACACTTTTTAAAAGTAATGCTAAAATAGATGCTGAACATGATGGAACCATTTGGGTGAAACAGATTGAAGACCCACGTCAGTTTGGTGTAGTTAAAGTGAATGCAGAAAATATCATAACGGACTTTGTTGAGAAACCTGTACAGTTTGTTTCTGATCTGGCAATCATTGGCATTTATTATTTTAAAGATGGCGAAAATCTGAAGAAAGAACTTCAGTATTTGATTGATAATAATATTAAAGACAAAGGAGAGTTTCAGTTAACCAATGCCATGGAGAACATGAAAAACAAAGGACTTAAATTGGTTCCAGGAAAAGTAGAGGAGTGGCTTGACTGTGGAAATAAAGATGCTACTGCTTATACTAATGGCAGAATGTTAGACATTAAATATCCGGGAAATTATATTTCGCCATCAGCAAAAATTACAAATAGTGTAATCAACAAACCGTGTTTTATTGCAGATAATGCAGAAATTATCGGAAGTGTGATTGGCCCCGGAGTGAGTGTTGGTGCAAAAACAAAAATTGAAAACAGTGTAATTTCACAATGTATTATTCAAACCAACAGCAGCATCAGCGATGCTGTTATCACCAATTCAATGATAGGCAATTATTGTGTTTACAAAGGTAAGTCCGATGATTTGAGTATGGGAGATTATTCGACAAAAGCATAATAAAAAAATAAAATGAGGAGTTTTTTAGCAGTACGTAAAGTTTGGGTTTTTCTGTTTATGATTGGTGTGTTTGCCACATCATGTAAGACAAGTAAACAAACAACTTCTGCCAATAAGGAAACCAATCTCTCCGAAGAGAATAACACAAAACTCATGTACTTCTTTGTGAATGCCAACAAAGAAAAAATATTGGGTAATGAAGGTCGTGCAGCTGAACTTTTTGCAGAGTGTTTAAAGATTGATCCGAGAAACGATGCCTCGCTTTATGAAATGGCGCAACTCTATGCCAATCGTAAAAAATATGCAGAAGCATTAAATTTTGCTAAAAATGCAGCAAACATTAATCCAAAGAATGAATGGTATAAACAACTGCTGGCAGAAATTTATCAAAGAACAAATCAATGGAATGAAGCGGCATTAATTTATCAGAATCTTACGGTTGAGTATCCGCAACGAATAGACTTTTATTATCAGTGGGCTTATGCATTGGTAAATGCATCAAAGTTGAATGATGCCCTGAAAGCCTTTGATAAAATCGAATCTATTATTGGCCCCGATAAAGAAATTGCTTTACGTAAAGAGCAAATTTATCTGAAACAAAACAAGGTTGACAAAGCTGCTGAAGTGCTTGAAAATTATATCAGCAACAATCCGGAGAGCATGGATATGTACTCCCTCCTGTACGAACTCTATTCAGCAAACAACATGCCTGACAAAGCCTTGTCTGTAATAGATAGAATGAAGGCTGTTAATCCGAATGAACCTCGCATTTATCTCAATCTGGCCGATTACTATCGCAACAAGGGTGATAAAGAAAAATCATTTGAAAATTTACAAAAAGCTTTTACAAATCGCGACTTGGATACAGATATTAAAGTTAAAATAATTTCCTCATACATTCCATTGCTGCAACGCGATTCATCAATGATGCTACAATGTATGGAATTATGTAAAACACTTGCAGAAACACATCCTGATGAATCACGTGCTCAGGCTATTTATGGCGATTTGTTAACCATGAATAAAGATTATAGCCAGGCTGTTTTATTCTACAGAAAGGCACTTGATTTGGATAAAGATAATCTGAATGTTTGGCAACAGTATATTATTAATCTTTCTGAACTGAAAGATTTTCGTGCTATGGACACCACAAGTGCCGAGGCAATAGGATTGTTTCCTAATGAATCTTCACTTTATCTGTTAAACGGTATTGCAAAAAGTCAGCTTAACTTGCCTGCCGAGGCAATTAATATTTTAAACCAAGGTGTTAAGTTGGTAGTTGACAACAATCAGCAATTGATACAATTTTATTCCAACCTTGGTGATTGTTATAACAAAACAAAAGAATATTCAGCCTCTGACAGCTCATTCGATAAGGCACTTGAAATTGATCCCAATGAACCTTTTGTGCTGAATAATTATGCCTATTATCTTTCTGTTAGAAAAGAAAAATTAGAACAGGCTGAGAAGATGTCAAAACAAAGTAATGAACTTCAACCCAATCAGTCATCTTTTTTAGATACCTACGGATGGATATTGTATCAGGAAGGAAAATATGATGAAGCAAAAAAGTGGATTGAAAAAGCTATGGAAAATGGCGGTGAAAACAGCGGCACAATTCTGGAACATTACGGTGACATTTTATTTAAGCTGAATCAATCCGATAAAGCATTTGAATACTGGAAAAAGGCAAAGCAATCAGGAGATGCATCCGGACTTTTAGACCAGAAAATCAGGGATAAGAAGCTGTATGAATAAAATTCTGCAGATAACTTTATGTGTGTTGATACCCATGCTGGTATTTAATGCCTGTAAGGTTACCAAGAAATCAGAAAAGCCAATTGTTATTAAGCCAATAGCAAAACTTGAAGAGCAAGGAGCTGAAACCTTATTGAAAAATATTGTTGACAGTGCTTTTTTTGGTAAATGGATTAGTGGTAAAGCAACGGTAAATACAAACATTGATGGCGATAAAAATAACTTTAATGTTTCACTGCGTATATGCCGCGACAGTGCTATCTGGATTTCTGTTTCACCGTTGCTTGGTATAGAAGCCGTTCGTATATTGCTGACACCTGATACGGTTCGTTTTCTCGACAGAATCAATAAAGAGTATAAAGTTTCAGGCTACAAGGAAATTAACGATTTACTTTATGCAGGCAACCTCGACTTTGACATTATTCAGGGTATTCTGACAGGAAGTCTTTTTGTTTATAAAAGAAATAAATTTCACTCTGTTTATCTTGAAGATCAGTATTACATCCTCAGTACGCTCAGCAAACGTAAACTAAAACGATCGCTTGAAGAGAAGGATCCAAGTAAACCTGTCATTCAGGATTTTTATGTTGATGGAAACAACTATAGAATTATGAAGTTAGCCATTGAAGACAACAGAATACAAAAATCACTTGAGACAAATTATTCCGGTTATTCATATACCGCTGCCGGATATTTTCCTCATCATTCTATAACTAATATTAGAGCAGAAAAAAATATTCTTGTTGACTTAGAATATACCAAGGTATCTGTTGAAGACACATTGGAGTTTCCTTTCACCATACCCAAAAGCTTTAAGAAAGCGCGCTGATTGTCGTGCATAAATCTGTCAATAATTAATTTGTTTCATCAGGACTAAAGGGAGCACTAAACCTAATTTTGCTGCAATGAAAATTTTCCGTTTTGGGTGGATTTATTTTATTGCTGCATTCTTATTTATGGCTGTTGGCAATACTACCTTGGCACAAGGTAATAAGAAAGAACTAGAGAAGAAAAGAGAACGCCTTCAGCGAGAAATCAATGAAACCAACAAGTTACTGAAACTTACTGAGAAAAACAAAAATGCCACTCAGGCACAACTTGATGCCTTGAGAAAAAAAATATCACTCCGTAATGAACTCATCAACTCAATAAACGTTGAAATTAAATCGCTCAACGGTGAGATTGATAAAACCGGAAAATCAATTGATTCCTTAGAAAGACAAATGAAACAATTGCGCGAAGATTATGCAGCAATGATTCAGTTTGCACAGCGCAACAGAAATAAATATCAGACCATGATGTTTGTCTTTGCTGCTGACGATTTTAACCAGGCTTACAAAAGGCTGAAATTTTTAAAACAGTTTACCGAAAACAGACGTAATCAGGTTGAACAGATTGCAGAAGTACAGACAAGCCTGAACAGTAAAAAGGCTGACCTGCAGCAAAAGAAAAATGAAAAGACAGGACTTAAACAAACGCAGGAGAGTCAGAGAAAAAATCTTGAAAGTGAAAAGCAGGAGCAAGATAAAATGATGGTAAACCTTCAGGCAAGTGAAAAATCATTACGCAAAAAGCTTGAAGCAAAAATCAGGGATAAGGCAAAGTTAGACAAGGCCATAGCAGCCTTAGTGCGAAAAGAAATTGAGGCAGCAAAGAAAAAAGCTGTAAAAGCGGGTAAAAAGAATGTTACTAATGAAAATGTATTTACACTAACACCGGAAGCGCAGCAGCTAAGCAACAGTTTTGCCAATAATAAAGGCAGTTTACCATGGCCTGTTGAAAAAGGAAGAATATCTGAGACATTTGGCGAACATCAGCACCCATTATTAAAAAATGTGACTACTAAGAATGATGGAATAGATATCCGTACATCAAAAGGTAGCTCAGTGCGAAGTATTTTTAATGGAGAAGTTACAGGCACAGTAAATTTACCAAATGGTTCGGCAGTAATTATCAGACATGGCGAATTTTTATCTGTATATTCCAATCTTGACGAAGTGTTTGTCACTAAAGGTGAGAAAGTTACAACAAAACAAAAAATTGGTCGTGTAAGGACTGATTCTGAATCAGGTAATGCTGATATGAATCTTCAGATATGGAAAGGCTTTAGTAAGCTGAATCCTGCATTGTGGATAGCAAAAAATTAATTTAACGATTATTTGCATCTAACATTATAATTTCTTGTATATTTGTACCATATATTTAAAGAATGAGTTCTGTTTCTTGTTTACTGCTTTGGAGTTTAGGTGGATCCGAAATTCTACTGATAGTTTTGGTGTTGTTGTTGTTTTTCGGTGGAAAAAAACTACCTGAATTAGCAAAAGGACTTGGTAAAGGAATAAAAGAATTTAAAGACGCATCATCCGGTGTTGAAAAGGATGAAGAGAAGAAAGAAAATAAATAAACAACGATAGTTTTCATGGCTTCGGGACGTTTGCGCAAGCAGCGTCCCGTTTTTCATTACTGATAGTTTAGATTTTCTTAGTTTTATACCTTCATTGTTCATTATGAAAAACCTGCATTTAATCATTGTTGCAATTTGTTGCTTTGTTTCATCATGTGATAACACTTCAAAAAATATTCCGTCAATAGGATTTTTAGATATTGCAGAAGATGCAACTTTAGCAAAAGCACGAACAGGATTTTTAGATGCATTGGCAAAGAATGGCTTTTCTGAAAAAGACAAAACACTAAAAGTTTATTTTTCAAATGCACAGGGAGAAATTGCTGTCTTGAATCAGGCATGCGATTATCTTATTTCAAAAAATGTAAAACTCATTGCAGCCAATTCAACACTTTCAACAATTGCAGCAGTGCAGCACACAAAAAATATCGCTGTATGTATGATGGTGGCACCACGTCCCGATCTTGCAGGACTCACAGATGCTCAGGGAAACTATCCTAAAAACCTCTTTGGTGTTTTTGAAACTCTGGCATATATTGACAGCTCTGTTGCATTGATAAAACGTTTCTTCCCTGATGCAATGACTGTTGGCACTATTTACAATTCCAGCGAACCACAATCGCGAGATGCTCTTGAAGAATTGCAAAAAGCAGCTACAGCAGCAGGAATGAAAATTATTGCCATGCCGGTTACAAATTCTTCAGAAACACAATTGGTAACACAATCACTCATTGCCAAAAAGCCCGATGTATTTTTTGCACTCCCCGACAATGTCATTTTTGCATCGTTCGAAACAGTGGTTAAAGCATGCAATGAAGCACAACTTCCGGTTTTTACCAGCGAAGCAGGTTTGGTTGGTCGTGGTGCTATTGCATCCTACGGGGCCGATTTTTATCAATGGGGTTTTCAGGCAGGAGTGGAAGCAGCAAATTATCTTAAATCCAATCCTGCCACAATGTTAAAACCCGAGATTGTTAAGGTCAGGCAATATGTATTCAATAATAAAGCAGCAGCTCGTTTTAACCTTGTTGCACCCAATGGTTTTATGGTAATTGTACCCTAATGGAAGTAATTATTCCTGCAATTATTCAAGGTTTCTGTTATGCTGCTATGGCATTTGGCATTTATCTGACCTTGCGGATTTTTAATATTCCGGACATTACTACTGACGGCAGCTATACATTGGGTGGTGTTGTTGCCGCAGTTTTAATTTCAAATCATTGGCATCCTTCTTACGCAATGCCCATTGTACTTGTTGCAGGTGCCTTGGCAGGTGTTGCAACAGGTCTTATTCACACACAACTAAAATTGCATCCGTTGCTTGCAGGTATTTTGGTGATGACATCACTTTATTCTATCAACCTGTTTATTATGGGAAGACCCAATATTCCATTAATCAATGAGGCAAATATCTTTAATGATAACACAAGTTTTAATATGTTATTGGCAGCAGTGTTTTCCATTGTTTTGTTGTTGTTGTTATTCTGGCTAATGAAAACCGATTTCGGTATAGCAATGCGTGCAACAGGCAGCAATGAATTAATGGTTAAAGCTATGGGCATTAATACTAATTTTATGAAAGTTGCCGGATTGGCAATTGCCAATGCATTGACAGCATTAAGCGGTTATATGATGGTGCAGTATCAGGGATTTGCTGATATTAATATGGGTATTGGAATTGTTATAGCAGGTTTAGCTGCTGTTATTTTGGGTGAATCGTTTACAGCATTTTTCAAATCATCTTCTATACTGAGTGCACTAGTTTCCGTCTTATTTGGTTCTGTTTTATTTCGTTTACTTTTAGCATTTGCATTGCTTGCCGGTGTGCCTCCACAAATGCTTAAATTACTAACAGCAATTCTTGTGTTGCTGGCAGCAGGAGTTTTTAAATTTATTTTTAGGCCTGCTTAATGATTGAAATATCTCATATAAGTAAAAAGTTTTTTGATGGCGAAAAGCCTGTCATTGCTTTGTATCCTACATCGTTACGTATAAAAGAAAAAGAATTTGTGATTATTGTTGGTGCGAATGGTTCCGGAAAATCTACTTTACTGAATATTATTGCAGGAACTATATTGTGTGATGAAGGTAAAATTGCTGTTGATAGCAACGATATTACTGCACTTAAAGAACATGAACGAAGTCGTTTTATTGCCAGAGTATTTCAAAATCCGCAATCAGGGACTGCCTCAGACCTTACTATTATAGAAAACTTCCGTTTAGCGGCTTTACGAAGTCATTCAAAGATTTTAAGAATAGGCATTGATAAAAAATTTGTTGACTCCATCAGAGAAAGAGTTTCATGGTTAGGACTTGGTCTCGAAGATCAGCTAAACCGAAAGATGGGAGCACTGTCCGGAGGACAACGTCAGGCACTGACAGTAGTGATGTCAACAATGGATGATTTTAAACTTCTGTTGATGGATGAACCCACTGCAGCTCTTGACCCTAAAAGTGCAGAACTCATTATGAAACTAACCTCACGGATATTAAATCAAATGCCGGTTGCTATATTAATGGTTACTCATCAAACCAAACAGGTTCTTGACTACGGAAACAGAATTATTCAAATGGCATCTGGTCAAATAATAAGAGATTTAGATAGCACATCAAAAGAGAAACTTACCCTGAATGAAATTATACATTGGTTTGATTAACCTGAAGAATCCGGGAATGAAAAACCTTCTTTAGAGTGACATTTTCAACCTTTTGCCAAATAATATGTTGTTTTCATTGGTAATTTGGGGCTATTCCATACATTATTTGTAAGTTTGCATCACTATTTGCTGTATGGAAATTAAAGCAGGAGAGCTTCTTAGCAGTATCAACACACCTGACGATTTAAGGAAAATTAAACCGGAGCAGCTTGAACAGGTTTGTAAGGAGTTACGACAGTTTATTATTGATATAGTTTCTGTTAATGGAGGACACTTTGGTGCAAGCCTGGGTGTTGTAGAATTAACAGTTGCACTTCACTATGTTTTTAATACACCCAACGATCAGTTGGTTTGGGATGTGGGTCATCAGGCCTATGGTCATAAAATATTAACCGGCAGGCGCGATGTTTTTCACTCCAACAGAATATATAAAGGCATTAGTGGTTTTCCAAAACGCAGCGAAAGTGTTTACGATACTTTTGGTGTAGGTCATAGTTCAACTTCAATTTCTGCTGCACTTGGAATGAGTGTTGCAAGCAGATTAAAGGATGATAAAAGCCGTCAGCACATTGCTGTAATTGGTGATGGAGCCATGACAGCAGGCATGGCATTTGAAGCACTCAATCACGGAGGTGTAGAGAACAGTAACCTTCTTGTTGTGCTTAACGACAACTGCATGAGTATTGACCCCAATGTCGGTGCACTGAAGGAATACCTTACAGACATTACAACATCACCAACATATAATAAAGTTAAAGACGAAATCTGGAAAGCATTAGGTGTCATCAGTAAGTTTGGTCCCAATGCACAAGCTATTGCACAAAAAATAGAGAATGCAATGAAATCGGCTGTACTTAAACAAAGCAACTTATTCGAATCACTTCGCTTTCGTTATTTCGGGCCTATTGATGGACATGATGTAAACCATCTCACCAAAGTACTTGAAGATTTAAAAAATATTCCCGGCCCCAAAATTTTACATTGTCTTACAGTAAAAGGAAAAGGATTTAAACTTGCCGAACAAGATCAAACAAAATGGCATGCACCGGGATTGTTTGATAAAATAACCGGTGAAATTTTTAAGCCGCAAAACAACACACCTCAACCACCAAAATATCAGGATGTATTTGGTCACACCATGGTGGAACTTGCAGAAAAGAATTCAAAAATTGTTGGTGTAACACCTGCAATGCCATCGGGGTGTTCATTAAATATTATGATGAAAGCAATGCCTGATAGAGCATTTGATGTAGGTATTGCAGAGCAACATGCTGTGACATTTAGTGCAGGTATGGCCACACAAGGGCTTATTCCATTTTGTAATATTTACTCATCATTTATGCAGCGTGCCTACGATCAGGTGGTGCATGATGTTGCACTTCAAAAATTAAATGTTGTTTTCTGTCTCGACAGAGGAGGCCTTGCCGGTGCTGACGGACCTACACATCATGGTGCATTTGATATTGCATATATGCGATGCATCCCTAATATGATTGTAAGTGCTCCGATGAATGAAGAAGAATTGCGCAATCTGATGTACACTGCACAACATGATAACTTAGGACCTTTTTGTATTCGTTATCCAAGAGGTAATGGTGTGTTGACAGAATGGCGTACACCTTTCAAAGCAATTCCTGTAGGAACAGGCCGTAAATTAAGAGGTGGTGAACAGGTTGCTATTTTAACTTTCGGACATCCGGGTAATTTTGCAGTAGCAGCATGTGATGAACTTGCAAAAGAAAATATTTATCCTGCACATTACGATTTACGTTTTGTGAAACCGCTTGACCAAATGTTGCTTCACGAAGTTTTTGCTAATTTTAAAAAGATTATAACAGTTGAAGATGGTTGTCTGCAAGGAGGAATGGGAAGTGCTGTTGCAGAATTTATGATTGATAATGGCTATGCTGCAGAAATTGTCAGACTGGGTATCCCCGATCAATTTATTGAACATGGTGCGCAATCTGAATTATATGCAGAATGTCATTTTGATATGCAATCTATAATGAAAACTGTTAGACAGTTAATTGCTGCCTCACATCACGGCATTAAATCACTCAAGTAACTTTTTTTTTTCAGATAAACTAGTTAAGCCATTCAATGTTTCTTATTGAATAGGGTTGAATTTTTTTTGTAATCACCATTATCTGTATGACATAAATAAAGAAACCCGACTTCTCGAGTCGGGTTTCGGGGGGGACATACACAATGAATAACTTAATTACTCATCGACTTCTGTTTCTGTAGCATTGCCCGGAACTGTTTTAACCTTTTCCCATTGGCCTGTGCCCCAGTTATATTTTTCTATTTCATAGCGTTCAACTCCTGTATCCCATTTATCATATTTAGTCCACCACAGTCTGCTGTTTGCATACTCCCATTTCGACTGAAGCAATATGGAAGAACTGTTACTGCTTAATTGACCAGCCATATTACAATCACTGATTACTTCTATTTTATAGTAATAGTTTTGTTCATTCACATTTACTGCAAAGTCTTCGTAGCTTGTAACATTTGCAGATACTGTTGCCAGCAACGAATAGAAGTTTCCTGTTGTGTCAGTACTACGATAAATGTTGTATTGCATTACTCTTTCTGGATGTAATCTTGGTTCAGACCATTCTGTCAGTACAAAGTTGTTGTTCACTACTGTTGAACGTACAATGATGGCTTGTTGCTCCTGCAAATTGTAATCAGGTTTTGCTGCTGCTGTATCACTGTATGATGTGTAAGTTGTTCCACAAAGATCATAAGCTTTTATTCTGTAGCTGTAATCATCAGGACATATCATTGTTGAATCAAAGTAATATAATGTTGATGCAGGAACAGTGGCAATAACAGCACTACTTCCATTGCTCACTTCAGTTCTGCTGATTTCATATTGCGATACCGGACAACCCTGATATGGTGTCCATGTAACATTGATACCATTGCTGCTCTTATTTGCACTTACGTTTATTGTAGTATGAGCTTTCAGCACATTTAATGGTAGTGCAAACGAACATCTGTCAAGTGTTTGAAGCTTGTAGGTATAAGTATTGTTCAATGTATTCAATCCATTTTCAGTATATTTTGACTCCGGATTCATTGTAGAGTTACTTGGATTATTATCTGTATATACATTCACATAATTTCCACTTGAAGGATCCAATCGCCACAACTTATAAGCACCTAAATCTAATGCAGCACTATTGGCCCATTTAATTTCTACTTGCGTATCAGATATTACACTCACACTATATATAGGATCTTGTGGTGGAGGTAATGTATCAAATACCTGAATGTAATTTGCTTTCACAATTGAATCAGTACATCCATTGCTATTGGTAACTGTCAATGCTACCGTATAGAATCCTGGTGTCAGCAATGGAATAGAGAATGAAGGATTGTTTGTACTGAAGCCTCCAATTGTCCATTGATAAACCGGTGACAAAGTATCTGAGGATAGATTGTTAAAAGTGAAGTTTGTTCCTGAGCATGATGCATTTTGGTCTGCCGCAAAATCTGCAACCGGTGAAAGTTTAACTCTGATAGTTTTAGGAAGATAGAAAGTGTCTGTACATCCTGTAGAATTATAAGCAATCAGATAAGGTTGATAAATTCCCGGCTGCGTATATGTTGCCTGTACATTATTTCCTGAAGCTGTTGTGCCATTGCCAAAATGCCATACCACAGAATCGCTGTTTGTTGGCAGTGATGTAAAGTTAGCAGTAAATGGTGAACAACCTGTTGTATCATTAGTGAATGCGTTTGCTGTTGGTGTTTGCATCACCTGAATGTTATGTGTTGCAGTATCCTTGCATCCATTTGCATTGGTTATAATAAGTGTTACAGCAAATGCTCCTGAGTCAGCAAATACGTTTGTTGGATTTAATGCATTTGAGGTAGTTCCATTACCAAAATTCCAAGCAAAGTTTGCATTGATAGTATCAGAAGATTGATTGTTGAAGTTTATTGTCAATGGTGAACATCCCGAAGTTGCAGATGGTGTAAATGCCGCCATCGGTGTTTGGTTTACCTGTATTGTTTGTGGCAGAACCAAAGTATCTCTGCAACCTGCAGCATTACTTACTATTAATGTTACAGTATAATTTCCTGTATTTGCATAAGTATGTGTTGGATTAGATGTTGTAGAAGTTGTCCCATCACCAAAGTTCCAGGTATATGAAGTTGCATTGATAGAACTATTGGTAAATACTGCAGTATGCGGACTACATCCTAAAGTATCTGTTGTTGTTGCAATAGCTTTTGGCGACAAGTCAACATGTATTTGTTGTGATGTACTGTCTGAACATCCACTGGCATTGGTAGTAACAAGTGTTACCGTATAATTTCCGGAGTCTGTGTATTGTACAGTTGGATTTGTAACAGTAGAGGTAGTTCCGTTTCCAAAACTCCATTGATAAGATGCACTATTTGTCTGTGTTGAAGTGTTGTTAAAGTTTACAGTTAATGGTGAACATCCTGTTGATACTGATTTTGTAAATGAAGCAACCGGAGTTTGATTTACTGTAATGTTGTTAGGTAAAATTAATGTATCCTTACAACCGGCACTTGATGTGGCTATGAGAGTAACAGTATATGTTCCTGCATTGGTATAGGTGTGGTTAGGAACAGGAGTTGTTGAGGTTATTCCATCACCAAAATTCCAGTTATAGTTAGCTGCATTCAATGAGTTGTTGCTGAAGTTTACATTATAAGGTGTACAGCCAACGGTATCGTTTGTAGCGGCTATTGCTGTTGGTGTTTGATTTACTCTTACAGTTCTCACCGTATCATCCATACAACCATTGCTGTTCATTGCCCAAAGCGTTATCTGATAGGTTCCGCTGTCAGGATAGAATGCAGTTGGGTTCTGTAGTGATGAAGTTGCACCATTTCCAAAGTTCCAGTTCCATACAGTACCGGAAATATTGGTTGAAGTATTTGTAAAAGTCACTGCCAATGGAGAACAACCTGTTGTAGCTGATTGACTGAAATTTGCTAAAGGAGATTGCTTTGTATTTATCTGATATGGAAGTGTAAATGTATCACGGCAGCCATTAGAAGTAATGGCAATTAAAGTCACAGTGTATAATCCACCTGTTGTATAAGTGTGTGTTGGATTTGGAGTAGTTGATGTTAATCCATTTCCAAAATTCCATATATAAGATGTTGCATTAGTTGATGAGTTTGTAAAACTAACTGCCAGTGGTGTACAACCTGTTGTGTCATTTGTTGAAGCCATAGCAACAGGGAGACCGTTTACATTTACAGTATGCGAAATACTATCCATACATCCTGATGCATTAGTAACAATCATACTAACAATAAATGATCCTGTATTTGTAAATGTGTAAGTTGGATTCTTTGTTGTATCGGTATCGCCATTTCCAAAATTCCATAAGTAAGTTGCTCCTGATATCTGTGATGATGTATTGTTAAATGTCACAGTATATGGAACACATCCTGATGCAGATGCAGGTGTAAATGCAGCTACCGGTTTATTATTTACATTGATGGCATACGGAAACACTAATGTATCTCTACAACCTGATGCATTTGAAGCAATTAATGTTACAGTGTAATTGCCTGATGAGTTATACGTATGTGTTGGTGTTGCAACCGTTGATGTGCCACCATCACCAAAATTCCATTGATACGAAGTAGCATTAAGTGAGCTGTTTGTAAATGTACTTGTGTATGGTGCACAACCTGCAGTATCTGTTGTAGCAGCTATTGCTGTTGGCGAAAGATTGGCACGAACAGTTCGGGTTGAATCATCAGAGCAGCCATTGCTATTGGTAACTGTTAATGTAACCGCATAGGTTCCGGAGTCTGAATAAACTGTTGAAGGATTTGCAGTTGTTGCTGAATTTCCGTTACCAAAATTCCAGTTGAATGTAGCACCTTGCATATTGGCGGTGGTATTGGTAAAGTTCACATTAAGTGGTGTACAACCAAGGGTAGGACTCATATTAAATCTTGCTCTTGGTGATTGCTTTACATTAATCTGATATGGCAAGACAAATGTATCACGACATCCTGCAGAATTGCTTGCAATTAATGTCACCGTCATCAATCCTCCTGTAGTATAAGTATAGCTAGGACTTACTGCTGTTGAAGTTGCTCCGTTTCCAAAGTTCCACTGATAGCTTGTAGCATTGGTAGAATTATTAATGAAGCTCACAGCATGTGGTGTACATCCTGCAGTGTCTGTGGTTAATGCAAGCGCTGTTGGAGAAATATTAACGGTAATTAGTTGTGATGCTGTATGAGTACAGCCATTGCCATTGTTTACATTCAATACTACCTGATAAGTACCTGAATCAGCAAATGCAGCAGAAGGGTTAGCAACTGTTGAAGTATTGCCATTTCCAAAATCCCAGAAATATGTAGCTCCCGAAATAACGGTTGAGGTATTGGTGAAGTTAACGTTTAATGGAGCACATCCGGTTACAGTTGATGCAGTAAATGATGCCAATGGTGTTTGATTTACCTGAATGGTATTGTTAAACACAAAGGTGTCTCTACATCCTGCTGTATTGGTTGCAATCAGAGTAACAGTAAAGTTTCCTGTTCCGGGATAGGTGTGTGTTGGATTTGCTTGTGTTGATGTTCCGCCATCACCAAAATTCCAGTTATAAGAAGTTGCGTTGATCGAGTTATTTACAAAAGTACTTGTGTATGGATTACATCCTGTTGTATCGTTTGTGGTTGCACTTGCCGTAGGCGATAATTTTACTACTACGTTTCTTACAGAGTCGTCTGAACATCCATTACCATTAGTTACTAAAAGTGTAACCGCAAATGTTCCTGAGTCGGGATATACTGAAGAAGCATTAGCAGTTGATGCTGTATTGCCATTACCAAAGTTCCAATTGTAGGTTGCACCGGAAGTATTTGCAGAGGTGTTTGTGAAGTTTACAGTGAGTGGCGAACACCCTGTAGCCGGACTCATATTGAATCGTGCTCTCGGAGTTTGGTTAACAATAATCTGTGATGGGAATACAAGTGTATCACTACATCCTGATGCATTGGTTGCAATTAATGTTACGGTATAGTTACCTGCATTATTGTAAGTATAACTTGGATTAGCAAGTGTTGACGTAGCACCATTGCCAAAGTTCCATTGATAACTCGTTGCATTCAGAGAAACGTTAGTAAAGTTTACAGTATGTGGACTACAGCCAACAGTATCTGTTGTTGAAGCAATAGCTGTTGGCGAAAGAACAGTCGTAATTTGTGCAGTTGCAGTGTCAGCACAGCCTGCAGCATTGGTAACTATAAGACTGACATTAAAGCTTCCTGAATCGGCATAAACTGCAGTAGCATTAGAAGTAATGCCTGTATTGCCATTGCCAAAATTCCACAAATATTGAGGTGTGTTTAATTTAGTTGATGTGTTTGTAAAGTTTACAATCAAAGGTGTACAACCATTGGTTGCAGATGAACTGAACTGTGCTACCGGTGTTTGATTGACATTAATTGTTTTGGGTAACCACATAGTATCACTGCATCCAAAATTATTGTAGGCAACAAAATAAGGCTGATAAGCACCTGCATTATTATAGGTATGTGTTGCAGTAGATGTAGTTGCAGTATTTAATGCACCTGAAGCAGGATCGCCAAAATTCCAAAGATAGGAGGTAGCATTTATGGAGTTTTGAGTAAATGTTGATGTTAGCGGACTACAACCAACAGTATCTATAGTTGTTGCAGATGCTGTTGGAACAGGGTGAACAACTATCGGATTACTGAATATATAATGTGAAGAGCAACCAAGGTTATCACTTGTAATTAATGAAACTGTAAAGCTTCCTGTTGTAGAATATAAGTGTGTTGGATTTTGTAGCGTAGAGCTGTCGCCATCGCCAAAGTTCCATAGCCATGTTTGTGCATTCAATGAACTGTCAGTAAACTGAACTAAGTTGCCTACACAACTTTGCAGACTTACCAGATTGAAATAAGAGAAAGTACCGGGCACATGCAGGTAGTTAACTTTTGTCATTGTATCACGACAGGTCCCGTTGATGGCAATTAAAGTGATGGTATAATCACCGGGAACGTTATACACATGCGATGGTGATGTGGCAATAGAGTTAGAGCCATCACCAAAATCCCAATAATATGTAGTAGCGTTAGTTGAAAGGTTGTTGAAATTTACTAGTGCTGGTGCACAGAATGCCTGTGTGGGCACACTAAAGTCAGCAGAAGGTGTTGAAATGGTAACTGCATTCGTCATGACTAATGTGTCTTTACAGCCTGTGGAGAAGGTTGTTATCAAAGTCACTGTATATACACCATCTGATGTATAAGTATAACAAGGATTGGTTTGTGTTGATGTGGCACCATTTCCAAAATCCCATTTTCTTGAAACTACTGTCGTGTCACTAGCGTCAGTAAAACAAATTGTTGTTGGATTACAACCTCCGGTTGCCGACATGGTAAATTTTGCTTGTTTGTATTTTATTCCTTTAAGTCGTTTTGTTGCTGAACATCCATTTGTATCTCTAACCCATAGAGAAATTGTATCAGAGGTTGGTGGAGCATAGAATGTGTAAACCGGATTTTGTGTTGAATCTGTTGATCCGTTATAGAAATTCCAACCCCATTTAATTGCTGGTGTAGGTCCGGTAAGATCAGTTAGTGTAACAGTAATGGGGAAACATTGCGAACTCTGAGTAAATGAGAAATTCGGTGCCGCTCTGTTAATTCTGATTAATGCAGGATAGGTAACCGTTCGCGAACACGCACCATTGGTTGCTGTTAGCGAAATGGTGTACGCTTTTGGCGTAGTAAAATTTCTTGATGGATTTTCTAACGAAGAAAATCCTGTTGATGATGTTGGATCACCAAAATCCCACCAATAAGATGTTGCACCAGTTGATGTGTTTGTAAAGAATACAAATTGATTCGTACAACTTGATGTTGGTCCATTGATAACAAAAGAAGGCTGTGGATTTGTTGTAGTGATACTATCAGTATAAGTATTGACACATCCATCACTGCTTGTCACAGTTACAGAAACCGTGAAAGTGCCGGCTTGATTATAAGTATATGTTGGATTAGCAGAAGTTGATGTACCAACACCATCACCAAAGTTCCATTGTATGTTAGACCAAGGCCCTCCTGTTAAGCCAAAAGTAAATGGCTCATCGTGACAACCTGCCTTTTTATTTACTGTTATCGGATTAGGATAGCCTAAAGTGATTGTTGTACTTAAACTCGTCATACAACCACTTTGCAGAACAATATTCAAAACTACAGTATATGTTCCCGGTTGCGCATAAGTATGCGAAGGAAATTGAGTTGTAGCATGTGGTGAACCATCACCAAAGTCCCAATCCCATGAAACTACATCCATTGTGGTATCGCTAAAGTGAATCAGATAGGGTGCACAAGGTGTAGCTTGAATATAAGTGATTGGTGAAATAAGCATTGGAAATATTTGAACAATGGCAACTGGATTAAAAAACTGTGAGCATCCTGATCCATTATTTCCAGGCATGAATGAATTTAATGTTACTGTGAATATTCCAACAGAATCAAAGGTAAAAGTTGGATTAGCTACATTACTTGTATCATTGGTTAGCCAAGGCACACCAAAATCCCAATGGAAAACTGTAGCTCCTGGCAATGGATTGGTAAATGATACAGGATAAGGTTGACAACCTTTAATTGTATCAGGTACAGTATAAAGAACAGAAGCATCCCTGACTTTAACAAAGTTTTTTATAAGCGTGTCTTTACACCCTGCCGCTGATGTAACAATTAGATTGGTTGAGTATGTTCCAACGTTATTATAAATATGTGTAGGATTTGATAGTGTTGATGTGTTTAATGCACCTGAGGCAGGATCACCAAAATTCCATTCATAAGAAACTACGCCTGCATTGTTTTGAGGTATAAAATTTACATTTAAAGGAGCACATCCGGAACCGGGTGAGAAGTAATAGTTGGCTACAATTTCATTAACTACAATGTAGTTATTTTTTACCAGTATTTTCTCGCAACCATTAGTACTGAACGCATGTAATGTTACATTATAAGTACCTGCTGTTGTATAAATCTTCGATGGTGATGCAAGTGTTGAAGTAGTGCCATCTCCAAATTCCCAAAGATAAGTGGCAGCACCTGTTGATGTATTGTTAAACTGCACTGCAAGAGGTTTACATCCTGTTGTTGGATTAGATGTAAATGCCGCCACCGGTGGCTGATCAACAACAATAATATTATTTAAGGTCACACCTCCATTACATCCACTTGACGTTGTAACGTAAAGTGAAACAGAGTATGTTCCTGAGTTTGCATAAGTGTGTGAAGGGTTTGCAACAGTTGAAGTGTTTTGAGCTCCTGATGAAGGATCACCAAAATCCCATGCATAACTTGTAGCACCAGTTATTGATGGTGCAGTAAAATTAGTTATTAACGGTTTACATCCTGCACCGTTGGTCCATGTAAATGTTGGTGTAAGTGCTGTGCCAATAGTAATCATATTGTTTATAGCAGCAGTGTCTGAACATCCATTAGCATCAGTCACTATCAAACTAACATTAAAAGAACCTTGAGTTCCATAAGTATGTGTCGGATCTTGTAGAGTAGAAGTATTTGCACCACCTGATGAGGGCTGACCAAAGTTCCATAGGTAACTTACAACACCGGCAGACGATGAGTTAAACTGTATAACCTGATTGGCATCACATGTGCTAGATGGATTTGCTGTTAACTGTGCTGTCGGTTGCCCATATACAGTAATATAGTTTGTTTGTGTTTTTACATTTGAACAACCATAAGATGAATAAGCTACTAACTTAACAGTATAGGTACCCGGAATGCTATAAGTATGAGTTGGATTGGTTTGTGTTGATGAAAATCCATCACCAAAATCCCAGATACAAGATGTGAAGTTTGATGATGTGTTATTGAATATTACAGATAATGCACTACAACCTGATGTAACATTAGATGAAAAGTTTGCGGTCGGAAAAGAAACAACATCAATATAATTTGGAATAATCAGTGTGTCTGATTTTCCTGAATTACTGTTGTAGGCAATAAGTTTTACAGTATAGTTTCCGGGAGCTAAATAAACAGTTTGTGGATTGGGTAATGTTGATGTATTACCATTTCCAAAATCCCAGAAGTAGCTTGTGGCTAAAGTTGATGTATTACTGAAATGTACCGTCAAGGGTACACAACCTTCTGTAGAATCAGCAGCAAAAGATGCTGTTGGAATCTGTGCTTTGGCATTAAAAACGCCCAGCAGAAGTGTAATTGCAAAACATAACTTCCACGTGATGTTTCTGCCTGTGGTAAAGTATCTGTTCATATCTGATAAGTTTAAAAAATTCAAAGTGTAATGTCGTCCCTTATTTATTTTTTATTTCTGATCCTCCGGCTTTTTGTCCGAAGCATAATTTGATTTCGGATCATAACTTGAATCAAGATTTATTACCGTATTAGTAGAGCTGTAATATTGCGAGCCATCGCGAGCAATCTTTTTTACTCTGTAAAATGCATATCCGTTTGGTGGTGTTTGATCCATCCATGAATAGAAAAGTTCAACAGCAGTACCAAGGCCTTCTTTTATACCTACTGACTCATACACTTTGCCATCAAGTGACCGTTCAACGATATAAAGACAATCAGCCGATTCGTTTTTAGCTGTCCAGTTCAGAAATACTTTTCCTGAATTATAAATGGTTGTGTAATTTGCAATAGTTCCATTTAAGCCGGCATCTGCCATTAATGCAGGTTGCGTATTTGCAGTTTGTGCTGTTGCCGAATGAAGTGTTACAAGCATCAAAAAGAAAATGATGGCCTGAACAAAAAACAAGAACTTAATTGCTGAACCTTTTATGCCATCGCGATTATAGTATCTGCGTGGCTTTGAATACATGGCAAAACGGTTTTCACGAACCATCTTGTAAAAGTCCATTGTGTTGTTCATCGTTGTATCTTCCATAATGATATATTTTTATAAGTGAAATTTACGTTTTATATGAGCAGTGGTTTTTGTAATTTCTGATAAAACATTACATTGTAATATATCTGCACATTTTCTTTTCATATCGGCTTTTACGCCCGTTTTGTATCCGGGTTACACTTTTCTTTAAATTGATATTATTATACTTCTTAATCAGGGTATTTCTTGTATGCCTGTATTGTAGTGCCTCAGCCTTTTATCCAATAACTATATTTAAATTATATGAAGACAATGGATTAATACTTGGTTTGAATTGTGGAATCGGACGATTGGATGAACCGGTAATTTTTTTAAAAAAGCTAAAACCTTGCAGTTTTTTTTGCGTAACAAGGAAGAGTCTTTAAAAAATTAATCATAAGCTTATATGGATATATTAAGAAAAACAATTAAGAAACTTAGTGACGAAGAGTATCAGGCATTGTTGCTTCAGGTATCAGGAAAGAAGAAAAACAAGCCTTACTATGTCTTAGAAGCTACACGAAATGACAATCATTTTGATGATACGGAGATGATGAAGCAGCTTCAGGTTAATCCAAGTGCTTATTATACACTAAAATCCCGCCTCAATACAAGAATCGCAGAAATTCTTTCTAAGAAAGTTGAAAATCCGATTCGTGAGTTGATGGAAGAAGTGGTTCGTGTTCCTGCAACACTTTATGGAACCAACCGCGATTTCTCTATCAGAGCATTAAAAGAAATTGAAAAGCAGCTTAAGGAATATGACATGAGCAATGAGTTAATTACTGTTTATAAAACTCTTGCATTGTTGCACATTCATCACGAAGATTACGAACATTATAACAAACTCTATAATAAACATGTTGCATATGCATTAGCTATTTCAAAAGCTGAACAAATGTTTTTTCTTTTCTTTAAAAAATTGGGAGCCTATCAATTAACACTTGATCCAGATACGTTGGAAGAAGTTATAATGCTCAAAAGAAAGATTGCCAATATTGCAGAAATGTATGATTCACATCGTTTGTTTGTATTATACAATATTGTCAGAATCTATTATCTGTGTTCATTGCCATCAAAACGCCAGGAGTTAAAGTCCCTTGAGCTTGAGATAGAAAATATTTTAAAACGCATCAACGAAATATTTAATGCATTTCCTATAGACACGCTATATAGCAACATTAGTCCGCTTGTAGATATACTTCACTATGAGTACTATCAGAAAATACAAAATCAGGTAAGAGCAGATCATTACCTGAGCAATGGAATAAACGACACTATTATTGACTGGAGCGAAAAACCAGCCATGCACTTTTTTATTATTCAGTACCTGAATTCGCGAGTAGAAAAGTATCTTGCTGATGGTGAAATGTACAGGTTGAATGAGTTTAATCACACAATTGAAAAAACATTTGACCTCAATATAAGCGAGCCTTATCATTATATTTCTTTTAAGCGATACATTGCCCTATGTAAATTTTATGCTAAAGACTATCAGGGTGCAGCAAAAACTATTTACGATTTAAGAAATAATATTTCTTTAAAGCAGTTTACACATACTGATGTTGACAGTAAACTTTTTCAGGGACTATGCTATTGTCTGATGGGTGAAGATAGCCTTGCACAACAAATGATTTCAAGTATTAAACGTCAGATTGCAGATTTTGAACATGAGTTTGAGTCAACCACAATATTTATAAAGATTCTTAAAACGGCATTAAAACCCTCTGACTTCAGGAGAAAAATTGTGCGTATCAACGAACTGTTGATTAAGTTTGAAGAAGCAAATAATGGAGATAAGCCAATTCTGAAGTATATAAAAATTGATGATGCATTAATTCGGAAAATGACAAATCCGATTAAAGATTAAAACAAAAGGCGGCAATTTCTGCCGCCTTTTATTTTTGTGTTCGATGTGAATAAATTCAATTACTTTTATCGTTTGATATTATCTGATGAATATTGAAAAATTCAGAAACTATTGTTTGTCGAAGCAAGAAGCAACAGAAAGTTTTCCTTTTGACGAAGATACACTTGTGTTTAAAGTTGCAGGAAAAATGTTTGCATTAGTTTCATTATCAGAAAAGCCAATGAAGGTAAACCTTAAAATGGATCCTGAAATTATTTTAGAATGGCGTGAACGCTATTCCGAAATAACACCAGGGTTTCACATGAATAAACAATATTGGAATTCTGTTATTTTTAGTGATAATATTCCACTTGCAGAATTAAAATGGCTTATTGATCACAGCTATGCTGAAGTGGTTAAAAAATTACCTAAAAAAGTACGAATGCGATTTGAGGTTTAATGTCACTCAAAAATCACACTTTTTTATCATTAAAAATTTATAATCAGCCTTTCAACAGGTTTGTTGTTTTTTATATGTTGCTCTACTATTTCATCAACATCATGTAGCTGAACATTACCATAAAAAATTCCATCAGGATAAACTACAACCGATGGGCCATAGTCGCAGGCATCTAAACAACCTGATCTTTGTGCACGAATTGGTACCGGCAACTGTAATTCTTTAATTTTTTTCTTAAATGCTGCAACCAATGCAAGACCATGTACTTCACCGCAACATTTGCGTTCTCCTTCTTTACGTTGATTAGTACAAACAAAAATATGTTTTTGAAACCTCATACTGCAAATTAAATCATTTGTGTGTAGATTTCAAATTGAATTAGCCCAATTCAAATTCAATGCTTAATTTTGCTGTTAAATATTACAGAGTATGAACGACATAGCAAAAAAGATAATTGATACGATGCAGTCGCATATGGATAAATCCATTTCGCATCTTGAAACAGAATTAGCAAAAATCAGAGCGGGTAAAGCAAATCCACAGATGCTCGAATCTATTCATGTTGACTATTACGGTTCGCAAACGCCATTGCATCAGGTTGCCAATGTCAATACTCCGGATGCCCGCACTATTGTAATCCAGCCATGGGAAAAAGGTATGTTAGGTCCTATTGAGAAAGCGATTCAAATTGCCAATCTGGGGTTTAATCCGCAGAATGACGGTTCTATCATTCGTATTGCAGTGCCACCATTAACTGAAGAAAGAAGAAAAGATTTGGTTAAACGTTGTAAGGCCGAAGGTGAGAATGCTAAAATAAGTTTGCGTTCAATCAGAAAAGAAGCCAATGATGCAATAAAGAAAGAATTGAAGAAAGGCATCACTGAAGACGAAGCTCGCGAGGCAGAAACAAAAATTCAGCAAACAACCGATGGCTTTATTTCAAAAGTTGATAAGCATCTCGAAACAAAAGAGAAAGAAGTAATGACAGTTTAACGTCTTGGAAATAGGCAATAATTTCTATTGTTCTTTAGGTGCCTGAGAAATTTCGTCTAATTGTTTTTTAATACGTTTTATTTCTTCTTTGGCATGATTGATTTTATCTTCAAACTCTTTGCGCACAGCATCAGCATTTTTTGAACGCGCAAAAAAACCAAGATTATTTTCCCAGGTATTAATTTCTCCGGTAAGTTGATTCATCTTATGTTTTAAATCATTCTTTTCATTACCCGGTTTACCAGTTCTGAAAGATTGTTTATGTCCTGATGTAAATCGCTCTTTGTTGTGTTGTCGTATTGATTGAAAATGTTTGTCAATTATTGCTTTAAACTTTGCATAAATGGTGTCTTTATGCTCAAGTGGAACCATACCTATCTCGCTCCACTGCCTTTGAAAATCTTTTAATTGCTCAATAGACTCATCAATATTTTCGCCAAGTGTAAATTGTACGGCTTTTTCAATAAGTGCATTTTTCTTGTCAAAGTTTTCTTTATAATCTGATTCAAGGGAAGTGTAATGTGCATTTTTTCTTTCAAAAAATGAATCGCAGGCTTTTCTGAATCTTTCCCAGATTTTCTGATTGTTTCTGTCACCGGCAAATCCTGTTTTTTTCCACTCGGCCTGAAGTCTTTTTAATTCCTCTGTGGTTTTTTTCCAGTCGGTGTTTTCTATTAATGCTTCTGCCTGAATACACAGTTCGTTTTTTAATTGCAGATTGGCAGTATGTTCTTTTTTTAATGATGTGAAAAAATCGTTTTTACGAACAAAGAAACCATCACACAATCCTCTGAATTTTGCCCAAACCTCATCGTTAGATTTTTTATCGGCAAAGCCAACTTTTTTCCATTCATTCTGAACTTCAACAAGCATTTTGCTTTTCTCCATCCATTCAGATGCTTTTAATGGCTCGTCTTTAAGTAATTCTTCGGTTTTGGTGATAAGTTGATTTTTTGCAGCTAAATTTTCAGCATAGCGTTCTTTTAATTGCTCAAAATATTCTTTTCTGCGCTCATAAACCTTATCACTGGCAGCTTTAAATCGTTCCCAAATTTCATTGCTTTTTTCACGACCCACATGACCGGTTTCGCGCCACTTGTTTTGTAAACTATGTAATGTCTGCAGTGCAGAATTTAATGATGGTTCATTAATCAGATCTTCTGCTTTTTCGCAGAGTTCAATTTTAGCTTCAAGGTTCTTTTTAAAATCAAGCTCCTGAAGTTCGCGGTTAATTTTCAGGTTTTCATAAAATTTGTCAGTGTAAAGTTTGTAGGTCATCCACAAATCATTCAACTGACCGGAAGGAACAGGCCCTGTTGCACGCCACTTTGCCTGTAGTTCGTGAAACTGATCAAATGCACGCTGCATGTTTTCCTCATTTTGAATAAGGTTCTTCATGGCAACAAGTATTTCCTGCTTTATATTAAAATTGTTTTCTCTGAGTTTTTCCTGTTGTTCTGCATACTCAGCTTTGCGTTTGTTATATTTTTTTAGTGCTGACTGAAAACGATCGTCTGCTTGTGTGTAACTATATTTAAAATCATCTTTAACACCACCTTCTTCCAAAAAAGCGGAAAGCGCTTGTTCTTTTTCTGAGGATTGAATTTGTTCAAACGCATTCTTCAAAGCATTGATTTTACTTTTAACGACAGCAATATCACCTTCTGCAAATCCTTCAGCAACTTTAACAAGTTCTTCCTTAGTTAAGTGATTGTAATTTTCTTCCTGCTCAGGCAAGGTTTCAAGATGTTCTTCGGGCAATGCTGCAAGATGCTCCTCCTGCAAGGGTTGTGCAAGAGATTCATTCTCCGATTGAGTTTCACCTGCCTGCTGATTTTCATCTGCATGAAAATCATTGTTTACCTCTGTCATGATACTAATTAATATTATATAATAATCAAACAATGAAGCCTTCCATTTGAGAAGGCTTTATCAGACTACAAATGTAAAACAAAATACCTGTCTTATGCAAGAAGATATTGTGCTAATAATCAATTTTTAATTCAAGATAAATGCATAAAAACCATTTTGGCTTATCCTCGTATAAAAAATGGTAAATTTGGAGCGTTATTGAATTATGTTAAAACAAAGCTTATCACAAAAACTTTTACAGAAACTTTCACCTCAGCAAATACAGCTGATGAAATTGCTTCAGTTACCAACAATTGCATTAGAACAGCGGATAAAAGAGGAAATGGAAGTCAATCCTGCTTTAGAAGAAGGTGCTCCCGAAGATGTGGATGAAGATACACAACAGGATGAGGACGAAGTACCTGAATTGGAAGAGGGTGTAGAAGTCAACGAAAGTGAAGAGAATAAAAAAGACGAGTTTGATAACACTGCTGATGATGATATTCGAGAAAGAACTGATGATGATTTTGATGTAGATGATTATATCACTGATGAGGATATTCCATATTATAAAACATCTGCCAATAATACTTCGCCCGATGATGAGCGCACAGAAGTGCCTTATGGCTCATCAGTAACATTTCAAGAAACATTGCTGGCACAGTTGGGTATGGTTGCTCTCAATGATAAACAAATGCAGATGGCCAAACATCTGATTGGCAGTTTGGATGAAGATGGATACTTACGCAGAGATTTGAATTCTATTGTAAATGATTTGGCATTTACACAAAATTTAGATACTAATGCCGATGAACTTTTACTGGTGTTACAAGTGATACAGACATTTGACCCACCCGGTGTTGGTGCTCGTAATTTGCAAGAATGTCTTTTGCTTCAGCTTCAACGAAAATCCAGTAGTAAGCCGGTTAATAGGGCAATAGAAATTATTAAAAATTACATGGATGAGTTTTCAAAAAAGCATTTTGAAAAAATTGCCAGATTGATGAATATTCCTGACGAATATCTGAAGGAAGCCATGAATGAAATTTTAAAATTGAATCCACGTCCCGGTGGCGATATATCTGCAGAAACAAAATCTGTTCAACATATTGTGCCCGATTTTATCATAACAAATAACGTGGGTCAACTTGAATTGACACTCAACTCGCGCAATGCCCCTGATTTGCGTATTAACCGCGAGTACAATGAAATGATGGAAGGCTATGCCAAGAGTAAAAAACAGGACCGTTCACAAAAGGAGGCTATCTTATATCTGAAACAAAAAATTGATTCAGCAAAATGGTTTATTGATGCCATCAGACAGCGTCAGGCAACACTGCTTCATACGATGCAAGCAATCATGAACTATCAAAAAGAATATTTCTTGGAAGGTGATGAACGACTTTTAAAACCAATGATTCTAAAAGATATTGCAGATGTTGTAGGACTTGATATTTCAACCGTTTCACGAGTAGCAAACAGTAAATATGTACAAACACCATTTGGCACATTTCTGATAAAAACTTTTTTCTCAGAAGGTATGGCAACAGATTCGGGCGAGGAGGTGAGTACACGAGAAGTAAAAAAAATTCTGTCTGATGCTATTGAAGGAGAAGATAAGAAAAAACCTTTACCTGACGACAGACTGGCAAAAATTTTAAAAGACAAAGGTTATAATGTTGCACGCAGAACTATTGCCAAATATCGCGAGCAACTAAATATTCCTGTTGCCAGACTACGTAAAGAGTTTTAAAAATGCTCAACCGCTTTTTTTCAGTCATCACCTACCTGACCCATCCTTTAATTATACCTACTTATTTATTACTGATACTTTTTAATTCGGACACCTATCTGTCTTATACTCTTTCACCTGCATTGCAGCGAATAATTTTAGCAGTTGTTTTTGTCCTCACCTGTCTCATGCCTTTTTTATCATCGGTATTATTACTTAAAAGGCAAGGTGTGCAAGGTTTGTTGATGGAGGACAGACAAAGCAGAACAATACCCTATTTTTTTACACTTTTATATTATGTAGCTTGTTATTATTTTTTGTTGAAGCTTCCGGTTTCATCGGTTATTAAAATTCTTATTCTGGCAGCAGCATGTTGTATTGCTCTTGCATTTATTATTAACTTTTTCTGGAAAATAAGTATTCATCTCATTGGATTAGGAGGTATGGCAGGTGCATTTTATGTGCTTACAGTTTTAATGGGCAACGAGTTTCTTCTACCATTTGTATTGACCCTATTGTTAGCCGGTTTAACTGCAACAGCACGACTTATGCACAATGCACATACACATGCTCAACTTTATGCTGGATTTATAGTTGGTTTTGTTTGCGAGTATTTTTTCATAATGTGGTCGCTCAGTGCATAGTTTGCTGAAATTATTAGCACATAATTTATTGTTTTTAAAGATGAAAGGATTCTGAACACAAACAGAAAAACTTTATCTTTTGTAATGTTGGCACAGCAGTTGAATTTCATCAGCTAAATAAGAAAGTGAGGTTCATTATGAAAAAACTATTTACTACTCTCGCCATTTTAAGTTTAGCTGTTATTGCGCAGGCAGCACATCCTTTTCAGTCAGCATTGGCCATAACATCTGTTGATGGTAGTCTTCTGACAGTATCAATAGACAGAGCACCATTTAGTAATGCTTCAACAAATATTTATTCAGATAGATTACGCGCTGGTAACCATTATGTTAAAGTGATGCGACTTGCCGGACATCCTCATCGCCCTGTCTATCGGACAGTATTTGCCGGTTATTTATTTATTCCTGAAGCATCAGAAGTAATGGCAGAGGTAAACCGCAGCAGATTTCGTATAACCGGAAGCAGACCTTTTGATTATGCACCTCAGGTATATGAAGACCCACACTATTATCCGCAACATCTTCGTTGCGAAGTAGATGACTACGAATTTGATCAGATGATACAGTCCTTAGGTAACTATAATTTTGAAAGCACCCGAATGACAGTTGCAAAACAGTTAATCAATAACAATTATTTTAACTCGCGTCAGGTTGCACGCTTAATGCAGCAAATGACATTTGAATCCAGCAAACTTGAATTAGCAAAATATGCTTATTCAAAAACAGTTGACAAAAACAATTACTTTATAGTTAATGATCAGTTTAGTTTCGAAAGTAGCATTACAGAGCTATCAGATTATATAGCGTTGCGCAACTAAAAGAAAGAAATAAACAGCAATGAAAAGGTATCAGAAATGGTGCCTTTTTTTATTCGTCAACTTTTAATTTAATATCGTCCTTAACTATAAATGCCGATGGGTAATAGGCCTGTAGCTCATTTAAGTTTTTTAATGCATCAAGGCGTGTCCGAAAATCGCCTATCCGTAACTTAAAGTTAGGTTGCTGATAAAGTACATAGGCTGCTGTTTGCGGATAAAGCTTCATAAACTCTGTCCTTAATTCATAGGCCTTGTCACGTTGCGACCCAAAATAAAGTTGAATGCGAAAACCTTGGCTATATGGCTTAGCAATATTATAGGCTATATGCTTTTTAATAAGTACATGAGTCAGGCTATCCTCGCTGGTCTGCGCCTTGGTTTGTAATTGAAACAGAATGCAACATATAATAAGGCAGGTACACTTTACAATTTTAATCATGGCTTCAATATTACAGATTATATGTAAAACAGGCTGTAAAAACAGCCTTAAATTGAGGAACATAGTCAAAAAATACCTAAAAGGCTGTTATTTAGACTAAATTTTAATTTGAAAATTTTATGAATTAAAAAAGGTAAGTTATAAATTTGCGCGCTCCAAACTAGAATTTTACGGAATTATTGCAGTTTGAACTAAATTATAAATTGATACGAAAACAAAAACAATTTATGCACCAAAAGCTCACTAATAACCTTCTTGTCAAGTGTAAGGGGTTGTTTTTTATGCTCCTGATATTGGGAATCTCACTAGGAGTTAAAGCACAGGATGGTAAAGCACTTTTTGATGCCAACTGTAAATCATGCCATGCAATGAATGATGTGGTAATTGGTCCTGCACTTAAGAATGTGCATAAAAAATTCAGTGCCGAATGGTTACATAAATGGATAAAGAACTCACAAGCTCTGGTAAAAGCCGGTGATAAGGATGCTGTTGCTGTTTTCAATGAGTTTAATAAAATGGTCATGCCTAATCAGAATCTTTCTGATGCTGAAATTGATGCAGTATTGGCATACATTGGTAAGGAAAGTGAGCAGGCACCGGTAGCTGCTGCACCAACAGCACCTGCACCTGGAACTGTTACTCCTGAAAAAGATAACTCTACTTTATATTGGGTAATAGCTATTTTCTTAATATTATTAGCACTAGCAGCTACGCTGAATAAAATAAAGAAAGGCTTAGAGTATGCAGTTCGCGAAAAAGAAGGTATTCCGCATCCTCCTCATTTAGAGCCAAAAGAAGCACGTAGTTTATGGATTAGTAAGAATAAGAAGCTGATTGCCGTTGTATTATTGCTTTTAGTTGTTTTCGGTAGTGTTAAAGGTTGGTATGCACTGAAAGATATTGGTGTTTATACAAATTATGAACCTGAGCAACCGATTCATTTTTCACATAAATTGCATGCCGGAGATAATAAAATCGCTTGTCTTTACTGCCATAGTGGTGCAGACAAAAGCCGTCACGCTAATATTCCATCTGCAAGCACCTGTATGAACTGTCATAAATATGTGAAAGAGGGTCCTGTTTATGGTGATAAGGAAATCAAGAAAATTTATGCAGCCCTGGATTGGGATGGTTCAAAATACGGAACTAACCAAAAACCAATTCAATGGATCAGGGTACACAGCTTACCGGCTTTAGCCTATTTTAATCACGCACAACACGTAACAGTTGGTAAAATTGAATGTCAGACCTGCCATGGTCCTGTTCAGGAGATGGATGTAGTGAAGCAATTCTCTCCATTAACCATGGGTTGGTGTATTAACTGCCACCGCGAAACAGAAGTGAAAATGGATGGTAATGGCTATTATGACGAAGTGCATAAAACTTTAGCAGCCAAATATGGTAAAGATGCTAAACTTACAGTTGACAAAATTGGCGGTCTTGATTGTGCCCGCTGTCACTATTAATCAAAACACTAAAAGCTGAATCTGTTCATTCAAATTAAAAACATTCGGCCACAAACTTTTTAAATAATATATGGAAAAACGATATTGGAAAGGTGTAGAAGAACTCAGAAATGATGCAGAGTTTGTTCGTCTTAAAAACAATGAGTTTTTTGAAGAAATTCCTGTTGATGAAGTTCTTGGCAAAAAAGCTGAAAGCAAAGATGCCACACCACGCAGAGATTTTCTCAAATTTTTAGGTTTTGGTGTTGCAGCCGCTTCTATGGCAGCATGCGAAGCTCCTGTTAGAAAAACAATTCCTTACCTGATAAGCCCCGAGAATCTTGTTCCCGGAATTCCTAATTATTATGCATCTACATTTTTTGATGGCCATGATTATGCCAGTATCGTAGTAAAAACTCGCGAAGGTCGTCCAATTAAGGTTGATGGCAATGAGTTGTCTCCTCTTACAAAAGGTGGCGCTAATGCAAGAGTGCAAGCTTCGGTTTTAGATTTGTATGATAGCGAAAGAATTAAAGGCCCAATTGCTAAAGGTAAAGCAGCAAGCTGGGATACGATAAATAAAGAAATAAAAGACAAACTTGCGTCAGCTAATACAAAACAAGCAAAAATTCGCATAGTTTCTTCAACCATCATTAGCCCAACTACTAAAAAGGCAATTGAAAGTTTTACCACCAAATATCCTACTGCTAAATTGGTTACTTACGATGCCATGTCTCAATATGGTATAATAAAAGCACATCAATTAGCATTTGGAAAAGCAGCGCTTCCAAATTATAGTTTCGACAAAGCTGATGTAATTGTAAGCTTTGGTGCCGATTTTCTGAATAACTGGATTGCACCAATTGAATATTCACGCCAGTATGCTCAGACAAGAAAGTTAGATGATGGAAAAAAAACCATGTCGAAACACATTCAGTTTGAAGCAGCACTTTCTTTAACCGGTAGTAATGCTGATAACCGATATAAATTAAAAGCAAGTCAGACAGGCAATGCTTTATTGTCATTATATAATGCATTAGCTGCTAAAGCAGGTGCTGCTACAGTAAGTGCCGGCAAGACCGATGCAGATGCTGCTATTAACAGCACAGCAAATGATTTGTGGAATGCAAAAGGTAAATCATTGGTAGTTTGTGGAAGCAATAATGCCAATGATCAATTAATTGTTGCAGCTATTAACAACATACTTGGTAATTATGGTGCTACTATCAGTATTGCCAAACATAGCAATGTACGTCAGGGAAATGATGAAGCTATGGCTGAATTGCTTCGCGAAATGAATGCAGGTGAAGTGGGTGTTGTTATTTTTTACAATGCAAACCCATTGTATAACTATCCGGATTCCACAGCATTTACATCTGCATTAAACAAAGTGGAGGTAAAGATTTCACTGTCTGATCGTAATGATGAAACAGCAGTTAAATGCGATTATATATGCCCTGATTCTCACTATCTTGAATCGTGGAATGATGCAGAACCCGTGCGCAACATGTTTAGTTTGGTGCAGCCAACAATTCAAAAACTGTTTGATACAAAACAATCACAAGAATTATTCTTGTTGTGGAGTGAGGCAGCAGTAACGGACTATCATGAGTTTCTGATGCAAAACTGGAGACAAGGTTTTCTGGCAACAGCAACAGGAATGGCATCTATTCCTGCATGGGAAAAAGTTTTACAGGAAGGTATTTGGAATGGTGAAGTAACGGAGAGCGAACCTGCTTTTGTTGGAAACGTAAATGATGCAGCAAGTGCAATAGCAGCTAGAAAATCAGGTGGTCTTGATATTATAGTTTATGAAAAAGCCGGAATAGGTAATGGACGTCATGCAAATAATCCTTGGCTACAAGAATTACCTGATCCTGTTTCTAAAATATGTTGGGATAACTATTTTGCCATAGCACCATCAATGGCAAAAGAAAAGGGTCTGGTTCAAGGAAATATTATAGAAGTTAAATCAGGAAATGTTACTCTTAAAGGTCCGGTTTTATTGCAACCCGGCCAGGCAAAAGATACAATTGCAGTAGCTGCCGGTTACGGTAGAACTAACAGTGGTAAAGCAGGAAATAAAGTAGGTATGAATGCATATCCTTTACTGACTTTTTCTGAAGGTTCATTTAACTTTACCAATAGCGGAGCAAGTTTAAATAAAACAGTTGAAGCTGATTATACTCTTGCCACAACACAATCTCACCACACCATGATGGGTCGTGCTATTGTAAAGGAAACCACACTTGAAGAATATATTAAAGATCCAAAAGCCGGAAATGAAGAAGAGAAATTTCATTCTTATAAAGGAAAAGTTTCTGCTAAAGAATTAGACCTTTGGGCAACCAAAGATCATCCCGGTTTCGATCGTCCGATTAATGCCTGGGGAATGTCTATTGACCTGAATGCATGTATTGGTTGTGGTGCCTGCGTAGTAGCATGTACTGCTGAGAACAATGTCCCAGTAGTAGGTAAAGAAGAGATACAACGCAGCCGCGAAATGCACTGGATTCGTATTGATCGCTATTATACCAGCGACATGGATAAAGAAAAAGCACATGAACAGGGAATTGGTAAGTTGAGCATGTATGGTTATATGGAAGAGCCTGCAGAGAATCCTGAAGTTGTATTTCAGCCTGTAATGTGTCAGCACTGTAATCATGCACCTTGCGAAACGGTGTGTCCGGTTGCCGCAACAACACATAGTGAGGATGGCTTGAATATGATGGCTTATAACCGTTGTGTAGGAACACGTTATTGTGCCAACAACTGCCCCTATAAAGTTAGACGTTTTAACTGGTTTAAATATTCCGATAATCCACAATTTGACTATAACATGAATAATGATTATGGCAAAATGGTGTTGAACCCGGATGTAATTGTGCGCTCACGCGGAGTAATGGAAAAATGCTCAATGTGTGTTCAGCGTATTCAATACGGTAAGTTAGAAGCAAAAAAAGCAGGTCATCCGGTAAAAGATGGAGCTATAAATACAGCTTGTGCACAAACTTGCCCAACCAATGCTATTACTTTTGGTGATTATAATGATAAATCAAGCCGACTGGTAAAACAGAGCAGTAGTGAACGTATGTATCATTTGCTTGAAGAGCTTAATGTTCAGCCTTCAATTAATTATTTAACCAAGGTGCGTAACACTACAAGTAAAACGAATAACAGTCATAAAGCATAAATAAAATTAATCGAACTAATAGAAATTTTTCAACAATATGTCGAATGTAGAATCACCGCTTAGGCCGACACTCATCGAAGGGGATAAAACACTTCATGATATAACCGAAGATGTTTGCAGACCTATAGAATCTAAACCCAACAAATACTGGTGGATGGTATTTAGTGTTGCTTGTGCTGCACTTTTATGGTGGATTATTTGTGTAGCTTACACAGTTGGAACAGGACTTGGTGTTTGGGGTCTGAATAAAACAGTTGGATGGGCTTGGGATATTACCAACTTCGTTTGGTGGGTAGGTATTGGTCACGCAGGGACATTAATTTCTGCAATCTTATTATTGTTTCGTCAAAAATGGAGATTATCAATTAACCGCTCTGCAGAAGCAATGACAATATTTGCCGTTATCTGTGCTGCATCATTCATTGTAGCACACATGGGTCGCCCTTGGGTTGCCTACTGGCCGCTTCCATTTGCAAACCAATTTGGTTCGTTGTGGGTTAACTTTAATTCTCCATTAGTATGGGACGTATTTGCTATCTCGACTTATTTTTCTGTATCATTAGTTTTCTGGTACACAGGCTTGATTCCTGACTTTGCAGCCGTTCGTGATCGCGCAAAAACCAAAGCCCGTAAATTCTGGTATTCAGCTTTGAGTATGGGATGGGTGGGTTCTGCTAAAAACTGGCAACGATTTGAAGAAGTATCTTTAGTTCTTGCAGGTATTTCAACACCACTGGTTCTTTCGGTACACTCTGTGGTATCAATGGACTTTGCAACAGCATTGGTTCCGGGATGGCATACAACAATTTTTCCACCGTATTTCGTTGCCGGAGCTATTTTTTCGGGATTTGCTATGGTACAAACACTGCTGATTATTACACGTAAAGTTTTAAACTTAGAGGAGTACATTACGATTTATCATATTGACATGATGAATAGGATTATTCTTATCACAGGTTCTATTGTAGGTTGTGCTTACTTGACAGAGTTTTTTATTGCATGGTATTCAGGTGTCGAATTTGAACAATATGCATTTATTAATCGTGCAACAGGACCCTACTGGTGGGCTTACTGGAGTATGATGACATGTAACGTAATTTCTCCACAATTAATGTGGAGTAGCAAATTAAGAAGAAACCTCTTTGTAACTTTCTTCTTATCAATTATTGTAAACATAGGAATGTGGTTCGAGCGTTTTGTAATTATCGTAACTTCATTACACAGAGACTTTGTTCCTTCAAGTTGGACAATGTTTCATCCAACCTGGGTAGAGATAGGTCTTTTTATCGGCTCGATAGGTTTGTTCTTTGTTCCCTTCTTACTCTTTACACGATATTTCCCGGTTATAGCAATGAGCGAATTAAAAACTATTTTGAAGTCTTCTGGCTCTCAATCAAAGAAAGGAGTACAACATCATGACTAAACAATTGCATGGCATTTTTAATGATGACGAAGTTCTTTTAAATGCCATTAAAGAACTAAAGTCAAAAGGTATTAAATGTACCAATGCCTATTCGCCTTTTCCTGTACATGGTCTTGATAGTGCCTTAGGTCTTAAACGCACAAGAATTTCCATCGCTTCATTTTTATATGGTGCAACCGGAACATGTTTAGCACTTTTAATGATGTGGTACATGAATATTTGGGATTGGCCAATGGATATTGGTGGTAAACCAAGCTGGAACTTATATAAAAATATTCCTGCATTTATTCCCATAACTTTTGAGTTTACAGTTTTATGTGCAGCACATGGCATGGTGATTACTTTTTACCTGCGAAGTAGATTATTACCTGGCGTTACTCCTAATGTTATTCATGATAGAATGCATGACGATCATTTTGTATTAACTGTAGAAGGAAAAGTAAGTGATGAAACTGCTATTCGCGAATCACTGAAACAAGTTGGTGCAGTGGAAATAAGATCATAAAGAATTTAAACGGATGAAAAAAACATACCAATATTTAAGTGTAATTGTTAGCAGTATGCTATTGCTTGGTGCCTGTGGTGATAAACAATCACCCGGTTTGGAGTATATGCCTGATATGTATCGTACTCCAGCAGTGGTAGCTTATTCTCCATCACACATCACAAAAGATAGTGTTTCTGCATTAGCACCCGTTGCCGGAACAGTTGCAAGAGGTCAGTACATTGACTTTATCTATCCCAATACTAACGAAGGATATGAGGCTGCAGGTCTGGAGTTGAAGAACCCTTTTCAACCTACAGCAGAAAATATGGAGCGTGGTAAAACAGAATTTAATACTTATTGTGCCCATTGTCATGGAGAAAAAGGTGATGGTAAAGGCTGGCTTAAAATTAAAGGAGATCCATTTCCTGTGCCTTCTTATACAAGTGCAGCAATTAAAGACCTACCTGATGGGAAAATGTTTTTTTCTATTACCTATGGTAAAAATCTTATGGGATCGCATGCAGCACAGGTAAGTGCTGACGATCGTTGGAAAATTATTTTATATATTAATCATTTACAGGGAGACGAACTAGGCGCAGTTGTAGCTGATAGTTCGGCTACTGCACAAAATAAATAACATAACGCAGCCTATTTAAGATAATACTATGCAGGACAATCTCACATATACCTTTTCAAGTAAGCTGAAAACCCTTTCGTTTATTCTCATGGCGATAGGTGCAATTTCAATCGGAATAAGCTTTGCTACCAATCCGGATCAGACATGGGCAAACCTCATGCACAACAACTTTTACTTCTTAACCATAGCATTAGGTGGGCTGTTTTTTTATGCAGTACAATATGCGGCAGAAGTAGGTTGGAGTGTTTACATCATAAGAATTCCATTGGCGATGTCACAATATCTGTGGATTAGCGGAGTCATTATGCTCATTTTATTTTTTGCTGCCGGTCATCATATATGGCATTGGACACACCATGAGTTAGTGATGGAAACTTTGCCTGATGGAAAACCCAATCCGGACTATGATGAAATTTTAGCAGGAAAAAGCGCCTACCTTAATGTGCCATTCTTTTTAATTCGAATGGTAGCATACTTTGTAATATGGTATGGTTTTGCAGTTTTATTGCGTAAGCATGCAATGAAAGAAGATTTAACAGGTGCAATAGAACATCATAACCGCAGTCGTAAACTCAGCATTATTTTTCTTGTACTTTTTGCCGTTACCTCATCTACCTCTGCCTGGGATTTTGTAATGTCAATAGACTCACATTGGTTTAGTACATTATATGGCTGGTACACTTTTTCAGGAATTTTTGTGAGTTCATTAGGTGTAATTGCTTTGATAATGGTTTATCTACGAAGTCAGGGATATCTGCATCATTTAAACGAAAACCACTTCCATGATGTAGGTAAGTTTATTTTTGCCTTCAGCATATTCTGGACATATTTATGGTTTGCACAGTTTATGCTCATTTGGTATGCTAACCTTCCTGAAGAAGTAACCTATTTTATGGAAAGACAAGATTACTATAAAACACTTTTTGTAACCAATTTCTTAGTTAACTTTATTCTTCCATTTGTAATTTTAATGACTCGTGATGCAAAAAGAAAATTACGTTTATTGGCAATATTAGGCTCTGTAATTTTTATTGGTCACTGGATTGACACCTATCTGATGGTAGTTCCCGGAATTATGCATGAAAAAGGTACAATAGGAGTATTGGAAATAGGAACAACTATAGGGTTTATTGGCATGTTTATCTTTACTGTATTTACAGCACTTACCAAACTATCACTCCTTCCTCAAAAACATCCAATGCTACAGGAGAGCGAGCATTTTATATTGTAATTTAATTAAAGACTTTAACATAAATCTGTAATATCAAGACATGACACTCTTAATCACAATAACTATTCTGCTAGGCATTATTGTATTAGCCAGACTAATGACTATTGTACAATTATCCTCTGAACTAACCGGTAGCAGCGACTCTCAAGAAGAACAGGTTAGGCACAATAATTCCAATGGATTCGGATTTATTGTATTTATGGTATTAGGTCTGGGTTTATTTATTTATATGACCATAGACTATTCCAAACACCTGCTTCCTGTGTCTGCTTCTGAACATGGTGTTGGATTGGATAAACTTTTAAATATTAATTGGGCAATCATTGGTGTTGTATTCTTTATTACACAGATAGCCCTATTTTATTTTTCATACAAGTATCGTGACAATAAAAAACATGAAGCGTACTTTTATCCTGAAAATTATAAACTGGAATTAATCTGGACAATTGTTCCAACAATTGTATTAACTACCTTAATCATTACCGGTCTGAAACAATGGAATGGTATATTTTCTGAAAAAGAAAACAGTATGAATGTTCAGGTTTATGGTTATCAGTTTGCATGGATTACCCGTTATAGTGGACCGGATAATACACTGGGAAAATCCAACTATAAACTCATTACTGATGATAATCCATTAGGTTTAGATGCAAGCGATCCGGCAGTAAAAGATGATATTTATACAACAGGAAATGAAATGCATATTCCTCTTGGTCAAGAGTTAAAATTTCAATTCAATGCCCGTGATGTAATTCACAGTGCATATTTTCCTCACTTCAGAGCACAAATGAACCTGGTTCCGGGTATGAATACATTTTTCTCATTTAAACCAACAATTACCACAGCTGAAATGCGCAAGATTACCGGTAATGATAAATTTGACTATGTATTGCTTTGTAACAAAATTTGTGGTGTAGCACATTACACAATGAAAATGAAAGTAGTAGTTGACACACCTGCAGATTTTAAAGCATGGTTGAAATCACAGAAAAAAGCTTCTGAAGTGAAAGCAGCACCTCCGGTGAGTGCATTAAATAATACTGCAAATGGCAGTAATTCAATTTAAATTTGATATTTTCTTTTGTTCGATATAATTTAGGCTAAGAATAAAATTACAATGGAAGTAAAACAAACAGCAGATGTTGCAGTAGAGCATCACGATGATCACACACATGAGCATGATCATCACGAAACATTTCTGACAAAGTATATTTTCAGTCAGGATCATAAAACCATTGCTAAGCAATATTTAATTACGGCAATTATCATGGCATTCTTCGGAATGTATATGTCTTTAATTTTTCGTTTGCAATTAGGATTTCCTGAAACAAAATTTGCTTTTCTGGAAAGTCTGATTGGAAAATGGGGTAAAGGTGGCAGATTGGATCCCGGATTTTATATGGCACTTGTAACTATCCACGGAACCATCATGGTGTTCTTTGTATTGACAGGTGGATTGAGCGGAACTTTCAGTAACTTACTTATTCCATTACAAGTTGGTGCACGTGATATGGCATCGGGTTTTTTAAATATGTTAAGCTTCTGGTTTTTCTTCCTTTCATGTGCAGTGATGACATACTCAGTTTATATTGAAACAGGTCCAGCAGCAGGAGGATGGACAGTATATCCACCGTTAAGTGCATTACCGCAAGCTATGCCGGGTTCAGGACTTGGTATGACGCTGTGGTTGGTGAGTATGGTATTCTTTATTATCCAGTCGTTACTTGGAGGTATTAATTATATCTGTACTGTTATCAATCTTCGCACAAAAGGAATGAGCATGACCAGACTGCCTTTAACTGTATGGGCATTCTTTATTACTGCAATTCTTGGTGTATTGACATTCCCGGTTCTTTTTGCCGCAGCATTACTTCTAGTATTCGACAGAAGTTTTGGAACAAGTTTTTATCTTTCAGATATTTTTATTGGTGGCGTAGCATTACCACAGTCAGGTGGAAGTCCTGTACTATATGAGCACTTGTTCTGGTTCTTAGGTCACCCTGAAGTATATATTATCATTCTTCCAGCATTTGGTTTGACATCTGAAGTGTTGTCAACTATGGGCCGTAAACCAATATTTGGCTATAAAGCCATGGTTGGTTCATTAATGGCAATTGCATTTTTATCATGTATTGTTTGGGGACATCACATGTTTGTAACAGGTATGAATCCTTTTCTTGGAGCGGTGTTTACATTTACTACGTTACTTGTTGCAATTCCTTCAGCGGTTAAAGTGTTTAATTATCTGGCTACTTTATGGAGAGCAAAAATACAACTCACACCGGCCATGTGTTTTGCAATTGGATTGGTGTCGTTATTCATTTCAGGTGGATTGACCGGAATTATCCTTGGTGATTCTGCATTAGACATCAACGTTCATGATACATACTTTGTAGTTGCTCACTTCCATGTTGTAATGGGTGCCTCTGCAATATTTGGTATGTTAGCAGGAGTTTATCATTGGTTTCCCCGCATGTTTGGACGCATGATGAATAAGACCTTAGGTTATGTGCATTTCTGGTTAACACTAATTGCAGTTTATGGCGTGTTTTTCCCAATGCACTTTATTGGTTTGGGTGGTGTGCCAAGAAGATATTATTCCAATTCTGCTTACGAAGGCTTTGATGTGTTTTTAAATATTAATACCTTAATAACTGTATTTGCTTTTCTTGCAGCAATTGCACAGGTGATTTTCCTTTTCAATTTTGTTTATTCAATATTCAAAGGAAAGAAAGCACCGCAAAATCCATGGCATAGTAATACACTTGAGTGGACATCTCCGGCAGGTCCTGGTATTCATGGAAACTGGAATGGTCCTATACCAACAGTTTATCGTTGGCCTTATGACTATAGCAAACCTGGAGCAGATGATGATTATATTCCACAAACAGTTCCGTATTCTCAAACAAAAAACTCTAACCTTCCGGGTGAAGAGTAATGTGAATTAATAATTATTTCAGATGAGCCACTTTGCAATTTGTAAAGTGGCTCATCTGCTTTTAATTACTTTTTCATAGTTGGTACTTAGGGCCTAAATTCGGTTATTAAACATGTTTAAATTGATAATTTTGCAACAATGAAGTCTTCTTTCAGATTGGTTAGACAATACACTTTTCTTTTTTTGATTGCTTTAATATTCAATAGCGATAATCTGTTTGCTTTTTCTGACTCTGCGAAAGTTGTTGTCAATAAACATAGAAAGGAGAAGTATTATAAGCAGCCGAGAGTAAATGTTGATGATGTTAAAAGTTATATGGATAGTATTGGGGTTTTAAATTCTGATATAGTATTGAAACAAGCTTTACTTGAAACAGGACACTTCAAAGCCAAACTCCTTATGGATAAAAATAATTTGTTTGCATTTCGATTTACCAAGCGCTATATGAGTTTTGCCAATTGGCAAGCAAGTGTTGACTATTATAAAAAGTGGCAGGATAAATTTTATACCAACCAGTCAGAAAACTATTATGATTTTCTAAAACGAATAAGGTATGCGCGATCTCCACACTACATTAAGGTTTTAAAACAGGTTAAACCACGAACTGCTCAGTAAAGTCAATCATAAGCTGTGAAAAATTTCCGCAATAACGAGCCTGTAAAAATTCTGTTTTTTCTGGTAATCATATTAACTGTAATATCGTTATTGCCAAAAAAATTCACAGGGAGTAAAACTATTAACCTCTATAGTGATATTATTCAGAAAGAAAATAAGAAGGAAAAATCACAAGATTTAGCGATTGTAAATGATTCAGTTTTTTTTAAAAATGATACTGTTAAACAGATAGTAACAGACACAGTTAGAGCGACTGCAATTAAAATAAATTATAAGGTGGGCGAACTTGATTTAACTAAGTTCTTTGAAGCATTACACAATCATGCAAATAAGAATGAAAAAATCAGGATTGCATGGTTTGGTGATTCGATGATTGAAGGTGATTTGGTAACGCAGGATTTCCGAAAGTTGATACAGAAAAAATTTGGTGGTAGTGGTGTTGGCTTTGTTCCTGTTACTTCACCGGTGGCACAATTCAGGCAAACAATAAAACAAACCTTTTCTGACGACTGGGAGGTTTATAGTTTTATGAAAAAACCAAAACAGAATTATAAACTGGGAATAGGAGGATACAGCTTTGTTTCGTCAGACGGTAGTTGGGTTCATTACAATGCAAGCAGATTTTATCCGATTTATTCAGAAGTAAAAATGATTTGTCGTCAGTGCCCATCAGCAAGTTTTATTCTGAATGATGACACTGCTCATATTTTTCCAACTGATAGTATTAACGGATTTAAAGAAATTGAATTGGTTAAAGACAAGCCTATAAAAGAAGTAAAATTAACTTTTGAAAAACCCGGTTGTGAAGTTCATGGACTCTACTTCGACAATGGCAATGGCGTTTATGTAGATAATTTTTCATTTCGAGGAAATTCAGGCATTCCTCTTTCAAATATTCCTTTTGGAGAATTACAAACTCTTGCGACAAAAGAGAATTACAAACTGATAATTCTAAGTTATGGATTAAATGTTGTTGCACATGATGTAAAAGATTACAGTTGGTATGCATCATCATTTCAGAAAACATTAAACTACATTAAAGAAGCATTTCCTGAAGCATCAATATTAATTATGAGTGTAGGAGATAAAAGCTATCGTGCAGAAGATGGTTATGAAACCGAGCCTGACATTCCAATTTTTGTTGAATTACAAAAACGCATTGCACAAAGAAGTGGTGTGGCTTTTTATAATTTATATGAAGCAATGGGCGGTTATAACAGTATGGTGGGTTGGGCAGAGGGTAATCCGCGATTAGCAAATTTAGATTACACACACCCTAATTTTGCAGGAGGAAGAAAAATTGCCGGAATGTTGTTTGATGATATCGTGAAAAGCTACGATAGATATAGTAAAACTGTGGAAGTTATGGACGTGAAAAAAGATACAATGATTAATCCTCATGCAAAACAATGAAAAGAATAATTTTAATTTTATCTTTATTAATATATTGTACAAGGTGTCATGCACAAAGCGAATCCGATACTATAATGCCTGTGTTGCAATATGAAAAGTTTGTTGCATATAAAATGTCTTTATTAAAATTCCTCAATCCTGATGCAGCGCATATTGAACATCAGGAAGCATTGAAGAATTTCTACAGTAAATTGTTACAAATTAAAACTGCCGGAAAGAAAATTAGTATAGTGCATATAGGCGACTCTCATTTGCAAGCTGGATATTTTTCCGGCATGGTACGCAGAGGACTACAACAACGCTATGGTAATGCCGGTAGAGGAGTTGTTTTTCCTTATAGACTTGCGCGTTCTAATGGCCCACATGATTATGTTTCTTTTTCTCAGAATAACTGGAAAGGAAATAGAAATGTTGTTACTCAAGATTCTTTATCAACGGGCATCACCGGATTTTCAGTAACAACTAACGACAGTAATCCATCTGTAGGAATTAGTTTACGAAATAATGAAGGTATAGATTATAGATTTAATAAAGTTCAGGTAATTTATAAACCGGACAGTGCTGTCATGACTGCAAGTGATAGTTCTGAAATAATAGAAACAGTAAACCCAATAGAACTTTCAGCAGGAATTAATGAGTTCAGATTTTCTAATTATTTAACTAATTGTAAAATTAAAATCAATTCAGATACTGCTTTTACATTATTTGGTTTAAATCTTATGAATGATAGCTCCGGTGTTATCTATCATACTATTGGTGTAAATGGTGCAGAGTACAATAGCTTTCTCAGACAACCATTGTTCTTTGAACAAGTAAAAACACTGAATGCTGACCTGTATATTCTTTCATTTGGCACTAATGAGGCTTTTGCAAAGAATTTTGATGGAACAATATTTATTCAGACAGTTGATTCATTTATAACCAAACTCAGGAATGTTTCACCATCAGCTTCAATTTTGATTACTTCACCACCTGAGTCATGCAAACGTATCAGACGTGGTGTATACGTACCTAATCCAAATGTAATTACAATCAGAAATCTCCTTCAGAAATATTGTATAGAAAATAAAATAGCTTTTTTTGATCTTTATGAGTACTCAGGTGGTAAGGGAAGTATGCTTCGTTTTGCAAAAAGTAAAATGAGTGATGCCAGACGAATTCACCTGAACCGTTCGGGGTATGAAATGCAGGGATTAATGTTGCTTCAGGCACTACTTAAACCTTTAACTGAGCAATGACAATAGACTGGGAAAAACTTGGACAGCAGTTTTTGTATGACAAAGCAAATCCTTTGCTTTTCAACAGTTCGTTTTTTCTTTTTTATTTATTGTTGTTTTTGTTTGTGTTTAGAATTCTGCAACGGACAGGCACTTTGCGTATTGTTGCAGTAACACTTTTCTCACTTTATTTCTTTTATAAAGCTTCGGGAGTATATGTGCTGTTAGTGCTTGTGGCAGCCATTGTTGATTTTAACCTCAGTAATTTAATTCATAATGCAACAACGGATTTTCGGAGAAAAGCATTGCTCGTTTTCAGTGTTGTCATCAATCTTGGGCTATTAGCTTATTTCAAATATACCAACCTGTTAATTGATTTGTATAATGCTGTACTAACCGGTACTGTTCAGCCAGTAGATGTTTACCTGCCAATAGGAATATCGTTTTATACTTTTGAAAATCTGAGTTATACTATTGATGTTTACAGAAGACAGTTTGTTCCGGTAAAAAGATTTGTTGACTACCTGTTTTTTCTTTCATTTTTTCCAAAACTGATGATGGGACCAATAGTGCGTGCTGCAGATTTCATTCCTCAGATAAGGAAGGAGATTACACTCACAGCACATGATGTCTCTAAAGGTTTATTTTTAATTCTAACCGGATTATTTAAGAAGGTAGTTATTTCAGATTTTATTTATCTCAATTTGGTTCAATATGTGTTTGATGACCCTTTGCGGCACACAGGCATGGAATGTCTTTTTGCTGTGTATGGCTATGCAATGGTAATCTATTGTGACTTTTCCGGCTACAGTGATATGGCAATAGGAATCGCAAAATGGATTGGTATTGATATTAATATTAACTTTCTTGCACCATACCAATCAGCTTCTATTACAGAATTCTGGCGCAGATGGCACATATCACTATCGTCATGGTTGCGCGATTATCTTTATATTTCATTAGGTGGTAATCGAAGAAGCGAAGTGAGAACCTACCTGAATTTATTTATCACCATGTTGCTTGGAGGACTTTGGCATGGTGCCAGCTTAAACTTTATTTTTTGGGGAGCATTACATGGTGTAGCATTAGCTTTTCATAAGTTATGGAAGACAGCATATCCTTCACATTTTTCGGGACGTTTAACACGAATTGCAGGAATCTTTATAACATTTCATTTTGTTTGTCTTTGCTGGATATTTTTTAAATGCACAACCTTTACCGACAGTTTTAACATGATCCATCAGATTATGTTTAATTTTTATGCAGAAGGGTGGACATTATTCAGTACTAATTACAGTGAAGTTTTGTTAGTGATGTTACTTGGATTTGTATTGCATTTTTTACCCATTCGATGGAATGAAATTATTATCAACTACTCTGAAAAGTGGCATTGGTTAGTCAAAGCATCAGTTGCTACAGCAGTGATAATTATCGTAATCGTTCTAAAACAGGCCGATCCTGTCATGCCGGTTTATCTGCAATTTTGATCGAAAATTCTCGATATAATTCTATATCAAGAAATATTTATTAATTTTAAATTTGGATTTTCTATGTGGAGTGAAAATGAAAAAATATTTATTTATAGCTTGTGCGCTTTTTATTATCTCATGTTCAGAGAATAGAAAACAGTCAATAAAAGATACATCTGTACTGTTAAAAGAAATTACTGATGACTACTATCAGGAGCGAATGCGCTATTTCCCTCTTGAGGCTACGGCAAATGCCTATAATAGGTATAATGATTTGCTGCCGATTGATATCAGCGATGCCTATATAGATACACTTCGTCAATTCTATCACCGTTATTCCGAAAAACTACTTACCATTAACAAGCCTGAATTGACAGGTCAGGACTTAATAAGTTATGAAGTGTTACAGTATATTTTAAACACTGAGGAAGAAGGCCTAAAGTTTCCTTCAAACCTGATGCCGGTAAATCAATTTTGGGGTATGCATCTGACATTTTCTCAATTAGGTTCCGGCACCAGCTCTTAGCCATTTAAAACTGTAAAGGACTACGATAATTTTCTGAAACGTATTACAGCCTTTGTAGCTTATCAGGATACTTCCATAAGCAATATGAAAAGAGGAATGTTGCAAGGCATAGTCCCGGCACGTATCCTCATAGAAAGAACAATTCCTCAGTATAGATCACTCATTGCAAATAAAGTTGAAGAGAGTGTTTTTTATGGACCAATTAAAAATATGCCTGATAGTTTTTCTGATTCGGATAAAGAACGATTAACAGCTGCTTATTCCAAAGCTATATTGCAGGAGTTAAATCCAAGTTTTGAAAAAATGTCGGTTTTTTTGGAAAAAGAATATTTACCGGCTTGTTTTCCTGTTGCAGGTATTTCTAATATTCCGGGAGGAAAAGAATATTATAACTGGCTTGCAAATAAATGGACAACAACAACAATGACTCCTGATGAAATTTATAATGTAGGCCTTAAAGAAGTCGAGCGTTTACATACGGAAATGGATAAAGTAAAAGCAGAAACAGGATTTAAAGGAACACTTAAAGAATTTTTTCATTTCATTCATACAGATCCACAATTTTTTCCATTCAAAAATGATTCTGATGTAATTGCAGCCTATCTTGCTATTGAGGACAGAATGAAACCACAGCTGAAAAAACTGTTTAATCATGTACCGAAAGCAGCTTTTGAAGTTAGGCAAACTGAGGCCTATCGTGCAGCATCTGCAAGTGCTGAGTATAATACAGCTGCACCCGATGGTTCAAGACCTGGAGTTTTTTATGTACCTATTTTGGATGCGTCAAAATATAATGTAGTAGGTATGGAAGATTTGTTTTTGCACGAAGCTATTCCCGGTCATCATTATCAGATTTCATTACAACAGGAAAACACATCACTACCTGAGTTCAGACGCTTTGGATGGTTTGGAGCCTATGGTGAAGGATGGGCATTATATACAGAGTCACTTGGAAAAGAGTTGGGGTTATATACAGATCCCTATCAGTATTTTGGTTGTCTGAGCGAGGAAATGCACAGAGCCATTCGTTTGGTTGTAGATGTAGGTATTCATCTTAAAGGATGGACCCGTGAGAAAGCAATTCAATATTCATTAGATAATGAAATGGAAAGTGAGGCAGATATTACTGCAGAAATTGAACGCTACATGGCCATACCGGGTCAGGCATTGTCGTATAAAATAGGTCAGTTAAAAATTATTGAATTACGTCAAAAAGCTGAAGAGCAATTAAAAGACAAATTCAGTTTACAGCAATTTCATGATCAGCTGCTTTCCTATGGTTGTCTTCCGCTAAGTGTACTCGAGAAATCCATTAACCTATGGATTAAAGAGAAGAAAAGGCAAGGCTGAAATTACTATTAATAAGTATAAGTTTTCGTGCAAATAGCTTATGTTTGCAGCATAACATTTTAAGTTTTTCTGCTGTATGGATATGAAGCAACTAATCGAAAAATTTCCGGCTCAAATGCGTGAGGCCATGACTATTGGCGAAACTTTTAAAGCTACAAGCTGGCCACATGAAATAAAAAATGTATTGGTAACCGGACTTGGTGGATCCGGAATTGGTGGAACCATCGTATCGCAGTTGTGTGAAAAAGAGATGCCCATTCCCTTTTTGGTAAACAAAGATTATTTTATGCCTTCGTTTGTAAATAAACATTCGCTGGTAGTAGTAAGTTCTTACTCAGGAAATACAGAGGAGACACTTCAGGCCATGGATAATGCAATAAAACAAGGTGCAAAAGTGGTATGTGTCAGCTCAGGAGGTAAAACAGTTGAATTAGCCAAACAACATGGGTTAGATTATATATTAATTCCTGGTGGCATGCCGCCACGTTCCTGCTATGGATATTCATCAACACAACTTTTCTATATACTTCATGCTTTTAAACTCATAGGTGATACTTTTAAATCATCCTTAAAAAAGGCAATAGAGCTTATAGAATCTGAATCGCAGCATATTAAGATAGCCTCACACAAACTTGCATCAGATTTGATTGGAAAAATTCCTGTAATTTATTCTGCATCTAACACTGAAGGCGTTGTTATTCGTTTCAGACAACAAGTGCAGGAGAATGGAAAAATGTTATGTTGGCATCATGTGTTTCCCGAATTAACACATAATGAATTAGTAGGGTGGACACAGCCACACAATGATATTGCAGTAGTGTTGTTCAGAGATAAAGATGATTTTTTCAGAACGTCAAAACGAATGGATATTTGTAAAGAAATATTTGGTCGCTACACACCGCACATTTACGAAGTATGGAGTAAAGGTGGTTCACCAATAGAAAAAGCAATTTATTTGATTCACTTTGGTGACTGGACAAGCTGGTATCTTAGTGAAATCAGAAATATTGACTGTACAGAAGTGAAAGTTATTGACTACCTCAAAAGTGAAATGGCCAAACTGAATTAATTGTTCTGTTTGAATCTGTCATTCATGAAAAAGGAAAATTTGTTTATAGCGATAGAGGGAATTGACGGTAGTGGTAAGAGTACACAGGTGCAATTACTAAAAACCAACCTTGAACAAGTGGGTCATAAAGTATATACAACACATGAACCAACAAGTTTCGAAGCCGGTAAACTCATCCGTTCAATATTTAATCATAAAGTAAATGCGGATCAGCATACCATTGCAGCATTGTTTGTTACAGACAGATTGCAACATTTGCTTGATAAAGAGAATGGAATTCTGGCAATGCTTGAAAAAGGCTATACGGTTATCACAGATCGTTATTATTTTTCGTCCTATGCCTATCATAGTGCCTATGTAGAAATGGATTGGGTAATGTCTATCAATTCTAAATGTGCAGCGTTGCTTAGGCCTGACCTGAATATTTTTGTAGATGTAGATCCTGATACTGCATTTAAGCGAATTGTTTCTACACGCACCTCAACAGAATTGTACGAAACCAATGAAAACCTTCGTAAGGTTTATAACAATTATCTAAAAGCATTCGAATTATTAAAAGAATCAGAAATCATTGCTTTTGTTAATGGTAAAAATGAGGTTCAGCAAGTAGCATCTGATGTTTTTAAAAGCGTAAAAAATTTATTGCACACCTAAAAAAATTTATTGTTTTTTTAGTTTAGTTTTTTATCATTGCTGAAATTTTAAATCGTTTCAAAATGAATAAGAAGCATCCAAAGGCATTGCCCTACCTGTTCCTGTCCGAAATGTGGGAGCGATTCGGTTTCTATCTCATGCTTGGTATTTTTTTCCTTTACATGACAGACACACAACGTGGTGGTATGGCAATGGACAGAAAAGAAGCTTCAGATATTTTCGGAACATTCATTGCATTAGTTTACCTTACTCCGTTTGTTGGTGGATTAATTGCTGATAGAGTTTTAGGATATCGTGTTTCCATTACACTTGGCGGTATTCTTATGGGTATAGGATATTGTGGTTTGGCTATACCGGGTATGACAGCATTTTATGTTTCATTATTGCTAATTATTATTGGCAATGGTTTTTTTAAACCCAATATTTCAACCATTCTTGGTAATGTATATAACGATCCGGAATATAAGCCACTCAAAGATTCAGGCTACAATATTTTTTACATGGGGATAAACATCGGAGCATTTATCTGTAATTTTTTCGGTTCTTATTTGCGAAACAACTTCAGTTGGGGTGCTGCCTTTGCTGCTGCAGGAATTGGAATGTTTGTAGGGGTTATAATTTTTTGGATTGGCAATAAGCACTATGCACATGCCGATGTTCGCAAGCCTGTAAAACCAGAGGATATGCCAGTTTCAAAAATATTGGGCATAACATTATTACCGGCATTAATTGCAGGTTATATTGGATGGATAATTCCCGGTAATATTTTCGGTAGCGATTCAACCGATGCTTTTATTTTAGGTGCATTACCTGTTGCCGGATATTATGTAAATATTCTTTTGCGTTCCGACAAAGAAGACAGACGACCGTTAGCGGCATTACTGGCAGTGTTTACTGTTGCAATTGTTTTTTGGGCAATATTTAAACAAAACGGAACTGCACTCACTACATGGGCCGAAAGCTATACTAATCGCGAAGTGCCACAGCGTGTAGAGCCTGTTGCAAAAATGCTTGGAGTAACACAAACAGTAACCTATGCAAAAGATTCTGTGCCATTAACAGACAGTCAGTTTCGTGTGGCACGTGACGAGAATAAGAAACCAATTAAAACATGGGATTACCCACTTTATTACAAGAATATTCCTGTAGATAAATTACCTAAAGAAGGGGAGTCGCTAACACTTATTTCAACGGAATTAGGTCAGTCAATTAATCCATTTTGGGTTGTAGTATTAACACCACTGATAGTTGCATTCTGGGCATTTCTCAAAAGAAGAAACAGTGAACCTTCAACTACCTGGAAAATATTTTATGGTTTTCTCATTACATCATTGTCAACTTTGGTAATGGTTGCAGCCACTTATGCATGTCATAATGGGTTAGAAAAAAGTTCAATGTGGTGGCTCATTGCAAGCTATGGGGTAATTACTGTTGGAGAGCTTTGTTTAAGCCCAATGGCATTGTCATTGGTTTCAAAGCTAAGTCCACCACGGCTTACAGCACTGATGATGGGCGGATGGTTTTTATCTACATCAATAGGAAATAAGTTGAGCGGTGTGTTGGCAAGCATGTGGGATGAATACGAACATAAAGCAAACTTTTTCTTAGTTAATTTTGTGTTAGTGATGATAACTACAGTAATTATTTTACTGATGTTAAAATGGCTTAATAAGATTGTGAAAGAACACGGAGCATAGTAATATATTATTGTTTTTATTCTAAACCTTTGTATGCATTCTGTTCCTGAATAAGCTCTAAAGAAGCAGCATTTTTTTATGGATGTTCCAAATTGTCTTTATATATTCTTATTTCAATAGCGGAGAACATTTTGGTTTAGCGGTAATATTCCTGATTAGTAAAGTAGATAAAAGTGTTTTTGCTCTTTTTATTAGAAAGATTTTTTTGGTTTGAAAATTTCAGCCACTCACAAGGTTATATCACACTTTTACCCAAAACATACATTACTTGCATGGATATTGAGATATTATGGGTAAAATTCAAAATCCGAGTATTATGAGATTACTATCTACTGCTGTTATTTTATTAGGAAGTCTATGTTCACAGGCTCAAATTAGTATTACAAACAATGAAATGCCTTCGGCTGGTGATACTGCAAGATTTACAAAAGCTGTAGTAAATCCATTGATAAACTTTAGTGCAACAGGTGCCAATCACACCTGGAGCTTTGGTAACCTCCGTAATAATGGACAAGATTTAAAATCTTATCAGAATGTTTCCTCTACAGGATTTATTTATTCTTTGTTTTTTTCTAATCTGCCATTCAATCCTAACAGGGCTAACGTGACAGAACCTGGACAAGCTTTACCTTCAAACCCTTTGTTGACCATTACTGATCCATTTAATTTTTATTATCGCTCAGGTAATGTATATAAACAGGTGGGCTTTGGTGCAGAGATTGCAAATATTCCTATGCCGGTTGCCTTCAGTCAGCATGATATTATTTACAACCTGCCATTAAACTATAACGATGCAGACACTTCTCATTCAGCATGGAATATCGGACTTCCTGGTTTAGGCTATTATGGACTTTCGCAGACAAGAATTAATCATGTTGATGGTTGGGGAACGCTTACAACACCACATGGAACTTTCAATACATTACGAGTTAAGACACAATTGTATATTAAAGATACTATAAGTGTTGACACATTAAACTTGAATTTTGCTTTAGACAGACCTAAGACTACACAATACAAGTGGTTGGCAAATAATGAAATTATTCCTGTACTACAGATTACAACAACAGAAATTTTAGGGTTAGAAGTAGTGACAGAAATTTTATATCGTGATGATTATAATACGGTATCACCCGGAAGTTTAAATGCAGCATACTGTGCGGGTAGTAGCATATCAATTCCATACACAGCTACAGGTAGTTTCAATGGTTCCGGATTTTTGCAGTCTGCTAATTCTTTTACCGCACAGTTAAGTGATGCCACAGGCAGCTTTGCAAATGCTGTAAACATTGGAAATGTTACATCAAGGGTTTCTGGAAATATTAGTGCAGTAATTCCTGCTAATACACCTGCTGGAAACGGTTACAGAATAAGAGTTGTATCTTCAAGTCCTGCTTTGACAGGAGGTGATAATGGATTTGATTTAAGAATAGAGAACAGTGCAGTTGCTTCTATTATTAATCAGGGTTTATCGGCTTTCTGCAGTGGCAACTCTGCATTACTTCAGTCAGTAAACAGTGATTCAGGTTACACTTATCAATGGCAACTAAATGGCACAGACATTTCAGGTGCTACTACAGATAGCTACCCGGCATCAGCAACAGGTAACTATGTATTAAATATTACTAACTCATGTGGTACTGTTGCATCAAATGCTGTTTCGATTAATGTTATGCCATTACCCACAGTTCTGGTGACTCCTTCAGGAGCGTTATCTGTCTGTCAAGGTAATACAGTTACACTTTCTACTTTATTTGATTCAACATATTCCTATCAATGGCAATTGAATGGTGTTAATATTTCCGGTGCTACAACAGAAAACTACACTGCTGCTAATGGAGGTGATTACACAGTTGTTGTGAACAACAGTTGTGGTAGTGTAACCTCGTCCGTTCAAACAGTTTCCGTTCAATCAGCACCGATTGCAGGAAGTCTCACAGCAACTTCTTCAACATTGTGTCATGGTGATTCTGTACTTATTAGCTATTCTTTGCAATCGGCAGGTATTACATGGTTGTATAATGGAAATATGCTTCCCGGTATTTCCGGTAATAATTATTTTGCAAATACTGCCGGTGTTTATAATATTGTTGAAAGTAACCTATGTGGAAGCGATACTTCTGCTGCTGTAATACTTACAGCAGATAGTTTACCAATTGCAGTAATAACCGCTTCAGGAGCTTTGTCATTCTGTGCAGGAGGAGATGTTGTGCTTACGGCACCATCAGGTAATAATTACACCTGGCAATGGAATCTAAATGGAACACCCTTTGCAACTACACAATTAATAACAGCAACACAGAGTGGAAATTATGAGGTTGAAGTAACTAATGTTTGCGGTTCTGCCACGTCAACTCTTGTTACAGTTACAGCATACCCATTACCTGCAACTCCTACAATTGTACTTTCTAACGACTCATTATTAGCAACAACAAGTGCAGGTACTTATCAGTGGTTTTACAACGGCAATACCATTACCGGTGCTACAAATGACTTTTTTGTTCCATCACAAAACGGAGACTATACTTTATTGATTACAGATGCTAACGGTTGTTCAGCTATGTCAGCAGTGTTTAGTATGACAACAGTTGGATTACAAACTATGTTTAAACAAGCACATAATGTGTTTCCAAATCCGTTTAACGGCTATCTTACAATTGAATTACCACAGGCAGAGAATGCAGTGATTATGACTATTGAAGGAAAGCAATTGTGGAGTGGTATATTACATCAGGGTAGGAATGTGATGAATATGCAACAATTTGTTAGTGGCATGTATATTTTACAACTAATCAATGAAAATGGAATTACAAACTACAAATTGGTTAAGCGATAAACATACTGTTAGCTGAGCAAAAGGTAATTTACTTTTTGTTCAGCTAAATTTTCTCTTAAAATCAACTGTTATGACTTTCTGTGGCATTTAACTCCTCTGAAGGTATTGCAGCAGTAGTCTGTTTTGTTTCAGGAGTTGTTTCAATGTGCTTAAAAATAGTACGGTTAAAAAGAATAATCAATAAAACACCTGCAGTGATTGCCGAATCGGCAATATTAAAAACAGGTCTGAAAAAAATAAATTCTTCTCCACCCCAGAATGGAAACCATTGCGGATAGTGGGTTTGAATAATCGGGAAATAAAACATATCTACAACTTTGCCATGTAACCAACCGGCATAGCCACCGGCATCAGGCATAAAGGTAGCTACACCAAATTCGCTGGAGGAAAAAAGGCGGCCATAAAAAATACTGTCAATAATATTGCCTACTGCACCAGCAAAAATCAATGCCATGGCTGTGGTGTAAATGTGATGAGCTTTTGTTTTATGCAGATGCCATACATACCAGGCCAATGCAAACATTACACCGATACGGAAAAGTGAGAGAAATTTTTTCCCGAACAACTCCATGCCAAAGGCCATTCCATTATTTTCAGTAAAATGAATGATAAACCAGTTGCCTGCAATATGGTATTCCTGTCCGAGATACATATTGGTCTTAATCCAAAATTTCAAACACTGATCTATTATCAGAATGACGGCAACAAGGGTAATATATTTTTTCAATTGAATGGATTGATATAAAATGAGGATTGCCAAAAAATCTGACAATCCTCATATTCGTTCATAAATAAAAATTAATCGCGATACTGTTGTACTTTGGCTTCAATACTTTGTGTAGTGTGTGGTACAGCACGCAGTCTTTCTTTAGGTATCAACTTACCTGTTACACGACAAAGTCCGTACGTTTTGTTTTCTATACGTACCAATGCATTTTCTAATTGTTCAATAAACTTGCGTTGACGTGCAGCAAGCTGTCCGGCTTCTTCTTTTGCTAAAGTGTCGCTGCCATCTTCAAGCATCTTAAATGATGATGCAGTGTCGTCAGTGCCATGTTCATTGCTGTTGTTAAGAAATGCCTGCAGGTTGTTCAACTCAACTTTTGCATCAGTCAATTTTTGAATAATTAACTCGCGAAACTCATTTAATTCTGCATCACTGTAGCGTGTTTTATCGGGGCTGTTTTCCAATTTTGTTGGTCTGTTGTCGAGCATTGCAACCGGCTTTTTTAGAATAGAAGCAACAGGAGCATCAGGAAGAACAGGGTCTTCACGCAACGGTGTAGTGCGTGGAGGTGCAGCAGGTTTAACAATTGGAGGGTTGCTGCGTCTGCGTGAACTTTCTCTTGGCTTTTCTACGTGTTTAATCATAGATGTTGCCGATTTGTTTTTATCTTCTTTTTGTGGCTTAGAAGCAACTACAGGTTTAACAACTTTTGCTGTTTTTACCTTAGCAACTTTTGCAGGCTTTACTGCCTTTACTTTAGCTTTTGCAACAGGTTTTGCCTTTACTACTTTTTTAGCAACGACTTTACTCTTAGTTGCTTTGCTTTTTGCAGCAGCCTTTTTAGGAGCAGGCTTTGCCTTGACAGGTTTGCCTTTTACTACAACTTTTTTAGCTACTGCCTTTTTTGTTGAAGGCTTACTTTTAGCCGCAGCCTTTTTTACCACTTTAACAACTTTTTTAACCGCTGCTTTTTTATTTTTTGGTGTAGCCTTCTTCGCTGTAGCCTTTTTCGCTGCAGCTTTCTTCGCCACAGGCTTCTTCTTCGCTTTACTTGCCATTTTTAAATCCTTTCTATTTCAATTAATGTTTTAACTCCTTCTTCAACCTCTATTTCATCGGCTACAGGTGTAGCTAATGTTTCTACCCATGTAAATGAAGAGGCTAAAATTTCCGCGCAAATATAGTCTAAATTACTTTCGATGGCAGTGGTTATGGATGACTGATTTTTAAGTTTAACCATTATTTTATCCGTTACCTCAAATCCCTTGTCTTTACGCAGGTTTTGTACTCTGTTAATCAGTTCACGGGCAATACCTTCGTCACGCAGTTGGGGCGATATGCTGATGTCTAAGGCCACTGTTAAACCCCCATTGCTGTTGACCTGCCAGCCTGGAATGTCTTCTGAGCTGATTTCTACATCTTCGACTGATATTGCCACTATATTTTCGTTTATTCTGAGGTCAAAAGCACCTTTGTTTTCTAAGATACGTATATCATCCTGAGTCATTTGTGCAATAGCAGCAGCGGCATCTTTCATTAATGCACCGAGTTTTTTACCCAATACTTTAAAATTGGCCTTTATTTTCTTTACCAATAGCCCTGAGGTATCGGTGATAAACTCCATTTCTTTCACATTTACCTCTGTGAGAATGAGTTTTTCCACCTGTTCAATAGCCTTTTGTTGCTGTGTGCTGTCCACAGGAATGAGTATTTTTTGTAATGGCTGCCGCACTCTGATGTTTACTTTCTTGCGTAATGCCAGCACCATGCTCGAAATACGCTGTGCAAAATCCATTCTTTCCTCCAATGCAGCATCAATCATATTAGTTTCTGCTTTGGTCAGATAAGTAAGGTGTACAGAGGAATATTGCAAAGGAGTTTTTGCTGCAATGGCATTGCTGCGCAGGCTATCGGTAAGGTTTCTGTACAGCCAGTCAGAAAAGAATGGTGCCACAGGGCTCATCAGTTGTGCCGTAACCTTTAGACATTCAAACAACGTTTCATAAGCCGATTGTTTATCAGTATTCATTTCGCTGCGCCAAAAACGTCTGCGTGAAAGACGTACGTACCAATTGCTGAGATGCTCATCCACAAATTCTTCTATCAGACGGGCTGCAAAGGTAGGCTCATAATCGTCCAGACTTTCTGTGACACGCTGCACTAAATTGTTAAGTTTTGATAGTATCCAGCGATCCAATTCAGGCCGGTCATGCAAGGGGATTTTATTTTTTTCATCAGGAACAAAACCATCAATATTGGCATACAATGCAAAAAACGAATAAGTATTGTAAAGGGTTCCGAAAAATTTTCGTTGTACTTCGGCAATGCCATCTACGTTAAATTTGAGGTTGTCCCAGGGTTGTGCATTGCTTATCATATACCATCGTGTGGCATCCGGGCCATACTTACCAATTGTTTCAAACGGATCAACAGCATTGCCTAAGCGTTTGCTCATTTTATTTCCGTTTTTATCGAGTACCAATCCGTTTGACACAACATTTTTAAAAGCTACTGAATCAAACAGCATCACTGCAATGGCATGTAAGGTAAAAAACCACCCGCGTGTCTGGTCAACACCTTCGGCAATAAAATCGGCAGGATAGCCGGTGTTAAAACCCTCATTGAACGGCATAGGTAAGCCTTTACTTAATTTATCCTGATCTAATTGCCATTGTGCATAGGGCATGGCGCCACTGTCAAACCAAACATCTATCAAGTCGGTTTCACGAAACATTTTTTGGCCTGTATCTGATATCAGAACAATATTGTCCACATAAGGGCGGTGAAGGTCAAAGTCAGATTTAGAAGCATCAACATGTTCTAAATGTTTGGCATCCATCACCCCAGCGGCAATAGCTTTTTCAATTTCTTTACGAAGTTCACCAATAGAGCCAATGCATTTTTCTTCTTTCTCATCCTCACTTCGCCATATCGGAAGGGGTATGCCCCAGTAGCGCGAACGCGACAGATTCCAGTCAACTAAATTTTCGAGCCAGTTACCAAACCTTCCTGTTCCTGTTGACTCAGGTTTCCAGTTGATAGTTTTATTAAGTGCTATCATTTGCTCTCTGCATGCAGTAGTGCGTATAAACCAACTGTCGAGCGGATAGTAAAGCACAGGCTTGTCTGTTCGCCAGCAGTGTGGGTAGTTGTGTTCGTACTTCTCTACTTTAAAAGCTTTGTTTTCCTGTTTTAGTTTGATGGCTATACGTTCATCTACCGACAAGTATTTATCTCTTCCCTGTTTTTGCCGTTCTTGTTCTTTCTCCTCTTCCGAAAGGTATTCTTCTTTCACAAATTCACCGGAAAAATCAGTTACCTCACTAACAAAACGCCCACGTTTATCCACCAGAGGCATGGCATTTCCTGTCTCATCTTTCACCAAAATAGCTTCTATGCCTTGTTGTTTGGCGGTACGAAAATCGTCTGCACCAAAGGTGGGAGCAAGGTGAACAATACCTGTTCCATCTTCTGTACTGACAAAATCTCCTGCAACGGCAACAAAAGCTTTTCCATCTGGTTTTACATAGGGCAAAAGTTGTTCATAGACAATTCCTGTCAGCGCAGAGCCTTTACATTCTGCAACTACTTTAAAAGGAATTTGTTTGTCACCGGGTTTAAAATCATCAAGACTAAGTGCTGTATTTTTCTCACTAAAATATTTTGCAAACAAATCTTTGGCAAGCACTACTACAATAGGTTTGTTGGTGTATTGATTAAACGTTTGCACCCACACATAATTTATTTTTTCGCCAACTGCTAAAGCACTGTTGGAGGGTAATGTCCAGGGTGTGGTGGTCCATGCAAGAAAGTAAAAATCACTTTTAATATCACTAAGCTGTGATGCTAAGTTTTCTGGCAATGATTCTTTTTTAATTTTAAACTGCGCAACTATAGTAGTGTCTTTTACCATTTTATAGGTTCCGGGCTGGTTCAACTCATGCGAGCTGAGTCCTGTTCCGGCAGCCGGTGAGTAAGGCTGTATGGTGTAGCCTTTGTACAAAAGATTTTTTTTATACAGCTCTTTTAACAAATACCAGCAAGTTTCAATATATCCATTTTCAAAAGTGATATAGGGCTTATCAAGGTCAACCCAATAACCCATTTTACGGGTAAGGTCATCCCACACTTCTTTATACTTCATCACCTCTTTGCGGCAGGCTTTATTATAGTCTTCTACAGAAATTTTTTTGCCAATGTCTTCTTTGGTGATGCCTAAGGTTTTTTCTACACTTAATTCAATAGGTAAGCCATGGGTATCCCATCCGCCTTTGCGTTTAACCTGATAGCCTTGCAGTGTTTTAAAGCGACAGAAAATATCTTTAATGGCACGTCCCATCACATGGTGAATGCCTGGCAGACCATTGGCGCTGGGTGGGCCTTCGTAAAAGGTAAAAGCCCCGGAGCCCTCACGCAAAGTGATGCTCTGCTCAAATGTTTTTTCGGCATCCCATTTTGTGAGAATTTCTTTTGCAATGCCGGCAAGGTCTAACTGCTTGAATTCAGGATATGGTTTATGATTCATTATCACTGTTTTTACAAAGATTGCAAAGGTAAAAAGTAAATCCATTGGTCACTCTGTAGAAAAGGTTATATGCTGCCTTTGCTGCAATTCCCGCTTTCCCCCGTGTGACGTGGATGCAAATTACCTGTCATAGCGTGCAGGGTTTAAAATATTGAATTAATTTTTACACGTGCCCAGCTCCTCCTTGTAACTTAAGCACAGACTTTGTCTTTGGACGAGAGGATTTATTTTTTTTTGTAACTAAATGTATAAAAAAACAATCCTACTTTTTTATAAATTTACTAATACAACTAATTTCATTATTACTGACAAAAACAAAATACATACCTGTCGGCAGTTGCTTAACAGAAATGGAACTGTTATCATTTATTTTTCCCTGCTGAACTATTCTGCCATGTGTGTCAAATACGGTGTAGTCAGCAACATTTTTGTGGTTGAACTTGATGTTTATAGTTTCATTTGCCGGATTTGGAAATATCTTTAAATGCAAATCACTGCAACAAAGTTCGGGAGCAAGGTTGGTAATCGTATCACAGCCGCTGCCTACAAGTGCTCCTAACTCATAATCGGGGTTGTTGGGCAAACCAAAATAAGTACGTTTGCCTCCAAGATAAAACCCGAAATTATTAAAGTTGCACCCCACACCTTTCACATTCGGATTGTTGATGACTCCCAAATGAAATTCGTTCCATTTTTATAGAATTTAAAAGCAGCCTTGAAAATAACTGCAAGACTGCTTTGGATTAACTCTGAATAATTTCCCTTATTGTTCACTAATTTATTTCTATTTCAACAAATGTAGTGTCAGAGCAATATTTTGTAACAATAAAATGCTTTGTGTAATGTGTACCGTTGTACGGATTGAAGTACCAATTAATATCGTTACCACTGCCTCCCAATGTTTTATTTACTAACATAAAATCAGAGGCGGTATAGAGTACTCCAGAATTAAGAGGGCATGGGATTTTTAATTCACTTAAATTTCTAAAATCAGTAATTACTAAAGTATCATTCAAAGTATGAGGGTTGTTTACCAGTATTGAAACTTGAATGTTGGAAGTTAAAGAAACAAAAACTTCAATATTAGAAATGCTTTGATTTTGCGGAATATTTTCAACCAATTTCGTATAACCTTGTCCGGCAGGAATTCTAATACTCTCAGTGAATCCATCCATATCTTTAAAGTCGAATTTAAAATTCCCATTTGCATCAGTTGTAGTTTGAGCGAGAATTCCTCCATTCAAATTACCATCTAATCCAGTTGAGTACTCTTGAAATAAATCTATAGCCTGATTTGAAACAGGCTGCATATTACAATTTGTAAACAAGCGTCCAGTAATTGTATAAGTTGGTCCCTCACCGGGAGAGTCTATATCTTTTTTACAAGACTGAAAACTTATAATCAAACTTGACAAAGCAAGAAGTTTTAATTTAGAAATATATTTTATGTGTTTCATTTTTGTATATAACTTGAAAGCAGTTCACAGATATGTGAACTGCTTTGATTTATCTTATTTATTAATTAATAATTTTTGTGAAAGAGTTTCCCCTTTATCACTTATGAGTTGAATGTAATATAAGCCTGATGCAAAAAGTCTATTGCTTAAATTTAAAACAGAAGTCGTTGGAGTGCTTGCATCCTTAGTTTTGAGCATCTCACTTCCAATTAATATACCTGTCGAATTGTATAAAGAAAAGTTTACCTGCCCATATTCTTTAAAGCGAAAATTCAAAACAACTTGTTGTCCATCATTCGGATTTGGAAAAATTTCCAAACTGCTTTCGAACTGCGGTTCTTCCTTAGTTGTGTTTGCTTTTCGTTCCATAAAGTTTTCACAGCAAACGGAAAGCGGTTGGTCTATATGATTGTAATTTCCTGTGTATGGTGGGTCGTAAACAAACCCTGTACCAGTTGGGGTATTGGCTCCATCAAAATAGAAGGTTGCGTAGCCTGAATTGTCAATTATATAGGGGTCTTCTTTTGAATAGATACCAGGTATGTTTAAGGCAGCATTAAAGTAACTTGGGTATTCATACCGTGGATTCCTAACATTAACAAACATATCATACTCAGGCTGATATTCTGTTTCCCAATGCAAGGTTACGTTTTCGAGAAACAAATTTTCATCACCGATTTCGGAATTTAACAAGCTACGCTCAACATTTTCGTTATTACCAATACAAGAATAGTAAGTACAAAAATGAGGCCCGTTGTTAGGTTGGTCGGTGAGATTATAGACATAATTGTTTCTGAATCCAACATGGCTAAGATTGGGGTATGTGGCTGTGAAGTTATTGTATGCACCAATCATCATGTCGGTTGGAGTATTTGAAAGTTTTGTGTTAATATTTTCGGAAACAATATCAAAATTTAAAGGGATGCCTCCGAGAACTCCATAATCCAATGCTGACTGAACTGGTACAAATCCAAATTGCAAACCATCAGAACACAACGAATAATCAAAATTAGTTGAAAGAAAACCGTTTAGTCCTAAGTGAGAATCAAAGTCAACACAACCATTGCCGTTTACAGTATGGCTGCAATGAAAAAAGTTAAGAAGCCAATAATTGTTTGAGAGGTTAAATCCACCTTGAGATGGTGTTGTACTTATAAAATCAGGGTCGCCAAAAATTCCACCAGGATTAACGCAATAAGGAAGTAAGTTTGCATATTCATTTACATAAAGTAAAGAGTTATATCCAATAGTAACTTTAATTCCAAACCATTTCAATTTAATTCTTATACCATACCAACCTGCCTGAGCAAGAAAGATATGTCCGTTGCCATTAGGATTGGTTTTGCATTCTAAGTCACCTCCGAAAATTGGTACTTTTAGCCATAAAACTCTTGCATACAAATCTGCACTAAAATCCAACAGCCTGTCACCGGGGTTGCGGTCGCTACCTGTGTAGTTGTTTCTTTGCATTTCGCCTGACATTGAGCCCTGAGACATTGCAATCACTTTAGCATACTGTGGATAATTTCCTAAAGCATTTAATTGGTCAAAGAAAAAATACTTGTCGCTTTTTGAATCATAATTATAATAGAATGGGCTTCCTGATTTTGTATCAATGTGATATATCAGCATTTGTTGTGCTGCTTGCCCGTCAAGAAAAAGATTAAAAGCGTTCGTTAAAAGTCTTAAATCAAAACTTATAAATCTGCTTAGGACATCTATTCCGGTTTTGTAAGCGTACTGCATAGACATTGGAATATTTGCTCCCTGATGAGGTGTATCAAGCATGATGAAAAGTCTGGTGTTGTGCATCTTTTCTGTGCGACACCACTGTGAAGGCATATTATAAATATATTGTTCTGTGCTTTAATATTTGTGATTGAAGCTAACAGAACGGCAATAACAATAATTATTTTGGATTGATTTTTCATTTGGATGTTGATTAAAAAGTTTGACTTATAATAATAAACAAAAGCGGATAGAATAATGTTCTACCCGCAAGCCGTGCATCCACACAAAAATTTGCTAACTAAAAATAAAAAGGACAATGCGCCATTTTGCAAAATGTGCCTTTTTGTTTTATTAATTAAAAACCTTTTCATTTTTGTTTCTCTTTGCTAAAGTAGATGAAAAAGGAATATGTCGATTAAAAAGAAAAAACTTTAATTATTAATTTCTGCGCTTCAGTTTGCTGCTGTAAACTTCTTTTCGCAACATATAATAATACGGTTGTTATAATAATCCCTAATAACCACCTGCAATTCTTTGTCTGAAGTTAAAACTTTTGTAAGAGGAACGTAAAGTGTTTTTATTTCTATCATCATCACAGAAACCTATTCGTAAGCCATGGGAGATTATAGAAATAGGTATATAAATTCCCGCCATATAATTGGTTATATTTGTAGTGTTTCATTTTAAACTATAGAATATCATGAAGTACTTTATTCTTTCATTCTTGTTGGGTATGTTTTCTCTCAGTGTTCAGGCACAGGTGGCCTCTAAATTAGCTTCAAAACCCGATACATCAAAAGCGTTGATGAGCGTTGAAGCCTCTTGTGGTGAGTGTAAGTTTGATTTACCCGGTAATGACTGCGATTTGGCTGTACGCATTAATGGTAAAGCGATGTATGTTGATGGTGTTTCGATTTTTGAATTCGGACATCCGCACGATGACAATGGTTTTTGTGTAGCTGTTCGCAAAGCCGAAGTTCAGGGTGAAGTGGTAAACAACCGTTTTAAAGCAACTTATTTTAAACTGTTGCCTGTTGCTAATGCAACTGAAAATACCAATAGGCAAGATGCAGGAAAGTAGCTTTTCAGTTCTTATTGTGTGCCATTCAGTTTAAAGGACTGATTAATACTATCAATATAATCCAATACCTCCTGACGGCCACTTTTTGTCTCGGCAGAAGTTACAAAATATGGTGGCAATGTTGCCCAGGTTTTATATAACTGCTCGCAAAACTGCTTTACAGAAAAATCGTTTTTAGCACGTGTTTGTTTATCTGCTTTGGTAAAAACCATGCTGAAAGGAATATTTTTTTCGCCAAGCCAGTTGATAAAATCAAGGTCTTTTTGCTGTGGTGCAATTCTGATATCTATCAACACAAAAACAGACATCAGATTTTTGCGGTAAATCATGTAATTACGAATCATACCGTCCCATTTTTCGCGCTCGGTACGAGCAGTTTTGGCAAATCCATATCCGGGCAAGTCAACCAGATACCATTGTTTGTTGATGATAAAATGATTGATCAATTGTGTTTTTCCGGGTGTGGAGGATGTTTTGGCCAATCCTTTTTTATTGCAAAGCATGTTGATGAGCGATGATTTGCCTACGTTGCTTCGCCCGATAAATGCATATTCAGGCAAACTGTCAGCCGGGCACTTTTTTACATCTGTATTGCTTTGAACAAATTCTGCTGAACTTATTTCCATAATTTTAATCAATTGCAAAAGTAAATTTTAATATTCAACCGGAATCATGTAGTTTCGTATCCGTTTTTACAATGAGAAATACTTTTTATTTTTTGGTTTTCGCTCTAATCATTGTGACCTCATGTCATAACGATAAAAGTTCTGATAATCCGCCTTGTCCGGCAATGGAGATGCACATCAGTGGCGATACTACAGTTGTTGCCGGTGATAGCATTGGCTTAGTGGCAACTTTGTTTACAGGTGCTACCTACTCCTGGACAGGGCCTAATGGATTTGTTGCCAACACGTTTAATCCTGTCATCTCCGAATCTTCATCATTAAGTGAGGGGTATTACTATGCAAGTGCAGACATCAACGGACTTTGTAAAAGTAATGTTGACTCTTTTTATGTTACTGTAATTTGCGATCGTCCGGAAGATGTTCTTGCTAATTATATTACCACCATTCAAACCAACGATACGATTCATCTGTTTGCACATTCCATTACCGATTCAGTGGAATATATCTGGACAGGTCCTGCAGGATTTACTTCAACCCAACCCAATCCAATAATCATCAATGCCATTCCCGGCAACGAAGGTGTTTATACAGTTTATGCACACAAGGATCACTGCTATAGCAAGCCTGACAGTGTGGTAGTAAGTTTTAATCTGTGCAACCCATCATCCAACACATTTGCCAACTCATTAGACAGTAATTATTTTCTGTACTCCTATGGCAGTGCAAACCTTTATCCCAACACCAGAAGTATTACAGGAACCGGGCTAAATGGAACTTCGCAATTGCGTGCTACGTTTTATGGTAACAATCCTCCGACAGGGAACTATACAATTAATCCTGCACATTGTCCTGCAAGTGGCAGTGGAGCACTTGCACCCGGTGAAGTTTGTGTGGAATTCAGCAATGCATCAGGCACCTATCAGGCAGCAAGCGGTACGGTGAAATTAAAAGCATTAAACACATTCGATTTCTGCGATGCACCATTCCGGTTGCAGTTTACAACTACTACACTTTTTAACGGCAGTGGTAAGGTGCAGTTTTAATGTGTAGGATGATAGGTGTTTACATGTCTGGCTTTTTTACTTTCGTAAATATCATCAATAGAAATTAAAATACCGGTTTCTTCCACATCGCCAAATTCATGATTTAAGGCAGTGCCAAAAGTTTTCATTGTAGCTGAAAGATTCATGTAACTGTTAAACAGCGGAGGAATATTTTCTCCAAGCTCGCGCACTTTTTTATTCAGAATATGATGTCCTTCTTTGTAAGGAAGATTTTTTAGGCTTGCTACAAAACCACTAACATCATTTTCTGACGGCAATGGATGATGCGGATAAACCATTTTATCAGTATCAGGAAAATAATGTTGCATAAAGGCAAGAATCATATCTCTGGCAATACGGTTGAAACGAAGATACATGGTCACCTTCCCAAAAAAATATTTGATATCAGGATTATCAATGGCTATGGCACCCAGCCCGTCCCATAAGTTGTCAAGCGAAAAAAGACCTTTTCTGTTATCAGCCGAAGGTTGGTATTGTGGTTGCACAAACGAACGGCCTAATTCAATGGTATGCGGAAAATAATCATTGATAAATTTTTCGGTGAAATGAAATAGCTCTGTTGTGGCTAATTTAAATTGACTGTGTGGGTCAGTGGCTGCATCGGCACAGCGTATGAAACGATAGCCGCCAACAATTTCCTTGTCGGCAGGATTCCAGACAATAAGTTGCTTGTAGCAATTTTCAATCAGGTCAAACTCATCTAAATCAAATGCTTTTCCGGTGCCACCACCGGCAGCTCTGAAAGTAAGCTCGCGCACCCTGCCAATTTCTTTCAGCACATTAGGCGAATCATGAGCTGTAACCACATACAACTTATTATTCCCATTGTTGGCATTGCGGATAAAGCGGCCATTGTTTAACTCCTGTTCCAGCAGGTGCCTTTCGACCGGTTCAATGATTTGCATACTTCACGAAAATAGAAAAAGTATTTTGATTGCAGATTTTGACAGTAAAAATTTGATTTTGGTATTGGTTTAATTGCTTGTTTTACCATTGATATGCCTAATTTGATAGCTTTGCACGCTATTTGAATCTTTATCTTAAAAAAATGAAAAACGGTCTTTTAATTTACTGTGTACTGCTTACTCTGGCAGTAGCTTATTTGTTTTACAAAGTAAACAGCTGTACGAGCAATTGTGCTCCTGCAGGTGTTACCACTGCCATGAATGATGGTGCTATTGTTTTTGTAAATGTAGATACCTTACTCGAGCACTACGATTATTACATTAGTCTTCGTGAATCGCTAAAAAAGAAACAAGATAGTATAGATGTAATTCTGAAAAACAAAGGCAAGGAACTGGAAGGTGAAATTGTTAATTACCAGAAACGTGGTGCCGGCATGACAGATCAGCAACGTGGAGCCGAAGAAGAAAGATTAGGACACAAACAACAACAGTTGGTCGAATATAAAAACCATTTACTTGATCAGTTAACTGAAGAAGAAGCTGTCATGCAAGACAGTTTGCACAAACACTTAGTTGGCTATTTAAAGGACATGAATAAGCAAACTAATTTTAAGTTTGTTTTCGGCTATCAGCGCGGCAATGGAATTTTATTAGCCAACGATTCTCTTGATATTACACAAAGTGTGATTGAAGGACTGAATAAAAAGTAATCGCATTTAAAACTTCGCACCAAAAGTCATCATGAAGCGATTGATTTTGGTAGCAACAGATGCCGATGGCGCACTGCCGTCTGCTAATGTGTAAGGCGCATAATTGCCACTTGTTTTGGTAAAAGAATAACCTAAATCAAGAAAAAAGTTTCCTCCTTTAATTCCTAAGCCACCGGTGTAGCTCACTGCACTACGGTTACCTTCTTTGTAAGTTATTCCTCCTTCATAAGGACTTGACTGCATAACAGTTCCTGCTCTGAAACTAAAAACTTTATAGCGGTATTCTGCACCTAGCTTTAAAGTATGACCTTGCTCAAAACGATTTTTAATATCTCTGTTTTCATCAGAAAAATTATAATCATTTGAGTTGAAACGTGCCACAGAATAATCTAAAAATTCGTAGTCTGCACTAATCAGCCCCTGATCAAGAAATACCAATCCTACACTTGCAATCGTTTTAAAAGGTGTGGTAAGATTATATGAAAATCGTCCGTCAGGTGATTTGTTTTCTAAATATCCTTCAGAAAAATTAGCATAAATTTTTGAAGAATACTGATCATTCATTTCATAATATGTTGGTGTGTGTATGGCTAATCCTAAACGCACCATATCAGTAGGTTTGAAAATGACACCTAATTTCAGGTTCACGCCATTACCTTGTGTTGAAAGCTTTTGTGTGTATTTTGAATTTTTGAAAGTTTTACCGCTCAGGCTGTCTTTAATGGTGTTTTGAAGTGCATATTCTTCATAGACTTCCGTTGATGAATATCTGAAATAAGGAATACCAACGGTTGCACCAAGATAAACTTTATTGTCGTAGTTGGCAGCAAAAGAAATATCAATTTCACCTTGTGAACCTGTGCGTGTGATGAGACCTTTTTGTTTTAAATCTCCATTATAGAGGGCCCCCTGATATTGATCAATGAGGCTACTATCGGCAACCGGATTTGTAAGATAGCTGTTGTATGCAAGTCCGGCATCAAATTGATACATTTCATCACCGGAGAGATTAGCTTTGCTTATTCCATTGCTGATTTCTGCAAAATAATCGTTGATAGAATTATTTTTATTGATTCCTTCAAAAGCAAACCTGTCGCTGTATGAGTTGATACGGTTGTAACCAAACCCTAATGATGTTCCCATCCATCCCGAAGTTTTTTTCTCGCGCGGAAATGCAAGTACAAAACCAAGGTTGCCAATACCAAGATTGGCTCTGTTGTCGGTGGTTAATGTGCCTGAATAAGAAGCATCATTATTTCTGAATTGTAAGACAGGACTGAATGTAAATTCGCTTCTCCGATAAACGGCAATGCCAGCCGGATTTATTGAAAGGCTTGAAAAATCGGCACCTAAAGCTCCAAAGGCTCCACCCATACTAAGTGAGCGGGCAGTAGTGCCGAAGTTTTGTTGCATGCTGTAGCGCAGCGCATCATTTTCGTTCTGTGCAAATGCTGTTGCGGTTAAAAAAAAGCATGCCGCAAGCATGCTTTTAAATCTATAATCCATAATGTCGTTAATTGTTGTTTACTGATAATTATCTTCCGTTGCGTGAATTGTTTCTGGAAGGAGTTGACTCTTGTCGTGGACGTGATTCCTGACGTGGTTGTGATGGTGCAGAGAAGCTACGTTCCTGACGTGGAGTCGGTGTTACTCTTTCCTGACGTGGCGCTTGTTCCTGACGAGGAGCTGTTTCGCTGTTTCTGTTATGGCGTGGATTGCTCTCTATATTTCTCCTTGGAGATTCTGCAGGAGTATTGTTGTTGTAGCGTGGATTGCTCTCTATATTTCTTCTTGGTGACTCTGCAGGAGTGTTGTTGTAGCGTGGATTGCTCTCTATATTTCTTCTTGGAGATTCTGCAGGAGTGTTGTTGTTGTAGCGTGGATTACTCTCTATATTTCTTCTTGGAGACTCTGCAGGAGTATTGTTGTTGTAACGTGGATTACTTTCGTAATTACGTGGAGGAACAGTTTCTGTATTGCGTGGACTGTTGTACTCCGGATTAACTTCATTTTTACTGTTGTTGCGCACAGGAGGAGCAACAGGAGTATTTGAGTTGTCTTTTACATCGCCATTATTTCGTGGTGTAGAGAACTGATCGGCTCTGCTGTTTTTAACAGGTGCTGTTTCAACATTGCGTGAATCTTTCACCGGACTATTAGTGTTCGCATTATTTCTTGGGTGAATTACTTCAGTCTCATTATTCCTTACAGGTGCGGTTTCAACATTGCGAGAATCTTTTACCGGACTATTGGTGTTCACATTATTTCTTGGGTGAATTACTTCTGCCTCTGTAGATTTTGTATCTCGTGTTGGCAATGACATTGCATTGGCAAAACTTTGACTTACAGGCATTGAGTTTCTACCGTTTTTCACCAAAGCTCTGTTATATGAATCGGCTATACTTCTTGGCGGAACAGTATTGCTGCTGCCAGAGCCTGAAGTCGAGCGTCTTGGTCCGTAATATGTGTTGTTGTAACTATAACTGTCATAACTGTTGAAATAGTATGGATTGTAACCATAACCATTATAGTAACCATCGTAATAACCATTCCAGTATCCGTTGTTGTAGCCATTCCAGTAGCCATAGCTGTAATTGTTCCAGCCATGATGATGATAAGGACCATATCCATAGTATGAATAAGGACTGCTCCACCAGTAGTTATATGGTGTATATCCCCAACTGAAATAAGTGAATGAAGGAGCCCACCAGAATGAAGGAGCCCACCAGTTGTAACCACAATAAATGCTCACACCATAGTCATAAGGGTTGTAATCATACCAGTATGAATTAGTATAATATGAATCATAATAACCATAATTCCACATGGGACGATAAAACCTGCGTATGCGTGATGAGTAGGCATAGTCATAATAATCATCATCGCTGTAATAATTGTTGGTCACATAGGTGTTGCCATCCTGTGTTGTTGTGCCTGCATCGTTATAATCAAAACGGTTTTCAGCAGAAGTGCTGCTGCCCTGATTGGATTCTGTTTGATTATTGGCATCCTGCTGAGGCTGCTGCACTTGTTGCTGTGTCTGCACGGTTTCAACAGGTTTGTTTGCTTTGGATGAATAATAAACGTCATCGGAATAGGCATTTGAAGCCTGTTGTGATGAGGTGCAGGAGGCAAGTGTAAATATTGCTGCTGCAGATAGTGCTATTGATTTCATCGTATTTTGATTTTTATTATTTGACATGTTTTTATGCACAATAGTTTAACGTAATTGGATATGTTATGTTTGTTTTACAATTTTGCTGCCATCTCATAAAATTCAACAGTTTTGCAAAAATCATTCATTGCAATTTCACTTCAAAGATAAAAAATGGCTAAAGACTTTCCAACACGCGAGCAAAATTATTCAGAGTGGTACAACCAGCTTGTCATTCGTGCAGGCCTTGCAGAAAATTCATCTGTCAGGGGTTGCATGGTCATAAAACCCTATGGTTATGCCATTTGGGAGCGCATGCAACAACAGTTAGACAGCATGTTTAAAGCAACAGGACACAGCAATGCATATTTTCCTCTCTTCATCCCAAAATCATTCTTCAGCAAGGAGGCAAACCATGTTGAAGGTTTTGCCAAAGAATGTGCCGTTGTGACACATTACCGTTTGAAACAATCCGATGATGGAAAAAGTGTAGTTGTTGATCCGGAAGCAAAGCTTGAAGAAGAGTTGATTGTCCGTCCTACATCAGAAACAATTATCTGGAATACTTACAGAAACTGGATTCAGTCTTATCGTGATTTACCCATTCTTCTCAATCAATGGGCTAATGTGGTGCGATGGGAAATGCGTACACGTTTGTTTTTGCGTACTGCAGAATTTTTATGGCAGGAAGGACATACTGCACATGCAACAGCTGAAGAAGCTGTTGAAGAAACAAGAAAAATGCTTGATGTTTATGCTGAATTTGCTGAACAATGGTTAGCTATTCCTGTTGTTAAAGGTGTGAAATCTGCTAACGAACGATTTGCCGGTGCATTGGATACCTATTGCATAGAAGCACTCATGCAGGATGGTAAAGCCCTGCAAGCAGGAACATCACATTTTCTCGGGCAGAATTTTGCAAAAGCATTTGACGTAAAGTTTACTACCAAACAAGGTGTTCAGGATTTTGTGTGGGCAACATCATGGGGTGTTTCAACACGACTGATGGGTGCATTAGTGATGGCACATTCTGATGATGACGGATTGGTGTTACCACCTAAGCTGGCTCCTATTCAGGTTGTCATTGTACCAATTTATAAGAATGATGAGCAGCTGAAACTAGTTTCTGAAATTGCACTTAAAATCAAAAAGGCACTTACCGCACGTGGCATTAACGTAGTTTATGATGATGATGAACAAGCCAAGCCGGGATGGAAGTTTGCCGAATACGAAATGAAAGGTGTTCCTGTTCGCTTGGCAATTGGACCCCGTGATGTAGAAAGTGGCACAGTGGAACTTGCCAGACGCGACACCAAGGAGAAAATGACTGTACAGATAACAGATATTGAATTAAAGATTGAAAATCTTCTTGAACAAATTCAACAGAATATTTTTAAGAAGGCGGTTGACTTTCGCGATACATCAACGCATGTAGCTGACAGCATGGATGAGTTTATTAAAATACTCGACACTAAGGGCGGATTTGTATTTGCACATTGGGATGGTACAGCTGAAACAGAAGAGAAAATTAAAGAACAAACAAAAGCTACCATCCGATGCATTCCACTTAACAACAAACAAGAAAAAGGCAAATGCATTCTTACGGGCAAACCCAGCACACAGAGAGTGTTATTTGCACGAGCTTATTAAAATTTTAAATTATGGAACCGGCAAACGATAAGATAGCACAACTCATTAAAACACATTTTCCTCTGAACTGTAAAATAGTTGAATTTACAACAGGGCATTTTAATGAGATAAAAAACTATCTTAAAAAATTTGTTGAGAGTACTGCAACTTATTATCAGGCACCAAACAAACGTCAGCGTATAAAATTTTATGATACTGGCAGCAATCAGTGCGAATTGCAATTGGGTGATGACACGTTATGGTTTCATTTACATCCAAATTTGTTTCGCATAAGCCCTGATAATCCTGCTTATCGTTATTCCTATCTGCGCGATGATGAGTATCGTAGCCGCTGTGCAGTGATACATGTTTATAATTTTCTGTCTGACTCACTTGCCGAGCGCAGGAGTGATGATTATGGAATGCTCATTGCCAGAATTTTTGTCAACTACGAAAATCATTTTATGGTAGAAGGACGCAAACAGTTGGGGATGTTGTTTAACGACATCAGTAATGATATTTTGACTGAGCAACGATTGAATGATGTACTCGAACAGGTAATTTTATTTTGCTTACAATATGATTTGTTTGCACAACCTTTTGATCAGGTTCCTGCTATGAGTTATCGTGAAATTTCTTCCGGCTCATTTGGCTCTGCTGTTGCAAGTAGTAAACAACTTGGCTTCAAACTGAAAGCAGAAGATCATGATGCAGAGTAATCTTTATTCCCTATAACTTTAGGAAGCCGGAATTACAATTACTTGTTTTGACGGTATCTTTAAATTTTAATCAATCGCCAATTTTTAGATTTCTTTTCGGATTTTAATGTAATAATGTAAGAGCCACCGGGCAAAGCTGAAACATCAACAGCACAATGATATTTTATGTCTTTAGTCATTCTGCTGATTTGTTTCCCTGAGATGTCGGTGATAATTATTTCGGAATTGTTTATTATTTCATTCGTAACAATATTGAAAACATTAACAGTTGGATTAGGGAACGTTATCCAATTTGAAGCCGAATAATCATTAATACCTACTGTAGTAACATTGTGACACGCTGAAGTGTCAGTACATCCATTTGCTGTGATGATAACTGCATAGCTGCCATTAGCTGTGGCTGTATAGGATTGATTGGTTGCACCCGGTATAGGACTAAAGTTGTTGCTGCAATCTACCCATTGATAAATTGCTCCGTTCTGCACAGCTGTTAATAATGCCTGATTCTGATTGACTGTAGTATCATTCGAAAAAAGTGTAAGTCTCACAATGGAGTCGCAGTTGGCAGATGAAACCAGGGTTGCTGTGTAAACACCCGCCTGTGTTAGTGTTTGTCCGTTAAAAGAATAAGTTTGACCGGAACAAATTGTATCTGTAATGATAGTTGCATTGTCAATGCCATTCACTAAATTTGATGATGTGCCCGTCATGCTAAAATTTTGCAAAACACCATTGATATGATTTGAAATATCAGGAACGGTAAGTATAGTAGAGTTGTTTCCACCTGCTATGCCAATGTTCATGTCATAATATAGTTGTAACCCGGTGGAAGTAGCATCCACTTTATTATTATAAATACATAAAACTTCCTGAGGTGTTAATGCCCTGTTCCAAAGTGCCACTTCATCCATCTGACCATCAAGAAGAAAATTAGTACCACTAAAAACAAGATTCCCCATGAAAAATGATGTAGCAGTGCTGGAAATAACACCTGATGCGGAAACGGAATCGGTAATTAAGCCATTTCTAAAAAGTCTTAGAAAAGAGCCATCATAAGTTAATGCATATTGCTGCCATGTGTTGAGTTGCAGTCCTTGCGAAAGAATGTCAAAATTTATACCTGCGCTATTTCGAAAACGAGCTTCAACGGCAGTGGATGAATACTGTAAAACATAGAAATCGGCCACTGTATTATCTCTGAACCCTGCCAGTCCGTCAAAGTCAGGAAATCCGGGAACAGGATTACGTGGATACACCCAAAAGCTAAGTGAAATTTGCGGTGAATTGGCAATGAGTGACGAGGCATTTACAGAAACAACCTGATCGTCTATGCCGTCAAAATCAAGAGCATTTTGACTCTGAGCTGATATGGAATTCGTAAATGATGATATCAGCATTGCAATTACAAAAGCATATAGTTTTTTCATCTCCTTTAGTGTTTATTAATTTTTACAAATATAAAAACATTCAGTTCTTATTTTCCTGATTTTGTTGTAGTTAAAATTCGCTCTTAAAGATAGAAGTATTAATGATAAGTAAAATTTAACTGAGAATTCTTGTAACAGGTTTAAATTGCATAATTTGTAAAGACATGAAATGTAAAAAGTAATTAAATAAAGTTGATTTATTGAAGTTCTTTTCAATAAAGCCGATTCAAAACATTACTTTTGCATCCCGTATCACCACAACCTTACTTATGAGCGCTGTAAAGTATGTTTTTGTAACCGGTGGTGTTTCTTCATCATTAGGCAAAGGAATTATTTCTGCTTCTCTTGCCAAATTGTTGCAGGCACGCGGCTACCGGGTTACCATCCAAAAACTGGACCCCTACATCAATGTTGATCCGGGCACACTAAATCCCTATGAACATGGAGAATGTTATGTTACCAATGATGGTGCAGAAACAGATCTCGACCTTGGACATTATGAACGTTTTTTAAATGTTCCCACATCACAGGCAAATAACGTTACCACCGGTCGCATTTATCAAACGGTTATCAATAAAGAACGCGAAGGCGCTTTTTTGGGTAAAACGGTTCAGGTAATTCCACATATTACCGATGAAATTAAAAGACGTATAAAAATACTCGGTGAAACAGGTGAGTATGATATTGTAATTACTGAAATTGGTGGAACTGTTGGTGATATTGAGTCATTGCCTTTTGTGGAAGCTATTCGTCAAATGATTTGGGAGATGGGCAGCAATTGTTGTGTTATTCATCTTACACTTTTGCCTTACTTAAATGTTACAGGCGAATTAAAGACTAAGCCCACACAGCACTCGGTAAAAACCATGCTTGAATATGGTGTGCAACCCGATATTTTGGTTTGCCGCAGCGAAAAATCCATTGGAGCCGATTTGCGCAGAAAAATTGCTTTGTTCTGTAATGTAAATGTCAATGCAGTTATTGAAGCTGTTGACGCAAGCAGCATTTACGAAGTTCCGCTGCACATGCTCAAAGAGCAGTTGGATAAAGTTGTGCTCAATAAACTAAAACTTTCCTTCAGGCAAGAACCTGACCTCACAGTATGGAAAGCTTTTTTAGGAAAATTAAAACATCCTGTTTCTGAAGTAAAAATCGGGTTGATAGGAAAATATATTGAGCTGAAAGATGCCTATAAATCTATTGCCGAAGCATTTATTCATGCAGGTGTTGCTAATGAGTGCAAGTTGAATATTGAGTGGATACATTCAGAAAAAATTGAAGAACAAAATGTTGCCGATAAGCTAAAAGGATTGTCAGGAATATTGGTGGCTCCCGGTTTTGGCGACAGAGGTATTGAAGGAAAAATTGCAGCTATAAAGTATGCAAGAGAAAATAAAATTCCTTTTCTTGGAATTTGTTTGGGTATGCAATGTGCAGTAGTAGAGTTTGCCCGCAATGTGCTCGGACTGAAAGATGCACACAGTTCAGAAATGAATAAGGAGACAAAAAATCCTGTTATTGATTTGATGGCAAAACAAAAGGAAATTTCTGCAAAAGGTGGTACCATGCGCCTTGGAGAATATCCATGTTCTTTGGCAAAAAGCAGTAAAGTGGCGCAAGCCTATGGCAAAACTAAAATCTATGAACGCCATCGTCACCGTTATGAGTTTAACAGCAAGTATCAGAAAAGATTTGAAGATGCAGGAATGATTGCTACAGGAATAAACCCTGCTGACAACCTGGTAGAGATTGTTGAAATAAAAAATCATCCTTGGTTTGTAGGTGTTCAGTTTCATCCCGAATATAAGAGTACGGTAGAAAATCCACATCCGCTATTTGTAAGATTTGTAAAGGCAGCCAGCGAATTTGCCAAAGGCGCCATTCAGATTTAAGGCAGTTGCTCTAATTCTGTTTTTAATGCCGGTAAGGTAATGGAATTCATTACTAACGGTACGGATATATCAGTGCTAACGATGACAGATGATTTAGAAAAGAAATAACTATCGTTGACCTTCGATAATGCCAGAACCGTTACATTGAGATTGACAGGAAAGTTTTCTACTTCCCACACTCCTAAGGTAACAGATTTTGCTTTGCAAATGGTGTTGCTGCCATTAACAGAAACAAAAACCGCAGTATTGGAAGTTTCGTAGTCTGTTCCTGTATCAATAGTAATCTTTTTTCTGCTACTATTACTAAAAACCGGTTCTGCTGCATTTTGCCAGCCTGTGTTTTTCATCACATAGGCATAGTGCGATTGATTGGAAGAGGATAACAGATTAATCATTTGTGTATCGGCATCAGCAGTCCATGAAACATCGCTACTATTATTTTCAAGAGGTAATGAACTGCTGTAATAACGATGCAGCATCTGTCCGTTGCCAAAAGTAGAATTGAGAAAAAAGTTGATGGTTTTGCCATTAGATAAACTTAATGCAACATCATTCTGATAAGCCGCAAGATAAAAAATGCCTCCTGTTGATAAGAATTTACTGCCGGACATGGTAGTGAGGTTGCTGAGGATAAGATCGCTTTTGCTCACACATTCACGCAGTTTGATGTCAATATTACCTGTAACTGCACTGCCATCCTTTTTAGTAAAACTGTTGGCTGAAATAATAAACGTATTGCCCATTGCCGTAGTTTGATTGATGTTGGCAGCAGATGAAAAAGAAAATTGTTGCACAGGAGCCCCTGTTTCACTGAAAAATTGCTCAATATCTTTTACAGGAGTATCGTATTTATTTCCTTCTTTTTTGCAGGATATAGTAGCAAGACAGGAAAATAGCATAAGAAAGAAAACAGAAAAACGATGATGCATTATTTAGAACTTTATATGCAATAATATAAAGGTAAACAGTATAAGTCAATAGACTTGCAACAGAGTTATAATTGATTTTTACACAGCATAAAAAATAAGAATGTTTAAAAATCAATATAGTAAGACATTGAGAGTCATCACTGGTAGGAAATAACACCGTTTTTTTGCCGAAGCAGAAAAAGCATGCTTCCGCTTATTTAGGTTTTACTTCAAAAATACTTTGTTTTTTTAAACTAAGTTATGTTCATTTTCAAACAACTGAATAGTGTAATGTACCCCATTCTTTAAAGTGGGTTTTGGGGAGCATTAAACTCCAAACTTTTGCATTAAAATAAGAAATATCACAAAGCGTAAGAACTGCTATCTTCGCAGCATGTCAAAACCAACAATTTTAGTTACCAATGATGATGGCATAACAGCCAATGGCATACATGCCTTAGTGGAGGCCATGCGCGAAATAGGCCATGTTATTGTTGTTGCACCGGACAGCCCACAGTCAGGCATGGGTCATGCCATCACTATTCATAATCCGCTTCGTCTGCATAAAGTAGATGTGTTTAAAGGTATTGATGCATGGCAATGCAGTGGTACACCTGTTGATTGTGTAAAACTGGCTGTCAATAAAATTTTAAATCGCAAGCCCGATATCTGTGTAAGCGGAATCAATCACGGTAGTAACTCATCCATCAATGTTATTTATTCAGGAACCATGTCTGCTGCTATGGAGGGTGCTATTGAGGGTATTCCAAGCATTGGTTTTTCCTTGTTAAACTATAAGTTTGATGCTGACTTTTCAGCAGCACGTCATTTTGCAGGTGTTGTCACCCGTGCTGTGTTGCAAGGCGGACCCTGGCGCGAACTGCTACTTAATGTAAATATTCCTTACCTGCCTCTTAATGAAATGAAGGGAATAAAAATATGCCGTCAGGCAATGGCCAAGTGGAAAGAGGAGTTTGATGAAAGATTAGACCCTGCGCAACAGAAATATTATTGGCTTACCGGAAAGTTTATTAATCCTGATTTAGGAGAAGATACTGATGAATGGGCTTTGGCCAATGGCTATGTTTCTGTAGTTCCTGTTGAGTTTGATTTTACGGCACATCATGCCATCCCCGTATTAAACAAATTGCAGTGGAATGCTTAAAAAAATCCCTGACACATTCCATATTGGCGCCATATCAGCATTGGTTTTGTCAGTCCTTGCATGGCTGCTTATCAGCCGTACCGAATCATTTATTGTAGCATCTGCATTAAAAGATTATCTGGCATTTCCACGATTGTATTTTATTGTGTTTGCCCTGCAGCTTGTTTTTTTACGCATAATGATGGTCAACTTTCAAAAACAACATTTTGCCCGTGGATGGATGTTTAGTGTTTTTATTTTTGCACTGTTTGTATTTTATCTGATAAAAAAATCATAATCATGTTCAGTAAAGATAAGTTTATAACAGGATTCATTGGTGGCCTTATTGCACCGGTTGCCGGTTTTTATCTCTATTATATCGCACTATTCCGTCAGATGGATTTTACCGGATTTTACAACACCTTGGTTTCAAACAACACGCTTGCTGCAGCTATCAGTTTGAGTTTGCTTGCTAACCTGGCACTGTTCTTTGTGTTCGATAAATTTGGTAAGCTAAATGGTTCGCGCGGTGTCATTGCTGCAACATTCATTTATGGATTTTATATTGTTTATCTTAAATTTTTCTGAACCTGATGCGCTATTACATCATTGCCGGTGAAGCCTCAGGCGATTTACATGCATCCAATCTGGTATTGCAACTGCGTAAATTCGATACAGAGGCGGTAATGCGCGGATGGGGAGGCGATAAGATGCAGGAAGCAGGAGTGGAAATCGTAAAACACTATCGCGATCTGGCATTTATGGGATTTGTAGAAGTGTTTAAAAACCTGCGTACAATTTTGCGCAATCTTGAAAATTGTAAAGAAGATATTCTTGCATTTAATCCTGATGTAGTTATTTTAGTTGACTATCCGGGCTTCAACCTGCGCATTGCAGAGTTTCTGAAGAAGAAAAATATTAAGGTGTTTTACTATATCTCACCTCAGGTTTGGGCATGGAAGCAGTCGCGTGTACATAAAATAAAGCGTGATGTGGATAAGATGTTTGTGATATTACCTTTCGAAAAAGATTTTTATAAAAAGTTCGGTTTTGATGTTGTATTTGCCGGACATCCGCTATTAGACGAAATTGTAAAAATCAAAAATCAACCGGCCAAGGCATTGCCGCAGTTAAATAAAGATAAAAAAATTATTGCACTGTTGCCGGGTAGCCGTATGCAGGAAATAAAAGAAATGCTTCCTGTGATGCTGAAAGCTGTTGCTACCTTCAAGAATTTTAATCCTGTAATTGCAGCAGCGCCCAATATTCCTGATGCCTTTTATCAGTCAATGGCCGATAAAGATATTACCATTGTACATGGCCGCACCTATGATATTTTGCAACAGGCTTATGCTGCATTGGTAACAAGTGGTACTGCAACATTAGAAACAGCATTGTTTAAAGTACCTGAAATTGTATGCTATAAAGGAAACCGCTTTTCATACCTCATAGCACGACAATTGGTTAAGGTGAAATATATTTCTTTAGTAAACCTTATTCTTGACCGCATGTTGGTAAAGGAGCTCATTCAGGACGACATGAATGAAAAAACGCTGACAACAGAAATGAGATTGTTGCTTGAAGACGAAAAGTACAGAAGCAACATTCTTGCAGGTTATGATGAGTTGGAAGCTTTGTTAGGCATGGCTGGCGCTTCTGAAAAAACAGCGCGAAAAATGGTTGATTTGCTGAAGGGAACTATTGTTTAATAAAATTTATTTACCTTTATGCTAAATTTTTTTTGTGAAAACAACAAGCTATGTTTTAGTTCTTATCGCCACCATAATGCTTTCTGCATGTCAGAAACAGGAGGCAGAAACAGATAACGAGCCACAAGTTGCCGCCACATGTGACGATGGCATCATGAATCAGGGTGAAACAGATATTGACTGTGGAGGACCCTGCCCCTTATGCCAGGCAACAATGACTGCAATGGTTGATGCCGATACTTTTAAAGCTGTATTTAATACCATCACCAGTAAATATTCTAATGGTGCATTTTTTATGTCAGGGTCTTCTAATTTGGGGTCGCTGACAATTATTTACTCAGGTCCGTTGAACATTGGAGCTGTAGCTAATGCACAAGCCACGTATGTGAAGAGTTCAACCTCAGTAACGTATATTGCAAGCAATGCCAATTTAACCTTCAATACCATCAATTTTGCAGATAGCACAGCAGAGGGAACGTTTTCATTTAATGCCATCAATTTTAATTCTCCTACCGATACAGTTAAAGTTACCAATGGGTTCTTTAAAAGAATCAGTGTAAAAAATAATTGAAGCAACAAGGTAGTTGAAGAAGAATAACGACTTAGGAAATTATTGTTTTAGACTAAAAGTAAAAATTTTAGTAGTAAACCAGATAGAATTAACTTTTTTTGAGTAAAATGAACACTGTTGTTTAAAGTTGTAATTAGATGTTAAGGCTTAGTAGGAAAATCAAAGTATGAGGATTCAGTTTTTTTGAAAAAAATACATTTATCTTTACCGAAATATTGTTTTATGAATAGAAGGTATTTACTCCTTACAGTTTTTCTTTTTTCTTGTGCATCGCAAAAAAACTTAAACACCGGTACAGTTCAACAAAATAGTTTAACAGTTGGCGGACGGCTCTTTACTTCAGTATTTCAGCAACAGGCAGCCGAATATAAAGCACTTTGTTTTCAGGCTTACAACATTGCAGCTTTAAGATTGGATCAGGCAATCGGCAGCACTGTTTCTTCAAAACCTAAGGCAGTAATTACAGATATTGACGAAACTGTTTTAGACAATTCTCCTTATTCTGTTCATAGGGCATTGGAGGGAAAAGATTATGAATCTGTTTCGTGGGTTGACTGGACAGCACGTGCCAAAGCCGACACACTTGCAGGTGCACTGACTTTTTTTAAATATGCTGCATCTAAAAATGTTGAAGTGTTTTATCTTTCTAATCGTGCTGAGAAAGAACGTGTAGGAACGTTGGAGAATCTTAAAAAATTCGGTTTCCCTAATGCTGATGATGCTCATTTGATTTTGAAAACAGATGTTTCAAGTAAAGAAGGAAGAAGACAAAAAATTACCGAAACATATGATGTACTCTTATTAATCGGTGACAATCTTGCGGATTTCAGCTCATTATTTGATAAGAAGCCAACAGCAGAACGCACACAGAACGTTCAAAGTATTGCTTATGAATTTGGAAAAAAATTTATTGTTCTGCCCAATGCAAATTATGGTGACTGGGAAAGTGCATTGTATTACTATGATTACAAAAGAACACCTGCACAAAGAGATTCTATTTTAAAGAGTGTTTTAAAAAACTATTAAAACAGGTATTCAACATAAATCAATTTTTCTAAAACAACGGTTTTTACAGTATATTAATTAGTAAAGTCTTATATGAAAAGATAATTTCTGAATGTAATTAATAGTAAAATAAACATTAAAATATAAAAAAATGGCAAGCATTAACCCACACATCAACTTTAATGGAAATGCCGAAGAAGCATTTAACTTTTACAAATCAGTTTTTGGCGGTGACTTTGTAAAAATTGTTCGTTTCAAAGACCTCGCAAGCCCGGAGATGCCGATTGACAAGAAAGAAGAAAACAAGATTATGCATATTGCATTGCCCATTGGCAAACACAGTTTATTAATGGCAAATGATGTTCCTGAATTTTTAGGCCGAACCAATGAAAATGAGAACAGGAGCAAAATTGTTATCAGTGCAGAAACAAAAGAAGAAGCAGACAAATTATTTAACGGGCTTTCTTCCGGTGGCACAGTAGAGATGCCTATTGCTGATAGCCCCTGGGGTTCTTATTTTGGCATGTTCAGAGATAAATATGGTATTGAATGGATGGTGGATTTTGATCAAAGGTATAACGGGCAGGTAAGATAATTTGATTGGCAAAAAAATAAGGCTGCCACAAACTTTTATGACAGCCTATTCTTGTAGCGAAGGGGGGAGTCGAACCCCCGACCTCAGGGTTATGAATCCTGCGCTCTAACCATCTGAGCTACCTCGCCTGATTTTGAGGCTGCAAAAGTAGTATTCCCTTTCAATTGTAAAAACAATTTGTAGAAATTTCCTTTAATGTAGATGGTTTTGAAGCCAATTGGTGATAATCATTGTAGCACCTGAATTGGATTTCACAACATTTTCGCAGATTGCACCGGCTTGTTCCCTCTTTTTATTGTTGTTTAACAAATCATCAAAAACAGTTTTCATCTCAGTAAGGTTATTAATAGTAAATGCTCCCCCTGATTCAATCAACAGTTTAGCTTCTGCAAACTTTTGAAAATTAGGACCAAAAATTACGGGCTTGCCATATACAGCTGCTTCCAATGTGTTATGTATTCCCTTACCAAAGCCACCACCAATGTAGGTTATTGTTGCGAAACGATAAATTTTAGAAAGCATACCAATCTTATCTATAATCAACACATCGGCTTTTTTTAATTCTTCTTTTGTAGCCTTACTGTGGCGCACCACATTTTTTCTACATGCATAAGTAAAATCTTTGTATGAACTTTCATGGATTTCATGCGGCACCAATAGCAATTTTATCTCTTCGGAATTACAATAACCGGCCAACAACTTATGATCTTCCGGCCAGGTGCTGCCGGCAACAATAATTCTTTCACCTACTGAAAAACTTTCAATCTTTTCGTCTGTAAATTCCAATTCCGGCAGTTGAATCACCCTGTCAAAACGTGTGTCTCCACTCACTTCAACCTGAGTTATTCCTTTGTTATTTAAAATATTGAGAGAGGTATCATTCTGAACAAAAAACCTTGACGCTTTTTTAAGTTCTTTAAGAAATGCACCTCCAAACCATTTGAAAAAAAACTGATCAGTTCTAAAAATAGCAGAGATGTAAATAAATGGAATGTGTCTCTTGCTCAACCCGTTTATGTAGTGAAACCAGAAATCATACTTTACAAATATGGCCATGTGCGGATTTATGTAATCCAACCATTTATGTGCATTAGTGCTACTATCACAAGGTAAGTAAAAAATAAAATCAGCCAGGTTTTCTTTAATGCCCTGCTTATAACCTGACGGAGAAAAAAAAGTAAGTACTATTTTATATTGTGGGAAAAGTTTTTTTATCTGTTGCAAAACAGGTTTGCCCTGCTCGTATTCGCCATACGAAGAACAATGAAACCAAATGCGTTTTGCAGTTTCATTTTTAAGTTCTTGGTTTACTTTTTGAAATATATTTCTTCGTCCTTCAGTAAAAGCTTTTGCTTTATCATTAAAAGGTGAAGCAAGTGCAGCTGCTAAATGATAGAGTCTTATTCCAATGGAATAAAGAAGTAGCATGATTAATAGTAATAAAATTTATCGGGGTTGGTATAGAAAGGAAGAATCCAACCGGCTTTAAAACCATACAACAAATCAACACGACTTTGATCATCGGCTTTCATGGTATCAAACTGATAATCTCTGCGACCTTGTGTAAACCCCTGAATGAAGTTAAATCCTGCATAAAAGTTTATCAGCTTTTTATTTCCGTAATAAACATATCCGATAAATTCTTCAACTATAATTCCGTTGGTAAGTCTGTCATAACCTTTTTTGTATTTTTTAGAAAGCCCTTTAACAGTATTGCCAATGGTTTCAATTCTGATTTTATGTTGCATAAATCCTGCACCTGCACTTATCCAAATTCCACTATTGGGATTTGGCTTTTTAAATGCAAACACTTTTCCTGCCTGTGCACTGATGTGATATCCTCTTTCAAAAAGTCTTACATCAGCTGTACGGCCATCACTGCCGATTATAGTTCCATAACTTGATGCAATGCCTGCAAGCAATCCGGGTTGATTGATTTTATTTCCAAAAAAAAATCCGCCTTGAATGCTGTAAAGAAAATTCTTTGGTGTCTTAACACCAAATACGCCTTGCACTCCATAATCAGCGCCAAAACGTTCTTTCATATCACCACCCGGTAAATGAAATTCTCCTCCTATACCAAAAAATGGAATGACAATAGCAGAGTCGCGTACCAAAGCCTGTGCAGCAGTCTGTAATGAAGAAAAAGAAATCAATATGGCTAATAGAAATACTTTAACCTGCATTTTAATCAAGTGGAATTAAAAGACGCTTAATTTTTGGCACCGGTCCCGGACAATGACTGCTGTGACATGCCAGACATGCATTTACAACGTTATTGAAACTTTTAACTCTGTTTGTATTGGTTGCATTTTCATACGAATCTAAAGTCTGAAGATATAAGTCGGCAAATGTTGTGTAATACTCATTTTTTGTTTTATCATCAGTTGGCTTTGCCGTATTGATGTTTAAAAAAGTTTTTGGGTAGGAAACTGTCCGTTGTTCACTTACAGCCTTTCGTGCTTCTGCAGCATGGTTGTACATCTGTCGCATCAGCAGTGAAAGCTCACTGCTTTTATTGGGATTAATATCTGTTGTATCAGCAAAAACTTCGTTTGTCCATCCTGTTTTGTAGTGATAGGATGAAACAGAAAGCATGAGCATTATGCTTGCTATGACAAATATTTTATTCATAAATAATTACTCCTTCTGCTTCAAAAGCAGGCTTTTTTTCTGGTTGGGTAATTTTCTCAATTTCTTCTTTTGATTTATTGGCATCCTCTGCATAGTGACGAAGTTCTGCTACTGATGTCACATCATTAAATGCTATACCTTCAATGATTGCAGTTTTTCCTGCACAATCTTTAGGCACAAAAAATTCATAGTCTTTAAAACGAACACGAATGGTATGCCCATCTGCTGTTTCCATCATCATCCAGCAGCCTTTTTTCTGACAGACGCTGGCAATTTTGCCTTGAATTTTAACATTCACGGTGTCTTTTGTAGTTAGCATTCTGTCAACAACAGAAGCAGGTTGTGCATTCTCTTCAGTGATTTTTTTTCCGAAATGAGAAGCTTTTTTATCCTGAGCCATCAAAGACAGACTCATAACAGTTGCAACGGCAACCAATATCAATTTACGCATGTGATTGAATTTTGAATTGCAAAGGTAATTTTTTGATTTAATTAACATGCTTTATTTTGCGTTCTATAGCTATAAGACCAACTTTTCATTAAACAAACATCCTTGAGAAAGATTTCTGGGTAAAATTTTTCTAACATAAATCTGTTATTTACTCTGTAATATAAAAGCAAAAAGGTTACTTTATGAAAATACCTTTGCCTGATGTTTTTAAAGAGATGCTTTTGGTGTTTGCTAATGGTGTTGCTTCCTTTTGTTTCGTATTCGCAGAAGAAGTTACCCGGATTTATTAACCCTGTATCCTATCATTGGGCCGATAGTGTGCTTGATGAAATGACTGTTGACGAAAAAATTGGTCAGCTTTTTATGGTACAGATGCAAAGTGTATGGCCTGAAAAAGATTTAGATTCATTAGAGTCATTAATCCGTAATTATCATCTCGGAGGGTTAATTGTTTTTAAAGGAGGCCCTTACCGTCAGGCACTTTGTATTAACAGAATGCAGCAGGCAGCTAAAATTCCTTTGTTGGTGAGTATTGATGGCGAATGGGGACTTAGCATGCGCATGGACAGCACCATTCGTTTTCCACGACAGATGACCTTGTCTGCCATACATGATGACAGTTTGCTTAGTGATGCATTTTATGAAATTGCATCACAATGTAAACGCATGGGTATTCAACTCAACTTTGCTCCGGATATTGACATCAACAATAACCCTCAGAATCCTGTAATTAATACACGCTCATTTAGTGATGATAAATTTGAAGTAGCAGAAGGTGGAATTCTTTATATGCAGGCTTTGCAAAATCAGCATGTACTTGCATGTGGTAAACATTTTCCAGGCCATGGCGATACAGATACAGATTCACATTATGCCTTACCTGTGATTAATAAATCTGCCAACCAATTAGATACCTTAGAGTGGTTCCCTTTCAGACAGCTTATTAAAAACGGTGTCAGCAGTATCATGACAGGTCACCTGAATGTTCCATTACTTGACGATGAGAATTATCCTGCTTCATTATCTAAAAGAATTATCAACGGCTATCTTAAAGACGACCTTGACTTTAAAGGACTCGTCATTACTGATGCATTGAATATGAAAGGTGCCATTTTAGCTGATGCCAAACCGGGTGATATTGAGTTGCAGGCTTTGTTGGCAGGTAATGATATTTTATTGATGTCGGAAAATGTGAAACCGGCAATTGAAAAGATAAAAACAGCACTTCAAAAAAGAAAATTACGTAAGAGTGCTCTCGATGAAAAAGTCAGAAAAATTCTGATGGCCAAACATTGGGCAGGTTTAAATAATTATGCTCCCATTGATACTGCTAACCTTTATTATGATTTAAACAATGCAGATGCTTCATATCTCAACTACCGTTTGTATGAAAAGTCGCTGACTTTACTTCACAATAATGCTGTTTTGCCACTACTAAACAGTTCAGCAGAGCGCATGGCATCATTAGTAATTAATGATACGCTTGAAAACACATTTCAGCAAACATTATCGCTATTTGCGCCTGTACAGAATTTTGTCATGTCAAAAGATGCATCACCTGCCACCGTGGACAGTATTGCCGCAGTTCTTTCAGGGTTTACAAAAGTGATTATCAGCATTCACAATACAACAACCAAGCCTCAGTTTAATTTTGGTATTACTGAAAGCATGAATTCGGTTATCCAAAAAGTTTCTATGCGCACCAAAGCTATTGTTGTGTTGTTTGGAAATTCATATTGTCTGAATAAATTAGTTATTCCCGATCAGACTAAAGCATTGATAATTGCCTATGAAGACACCTATCTGCCACAACACATAACTGCACAGGCGCTGTTTGGTGCTGTTCCATTTAATGGCAGATTGCCTGTATCACCGGGTTTATCTTTTCATCGTGGTGATGGTCTTAATCTTCAGGCAACCGGTGTTATAAAATATACCATGCCTGCAGAGTTAAATATTGATCTTACTTGTCTGCAAAAAGTTGACTCCATCATAAACGATGCAATAAAGCAGAAGGCTTTTCCGGGATGTCAGGTATATGCATCGGTTGACGGTAAAGTTATTTATAACAAATCGTTTGGTTATACAACTTATGCAGATACACAGGCGGTGGAGAATGATATGATTTATGATATTGCCTCCATGACAAAAATTGATGCCACTGCACTTGCTGCCATGTGGCTCTATGACCATCATCTGCTTGATTTAAAACAGACTGTTGCATATTATTTGCCTGATTACGAAAAGACAAATAAAGGGTCATTAACAGTAGAGCAGCTTATGACGCATACTGCAGGACTTCAAGCATGGATTCCTTTTTATAAAGAAGGACTTACCAAGAATGGTACGATGATGAAAAAATATTTTTCTTCGTCAAAGCATGATGACTATACTGTTCAGATAACTGATAGTCTTTTTATGAATCCTAAATTTTATTCAAGAATAGATAAACAGATTAAAGAATCGCCTTTAACAGAAAAAGGAAAATATGTTTATTCTGATTTAGGAATGCTGCTTTTGCAAAAGATTATTGAAAGACAGGCAGGAAAAAAGATGGATGTATTGCTCAACGAAGAATTTTATCAGCCATTGGGGTTAAGTCATTTGTTATTTAATCCTCGCAGTAAGCTAGCATTAAAAAATATTGTACCTACAGAATACGATACAGTGTTCAGACAAACATTGGTTCATGGTTATGTGCACGATCCTGCAGCAGCATTGTTGGGAGGTGTGGCAGGCAATGCTGGCTTATTCGGCAATGCGCAGAGCGTTGGTGTACTCATGCAAATGCTGCTCAATGAAGGTAGCTATGCGGGTAAGCAGTATATAAGTAAGGCTACTGTTGATACTTTTACAGAAGCACCTATTCCCGGAATAAGAAGAGGTTTGGTGTTTGATAAACCCGAAACAAATCCGGCAAAGGGAAGTCCTACATGCAAAAGTGCATCACCGCAAACTTTCGGTCATCAGGGTTTTACAGGTACCTGCACCTGGGCCGACCTTTCCAATAAGTTGGTTTACGTTTTTCTTTCTAACCGTATTTTTCCTTCTGCTGCGAATCAGAAAATCAGTAAGCTAAGTGTAAGGACAGAAATACAGCAAGTGTTTTACGATTGTTTGCGGAAAGTACGTTGAAAGAAACTATTTTTACAACTTGTTAAACAAATCAACAATTTGCTTGTTGATTGATTCTTACAGTATGAAAATAGGAATAGTTTGTTATCCCACTTTTGGTGGCAGTGGGGTTGTTGCCACAGAACTTGGCAAAGCACTTGCTGCTAAAGGTCATCGCATTCATTTTATTACCTACAGTCAGCCGGTACGGCTCGATTCTTTTTCTGAAAATATTTCCTACCACGAAGTATCAGTAAGCAACTATCCGTTGTTTGAATATGCCCCTTATGAGTCGGCACTTACAAGTATGTTGGTTGATGTGGCTATGCACGAAGGGTTAGATGTGTTGCATGTGCATTATGCCATACCGCATGCATCAGTTGCATATCTGGCTAAGCAGATTTTAATTTCAAAAGGAATATATATTCCTGTTATCACCACATTACATGGAACGGATATTACACTTGTGGGCCGCGACAACAGTTATGAACCCGTTGTTACGTTTGCAATTAACCAAAGTGATGGTGTGACAGCAGTTTCAGAAAGTTTAAAACGCGATACCTATGCAAATTTTGAAATCACCAAACACATTGAAGTCATCCATAATTTTATTGACCTGAAAAGGTTTTCAAAAAAACCTAAGGACCACTTCAAACGTGCAATTGCTCCCGGTGGCGAAAGACTGTTGGTACATACTTCTAATTTCAGAAAAGTTAAAAGGGTGAATGATGTGATACAGGTTTTTGCGCGTATTCATAAAAGAATTCCTTCGCGGTTATTAATGATTGGTGATGGTGATGAACGTGCCGGAGCAGAAAAACTGTGTCGTGAATTGCAATTGTGTGATGATGTCAGGTTTTTAGGCAAGCAGGACGCTATTGAAGAAATACTTTCTGTGTGTGATTTATTTATCATGCCCAGTGAAACTGAAAGTTTTGGTCTTGCTGCATTGGAAGCTATGGCATGTCAGGTGCCTGTAATTTCATCAAACACCGGTGGTATGCCGGAGCTGAACTTAGATGGAGTGACAGGATTTACAAGTAATGTTGGCGATATTGAAGATATGGCTGAGAAAGCCTATCTCATTTTAAAAGACGACCAGACACTCAATGTTTTCAAGCAAAATGCTTTGAAACGAGCTTCTGATTTTGATATTAATGTCATCCTTCCGCGTTATGAAAATTACTATCAGTCCGTAATTCAGAATTTTACTGTTGCTCCATAAATTACGGCACTTTCACGTGTTTTTTCTTGAATACTGTTGTCGTTGAATAATGAAAATTGATGTCGGGAAGTAGTCCTTTAGAACTCATTTTAATGATTTGTTGTGAATAATGTGGCAAAAAAAATCTGCAAAAGTTAGAAACTAAATTACTGATAATCAATGATATTTTAAAAACATAGCAGATAGAAACAGAAAACGGTTGAATAATATTGGCAAACTGTTCACACTATTTTGTTTATAACGTTTGTTGGTTTGAAAATTTGTGTTACTTTTGCGACCCCAATTGTAAAAGGTTAATACATAATACTGTGGATACTTTATCATACAAAACAATATCGCTGAATGCGAAAACTGCCAAGAAAGAGTGGGTGCTGATTGATGCAACCGATATGGTTTTAGGCCGTTTATCATCCGAGGTGGCTAAGATTTTAAGAGGCAAGCACCGTCCAGGATTTACGCCTCACGTTGACACCGGAGATAATGTAATTATTATCAATGCCGAGAAGGTAAAACTTACCGGTAAAAAAATGACACAGAAGGTATATGTGCGCCATACGGGCTATCCCGGAGGTCAGCGTTTTACCTCACCTGAAAAACTGATGGATACATATCCTGAAAGAATTCTGGAAAATGCCATTCATAAAATGCTTCCTAAAAACAGATTGGGAAATGCTTTAAAGAAAAACCTAAGGGTATTTGCTGGCAGTGAGCACAGTCACGAAGCACAGAATCCCCGTAAAATAACTTTAGATATTTAATCGGCAATGAATAATATACATAAAATAGGAAGACGCAAAACAGCCGTAGCGCGTGTTTATCTGACTCCAGGAACAGGAACTATTGTAATCAACAATCGTGAATTTAAAAACTATTTCACTACCGGTCCGCTTCAGAATAAAGTAACACAGGCATTTGCAGTTATCAATGCAAACGAGCAGTTTGATGTTAAAGCCAATGTGATGGGTGGCGGAATAACCGGACAGGCAGAAGCTATTCGTTTGGCCATTTCACGTGCATTGTGCGAAATGAATCCTGAAAACCGTCCGGCTTTGAAAAAAGAAGGACTCCTGACACGTAACCCCAAAATGGTTGAGCGTAAGAAGAGCGGTCAGAAGAAAGCCCGTAAGAAATTCCAGTTCAGCAAACGTTAAAAAATTATACCAGCAAAAAATGTCTATTAATACACAGGAATTGTTAGATGCAGGTTGTCATTTCGGACACCTTAAACGTAAGTGGAATCCTAAAATGGCTCCTTATATTTTTATGGAGCGCAACGGAATTCACATTATTGATTTGAATAAGACAGCTGCCAAACTTGAAGAAGCTACTGCTGCCATAAAACAAATTGCAAAATCAGGCAAAAAAATATTGTTTGTTGCTACCAAGAAACAAGCAAAAGAAATTGTTGCCAATGCAGCCAAGTCTGTTGGCATGCCTTATATCACTGAGCGTTGGCCGGGTGGTATGCTTACCAACTTCGCAACACAGCGTAAGTCAGTAAAGAAAATGACAGGCTTTGACCGTTTCATGAAAGACGAATCTTTCAACAACATCTCTAAAAAAGAACGTCTTCAGGTATCGCGTCAGAAAGCGAAAATGGAAAAATTGATCGGTAGTATTGCCGACCTTACCCGTTTACCTGCTGCACTTTTTATTGTTGATGTATTAAAAGAGCATATTGCAGTTTCAGAAGCACAGAAATTAGGTATCCCTACTATTGCTATCTGCGACACCAATACAGACCCTACATTAATTGACTTCCCCGTTCCGGCTAATGATGATGCAACAAAATCAATCTCTTTAATTATGAATGCCATGATTAAGGCTATTGAAGAAGGTCTTGAAGAGCGTAAAATGGACAAAGAAGCAGACCGCGAGCGCGAAGCTGCTGCTGAAGAAGAAAGTGGCGAAAGAGGTGATGGCGAAAAAGAATTTGTAATGTCAGAAGAAGGTGATGATTCAGGCGAAGGAAAATCAAAAGCTCCTGCTAAAAAAGCTACCACACGCAGCCGTAAGCCGACCACAAGAAAAAAAGATTAATATTTTTAAAGATTTATAATTACAATAATGAGTACAGTAACAATTAGTGCAAGCGATGTAAACAAGCTGCGTCAGATGACCGGTGCAGGAATGATGGATTGCAAAAAAGCACTGATGGAAGCCAATGGCGATTTCGAAAAAGCAATTGATGAACTTCGTAAAAAAGGACAGAAAGTAGCAGCTAACAGAGCTGACCGCGAAGCAAAAGAAGGATATATCGTTGCCAAAACAAATAACGATGCTACTAAAGGATATTTGGTTGCATTAAGCTGCGAAACAGATTTTGTAGCTAAGAATGCAGAGTTTGTAAAATTTGCAGAAGATGTTCTTGAAACAGCATTGACAAATAATGCAGCAAATCTTGATGCATTGTTGGCATTACAATTACAAGGCACAACAATCAGCGAGAAATTGATTGAGATGGTTGGTAAAATTGGAGAGAAGATTGAAATTACCCGTTATGTAGTTATCGAAGCCCCCAAGGTGGTAGTTTATATTCACCCCGGAAACAGAGTAGTTTCAATGGTAGGTCTATCATCTGCTACGGCTGCTCATGAAGCCGGCAAAGATGTGGCTATGCAAATTGCTGCCATGAATCCTGTAGCCATCGACAAAGACGATGTAGATCAAAGTACCTTGGATCGCGAAATCGAAATCGGAAAAGAACAGGCACGTGCAGAAGGCAAACCTGAAAATATGATTGAGAAGATAGCAATGGGTAAACTGAATAAATTTTATCAGGAATCAACTTTGCTGAATCAGGCTTTTATAAAAGAAGATAAGAAAACCATTCGTCAGTATTTAGATGGCGTGGAAAAAGGGCTTACCGTAAAAGCTTTCAAGCGTGTTCAGATTGGTTAATAAAACCATAACAATACAAGAGCCACTCCAAAAGGGTGGCTTTTTTTATTGGGAATTTTCAATTGAGGTTACCTATTGTTAATACTGCTGAAAAATGATTTAAAATTTACCCCCAAAAGTAAATTTTCA